>Ga0268287_100002_pt1 | contig 658969 bp, 631 predicted proteins | sample MetcocultureR3M_FD_191348 | JGI IMG/M metagenome (GOLD analysis project Ga0268287, IMG submission 191348) | Soil microbial communities from Anza Borrego Desert, Southern California, United States - Methanotrophic co-culture R3-M | ecosystem: Environmental > Terrestrial > Soil > Desert | place...
GGGTCCTTGGTCTTTCGATACAGGGTGTCTAACTCACTCTGTTGCGCTTTGCCCAACGGGGGGATCAGGATGGCTTTCATGCCACCAGTGTACGCCCTTTCCGCAGAACTTTATGGGATGTACTTAGCGATACTTGGGTTATAGTGAAAATTCCCGGCGATAGATGTGATGACGGCGGGCATTCGTTAATTGCTTTTTTGGACGAGCAATCGAATGGGAGTGCCGACAGGAGGCAGAACGTTCTTTCTCGCCTCAATGGTTCCGAAAGCGCCGAGGCCGATGCCTACTCTATGCTCGATGACGCTGGCCGGATCGTGCACGAATCCGATTAACGTGCCGTCCATATGAGCCAGGTAGCGACCATCGGGCGTAAATGTCGATCCGGTATAAACCCACTCGTGAGTCGCTTGGCCTTCCGCTGCCGTCAATAGCTCCTCGGCCCGGCGTCGAACGGTTTTGCCGGAGGATTCCCAGGTAATCCACAATTCGAGCTTGTCGCCTGCGACCGGTTCTTTATCGAAATGAAAGCTGGCGGGCTTGGCTTTTTTTGCATCCAAGCCGATGAGAATGCAGGCCAAATTGAATTCGACCGCGTTGGCATCCAGTTCGAGAAGGCTTTCGTAGGATTTATACCCTCCCTTGGTAACCGCCAGAAATTCCAGCGGCGGCTCGGAGCGAATCACCGTGCCTGGAACGGCGAAGTTCCGTTCGGCCTTGTTGACTTCGATGCTGCCGACTTGGTATCGCTGGCCGCCCAGGTCGCGGATTTCAGGCTGCGGCGGCATGGGTTGAGAGCCGTATTCCAGCGGGGCTTCCGCAAAGGTGGCGGACGACACCAGAACACCGATCAAAGCGCTATAAATAACAAAGTTGATTTGTCGCATCGGCCGATCTCCTAGCCGACCATGCCGGTGACCACCCGATGCGGCATCGGGGAAGGAAAGGGACGGGTTTCAATGTGCGTAAATCCGGCTTCGGCCATCCACGCCGCCACGTCCGTATCGGCATGTACGCCGCCCTCCGGCGCCGTCAGCATCATGTTGAGGCCGAAAAGGGTCGCGAACAGGGGGCCGGTTCCGCCGTGGTCGGTGAAGACATCGCTCAAAATCAGCAGCCCACCGGGTGCCAGGGCGTCCTTGGCACGGCCGATGAGTTCCCGGCATCCCGTTTCGCTCTCTCGATGCAGGACCCCCGAGATCAACACCACATCGTTACCGGTCGGGAATTTGGTGGTGTGGTAATCGCCTGCGAGTGTAGACACCCGATCCTTGGCGCCCAGACTTCCTATGATTTCATCGGCCAGTTCCACCACATGGGGCAGGTCGAGCACTTTCGCCCGGAGTTCCGGATATCTTCGGACGAACAAAGCGGAATATGTACCCGGTCCGCCGCCGATATCCAGCAGTTGTTTGCGTCCGCTCAGGTCGACCAGGCCGGCCAAAGCATTGCCGATGCCCAAGGCGCGGTTGTGCATTCCATAGACGAAATGGCGCGTTTTCGCGGGATCGTCGCCGAGATAGGTTTCCTGGGCGAGAGGGGGGCGATTTTCCCGGAGCGCTTGTTCCAGCTTGCCCCATGTGGCGTAAAGGTCATCGCTGTAACGCACGGCATTTCCCATGAACGCCGGACTGCCCGGCACCAGAAAGACACTGGCCAGAGCGCTATTCGTGTAAACCCCTTCGGATTCTTCAAGTAACCCTAAGGCAACGCAAGAGTTCAGCAGCAGACGGGTAGGCCGAGGGTGGGTATTCAGGGCATCGGCTGCCTCGCTGACGCTCATGGGTGTCTTGGCGAGAGCTTCGAACACGCCGATACGATTGGCCGTCAGAAATGTCATGGCATTCCAGTAGGCGGTGGTGAGTTGCATGATCGGTGTAGGATCGAGCATGTGATCGTTTCCTTGTGATGTCTTAGGCGCAAAGGGCATGGTCGATGTCGCATTCCATCTGCATGTAACCGCAGCGATGGCACATGAATCCATCCCAGATGTTCAATTCGTATTTCCGGCGGATGTCGAAATAGCCTAGGTTAACGCGCTCAAAGTAGCTGCGCAGTTTCTCCAGGTGTTTGGGATGATCCCGCCCCGCGATGGGCCAATAAAGTGAGTAAATCGGAATGATGCCCTTCGCACCAAGCGTCTCGGCGCCCTCGAGCGCAAGCTCGATCGCTTCTTTCTCGGTTAATCCGTACTCCGGCTCCAGTTCGATTCCCGCCACCATGGCCGTGTAGACACGTCCCTTACCCCAAAAAGACACTGCACTTTCGAGGGTCCCGATCCAACGCTGATAACCCACGAACCGGTGCTTGCCGGGACAAACCTGGCTAAACAATCGCTCGGACCAGACTTCCAGATTAAAACAAACGGCATCCACCAGATTCTCATCATGTAACCGGCGTAGACATTCCTCGGGCAACGCACCGGAACCGCAGGTGACCGGAATCCGATGCCGATTGACCGTTTGTACCTCGCGGGCCAATTCGATGAAGCGTTCGCCTTCTTCCCGCCAATCGGTCATGGAGCCTCCGACCAGATAGATGTGGCGGATTTCGCTTTCCCGCAAGGCGGCATCAAGCGTCTCCTTTAGGCGCGTGTAAGTCAGGGGCGACAAGGATGTGCGATCCATCACCTGCCCCAATTGCTCGGTACGCGCGTCGGGAGCGCCGTAACCGCAAAACAGGCAGCGCATGGACTGCCCGTCCTGTTTATCGGCGAGAAAATACTGACAAGCAGGCGCCACGTTGATGACCGCCATGTCGTGGTGCAAGGTGATGCCGGCCTGGGCCATGGGGAAGCCGTCGCTGGTTTTTCCGTGCATCCACTTGGGAAGATTCATGAACTCGACCGACGTTTCCGGGTGCGTACCGCGATCGTGAGCCAAGCGGTAGCCCGATTCGAAAGAGCCGGTTACGGACCAAGCCGAGTCCCCGTTGCCCTTGATCCTGGCGAAAACGCCGTCGGACGTGGCAAGCGAGTAGGGAACCATCGCCTTGCCCTTGCCGGTCGGATCGTGTTCGCCGGGTTTGAAACGATACGGGTAGAAACCCGGAAACGAGTGCTCCGTCGCCCGTCCCAAAGCGTCGGTGTAGCGAATGCCTTCGAAAATCAGATCCAGTTTGCGTTTGGCGGTTTCTGGGAGAGCGGGAGGCTGCATGGCATTGGTCTCCTGAGTTTTTCTTTGGGCTTAAAGCCTATCCCGGCAGGCCGTTCGCCCTGAGCTTGTCGAAGCGTGTTTTAAGGTCTACCGGGATCGGCACTTAGTGTAGTATGCCGAATCGCGTTCCCGATACGTTTAACCCATGAAAATCAACAGACAGCTTATTCTCGTGGTTTCCACGGCACTGGCGATACCGATCATTCCTTTTCTCGTCATTGGCGAACTGCCCGGGGAACGATGGCTGTCGGCCACGGATGACAACGCGCTTCGGTTCGGCTTCCTCGGCGGTGCGCTGTTGGCCGGCGATGCCCTCCTGCCCATACCGTCCAGCGTCATCGGAACCCTGCTCGGCGCGCGTCTCGGTTTCATCTCCGGAACATTATGGACATGGGCGGGACTGACTATCGGCCATCTTATCGGTTATGCCGCCGGGCGGCTGCTGCTGGCCCGGCTCGGCACGCGGCTCCCGGAAGTGCCGACGCTCTTAGCGGTGTTCGCGAGCCGGCCGGTCCCGGTGCTGGCGGAGGCCGTGGCTTTTACAGCCGGTGCCGAAGGTCTGGATTTTTCTCGATTTCTGCTGACGGCGGCTGCGGGCAACTTATTGTACTCGGTGGTACTGGCAGGAAATGGCGCCGCACTATTACCCGATGCGATAGTCGGACCAGGAATCATCGTTCCCATGACATTACCCGTCGTTGCCTGGCTGGGATGGCGCCTCCGGAAAAAGCAGAAGAGCAAAGTCATGCAAACGGGAAACTGAAACCTCGAAAACGGATCGGCCCTGCTACCGGGTTACGGCTGCTGGGTAGGACCGGGTTGAAGGTAAATCATTTCGACACCCTCTGCGCCTTGGACGACTGCACGCATCATCTGTCCCTGGTCCAGCTGCTGCTTGATTTGCGAGACCGAGTCCATCGGTTCGAAACTGAGGCCGTTGAGCTTCAGCTCTGCTGCGGACGGCAATCCCAGCATCGGTTTGAGGGCGAAATAAAGTTCGTCTACCGTCGCGGCGGGGGTTTTGGCCAGTTGTTCGATTTGGTAGGCCATCTCCTCGCTTACTTCCACCGTTCGGTGTTTCGGCTGTGTTTCGGCCTCGCTGGCTGTCGGGGCTGCCGCATCGGCATTGGATGACTCGGGCGACAACAAATTCCGATGCCCCTGCTCGGACGGCAAACCATCCGCGGTCAACTGGATCTCGATCTCGCCGGTTTCCGTTTTCAGCCAAAGGCGGTCGCGAGAAATCTTTTCGACTTTGCCCACGTCCGGAATCGAGGTATTCCGTCGCACCGTCTGTTGTCGGCCGTCCGGGAATTCGATCATGGCAACCCGAGCTTCGTCGCCGACCGTCACCACACCTGAAAGACGGAAGGGCGGTTCCGACGAAGATGCGGCGATTGCGATATCCACCCTGACGATAGCCAATAGAAATGCCGGTAACGAAAACAGGGTTGTCCTACGAATATTCATGCGCTTAATCGATCCAGCTTGGAACTTCCATCTCCGAAAACAACGGATGGGAATCAAAAACAACCCACCCGTTGTTCACTAAACCGTTATTTTTATCGAACGCCGGCCCTACGATGCCTTTGGTTAAATGCGAACCCCAACAATCCCGCTCCCATCAGCATCACGACCGGCGGTTCGGGGACAGGGATAGGCTGTGACTGCTGGCAATTGCCCCCCACGCAAACACTGCCTCTTCCAGCCGATACCGGGGGAACAAACGGATCGCCGTTTTCATCTCCCAAAAACTCGCCGGTCGAAGCGATGTTATCCGTGAACGACAGTGGGCTGAGGCCGTTTGCAAGGGTATCGAAGGTCAATGTGAACAACCGGAATGCGGTGTTGCCGTCCTGGTTCGTAAGCAAATCCAAGGAGGTCTCAAATACATTCACCGTACCGGAAACACTGTCGTCAAAGCCTTGAATGGAGTCGAACGGACCATCCAGAAAGATATCGAAATCCACACTGGCAAGAGACAGGATGCTGTCATTCCAATGGACGTTGAAATCGTAGGTACCGACGAGTTGATTGTTAAGGTCGGTGACTATGACATCGACCTTAGCCGGGTCACCGAGCGCCACGTCCTGGGAAACTGGATTAAACACCAGAGAAATCGCCGAGGCCGGCTGGGCGGCCAGCAGACTGAGCGGGACGGCAAGTCCCAATATCTTGAGTAATTTATTCATATCACTTTCCCCATCGTCTTAAGTCTCAATTCGAGTTATGTCCGACGCACCCCGCAAGGTGCGTCGGGTATTTCTTGGCTTTACTGAACAGTCATCTGAGTGGCGCATTTACGCGCATCCAGCACGGTAATCCAGCCGTTGCCGTCAGCATCGCGCGGGTCGTTCGGACCTGAGGCAGGCTGGTTCCGCGCCGCGGCAATGGCATTAATGTCATCGCGGTCGACATCGCCGTCCGGCTCCACGTCACAGCGCAGGAAATCGCAGACATCGCCTTTGCCGTTGCCGTCCGAATCCGTCTGATCGGCATTGGCAGCGTTCGGGCAGTTGTCGCAGGCGTCGCCCACGCCGTCGCCGTCGCTGTCTTTCTGATCCGGATTGGCAACCGCGCGGCAATTGTCCGTGTTATCAGGCACGCCATCGCCGTCGCTGTCGATAAAGGCGCCGCCGGTGGCCCGCTGCAACACCAGGAGCGCGTACGCTTGTTTGGAGTAGTTATTCCAAGAACCTGGAGCGCTGTTGCAAATGAAATTACCGTCGTTGCCGTTGATGGGCGCAGAGCCGTCCCAACACTGGTGTTCGAGGATTTCGTAGGCGTAGTCGAAATATTGGTTCTGGGTCTGCGTCGGGTCCGCGCCGTAATAACCTACGCCGCCGGCACCGAAGCTCGCCACGCGGGGCAGTGCATCCGGATCCTGGTGTACCTGGCGTACGGTACAGGCCGCATCGGGCGCCTTGGTGCCGAGATCGTCCGGACTCAGGTTGCCCGGCGCCGGCGCTATGCCCGACTGGCGCATGAACTCCATGCCCTTGAAAGAACTCCACAGGTAATACCAGTAAGAGCTGCCGGGCCAGCTATTGCCCATGCTGTCCAGGTCCTGCCAGCGATAGTGGTTGTAAAGCCAGCGGAGATAAGCCTGAACGGATGGGTCGTTGACGTTGGCTCCGCCCAGGAGCTGTACCCAGGTGCCCGAGGCGGTTTGCTGCAGGCTGGGGTTATAACCGGTTCTCTGGTAACCGTGACCGCGCTCAGTAGGATCGATCGAATCACAAGCAAAGTTGTCGGAACCGGCGGCAGACCCGTTGGCGGCGTAAGCCAGCTTCGAGCGCTCCAAGGCGGCGGTCAGCGCGGGGAGCCGATTGCCCGGATCGCCGAAGGCGGGATCCGTGTACACGGCCTTGGCCGCCGCGAGACCGGCTACACCGAACTGGGTGGTCGAGGAGTCCGCACCCGGACCTGTATAACCCCAATAGCCGTAGTTGTTTGAAGTGCTCGGGGGATCTTCCGGAGGGGTGTTGTCTTTAGTCTGTCCGGCGACGATCCGGTCGGAAAGCGTGTTGATGGCGGTGATCAGATCCACGTAATCTGCGGTATCGGGGATTTCCGGAGCGCTGGGGTCGCCCTTGTCCGGTCCGCCGGAGCGCAGATATTCGCTCAGTGCCATGAGGAAGCTGCCGTCGCGATACAGGTAAAGCGAAGTCTCGTTGACGCGATCCAGCATATAGGCGACGACTGTGCGCATGCGGGCCTTGTCGGTTGCATTGGCGCCGGAATAGCCCTGTGGCGGATCGGCAGGGTTTCCGGTAGCGCGTTTCTCGAGCAATGCGAGCGCCGTCAGACCGGCTGCATCCCCGGCACTGCTGGGGTTGTTGTAGGCGCCCACGTTGGCTAAATATTCCAAGCCGCGGTCGATCGCCACGGCCACATCCTGCTCGAAAGGCGTGACCGCTTGCGCGCCCGTTCCGGCCAGGCTCAGCGCCGTGCCCAGTATCACGGGTTTCAATCGTAAGTTTTTCATTGGTTTTCTCTCTCTCTTCTCAAACTCGTCTCGATAGGCTTCCCTGCGCCCATGTCCGGGAATCCCCTCTCTCCAAGCGATTCCGGAAACAAGGAGGTTCCGAGCAAGAGTCGAGCCACGATGAAAGGTGACTTAAAAATCAAGTGGGTGGCTGCTTTCTTTGAAAAAGTGTTCACGATCGAGCCAACTGCTGTAAAAAAAACTGACAGTGATCCGGGCCTTCACGAAAGGTTGATGTAGACTTGCCGCTTCACTAGCATTCCGATTCGTCAAAAGTCGATTGGTCATGGCAAGAGCAAGCCTTTTGAGCCGGCACGCGCTCCGGAACTGGACGCCCAGCATTTATCTGAAACTGATGGTTCCCTTTTCGGTGGTTTTGCTGGTGACAGCCGCTATCGCCTGGTGGCTCACGACGCGTATGTTTTCCATAGCGTTGGAGGAGCGTGTCAACGAACAGCTTACGAATGTCGCGACCGTCTTGGCCAAGGGCAATCTTCCGCTGACCGACGATTTGGTATTCAAGGTTCGGCAATTGCTCGAGACCGAAATCGTGCTGATACAAAGGGATGGCTATATCGCGATGTCGACCTGGGGTAATGGCCGGGATGAAGCACATCGCCAAATATCGAAAATCTTCGCGCAGTGTCCTCAGGAAAGTGGCTGTATACGCCCGATGCCGATGCAATTGCCAAGCGGTCTTTACAGTGTGGTTCTCAGGCTAGTTCCGGCAGGGCGCGACTCCCGCTATCGGGCGGTGGCCGTCCTGTCATCGCTTGCCGACGTTCAGTCGGCTACCCGCAATGCGGCGGTTTGGATCGGCGCAGCCACGCTGCTGGGGGGCATGCTGATCGCGTGGGCAGGTCAGCGGATTGCGGCGGGCATCATCAATCCGCTGCGCGATCTCGCTCGCATGGCCGAAAGACTCGCCGGAGGCGACAGGGATGTGCGCGTCGAGTCTCGTCGATCCGATGAGATCGGTGAATTGATGGGCGCTTTGAACACCATGGCGGAAAAACTCCAATCTTTCGAACAGGCCCTGTCGCGAAGAACCAGGCTGGAAGCCCTGGGCGAAATGTCCGCCCGTATCGCCCACGAGGTGAGAAACCCGCTCACGGCAATCAAATTGCAACTGCAACTGATGCAGGAGAATGTCGATGAGGCTCAGGCGGAATCGATACGACAAACGCTCGACGAGATCCGTCGTCTGGAATTGGTGGTCTCCGGTGCCCTGGACTTCGGGCGGCCCCGGAGTCTCGATCCGGTCGAGGTCGACCTGAACGATCTGGTCGGCGACGTAAGGCGCCTGTTCGGTCCGCAACTGCAACACCGGGCCATTGCTCTCGAATGCCGGCTCGACTCTTCGCTGCCGCAGGTTCGCTTGGATGCCGACCGCATCAAGCAGGTGTTGCTGAATCTGCTCGTCAATGCCGCCGAAGCAATGACGACGGGCGGGCTGATCCGAATCGGAACGTGCCGGACGGGAAGCGATCATGTCTCGTTAACGGTCGAGGATTCGGGTTCGGGGATCGATCCGTCGCGGATGGACTTGATTTTCACGCCGCTGCATACCGACAAAAAAGGTGGCTTCGGGCTAGGGTTGCCCATTTCCAAAGAGCTCGTCGAGCTCCATGGAGGCACTATAGAGATATCGCGAAGCGATTTGGGCGGTGCGCGTTTCGCCGTTTTGTTGCCGATTGAGTCGATCAGATGACCAAGATTCTGATCGCCGACGACGAACGCGCCATCTGCCTGGCATTCAGTCAGCTGCTGAAGCGGGACGGTTATGAGCCGCTCATCGCTTCCGGGGGACGGGAAGCGTTGGAATTGGTCGAGAGGGAGAAACCGGCGGCCGTTTTTCTCGATGTCAACATGCCGGATTTGAGCGGTCTGGATGCCCTCGCTCAAATCCGCGCACGCGATCCGCAACTGCCGGTCATCGTCATGACGGCTTACGGAACCATGCAAAGCGCAATGGAGGCGATGCGGCTCGGCGCGTTCGATTATCTCGGAAAACCTCTGGAACTGTCGCAGATTCGAACGTTGCTGCAGCGTGCCCTGTCGAGCCGTGCCGAATCTGCCGCCGGAATCCCGGCTGAGGCTAGCCTGGATACGAATGGCAAAGGTGTCATGATCGGTCAGAGCAAAGCGATGCAGGAAATCTTCAAGCTGATGTCCCTGCTGACCGCCAACGATCTCACGATTCTGGTAACCGGAGAAAGCGGCGTGGGCAAGGAATTGGTCGCGCGCGGCATTCATTTCAATAGCCCTAGGCGCGAGCATCCCTTCGTCGCGGTCAATTGCGCCGCCTTGCCCGAGAACATCGTGGAAAGCGAATTGTTCGGCCATGAACGCGGCGCGTTTACCGGAGCGGAGGCGAGACGCATCGGTCGATTCGAAGCGGCCGGCGAGGGTACGCTGTTTCTCGACGAAATCGGAGAACTTCCCCTTCAATTGCAGGGCAAGCTATTAAGGGTTTTACAGGAGCGAAACTTCGAGCGTGTCGGCAGCGTCGCGTCGATTCCATTTAAAGCCAGACTTATCGCCGCCACCAACCGGAATCTGGATGTCGAAACGGCCGCGGGGCGGTTTCGCGAAGATCTCTATTTTCGGCTCAAACTGATTACGGTCGAAATCCCGCCGTTACGAACGCGCCGCGAAGATATCGCGTTACTGGCTCGGCATTTTCTTGGACAGGCAAACAACGAACTCGGCCGGCAAATCACGGGTATAGAGGCCGACGCCATGAAAGCCATTCAAGCCCACGACTGGCCGGGAAATGTCAGGGAGCTGGAACATACGATCAAGCGTGCGGTGTTGCTCTGCCGGGGCAATTCGTTAAGCCTGCACGAACTCGGTATAAAACCGAAGGCTCGCACGGACGGCCATTCCCTGGATTCCACGGATTTGGACGATTTACTGGATGCCGCCCGGCGCGCGCTGCGCGACGCCATTAACGTCGATGGACCCAAAGATTCGACTTTGGGGGTTTTTTATACAGTGATCGAAGCGGTCGAACGCGCGATTATCGACGAGGCTCTGCAAATCACGAAAGGAAATCAGGTAGCCGCTTCTGAACTTTTGGGCCTGCACCGCACGACCTTGAGAAAAAAATATTTCCCCTCCTGATGCAAAATTGTACAGCGGTACTTGTTTCCTTCTCGGATTCGAATTCCGCAGCTGTACCGGCTTTACAAGCGGTTTTGAGTAAAGACCGAAAAAGGCGTCTGTACAAAAAACCGACACGCCAACGACCCGTCGTCAGCGTGCCCAAGAAAACCAGGTGATCTAAGTGTCGGAATTTACGGCAGATTCAGTCTTGAATCGGTGAGCTTTAAAACTTGGTCTATAGTTTGCTCTAAAATCAATCGAAAACTCTCTTCTCACGAAAGCCGACTCAATCTCTCTCCTGGGTCGGCTACTTTCTGGAACGGGTGAGCCGTGCGCGTTCTGGCTCGGAGTCCAAATTCCGACAGAGACACCTGCGCAGGTCCGGCGTCCGTACATCCAAGCCGCACGCTCGCCGGAGTTTCAAAGCCGGTAAACACCTGGGGCTGCTGGATCTACGGTCAGTGAGTTCTGTTGGTCAGAACTCTGACTTTTTGCCTGGTACGCATCGAGCGGCCTATTCGCTTCCGCAGCGGTCGTCCGCGCCTGAAAAGGATCGTGCCTCGATCAAAACGATAATAAGGTTTCATAAAAATGGTCTCGAAAACTGGAGTTTTCATAATCGGTGCCTTGGGGGACATCGCAAACACGCTGTTCGTGGGGTGTTCGGCGATACGGCGGGGATTAGTCTCCGGCGCCGGACTCGTCACAGACCTGACGCCTTTTGCCGATCTGAATTTGGTTGCCTTGGAGAATCTCGAATTCGGCGGGCACGACATTGCCGAGGGCTCCGTGCCGGAGTCCGCCGACCGCATTTACCGCGAGTCGCGGACCTTTTCGCGGGAAATTCTGGATGCGGTTCAGGCCGATCTGCAACGCATCAACGGTAACGTCGTCATCGATTCCTCCCTGCAATGGAACGTATTGAGTCCGTCAGACCGTCTGCCGCCGCTCGATGCGCTGATTGAACGGATGCGGGGCTATCTGCGCGGCTTCATCGACAAATTCGGTTTCGATCGTGTGGTGCTGGTCAATCTGACATCGGCCGAGCCGAATCCGCCGCTATCTGAATATCACCTGGATTTGACCGCTTTCGAAAAACTCCTGAGCGAGGACAGAAAGGATTTGATTTCGCCGGGCATGGCCTGGGTCTACGCGGGCTTTTCCGAAGGCTGCGCTTACGTCAACTTCACCCCCAATCTGGGTGCGAACGTGGCGGCCCTGCAGCAGCTCGCCGAGGCGAAAGGCGTATCGTACTGCGGCAACGACGGCAAAACCGGCGAAACGCTGGTGAAAACGGCGCTGGCGCCGATGTTCGCCTGCCGCAACCTTCGCGTCATGAGCTGGGAGGGCTATAACCTACTCGGCAATAACGACGGGCGGACACTGAACGATCCCGACAACAGCAAAGCGAAAATCGGCAATAAGGAAGCCGTTCTGGAGAGAATACTCGGTTATCCGGTTCAAGCGGGAGTTTCCATCAATTTCGTGCCTTCCTTGGGCGATTGGAAAACGGCGTGGGACTTGATCCACTTTCAGGGATTCATGGATGTGCCCATGACGATGCAGTTCACCTGGCAAGGCTGCGATTCCATACTGGCCGCTCCCTTGGTACTGGATCTGATCCGTCTGATCCATTTCGCCGGCTGTCAAGGAGAGTCCGGACCGACGCCACACCTCGCCAGTTTCTTCAAGAATCCGATCGGCGTGGCCGAGCAGTCGTTATCCGCCCAGTTCGGGCTGTTGCTCGAGTACGTCGAGCGCCATCGGTCCAAAATTGCAGCCCAGTCAGGCGGTAAGCACCTCGCCGGATTAAGGGCAGCGACTTAGGGAATTCACGGCTAACAGCACGAAGGATGATAGCCGGCTATGTGGCGCGGAAATCCACTGGTGGCCATGATCCCGCCGTATCTGCTGGGAATCGGGATCTCGCTGCTGATGACGCTCGATTTTTGGCGTGGCGGCGAATCGGGTTCTTCCATGCATGCGCTATTTCTGTATGCGATAGTCGGCACGGCGGTCGGCTATATTCTCTACCCTGTCAAATCGTCGGTTTGTTCTAGCCCGCTCCTGGCCATTTTCGTCTGGAGTTCCGGAGCCGCCATTAGCGTCTTTGCGTTTTGGCTCGTGGTTTCGGTCACCCTGGCCCTGCCGCTGGTCATTCGGCTCGGCCTGGCCATCGGACTGATCCAAGCCACCATTCTTCTCTTGAGACACGTGATCGGCCGACGTTTTTCACAAGCTCGCGCCGGCGTTCTCGTCGCGGCTCTGACGATACTCTGCGCCTCATCGCCAATATGGCTGAGCCCATGGCTGGAATGGTCGGGCGAGCACAGCCCGTTGATGGATCTGGCATTGGCCATGAGCCCGCCGACCTGCTTTGCCGTGGCGCTTGACTACGATTACTTGCGGAGCCCCTGGTTCTACAAGCACACGGCCTACGCCATGCACCGATACGAATACCCTTCGGCGGGCCTACTGATTTTCGTTTACGGATTCCTGTGTCTGGCTGCGGTACGGATAGACCGCCGATTCCGGAAAAGCAGTCCGAACGAACCGTTTGGAAAATTCCAACATGATACGTAATCGTCCGTTAATCCGAATAAAGAGCCAAACCATGAAATATCTGCCTATATTGGTCGCGTTGATGATGTCGGCGACGACGGTTTCCGCTGCCGCCAAGGAAACGAATAAATCGACGTCACGGAAAACCATCGAAAAGACCGTGATGCAGCAGGATGAAAAGCTCGCGGAAGAGGCCAAGCGTGCCATCGATCGAGGACTTCATTATCTGCGCGAGAATCAGGCGGAAGATGGTTCCTGGTCCAAGAACGTCGGCATAACCGCCCTGGCGCTGCGGGCATTTTTGGAAAGCCCCCGGAAATACACCGAGGACGACGGCGCCTTCATTACCAAGCCTGTCCAATACGTTCTATCCCGTGTTCGAGAGGACGGGGCGATCAGCGGTGAAATGCAGAATCTGAGCTACAACACAGCAGTCGCCATTACGGCGCTTCAGGCCACCGGAAATCCGAAGTATCAAGAGGCCATCAAAGGCGGCCAGAGTTTCCTGAAAAAACATCTGATCGACGAGGGGGAGGGCTATTCGAAGGACCATAAATATTATGGCGGCATAGGCTATGGCGGCGATGAACGCCCCGACCTCTCCAACGCCTACCTGGCGCTCGAGTCGCTGAAAGCCACGGCCTTGGATCCCAAGGACCCGGCCTGGGAAAAAGCCCTGGTGTTCATCAACCGCTGTCAAAACCGCAGCGAAAGCAACGACCAGACTTGGGCAGCCAACGACGGCGGCTTTACCTATATGCCCGGATACAGCCCGCACGAAGCCACCGCCTCCTATGGCGGCATGACCCACGCGGGTCTGCTCAGCCTGCTGTTTGCCGGCGCGGACAAGCAAGATCCGCGCGTTCAGGCGGCTTACGACTGGATTCGTAACCATTACAGCGTCGACGAAAATCCCGGAGCGCCTAATAAGCAGGGTCTTTATTACTATTACAACGCTTTTGCGAAGAGCATGTACGCCTACGGGGAAGCGGAAATTACCGACGGGAAAGGAAGCAAGCACAATTGGCGGGAAGATTTGATGCGCAAGCTCGTCAGCCTTCAGAATCCAGACGGTTCCTGGGTCAACTCGACCACGAAATGGTGGGAGGGCGACAAGAATCTGGTCACGGCATGGAGCATCATTGCGCTCAATTTGGCAGTGCGCTGAGTTTGACGCGATGATCGGCCGTCCGCTTCTGAAGTTGCTTCCCGTCTTCTTGGCGTTGAGCCTCGACGCGGGAGCGGACGAGCCGGAACAACTGACAGCGAAAATCGCTTGGGGCGGGTATTTTCGGAGCGGCGTCCGGACCGAGATCGGGCTCACCCTGATTTCCGCCGAGGGAGGCAGGGCCGCCGTTCGGCTCGTCTCCGGAGATACGGCCCCGATCGACGCGGCATTAGCGGTAGACCCCGGCACTCCCCGGTTTATCTCGATACCCGTCACGCCGTCCGCGGAACAACCGATTCGGATAAGCGGTTTCCTGCCGAACCGTCGGACTTTCGAAGCGGAGATCGCGGCCTCGTACCCGATCAGCGGCAGGGCGGTGGCGGTCGCGGCCGAAGGCGTCGAGACAAATAGCCTATTGGAATCCCTGGCCGGAACCGCCGCGGTCATAAGCGCGCACGCGTCCGACTTGCCCAGAATGGCTCAATCCTACCAGGTCGTCGACATGATTCTCCTGGGCGACCGGGAATTCGCCGAGCTCGATCCGGAGCAGTTCGAGGCTCTGTCGGACTATCTCCGGGATTGCGGGCGTCTCGTATTTCTGGGAGCGGAGGAAACCTGGGAAAACCTCGAAGCCGAGGCGGGATGCGGAGGTGCGTTCGCTATCCGCGCCGAACATCCCGGCCAGGGGGCGGAGCTTGCCGGTGAACTGCTCGACCGCGCGCAGCCGTCTCTGCCCGGCATTCAAGATCTCCGGGATTTGTCCGCGGCGCAGCCTCCCATGGCCTTGCGCACGGCGGCCGTTCTATTGTTTTGTTATTTCACCGCCTTGAGCGTGGCCGGCCTCACATCGTCGCGTCCCTGGCCCCTGTTTTTATTGCCCTTGGCTTTCAGCGCCTTGGCCGCGGCTTTGCTGACCGGCAAGCCGCCGGAGATGCGGCTGACCGGCTGGACCGAAACCAGCGTGGGAGACGACAACGCCCGTTTCGTCGCGCTCCTGACCGTGTCGGGCACCGGCCGCTGGCGAGGCAGGCTGCCGGCGCCGATCAAATTCTGGCTACCGAAGGCAGAGACCTACCCGGACATTCAATTGGACATCGACCGGCCCGAAACTCACGGGCTGGCGCTAAAGACCGAATTGTTTTCGTACGACGAACTGCTGTTTCGGGGAACCATCCGCCGATTCCATCCGCCATTGACGCTCGATCTCGACCAGGATGCCGTCGCCGTCGCGAATCCCGGCGGAACGACTCAGCCGGCTGGACTGCTAGCCTGGGACGGCAAGCTGTTCGCTCTGCCGTCATTGCGTCCCGGCGAGCGCTGGTCTGCCGAGAACCAAGCTCCGGTCGCTCCTGACAGTCCCGAAGCCTACAAGCTGCGCCCCTACCTAAATCGGGATCGGATGGCGGCGCTGCTTATTCCCTATGCATCGCGCCTGTGGCGCGGGAACGAAGTGCCGGGCGATGCGGAATGGCTGCTTATCAAGGCCCGCTTATGAATTCGGTTCGCTTCGGTTTGTTGATGGCGCTGTTGTGCTGCGGACCCGTACTGATCTGGACGGCCGGACAATTAATGTCGGATTCGACGGCAGCGTCGGCGAAAACGGATGAGACGTTGAGAACTGCCGTCGAAGCGTTGTGGCTGGTTCAAGCTTGCGCGGCGGCGCTGATGGCAACGATGCCGGTCGAGAATGATCCGATTGAACACGCCCAAGGAATGCTGGCGTTCTGGCTCGTGCCGCTTCCCTTGCTTACCCTCGTTTGGGCAGGCGGTGCCGCGGATGCATGGATGTTGGCGAGAGGATTGGCGGCGGCTCTCGCATTCTCGTCGGCGCTTCTGGCCATTAATCGCGGGCTCGGGAGGATCAGTCACAGCTCTCCTTGGCCGTGGCACGGCGTCTTGAGTTTGGTGCTCGTCTATTTCGTCTGGCGGTTCGACAAGGTATGGCTCGGCTGGATCACCTATTAGAGCGTTTTTCACCCCGGTTTAGCCGTACAGGTCGGAAGATCGTAGGTCGGCAACCCATTGCCGACGCACAAGATCGGCAAGGGGCTTTGTCGGCAAAGGATTGCCGACCTACATTTGGGCTCCGCTACGCCGAATCCGAAAATGCACTAGTCGATTGCCCGAACCTTTCCGCGCTGCTTAAGACAACAGCTGCGCGGCTTCGGTGGTGCGGCGCGTGGAATCTGTTCCGAATCGGGTCATGGTGTTCCGCTGTGCTTATGGCTCTGGCAGGGGCCGTTCATCTCGGGCTACGTCCGCTGCCGCTTTCTGCGACGTTTGCGATTTCGTTACTGCCCGTACTGTTTCCTCCCGTGTTTTTCATGTGCTTTTCCCGTTCCGATTATCGGAAAGCCGCAAAACGACTGGACGAAACATTCGACGGCAAGAACCTGTTCATTACGAGCCTCGATCTTGCGCTCCAGGATTCCGTCGACCGGAGCCGCATGAGGTTTTATGTGCTCGAGCAAGCTGAATTGTCCGCCGCCTCCTGGAAACAACATCCCGAGCGACTGCCCCGCCTCGAGCGCTGGTCCAATGCCTGGATACCGCTCGGACTGGGGCTGGGCGGCTTTTTCGTGCTGTTTTCCGGGGGCGCGGACCGAACATTTCCGGTTGCGCCCGATGGGAGGACGCCCCTTGAACAAGTCGGACAATTCACGCCGGAAAAGCCGATTTCGTTTTCCGAAAATCCCGATACCCACTCCAAGGTTTCGCAATTCGTTGCGGCGAGCAGTCTTCGTGAGGAAACGGAGCGAAATCCTCGACTAGCGCAGCCGCCGAAATCCCATACGAGCGAAACGCCGATTCGGAACGCCGCGAGTGCGAAAAACTCGGGACAGGAAACCGGGGGACGACAGCCCATAAGGTACATGCCGCCGCCGGATCGATCCGGCGGGCAGTCGACGACATCGGATCACGTATCGCCCGATGATCGGGCCGCTCAAAAAACCTCTGCGGCGGGCGAGGGCTCGGATTTTTCGAGAACCTACGGCCGTAGCACGGAGCAAGCGGAACTCACGCTTCGTTGGACCGACCTCGAACGGGGCAAAGGCGAACACGCTTCGAACCGGCGCCGGGCGCTGAAGCACAGTTCGGTAACGCGGCCGGCATCGGGGGAGCTCGCACCGCCGTCCGGGGCGTCCAGACACGGAGAATCGCGAGCATTCGTTCCCTTGTCTCCGGCCATGCGCCGCTATTCGGACCGCTACTTTCAATTTTTGACGAAACACTCGGATTGACACCATGGCGCTATCGACTTCCCGTCGTGCGGACCCGGATATCGGAACGGCAATCAAGCATTTCCGGGATGATATGAATCGGCTGTGCGAATCCCTGGCCCGGGTCATCGTGGGCCAGGAAGCACTGATCCGGGATATGGTCAGCGCGATGCTGGCGGGCGGACACATTCTGCTCGAAGGCTATCCCGGCCTCGGCAAGACCCATCTGGCCAAGGGGCTGGCCTGCTGTATCGGGGTTCCCATGTCGCGGGTGCAATGCACGCCCGATCTGATGCCCGCCGATATCACCGGGAGCGAAGTTCTGCTGAGAGCCGAGGATGATCGCGAACACCGTCTGGAGTTCCGGCCGGGGCCGATCTTCGCGCCCATGGTACTGGTCGACGAGATCAATCGTGCGACTCCGAAGACGCAGGCGGCGCTGCTGGAAGCCATGCAGGAGCGGCAAGTGACCGCCGCCGGCAGAAGCCATCCTCTACCCGATCCGTTCTGGCTCATCGCCACCCAAAACCCGATCGAGATCGAAGGGACCTTTCCGCTTCCCGAGGCGCAAACCGATCGGTTTCTGTTCAAGTTGTCCGTTGGGTACCCGGCGGTGGACGCGATGCTCAGACTGATCGACATCTCCCTGGACGAAGAACCCACCGAAAACATGAACGCCGTGATCTCGCTTCAGCGGATCAGCGAGATGATGGCCTTGTGCCGCGAAGTCGTGATCGCCGACGAGATGAAGCGGGCGGCGGTTTCCTTGGTACTCGCCACTCATCCCGAGCACGGTGCGGGCAGCGAGGAGGCGCGCCGTCATTTTCGTTACGGCGCGAGTCCGCGGGGCTTGCAGGCTCTCTTGCGGGCCGCGCGCGTCCGAGCTTTGCAAAGCGGACGCGGGCACGTGGCTGCGGACGATATCGCCGGCGTGGCGCTGCCGGCTTTGCGGCACCGCGTACTCCTCAACATCGAAAGCGAAATGGACGGTATCGCGATCGACTCTGCACTGGAGAGAGTGATCGGTTCATGGCGACGTTCGATCTAGATGAATGCTTTATCGATGAGCCGACCCTCCGCAGACTTGCATCCGTAGCCGGACATCTGTTCCGCGGCCGGGCGGCGGCTCTGCCCGGACGTCGTCCGCGGCGAAGCCCCACCGCATCCGGCAACGATTTTCTGGGCTATCGCGACTATCGGGCGGGCGACGATCTGCGAGCCCTCGATTGGCGCGCTTCGGCGCGCGCCTGGCATCCCCAGGTGAAACAATTCGGAAGCGAATGCTCGACGCGTTGGTTCATCTGCCTGGATCGCAGCGCGTCCATGCGTTTGCCGGAAAGCGGCAAGTGGGCGCTGGCCTCGCATCTGACGGCAGCTTTCGCCTATGTACTGCTCCACGCGGGCAACCGGGTCGGCCTGATCGTCTTCAGCGGCGGAATCGATACGCTGTGCGCGTCCGGAAGCGGACGGGAACAATACACCCGGCTGCTGGACGCCGTGCGCCGCTGCCGCCCTCGAGAGGAGGGAGGCGGTTCGAATCTGGCCGCCTGTATCCCCGCCCTGCGCGCCGATGCTTCCGTGTTGGTGATCAGCGACTTGCTGACGGAGGACGGCATGCGGCCCGCCTTGGACCTTCTGCTGCGGCGCGGCCACGAAGTGCAGGTCGTGCAGACGCTCTCGGCCGAGGAATGCACGCTGCATCGGACCGGGCCGACGCTTATCCGGGACGTCGAAAACGGCGTCAGTCTGCCCGTCGATGCTTCGGAATCCGGCCGAGCCGCCGCCCAAACTAGCTTAAACCGGTTTAGAGAATCGTCGGACGCGTATTGCCGCCGACGCGGCATACCGTTCAGTTCGTGCGAGACCTCGCGGACCTGGGACCGATGGCTGATCGATCACATCGGAAAACTCGAGGCCTCGAATGATTGAGTGGTCCTCGCCCGGATGGCTCTGGGGCCTCGTCGTTCTGCCGCTGGTTTGGGCCTTGCACAAACTAAGGGCCAGACGCGGAGAACTTGCGGTGTCCGCCGTTTTTCTGTGGCGATTTGCGGCATCCGAAGAAACAACGGGAAGCCGCTGGAGTTCCGCCGATCCGGCGTGGCGCCGACGTGCTCTGATCCTTGCCCTGCTGATTCTCGCCGAGGCCGGAGCCCGCTGGACCGATTCGCGCTCTATCGAAATCTGGCTGGACGATTCCGTGAGCATGCTGGTCGACGAGGGTGAAGCGAAGCGCCACGAGATGGCCTTGCAGGCTTTGCGCGAAGCCCTGGAAGACTTGTCTCCCTTCCGGGCGGTCATTCATTCGTTGACGTATCCCGGCCGTTCCGTCCGTTTTGATTCCTTATCCGCGAATCGCTGGGAAGGGGAAGTCGACAGTTGGTTTCAAGATCCCGGACCGGGTGTCCAGATGCCTCTGGCGATGGAAATGAGTCCCGATGCCGTTCATTGGCTGGTCACCGACGGGGCTGATTCCGATGTAAATCGCTGGGCGGATACCGCGCAATTGAGTCGTATCGTGCAAGTTGGCAGGGCGCGCGACAACCTGGCGCTCACCGCTCTCGCTCTGCGGCCGTCGCTCAAGAGCGAGAACGGATTGAACGGCGTTCTGGAATTGGCGAACACGGGCGATGCGGAAGCCCGGCGGACGATCGAGCTTTACGTGGGCGAACGTATGCTTCGAAGCTGGTCGGTGGTCGTATCGAGCGGAGGCACCGAAACGCTTGCATTCGATCTGCCGGACCCGGTCGACAGTCCGCTCATCGCGCGCAGCAAACCGGCCGACGCGCTCGCTTACGACGACGAATTGGCCCTGGCTTATCCGCAAAGAATTCGTGCACGACTTTTCGGCGCTTGCGGTCGTCACTTATCGGCGGCCTTGAGCGTGCATCCCGCCCTGACGTTTCCATCGGGCGACGGAAACGATGTCGATCTCGCCGTCGTCTGCGGAAACAGCGAAGCCGGCGCGGGCCGAGCGCGGCTTCGTTTTCAACGAACGGGGCGCTCCCATACGCTCGGCAAACCGGTCCTGTGGACATCCGGGGCGCGAGAACTGAAACACGTGTTTCTCGACCACCGATGGCTACGCGCTTTTCCCGCCGGTGCGTTTGGCCCGGATTCCGGCAAGGCGCTCCTCGCTGCGGGATCGGAGTGGCTGATCGCCTCTAACGAAAATCCCAGTGAGATTGATGTTCGCCTCGACATGGAATTTCAGGCGTTCGCGGAACAGCCCGAATATCCCGTGCTGATCGCCGGATTGATCGAACGGCTCTTGCCGGAGGCGCGTCTCGACCGGGTGCATGCGGCCCGGCGCTCGCGCGGCGAATCGCGGATAGCCCCCTTACCGATGCCCGAACCGATGGCTGCGCCGGATCGGATTTCAGGCGGAGCCGGTGTCGATCTGAGTCCTTATCTGATCATCGGAGCGATTGGGCTGCTGGTGCTGGATATGCGGCGATGCATCGGGCGGGCGGAAAAATTCGCCAAGCCGGTTTGAACGCCCATGACCGGTGATATCCCGTCATCTCGCGCTCTGTACGCCCGCTTGGGCGTTTTGGGCCTTTTGCTGCTGGCTCTGTTCAATCCGACGATATCCCGGAATACCGCCATCGAAGAGTTTTTCATTCTTCTGGACGACTCCGCGAGCATGGGGAACGGACTCGATACGACATGGCCGGTGTTGGCGCAACAGCTCGCCGAAGCTCCGGGCGCGGAACTCCATATCATCCGTTTCGCCGCCGCAGCGGTCGACGATTACTCCGCATCCATAGACGGACAGAAAGGGCGGGAGAAATTACTGTCGTCACCGAGTTATCCGCGGCGGCTGCCCTTGGACCGTAGCGCCACCGATCTCGAGACGGCTTTGCGAGCCGCGCTCCGGCGGGTTCGCCCCGATCGGTCATCCGCCCTGCTGGTGGTCAGCGACATGCGTGAAACCCGTGGCCAAGCGGAACATGCCCTGAAAATAGCCGCCGCATCGGGAATTCCGGTCTACGGCTTTATTCCATCCGGTGAAGCCGACCCTCGAGATGGCGCGATTCTGGACCTCCAATACCCGACTTACGTTCATGCCGGGCAGAAGATTCCTGTCATCATTCGCGCATCGGGCTCTCCCTCGACGACGGGGCGGCTGGCCTTGCGGGTGAACGGGCAGGATCGCGAAAGCATCGAAATCGATTTCGGGCGACGAGGCGAAAACGTCGCCCAGATTCCGATAGACCCCTGCCCGCCGGGCATATGCAGGCTCGAATTCTCACTTGAATCCGGCACGGACCGGAATTCCCGCAATAACGCACGTATCGCACTGGTCAATGCAGTCGACCCGCGGCCCATCCTTTACGTCAGCTCGGCAAACCGCCCGCCGCCCGCCGCGCTCGGTCTACAGCGAATAGGGCGGGTCGTGCGGATCATCCCGCCGGTGGAGTTTCCCCGGCGTGAGCTCGACATGCAAAGCTGGGGCGCAGTGGTTTTGGACGACGTGGCCATCGGCGACATGGTTCCGGATGCCTGGTCGGCCTTGATCGACGGCGTGCGTCGGTCGGGGCTGGGTCTCCTGGTGCTGGGCGGTGCGAACAGCTTCGGCGCAGGCGCTTACCGCCATTCGGCCCTGGAGAAAATCTTGCCGGTGACGGCCGAAGGCCGGGACACTCAGCAGGCGGCATCGGTTTTATTCCTGCTCGACAAGTCGGGCAGCATGGACCAGGACCGCGGCGGAGTCAGCCGCTTGGGCATGGCCCGTCGAGCCGTGCTGGAAACGGTCAGGGGTTTATGGGAGAGGGACCGCGTAGGTCTCACCGTCTTCGACGCCGGCGTTCACGAGGTTCTGCCTCTCGGCGTTTACGAGGAGCCGGCGAAAATGCTTGAACGGACTTTGGCCTTCACGCCTTCCGGCGGCACCCGCTTGCTGCCGGCCCTCGAATCGGCGGTCGAACGTTTGTCACACGACGGGACCGAAAGGCGCATCCTGGTGCTGGTCAGCGACGGCCGCTTCCTGGAGGGCGATTTCGGCGGCATCGAGAAAAAACTCGCGGACGCCGATATCGAAGTGATCGCTCTGGCAGTGGGCAACCAAGCCGCAATGCCCGCGCTCGAGCGGCTCGCCCGTATGGGGCGCGGCAAGGTCATGCACGTTCGGCAATTGGCCGAACTTCCCCGGCTCATGCGGCGCGAAGTGGAAAAATACCGCGATGCGGCGGAATTGGGAAACGTCGCTCCCCAATCGCGAAAAACGCTGCCTTTCTTTACCGATGTCGTGTCCTGGCCGGTCTTGTCCGGGTATATGGTCACCAGCCCCCAACCCGAAGCGACGGTCTTTCTGGAATCGCCGAACGGCGATCCGCTGCTGGCGGTCAGGCAGGCCGGCAGCGGTAAGGTCGCGGTTTTTCCGGGGGGCTTGAACGCGTGGGCCCCGGCTTGGCTGGCGTGGTCCGACTGGGGGCGTTTTTTCGGCGGTCTCATCGATTGGATCAGTGCCGCCACCCTCAGTCCCTTGCTGCATGCCCAAATCCATGACCGTCCGGGCCGTCTGGAGCTGGAACTCGAAGCTTTGGCTTCCGATAAGAGCGAGTGGGCCGAGTACCCGGCGGTTGAGTCCGTCGTCACCACGCCTTCGGGCGGCACGTACCGGATTCCCCTGAATCGCATCGCTCCCGGCCGCTATCGGGGCGATCTGCCGGTCAATCTGCCGGGTATCTATCGCGCGGTATTCAAAGCCGGGGACCGGAGCCTGCAAACGGCGGCCCTGCATGAATCGGAGGAAGATGCCGGTTCTTCCGGAAACGGCGAGTCCCTGGGGGATAGATGGTTTCGGGAGGGGCTGATTCGCCCTTGGCCGAGCGATGGCGAAATCGCCGTCGATTCGCCGGTCGCCGTGAGCTTGCGCCCCCTTTTGGCGGGGTTGGCGGGCGCGAGCTATCTGTTGCTGCTGGTTTGCGAAAGGGTCGGCGGTTTTCGGGGGTTTTTGTGCAAGAAGACAACAAAAAATGACTAAGCATCCCTTCACCTTCACATTGCTGACGATCAGCCTGATCAATGGATCTCCGGCCCGTGCCGATACGGCAAAGCGGGACTCACTATCGCCCGGAACCGAGTTCTTCGAATTTGCCCCGATCATGATCACCGGTACCCGGACCGATAAGCCCGCTTTCGATCTGCCTTACAGCACCGAGCGCGTCACCGACGGGGATATTCAGAACCGCCGCATGTCACGGACGGTGCCCGAAGCACTTAGCGGGATGCCGGGGGTTATGGTGCAAAAGACCGGCCACGGCCAGGGTTCGCCATTTCTGCGCGGCTTCACGGGTTTCCGGACCCTGTTCCTGATCGACGGCATCCGGCTCAATAATTCGGTCTTCCGCGACGGTCCCAACCAATACTGGAACACTGTCGATCCGCTCACCGTCCGGAGCTTGGAAGTCATCAAGGGGCCGAGTTCCGTGCTTTACGGCAGCGATGCCGTCGGCGGCACCGTCAATGCTTTGACCCGCGGCCGCGATGAGTACGGCGACGGTTTTCTGTGGGACCGGCGAGTCTATTATCGTTTCGCCGATGCCGAGGACTCCCACACCGGCCGGGCGGAAATCAGCGGCAGTTGGGATCAGCGCATCGGCTTCCTGGCCGGCGCGTCGATCAAGAGCTATGGAGATTTGGAGGCAGGCGAGCCTACCGGCAAGCAGCCGATGACCGGCTACGACGAGCAGGATGCCGATTTGAAGCTGGAGTATTTCCTGAATCCAGACCACAAGTTCGTGCTGGCTCATCAGAGGGTCGATCCGGACAATGCGTGGCGTACGCACAGAACCGCGTTCGGCAAGAGTTTCGCCGGCACTCAAGTCGGAACCGACCGGGAACTCTCCTTGGATCAGTATCGGGAGCTGACCTATCTCCAGTACCATGGCAGGAATTTCGATTCTTTCGTGGACGGCGCTCGGGTCAGCGTTTCCTATCATCTCCAGAGCGAGGACCAGTTGCGGGTCCGGAACAATCTTCGCAGCGAGCGAAACGGATTCGACGTGGGCACCACCGGCTTTTTCGCCCAGCTCGACAGTTTTAGCCCGGTGGGGTTTTGGACTTACGGCGTCGAGTACTACCATGACGAGGTGCGTTCCTATCAGAATAACTACAATGCCGCCGGGCGGTTGACATCGAAGGAAATTCAGGGCCCGGTCGCCGACGATGCGCGCTACGACACGCTGGGGGTCTTCGTTCAGGACGATATCAGGCTGATCGATTCGCTCGATTTGGTCATAGGCGGCCGTTACAACCACATCGAAGCGGGCGCCGATCGCGTCAAGCACCCCCTGACCGGCCGGCAGACACGGCTTGAAAGAAGCTGGGACAACGTGCTCGGGACTGTCCGAGCCACCTACCACGTCGACGATGCGGAACATTGGCACGTGTTCGGCGGCATCTCCCAAGGATTCCGCGCGCCGAACCTTTCCGACCTGACCCGCTTCGACATCGCCCGATCGGGGGAGTTGGAGACTCCGGCGCCAAATTTGAGGCCGGAAGACTTCATCGCCTACGAGTTCGGCATCAAGACCCAGCACGAAAACTTTTCGAGCCAGATTGCTTATTTTTACACCGACGTCGAAGACATGATCGTTCGAAAACCCACGGGCAGAACCGTGAACGGAAGCCGAGAGGTGACCAAGAGCAATGCCGGAGACGGATATATCCACGGCGTCGAAATCGCCGGGAGCTATCGGTTTCTGTCCCAGTTCACCGCGTTCGGCGCATTCACCTGGATGCACGGGCGTATCGACGGATATCCGTCGGCGAGTTCCTCTCCGACCGAGGAATACATCGATCGGCTGATGCCGATCATGGGCAACGTAGGGCTCCGATGGGATCATCCGGACGGCAAGTTATGGGCGGAAGGCGTGGTGACGGTCGCCGAGGAACAGGACCGGCTGAGTTCTTCCGATCGTGCCGACAATCAGCGCATTCCTCCGGGAGGAACGCCGGGCTACACGGTTTTGACGCTGCGCGGCGGCTGGCAAGTCTACCGCGACCTCAAGCTGAGCCTGGCCCTGGAAAACGTGACCGACGAAGACTACCGCATTCACGGATCGGGTCTGAATGAACCCGGCCGGAATTTCGTTTTGGCGGCCGACTGGAAGTTTTGATTGGGGGACTTAGATGCAGCTCGCGTATAGCACAAACGCCTTTACCCGCTTCGATTTGCCGGAATCACTCCGGCAAATCGCCTCGCTGGGATTCGCCGGCGTCGAGATACTTTGCGATCGTCCTCACTGGTTTCCGGGGCAGGTCGACCGCGGCGCGTTGGACGAAGTAAAGGCGATCTTGAACGAGACGGGACTGGGGGTAAGCAATCTGAATGCGAATACGGCCAATGGATACTATTCGCCTTCGCCGCCGGAAAACGTGTTCGAACCGGCTCTCACAAACCCGGACGAAAAGCTGCGGCGGTGGCGCGAAAACTACACCATCGAAGCTGTCCGGCTGGCCAGAGAGGTCGGCGCGCGCTGTGTGAGCGTGACCTCCGGCCGGCCGACGTCAGCCTGCGAACCGGAGCGGTCGATAGCCTATTTCGTCGAAAGCCTAGTCAGAATCTGTGGCGTGGCTGCCGATTACGGCGTTCGAATCGGCATCGAGTACGAACCGGGCTTGCTGGTCGAGCGGGCCTCCGAAGCGCTGGACGTGATCCGCGCCGTGGGTTCGCCTGTGCTCGGCGTCAACCTCGATATCGGCCACTCGTTCCTTGACGGCGAGCCTGTCGAGGAAACCGTTTCCGCTCTGGAGGGACGCATCTGGAACGTGCACGTCGAGGACATCAAAGACCGAAAACATTTCCATCGAGTTCCCGGCGACGGCGAACTGCCTTTCCAACGTTACTTGCACGCCTTGCGGGGTATCAGCTACGGGGGATTTCTTACCGTCGAACTCTACAGCTACCCCGATAAACCCGTGGAAGCGGGAAGCCGGGCGCTTGCTTATCTCACTGCGCTGTTGGGAGAAAACCCGTGATCGCCGAGAGAATCTGGCTGCCTTATTTGCAATTGGTGCGCATTCCCAACGCCTTTACCGCCGTTTCGAACAGCCTGGCAGCCCATCTGATTGCAACGGGTGGGCAGATACGCTGGGGAAGCTTGCTGCTTCTCATGCTGGCCTCGGCATTTCTTTATTCGGGCGGAATGGTCTTCAACGATTGTTTCGACTACGAGGAAGATCGCCGCGATCGTCCGTTCCGACCGCTCCCCTCCGGTCGAATCCCGATTTCGACGGCATGGTTGCTGGGGGGGCTGCTCCTGGCGTTAGGCGTCGTCTCCGCGGGGATGGTCGGCGAGACTCAGTTGTATTGGGCGCTCGCGCTGGCCGCGCTCATCTTTATCTACGACGGCTTGGCCAAAGGGAGTGCCGTCGGCGCCCTGGCGATGGGCGGCTGCCGCTATTTGAACTGGGTACTCGGGTTGTCCATCGTCGATCTCGACGGCGCGCTGCTGTCCGTGCCCTTGGTGATCCTGATTTACGTGATCAGCCTGACTCGGCTCAGTTCCATAGAGACGTCCGGATTCTCCCGAAGGCCTATCGTGCAGTGCATTGTAGGAGTCATCGGCGCCGCTCTGCTTCTTGTCGGTCTGGTTATGTCGGGAACGCTGCCGCACGCTTGGCCTTTGGTCCTTTTGGTGCTCGCTCTATGGAGCGTTCTGCGGGAACTGGTAGCGACCTACCGCGAGCCGACACCGGAGAGCGTGCAGCGTTCCGTCAAGAGCCTGGTGCTGGGCATCATTCCGCTCGATGCTCTGCTCGCTTTCTGCGGCGGACCTTGGTGGGGTGGAGTACTGGTGTTATTCTTCGTTTTGCCAAGCCGCCTGCTCGCCCGGCATATCAGGGTTACATAAACAAGAATCGATCGCTCCCGTGGCAGGCTTTTTACCGGATTCATCAATGACTGAGATGTTGAACAGCCTGGTCAGCGCGATTGGCGACGTTTGCTCCGACCAGCAGAATGACTGGCTGCGGGAAGCGCTGACTAAACTCGAGAACAGCAAAGCGCTGGCAACCGATCTAGGCCGGTGTTCAACCCAGGCCCGCCGGCAGCTTGGCCGCCAACCGCTTGGCGCCGGATATTCGCCTTTGATTAGCTCCGTCGGGCCGGTCGCGATAGATCACTGGGAAAGCGGCGACGCAGGCCGTATTGCCATGATTCTTCTATGTTTGCAGCGGGAGCCGGAGCAGGCGGAGACGCTGGTAACGAGCCTTTTTCGCCAAGGGGATGAATCCGAGCGTGCCGCGATCGTCAGAGGGCTGGCACTGTTTCCTTCCGCCGATCGCTTGAAGCCCCTGGCGCTGGAAGCCGGACGTGCCAACAGCCTTGTACTGGTTTCGTCGATCGCACTGCTGAATCCTTATCCCGCAGCCTATTATTCCGATCGGGAATTCAATCAGATGGTGCTCAAGGCTCTCTTCGTACGCCTTAACGCCGATTTGATCTACGGTCTCGGACAACGCGTGAATTCCGAACTCTCGCGCATGTGCGAGGACTACGTCGACGAACTGTTGGCGGCCGATCGCGACGTGCCTCCGGAAATCTGGATGGCCCTTTTACCCTATGCCTCAGTGAAGGGTGTCGAGTTTGTAAGTCGTTATCTTGACGACCCGAATCCACTGCATCGGTACTACTCGGCGAAGGCCATGGTGCAGTCGTTAAAGCGGTTTCCGGAGCTGCGCGCCGCGCTCGATCAGCGGTTTAGCCTCGAAACGGACGAGCACGTGCGGGAAGTCCTAGGCGCCGCCGCAGGTGGTTGATATCAGTTGAAGTCCAGGAGTTTTTCATGCGCTATTTCGACCCTCACATCCATATGCTTTCCCGTACCACCGACGACTACGAGAACATGGCCGCCGCCGGCATCGTGGCCTTAGTGGAACCCGCTTTCTGGCAGGGGCAACCGCGTACCCAGCCGGGCACTTTTATAGATTACTTCGACTCGCTCGTCGGTTGGGAGCGGTTCCGGGCCAGTCAGTTCGGCATTCGGCATTATTGCACTATCGGACTGAACCCGAAGGAAGCCAACAATACGGCTCTAGCCGAAGAGGTCATGAAACTCATACCGCTTTATTGCGAGAAGGACGGTGTCGTCGGCGTAGGCGAGATCGGCTACGACGACATGACCGACGGGGAAGAGCGATTCTTCGCCGAGCAGTTGCAAATCGCCAAGGACTTGAACCTGCCGGTGCTGGTGCACACCCCCCATCGGGATAAAAAGCGCGGCACCGAGCGAACCATTGCCCTCATTCGGGAGATGAACATGGATGAAGAAATGGTGTTGATCGATCATCTGAACGAGGAGACGCTGCCTTTGGTTTTGGAGACCGGCTGCTGGCGCGGGCACTCGGTATATCCGCACACCAAGATGAGCGAGGAGCGCATGGTGGCCCTGCTGCAGAAATACGGATTGGAAAAGATGGTCGTCAACAGCGCCGCTGACTGGGGGCGGAGCGATCCGCTCAAAGTGCCGAAGACGGGCGAAGCCATGCGTCAGGCCGGGTTCAACGAGGATCAGATCGAGTACGTGCTGTACGTCAACCCAATCAACTTTTATGCGCAGAGTGGCCGCATTTCCCTGGAAGAAGTGGGACCTGTCAAAATCGACCAGACCCGACTCTGGGAGAACAATTCGGTGCTGCGCGGACAACTACCGGTCGTGCAGTGAGTGACGCATCTCGACCCAAATGGCATCGCCATGAGCTCACTTATTGCGCCAACGTTCACCCGGGAGAAACCTTCGACGAGGTTCGCCGCGTAATCAGCTATTCGGTCAACGGCGTGCGCGAGCGTCGCCGGATTGCATCCATGGGAACCGGGCTCTGGCTCAGCCAAAGCGTTGCGGCAGAGTTACGGGAAATATCCCGGCAGGGCCTCGAATTTATCGATCTTCTCAATCGATGCAGGCTCGAACTCTTTACCTTGAACGGGTTTCCATACGGCGGATTTCACTCGATCTCGCTCAAGGAACGGGTCTACCTGCCCGCTTGGACGGAACCGGCACGTTACGATTACACCCTCGATCTCGCCCAATTGCTCGCGGCATGCTTACCGGAATGGCAAAGCGAGGCCACCATATCGACGGTTCCCCTTGGATACAGGTATGGGTGGACGATCGAGCAAACCCGAAAAGCGGCAGATACTTTGTGCAGACTTGCAGCAGCACTGGAACGGCTGCACGAAGTCAGCGGCAAACGTATCCGCGTGTGTCTGGAAATGGAGCCCGATGCCGCACTGGAGTCCACCGATGAAGCCATTGTTTTTTTTCAGCGCGATCTCCCGGAAGCGGCACAGCGCGCACGCCTGAAACCCGAACTGATTCGCGAGTACTTGGGCGTATGCCTCGATGTCTGCCACCAAGCCGTCATGTTCGAAGATGTTGCCGCGTCATTGGCTCGACTTCGAAACGCGGGCATTGAAATCGGAAAAATTCAGCTTTCCAGCGCATTGGAGGTCATCGACCCGTCGGACCCGGAAGTTCGGCAAGTTTTACAAGGTTTTGCCGAGCCGCGGTACCTTCATCAAGTACGTTCGCAACTTGGCGATGGACGAGTAATAGGTGCAAGGGATCTTCCCATCGTATTGAATGACTCCGCTTGGGCGGCGCATGCACCTTGGCGTATTCACTTCCATGTCCCGTTACAAATCAGCGGGTTCGGAAATGGAGCATTAGGAACGACCCGTGATCAGATCGGTAAGGTGTTCGACTTTCTCAGGAACACGTCGGACTCAAAACCGCACCTGGAAATTGAAACCTACACCTGGCATGTTCTGCCCGAAGAGCTAAGACCCCAGACCGAGGACGGTCTTCTGACAAGCCTTGTGCAGGAAATTCAATGGGTCGAAGCAGAAATGAACGAGCGAGAGCTGCTTCATGGCTCGGAGTGTGATCAAGAAATAAGCATGTAAGACGAGGATATTCTTGATGCAACGGGTCTATCAAAGGGTAAAGGTCTGTGCCACGTCTCGATCCTGTCTAAGGACCTGTCTTCAAACCTAGCACTTGGTTAGAGCAGCGAGGTTTGAAAAGAATGTGGTCCAATGAGCGAGGCGGCCATGTGCCAAGCGACTTGAAAGATGCGTATTGTCCTTTCTTGATCCCATCCGGTCCCTTTGCGGGTGTTCCAGCCGGCACAAAAAGGGCGAGCCGCGGTTATGTGCCGCCGGCAAGGAGGTGATCCCAAATCGCTTTCAATAAGGCATTAATTTTTGTAGGGTGGGTTAGGCCGCAAGGCCGTAACCCACCGAGCGACCTCGAATCGGTGGGTTACGCTGCGCTAACCCACCCTACGATTAATGTTCACTCGAATGCCGAATGGAATCAGACCGCTTGGTCGTGGCCTACATGCGCTTCAGAGAAACAACTCCATGCTCGGTTTTTTCCACCAACCCCTGCGCCAGCAGGTTTTTCCAATCGCGGCTTTCCGTAGCTGCAGAAACATTGCGGTAAATAGAGCGATACCAAAGATTGCGTTCATAAAGCTTAATTCCGCTCGGACGGGACGCCAAATATTCCAGTACCTGGTACTGTCGTAGGTTGATTTCTTTACTATTCAACAGCTTTTTAATGCTTCTAGTTTGGCCCCGACGCGAAACGTGAATGGTCCTGCCCGATGGGTTTCGACAGTGATGTCCGACATTGGTGAACACTTTTGTGCAAGTCAATATGCAAACGTATTATGTTGATTTTTTTATAAAAAAGAGAACTTCGCGCCAAATGATGCAAAGTTGTGTGCAAAGCATCTTGCAAGATGTCGCTTGTCACAAGACATGATCTTTTGATCAATCATCCAATAAAAACCCGGCCAAACCGGGTTTTCCGCCCGATAAACATAACCAAGAAGGAGAGTTAGCGGTGCTTCCCCCCTGTAATTTCCTGTATTGATCGTGTAACGCCCCGAGCGCATTCTCTCGCCGGAGTGGGCAGCGAAATCCATCCTGGGGATTTCGAGGGCGACCATTCGGTCTTTGCCGAGACTGCCGATCGAGGAAACGCTCCGAATAACGGCGGCCTGTGTATGGAGAAGTAAGGGGCCGTGAGGCCAACAACAGGGAGGAACGATGGCAAAGGACGACAGCACCGAATCCGGCAAGACGGCCGCGTCCTCTGATGAGGGGACGGCGCAGCATCAAGCTTCTATGTCATACGAATATTGGCTGGACATCGCCAGCGCGATCCTGCTGTCGGTTGCGGCTCTGGCTTCGTCGTGGGCCGGTTACCAGTCCAAACGCTGGAGCGGCGTTCAATCGACCAACTACAACACTTCCTCCATACGGTGGGTCCAAGCGACCCGCATGTCCACGTTCGCCTATCTTTACCGATCCGTCGACCTGGAGCTTTTCATCGAGTGGCTCAATGCCTATAAGGACGGCGACGAAGAACGGGCGAGATTTTTCGAACAACGCTTTCGACCCGAATTCAGGCCGGCCTTCGAAGCCTGGGTGGCCAGCCGGCCGCTGGAAAATGCTGCCGCACCCAGCTCGCCCTTCGTCCTGCCGGAGTACCGCCAGGAACTTTCCGACCGGGCTGCTCAATTGGAACAGGAAGCGGGGACAGCTTCCGATCAGGCCCAGGCAGCCAACCAGCAGGGCGACGACTATGTACTCACAACGGTGATCTTTTCCGCCGCCCTGTTCTTCACGGGCATCGCCGCGCATTTCAGTAAGTTTCGGGTCCGCGTCGCATTGTTGAGCATCGCCGGGGTGATGGTTTTGGTTGGGCTGGGCCAGTTGGCGACCTATCCGGTTAGGTAGAAAGGCGAAACCACTCGGCCGGCCGTTGGTAAACCGGGGATCAGGACGAAATCACAATCCTGCTCATCATCTGCTTAACGCATTTTCGGAGGATTTTTCTCGATGAAACCCAAAGTTGCCATCGCCTGCCAGGGAGGCGGAAGCCAAACCGCGTTTACGGCCGGCGTCTTCAAAGCCCTTGCGGAAAACAATGTTCAAGATCATTTCAACATCGTCAGCATTAGCGGAACCTCGGGCGGTGCCATCTGCGGTTTCATGCTTTGGTACGCCTTGAAACACGGCGAAAAACCCTTTTGCAAGCGGGTTTTGGATTTCTGGAACGACAATACCGCCCAGACGTATCAGGAACGCCTTTTCAATGATTCCGTTATCCACTCGCTTTATCTGACGGGAAAGGGACTGATGCCCCAGTACAACGTGAGCCCCTCGTCTCCGGTGGCGCGCAGTTCCTTTTCGGTTGCGACTCTCGGTATTCGGAACGAATTCACGGATCTTCGGACGCTGTTGGAAACCCATATCGATGCAGACAAACTGGCCGCTCTGGGTCAGCAAACGGAGCCGCCGATTCTGATCATAGGCGCTTGCAATGTGCTCACCGGCCGACTGCATAAGTTCAGTTCATACCTCGAGCCGATCAAAATCGACTATCTCCTCGCTTCGGCGTGCGTTCCCAGCATCTTCCCGGCGGTGTCGATTGGCGAAATGGCCTATTGGGACGGGCTGTTTTCCGACAATCCGCCGATTTCTACTTTGATCGATCCCCGGTTCGTCGGCGCTCGAAACATCCCCAATGAAATCTGGGTGATTAAGATCAATCCAACCACGGCCGATGAAATCCCGGTCGCGCCGGACGACATTCTTGATCGCCATAACGAACTGACGGGCAACATATCCTTGTTTCACAGTCTGCGCCAAATCGAGCGGATCAACGATTTCATCGTCGCAGGAGCGTTCAAGGACGAATTTTTGGCCGAATTCGATATCAAGGAACCAATAAAGATTCCTCGATCGTTCCCCGACGATCCGGACGCGCCCTACCATATCCCGAGAATAGAGATGTCGGTCGAATTGGCGAAAAGCTTGAATTACGAAAGCAAACTCGATCGCTGCCCCGAACATATCGCCCGTCTCGTCCAGGATGGCGAAGAGCAAGGACGGCGGTTTTTGGAATCAAGGTTAAAACAAACGAGTTCCCGTCCGCCGATGGACCCATAAAAAACCCGGCTACGGGGTGCGAGCCGGGTTGTCGCCGAAGACAATCACAAGAATTGATGCGACATATTCAGCGTAGACCAAATTCTCCGGACGGCAAACCGTAATATCCCGGAATACGCATTAATACGCATTCCCGCGCGGGTAACGGTGCGACAGAATGGCGCCGCCAACCAGGTTCACGGACGAACCGCCCCGACAAACGGGGCTTTTTTTATTCTCAATAAAAAACCCGGCCGAAGCCGGGTTAACTCAACACTCGTTGAAGTGGGAGGATAAGATATGCCGATAATCTTTAAGCAACGGTTGTGCCAGATATTGACCATCCGATAAGTGTTTGAACCATAGCGCAATTTTCGAAGGTATGATTCGGCCACGGAAAACGTATCCGCCGGCTATGCGCTAATATGGTGCCGCGCCGTCCATAGTGGTTCAGCGCGAACCGCAAATCCTCACGAAAAACTCAACGACTGCACTATAAGGGGCAAGCTTATGCCCCATCCGCGATCGTCTCGAATCTCCAAGAATCGTTTGGACGACGAGAACGGATTCGCCACCCGAATTTGTAAGAAGTCTCACAATTAATTACGGATTGTCGTGTTTGCCACTATCGGCTTCGATCGGCATACGTCCGCCAAGCATTGATTTAAAGGCATTTTGGTCTGGATTTGCCATGGCATGAGGCATGCTTCCGAAGAACCAAATCATTGCCGAATGGCTGTACGCGAATGCGAATTCATCAAACCGAGGCCACCGTCAGTCGGTATTTCTCCACGAGTACTTTTCAAGCCGTCAACGGCCCACGAGCGAGATAGAGGTAGCGGGACCATGAGACATCAAGCGAGCTATGAGATTCTGGACCGCAAAGTTGAATCTCTCTCGGATTCGGACGCTCGGCCCGCATCGGCCCCGTCGCCAAGACCGTCCGCCGGTTCCCGGGCGCAGAATCTATTCGCGGAATGGCGAGAAGACGTGGCCTGCGTTTTCGGCCGCGATCCCGCCGCCCGTACTCGCTTCGAAGTGTTGACGACTTACCCCGGCCTGCATGCCGTTCTCATACACCGCGTGGCCCATCGTCTGTGGCAACGCGGATTTTTTTACGGGGCGCGCTTGCTGGCGTTCTTGACGCGGCTTTGGACCAATATCGACATTCATCCCGGAGCGACCATCGGCCGCCGCTTTTTCATCGATCACGGAGCCGGGGTGGTCATAGGCGAAACGGCGGAAATCGGCGATGACGTCACGCTTTACCATGGCGTCACGCTGGGAGGTACGAGCTGGAACAAAGGCAAGCGCCACCCGACTCTGGGCGACGGCGTTCTGGTCGGCGCCGGCGCCAAGATTCTCGGGCCGATTACCCTTGGCGACAATGTGCGCGTAGGCGCCAATTCGGTCGTCGTCAAGGACGTGCCGGCAAACCGGACCGTGGTCGGCATTCCAGGGAGGATCGTGCAGCCCAAGGAAGGCGTTACCATGAATCCGCAGCGGATCGATCTCGATCATCACCACATCCCGGATGTCGTGAATCAGACCATGGCCGACATGAAGGCTCGCATCGAGTCGCTGGAAAATCTGGTTGCCGCGATGACTCCTCCTGAAAATGACCGTTTATACGCATTGCGAAACGTCGGCAATATAAGAGGTGGGCGGCTCTGAGCCAGGCTTGCCCGACGTGGTGAGGATGGGATGAACTCCGGCCTCGAATACAGCAAATCTCCGCCAATCTTGAACCGTTTATCGACGTGCCCCATGCCGCATTTTCCGTAGCTTGATCGAACCAGTCCCGCCGGTCCGATGGCGACCGGCATTGCCCTTCGGGGCTACCTATGACCAAGGCAGCCGTTCCGGATCGTAACCGGGCGGCCGAGGTCCATTTCCAAAGCCGAAACCGGGCATAAAACCTGCTTCATCCCTTTAATCGAGTTCTGAAGTTGCCAGCGGAGGCTCATCAGAGCTGCAGTCGAGCATGTCAGGGAATTGCGGGCTAATCCCACCGTACGAGGCCGGCTATGTCAGCAAGAGAAGCAGCTAACCCATTGGAAAAGCAAAGGAATTTGGAGCTGATCACGATTTACGAGATCAGCAAGATTCTCAGCTCCTCCCTGGATCTCCATAAAACCCTCCGGGAGGCGCTCAACGTTCTTTCATCGCACATGCACATGCTGCGCTGCATGATCAGCTTGGTGCAGGACAACGCCGACGTGCATGTTATTGGGGCGGCGGGTTTGTCTCGCGATGAAATCGAGCGAGGACAATTCCGGAAGGGCGAAGGAATCGTCGGCAAGATCATCAAGACAGGCGTTCCCATCGTCGTTCGCAATATCGCCGAAGAGCCGCAGTTTCTGAACAGGACGGGCTCGCGCGATCTTTCGAGCGGGCAAAGGATCGCGTTCATAGGCATTCCGATCAAGGCCATGGGGGACACGATAGGCGTCCTCAGCGCCGACCGCGACATGACGACCTACCATGGGCATCTGGAGCACGACGTCCGTTTGCTCAAGATGGTGGCCAATCTGGTCGGCCAGGCGATCAGGCTCCACCAGCTCGTGGCTGCGGAACGCGAACAGCGGATCATAGAGCAGCACCGCTTGCAAAAGGCGGCCCAGCCCGTTCGAGGGCTGGTCAACGTCATCGGCCAGAGCCAGCGCATGCAAGAGGTGTTCGCCGATGTGGAACGGGCGGCCTCGGTTCATTCCACGGTGCTGCTGCGCGGCGAAACCGGGACCGGCAAGGAGATGATCGCGCACGCGATTCACCATCTGAGCGCGCGCAAAGACGGGCCTTTCGTGCGGGTCAATTGCGCCGCCTTGTCCGAGACCCTGCTGGAATCCGAGTTGTTCGGCCACGAGAAAGGATCTTTCACCGGCGCGACGCAGGAGCGAAAAGGCCGCTTCGAGCTGGCCCACGGCGGAACGCTGTTTCTCGACGAAATCGGCGACGTATCTCCCAATTTCCAGGTCAAGCTTCTGCGCGTGCTGCAGGAACGGGAATTCGAACGGGTGGGCGGCAATAAACCGATACAGGTCGACGTACGGCTGATCGTGGCCACCAACCGCAATCTCGAGGATGCGGTGCTCAAGGGCGAATTCCGGGCCGACCTTTATTTTCGGATCAATGTGATATCCATTCTCCTGCCGGCGCTGCGCGAACGGCGCGAAGACATCTTTCCATTGGCCGATCATTTCCTGGAACGCTTCAACCACGCCAATCAGCGCCAGCTCATGCTGTCGCCGGAGGCGAAACAGATCCTGGCGGAATGCTATTGGCCCGGCAACGTCCGCGAGCTGGAAAACTGCGTGGAGCGGACTGCGGCCATGTCCCGCGGCAAAACGATTCGCGACATCAATCTGCCATGCCAGAAAAACATGTGTTTTTCGCTGGCGCTGAGGCCGATCTCGCAAATGTCGAGCCCGGTTCCGGCCGTTTCCGCGGAAGCTCCCGCCGCAGCCGAACCCGATCACGATTCGCAAGCGGGAAGAGGAGTGCCGGAATTCAAATCGACGCGCGAAAGGCTGATCTGGGCGATGGAGGAGTGCGGGTGGGTGCAGGCCAAGGCCGCGCGGCTGCTCGGGATGACGACGCGGCAGATGCACTACGCTCTTCAGAAATACAACATCGAGATCAAGAAGCTTTAGAGCCTTTCCCAGTTGGCTGCCCGCCTTGAGTCCATAGGACGCGGTGAGGCATGAACCGCATCGTTCGCGATGACCCAGGAATCGAAACCTGTTCGAAGTGAAAAGGCGCTAACGCTCGATCTCCGCTTCCTCGACGAGCTCCGGCGCTTGCGTAACGAAGCGGCGGGGGCATCGGTCGAGGCGATCGGCCCAGATTTTCAGCTTAAGCCATAGTCCGCTGACGAGCCGCCAGGCGATGACCCTTTCCCAGTAAACGCCGACCTCGACCGGAAATTCCTCCGCGTCGAAGCGGTCCTCGGTCAGCGTGAATTCATGCCGATAGAAGCATCGTTCTCCGGCATCATCGAATCCTAGCTCCTTGCTGGCATGAGCGAAGGTATCCACGTGGCGCTCGAAACTCACGGGCGCTATGGCTTGCCGGTGATAGTCGTCCGGCAGATCGGCGTTCCACTGAATGGTCATGGCGAACCCCATCGATCAGGAAAGTTGTGCAGATTCGGCAGCCCGTCGAGTGCGATGCAAGCCCCGAACGCGCCGATTCTACATTCTTGCGCTATTTAGTAAAGGAAATAGCGAGCTCGCGATTTGTAAATAGCGGCGGGGACTTCCGAACCTCGATGAACCCCGTTTTGTCGGAAATGCGCCTCGGGGTCGCGACAAGAGGAATACGGAGACAGGGTTTTGTCACGAACCTGACATAGCGAAAAATCGAATCAGGCGCTGGCGATTTCAAAAACATCCTTATAAAACAGTATTGTGCGTCTATATTGAGAATGGGCATCGTTATTGCTTGATGCTTGGCGACGGCTTTTTATTCTCATTGAGCGCGATGGATACCCAACTCGACTGGTCGGCCTATGACAGCTACGGTGCTGGCGACGCCTACGCGGCGGTACCTGCCGCGGGCGGCGCCTTCGGCAAGGCCGCGGCCGTCTGTATCGGCAACCGACAGTGCCAGCGCACCGAAAAGGGCGTGATGTGCCCGAGCTTTCGCGCCACTCAGGATGTCGCACACTCGACTCAGCACCGGGCTGCCACGCTCAAGGCTGCCTTGAACGGCGAGTACGGCGTTAAGCCTTTTGTCGGTCCGGAACTCGCCGAGGCAATGGATTTGTGCGTGGGCTGCAAAGGCTGCAAGCGCGAGTGCCCGAACGGCGTGGACATGGCGCTGCTTCGCGTCGAAACGCTCGCTCAGCGCTGGGCAGCGCTCGGCGGAGCGCCGTTACGCGAGCGTCTCTTCGCCCATCTGCCGCGTTTCGCCCACCGGCTCGCGGCGCTGAATCCGCTGATTTCTTTCCGTGAACGCTTCCCCTTTTTGGCGCGATGGGTCGAACGCGTGTTTGGTATCGCCGCCAAGCGTTCGCTGCCGCGTGGCGCAGCCCGGAGTTTTCTTGCTTCTGCACCGAGAGAAGGCATCGGTGCTCCGGACGGCCGCGAAATCGTCCTGCTAGTGGATACCTTCTCCAACCATTTCGATACCGAAACCGCGGAGGCCGCGCTGGAAGTACTGCTGGCGGGAGGCTATCGGATACACATCGCGAGGCCGCCGGCCGGAGAACGGCCTCTATGCTGCGGGCGCACTTTTCTTTCTCACGGCTTGATCGCGGAAACACGGGCAGAGGCCCGGCGCATGGTCGAAACGCTGTGGCCCTATGTGGAGCGCGGGCTCCCCGTGGTCGGGCTTGAGCCTTCGTGTCTCCTCATGCTGCGCGACGAGTATTACAGCCTCGGATTGGGGGAGAAGGTCGACAAGATCGCCAAGGCGGCGGTCCTCCTGGAAGAGTTTTTGGCCCGCGAACACGACGCCAAGCGCCTCAAGCTGGCGTTCAAATCCGTGCCTGGCGCGCGGGCGATGGTACACGGACATTGCCACCAAAAGGCCTTTGGCGCATTGAAAGCGATGCGGAAAGTCTTGGGTCTGGTGCCGGAACTCCAGGTCGAGTTCATCGAGTCGAGCTGCTGCGGGATGGCCGGCGCCTTCGGGCTGGAGGCCGAGCACTACGAAATGTCCATGCGGATGGCCGAGCTCGCGTTGTTGCCGAAAGTGCGGGAAGCCGATACCGATACCTTATTGATCGCCAACGGTACCAGTTGCCGTCATCAGATTCGCGACGGCGCACAACGCGAGAGCGTGCATTTCGCACGGGTGCTGCGGATGGCCTTGGCTACTTGAAGCAGAGGGGAGAAGAGAGCATGACGGTTGCATCGGGTTTTTTCGTGGATTGGGCCGGCAATGCCCGTCGGACCGAGGAGCCGGGCGGCGGTTACCGCTGCGAGGTCGATACCGTGGCGCGTTATGTCGCGGTGCTGTCCCAGAAAGGCACGCTCATCCATGAAGGCACCTTTTACAAAACCCTGGCGGACATGGAAGCGGCCGGAATCAAGGCCAAGCTGGTAGACGCCTCGGTCCCCTGGTAGGTGGTGACGGTGAGTTACACCAGCCTATGCAAGCACAGAAACCTCGGCGAAGGCGACATGGTGCCTTTTACCGTGGAAGGCCGCGAAATATTGCTGGTCTGGCCGGATGGCGGGGAGCTCAAGGCCTTTCAAGGCACCTGCCCGCATCACAACGCCCGTTTGAAATACGGCGGGTTCAACGGACGGACCATCACTTGCACCTTCCACAACTGGGTGTTCGACGCGCGTACCGGCCAAGGCCTGATTCCGCCGCGCTGTGCGCTGGAAGAGTATCCGCTTCGGGTCGAAGACGGGATGGTTCAGGTCGATCTTTCGGGGTGCTCCCCGTCCTGATGCGGAGAGCGTTCTCACGAGTCTTGGGTTTTTTATTGGTATTACCTTGGGAAGACTGTTATGGCGAATTACGAAAAATTAAAGAATGACATGTCGATCTGCGACGGTGAAAGGATCGGCGGGTATGCCAGTGCCTGCAGGGGCCAGCTCTACCGCTGCACGGCCTGCGGAGCCGTGGGCTGCCGGCAAGCCAAGGAACATGCCTGCAGCAAGCAGGGATTCAGCGTCGCGTTCAAGTGTTATGCCTGCGGCGCGATCGGAAAGGAAGAGCTCGTCGCTTCTGGTCATGAGGCCAGCAAAAGCGCCGCGAGCACGCCGGCGCGAATGGAGAATACGGACTGACGAATACGGCAATCGGCGGAGGCGAGAACACGATGCGCGATTACTTGATGCTTTTGCTGGGGACTGCGTTGGTCAACAACGTGGTGCTGGTCAAGTTCCTGGGGCTGTGTCCCTTCATGGGCGTGTCGAAGAAGCTGGATTCGGCGCTCGGCATGGGTTTGGCGACCACCTTCGTGCTCACGCTGACCGCCGTGGCCAGTTGGCTCCTGGAGCACTACCTGCTGGCCCCCCTCGACATCGGCTTCCTCAGGATTCTGTCGTTCATCCTGGTCATCGCCGCCGTGGTTCAGTTCACCGAAATGGTCGTTCGCAAGACCAGCCCGGTACTTTATCAAGTCCTCGGCATTTTTCTGCCGCTCATCACGACCAACTGCGCCGTGCTGGGAGTGGCCCTTCTGAACATCCAGCAGGAATACGATTTCCTGCACAGCGCCCTATTCGGATTCGGTTCCGCCCTGGGATTCACCCTGGTCATGGTCATTTTCGCCGGCATTCGGGAGCGCCTGGCCCTCATGAGCGTTCCGGAAGCTTTCGCCGGCGTGCCGATCGCTTTCATCTCCGCCGGGATTCTGTCCTTGGCATTCATGGGATTCGCAGGACTCAACACACATTAGGCCAGCTTATGTACATCCTATTCGCCGTACTCAGCCTTACCGCTTTAGGACTTGCTCTGGGCTTCATGCTGGGCGCCGCCGCTCGCTACTTCAAGGTCGAAGACAACCCGCTGGTCGACGAGATCGAAAAGATGATGCCGGGCTCGCAATGCGGCCAATGCGGTTATCCCGGCTGCCGTCCGGCGGCGGAAGCCCTGGTGGCGGGCAAGACTTCGGCCACGCTGTGTCCGCCCGGAGGCAAGGCCCTGGCCGAACAGTTGGCGAGCAAGCTCTCGCTGGACATCGACCTGGCCGGCGTGGAAGACCAGGTTCCCATGGTGGCGATAGTCAGCGAAGCGACCTGCATCGGCTGCACCCGCTGCTTCAAGGTGTGCCCTACGGACGCCATCGTCGGAGCGCCCAAGCAGATCCATGCCGTGGTCGCCGATGCCTGCATCGCCTGCGGCAAGTGCGTAGAGGTCTGCCCGACCGAATGTCTCGGGATGCAGCCCATCAAAACCACCTTGCGTAACTGGCGCTGGGCCAAACCCGATCTCGCTGCCGCGGGAGCCTGAAAATGGTCGTACTGGACATCAACGCGCTATGGCGCCGGCGCAGCAAAATCCGGGGCGGTGTCCATCCGGAACCGCGCAAGGAATCGACTGCCGATAAACCCATAGTCACCGATTTCCCTTTGCCGGAACGGCTTTACCTGCCGCTGCAGCAACACTTGGGGCAACCTGCGGAACCGGTGGTCCGGGCGGGCGACAAGGTGCTGAAAGGGCAATTGCTCGCGGCGAGCCGGGGTGCGGTCTCGGCCTCGGTGCATGCCTCGACTTCCGGAACCGTGGCCGGCATCGAAGAATATCCGGCGCCGCATCCTTCGGGACTCCCGACCCCGACCATCGTTCTCGAACCGGACGGGGAGGATCGCTGGATCGAGGGGGCTGGCGAAGCTGATCCGTTCAGCCTGACACCCGAGGAACTCTGCGCCCGCGTCGACCAGGCCGGCATCGTCGGCCTGGGAGGAGCCGCCTTCCCGTCGGCGATGAAGCTGAACCTCGGATGGCGGACTCGGATCAACACGCTCATCATCAACGGCGGCGAGTGCGAACCGTATCTGACCTGCGACGATCGGCTGATGCGGGAGCGCGCCGCGGAGATCGTCGAGGGCGTCCGGATCATGCTGCACGGGTTGCAATGCCCGACCGCCCTGATCGCGATCGAGGACAACAAGCCGGAAGCGTATGCCGCCATGCTCGATGCGGCGAAAAAACACGGCCGCATCGAGGTCGTTCAGGTGCCGTCCCTGTATCCCATGGGCTGGGAAAAGAATCTCGTCACCCATCTGACCGGCAAGGAAGTGCCCGCGGGGGGGCGTCCCACCGACGTGGGCGTGCTGCTGCACAACGTCGCGACCGCTTATGCCGTGCAACGGGCCGTTCGTTACGGACGGCCGCTGATCAGCCGGGTGGTTACGGTAAGCGGCGAAGCGGTGGAGTCGCCGCGCAACGTGGAGGCGCCGTTCGGTACGCTGTTGTCCGAGCTGCTCGCCTTCTGCGGGCACAAGCCCGAACGGACGGCCCGCTACGTGATGGGCGGGCCGATGATGGGCGATCATCTGCCTCACGTTCAAGTGCCCTTGGTCAAGCGCACCAGCGGCATCCTGGCGCTGACGCCCGAAGAAATCCAGGCTGCGGACGCCAGGCCCTGCATCCGCTGCGGGCGTTGCGTCTCGGCTTGTCCGGTCGGATTGCTGCCGTTGGAAATGATGACCCGCATCCGCGCCGGCCAGCTGGACGCCGCAGTGAGTTTCGGGCTTAGGGACTGCATCAGCTGTAGTTCATGTTCCTATGTCTGTCCGTCGCGAATTCCCCTGGTGCATTACTTCAAATATGCGAGCGGGGAATTGATGGCGCGCCAACAGGCGCAGCAGAAAACCGAACAGACCAATCGCCTGGCCGAGGAGAAGCGGCTGCGGCTGGAAAGGGCCAAACAAACGGCTGCGGCGCGCAAGGCGCAGGCTTCCGCCAAGGAGGATGCGTCATGAGCAAGGTATACCTGCCCGTCGCTCCGTTAACCGGCGCCGACCATCCGGTGCAAGCCATCATGGCGCAGGTGGTATTGGCGCTGGTGCCGGCTACCGCTTTCGGCCTGTTTCTATTCGGCTGGCCGGCCCTTTATCTGTTTTCGACTACTGTCTTGTCAGCGGTGCTGTTCGAAGCCGTTTGCCTGAAGTTGGCAGGCAAACCGGCTTCGCTTTTTTTGTTGGACGGTTCCGCACTGTTGACCGGGTGGTTGCTGGCTTTGAGCCTTCCGCCCTGGGCGCCCTGGTGGATAGGCGTGACCGGAGCGGGTCTCGCCATCATCGTCGGCAAGCAGATCTACGGCGGCATCGGCCAAAATCTGTTCAATCCGGCGATGCTCGCGCGTGTCGCCCTGCTGGTGTCGTTTCCGCTGGAAATGACGACCTGGGTCCAGCCTGCGCCTCTATTCTCCGGGCACGCCCCCGGCCTGCTCCAGGCATTGGGAATCACCTTTGGCGGTGCCGGCATCGATGGTTTCGCCAGTGCGACCGTCATAGGCCATGCCAAGACCGAGTTGTCTCAAGGCAAAACGCTAGTCGAGGCGTTTGCGAACGGACAGTTCGGCCTGGCCGGAGCATGGCTGGGCTGGATTCCCGGCAGCCTTGGCGAAACCTCGGCCCTGCTGGTGGCGGTCGGCGGCGTATGGCTGCTTTGGAAGCGGATCATCACTTGGCACATCCCGGTAGCCTTGCTGGTCACCGTTGCCGGCCTCGCAACCATCTTCCACCTCATCGACGGCGATCGTTATCTCGGTCCGCTGTGGCACCTCGGAGCCGGCGGCGTGATGCTGGCCGCGTTCTTTATCGCAACCGATTACGTCACCTCGCCCGGCAGCCCAAAAGGGCAGCTGATTTTCGGTGCCGGCTGCGGGCTCTTGATCTTCGTCATCCGTACTTGGGGCGGGTTTCCCGAGGGCGTGGGCTTCGCCGTGCTGTTGATGAACGCGTTGACCCCGGTGATCGACTATTACGTCCGGCCCCGCATCTACGGGCGCGATTACAAGGGCAAGCCCTTGAAATTGCCGGAGGGTAAAGAATGATCGCCTTGAATAAAGAGACGCTTCTGCAATTTGCACTCCTGCGATGGCAAAGACTGCGCCGAAAGTTCGATGATCTGGATGCGCTTCGGCAGCGTTTGGACTATCAGACCTATTTGCTGGCCGTTTGCGCCCTGGCTGCCAGTCTGCTCTTAGGGATAGGCGATCTGATCACCAAAGAGGCGATCGCGGAGCGCCAGGCCGAAGATCTCCGGGCGACGCTGGGACAGGTGCTGCCGGAAGCGCTTTACGATAACGACGTGCTTGCAAGCCTGCGGGTGATTCCGTCTGCGGGAGAAGGGACCGGCCTTGATCGAACCGAGGTTTTCGTCGCCAAAAAAGGCGGCGAAGTCAGCGCCGTGGCGTTCAAGATGCTGGCTACCGGCGGCTATGCCGGCGACCTTACCCTGATGGTGGGCGTGGACCGCGACGGAAAAATCCTGGGCGTTCGGGTTATCTCGCATGCCGAGACGCCGGGCTTGGGCGATAAGGTCGAAACCTCCAAGTCCGGCTGGATTCTGGGGTTTAACGGCCGATCCCTGAGCAATACGTCCCCGCAAGGCTGGCGGGTCAAAAAGGACGGCGGCGACTTCGACCAATTCGCCGGCGCCACCATTACGCCGCGGGCGGTGGTCAAGGGCGTCGAAGGCGGGCTCAAATTCTTCGAGCGCCACCGCCAGGAGCTTTTAACGGCAACCGAGTAGCGGAGGAAAGCCGTCATGTCCGAATCCTTGAGCAGAATCGCCAAAGAAGGTTTGTGGAGCAACAACATCGTCTTCAGCCAGAGCATCGCTTTGTGCCCGCTCCTGGCGGTCACCGGCACGACCACCAACGGGCTCGGCATGGGGCTCGCCACGACCGCCGTTCTGATGGTATGCAATCTGTTGATTTCTTACGGCCGGCTGCTCATACCGTCGGAAATCCGAATTCCCGTCTTCGTGGCGCTGATCGCCATGGTCGTCACCCTGGTGGACATGCTGATGAACGCCTGGCTGCATGAATTGCACAAAGTGCTGGGGCTCTTTATTCCGCTGATCGTGACCAACTGCGCCATTCTCGGCCGGGCGGAAGCGTACGCTTCGCGCAAGCCGCCGGTTTACGCCCTGTTCGACGGGCTCATGATGGGGCTTGGGTTTACGCTGGCTCTGGTCGTCCTGGGCGCGGCTCGGGAAGTTAGCGGCTCGGGAACGCTGTTCGCCAATGCTTCCCTGCTGTTGGGGCAGGGGTTCGCCTGGCTGGAAACCACGCTGATCCCGGAGTATCGCGGATTCCTGCTGATGGCCTTGCCGCCGGGCGGTTTCCTGATGCTGGGTTTTATTCTTGCCGGAAAAAGATTGCTGGATAAGCGTTTGGCGCGCAGGCCGCTGCGAAACGCGGCGATCGAACAGCCTTTGGCCGAAAACGTCTAATTGGGTGAAGAGATATGCACGTCGGTGTATGTTACGCGGAAGCGGATCGCCAGGTATGGATGCGGCTGGAGGTCCCGGACAACAGCGTGGTGGAAGAAGCGATCCGCCGCTCGGGTATCTTGGAGTGCTTCCCGGAAATCGATCTGACCAGGCAAAAGGTCGGTATATTCGGCAAGCTGGTGAAGCTGGACAGTCCGATCAACGATGGAGACCGCATCGAAATTTACCGTCCCATCACGGCCGATCCGAAAACCGTCAAGCGTCGCCGCACCGCAAGCGATGACGACGATGATGATTGAGTGCGCCGCGTTTGGGCTACTTTTTCAATAACAATACAAACGGAGAACTTTCCCCGTGAAAGGCGACAGCAAGGTTATCGAATATCTCAACAAAGTCCTCACCAACGAACTGACCGCGATCAACCAGTATTTCCTGCACGCGCGGATGTTCAAGAACTGGGGCCTGCATAAACTCAACGAGAAGGAGTATCACGAATCCATCGACGAGATGAAGCATGCCGATCAGGTGATCGAACGCGTGCTATTCCTCGAAGGCCTGCCGAACCTCCAGGATTTGGGGAAGCTCAAGGTCGGGGAGCACACCGTGGAAATGCTGGAATGCGACTTGGCCCTGGAAATGGACGCCATTCCGTTGCTGCGCGAGGCGATTGCCTATTGCGAGCAGGTCAACGATTACGTGAGCCGTGAACTCCTCGAACACATTCTCGAAAGCGAGGAGGAACATGTCGATTGGCTGGAAACGCAATTGGGTCTGATCGCCAAGATCGGCATCCAGAATTACGAGCAGTCGATGATGTAAACGCTATCGCATGCGAAAGGCGAACTCGGGCGGTCGTTGACCGCCTTTTTTTTGTCCGCTTTTAAACAAATTCCCATGAATGTTGGCTGCTTTGTATTTGTCCGGACATTCCCATGCCGGTTGGAATGAATCTATCCACTTGAATATAAAGGCATATATGGATGGTACGCGGATTGCACTGTAAACCATCGGTACTAGGTTCAACGGATGTTTCGGCTCTGACGGTCAAGCCGCACGATGAGGAAGTGCCGCTATGCCCGCACTGAGACGGAACAGCGCGAATAGACAGACAGGAGCAAGCCATGCAGACAGTGCAGCATCAATCGGGTGCCGAGGGCGTCGACACGCACGCCGGAGCGGACGTAGACGAAATCATGCAAAAGGTCGCCGAGCATAAAGGCTGCGGGACCTCGGGAGGATCCGGGAAAGCCAGTTGCGGTTCCGGTGCGGGCGAAAACGACCTGCCACCCGAAATCTGGGAGAAGGTCAAAAACCATCCATGTTACAGCGAGGAGGCCCATCACCATTACGCGCGCATGCACGTAGCGGTGGCTCCGGCCTGCAATATCCAATGCAATTACTGCAATCGGAAATACGATTGCGCCAATGAAAGCCGTCCGGGCGTGGTGAGCGAGAAACTCACTCCGGAACAGGCCGCGAAGAAGGTTCTGGCGGTGGCGTCCACCATTCCCCAGATGACCGTGCTCGGCATCGCCGGTCCCGGCGATCCTCTCGCCAATCCGGAGAAGACCTTCAAAACCTTCGAACTGATAGCCAAAACGGCGCCGGACATCAAGCTGTGCGTGTCCACGAACGGCCTGGCGCTGCCCGACCACGTGGAGCAGCTTTCCAAGTACAACATCGATCACGTCACCATCACCATCAACATGATCGACCCGGAAGTCGGGGCCAAGATCTATCCCTGGATCTACTACAAGAAAAAGCGCTATCACGGCGTCGAAGCGGCCAAGATCCTGACCGATCGGCAATTGCAAGGGCTCGAGATGCTGACCGAGCGCGGCATCCTGTCCAAGATCAATTCGGTGATGATCCCGGGGATCAATGACCAGCACCTGGTCGAAGTCAACAAAGCCGTCAAATCGCGCGGCGCGTTCCTGCACAACATCATGCCGCTCATCTCGGCGCCCGAGCACGGCACGGTGTTCGGCCTGACCGGTCAGCGCGGCCCCACGGCCCAGGAGCTCAAGGCGCTGCAGGACAGCTGCGAGGGCGAGATGAACATGATGCGCCACTGCCGCCAGTGCCGAGCCGACGCGGTGGGGCTGCTGGGCGAGGACCGCAGCGCCGAGTTCACCACCGACAAGATCATGGAAATGGAAGTCAGTTATGACCTCGAATCCCGCAAGGCCTATCAGGCGGCGGTGGAGAAGGAGCGTGACGCGGTGGTCGCGGCCAAGAAAGCCGAGATGGAATCCCTGGCGGGCGAGCATTCCGACATCAAGATGCTCATCGCCGTGGCCACCAAGGGTGGCGGCAAGGTCAACGAGCATTTCGGACACGCCAAGGAGTTCCAGGTCTACGAGCTCTCGACCGCGGGCGCCAAATTCGTCGGCCACCGCCGGGTCGATCTTTACTGCCAGGGCGGCTATGGCGAGGAAGATTCTCTCGCGACCATCATCCGCGCCATCAACGACTGCCACGCGGTATTCGTGGCCAAGATCGGCGGCTGTCCGAAGAACGATCTGAAGGCGGCCGGCATCGATCCCGTCGATCAATTCGCGGGCGAGTTCATCGAGCAATCCGCGATCGCCTACTTCAAGGATTATTTGGACAAGGTGAAAAGCGGCGAAATCGAGCACGTGGAACGCGGCGACGCGCAAATCCGCCAGGGTGCGCTGACCTCCGCGGAAGCGGCTTAGAGCTACCGTTTTCCGGTATTCACCCGCCTTTCGGGACGGCTAGTCCCGGAAGGCGGCCCCACCACTGACAGAGGAGTAAACACATGGCCTACAAGATCGTGAAAGACAACTGCACCGGTTGTTCCGCTTGCGAGCCCGAATGCCCGAACCAGGCGATTTCCGAGACGAAGGACGGTCTTTTCGTCATCGACCCCGCCAAGTGCACCGAGTGCATCGGGCATCACGACGAAGCGCAATGCGTCGCCGTCTGCCCCATCGACGACACTTGCATCATCGACGACAACTATCCCCGTTACCAAGCGGCCTAGGTGGATACCATGGATCTGACTATTACCCCGACTGCGGAAAAGTTCATCCGGCGCATGGTGCGCTTCGGCGGCGTCGGTGAAGACGCTGGGTTTCGCCTGTCGGTGAGCCCCGGCGGCTGTTCCGGCCTGGCATCGGAATTCAGCGTGGAAGCCGAGCCCAAGGCGGGCGACGCCGTGGTCGTAGTTAACGGCCTCAAACTGTTCCTGCCGGCGGAAAGCCGTTTGCTGCTGGAGGGCGTCACCATCGACTTTTCCGAGACGCCGACGTCCAGCGGATTCGTGTTCCACAACCCCAATTCGACGGGTTGCGGCACTTGCAGCAGCAGTAGTTCGGCGGGCGCAGCGACGGTGTCGGTGTCCTCCATCCAGGTCAAGAGCAGTCATTGACGGACGGTTGCGCCGACATGCAGAACAGTTTCGCGCAAGCACAATCCTCAGAGGCGCCATCGCTCATGCCGGATGCTTCGGACTTCGGACTTGGTATAGATGCCGCCGCGGCAGCCTGCCTGGGCTCGGGATTGCCCGAAGAGGCCGAGCGGCATCTGCGCCAGGCCGGGCTTAGCTACCACCGGGACGAGGAAGCGCTTGCGCACCTGCAAGCCGCCTGGCAGGCGGCACCTGGCCACGCCGCCGTGTATATCGGCCTGTACCGGTTCTATTTTTACAAGAACCGGTTGCAGGAGGCCCTGGACGTTGCCCGCGACTGTCTGAAGAAAGCCGCTCTCGACAACGGCTTGCCGGAAGACTGGCGTGCAGCGAAAGCGACGGACGCCGATTTCGGCAGCTTTGACGCGATTCTGCCCCGATTCTTCCTGTTTACCCTCAAGGGTTACGGTTATCTGAATCTGCGATTGGGGCGGCTCGACGAAGGGCGGGCCGCCGTCGAGAAACTGGTCGAACTCGACCCGGGCGACAAGCTCGGCGGCAAGGTGCTGCTGGATGTCCTTGAGAGGCAAGCCAATGGGGACGACGACTGAAATCGACGAAGCCCGCGACTGGCACGGCAATCTGCTGGACTGCTCCGGATGCGAGCGCCTTGCGGAATCGGCGAATGGGCGGTGCCGATTGGGCCATGCTTGCGTGCATGACCGTTACGCCCGCCGTATCGACCGGTTCTTCCGGTGGAATCCGCATCTCGCCAAGGAGTATCTGGAGCACCCGTATTTCGAGACGCGGGCCGTGGCGGCGAAATACGTGGAGGTGTTTCAGTTGCCGCGCCTGATCGCGGACCCGGACGAAACCGTGCGGCAGAGCGTAGCGCAGCGCCTGCCGCTTCGCTCCCGGCATCTGAAGGCGCTCGGCCGGGACCCGCATCGGGAGGTGCGCATCCGGGTGGCGGAACGCCTGGAGCTTAGTGATCTCGCCTCGATGATCGACGATCCCGACTACTACGTCAGGCAGATCGTAGCCCGGCGTCTTCCGCCGAGCATGCTGGTTCGGATGCTGCACGATCCGGATCGGGAAGTGCGCAAGGTCGTGGCGCGGCGCGCAGGCGCCGAATGGCTGCACACGATGGCGAAAGACCCGGAACTGGACGTGCGGCTGGAAGCGATTAGACGCATGGATGCCGGTCAACTGAAACATTATCGGCACGACCCCGACTGGCGCGTGCGCTACGAGGTCGCCAGCCGACTGGATCTCGCCGAGCTCGCGCCGATGCGCGGCGATTCCGACGCCACGGTGCGGGACTTGGTCGAGCAGCGCCTCGCCGGGCGGCACGATGCCGATGTTCTACCGGAAGCTTGTTAAACCACAATCACTCATCGAGGAGCGATATGGCTACCACTATTGTACGCGACAGCGATGTCAACGAATTGAACGATCCGCCGCGCTTCAAGTTCGGCGAAAAGGTGAAGTCGAAAAAGGTGGTCCGGAACGACGGCACGTTTAACGGCCGCGATATCGGCGAGGTCCTGGTCAAGAAAGGTGAGGTGGGATACATCAAGAGCATCAACACCTTCCTTCAACAGTTTTACATCTACGCCGTGGATTTTCCGGAACGGGGTTACGCGGTGGGCATGAAGGGCCGCGAAATCGAATCCCTGGACAATCCGCCGCCCCCGAAAACCGTTCCGGTTCCCGAAGGAGGGGAGACGGCATGATCGAGCCACGCACACCGATTTATCAATGGGGACAGAAGGTCTGGGCGGAAACGGATCTCTTCAACGACGGCACTTATCCTGATCGCGAGCCGGGAGCCTTGCTGGTGGCAGCGGGCAGCGAAGGCGAGATCGTGCAGGTGGGGTTCCACGAGGAAGCGAAAATTCCCGTGTACCTGGTCGAGTTTCCGAACGGCTGCGTCGTGGGCTGCTTAGAAGAGGAGCTTCGATCCGACCAAGCCAGAGGGCAGGTGGCCGGGATTCTGTAGAAGGCATACGCATTGCGTTGGTTCCCGACTTCTGGTTGGGAACCGGATCTTTAGGAAGCTCCGGCTTCCAGTGTCGCGAAGCGGGAGCTTCTCGAGGCCGCGTTCCCGAGCGGGAGCTTGGGAACGAGCGAGAGCGAACGGACGGAACATGGACGGAAAGAGTTGTGCGGAGGTCTTGATCCGATGAACGGCAATCTTGCGGTATCCAATTTGATGTCCGTGTGTCCTCATCCCAACGAGGTGGATCGGAAGCGTATCGACCGCGCGCTCGGGAAGCGCAAGCGCTACCGCTACGTGACTCCGGTGGTCCGTCCGATCGAGGCCGGATATGAAATCGTCAGCCCGTGCTGCTCGCGGAACATCGATCCCGATGGCGGGGTGATCGATATCGCCCGGCTGGAATTTCAGGATAGTTCGCGGTGCTGGAGGCTGTACCGCAAGGATCACAAGGCGGGCCTATGGATCGAGCACGGCGAATACCACGCCTTGTCTCAGATTCTCGAACTTTTGAACGAAGACCCGGATAGGCAGTTCTGGCAATGAGCGACCCAATCATTTATCTGGACAACAACGCCACCACGGCGGTAGCGCCGGAGTGCGCCGACGCGATGGCCCGCTGTCTCAGGGAAAATTACGGCAATCCGTCCAGCAAGCACCGGGCCGGCGAAGCGGCCAAGGTCGAGAGCATCGCCGGCCGCGCCAAAGTGGCGGCGCTCCTGGGCGCCACGCAGCCGGAAATCGTCTTTACCAGCGGCGGCACCGAGGCCAATCACCAGGCTGTTCTGGGAGCGCTCGCCCTGTCGCCGGGGCGGCGCCACATCGTCACCAGCCGGGTGGAACATCCGTCAACGCTGGCCCTATTGCGCCATCTCGAATCCCAGGGCGTGCGGGTGACCTATTTGCCGGTGGACGGACAGGGGCGGCTCGATCTCGGAGAACTCGAACGCGCCCTGACCGAGGATACGGCCCTGGTTTCGCTGATGTGGGCCAATAACGAGACAGGCGTCCTGTTCCCCGTCGAGGAAGCCGTGGCGATAGCCCAGGCCAGGGGCGCGCTGTTTCATACCGACGCGGTTCAGGCGGTCGGCAAGACGCCCATCGATTTAGCCCGAGTTCCGGTGGATTTCCTGTCCTTTTCGGGCCACAAGATTCATGCACCCAAAGGCATTGGCGTGCTGTTCGTGCGCAAGGGCCGAAAGCTTCCGCCGCTTTTGTTCGGACACCAGGAGCGCGGGCGCCGCGGCAGCACCGAGAACGTGCCGGGGATCGTCGCCCTCGGGGTGGCGGCCGAATTGGCCGCAGCCGCTCCGGCAAACTCCGGGTCCCGGATCGGGGCTTTGCGCGATCGTCTCGAGGCGGAACTGCTGGCGCGTATTCCCGGTGCCTTCGTTAACGGCGGCGGCGCCGAGCGGGTGGCGAACACCACCAGCCTGTGCCTGGGAACGATCGAGGCCGAGCCGGTTCTCGACAAGCTCGACCGGGCTGGAATCTGCGCCTCGGCCGGAGCGGCCTGCACCGCCTCCGGGACCGAACCCTCGCACGTGTTGACCGCCATGGGCTTGGCCCCGGAAGCCTCGCTGGCCACGATCCGCTTCTCCTTGAGCCGCTATACCACGGCAGAGGAAATCGACCGGATCATAGCGGTGCTTCCGGAAATCGTCCGAATGTTCGAGGCGGAGGCCGCATGACTCCTAAGAGCACCGGCCTTTGTCTCCCCTCACAGCGTGAGAAAGGGCAAGACGTAGGATGCGCTGAGGTACGAAGCGCCCTTCGACTAGGCTCAGGACAGGCCCTTCGACTGAGCTCAGGACAGGCATCAATCGCGAACGATGCGGTTCACTTCGTTCAGCACATCCTACTAGCTGGAGGACGTCGCAGATGCCCCGAAACGACAAAACATTGATTTTTTGAAACCAACTGGAGTACCGCATGAAGGTCATGATCAGAAGAAATTCCGCCGGCGAGCTGTCCGTTTACGTTCCGAAAAAAGACCTGGAGGAACCCATCGTTTCCCAGGAAAAGCCGGAACTATGGGGCGGAATGGTGACGCTGGCGAACGGCTGGGAGCTGTCGCTGCCGGCCATGGCCGCCGATACCGCGCTGCCGATCACGGTCGACGCGCGTCGGGTGAGCGGGGACTGACCATGGCGCTCAGTAACGAGGCGCTCGGGGAAATCCGGATGCTTCTGGAAGGCGAGGCGCCCGCCGCCGAACGCTGTGCGAGCGTGCGCAAGAATTTTCCGGGGCTGTCGCTGACACGTTGCGACGCCAGCGACATGAGTTCCGAAACTCCGACATTCGAAACTCCCGAGTTCTGCGTTTACCTGATAGACACCTCGGAACACTGCGTACGCATTACCGGCGATCCGGCCGCGGCAACCGGTCTGATCGTTGCCCAGAAACGGTAGTTATCGACCATGAAAAACTCACCTACCATCTTGCTCTCGGACCCCGACATCAGCCTGTCCGAACTCGAAGCCGTGGAAGAGGTCCTGAAATCGCCGCGGCTGAGCGCGGGGCCCACGGTCGAAGCTTTCGAAGAGGCTTTCGCCCAATATCTCGGGCGCAAACACGCCGTGGCGGTGAGCAGCGCCACCATCGGCCTGATGCTGGCGCTCAAGGCCTACGGCATAGGTCCGGGGGACGAAGTCATCGCGTCCGCGTTCGGTTTCCGCGAAACCGTTCACGGCATCGCGCTGGCCGGGGCGACGCCGATCTTTGCCGACATCGATTATTGGTCGGGGACGCTGGTTCCCGAAAAGGCCGCGGCGGGAATCACGTCGAAAACCCGCGCCATAGTCGCCGGCAATACCAACGGCCATCCGGCGATGTGGCCGGCGTTCCGTGAATTGGCCACGAAACACGGCCTGCTGCTCATCGAAGATTCCAGCGAGGCGATCGGTTCGCGTTACCAGGGGAAGCTGGTGGGCAGCTTCGGGGACTGTTCGGTGTTCGATTTGTCCCAGCCGTCGCCGCTGACCTGCGGCGAGGGCGGCATGGTGGTGACCGACGACGGCGATTTGGCCGCTCGGCTGCGGAGCTTCCGAGGCCGCCGCCTCGACGAACGGCATTCGGTGGTACTGGGCGAAACGCCGCCGTATCGGGCGGAACTCAGCGAACTCGGCGCCGCTCTCGGGCTGGTGCAGCTCAAGCGTCTTCCGGGAATCCTGGAGCGCCGGAAAGAGATCGAAGCCTATTACAACGCCCACATGCAATCCTTCGAGGGCATCAAGCCGCCGTATCTCGCTCCGGACGTGGACGAGGCGCACTGGTTTCTCTACCTGGTCCATCTCGGCACCCGTTTTTCCCGTTCCAGCCGGGACGCCATCATTCACGACTTGGCAACCGAGCAGATCGAGACCGTGGCCTATTGCCGGCCGCTGCATCAGCAGCGTTTTTATGGAAACCTGGGCTATCGCAAGGGCGATTTCTTCGTCACCGAGAAGCTGGCGGACCGCGCCGTTGCGCTGCCTTTCCACAACCATATCACGGAGGACCAGGTGGGCTTCATCGTCAAGACCGCCAAGGACGCCTCGATCAATATCGGGGCGGGATCGGCCATTTACCTCTGACGCCGCTCCGAAACCATGTCGGGCTTTTTGCGGACCGAAAAGAGGCGGAATGCAAAAGCCTGGGTGACCGTACTGCCTTCGGGCAAGACGGTGCAGGTGGCGAGAGGCGCCAATTTGCTCGAGGCCATCGCGGCGGCGGGCGAGGCTGTCGCCCACCGTTGCGGTGGACGGGCCCGCTGCGGCGAGTGCCATGTGCTCGTGCGGCAGGGCTGGCGCGGCTTATCCAAGGTGCGCCAGGCAGAACGCGATCGGCTCACGCAGCTTTGCGGAGCCGAATCGCTGTCCAGGCTGGCTTGTCAGGCCGCCCTGGGCGTTCATAACAAAGTAATAATCGAACTTATAAACCATTAACCAGAGGATCATTGTTATGGATACCAAAGAAGCTGTCGCTACTCCTTCTGAACCCCAATCGGCCGTCGTCGCGTCCGGCGCGACGCTCAATGCCGAGCAGCGGACGGAATGCGTCATTCACCTGCGTTTCTTTCCGGACGGCACCGTGGCCGAAATCGGCGAGCGTCCGTCAGGGGTGGAGCCGCACGACTGGTACAAATACCTGTGCAACAACACCCAGAACAGTTACCAGGCCTTGTCCGGCGGACGCGGGCTGTTCCGCCTGCTGCGCACCGAGGTGGACGCCTTGAAGGCCTCTTGCGCCGCGGGGATGACATCATGAGCACGCCGTTTCCGAGTCAATTGGCAGAAGATTTGGCGGCGGGACGGGTCATTCCGTATCTCGGCCCGGAGATTCTGAGTCTGGCGCCCGGCGGCGCGATTCCGAGTTCGCCGGAGGCCTTGGTGGAACTGATTACGGCCAAGGTCACCGTGCCCCACAAGATCCGGAAGAATCTTACCGCCGCCAGTCAATACATCGAGAATTTCAAGCATCGGAAGACGCTGGTCGGACTTTTGCAGGAAGCCTTTCGGAGCCCGCCGGAACCGACCGTTCTGCACGGTTTCCTGGCGAATCTCCCGAACCCGCTGCCCTTGATCGTCGACGTCTGGTACGACGCCAGCATGGCGGCGGCCCTGGCTTCGCGCCGCGATTTCGGGCAAGTGCAGGGCGTGAGCCGCGCGGAGCACCTGGGAGACTGGGTTCACTATTTCCATGCCGACGACACAAAGGCGGAGCCGGGGGAAGCCGCGGGATGGGCGACCCTGCTCTACAAGCCGCTGGGTTCCATCGCGCCTGCGTCCAACTTCATCATCTCGGATTCCGACTACGTGGAAGTTCTCACCGAAATCGATATCCAGACGCCGATTCCGGACCGGGTAAAGGAAATTAGGACGGGCCGCAGCTTCCTGTTCCTGGGCTGCCGTTTCCGCAACCAGCTGGAGCGCAATTATGCGCGGCAGATCATGAAGCGTTCCAGCGACCGGCATTTCGCGGTGCTGGAAGGCGATCTCACCCGCAACGAGGCGCGGTTCCTCGCGGAACAGGGCATCGAACGGATCGACATGCCCTTGGCCGAGTTCGTCGCCGGGCTCACCGGAACGCCGGCGGAGTCCCGCAGGGCCGTGGCCTAATCCGAATCTCGTAGGCAGCGGCGTACGGAGGTTAGGGAGGCGTCGGCGGTTCCGTAGGTCGGAAATCCTTTCCGACGCAAGGCGCGGATCGACCGTTTCGTCGGCAAGGGATTGCCGACCTACGAACCGCATGGCTCGGGAGAGATCGTTTATACCTTTGAGATGAATCGCGGAGGCAACGGCTCATGACTACGAATCGCGGCGCCCGTCTTCGGGCGCTTTTGGAACAGGCCTTCGAGCCGGTTCACCTGGAAATCGTCGACGACAGCCGGTCCCACGCCGGCCATGCCCATGAGGGTGGCGGCCACTTTTTCGTGACCGTGTGTTCCCGCCGTTTCGAGGGCCGTTCGACGCTGGAGCGCCATCGACTGGTTTATTCGGCGGTGAGCGAAATGATGCCGGGCGACATCCATGCCCTGAGCATCACTGCCTTGACGCCAACGGAGCAGGCGGCTTAGCACGAGGTTCATAAACGGCTTTTTGGGGATAAGCAGAGAATGAAGCTTCAGATCGAGCGGCCCTACATCGAAGCGATGGTCGAAGAGTTCCCGGATTTGGCGCACTTGAAGGAACAATTGCGTTTCGGCAATCGCGTCGAGGTGCCGTTCAGGCAACTGTCGAGCCCTGCGCTCGCGTTTTTAGGGAATCTTTACCGGCAGGCGGGGCCGGAGATGCAGGCCAAGGCCGCGCAACTCGCCACCTTGCAGCAGGCCATGAACGACGACGGGGTGCGCTTCGAAGCCGAAGACCTCGAGATGGTGCTGCCTGCGATTGCCCGCTACTTGGCGGCGGATGCCATCCGCGGCTGGCTGTTCACCGCGAGCGTGGCCGGCCGACCCCTGCCTTACGTCATCACGCGGCTCGACTACACCCCGACCTCGAACGACGAGATCGGGAAAGTCTTCATCGAGCTGAAAGCCAATGCCAAAGGGGCAATCGCCACCCAAACCATCCGAATCATGCCGAGCGACATCGCCGGCAAGACGGTGGCCGAGATTTTCGCCGCCAAGGGGTTCCTCAAGGAAACGCCCGAACTCATCCGCAATTACGACGAGACCGCGGAGCGTTACTTCGATTGGCGTGCCCGTTACGGCGCTCAGTTTTCCGGAAAAGGCACCGGTTTCTACGCGGAGGACCCGACGGCTTCGCACCGGGATACCGATTGGTCCCGTAAGGACGTTGTGGTGCTCTCGTCCGGCGGCGGCAGCGCGCGCCTGGTCAACGATGAGGGCATCCTGAGCTCGCGCGCGCTGACCCTGGATGCGCCCGGGGATATTCTGGGGCCTTATCTGCGCAAGGCGGCCAAGAGCAATCACTATGAGGCCGAGGACGAGGTCCGGGAGTCTCAGGACGCCATGCCCAAGGGACTGTTCACCCAGTTGCCGGTGCATTTCTACATCCTCATGTTCCACCTTGACCTGCACCATTATCTCTGGGTGCACGTGGACGACATCACACCCTACGAGTATCAGCCGGCCCTGAAGCAAAAGCTGATTCTGCCGGAGGAACAGACCGATCTCATCGACATCCTGACCGCCGAGATGGATGTCCTGATGGACGATATCGTCGCCGGCAAGTCCGGAGGCACGACCGTGCTGTGCGCCGGTCCTCCCGGCGTCGGCAAGACTTTGACCGCGGAGGTCTATTCCGAAATCATCCAGCGGCCGCTGTACCGGGTGCATTCCGGTCAGCTGGGGCTGAATGTCGCTGCCATGGAAACGGCGCTCAAGGACGTTCTGACCCGTGCCCAGCGCTGGGGTGCGGTGATGCTTATCGACGAGGCGGACGTCTACATCAAGCGGCGCGACGACAACATCACCATGAATGCCGTGGTCGGAGTGTTTCTGAGGGTGCTCGAATATTTCAACGGCCTGTTGTTTCTCACCACCAACCGGGTGGACGACATCGACGAGGCCATCGTGTCGCGCTGTATCGCGCTGATCAAGTTCTACCCGCCGGATCGGGAAAATCGGATCAAGATCTGGAAAGTGATGACCGAACAGTTCGCGTTGGAGGTCGCCCCGCCGCTGATCGACGAGCTGGCGGATCTGTTTCCGGCAGCCACCGGGCGTGACATCAAGGGACTGGCCAAGCTGGTGGCGAAATACTGTCAGCAGAAGCGGGTGCCGCCGTCCCTGGAAGTTTTCAAGCGCTGCTCGATTTTCCGGGGGATGGACTTGGGTCTGGCTGCATAGCGTTTCCCGCAGAGCGGTACACGGAAGCCATTCGGCGGAATACGCTTCGCTATTCCGCCCTACGGATGAGCCTTGATGGCCTCGAAGGTGCTCGCCATTTCGTCGAGGCTGATTTCGGTCGCCAAAGCGTCGGCGAAGACGTCGTCGCCCGCCGTCCAGCGTTCCTGGAGCTTGCCGTCGGCCAAGGCCATGGAGACCGCCTGGTTGAGCTCGTAGGCGCCGAACGCGTAGCCGGCATCCCGAAGCGCCGATTGCATCGCGTGCTGAACCAGGCTGCGGACGGTCATGTGCGGGGCGGAGAAGGGGATGTCGCCGGCGCGTCCGGCCGCGGCCTCGACACAAGCGCGCTTGTCGTAGGAGGCATGGCCTCGGCAGGCGAGTGGCCGTACCGGGTAAATGACGCAGACGCCGTTGGCAATGAAGGGACACCGGCGCCTGAGAGCCACCCGTTGCTCTTCGCTCAAGCCTCGGGTTACGCGATCGGCATCGGCTAGGCGCTGCTCGAGATCGACTTCGGCGCGTTTCAGGGCGTCGGAGGCCCAACGAACGTAACGCGCGATCAGCAGAATTTCGGGCGCCGTCGCCGTGACGCGGAGCGTGCAGCAGGTGGAGCATCCCTTGTGGCAGGCCAAGGGGGGCAGTCCCTCGGACTGAATTTCGACATTGCCTTCGAAACTGCTGAAGGCCTGTTCCAAGAGTCCGTCGATCAGGTCTTCGCGACCGCGCCGGGCGGCGAGGGTTTCGGTAAAGGCTTGGTGCTGCGCCTTGAAGAAGGCCAGAGGACCGGATTCATCCGGCATCGTTTCTTCCGACATGGGTGATTTTGTCATGTGTGAAAGTGCGCATATTGCGATCTCGACGTATCCGGGTCAATGCACCTGTCCAGCTTTCGAGCTTTTCGGCGCCTCGGCGTACGGGATGGGGTATTCGACTAAGGATCGGGTTTTCCTATGAGCACGGTGGCACTTGCCTGGGGTGCCCACCCCGATTTTCCCTTGATTCTGATTGCCAACCGGGACGAAAGGCATGCACGCGCGACCGCACAGGCGGCATGGTGGTCGGAGGAGCCCTCCTGTCTCGGCGGTCGCGACCTGGCGCGGGGCGGAACCTGGTTCGGCGTGGCCCGCGACGGACGCTTCGCGCTGATCACGCCGTTTCGCGACGGCGCGCCTTCGGACCCGGACGCACCGACGCGCGGCCAACTGCCGCTGGGCTATCTTTCTTCCGGCGAGGAGCCGGTCGTCCACGCCCGCCGCTTCGCTCGTAGCCGCGGCGGACATTCGCCTTTCAATCTGCTGATCGGCTCGCCGCGTCACATGTACTACGCCGCCACCCGCGCCCGCTTGCCGTTGGCGCTGACTCCCGGCATTCACACCTTGTCCGACGGGTTGCTGGACGAACCCTGGCCCAAGTGCGTGCGCCTGGACACGCTGCTGGGTTCTTATCTGAGAACGCACGGCGGCTTCGCGATGCTGCTGGGCGCCTATTCGGATCTGTCCAAGGCCGGCGTTCGGGGCGCCGACGATCCGATCTGCACCGCCAAGCCGGTCGCGCCGGCCGACTTCGCGAAAGCGGGTTTCGCCATGCTGGCGGATCGCGAAACCACAAACGAAGGGCTGCCCGATACCGGCATCGGCCGCGCGGAAGAAGAACGCCTGTCCGCCTGTTTCGTTGTGGGGGTGGAATCCGGAACCCGCTCCAGCACCGCCTTGGTCATGGCTCGGGACGGCCGGGTTTACTTCGAGGAACGCAGCTTCGATCCGGAAGGCGCCGAATCCGGGCGTGTGGTCGAAGAATGGAGCATCGACCCTCAAGTCTTTTCCGGGAGCGCCGGCGATGACTGAGACTCGTAACGCCCACACCGGCGCCATGCCCGCACGTCGGAAAGCTTCAACGAGGCGGGGTCAGGCGGACCGTGCGCCGTTGCGATCCGAAATGATGCACGGGTTTTCTCCGCGCCATTCTCATCGGGAGCTCCCCTTGGCTCCGCGCTACAAGGAATTGGGCGAGCCCTATCATGTCCCGGTGTCGGCAGCACTCTTGCCGGAGCCGAGGATGGTCCATTTCAACGGGTCTCTGGCCCTGGAACTGGGGCTCGACGTCAGCGAAGCCGATTCTCCGAAACTCTTGGAGATTCTCGCGGGCAACCGGCCGTGGCCGAAATACGAGCCTTCGGCATCGGTCTACGCCGGGCATCAGTTCGGGGCATGGGTTCCTCAGCTCGGGGACGGGCGTGCCCTCCTGATCGCCGAAGTTCGGACGCCCGCCGGGGCGAGGATGGAGCTTCAACTCAAGGGTTCCGGGCCGACGCCGTATTCGCGCGGGCTCGACGGGCGCGCGGTGCTGCGTTCCTCGATACGGGAATATCTCTGTTCGGAGGCGATGCACGCCCTCGGCGTACCGACCACCCGCTGCCTGAGCCTGGTGGCGTCGCCGGAGCCGGTGTACCGCGAAACGGTGGAAACCGCGGCCGTGGTCTGCCGGGTGTCCCCCAGTTTCGTCCGCTTCGGACAGTTCGAGTTTTTCTATCACAACGGACAGCGCCAGCACCTTGCTCCCTTGGCCGACCATGTGATCGACGAGCATTTCCCGCATCTGAAAGACCGTTCCGACCGTCATGCCGCCTGGCTCGGCGAGGTGGTCGAGCGCACCGCCCGGCTGATGACGCAGTGGCAGACCTTCGGGTTCTGCCACGGCGTCATGAACACCGACAATTTCTCGGTTCTGGGCTTGACCCTGGATTACGGTCCCTTCGGCTTCATGGACGCGTTCCGGCAATACCATATCTGCAACCATTCCGATTTCGAGGGCCGCTACGCCTATTACGCACAGCCCGAAATCGGCCAGTGGAATTGCTCGAGGCTGCTGCGGGCGACCTTGCCGCTGCTCTCGGACAGCGAGGAGGAGGCCCTGGAAATCGCGACCGGCATTTTCGAGCGCTACGCCCCGGTGTATACCCAGGCGATCATGCGCCGCTGGGCCGACAAGCTGGGCCTTTACGAGGTGCGTGACGGCGATGTCGATCTGGTCAACCGATTCCTGGCCATCCTTCAGCGCGGCAAGAGCGATTTCACGCGGAGCTTCCGTCATCTTTCCAAGGTGCGTACCGACAGCGACGAGCCGGCGGTCGGGGCCCGCGAGGAGATCGTGGACCTGGAAGCCTACGACGCCTGGATCGCCGATTACCGGGCACGATTGCGCGCCGAAGGAAACACCGACGACGAGGCCCGTGCCTGGGACATGAACCGCGTCAACCCCAAGTACGTGCTGCGCAACCATCTGGCCCAGGCCGCCATCGAAAGGGCCGAAGCCGGGGACGATACCGAAGTCGCCAAGCTCGTTCGTCTGCTCGCCCGGCCTTACGACGAGCAGCCGGAGATGGACGCCTATGCCGCCCCGCCTCCGGAAGAACTGCGGAACATCGAAGTCAGCTGCTCGTCATGATTACCTATGCCATCCCACCCGCTCTAGGCGAGGATCCGCTGGACATCCTGCGGCTGGCGGCGTGCGCCGCGCACATCCCGGATTTCGTGGTGCCACCCGAATCCATGGTCAGGCTCGTCGCCCTGGTGGCGGACGGCGCTCTCGACGCGGTGAATCCCGAGGCGGCCTGGCCGGAATTGTCCCAAGGCCTGATGGGCGGGCGTCCGTCGCGGATGCTGGAAGTCCTGCGCGGTTGCGGCGCTCTGGCTCGATTGCTGCCGGAACTGAACGCGCTGTTCGGAATTCCGCAGAGCGCGGACGATCCGCCGGAAGTCGACGTGGGCGAACACCAGCTGCTTCTGATCGACGAAACCGCGCGGATAGACGCCCCGCTCGCCACGCGCTGGGCGGCGCTGCTGCACAAGGTGGGGAAAGCGGCGTCGCCGCGCGAATTCTGGCCCGCCCATTACCGTCACGAAGCACGCGGCGAACCCCTGGTCGAAGCGGTTTGCGAACGCTTCAAGGTTCCCGCCGAATGCCGCGACCTGGCGCTTCTGGTGCTGCGCGAATGCGATCGAGTCCATCGCGCGGTAGACATGCGGGCCGCGGCGATCGCCGCCATGCTCGAACGGGTAGAAGCGGTCCGTTACCCCGAGCGTTTCGAACAGTTGTTGGCGGTATGCGCCTGCGACTATCGAGCCTATCCGGGGCGGGCCGGTGCGGAGTATCCCAAGGCCGAGCTGCTTCGGCTAGCTTTTAAGGCTTTCGCCGGACAGATGGCGCCCACCTCCGAGCCGACCGAAACCGACCCGGAAGTTTCGGCGCAGGCGTTCGAAAAGCGAGCTCGGGCCATTGCCGAAGCATTGCGCAGCGAACGCTGGGCCGACGCGTAATTCCATTCGGCATTCGAGTGAACATTACGTAGGGTGGGTTAGCGAAGCGTAACCCACCGATTCGAGGCCGCTCGGTGGGTTACGGCCTCGCGGCCTAACCCACCCTACAAAAATTAATTCCTTATTGAAAGCAATTTGGAATAACACGGGTTTTCCAGTCCAGACTTCGTCACCAACCTTCTCTTGAGGAGCAAGCCCATGAAATGGAGCGATACCTTCGACATCGCCATCGCGCTGGCCGAGAGCCATCCCGACGTCGATCCCAAGTATGTGCGGTTCACCGATCTGCTCGATTGGATCATGCGCCTGGACGGCTTCGACGACAGCGCCGAGAAATGCAACGAGAAAGTGCTCGAAGCCGTGCAGATGGCCTGGATAGACGAGGTGAGCTAACCCCGCAGAAAGGATTGCAGCACGCGATCCGCCCTGCCAATCGGGTTTGGTCGTTTTTTGTTGGATATGTGCCGTTTTCGTATTCGCATGGAAGTAGGTCATGACCAAATTTACGACATATCGTACTAGATACGAATTGACGTAAAAAACGGCCTCGGCTGGGTCGAGCCGAGAACCCGCCGCTTTTCCTCCTTGTTCAATAATTTGATGCTAAAACAAAGCCTTGGAGCGTTGTTCCCGTTTCTCTCACGACCTGGCATCGCTTTTGAGACAGAGAAGTCACGCGACAGGAATTATTCCCCTGCGTTATTTCACTTCCACTCGAAAGGAGATTACGGTCATGAAACACATTGCTGGTTTGACTCTGGCTCTCGGACTTGTCTCGATCACTTCAACCGCGGCGGCTGGCGGACTGCCGGTCAATAGTTCGCCGGGGAGTTCCAGCTACTCTGCGAATATCGATAGTTCCAGCGATCCGGCTTCCGGAATGGTCTTTGAATTGCAGGCCGGTGAGTTCCACGTTTACTTCAGCAATTGCACACTCGGTTCGGAGACCGAGGTGACGGAGCATAAAGTTGTAAGTCAGAAAGGCCGGGAGGATATTGTGCAAAAGATTCCCGGTCGATTGAAAATGAATAGCGTGGTGTGCATGAAAGCTCTGGATTCCGGTGCCGACCTTTGGGCTTGGCGACAGATGATCATTGAAGGGAAGTTGAGGGAAGCGCGCAAGAGTGGGTCACTGATTGCTTACGACTACACCATGGCGCCCATAGCAACGTGGTCGTTTTTCAATGGATGGCCTTCTTCGGTCAGCCTCGGCAATAAGGATCACAAACTGGTCGAGATCGTGGTATTGGCTGTGGATGGCATCCGGCGTGACCGGTAGGTCCTCGGGATGTGCCGAATACCACAGCTCCGCTCTCTTGAATATACAAACGATAACCGGGATTTAGTGGGGTGGGTTAGGCGCACTCCGGTATGCGCTGATGGTCGATCACCGTACTTCGAGTGCGCCGTAACCCACCGATGTTCGGTAGCCTTGTGTTGGTGGGTTACCGTGCGCGCCAAAGTTAGAGCGTTTTCATCCCGCTCGTACGGCAAAACAGGCTTGGCGGAAGTCGCTGGCGCCTTCGGCCAGGGTAGATCGACTCAAGCATTCGTAGGTCGGCAATCCCTTGCCGACGAACCCGTTGGCCCAACCGCACCTTGTGTGAGGGCGTACCTAACTCACCCTACCATGGACATGCGCGTTCCGGGCCAGTAGATCGGGAATCCGTTCCCGACGAGTTCTGCGTCGGCAAGGGATTGCCGACCTACTTTAGGGTGCCGCTCGTAGTCAGCGGCTTTAGATCGGTTCGCCGTTCTCGTCGAACGCCATCCCGTTCAATTCGCCGTCGGCGTCGACGATTTCGACCGACTTGAGGGCGCCGTTGGCGTGGTAGGCATAGCGGTGTTCCATTTCCACTTCCCCGTAGACCAGCTTTTGCAGGCCGACCAGCCGGCCCTCATCGTCGAAATATCCCCGGAAATAGGTGTTGCGGTTTTCCAGTTGGGCGGGTTCCAGTTCGGTCATCAGCTTGAGCGGCAGTTTCACGCCGGTGTAGGTGAGGAAATAGCGGCAACGACCTTCGATCGCATCGGTCATGGTGTGTTGGTTTCCTTGGAAATGAAAAGATGGAACACGAGCTAATAGACGCTCAAACACGATAGCCTTCTTCCCGCAATACCCTCTGCACGGCCGGTCGGGCCAGCATGCGCCGATAATGCGTCCGGCAGTTTTCCGGCAGTTCGAGCTTGAGCTTGTCGCCCCAGAATTCCACGTAGAACAGCGCCGCATCGGCGATGGAAAACCGCCCCGCCACGTATTCCCGCCCGCTCAGCAGCGTATCCAGCACCGCGTAACCCTTGGCGACGATCTCTATGCCACGCCGTTTGACCGCGTCTTGGTCGGCTTCGTTGGACGTGAATTGATCGGTGGTAAATATGCGCGCGAAACCCTGCATGTGGATCGTGCCCACGGCATAGGCCATGGCCTCGATCACCCGCGCTTCGCCGTCCGGATCGTCCGGCAGCAGTTTCGCCTTGGGGTAGGCGCGGGCCAGCCACCAGGCGATGGCCTGAAACTCGGTCAGCGCCGAGCCGTCATCGCGTACCAGGGTGGGAATCGTGCCTTTCGGATTCAGGGCCAGATAATCGGGCCGGTTCTGATCGCCCGCCAGGAGATTGACCAGATACGCCTCGAAAGGCAGGTCCAATTCTTCCAACAAAATGTGTATGCCGGTCGAGCACGAACCGGGCGTCATATAGAGTTTCATGATCCTATGGTGATGATTAAGGGTTCGAGTCCGGCAACCGTCGCTTCGATGACATCGCCCTTGACCACGGGAGCGGTCCCGGCCGGCGTGCCGGTAAAGATCAGGTCACCGGGACAGATTTCCACCATTGTGGACAGATAGCTGATGGTCTCGGGTATCTTCCAGATCATGTCCGAAACGTCGGCGCTCTGACGGACCTCCCCGTTGACCTTGAGCTCGATCTTGCCCTGGGCGATCACCCCCGTATAGAACTCCGGAGTGATCGCCGAACAGGGCGCCGAGTGATCGAATCCCTTGGCCATATCCCAGGGCAGTCCCTTTTCGCGCGCGGTCTTTTGCACATCCCTCAGTGTCATGTCCAGGCCCACCGCGTAGCCGAAGATGTAATCATTGGCAATCTCGATGGGGATTTGCCTGCCTCCGAGCTGCATGGCGACGACCAGTTCCACTTCCGGTTGCAGATTTTCGGTTCCGGGAGGATAGGGGAGGACCGAGTTGTTGGGCAGGATGGCATCGGTTGGTTTCATGAAGAAGAACGGCGGCTCGCGCTCCGGGTCGGCGCCCATTTCCCGCGCATGCTCCGGATAATTGCGTCCGACGCAGAAGATGCGCCGCACCGGAAACGGATTGCACGACATGGCTGGAAGCGTAACGATCTGAGGAGGGGCAAAAGCGTATTTCATGGTTTTAAACCTCTTCGAATAACGGATAGGCTGGCGGCTTCTTTGACGCCGTGTATCGGCAAACCGGCGATTGTTAGTTCAGCAAAGAGACCGTATCGGGTTGCAAAATAACCATACTTTTTGTGGTAGAATTTGGCCCCGAAGTGCCTCGCGCGCACTTAGATAAGTTCTTATTTTTATTAACCAAAAATAATCCAAGATCAGGAGGTAACATGGTGCGTGAATTCTCGTATCGGGGAGAAACCTTCAGGGCCACGGTACACGGACGCCCCGGCATCGAAGAGCTTTTCCTCATCCACATGATCGACGGTGAAGAAGGCCCGGAGATTTCTCTGGACCGGTTCGAAGACCCCAATAATGATCCGGCTCAAAGCCTGGAAAGTAAGCTCGCGGATCTGGCTGACCAGCTCATGCAGGAGCATGGGCTGGCGCCGATGGACCCGGACGCGGGATTCGCCTGGGCGGAGCCCAAGACCGGAGTGAAGGTGCATAGCGGGGTTCAACACCACGCCATGGAAGCCTAGGCCGGTCGACAAATCTGCGCGCAGCGGCACGGATCGCTACCGTGCCGCTGCGCGCAGCAAGTTCAAGCAATCCAGATTGGCGGCCATGTCCAGGGCGGTGAAATCGTCCAGGGTCTTGATGCCGGTATCGGCGCCGGCTGCCAGCAACCGAGCGACGACCGCTGTTTTGCCGGTGGATGCGGCGTACATAAGACAAGTCGCACCGTTCTCGTTCTGATGGTCTACGGCGATGCCCCGCTCGATCAAGCGACCTATGACGCCGAGGTTTTCCCCGTAACAGGCCAGCCACAGTGCATTGTTGCCGTCGCTGTTGAGGGGTTCCAGCGAGGCTCCGGCTTCGAGCAGCGCCTCCACGATGGCTTCGTCGCCGAGCCGGCAGGCGTGCATCAGGGGCGTCATCCGGTTGTCGCGGGTTGCCTCGATGTCGTCGGGCGGAAACCCGTGCTCGCTCAGCCAGTCGCAAAGGGCAGGGCTCAAGTCCGCGGAACCCGGCGCGGGCACGGTGGCGCGCCAGGCCTCGTAGCCGTCGATCAGATCGTAGATCGTCTTGAAGCCGAAGTCCCGGAACATTTGCGCATAGGTCTGGCTGGCATTGCCGTGATAGCAGTAGATCAGCACCGGCTGCGATTTGGGCGTCCGCATGAGCACCTGCTCCAGATTGGCACCCGACAGATGCCGAGCGGCTCCTATGCGTCCCGCCGCGAACGAATCCGCGTCTCGCACATCGAAAATCAACAGCTCCGGCTGTTCCAGCAAAGCTTGGGTTTCGGCGACGTTCAGCCGTCGCCACGCGGTTTCCGCGGTCATAACGTCTCCTCGATATTCAAAGTACTTGCCCGGTTCGTTCATTCCTCGTCCGGAGTCGCCATCCAGCTATAGCCGCCTTGGTCCCAAAGCTGGGCCAGCAGCCGATCGGTGTCGTAGTTCGGGTACTGCGCCTTCACTGTGTCGAATTCCGTGAGAAACGCCGCGACATCGTCCCCCTCGATGTAAGTCGATGCCCGGTCTTCCTTTGAGCGGAGTATGTAGGTGGCGCCGTTTCCGCTGGACAAGAGCGCATACTGTTCGCCTTCCGCCACGACGATTACAGGTTCCTGTGTGTCAGGCATCGCTTGATTCTCCTTCCGCAGTCGTACCATCAGTGATCTTGCTCATGTATCTATCCACCGTAATGCTCAATGAACTGTTCTCGGGATTCGTAAAAAGTCGTACTGTGATGCGCGGATCAGTCCGGATCGCGCCCCGCATAGGGCGGCAGGGTGAGTATCCGCGTGTCGGTCAGCGGGAAACCCACCGTGAAGTGGTACAGGGACTGAAAGGCCCGGCCGGAAAGTCCGAGGAGGTCGTGAAAGACATCGTCGAAATAGCAGCCGATGCCGGTCCCGCGGATGCCGACGGCTTCCGCCTCCAGATAGAGCACCTGGCCCAATAGCCCCGCCTCCCAGAATAATTGCCGATAGCGCCACGGCTGCGCGGCGACGATCGGCTCGAATTCCGCCAGCATCCCCAAGGCGAAAGCGCAGTCAGAGCCGATCGCCTGATGGCAATGGAGGGCTCTGGACAGCTTGCCGCAGTCGGCCTCCGCGATCCTGAACAAGGGCAGATGTTCCGGGCAACCCGCCGGCTTGGTCCAGGAGAACTCGCTACGGAAGGCGGCTCTCAGTTCGGGTTCGATCGCGGTCCGGCGCGGAAGGGCATAGAGTCCCGGCTCCAACCCCTCGACGCGATGCACGAAGAACACCGGGTGCACGCGCGGGGTGAGGTTCCACACGTCCCAGGGCGTAATCCGGCGGGGCAGCAGGGCATCCAGCAGATGGTAAAAGCCCGCAGTGCTCAGTACTTCTCGCCGGTCGAAATGTTGCGCGCTGCGCCTTTGCCGGATGAGCGCGGCAGCCGGCTCCGGGCAATCGGTCCGCCTCGGCGGGTAGGTTTCGATCACGCCGGGTTCGGGCGGAGTGGCGAGCGCTCGGGTTGCTTCCGCGACCTCTTCGATTATCGGCCAGCGGTACATGGGATGGGGATCGAGCACGTTGGCTTGACCGCTCCACGCGCTTCCGGGCGGAACCAGTTCCGAGGGATCGAACTTCCCGGAATTCGCGTCCTCGGGATCGGCGATCACTTCCAGCAGCAGCTCCGCTTCCTCCCGCTCGGCTCCGGAAAAGTCCTCGTTCCGATCGAGCCCGAGACCGGCGGCCAATTCGGCAAAGCCGATACCGCTCACCCACCTAAGGCGCCAGCCCAGGGTTGCTGCTGCGTAGCGCAATGCGCCGATGGCATGGCCGGTATCCAGTTGGCAGTAGCGGAAGGCCCGTTCGCCGTATTTCCAGGCTTCCCTCCAGTGGATCGAACTCAAGGCGACGAACAGTCGCGGGGCCGTGGAGGGCTCGGCAAACCGGCAGCGCTGCTCCAGTACATGATCGCGGCTGACATAGTGGTACACGCCGTCGGGAACCTCGGGAACCGATAGGCAGACGACATAGCCCTCGGTAGGATGCAGATTGCCGCTGGACGGATTGCAGCGCAGCGCCCAGCGGTCCGGGCCGTACTCTTTCCAGGCCGAGAGTCCCAGGGACAATTCCAGCAAAATACCGACGGTTTCGAGCGAAAGCGCTTGCGGCGTCACGGTTTCGGGTGTAGACAAAGCGCCGAAGGGCGTCGCCAGCCGATCCGCGGCCAAGGGCAGCCGGATCGCGGGGGCGCCCTCGAAACGGCGGAACGGGTCGGGCTGGCTGTCCCAATCGAGCGTTTCCGGTCCCGCGGCATAACGCTCCAGCCGATGCTTGGTCCGCTCGTGATAGGCCAGTACCCGCGCCAGAGCGTCCGATACGGTATTCATGGTTGCGCCCCCGGTAGCTTCATGGCGTCGGCAAAGGATTGCCGACCTACCCGGCGTTCCTCGGTGGTGGGTTGGTAGGTCGGGAATCCTTTCCCGACGCACGCCCTAAAGTCGGCAAAGGATTGCCGACCTACTCGGCGTTCCCCGGTGGCGGATTCGTAGGTCGGGAATCCTTTCCCGACGCAGGCCTTATCAGAATTCATCAGACTGAATGCTTCCCGGCCGGCGTCGGACAGTGTTCGGCGCGCCGGCACTGTTCGAGGTTCGAACCGTCGCTTATCGCCGGAGCCAGACCGATCCAGTCGTGGACGCGCTGCGTGTCGAAACCCGCTTCCCGGCGCTCGCCCACTTGCATCAAAGGCCGTCTTATCAGCAGGGGATCTTCGAGCATGAGAGCCAGCGCTTCCTGTTCACCGAGCGCTTCCGGCACCACCTCTCCGGATTTCACTCTGGGCGCCGCCCGGTTGAACCATTCGGACACCGGCTTATCGCCAAAGAACGCGCGCAGATCTTCGGCGGTCCAGCGGGTTTCGAGAAGATTGCGAACGATGAGCTCGTGTCCGGCTTCCAATAACAGGTGCTTCTGCCGGGCGTTGTTGGCGCAGCCGGGTTTTTCGTAAAAAAGAATGGTTGCCATGGATTCGATCCGCTTTGTAGGAGAATTCATAGGATGCGCTGAGGTACGAAGCGCCCTTGGACTAGGCTCAGGACAGGCATCACTCGCGAACGATGCGCTTCACTGCGTTCAGCACATCCTACGCCTCTGCTCGGGCTAGCCGACGAACACGGGCGTAATCCCGTCGGTATCGATCAGCACCTCCTCGCCCTCGATCTTCAGGGGATATTCGGCGAGCGTGCAGGGCTTGCCCTTGACACAGGCCCCGGTAGCGCCTTCGAATGCCCAATCGTGGTGCGCGCAGGTCAGGGTTTTGCCATCGAATCGGGCATCGGCCAGCGGCTCCTTGAAATGCGGACACAGCCCCTGAAACGCACGGGGCTGGTCGCCTTGTGGCCAAACCACCAGCATCAGGGTGCGGTTGACCGCCACCACTTCGTATTTTCCCTCCCGGAGTTCGTTCAAGTCGCAGGCTTTCGTAAACATGTTGAAAATCCTCACACGGTAAATGATTTGGACAGAAATCCGGCGGTACCGGACAGGGTGAGACTGGTGGTATCGAACGGAAAGTCGCGGACGTATTCGCTGTTTTCCGGCGGTTTGTGCTTGAAGATCAGCGCCGCCGCGCAGCGTTCGAGCGTTTCGGCATCCATCGGGGCGAAGTTGAAGCAGAGTTCTTCGCCGGTGTCGATGTGGGATTCCCAATCGGCCTGTTTGACGTGATCCTCAAGGCAGTCGCGAACGTTTTCCGAGGCGCCGATATAGATGAGCTTCTGCGGCGAGCAGGTCTGCTTCTTGCCGCTGTAGATGCAGGTGTAAACGCAATAGACCCCGGATTTAGCGGGTATCCCTCTCTTTTTCTTTTCTCTCCAATAGCCTTCGAACGCGATCGAAAAATTGCCCATGATTTCCGTCCTCTCGAAGTCAAGTACCGGTTGGCGGGACCCAGCCCGGCGATTGCGCGTGTTCGTCCGCGATTCCAAGCAAGGCGGCGGTCTGCCGCTCGATGTGCCGTACCACCTCGGTGTCCAGGCTTTTCAGCCAGCGCGCGGGGATGGCGGAGACGCCGTAAGCCGCACCCGCCAGCATGCCGGCGAGCGCGCCCGTGGTGTCGGCGTCATCGCCTTGATTGACGACGCCCACGACGCAGCCGGCGAAGGAGTCCGTGCCGAGGAAAAAATGCAGCACGGTTTGTACGGTGTCGACGATGTAGCCGCTGGCGCGTCCGGGATAGGGATCGAAGCAGAATTCCGGATGGGTCTCGACCAGCGCCGCGACGAGCGGACGGCAGTCTTCCGGCGAGCCGCCGCAAACCAGGCGCTGCACCATGCGGCCCAGAGTCAGCGTGGCCGCGTCGGAGAGCGGATGGTGGTGGGTGAAATGGCACTGCTCCAGCGTCCACAGGGAGAAGGCGTCCGCATCCCCCAAGGTGGCGAGGGCCACCGGCAGGTTGCGCATGCAGGCGCCGTTGCCTGCGTCGCCGGGGTTCGGAGGTCCGGAAAGGCTTCCGTCCAGCAGATAGCGGCGAATGCCGCGGCGGCAGGTGTTGCCCACGTCCGGCGGTTTTCGCTTGAGCCACGCGGCGAAGGCTTCCGCCACGGCCTTGAGGTCCCAGCCGCCGCTTTCGATGATCGCCCCGCCCAGTGCCAGGGACATTTCGGTATCGTCGGTCACCTGTCCGGCTTTGAGTTTGAGCCAGCCGCCGCCGACGATCTTGTCGTGGACGCCGTATTGATGCCGGATTTCCCGCGGCGTCATGAACTCCACGGTGGCGCCCAGAGCGTCGCCGACGGCGAGTCCCAAATAGGCACCGAGGGCGCGGTCATGGAGTAGTTGCGTGTCCATCAGTAGTAGGAGGCCTTGACCCGATACTCGCCGCCGATGACCAGGTATTCCCATTCGCCTTTGAGCGGATGGCGCGGCAAAAGGTTATTGAAGAAGAAGATTTTCACCACGGGCACCTGTACCTCCAGGATGAAGTCGCCGAACTCGCAGGCGGTCTCCCGGTTTGCCGTGAACGACACCAGGTTGTTGAGCCGCACATTGAGCCAGCGGCCCTCGCGGGGACCGATCTGACGCTGTTCGTCGAAGTGATTCTCGCCCCGGTACAGGGTGACATGGCGTCGACCCCACAAGCCGAAACGGGCGATGGCCCATTGGCAGAATTCATACATCAGGTCGAGCTGGAGATTGATGCTGTTGTTGTGGAAACGGCTCGACATCTTTTCCTCGATATAGGCGATCCAGGCCGGAGAGGTGAAGCGCGTCAAGGGCTCCTTGTGGAAGGTCGGAAACAGGCCGAAGCGGCTTTCCACCCAGCCCTTGAGAACCGCGCCCTGGGGATTGTTGGAATCGAACCCCCAGCCGCTCAAGAGCTTCAGATAGCTGGAACGGAAGCGGCGCGGACCGGTACCGTCCTGCCCGGCCGGCGGTTCGCCGTTGAGGCCGAACAGGACGTACATGTATTCCTGAAAGATCTCCGCCGCCGTTTGAGCGTCCTCGGCTTCCCTGAGCCGATCGAACAATCCGTAATTCGCTTCCCGCACGCCGCTGATATGCAGCGGCAGCGGGTGCTCGTTGAATGCCGTGCTGGCCAAGAGCCCGGTCGGGACGCCTACCAGATTGGTGCTGTGACCGATGCGGGCGATGTCTTGCGCCATGCAAGGGCGAATCCCATTCCGTCTAAACGGGCCGATTCTCGGGGATCTTTATCGGACCCATGATCTTCAGGCCTTCCTCGAAGGTGATTTCCGGAAACTTCTCGGTGAACTCGGCGGCGGCGTCGGCGATGATCTGCAGCTTGCCGGCGGTGTCGAGCTTTTTCAGATCGCCGCGATCGATGTTGAACAAGTCGCGGAGTTCGTTGTACACGGTCGCTTCCTCCAGCGGCAGCACCCAGAAGGTGGTCCCGCCGTAAGCGATCTGATAGCGGCTCGAGATATCCAGGTTGCCGGCGAAGAAGAAATATTTTCCGGTGGGCGACAGCTTGTCCCCCACGACCTCGCACAACAGCTTGAGGTGCTCCAGGGACAGCGCCACGCCCGCCAGAAACGGGATGGTCGGCTCGCCGGCCTTGGCGACGATCATGACCTGATCGAAGCGGATCTCAGGGGGCCGCGCCTCATCGCTGAATTGTTGCGCGAACTTCAAGGCGATCTCGCCCCGGAAACCGAAATATCCCGGTTTGGTCTCTCCCTTGAAAACCGGAGAGATGAGACGCTTTTCGGCGTCCAGGCTGGCGAGAGGTGTTTCGGTGATAGTGGTCATAACACTCCTTCAGGGTTGGTTGCGAAGAAAATCTGCGGTTTTGAAAAAAGAAGCGGCGAGTTGGGCTCGCAGATCGGCGTTGGAAACTTGCTCCTCCAGCGCCCGGTTCATGCAAGCCATCCAGGCATCCCGCGCGGCGGTGTCGATGGGGAAGGGCAGATGCTTCTGCCGAAGCCGTGGCGGTCCATGGCGCTCGGCATACAGCGGCGGGCCGCCGAGCCAGCCGGACAGAAACAGGAACAGCTTCTCCTTGGCCGGAGCGAGATCCGGAGGATGCATCGCCCGAATGGCCCGCGCTTCGGGCAGCTCGTCCATCAACTGGTAGAAACGCTCGACCAAGCGGCGTACGGCTTGCTCACCCCCGATCTGGCGGTAGTGAGGATTGTCGACCGACGCCGGAAGCGTGACCGCCGTGGCGAGTGGAAGCGTGGGCGACTGTTTCACACCACTTGAACCGGTATGCTCAGTTTCACCTTGCGTCCCAACTGCGCATCGACCTTTTGCCGGGTCTTTTCGATGGTCAGGGGTTTCGGCAGGATGGAATTCACGCCGTTCTTGAGACATTCCTTGGCCAGGGGATCGGTTGCGGAGTCCGCGACCAGGATGATCTTGAGGTCGGCAATCTTCGACCGGATATCCGCCAGGACTTCGATGCCTTTTTCCTGCACGATGCCTATCCCTAAAAGCAGCACGTCCGGTTTCCAGTCCTTCGCCTTGGCATAGGCGGCGTCCAGGCTGGACAACTCGTGCGTTTCGATTTCGTCGTGAAGCATGAACTGTAGGGCGGCGCTGGTGATTTCGTCGCTGTCGACGACGAACACCCGTCTGTTGTCCACGGCCCTTTCTGTGTCTACACCGATCTGCATGGGCTACTCCTCGAGTGTATTGAAGCGATCGCGCAAGCGGCGGGAAATATTCTCGGACTGCCATAAGGCATAGGAGACGACCCGCGCACGCTCACGAGTGACGCCTAACCTTTAGCAATCTTCGTTCCATTAGCTCGGCGGGAGCTGACGGCGGCCGAAGTGCCTGATTTTCCGTTTATCGGGCGATCGACCCTCGATTCGGAGCAGTCCGGATCGTTTGTATCGTTCCTTACAAACCGTATGGTTTTGTCCGGTTAGTAACACCTGATCGCTGCTCGAAAAGCTACAAAAACGGCGAGGAATGGGAAATTTTCAGCTGAAGAAACAAGGGCTTAAGTGTTGTGTTTTGCGTGTGGCACAGTCGTTGCTCGGTAGCTGTCGACCAGTACTCGTCCATTCACCGAAAGAAACGGTGAGCGGCAGAAGAAAAAAAAGAAAAGCTCGCCGTGTTTGAGCCAGACATTTTTTCTTTCGGCGGATTTGCTGGCCACAGAGGTTTTATCGATCAACGTGTTTATTGACTGGAGATTGATCATGTCAGATTTGAGACAAATCGCTTTTTACGGGAAAGGCGGCATCGGCAAATCCACCACTTCCCAAAACACCCTGGCGGCTCTGGCCGAAATGGGGCAGCGCATCCTGATCGTCGGCTGCGATCCGAAAGCCGACTCCACCCGTCTGATCCTTCACGCAAAGGCGCAGGATACCATCCTCAGCCTGGCCGCTGCTGCCGGCAGCGTAGAAGACCTCGAGCTCGAGGACGTAATGAAGGTCGGCTACCGCGACATCCGTTGCGTTGAATCGGGTGGTCCGGAGCCGGGTGTCGGCTGCGCAGGTCGCGGCGTTATCACCTCCATCAACTTCCTGGAGGAAGAAGGCGCCTACGAGGACATCGACTACGTCTCCTATGACGTACTCGGCGACGTCGTGTGCGGCGGTTTCGCGATGCCCATCCGCGAAAACAAGGCGCAGGAAATCTACATCGTCATGTCCGGCGAAATGATGGCCATGTACGCGGCCAACAACATTTCCAAGGGCATTCTGAAATACGCCAACTCGGGCGGCGTACGTTTGGGCGGCTTGGTCTGCAACGAACGTCAGACCGATAAGGAGCTGGAATTGGCAGAAGCTTTGGCCGGTAAGCTCGGCACCAAGCTGATCCACTTCGTGCCGCGCGACAACATCGTGCAGCACGCGGAACTCCGCCGCATGACCGTCATGGAATATGCTCCGGATTCGAAGCAGGCCAACGAGTACCGTCAGTTGGCTCAGAAGATCCACAACAATTCCGGCAACGGCATCATCCCGACCCCGATCACCATGGACGAGCTCGAGGATCTCTTGATGGCCCACGGCATCATGAAGCAGATCGACGAGTCGCAGGTCGGCAAGACCGCGGCGGAAATCGCGGCGTAAGAAGTTGGTTGGGGAGCGGGACCTCACGGCAAACGATCCGCCCGGCCCGCTCCTCTCCTTCAAGCGTCATCCATCCAACAACTGAATCTGGAGAGCAACATGAGCCTCACAGTTGAGCAAACCAAACAGAGAAACAAGGAACTCATTAGCGAGGTCCTGTCGGTCTACCCGGAGAAGACCGCGAAAAGGCGTGCCAAGCACCTCGGCACATTTGAGGAAGGCAAGCCCGACTGCGGGGTGAAATCCAATGTCAAGTCGATCCCCGGGGTCATGACCATCCGCGGCTGCGCTTACGCCGGCTCCAAGGGTGTGGTCTGGGGTCCCATCAAGGACATGATCCACATCAGCCACGGTCCGGTCGGTTGCGGCCAGTACTCCTGGGCATCGCGCCGCAATTACTACATCGGCACCACCGGCATCGACACCTTCGTCACGATGCAGTTCACCTCCGACTTCCAGGAGAAGGACATCGTCTTCGGCGGCGACAAGAAGCTGGAGAAAATCATCGACGAGATCCAGGATCTGTTCCCGCTGAACCACGGCATCACCGTGCAGTCGGAGTGCCCGATCGGTCTCATCGGCGACGACATCGAAGCGGTCTCCAAGAAAAAATCCAAGGAATACGACGGCAAGACCATAGTGCCGGTGCGCTGCGAAGGTTTCCGCGGCGTTTCGCAGTCCTTGGGCCACCACATCGCAAACGACTCGATCCGCGACTGGGTATTCGACAAGTCGGGCGACAAGCATCCCGAGTTCAAGACCACGCCTTACGACGTATCCATCATCGGCGACTACAACATCGGCGGTGATGCCTGGGCGTCCCGCATCCTGCTCGAGGAAATGGGTCTCCGCGTGATCGCCCAATGGTCCGGCGACGGTTCTTTGGCCGAATTGGAGAACACTCCGAAGGCCAAGCTGAACGTGCTCCACTGCTACCGCTCGATGAACTACATCTCGCGTCACATGGAAGAGAAGTACGGGATTCCGTGGGTGGAATACAACTTCTTCGGCCCGACCAAGATCGAGGAGTCGTTGCGCAATATCGCCAGCCACTTCGACGACAAGATCAAGGAAGGTGCCGAGCGCGTCATCGCGAAGTACCGTCCGCTGATGGATGCGGTGATCGCCAAATACCGTCCGCGTCTGGAAGGCAAGAAAGTCATGCTGTTCGTCGGCGGCCTGCGCCCGCGTCACGTGATCGGCGCTTACGAGGATCTCGGCATGGAAATCGTCGGTACCGGCTACGAGTTCGGCCACAACGACGACTACCAGCGTACCACTCACTACGTCAAGGACGGCACCCTGATCTACGACGACGTGACTGGCTTTGAGTTCGAGAAGTTCGTCGAAGCGATCCAGCCCGACCTGGTCGGTTCGGGTATCAAGGAAAAGTACGTCTTCCAGAAGATGGGCGTGCCGTTCCGTCAGATGCACTCCTGGGATTATTCGGGTCCTTACCACGGCTATGACGGCTTCGCCATCTTCGCCCGCGACATGGACATGGCCATCAACAATCCGGTCTGGAGTTTGGCCAAGACACCCTGGAAACGGAACGGGGCCCACGCCTAGTCCGGTGAGGGAGAGTAGGGTGCGCCGCGCGCACCATCCAGACCGACCCGGTGCGCACGTCGCACCCTACAACCGCTACTTTGGAGTTACATCATGAGCCAGAATGCAGAGAAGGTGCTCGATCACTTCAACCTGTTCCGCCAACCGGAATATGTGGAATTGTTCGAGAACAAAAAGAAAGAATTCGAATTCGCCGAATCGGACGATAAAGTCGAGGAGGTGAGGGAATGGGCCAAGACCTGGGAATACCGGGAGAAGAACTTTGCCCGCGAAGCCCTGACGGTCAATCCGGCCAAGGCCTGCCAACCGTTGGGTGCGGTGTTCGCCGCCGTGGGATTCGAGGGGACCATTCCCTTCGTGCACGGTTCGCAAGGTTGCGTCGCCTACTACCGCAGCCACTTCAGCCGCCATTTCAAGGAACCGTCGTCGTGCGTGTCTTCGTCCATGACCGAAGATGCCGCAGTATTCGGGGGCTTGAGCAACATGGTCGACGGCTTGGCCAACACGTACAACATGTACCAGCCGAAGATGATCTCGGTATCGACCACCTGCATGGCTGAAGTGATCGGCGACGACCTCAACGCCTTCATAAAGACCGCCAAGGAAAAGGGCAGCCTGCCGGCGGAATTCGATGTGCCTTTCGCCCATACCCCGGCCTTCGTCGGCAGCCATATCACCGGCTACGACAACGTGCTCAAGGGTATTTTGTGGCACTTCTGGGACGGCAAGGCGGGTACCACGGCTCCCTTGACGCGCGTGCCCAACGAGAAGATCAACTTCATCGGCGGTTTCGACGGCTACACGGTCGGCAATCTGCGTGAAGTCAAACGCATCTTCGATCTGATGGGCGTCGAATACACCATTCTCGCGGATAACAGCGACGTTTGGGATACGCCCACCGACGGCACCTTCCGCATGTACGACGGCGGCACCACTCTGGAAGAAACCGCTAACGCTCTGCACGCCAAGGCAACCATCTCCATGCAGGAATTCAGCACGGAAAAGACCCTGCCGTTCATCGCGGAGCACGGCCAGGAAACGGTCGCGTTCAATCATCCCATCGGCGTAAAGGCGACCGACGCATTCCTGATGGAGATCTCGCGCATCACCGGCAAGCCGATTCCGGAAGCCCTGGAGAAGGAACGCGGACGCCTGGTGGATGCGATCGCCGATTCGACCGCGCACATTCACGGTCAGAAGTTCGCCATCTACGGCGACCCCGACCTCTGCCTGGGGTTGGCCGCCTTCTTGCTCGAACTGGGGGCCGAACCGACCCACGTGCTGGCCACCAACGGCGGTAAAGCCTGGGAAAAGAAGGTGCAGGAGCTGTTCGATTCCTCGCCCTTCGGCAAGAACTGCCACGTGTACGCCGGCAAGGATCTGTGGCACATGCGCTCGCTGCTGTTCACCGAGCCGGTCGACTTCCTGATCGGCAACACCTATGGCAAGTACCTGGAGCGCGACACCGGAACCCCGCTGATCCGCATCGGCTTCCCGGTATTCGATCGGCATCACCATCACCGCTATCCGGTATGGGGCTACCAAGGCGCGATGAACGTTCTCGTCTGGATTCTGGACAAGATCTTCGACGAGATGGACAAGAACACCATCGTGCCGGCCAAAACCGACTACAGCTACGACATCATTCGGTAGGGTTGGAAGCTATCAGGTCGGACACATCCAGAGTCGTAGGGCGGGTTAGCGGAGCGTAACCCGCCTATCGCGGAATCGGCGGGTTACGCCGGATTACCGGCTAACCCGCCCTACGGCACTTTTTAACCAAGCAGAGGATTATTAATGGCTAATGTGACTTTCAGTTCGCCCGCGATGCGCAAGGACGTCACGGTGTATGCCACCGCCGGCGACTGCCATACGCTGCTCGCGGTGGCGCAGAAGAACAAGATTCCCATCCATTTCGAGTGCGAAAACGGGGAATGCGGTTCCTGCGCCGTGGAAGTTACGGTTCTTTCCGACAAGCTGCCCATGGGCATGCACTTGACCGAAAAGGAAAAGACCGTGCTCCGGCTGGCCGGAAAAATCACCCGAGAGCAGATCGAGCAGGCGGAACTGACGGACGAACCGCCGCCCTGGCGGCTGGCCTGCCAGTACATCGTCCGTGACGAGGACATCGTAGTGCGATTCTAAAGGGCCGATAGCCTAAGCCGGAGGGGTTATGAGCAGCTTGAACGATATGGTCGTAGGTCGGCAATCCTTTGCCGACGAAGGCGTCGGGAAGAGATTCCCGACCTACTCTAGGGCACCTCGAAAAACCTACTGCGCGCCCCCATGTGCTGCGTTGCGCGGTGCTCGGAATCCTCATGTACTCCATGTACACTCCGGTTCCTGTGCTCCGGGCGCCTTGCACTCGGGGCGCTCGCGACGGTTTTTCGAGGTGCCCCTACTGTCGCAGCGCCCTGGAGAGCGGAGTAACCCATGAGCAGCTTATCCAACAAGATTCAAGACGTTTTCAACGAGCCCGGTTGCGGAAAAAACCAGGGCAAGTCGGAAAAGGAGCGCAAGAAAGGCTGCACGAAGCAGTTGCAGCCTGGCGGAGCGGCCGGCGGTTGCGCTTTCGACGGCGCCAAGATCGCGTTGCAGCCCATCACCGACGTGGCTCACCTGGTTCACGGGCCCATCGCCTGCGAGGGCAACTCCTGGGACAACCGCGGCTCCAAATCCTCCGGCTCCAATCTCTGGCGCACCGGCTTCACCACGGACATCAACGAAACCGACGTGGTTTTCGGCGGCGAGAAACGGCTGTTCAAATCGATCAAGGAAATCATCGACAAATACGACCCGCCGGCGGTCTTCGTCTACCAGACCTGCGTGCCGGCCATGATCGGCGACGATATCGAAGCCGTGTGCAAAGCGGCCTCGAAAAAATTCGGGAAGCCGGTCGTACCGGTCAATTCGCCCGGCTTCGTGGGTCCCAAGAACCTCGGCAACAAACTGGCGGGCGAGGCCATCCTCGACCACGTCATCGGCACCGAGGAGCCCGAATACACCACGCCTTACGACATCAACATCATCGGCGAATACAACCTTTCCGGCGAGCTGTGGCAGGTCAAGCCGCTGCTGGACGAGCTCGGCATCCGCATCCTGTGCTGCATCTCCGGCGACGCCAAATACAAGGACGTGGCCAGCTCCCACCGCGCCAGGGCGGCCATGATGGTGTGCTCGAAATCCATGATCAACATCGCCCGCAAGATGGAGGAACGCTACGAAATTCCGTTCTTCGAAGGCTCCTTCTACGGCATCGAGGATACCAGCGAGGCGCTTCGGGAAATCTCGCGCCTGCTGATCGAGCGCGGCGCGCCCGCCGAACTCATGGAACGCACCGAAGCCCTGATCGCCCGGGAGGAAGCGCGGGCGTGGGCCGCCATCGAGCCGTACAAGAAGCGCCTGACCGGCAAAAAGGTGCTGCTCATCACCGGCGGCGTGAAATCCTGGTCGGTGGTGGCCGCGCTTCAGGAAGCCGGCATGGAGATCGTCGGGACCAGCGTCAAGAAGTCGACCAAGGAAGACAAGGAGCGGATCAAGGAGATCATGGGCGAAGACGCCCACATGATCGACGACATGACGCCGCGCGAAATGTACAAGATGCTCAAGGATGCCAAGGCCGACATCATGCTGTCCGGGGGCCGTTCGCAGTTCGTCGCCCTCAAGGCCAAGATGCCGTGGCTGGACATCAACCAGGAACGCCATCACGCCTATATGGGTTACGTCGGCATGGTCGAACTGGTCAAGGAAATCGACAAGGCGCTGTACAACCCGGTCTGGGAACAGGTGCGGAAGCGCGCGCCCTGGGAAGAAGCGACGTGGGAAGAGGTGGCCGATTCCGCCATCGCCGCCGAGGCGGCTGTCTTGGCCGCGAATCCTGAACTGGCTCGCGAAAAACGCCGCTCCACTCCGGTTTGCAATTGCAAATCGGTCGCTCGCGGCGCTATCGAGGACGCCATCGTCGAGCATGGATTGAGCTCGGCGGACGCGGTGTCGGAAAAGACCCAGGCGGGAACGGGCTGCGGCAGTTGCAAAGGCAAGCTGGAAAAGATTCTCGAAACGATGGACCACTGGCACCCGGACGCAGGGAAAGCGGCGTCGCAAGCTCAGCAGGCCGCATGAGGTAACGCCATGGCCACCGTGATAACGCCCAAGAAATCCTGCTCGGTCAACCCCTTGAAGATGAGCCAGCCGATCGGCAGCGCGCTCGCTTTCATGGGGATCAAGAACTGCATGCCGCTTTTCCACGGCTCGCAGGGCTGCACCTCGTTCGGACTGGTCCTGTTCGTGCGGCATTTCAAGGAAGCGATTCCGTTGCAAACTACCGCCATGAGCGAAGTGGCGACCGTGCTCGGCGGACTCGAAAACGTGGAGCAGGCGGTCATCACGATCGCCAACCGGCAAAAGCCTTCCATTATCGGCATTTCGTCCACCGGCGTGACCGAGACCAAGGGCGACGACGTGGACGCCTATATCAAGCTGATCCGGGAGAAGCATCCCGAGCTGGACCACATCGCTCTTGTTTATGTGTCGACGCCCGATTTCAAGGACGCGTTTCAGGACGGCTGGGCCAAGACCGTGACCAAGCTGGTCGAGCAACTGGTCGAACCGGTTCCGGTCGGCGCCGCGCGCCTTCCCAACCGGGTGAATCTTTTGCCGGGCGCCCATCTTACGCCCGGAGACATCGACGAACTCCGCGACGTGCTCGAAGCCTTCGGCCTTGAGGTCCTGGTCCTGCCGGACCTCTCGGGCTCCCTGGACGGCCACATCCCTGACGATTTCACGCCGACCACCCTGGGCGGCATTTCCCTGGAAGAAATCGCTAGCCTCGGACGATCCGCGCATACCATCGCGGTCGGCGAACAGATGCGCGAGGCCGCGGTCGCCCTGGAAGCCAAGACCGGGGTTCCCTACACCCTGTTCGATCGGCTCACGGGGCTCGAGCCGAACGATGCGCTAATCAGCCTGTGTGCCCGAATCAGCGGACGGCTGGTTCCGACCAAGATCCGCCGCCAGCGCGGCCAGCTGGTCGACGCCATGCTCGACGGCCATTTCCATTTCGGCGGCAAGAAAATCGCCATAGGCGCCGAGCCCGACTTGCTCTGGACCCTGAGCGAATGGGCCAGGGAACTCGGCGCCGAAACCGCCGCGGCGGTGACGACCACGGCCTCTCCGCTGCTGGAGCGAATCTCCACAGAGGAAGTCCTGATCGGCGACTTGGAAGACCTGGAAGCTCGCGCTGCCGGCTGCGATCTTCTGATGACTCACTCTCACGGGAGGCAAGCGGCGGAAAGACTGAAGATTCCGTTCTACCGCATCGGCATCCCCATGTTCGATCGACTAGGCGCCGCGCATCAGACCATCGTCGGTTATCGCGGGACCCGCAACCTCATTTTCGAGATTGCCAATATGTTCATCGCCAACGGCCATGAGCCCACGCCTGAAACCTGGTATCGATCCGAGGAGAACGAACGTGCTGGCACGGCGGCGGTTGCGGCTCATTAAGCCGGAAGCTCAATCAAACGAATCCTTTTATCGCGGAGGAAGCATGAAGGTCGCATTCTCTACCCAAGACCTACAACGGGTCGACGCCCATTTCGGATGGGCCAAGAACATCGCCATCTATGAATTGTCGGCGGAGGGCTATCGCTTCCTCGAAGCCGTGCAATTCGAGGGCGACCTGCAGGAAGACGGCAACGAAGACAAGCTGGCTCCGAAGCTCGAAGCCATCAAGGACTGCGCAATTCTTTACGTCGCCGCCATCGGCGGTTCCGGCGCGGCGCGGGTGGTGGCCCAGGGCATACATCCCATGAAGGTTCCGCAGCCCGAGCCTATCACCGATCTCTTGGACAAACTCCAGCAGGTCCTCAAAGGCACTCCGCCGCCCTGGCTCCGCAAGGTGCTGGCGAAGGAAGGCAAGGGGCAGGACCGTGAATTCGATTTTGAAGAAGAAGAGGTGGAACATGGCTGAAGCATTGGCAGTAAAAACCGAAGGCGCGGCATCGCCCATGGAGTCGGCGTTCATCAAGGAATTGGTCAAGCAATGGCGCGCGCAGGATTCCTACGGCACCTGGGACGGCAAGAGCGACGAAATGCTGCTCGAACCTTACATCCTCACCAAGGAGAAGCGGCAGGCGATTCCCATCGTCGGCGATCCCGACCCCGAGATTTTGTGGCGTCTGGAACTGTTCTATAACGCCGTCGGCCTTTCCATCGAGCGGGCCAGCGGGGTCATGGTGACGCCCATGATGAAGATGTCGCACGAAGGCTTCGGCCGCATGGTACTGATCGCCGGCCGGCTGATCGTGGTGAACAAGCAGTTGCGCGACGTTCACCGGTTCGGATTTCCGTCCATGGAAAAACTCGCGGAGGAAGGCGAGAAACTCGTGGCCGCAGGAGTGGACATGATCAACAAATATTCCGAAGTGGCCCGCTACAGTTGAGAACAACGTAGGGTGGGTCAGGCCGGATCCGGCCGTAACCCGCCGGAAACCGCGAGAAGGCGGGGCACAGTCATCGACGGAACCCCGCCCGAACCGGCAAACCAACGAGGCACCCATGACAGACGCAGAAGATACGAAAGCCAAACTGAAAAAACTGAACGCCCAGGCGACCGCGCTGAAAATGGATCTCCACGACTTGGCCGAGGATTTGCCCACCGGCTGGGAGCGAATCCTGGAAGTCGCGGAGAAAACCTATCAGGCCTATCGTGAACTGGACGAATTCCGCAAAACCAGCGCTGGTTAGGAGTCTACGATGAGCGAATTTACGGTCACCCTACCCGGGGGCAAGGTATGGACCCCCAAATTTGTCGAGATCATCGACCAGGAGAAATGTATCGGCTGCGGACGCTGCTATAAGGTCTGCGGACGCGAAGTCCTGGAGATGGTCGGAGTCAACGAGGACGGCGAAATAGTCACGCTCAGCCAGGACGAGGACGAGGACGACGAATACGACAAGAAAGTGATGTCGATCGCCAACGTCGCGAACTGCGTGGGGTGTGAGGCTTGCGCCAAGATATGCCCCAAGCAGTGCTATACCCACGAAGCGGCGGCAGCCTGATGCCAGCCCCCATGCGCCAGCCCATCCCGAACGCTTCGGCGCCCGTTCCCTCGGCGGTCCATTACGATCCGCTGATGGGCTACGCCCGCGACCCGCAGGACTCCGTGACCCGCACCTTCGTTTCGGCGATCGAGATGGCGCGGAGTTCGTCCAGGCTGACGGGGCGGGCGGCCTTCGGGCTCGATGCGGATGAGTTCGAGGGGCTGCTCGACCGGTATTTTCCGGGCGCCGCGAGCATTTATCTCACGCCGGCGTTGAAAGCATCGCTTGCGGGCACCAAAACCCGCCGGATAGAGACGGACGAATTCGAAGATCTCGTGGCGCTGCTTTTGGAACACCGCGGCGACGACAGCCGGGAAAGCCGCTGGCTGGCTTACGCGATCGCCGCCTGCTGCATGGGGGACGACCATCTCTGGCAGGACATGGGCTTGCCCGACCGAAAGGCCCTATCCGACCTTCTGGCACGCCGTTTTCCCGCGCTGTTCGCTCGAAATACCGGCGGCATGCGCTGGAAGAAGTTTTTCTACAAACAGCTCTGCGAACGCGATGGGGCCTTCGTCTGCCGCTCCCCCAGCTGCGCGGAGTGCGTCGAATATTCCAATTGTTTCGGACCCGAGGAGGAAAGCGCATGGCAACCGGCGAAGCGATGACCGTACCGGGACTCGGCAAGGCCCCTCCCGCGGGCGCTTGCACCGCGGCGGAATCGCCCCCCGAGTTATGGCAGGCGGTTTTGGAACAAAGCGGAGCGCGGTTCGACGATTCCGGAGTCATCGACTTCGGGCATGTCGAAGCCGAGTGCCGGCAGGCGCTGAGCGCCGATGTGATGGCGGACCTGTCCCATTACGGACTGATCGAAGTCAAGGGCGACGACGCCCAGAAATTTCTGGCGAGTCTATTCACCGGCGACGTGCGCCTGGTGTCGGCGGAAAAGGGACTGTTCACCGCCTGGTGCGACGCCAAGGGAAGGGCGCAGGCGACGTTCTGGCTGTTCGTGCACGACGGTGCCTTTCACCTTCTTCTGCCGAAAGGTCTCGTGAAGTCGGTTTTAACCGGATTGAAACTATACCTTCTCAGGGTCAAGGCGACTCTCACTGATGCCGGCAACGACCTGGTCCGCGTAGGTTTATCCGGTCCGAGCATGGAATCCCGGCTCGCCGCCTTGTTCGGCGCGCCGCCGCCCGAACAGGCCGGGGATACCCGCAGCTACGGGGCTTGCACCCTGATGGCGATCACCGGACAACCGCACCCCCGCTGGGTTCTTGTCGGCAGCGCGGCGGCGGTTGCCGAAACGTGGAAAAGCCTTCTGTCCAGTGTTTCGCCCGTAGGGCGGGACGCCTGGTCTCTGCTGGACATTTTGGCCGGCATACCGCTGCTGCTGCCGGAAACGGCCGGCGAGTTCATTCCGCAGATGCTGAACATGGAGGCCCTGGGCGGCCTGTGTTTCACCAAAGGCTGTTATCCGGGACAGGAAGTCATCGCGCGGCTGCATTACCGCGGGCAACTCAAGCGTCGCCTATACCTGGCCTACGTCGCCGGCGATTCGGTTCCGCCGCCCGGTACCACGCTTCATATCGAAGGCATTGCCGAAAGCGTCGGAACAGTGGTCTCCGCCACGCGCCATCCGGATGGGCGGACGGCTCTTCTTGCGGTGGTGAAGATCGAAGAAAAGGATCAAGGGGAAGTTCGGTTAGCGGATGCTCAAGGACCTGGGCTTCGCTTCATCGAATAGCGGAGTTTCAGACGTAGGTCGGCAATCCTTTGCCGACACCGCAGGTCGAACATCCGTTTTTGTCGGCAAAGCATTGCCGACCTACATCTGGGATTTAGAAAAATCAGGAGTCCCCTCTCTCCGCGAAAGGGAGAGGGAATCGAAAAACGGGCGAGTTGGACGGTAGGCGAAATCGCCTTATCGCGGTGCCCGGCGGGTTACGGCCGCCGCCTAATCCGCCCAACAACGCTACAAGCCACCGAAAGACAATCGATCCAAGAACAAATGGAGACGTTATGACCAGCAGAATCCGCGAACTCAAAGTCGACGTTAAAACCGTTTATCTCGGAGAAGAAACCCATCGCGACGGAGAGCGTTACGTATTCGCCTACACCGTGACCATGGAAAACACCGGCACCGTTCCGGCGAGGCTGCTCGGCCGACGCTGGGTGATTACCGACGCCAACGGCAAGACGATCGAAGTCGTCGGTGAGGGCGTGGTGGGGGAGCATCCGTATTTGCGCCCCGGCGAAGCGTTTCAGTACACCAGCTCGGCAATGATCGAAACCCCGGTGGGCAGCATGCAGGGCAGCTATCAGCTGCTGGCCGACGATGGGGTGCCTTTCGAAGCGCCCATCGCGCCCTTCCGACTGGCGATTCCGCGTACTCTCCATTGACCGGCAACCTGACAAGAGCATGACCTTGAACCATTCGCCCAACCAAACCTATGCCCCTTCAGCCGCCGCCGGCTTGGTGCCCATCGTCGTCGAGCAGTCCCCGCGTGGCGAAAGAGCGTTCGATATCTATTCGAGGCTGCTGAAGGAGCGGGTCATCTTTCTGGTCGGCCAGGTCGAAGACTATATGGCCAACCTGATCATCGCCCAATTGCTGTTTCTGGAATCGGAAAACCCCGACAAGGACATTCACCTTTACATCAATTCTCCGGGCGGATTGGTCACCGCGGGCCTCGCCATTTACGACACCATGCAGTTCATCAAACCCGATGTCAGCACCCTGTGCATAGGCCAGGCCGCCAGCATGGGCGCCTTGCTGCTGGCGGGCGGCGCAGCGGGGAAACGTTTTTCTCTACCCCATTCCAGGATCATGATCCATCAGCCTCTGGGCGGGTTTAGGGGACAGGCCAGCGATATCGACATCCACGCACGGGAGATCCTGTCGCTCCGCGATCGCCTGAACGGGATACTCGCCAGGCACACCGGGCAGCCCATCGAAAAAATCCGGACCGATACCGACCGCGACAATTTCATGAGCGGGGACGACGCCAAAAGATATGGCCTCATCGATAACGTACTCAGCCAGCGGAATCGACCTGGCGACGAGCTTTGACGCGAAAGGCGGCATGCCGGCCGGACACGGGCATGACCGAATCAACATCCAGCTAAGAGGGTAAAAGCAATGAGCGACGAAAAAAACGGCAAGGAAAGAGGCGGAAAGCTTCTCTACTGTTCATTTTGCGGAAAAACCCAGCATGAGGTCAGAAAGCTTATTGCAGGTCCGGCGGTATTCGTCTGCGACGAATGCATCGAATTATGCAACGACATCCTGCGCGAGGAGTTGGAAAGTACTTCCGATGGTGGGGATAAGCTTCCCACGCCCAAGGAAATCAAGGCCATATTGGACGACTATGTCATCGGCCAGGAAAGACCCAAGCGGATTCTCGCGGTCGCGGTTTACAACCACTACAAGAGGCTGCGCGTCAAAGCCCACGCCGGGAAAAACGACGTCGAACTGGCCAAGAGCAATATCCTTCTGATAGGGCCTACCGGTTCCGGCAAAACCCTGCTGGCGGAAACCCTGGCGCGTATCCTCAACGTGCCCTTCACCATCGCCGACGCCACCACCCTGACGGAAGCCGGCTATGTCGGCGAGGACGTGGAAAACATCATCCAAAAGCTCTTGCAGAAATGCGATTACGATGTCCAAAAAGCCGAGTCGGGCATCGTCTATATCGACGAGATCGACAAGATCTCGCGCAAATCGGCCAATCCCTCGATTACCCGCGACGTGTCCGGCGAGGGCGTGCAGCAGGCCTTGCTCAAGCTGATCGAGGGCACCGTCGCATTGATCCCGCCCCAGGGCGGGCGCAAGCATCCGCAGCAGGAATTCCTGCAAGTCAACACGGCGAACATTCTGTTCATCTGCGGAGGTGCGTTCGCGGGTCTCGACAGGACCATCCGGGCGCGTTCCGAAAAAGGCGGCATCGGTTTTTCCGCCGAGGTGAAAAGCAAGGAGGACCGCCGCAATGTGGGCGAGATCTTAGCCGGAGTCGAAGCGGAAGATTTGATCCGTTACGGCCTGATCCCCGAGTTCGTCGGACGGCTGCCGGTGGTGGCGACGCTCGAAGAGCTGGACGAGGAGGCGCTGGTCAAGATCCTGACCGAGCCGAAAAACGCTCTGGTCAAGCAGTACCAAAAACTGTTCGAGATGGAAGGCTGCGACCTCGACATCCATCCCGACGCCCTGAAGCTGATCGCCCAGCGCGCCATCGAGCGCAAGACCGGCGCGCGTGGCCTCAGAACCATACTCGAGAACGTTCTGCTCGACACGATGTACGAACTGCCGTCCGACGAGTCGGTGACCAAGGCCGTCGTCGACGAAAGCGTGGTGCGCGGCAATAACCCGCCCTATCTGGTCTATCGAACCGAAGAAAAGCAATGCGCGTCGGCGTGAGCCGCCCAGCGGAGTCTTGGCTTATCAACCCGGCGCGGCGACAAGCCGCGTGAGTTAGGCCTAAGCGCGTACCGGCTTGGGCGGCGACCCGAAAGACCAGGAGGGTATTTGCGGGCCTGATTAATAGTTTGGAGGGCTTTTATCGTGGAAACTGAATCGACCGACAACGTTCATCCTGCGGAGAACCGCGTTCCGGTGCTGCCTTTGCGCGATGTGGTGGTCTATCCGCAGATGGTCGTCACCCTGTTCGTCGGGCGGGAGAAATCCATCGCGGCGCTGGACGATGCCGTGCAATCCGGCCAGAAAATCCTGGCCGTGACGCAGAAGGACCCCAAATGCGACGAGCCGGAGTTCGCGGACTTATACGAAACCGGCACCCTGTGTACGGTCGATCAGCTATTCAAGCTGCCGGACGGTACCGTGAAGGCGTCGATCAAAGGCGCAAAACGCTGCCGAATTAAGGAGTATCAGGTGGCCGACAGCCATGACATGGCTCTCGTCGCGCCACTGGACGATCAAGTCAATTTAAGCGTCGCGGAGATGGACGCCCTCATGCGTATCGTCACCGGCGCTCTCGACCAGTACGTCAAACTCGATCATCAGATTCCGCGGGAAATCGTAAACGCTCTTCCGGATATCTCAGAGCCAGGCCGGCTGGCCGATACCATCGCCGCGCACATGGCTCTCAAGATCGAAGACAAGCAGGCGCTACTGGAAACGGTCGATATCGCCGCCCGCTTCGAAAGACTGATCATGGCGATGGAAAGCACGGTCGACCGCCTGGAGGTGGAAAAGCGCATCCGCGGACGAGTCAAGCAGCAGGTGGAGGACAACCAGCGCGAGTATTATCTGAACGAACAGATGAAAGCGATCCGGAAGGAACTGGGGGAACTGGGCGAGACGCCCGACGAGTTCGACGCGCTGGCCGAAAAGATCGTCAAGGCGAGAATGCCCAAAGCCGCCCGCGCCAAGGCCGAATCCGAGCTGGACAAGCTCAGGCGGATGCCGCCGATGTCGTCGGAATCGACGGTGGTTCGGAATTACCTCGATTGGATGATTGACCTGCCCTGGAAAAAACGCAGCAAGGCCCGCTTCGATCTGAAGCAGGCGGAAGCGCTGCTCGAGGCCGAGCATTACGGCCTCGACAAGGTCAAGGAACGCATCTTGGAGTACCTGGCGGTGCAACAGCGCGCCGGTAACGCGAAGGGACCGATCTTGTGTCTGGTCGGGCCGCCCGGCGTAGGCAAGACATCATTGGGCCAATCCATCGCCCGCACCACTAACCGCAAATATGTCCGCATGGCCCTGGGCGGGGTGCGGGACGAAGCCGAAATCCGCGGGCACCGGCGCACCTATATCGGCGCACGGCCCGGCAGGATCCTTCAGCACCTGGCCAAGGCGAAGACCCGCAATCCCTTGTTCCTCCTCGACGAGATCGACAAGATGGCGATGGATTCGCGCGGCGATCCCGCCTCGGCCCTGCTCGAAGTGCTGGACCCCGAACAGAACCGCGCGTTCAACGATCATTTTCTCGAGGTCGATTTCGATTTGTCGGAGGTGATGTTCGTCGCCACCGCCAATACCCTCAACATCCCCGGCCCTCTCCTGGACCGTATGGAAGTGATCCGCATCGCCGGCTATACCGACGACGAGAAGATCAATATCGCCGCTCGCTATCTCGTTCCCCGGCAAGTCGGGCGGAACGGTCTTAGGGAAAATGAAATCCAGATCACCGATTCTGCCTTGCAGTCCATGATCCGCCATTACACCCGGGAAGCCGGGGTGCGGAGCCTCGAACGGGAAATCGCCACGATTTGCCGCAAGGTCGTCAAGAATCTGCTGCTCAAACCCGGAACCAAGAAATGCGTGGTGACGCACCATAACCTGGAAGATTTTCTGGGCGTGCAGCGCTACCGTTACGGCCGCGCCGAGGAGACCGACCGGGTCGGCCAGGTGACCGGGCTCGCGTGGACCGAAGTGGGCGGCGAATTGCTCACCATCGAATCCGCCGTCATGCCGGGCACGGGCCAGCAGATCTATACCGGGAGGCTGGGCGAAGTCATGCAGGAGTCGATCCGCGCCGCGATGACCGTGGCCCGTTCCCGCGCCGTCGAGCTGGGTATTTCTCCCGGTTTCTATCAAGCCAGCGATATGCATATTCACGTGCCGGAAGGGGCCACGCCCAAGGACGGCCCCAGCGCCGGGATCGGCATGTGTACCGCCCTGGTCTCGGCCTTGACCGATATTCCGGTGCGGGCCGATGTCGCGATGACCGGCGAGATCACCCTTCGCGGCGAGGTACTGCCTATCGGCGGCTTGAAGGAAAAGCTCCTGGCCGCCCATCGCGCAGGCATCAAGACGGTGGTGATCCCTTACGAAAACGAGAAGGATCTGGCCGAGATTCCCAAAAACGTCAAAAAGGATCTCAGCATTCTTCCGGTTCGCCGGATCGACGAAGTGCTCGGCGCCGCGCTGCTGCGCCAGCCCGAATCCCAGGACGCGCCATCCCTGCCCATCGAACAGGACCGCGCTGCCCATGGCGTCGAAAGCGGGGTGGCGATTGCTCATTAAGAATCCTAAACAAGCCTTTGCCCTTAGGGCAGAGATATCTACACAAGGCGCCACCCCGGCAGGGAGTACTCGCCCCTTCCTTGGGGCTTGTCCTTCGGACCGTGCTCCACACGTCCAAATTCGCTCCCCGCGAATTTGTGCCGGGGGCCAGAAGCCAAGGACGGCAACGGCTGGTCACATCCATGTGTCCTGGATTCCGGCAATCCATGCCGGAATGACGGCTGTAGGAACTTGCGTAGATACCTGTGCAACTTTGGAGGGGGTGGGTGAGGACCGTTTAGTCATAGGTCGGCAATCTCTTGCCAACGAGCTCTGCTCAAACAGTTACGCGCTTCAGCGTTTTTTATAGAGGAACCTTATGGCCAACAAGATCGGTATATTTTTCGGCTCGGACACGGGTAACACGCGGCGCGTCGCGAAATCGATCGCCAAGAAACTGGGCGATGCCGCGGATGCACCCGTCGACGTGAAGAAAGCCAGCCCCGACGACCTGCTCAAATACGATGCGCTGATCCTCGGCACCCCGACCCTGGGCGACGGCGAGCTGCCGGGCCTTTCCGCGGGCTGTAGCGACGAAAGCTGGGAAGAGTTTCTGCCGAAACTGGAGGGCAAGGATCTGAACGGAAAGGTCGTGGCCCTGTTCGGACTGGGCGATCAGGAAGCCTATGGTCACGAGTTCGTCGACGCTCTGATCCTTCTGTACAACTTCGTCGTCGAAGCCGGCGCCAAGGTGGTCGGTTTCTGGTCCACCGACGGATACACGTTCGAGAAATCCAATTCGATCATCGACGATAAGTTCGTCGGTTTGGTCATCGACCACGAAAACCAGAGCGACGAGACCGAAGAGCGCATCGATACCTGGCTGGCCGAGATCAAGCCGGCTCTGCTGGGTTAAAGCGCTTTTCGCTACAGTGGCGGCGGCGTAGGTCGGCAATCCCTTGCCGACGTAAACGATTGGTCGGCCCTCTGCATCGGGAAAGGATTCCCGACCTACTTCCGGGGCAGCGGCGTAGGTCGGCAATCCCTTGCCGACGGAAACGGTTGGTCGGCCCTCTGCGTCGGGAAAGGATTCCCGACCTACTTCCGGGGCAGCGGCGTAGGTCGGCAACCCCTTGCCGACGGAAACGGTTGGTCGGCCCTCTGCGTCGGGAAAGGATTCTCGACCTACGTTACGAGGGCTCATAAGTCGGCGATCTTGCCGATGTACGGATTGAAGAGAGAGGTGATGTCATGCTGGATACGGTCATAGTCGGAGGCGGATTGTGCGGCTTGGCGCTGGCCGCCGATCTGGAGCGCCAAGGGCGATCCTATCTCCTGTTCGAGGCTCGCTCTCGCCTGGGCGGGCGTATTCTCTCGGTGCCATCGGGCACGTCCGGGATGGCGCTGGACTTTGGTCCGACCTGGTTCTGGCCTGACATCCATCCGCGCATCTCGCGCCTGGTGGCCGATCTGGGACTCGCCTCCTTCGCCCAGCACGACCAGGACGATGTCCTCGGCCTCAAGAACGCGGACGGCAAGCTCGAATCCCTGGGCAGTGCTCCGGTCCATAACGGCGCCATGCGATTGGAAGGCGGCATGGCGGCTTTGGTGCATGCCCTCGTGGACCGGATTCCCGAAAGCCGGCTGCGCCTGGAACAGGCACTTATTGCCGTGGAAGAGCGGGGCGATCGCGTCGCTCTCCATTTTCGCTGCGGCAATGCCTTATCGGTAGTCGAAGCTCGCCGGGCGGTACTCGCCATTCCGCCCCGTGTGCTGGAGGAGCAGGTCCGGATGGAACCCGCGCTCGACGACGAACTGCGCCGGGCGATGCGGGAAACGCCCACCTGGATGGCCGGAGAGGCCAAGGCCATGGCGGCCTTCGCTCGCCCCTTTTGGCGCGAGGCGGGCTTGTCCGGCAACGGTTTCGCCCGGCATGAGCAGGCGGTACTCGGCGAGATTTTCGACGCCTGCGACGCCACCGGAGAGAAGGCCGCCCTGGGAGGCTTCGTCGCGCTGTCGCCGGAGCAGCGCGAGGCGTTTAGAGTGGGCATGCCGATGCTGATCCGGAGCCAGTTGGTCCAATTCTTCGGCTCGGAGGCGGAGCTGGGCGAACAGCATTATCAGGATTGGGCGACGGAACCGTTCACCTGTAGCCGACTGGACGTCGTGCCGCCTGATCAGCACCCGGAATACGACAATCCTGTCTTGAGCCGGGCGTACTGGGACGGAAAGCTTTTGTTCGGCGCTTCGGAAACCGCCCGCTACGGCGGCGGCTATATGGAAGGCGCACTGGAGGCCGCCGCGCGGATTCAGCGGCAGTTGGCGGAAGTTCCGGTCAACTCGACCAACTCCAACAGCCTCGCGCGCTTCCGCGAATGGGTGAGCGGCCAAAGGCCCGCCGCCCTCGAGCATTACCAGCGGAGCCTGCACCGCCATCTCTCCACTCAGCAGCGGGATCAATTGACTCAACTCTCACTGTTGGAGACGGTGGAGGACATTTACCGCGAAGCCTTGCGGCAACTCGATGAACTGCCTCTCGAAGGGGGCTCGGTGGCTGTCGTCGCCGGCCGGTCGGACCTCACCCCTCCGATTCTTGCGCCGTTCACGGGATTCAACGATGCGCTGATCGACGAGGCGCTGCGCTTCAATCGCAGTTCGTGCGCCCTGTCCAACTTTCCGGTAGAGCACGATCCGTCGCCCGATTACGTGCAGACCATCCGCAGGGATCTGGCCGCCGCTTGGCGCGAATTCGCGCTTACGGTCAACGCCCGAATCGTGGCACGCACCGCGGCTCCGGAGCTGGCCGACTGCGCATGAGTGCGTTGGTTTAATTTCAGGCGAAAGGGCAGCGAGGCGTGCTCGGAACAAAACGCTTTTCAAGGTTCAGAAAGCCATGATCTATATCGTCGAAATTCCCCATGAAGGCCGGGCGTCCGCGTGGTTCGCATTCGACCGGGACGATTTCGTCCGCAAGGTCCGGGCCGCGAAAGAATCCGGAGACACCACGGTCTTCGCCGCGCTGAGCCCGCGCCAGCGTCTCGAAGCGGCAAGCCTTGCGCCCGACTCACCCGGCGCCCGGGCGGCGCAGCCGGCCGTTTTCGACGATGCGGACCGCCACGGCTGGGACACCGTTCTGTACCGGGCCGATTTTCTTCTGAGCCCCGGTCTCTGGCAGGCCGAGCCGGTATCGGAACTCGAGGCTTGCGCCGCCGCCGTCGCCCACGAACGGAAAGCCTGCCGCGTGTATCTGTCCGATAACGCCGCGGTAGCGGCGCTGTATGGAGACCCGCTCTATGACGGACGGGAAGGGTTTTACGCACACATGGCCTTGCGCGAGCAGCTCATCGCCATGGAAGCCATTTCGGACGATTTATGACGGTCGAACAACTGATAACTGCCTTGCTGGAAATGCCGAAAAACGCGGTCGTGCTTTACGAAGGCGATGCCGGCTACGCTCTTGTCGGCGGCCTGCATTTGCAGGAAAACGGAAACGAGCTGCCGGATGAGGTTATCCTGTTTCCCGATATGAACGAATGAGGCTAGGGATACCAGGCTCGATGGATGCCACGGCTGTGCTGTTTGCCAACGAAGCCTTCTATCACGCGTTTTCCCAGCGCGATTTCGACGCCATGGAGCGGTTGTGGGCGCGGGAGTGGCCGGTGCTCTGCATTCATCCCGGCTGGCCGGTGCTGACCGAACATGCCGCCATCATCGAAAGCTGGCGGCGTATTTTCCAGAATCCGGCGACCGGCACGGTAACTCCGCATTACGCCAGAGCCTTTGTCTACGGCACCGTCGCCACGGTGGTGTGCTACGAAGAAATTCAGGGAGCGCTGCTGGTCGCCAACAATACGTTCGCGATCGAGAGGGACGAGATCCGCATCGTCCATCACCACGCATCCCATTGCGCCAATCCGCCGCCGCCGGAACCTAAGGCCGCACCGGCGGTGCAGTAGTGCGCCGGGATAGTTGAGGTTTTATTCAATTCGGCATTCGAGTGGACATTGATCGTAGGATGGGTTAGGCCGCCAGACCGCAACGCACCGAGCGGCCTCGGACCTGTCCTGAGCCAAGTCGAAGGGGCGGTGGGTTACGCTCGGCTAACCCACCCTACAAAAATGAATTCCTTCATTGAAAACGATTTGGAATTATTTCGGCTAATTAAGTTAGGTGGTCAAATGCAAAGCACGATCAGGCAAGAAACGATACCCCAACGAACCATCACGATAGAAGGCGAGCACGCGAAACTGGCGTCCCCGGAAGAGATTGCCGATGGCATTCGGGCGGCCGTGGAGGTGTTCGAGCGCAACGGCGTCGATCCGCTGGATTGCGCCGCGGCGATCGAAAAGCTCGAAAAGGATGAGTTGCTCAACCGTGACGAAGCCTTGCTCTGCGTCATCTGGGATCAGGCCGAGGAAGCAGCCTTCAGAGCCGTTACCGTGGGTTGGCTAAGCCGCGCCGTGGACATTCGGATCGCGGTTTCCTGAGCGATAGAACAGGACTGTCGGCAAGGGATTGCCGACGGATCAACATCGTCAAGTAGGTCGGGAATCCTTTCCCGACGCGGCTGAGCTCGGCAGTCGTACTTCGCTCTTTCAGCGCCCCTGTCGCTTCCGACGAACGACGTTTGTCGCGCATGCGGTATGATCCGCCAAACTCAACCCTTCTCACCTCAACTCGAAGCTGTGAAGTTAAGGCGTTATTAGTTCGTAGGGCGGAATAGCGTACTCGCGTATTCCGCCGAATGAGAACTGAATGTTAGGCTATCAATAAGACCATTATGTACGAACTGGCAATATTGATTCATGTTATCGGCGCAACGGTTTGGACCGGAGGTCATATAGTCCTTTCGGTTGCAGTATTGCCTGATGTGTTGAAACATAAGGATTTAAACTATATTCGCCGGTTTGAATCCGGTTACGAAAAGATAGGGATTCCAGCCTTAATCGTCCAAATAGTATCCGGTTTATATCTGGCAAGCTTTCTCATACCAGAGGTTTCGCAGATCTTTGATTGGGCGAATCCTGCGGTTAAGTTGCTATGGGTAAAATTATCTTTGTTGCTGATTACAGCCCTGTTGGCGGCCGACGCTAGGCTGCGAGTAATACCGAATCTGAGCGCTTCAAATTTAAATTCTCTTGCGTTCCGTATCATTCCTGTAACGGTGGTTTCAGTGCTGTTTGTGATATCCGGCGTTTTGTACAGATTTGGGTGGTTCGCTTAACTCGAACGATGCGCTTCGTGCCTCAGCGCATCCTACGCGGGCTTATTTCGGTCTACAAAGTTGCGGCAGCATGGGGAAAATTGCGGACTGGAGCATTTTGGGTTCCGATGTATAGTCTAAGTTCGTAGCGGCCGTTTACGGCGCCTGGTTTCGAGCCGGTCTGTCCTGTACGCCGGCGACTTTTGTAAAACCCTTTTCGGGTTCCTTCCGGTTACGTCTCTTAGTCCAGGGTGTCACGTTCCGGATACCGTTTGTCTCTGATGCGACAAGTGCCCGGTTTTTGTTTCGAGAAACAGATTTCGGCTATCCGGCGTGCAGGATTTCCGTATGAACAAGGAGGATCAATACATGACTGCTTTCGGCTTCAGCAGAGTTCCTCGTAGACATTTGCTGCTTTTCGCGGCGCTGTTCGGTTCGACAGTAGAGTCCGCCGAGGCGACCACCCTCACGGTGGGTGCGATTGACGCCAACGGCGTGGCTTGCACCTTGGCCGATGCCATCGTCGCGGCCGATAACAATATCAGCACCGGCGGCTGCCCCGCGGGTTCCGAGGACGATACCGACATCATTGAACTCACCGGCGACGTCATCCTGGCGGAAGCCTTGCCCGAGGTGAGGAGCTACTGCAGTCCGGAGCCCGATCCTTGTGCTGAGAGTGTTCAAACCCGCATCACGATCAACGGCCACGGTCATTCGATCGCACGCTCGCGCGATCCGGATACCCCGGAATTCGACCTGCTCACGCTTTTTGCGCTCTGTGGCGAGGGCATCTTTATGCCCCCGCCGATCGTCATGCTGAATGACGTTGTGCTGAAACATGGCCAAACCGGCATTTCGTTGAAGGTTGCGACCCTCGGCATCGAGTGTCCGCCGGAGCTTGAGCTGGTGAATAGCCGTATTACCGACAACAGCGGCGATGGCATCTCGGCGCGCTTTGCCTCGATGCGGCTCACGAACAGCGTGATCGAGAGCAATGGCGGCCGCGGCATCGGAGGATACGCTACCGACATTCATTTGACGGACAGCACCGTCGCTCATAATGCGGATCGTGGTGTCTCGGCCCTTGGCGGCCTTCCATTTTATGAGAGACGAGGGGTGCTCTCCGTGACCCGCAGCACCCTCGCCGGCAATACCGGCGGTGGCGTCGAAGTTGCCGGTCTTCACGCCACGCTCGTGAACAGTACCGTGTCCGGAAACGGAAATACCAAGACTACGGGAGGCGGCATTCATGTGATACCCAGCGATAGCAGCGATGAGCAGCCGGTAACCGAATTAACGCTCATCAACACCACCGTTTCCGATAACGTCGCTGAACTCGGCGGAGGCGTATACCGCGACAGCGGAGAGCACCGGATCTTTATCGACCGAAGCACCATGATCAATTCGATTCTTGCCGATAACACCGGCGGCGATTGTGTGAGCGCCCCCGGCACCACGCGCATCGCCTTCAGCGGGCAAAATCTGATCGAGGACGGGGGGTGTTTCGACCCGAGCTATTCGAATCCCCCGCTGATCGGCGATCCCAAGCTCGGTCCCCTTGAGGACAATGGCGGGCCGACGCTGACCCACGCGCTTCAAAGGGACAGCATAGCGCTGAATCGGATTGCCTTCATTCACGACGTGAACGGCAATCCTCTCGGCTGCGAAGGTACGACCGACGGCGTTACCGCCGGAGTCGTCACCGATCAGCGCGGGGTCAGCCGGGCGCGGCCCGGTGACGACTTTTGCGACATCGGCGCTTTCGAACGCGCCTTCCCATCCGCCGCGGGCGAATGCAAGAACGGCGGCTACAGGAAATTCGGCTTCGATAGGCTTGGACAGTGTCTCCGGTACCTGACCCAGCGGAAAACGCAGTCGCATTAGAGCGTTTTTGCGTCAGGCTAACGGGAATGAGAAGTCTTCTGTTCGGGTTGAAAAAGCCGCAGGACGCGACCCCCGGCAGGAGCAAGAACGATGACGAAATGGGAGTTTGTCGGCGGGCCTGCTGACGGCGGAGATGGCCCGGTGGGTACCGGCCGAAGAGAAACCGCCGCGCAGCAGCTTATCTGAACGACGGCTTCCCCTGCGGCTAGAGCGTTTTCCGAGTCGGTGTAAGGGATTCGGATATGTAGGTCGGCAATCCCTTGCCGACGTATCGGCTCGGCGAAGGGCTTTGTCGGAAGGGCAGCTCTGGCGCTCCCAGAGATGCCGTTTGCGATTGGAAGGGTCGCGACTAAAGCGACCGTTTGCGATTGGAAGGGTCGCGACTAAAGCGACCGTTTGCGATTGGGAAGGGATTGCCGACCTACGCTCTCCCCTCCAGGAACGAATCCGTACACCGGGACGGAAAACGCTCTAAGTACATTCAGGGAAGTCTTGCGGCATAGGCACCACTACAGGAGAAACCCGCCAATCAAACTAATCTGTCGAGATTCCGTAAAAGTTTACGGAATGTACTTAGATCTTGCATTAGACGGGCATTAACTTACTGGGAGGTAAAGCGATGAAGAAACGTATAGTCAGGATCGTGTCCATCGGAATCACCCTTAACCTGTTCCTGGCGGGCACTACATGGTCGGAGGAGGCTAAGGTCAAGTATCCCGAAGCTTATCGAGACTGGACTCGCGTAAAGTCAATGGTGATCCAGCAAGGGCATCCTCTCTATGATTCCTTCGGCGGAATTCATCATATCTATGCCAATGACGAGGCACTGAAGGCCATGACCAAGGGCGATATCTATCCCGATGGTTCAGTGCTGATTTTCGATCTCCTCGAGGCGAAGAGCGAGAACAATGCCATCGTGGAGGGTGACCGAAAAGTTCTTGGGGTAATGGAGAAGGATTCCGAGAAGTTCAAGGAAACCGGAGGATGGGGTTTCGAGGGATTCAAAGGAGATACCCAGGAAAGAGTGGTCAAGGACGCGAAGAACGAATGTTTTTCTTGCCATGTACCCCAGAAGCAGTCGGATTACGTATACAGCACTTACCGCAAGTAGTCATCCGATATCGATCGGGTATCCAGTCGGTTGCCTGGTGGGTTACGGCATTGCGGCCGCGACGACAGCGGAGGCGATGCGCCAGGCGGTTCATCAGTTCCAGCCCGACCTGGTGCTATGTCCGATGCTCGCCCAGGTCGGTCATTCCCCGCGACATTTGGAAACGGTACACGTGCATCATCCTCCATCCCGGACTCGTCGGTGACCGTGGCGGCAATTCGCTCGATTGGGCGATTCTGAACGAGGAAACGCATAAGGGGCCTCACCGCGGTGGAGGCCGCGGACCAGGTTGATTCCGGTGCGATCTGGGCGACCTACGAATTCAAGATGCGGTCGGCGAGCAAGAGCAGCCTGTACCGAGATGAGGTGGCGCGCGCAGCGGTCAAGGCCATGTTGGTCGCGGTGAGGCGCTTCGAAAGCCGCTTGTTCGTGTCGTGAAGGCCGAGTAGCGGCAAATCGACTGGAAATGCGATCCCGTCGCCACGATCCCGAGGAAGATCCGTTCCGCCGACGGCGCCCCCGGCGTGCTGGACGGGATCAGCGGGCTGCCTGAGCGATGGCGTGAACAGCCCGCGTAGAGCGGAGTAGGGTACTCCCGTATTCCAATCACAAACGGTTGTCCGGGGAGGGGCTGGCCGGCGCTCCCGGCCAGGCCGTTTGCGATTGGAAGGTCGCTAAGTACATTCCGCAAATACTTGCGGAATCTCGACTGTTTGGCTTGATTGGCGGGGGTGTCCTGCAGGTTGCCTATGCCGCAAGACTTCCCTGAATGTACTTAGAGCATTTTCATATCTACTGTACGGGCACTCGCGCGTAGGTCGGGAATCCTTTCCCGACGCCACGTCCCCGCCGAGCGTCTTCGTCGGCAAAGGGTTGCCGACCTACGAATGCTTGAATCCATTCACCCGAGCCGAAGGCGCCAACGACGTCCGCCAAGCTGGTTTTGCCGTACGAGCGCGATGAAAACGCTCTAAAGCGACGTTTGCGATTGGGAGCACCAGAACGACCCTCCAGGCGCACCGGCGGAGCCGCCATTCCACCGAATGCGCCCTACGCGAGCTAATCCGTGAGATAGAAGGTGATGGTCGTAACGAGCCGGACCTCTTTCTCAATGCTCTTGGTGTCGCCGTACTCCTCACCGACATCACGAATAATGAAGCCACCCTGCTGCGCGTCCCTTATGCCGCCAACCTTGACTCCGGCATCGGCCGCGAACTCGTTCGCGGCAATACGAGCGTTTGTAGTCGCTTCCTTTACCATGGCTGGCTTTATCTCGTTTAGCTTCGTGAAGTGATAGGCTGGCGCGTTGTTCTGTATATCAATGCCCTGGGCTATTAGCCTGTTTAGCTTCGATCTCGCTTCCGAAACCAAACGAACTTTGCCGGTTTCGACGTCAATCGATCCGACAAGCACATGTTTCTCTTCGACAAGCTGTTGCTTGTCGTCCCGGAACTCTTTTTTCTCGTAGTCAATGACACCGGGCGAAACTTCCGACTTCTCAAAACCGCTTTCCAGGAGCAGCGACACGATCCGCGACTGATCAGCTTCCGACTGTTCATAGAGTTTTGACACCGGGGTCGTTCCGCTTCCGGATACGGTGTACTGGATCTTCCAATAGGCCCGATCCGCCTCGACCCGCCTCTCGGCTAGGCCCTTCACCTCCGCGGTGTTAATGCCGACCTTGGCGTTATACAACGTTTGGCTGACAAAGTAGCCGCTAACAGCGATTCCTAGGGAAAGGGCCAAAGAAACTACTAGAAGCTCAGCTCGACCAATGTTGTTCATCACATCTTCCCCCTGTTGTCCCCACTGTATCGCCTAGCGCCCTGCCGAGCGGCGAGGGGCATGAAAGCAAACGGACACCGCGGACGAACTTACGGAGTCCGAATACATTCGTTTAAGGAAGCTCTGAACAAGTGGATTCCGTTCATGCCCCTTCGACAGGCTCAGGGCAGGCTCAGTAGAGCGTTCGACAAGCCTGTCCTGAGCCGAGTCGAAGGGCTCACCACGAACCGAATCCTTACGTTACCGTTCGTCCTGAGCCTGTCGAAGGACTTAATCAGAGCTTCCTTAAGTTTTGGAACAAAGTTTAGGCGGTTTCCCGCGTCAGCCTGCCCGCCAACACCCGTTCGTCGCTGCCGCGACGTGTTCGCATGATGTGCCGGCATGAGCGTTCGGCCATTTTCCCGTCTGGCGCTTTTCCGATCAACCGAAAGGAACCGGCCGCAAGACTGAGAATCCAGCCAAACAATCCGCCGTAATGGAGTGATTCCCTTATATCTTCCGCGACTCTTCTATCACATCGTTGGAGCCCGCATCCTATGCGGGTTAGATGATTTATAGCCGCAGGATGGACAAAGCATAGCGTGCCCATCGAGCGCATTCGTCGGCAAGGAATTGCTGACCTACAAAATCTCAGTCCCGGTTTGCGATAGCGTTTCTTTGTGCCATGCGTATGCGTTCCGCGATTCCTAGCGGGCTGGATTCGTAAGCGGCCTTCGCCTCGTCCAGCGCGGCTTGGGCGGTGGCGGCTTCTTCCGCCGTCAGCGGCAAGCGGCCTGCGATATGGGTGGCGTCTGGCACGGCCTTTAGTATGGCTGCCCAGTTCGGGTGCTCGTGGATCGGAATCAGTCGGTCGGCCTCCTTCTTGCCTTCGAGACAGATGGCCATACCGATGACCTCAACCTTGCGGCCGTCTTCTGTGGTTTTGATATAAGTAGCCATGGTGGTTTTATCCTGAGATTCGGAATTTCTGTATCGATGACTTATCGCTACGACTTGATGCGCGGACGCTCGGAAGCGGAGTAGTTGCTGAAATGGCCTTCCCGCGCGGCTTGCGCTCGGGCCTTCGACACCAGGCCGGCCGTCTTGCCTTGAGGGGCCGTCAGTGAAGGTAGTTTTTCCAAGGTCTGTGCCCCGCACTCCGGACAGGACGGAACGGCGGACAGGCTGACCAGTAATTCGAAGGTTTTGTCACATTGCTTGCAATGAAAGTCGTAAATCGGCATAGATCGATCTCTCGTCAGTCAATCAAAAACCATCCCGCGGGCCTACTCCGTAGACGGAGCGTTAGGCTCGGCGCCCGTTCCGTCTTGCTGTTCCCGCTGCCATTCGGAAGGCGTATAGACCTTCATACTGATGGCGTGCAACGCGCCGCTTGCCAGGGGTTCTTTGACGGTTGCCAGAACTTTTTGCTGACGCCGGACCGGTGACAAGCCTTCGAAAGCCTCCCCGATGATCACGATCGAGAAATTACAGCCTTCGCCTTCAACCGAGAGTTGGCAATCGGGCAGGCCGGTTTCGATCAGGCTACGGACTTCCGCGATCTCCATGGCGATCAGTCCGCTTTTTTGCCGGCGACGGCTTTTTCCAGCATGGGCTTGAGCTCGCCCTTCTGCGCGATTTCCGCAACGATATCGCTGCCGCCGACGAGTTCGCCGTTCACGAACAATTGGGGAAAGGTGGGCCACTCCGAGATGCTGGGCAGCTTCTCCCGGATCGAAGGCGCCTGGAGCACATTGACGTAAGCGAAGGGAACGCCGGTGGACTGAAGTGCCGCAACGGCCTTGGCGGAAAAACCGCATTGCGGCATATCGGGTACCCCTTTCATGTAGAGGAGGACCGGATGGGTCGCGATCTGTTCGCGGATGGTATTTTCGATGCTCATTGCTGATCCTCTCATTAGTTAATCAATCGGCTTATTCCGTTGGGCATTCGAGTGAACATTAATCGTAGGGTGGGTTAGCGAAGCGTAACCCACCGATTCGAGGTTGCTCGGTGGGTTACGGCCTTGCGGCCTAACCCACCCTACAAAAATGAATTCCTTAATTGAAAGCGATTTGGAATTTGGAATTAGGTCTGCCGGCAGGTGCGAATTTGTCGCACCCGCCACGATTATGACGGCCGGATCTCAAAATCCGGACGCAAAGCCCAGCAACTCGACGGTGATGTCTTCCGTCCCCAGAACCTTGGCTTGGCACGCCAGGCGGGATTTGGAGCCCACGCCCACGATCGTGTCCAGTTTCGCGTGCTCCGGAGCAGCGGTCCTGGATACCCCCTTTTTGCCGGCTTGCACGAAGATGTGGCAGCTGCCGCACTCGGCGTTGCCGCCGCACTTGTGCATGATTTCTTCGCCGGCCGCCAGTATCGCCTCCAAAAGGCTCATCCCTTCCTGGACCTCGACGGTTTTTCCGGATGGCATTATGGTCAGAGTCGACATGTGATTACCTCGTCTTGTTTTTTGTGGATTGAAAATTCAATACGTCACGGAGATTGAGTGGGTCGGATCTTCCATGACGGATTACAATCCCGCGGCGAGGGAGCCGATCACCGAGCCGCCGACCGTGTCGGCGGAGTCCAGTTCCCTCAATTTACCGAGTATTTCCTCGCAGCCGCGAGCATCGCCCTGGCGCAAGCGGATGAAGGCCAGCGCCTTGAGCGAAAAAAGGTAGAAATGCTGGGGACTGTTGTGCAGGGTCCAGTCCGCAGTTTCCGGGGTCAGGCTCGCATAGCTTTCCGGAAAGCCGCCTTGACGCGCGGCGGTTTTCAAGGCCGAGCGCGCCGCTTCCTCGGCGTCCGCCAGCCGGCCCTTGTAGAAATAGAATTTGTAGAGCGAGAAATACACCGGCAGAGCTTCGGGCGCCTCTTGCCGCGCCTGCTGCAACAGCGCTTCGGCTCGCGCCGTGTCGGCATAGGCGCTCATGGCTTCCTCGAGCAGGCCGCCGACCTTGGGCGGCACGTCGCCGGCATAAAACACTTCACGCATGGCTGTTCCGCGCTCCACGATCGGGATTCCTCAAGACCAAACCGCCGCGGGTGCTAACAGGCGTTCCACGGGTTCGCCTTTTTGCAGGTGCTCGCTGACGATTTCGCCCACGTCTTCCGGCTTGACCTTGGTGTACATCACGGCATCGGGGTAAACGATGACGGTGGGCCCCAAGTCGCACGCGCCGAGACAGCCGGTGCTGGTCAGCTGGAATTTTCCGTGGAGCTGGCCGGCCTCGAATTGCTGGGCGAAGGTCTGGAGCACCGCCGCGCAGCCCAATTGCGCGCAAGATCCGCGCGGATGTCCGGGAGGTCTCGATTGGGCGCAGACGAACACGTGTTTTTCGGGTTTAGCCATTCTTTATTCCTCGTAGCAAGATCAAACGGATTCGTTTTTAGATGGTGCCGGGCTTGCCGTCGCTAGCCTCTCGTTTCCGGGTCGAAAGGCTGGCCTTCATGCTCTCCAGCGAAATGCTCTTGCCGTCCTGATCCTGAAAGACCTTGAACACTTTTTCCTGGGCCGCGTTCGAGGTCACGAAATCATCATGTGCGCGGGTCAGATATTCCTTGCAGATGTTCCAGGCCGAAGCTTCGTCCAGGTCGTCCGGGATCGGCGATCTGGCAAGGTATTGGTTGAAGCGCTTCAGGATGTGCAGGCGGTTGACGTTCACGACGTCGGCTTGATACGGAATGCCGAAAAAATCGAAGAACTCCTCGGCCGCGGAGAAACCTTCTATGCGTTGCAGTACCGGATTCATGGAGATGCCTTTCTAAGGTTGATTTCGGATCGTAAGCGCATCGGGCAGGCCGGGCAGGGCGGGGATGGGTTCCGACGCCGCCGTTTCCCGATAAAAACTCATGAGCTCGGCCGTGCTCGGCGCGCGCTTGGTTTGATTCGCATGCAGGCGGATTCTGCGCAGAAGCTGGGCGGCGGCGATTTCGGTCAGCTCTATCCCGAGGTCGCGAAAGCGCTGGATGACGCCGTGCGTTCCCGAATGCTTGCCAAGCACCAGGCGGTGTTCGCGCCCGAGATCCTTGGGATTTACGCCCTGATAATTGAGTACGTTCTTGAGGATGCCATCGACGTGTATGCCCGCCTCGTGGGTAAACACGGCCTCGCCGACGATGCTCTTGTTGGGCGCTACCGGACGTCCCGACGCTTTGGCGACGAGCTCGGAAATCGCTCCGAATCGGCTGACATCGATGCCGGTGGGCAACTGATACAACTGGTGCAGGGCCATGACCGTCTCTTCGAGGGCGGCATTGCCGGCGCGTTCGCCGAGGCCGTTGACCGTGGTGTTGACATGGCTGGCGCCCGCCTGGATAGCAACCAGGGTATTGGCGGTGGCGAGGCCGAAATCGTTGTGGGCATGCATCTCGACTTCGAGATCCACGGCGTCGACCAGCCGCCGGATACGTTCGAAGGTGGCAATCGGGTCGAGTATCCCCAGGGTGTCGGCAAAGCGGATGCGCCTCGCACCCGCCCGCTGGGCGGTTTCCGCGACCCGCAGCAGAAATTCGGGGTCGGCGCGCGACGCGTCCTCGGCGCCCACGCAAACATCCATGCCGGTAGCCAGCGCGCGTGGCACGACACGGCTTATCGTCGCGATAGCCCAGTCGCGATCGCGGCCGACCTTATGGCGCAACTGGATATCCGATACCGGAATCGACAAATTGACCAGATGCGCCCCGCAGCCGGTAGCCGCTTCCAGATCGGCCTCGCACATCCGGCCCCAGACCATCAGCCGCGAGGGCAGGTCGAGCGCCGCAATGGCGGCGATGATCTCGCGTTCTTCCGGTCCCATCGTCGGGATGCCGACTTCCATTTCGGGAACACCGGCGGCGGCCAGGGCGCTAGCGATGGCGAGCTTCTCCTCCCAGTTGAAGGCGACCCCGGCGGTCTGTTCGCCGTCGCGCAGAGTGGTATCGTTGATGACGACCTTCCTGGATTCCATCGTCAGGCCTTCTTTTCCTTCGCCAGATTGCGGCTGTAGCGCGGAATCTCGATGGTCAGATCGGCGCCGTTGACGAAAGCCTGGCAAGCCAGCCGGGAATGAGGTTCAAGACCCCAGGCGCGGTCCAGCATGTCTTCCTCGTTCTCGTCGGCGCTATCCAGCGTCGAGTAGCCTTCCCTCACGATGACGTGGCAGGTGGAGCAGGCGCAGGCGTGTTCGCAGGCGTGCTCGATTTCGATGCCGGCGTCGAGCAGCGCTTCGCAGATGGTCTGTCCTCTGCGGGCAGGTACGACCGCACCTTCCGGGCAGAGTTCGGAATGAGGGAGGATGGTGATGTTCGGCATGGTCATGTACTACCTCTGACGTGGCAGTTGTCGGTGCGTGTGCTCATCTCTTCTTCCTTTATGTAGAGTAAATTAGGCGCGCACAGACGCGGCGTTTCCATTTCGCACCGACCTCCCCGCGCGCCCTAACCCTCCATGCCGGCGTCGCACCTCGAACGGTGGGTTACGACGCGCGTGAGGCTTCATGGACATCGATCGGCTCCGAGGTGATGCGCGTCTAACCCACCCTACGAAAACGCGGGTTTTTAGGAAAAATGAGAATTGCCGCGTGTTCATAGTCATGCGTCCAATTCTTCGAGTTTCTGTCCGGCCAATGCCTTCTTGATGCTGTGGTCCATGCGCCGTCCGGCGAACTCGGTGCTCGCCTCGTTGAGTGCATCGGCGGCTTTCTTGATTGCCTCCCAATCGGTGCCGTCGACGGCTTGTTTTAGGACCTGCATCCCCTCGGTAATGATCGCGAGCTCGTCCGCGGACAGAAGTTCGGAATCTTCGGCCAAGGCCGCTTCGGTCGCCTCGAGCAGGCGGAGCGCCTCGACTTTCTGTTCGCGCAGGCGCCGCGCCTCGATGTCGTCCTGAGCGTGTTTGTAAGAGTCCTCGATCATACGGGTGATATCGGCATCGTTCAGACCATAGGACGGCTTGACCTCGATCTTGGCCTCGACCCCGCTGGTCTGCTCGGCGGCCGATACGCTCAAGAGACCGTCGGCGTCCACCTGGAATGTCACCCGGACCCGGGCCGCGCCCGCCACCATCGGAGGGATGCCGCGCAGCTCGAAGCGCGCCAGCGAGCGGCATTCGCTGACCAGTTCGCGTTCGCCCTGTACCACATGGATGCTCATGGCGGTCTGCCCGTCCTTCCAGGTGGTGAATTCCTGGGCGCGCGCCAGCGGCAGGGTGGAGTTCCTGGGAATGATCTTTTCGGTCAGTCCGCCCATGGTCTCGATGCCCAGCGAGAGCGGAATCACGTCGAGCAACAGCCAGTCGTCGTCGCCGCGGTTCCCCGCCAGGGCGTTGGCCTGCAGGGCGGCGCCGATGGCTACCACCTTGTCCGGGTCCAGATCTACGAGCGGCTGCTGCTGAAAGAAATCCGCCACGGCCTTGCGGATGCAGGGCATGCGGGTGGCTCCGCCCACCAGGACGACGCCCTTGATGTCGCCGATCGACAGGCCGGCATCGCGGAGCGCCTTGCGGACCGGCGCCATGCTTCGCTTTACCAGATCTTCGGTCAGCGCATCGAAGGTTTCCCGCGACAGGCTGCACTTCACCACGGAGCCGTTGGACAGCGGCGTGGAAATTTGCGCTGTGGATTGTTCGGAGAGGCGTTCCTTGGCCGCACGTGCCGCGGTCAGCAGCCTGCGCGCGTCGCCGGCAGTCGGGGCCGGGGTGGCGGTTTCCCTGAGCAGCCAGTCATAAACGGCCCGGTCGAAATCGTCCCCGCCCAGCGCCGGATCGCCGTTGGTCGCCAGCACTTCGAAGACGCCCCGGGTGAGTTTGAGTATTGAAATATCGAAGGTGCCGCCGCCGAGATCATAAACCGCGTAGACGCCTTCGGCGGCCTGATCGAGTCCATACGCCACGGCGGCCGCGGTGGGTTCGTTCAACAGGCGGAACACTTCGAGACCGGCGAGTTTCGCGGCATCCTTGGTCGCTTGGCGCTGGGCATCGTCGAAATAGGCGGGGACCGTGATCACCGCGCCGGCGATTTCGTCGCCCAGGGCCTGGATTGCCCGCTCGCGCAGGGCTTTGAGAATTTCCGCCGAAACCTGGACCGGACTCACCGTTCCTGCCTGAGTTTCGAACTGCACCATGCCGGGCGTATCGGCAAATCGATAAGGGGCGCCGTGCCGTTCCGGCAGATCGTCGCGGCCGCGGCCCATAAAGCGTTTCACCGATACGAAAGTGTTCTCGGGATCATCGTTCTGCCACGCCATGGCGTCATGGCCGACATCCACCGCGCGATCGGCACGGTAGTGCACCACCGAAGGCAGCAGGACGCGGCCCTGTCCGTCTTCGAGTACCTGCGGGCCCTGATCGTTGACCGTGGCGACCAGAGAATGGGTGGTGCCGAGGTCGATCCCCACCGCAATACGCCGCGGTTTAGGGGCTTTGATGCCGGGTTCGGAAATTTGCAGCAGCATCATTCCTCCAATTCGGTTTGGGCTTGATCGATATCGCGACCGAGCTTCTCGAGAAAGGCGAGCTGGCGGACCACGTCCGCCGCCGCCGGATGACGCCGTTCCACATCGAGCAGAGTGGCGAGCGAGCCCAGCAAACTGTTCATCTCCGTTCTCAGGCGCGCTGCCAGGCTATCGAGTGCCGTAAGGCTCTTGAGGGCCATCGCGGCATGCAGCTCCTCGCGCCACTCGATTTGTTCCAGCAGAAACTCCGCCGGCATTGCCGTATTGTCTTCTTCCCGCGTGTCGACGCCGTGAATCCGGAGCAGATAGCGCGCCCGGTCCAAGGGGCGTTTCAAGGTGCTGTAGGCCTCGTTGGCGAGCGTCGCCCATTGCAGGAACAGACGCTTTTCCGTGTCGCTCAGGTGCGCCGCCTTGTCGGGATGCACGCGGGCCTGCATCTCCCGATACTGACGATCGAGCTGGTCCAGATCGAGCTGGAACAGGGGCGGCAGTTGGAACAACTCGAAATAATTGCGGGTCGCCTCCGGGGTCATGGTCACACCTTGATCAAACGTTGAAACTCTCGCCGCAACCGCACTCGGCCTTAACGTTGGGATTGTTGAACTTGAAACCTTCGTTCAGGCCTTCGCGCACGTAATCCAGCTCGGTTCCGTCGAGATAGGCCAAGCTTTTCGGGTCGACCAGCAAAGTGACGCCGAAACTTTCAAAAGTGCAATCTTCCGGAGCGGATTCGTCGACGAACTCCAGGGCGTAAGCGAGGCCGGAACACCCGGAGGTTTTGACGGCCACCCTAAGCCCCAGACCCGTGCCGCGGGCGGCCAGGTGTTTCTGCACCTGGCGCGCCGCTTTTTCGGTCAAGGTTACTGCCATAATCTGAACTCCCGTTTGTCGCCGAAGATTTACTGGGACGAGCAGCCGGAGCCGCCGACCGAGAACGAGCTGCCGCAGCTGCACGTCGAAGCGGCGTTGGGGTTCTTGATCACGAAGCGCGATCCTTCCAGCCCTTCCTGATAATCGATCTCGGCGCCGGCCAGATATTGCAGGCTGGCGGGGTCGACCATGAGGATCACCCCGTCGGTTTCGACCGTGGTGTCGTCATCGGCGATGACTTCCTCGAAGGAAAAACCGTACTGAAAGCCGGAACAGCCGCCCCCGGAGACATAGACCCTAAGCTTCAGGTCGGGATTGCCTTCTTCGGCGATCAGTTCGCTGACCTTGGCGGCCGCGTTGCTGCTGAAGATGACGGGAGAAGGGGGAGGGGTCAGGTCCTGAATGTCAACCATGGCACTCATAATGCTCTCCTCGTTTTACGCAGCGGATTTGCAGACGTCGTAGCCGGCTTCGTCCGTGCCGCTTTTCGCCCGGTAATCGTTGACGGCGGCCTTGATCGCATCCTCGGCGAGAACCGAGCAGTGGATTTTTACCGGCGGCAGGGCCAGGGCCTCGGCGATCTCGGTGTTCTTGATGGCCAGCGCCTCCTCGACGGTCTTGCCCTTGACCCACTCGGTCACCAATGAGCTGGAGGCGATTGCCGAGCCGCAGCCGTAGGTTTTGAACTTCGCGTCTTCGATCACGCCTTCGTCGTTGACCTTGATTTGCAGTTTCATCACGTCGCCGCAAGCGGGCGCGCCGACCACGCCGGTGCCTACCCCTTCTTCCTCTTTGCCGAAGGAGCCGACGTTGCGGGGATTTTCGTAGTGATCGATAACTTTTTCGTTGTACGCCATGGTGGTCTCCAATTGGTGAATGATTGACGATATCCGCTTAATGCGCGGCGGCCCATTGAACCGAGTTGAGATCGATGCCTTCCTTGTACATCTCCCACAACGGAGACAGGTCGCGCAGTCGATCGACTTTTTCCTTGATCAGGGAGATCGCGAAATCCACTTCCTCCTCGGTGGTGTAGCGGCCAAGGGTGAACCGGATGGAACTGTGCGCCAGCTCGTCGCTGCGCCCGAGCGCCCGGAGAACGTAGGAGGGTTCGAGGCTGGCGGAGGTGCAGGCGGAACCGCTGGATACGGCGAGATCCTTGAGCGCCATCATCAGGGATTCGCCTTCCACGTAGTTGAAGCTGATGTTGAGGTTATGCGGTATCCGCTGTTCGAGGTCGCCGTTGATATAAACCTCCTCGATATTCTTTACGGCAGCGAGCAGCTTGTCCCGAAGGCGGCCTATGCGCTTCGTTTCCTCCGCCATATCCTCGCGGGCCAGACGGAACGCTTCGCCCATGCCGACGATCTGGTGGGTGGCCAGGGTGCCGGAACGCAGACCCCGCTCGTGGCCGCCGCCGTGCATCATCGCCTTCAGGCGCACCCGCGGCTGGCGCCGCACGTAGAGCGCGCCGATCCCCTTGGGGCCGTAGGTCTTGTGAGCGGAAAACGACATCAGGTCGACCGGCAGCTTGGAGAGGTCGATTTCGACCTTGCCGGTGGATTGCGCCGCGTCGACGTGGAAGATCACGCCCTTCTCGCGGCAGATGGCGCCGATGGCGGCGATGTCCTGAATCACGCCGATCTCGTTGTTGACGTGCATCACCGAGGCGACGATGGTGTCGGGACGTATCGCCGCTCGGAATGCGTCCAGATCGAGGAGGCCGTTGGGCATGGGGTCGAGGTAGGTTACCTCGAAACCCTGGGCTTCCAGTTCCCGCATGGTATCGAGCACCGCCTTGTGTTCGGTCTTGACGGTGATGAGATGGCGGCCCTTGGTCTGGTAAAAATAAGCCGCGCCTTTGATCGCCAGGTTGTCCGACTCGGTCGCGCCGGAGGTCCAAACGATTTCCTTGGGATCGGCGTTGACCAGCTTCGCTACCTCGGCCCGGGCGTCTTCCACCGCCTTTTCGGCGGTCCAGCCGAAGCTATGGGAGCGGCTGGCCGGATTGCCGAACGCTTCGGTCAGAAAGGGAATCATTTTCTCCGCCACGCGCGGATCAACCGGGGTCGTCGCCGAATAGTCGAGATAAATCGGTAGTTTCATGGACATTGGTTTCTCCGGGTTCGCTTTCAACAAAAAGCCGGGCCGCTCGCCCCGAGCGGTCGGTTTTGCCGGGTTACCTAGGACTAAGCAAGGCCCGTACCAATGCGATGGTTATTCGTAAGGCTTTGAGTTCTAAATTAAAATTTCGCCGAGCGTGGCGGAGGGATTTGTCGGGTTTTCAACAAAGTCGGCCCGAATGGTTCGATGCAAGGGGCTTGCCCGACATTCCCAGGTCCTTCTTCGGTACCGGAACGCGGTATCGAGGCCAATGAAATCCAAGCCTTGTCTGGACTTTCGCTCGGCGGCTCTCCCGATGCCGAGGCGTCGGTTCGAGCGGCGGCTCGCCTGTTTGTCACGTTCACTACAAAAACATTCAAACCGGCCGGATTTCGTAACAAAGATAACAAGCGGCTTCGATCCGAATATCGGTCAAAAAACCCTATTCTTGGTAGGCTTTAGATGAAAAACGATCGATGGCATGCCTTCTGCTTGAGACGGACCCAAATACCGTACGAGTCAAGGGGTAAATTCGATCATGAATCTTACGCAGCGCTGCGCCACGGTCGGCGAGCCATTCGCCCGACGCGACTTTACCTTGGGCGTTCCGGGTTTCGACTACCGGGACTTGTACGACCCGGAGCGTCTTAAGGAACTTTACGATGTCTTCGATGAGACTCTGGCGGCGGAAGACCCGGAGGTTCATCGCGCCTACATTGCTTGCCGCGAGGATAAGGACGGCAAGCTGCCTCCCGCCGAGGTCGCGAACGCGTTGCTCAGCACGGCGCCTTACCTCGGGCGCTTCGTCGCGCGCCTGTTCAACGTGGAAGGAGAGCGCGAGACTCAATGCGCCGCTGCGGCCCGTGAGTTCGAAACCGTTTTCGCCTACAAGAATTCGGTGGTCAAACGCGCCGCGCAAAAGTTCGACGCCGAAGCGCTGGCCGGCTTCGATCTCGATGAACTCGATTCCGCGATCGAAGACTTGAAGCGGATAAGCCTCGAGGATGGCGCGCCGGATCTCGATCCCGAGCAGGCGCTCGCTGTGGTCGCGATGCGGCTGGATGCGCTGGCGAAGCATTATCAGGCGCAGGCCAAGGGAGAAACGGCATCGTATCAAGGTGATGCCGACGCCGATGCAGCCGAGTTGCGCCAAAGTTTCAAAGCCGACGACGGCGCCCGCCTACGTTTCGCCGCGGCGCTAGCGGAGGCCGAGCACCCGGCTTTCGTCCAGCGGCTGCTCGATTGGGTGGAACGCTGGAGCTACGCGGCCCTGCACCATCCCACCATCCGCGCGAAGGTCACGGATTGGGTCTCCCTGAAACAGCCGGAGCGCATCGATTACGAGCATCTGGTCGAATGCCATGCCGAACCGCGCAAGGGCTTCGAGGTGCTGGCGGGTCCTCTGGATAAACGTCGCCGGCGCGACGGGTTCGCCTTGACCGACCTACGCGCCTCGGCGCGCGAAGCGAATTACGAAGTGGATCGCTGCGTCATCTGTCACGAGCGCAACAACGATTACTGCTCCAAGGGGCAGCGCACCAAAGAGGGCGAGTTCCGCCACAATCCGCTGGATGTGACGCAGATCGGCTGTCCTTTGGAGGAACGCATTTCGGAAGCCTTCGCCCTGAAGCGGCAGGGAGACAACATCGCCGCCCTGGCCATGATCGTGGCGGACAACCCCATGGCCCCCGGCACCGGCCATCGCATCTGCAACGAATGCATGAAGGCCTGCGTGTTCCAGCGCGTCACCGAGCCGGTCAACATTCCGCAAGTGGAAACCAACATTCTCACGGACGTGCTGTTCATGCCGTACGGCTTCGAGATCTACAGCCTCCTGACCCGCTGGAATCCGCTGAATCTCAAAAGGCCCTACGCCTTGCCTTATAACGGGAAGAAGGTACTGGTGGTGGGCTTGGGACCGGCCGGCTATACGCTTTCCCACTATCTACTCAACGAAGGTTTCGGGGTAGTGGCCATCGATGCCCTGAAGATCGAGCCTTTGCCGGAAGAGCTGACCGGAAAGGATGCGGGGATTCCCGAAGCGGTGGACGATTTCCACATGCTGTACGAGAACCTCGACGAGCGCGTCCTGATGGGCTTCGGCGGCGTCGCCGAATACGGCATCACCGTGCGCTGGGACAAGAACTTCCTCAAGGTGGTTTATCTGACCCTGGCCCGGCGCCGAAACTTCAGCATCTACGGCGGGGTACGCCTGGGCAGCACGCTGTCCATAGACGACGCCTGGGAACTGGGCTTCGACCATATCGCCATCGCCAGCGGGGCGGGCAAGCCGACCATGATCGGCCTCAAGAACAATCTCGCCCGCGGCATCCGCAAGGCTTCGGATTTTCTCATGGCATTGCAACTCTCCGGGGCGGCGAAACAGTCTTCGCTCTCCAATCTTCAAGTGCGGCTGCCGGCCGGCGTAATCGGGGGCGGCCTCACCGCGACCGACGCCGTAACCGAGCTCCTGGCATATTACCCGGTGCAGGTGGAAAAGACGCTCGACCGTTACGAGCGCCTCGTTGCCCGGTACGGAGACACCCAGGTTCGTTCGCGTTTCGACGGTGAAGAGTTGGCCATTTTGGATGAATTCCTGGACCATGGCCGCGCCGTTCGCGCCGAGCGCTGGCGCGCCGAAGCAACCGGGGAAACGCCCGATTTCGAGCCGCTCATCCGGCAATGGGGCGGCGTGACGCTGTTCTACCGCAAGGGCATGAACGATTCGCCGGCCTATCGCCAGAACCACGAGGAAATCATCAAGGCGATGGAAGAGGGTTTGGTGTTCGCCGAAGGCATGAACCCGCAAGAGGCGATCACCGACGAGTACGGTTATTTGCAGGCCGTGCGTTTCGAAAAGCTCGTCAAGCGCGACGACGGACGCTGGGTCGATTCGGGCGAACAGCCAGTGGTGCCCATGCGTACCCTCCTGGTCGCCGCCGGCACCTCGCCGAACACCATCTACGAAAACGAATTCCCCGGCACGTTCCAGCTCGACGGCAATTTCTTCCAGCGCTTCGAACCTGCGTGGAGCGAGAACGGCTCGCCGCAAATGGAAGCCAAGAACGGCTGGGGCATGCCGAAAGAATTGGTCCCGGCCCCCTTCACCTCCTATGGAAAGGACGGAAAGTACATCACCTATTACGGCGACAATCACCCGGTATACGCCGGCAACGTGGTCAAGGCCATGGCCAGCGCCAAGGACGGGTACCCTTACGTGGTCAAGCTGTTCGCGGAAGAACTCAGCCGCCTCGATGCCGCGGCGCAATCCGAGCGGGACGCGGAACTCGCGGCGTTTCAGGCGCAATTGGACGAACTGCTGACGGCCAGGGTCGTGGAGGTCAAGCGGCTGACGCCCACCATCGTCGAGATCGTCATCGAGGCGCCCATGGCCGCCCGCAAATTTCAGCCGGGGCAGTTCTACCGGGTGCAGAACTTCGAATTCTACGCGCCTCGGCTGAACGGCACCTCGCTGGCAACGGAAGGCATCGCTCTCACCGGCGCCTGGGTGGACCGGGAGAAAGGCATGGTCGGCGTCATCGCCCTGGAAATGGGCACCTCCTCGCGCCTCTGCGCCACCTGGAAACCCGGCGACCCGGTCGTGCTGATGGGACCGACCGGTGCGCCCACCGAGATACCCGAGGGCGAAACCGTGCTCCTGCTCGGCGGCGGCCTCGGCAATGCCGTGCTGTTCTCCATCGGCAAGGCGCTCCGCGAGAACGGCAACCGGGTTTTGTATTTTGCCGGCTACCGGAGCGCCCAGGATGTCTTCAAGGTCAAGGAAATCGAGGACGCTTCCGACGTGATCGTGTGGTCCGTCGACAAGGGCAAGGGCGGTACTCCGATCTCCACCACCCGTCCGCAGGACAAATCCTTCGTCGGCAACATCGTGGAGGCTATGGTCGCCTACGCCAGCGGAGCCTTGGGGGAGATTCCCATTCCGCTCGATGCCGCCGACCGCATCATCGCGATCGGTTCGGACCGCATGATGGCGGCGGTCAAAGCGGCTCGGTTCGGAGTATTGCAGCCCTATCTCAAGGAAAACCACGTCGCCATAGGGTCCATCAACTCGCCCATGCAATGCATGATGAAAGGCGTGTGCGCCCAGTGCATGTGCAAGCAGACGGACCCGGAGACCGGCAAGGAGCGCTTCGTCTATACCTGTTTCAATCAGGACCAGGATCTGGACCAGGTCGATTTCCCGCACCTGAACGCCCGTTTGCGGCAGAACACGACTCTGGAGAAAGTGTCCAATTTATGGCTCGACTATCTCTTCGAGGCCAATCCGATGCCGCGCGATTGAACGACGATGATTTGAGGCATCTCCATGTATATCTGTATCTGCAAAGCGGTTACCGAAAGCCAAATCTGCGAGGCGATACGCTCGGGGGCGTGCACGCGCAAGGAGATCACCGACTGCCTCAACGTCGGCACCGCCTGCGGCAAGTGCAATCGCGAGATTCGTGATCTATTGCGCCTCGCCCGATCGGAGAGTGGCGGCATCCCGAGGGTGCGGGCGGGCGAGGCGGCGGGTTACGGAAGCCGGGCAAGCGGCGGTCAGGAGCTCCGCTTGTAAGAACCGCCGGCTTTAGCGTTCGGCAGGTTGGTTCGGTATTCGGGGACGGCCATTTTCAGCGGGAAGCAAAGTCGTCCCAGCTTAGAGAACGTTTTGGTATTCGCCATGTTTTGCCGCGGAACGGTTGTTAGGTCGCCGTTTCGCGGTCTTTTTTTCATTTGGTTTTCGGGTTTGCGGCCGTAAGTTCCAGATCTAAGTTCGTGCTCGACTATCCACAATTCCCGTGGACAACCCTGTGGATAAGCTTGGGGACGGACAGCGCGGTCGCCCATTTCTTCGGGGTATTCGTCAGCTTGGTCAGGTTCTGTTCAAGTTTGATGACAAATTGCTATGTCATTGATTGTTCGGGCGCATCAGCGACCTGACCTTGAATCAAAGGCTTAGGACCGGCATGTCGGCAGAAAATACGGCACACGACGAGATTGTTTGATTCTGACAGTGGATAACGAACCGTCCCTGTATCGAATCCGTCGCAGCATAAGCCGATCTATATTGTTTCCATAGGATGGCATTATGCTAAAAGAAAAAAGCGATTATTTCCTATTTAGGTACGAAAATAGCCAGCACAGCCCCGAAGTTTTGGTTATGATTATTTCCGTAATTTAAATGATGGAGGTGGTTATGCATATTTTGTTGCTTATTGGGATCGTCCCATTCGTATTGCTGTTCGTGGCGGTAAGTTTTTTTGTTTTGATGGCGGTGGCCGCTGCCGTAGTTGAATTCCCGCTGATCGTGCTCTTGCTGATCGCCGTGGGGCTCGGTTTAAGTCGCAAAGTCCTGCCGAATCTGAGCAAAAAGCCGAACACGCTATGCGAGCAGATGTAATGCCTTGGTTCTTATCAACGTCGACCAAATCCCAGTCCCTTCGGCTGGGATTTGTCGTTTTGGCGACCTGAAAATCGTTTCTTGTAGCCTTTCCGACAGGCGAAAGGCGAGTAGCCTTTTAGAAATCAACAAGCTAGAAGTGGCATTGCCATTGCTTGATTCCTGGCGGACCAAAGCCGATGGGATCAGGCATGAAATCGACCATAAACTTCACCCGACTGCTTCACAAAACGGTTTCCGAGCCTAGCAAGGAGCCGAAACCCGGGACTCCGCTTCGCGGAACCGCCGAACCGAGCCTTGGTTGAATCGCCGGGGCCCTGACATGAATACTACCGAGCCGATGATGAAAGCCCATCAGCTTTTGGGCGAAGCTATTTGCGCGCGGCTGATCACGGAAATTCACGGATTGGGGTTTCTGCCGGAACAGATCACGATGAAACCGGTTTTCAGCGAGGCCCGCTTCGAAACCAGCCGCGATCCTTTCAGCGGCAAGGATACCCTTTGTGCCTATTGGCACCGTCCGAACGGACACCGGGTCGGCGAGATGAAGTTTCATGCCGATGGCACCTTCTTCGCCGAATACGATGTCGTTTTGCCACACCCTAAGGACCCGCGCTGGTTTGTAGAGGGCGTGGTCGCCTGGGGGCGTGATGATGTCATCAAATCGGAACCAAAGCTGTTGCCTGCGCTAGGGGATTGATTATGCCTCGTCGCAAAGAGCCATTTTGATATACGCGGTTCCCGATCAAAAAAGGCTTCGCAGGCGCGGCTCATCCCATACAGGCTACCGTTGAAACTCAGTGCATAGGGTGGTTCGCACAGCACAAACCACCGAAACCGCATCCTCGGATTTTTACCGCTGCGTTGTAGGATGGGTACCGGATCGATGACAGCGACCATTCGGCCGGAACTCGAATCGGACAAACTCCGTTTGCCGTCGAGCCGAGGCGCGGATGGTCCTGATCAAACCGTTTGATCAAGCGAAGCCCGGCCGCTGGGCCAGTAAAGTGCAGCGTCCTCGTCGAAAGATCCTCCAACGCCCATCAGGCAGACCATGAACAATCCTTACGAAATCTACGATCTGTTACAGGATTACGCCTCCAGTCCATCGCCGGTTCGGGAGGTATTGATCGGGCTGGTATGGACCTATTGCGAGGCCGACGCCGTCGGATTGGCAATGAGTCCCGGCATCCCCACCCGGACGCTGCCCTGGGCCGGGACCCTGAGCGGAAAATCCCTCTCCGGACTGGTAGCGTGGGTTCGCGACTTCGATCCCTATCGGGCGACGATCGGCATGGCGGCCGTTAATGCCGGCATCAATCGCCTGCAACTTCCGCCGCCCGGCGTTACGCTGGCGCCCCACCCGGAAGGCGGGAACAATCTAGCGGTTTTCGAACACTTCTTGTCCGAAATGAAAGGACGGCGCGTCGTCGTGATCGGCCGCTATCCGGGGCTGGATCGATTTGCCGCCGAGCACGGGCTGGACCTCACCGTACTGGAGCGCCAGCCGGTGCCGGGCGACCTGCCCGATGCAGCCTGCGAGTATCTGCTACCCGAGGCGGAATGGGTATTCATCACGGCGAGTTCGATTCCCAACAAGACTTTCCCGCGTTTGGCCGAGCTGTCCCGCAACGCCGTCAGCGTGCTGATGGGGCCGACTACGCCGTGGCTGCCGGAGTTCTACCATTTCGGCATCGATTATCTGGCCGGCGTCGAAATGTCCGACCATGAATCCCTGCGCCGAACCGTGGCGGAAGGCGGCGGCGTGAGGATCTTCGAAACAGGCTTGCGCTACCGCGTAGCGCCGCTCACGCCCGCCGCCACCCAGGAATGGACGCGCCAGCTCATCGCCCGCACCATACAGGAGAAGGAAAGTCTGAAACGGGATATGACCGCGTGGTATGACGCTGGAAATTCCCAGCGCTTCCCCGATTACGATCGTCTCGAAGCCTCCAATACCCGATTATCCCGGCTCGACACCTGTTTCAAGCGGCTGTGGGACGAGCATCGCGATCGATCGGCCGAACCGCAGACGGGGCTCTAGTCAAACCCTTACTTGCCGAGGTAAGGATTTCGTTTTATTTTCCTCACAAACACTAAGTTAACTTTATTTGGGGACGAGGGATGGCCTTCGGCCGATGGCCCATGAAAAGGGGACTGGGCCATTTTCTACTTAGCGTTTAATCTGTTACCGCCCTGGACATTTCAGTACGAGTGTGGGTACCTGGACACGAACGGCTAGAGCGTTTTCCATCCCGGTGTACGGATTCGTGCCAGGAGGGGAGAACGTAGGTCGGCAATCCCTTGCCGACAAAGCCCTTCGCCGAGCCGATACGTCGGCAAGGGATTGCCGACCTACATATCCGAATCCCTTACACTGATTCGGAAAACGCTCTAGACGCAATGGTATCCGGGTAAATAAAGGTATAAAACACAATAACAGATTGGTGCCGGGCGACTGCGTTATTTCTCGGCGATGGCGGATGCCGAAACGTATCGCCTTGGAAACGACATAATCAACTCATAGAGCGGGAGGAGGTAATTGTGGATCAATTTGAACTTAAAGATCTTTTCCAAAATTTGGCGAACGACGAGTTTCGACCTGTATTAATCATCGCAGCGATCGCCATTTTATTAATCATTCTGCTTATCGTGTATTTGCTCGTGCGCAGCCGAGGTAAACGCGCCATCGTTGTGGACAAAATGCCGGTGGATTTACGGAAAGCGCCGGAGAACGAAACGCGGGCTGACTCGCCGAAAGCACCGGCAAGAGAAATGCGGGTCGATTCGCCGAAAACGCCGGCGAACGCGATGCGGATGGATGCGCCGAGAGCATCGGTAGCCAGGCGGCCTCGCCATAGTATTCCGGAGGATTCGGTGCTCAGGCGACATCATATAAACCATATTAAATACATGATCGAGACGACCACCTTTCCACGTCCGACCGATAGCGTGCTGCGCCGCCATTACGACCATTTGATCGCGAGCGAGCTGGAAGCTTGCCTAGGCAACGAGGCTCTCATGGACAGGTTGATTTCGCGTTACGAGGAACACAGGCGGAACGCGCGAAGCTAGAGCATTTCATCCGCATTAACAGTATTCCGCGCGGAATGCGCCGTATTCGGCAATCCTTTTGCCGACGATTCGTCGTGTCGGAAAATCCTTTGCGTCGGGAAGGGATTCCCAACCTGCCGAGCCGGCATGGGCTGAATAAGAAACGTAGGATGCGGTGACCGAAGGGAGCCGCCCTGCGACTCGGCTCAGGACAGGCATCTTTCGAACATAGGGCGGCAATCCTTTTGCCGGCGAATCCTAAATCCGCTTCATCTTGATGTTCAGGGTTCTTACCCGATAGGCGATCTGGCGCGGAGTCATGTTCAGCAGGCGGGCGGCCTTGGCTTGCACCCAGCCGGTTTGCTCCAGCGCGGCGATGACTTGTTCTCTTTCGTCCATCCCCTCTAGGTTGAACTCCGGCGTTCTGGCAGCCGGTCCGGTAACCGAGATTTCATCGTCCTCCAGACCGGTCATGGCAATGACGTCGCGGTCGATGATCCCGTCCGGGCTCATGATGGCGGCCCGCTCCAGACAGTTTTCCAATTCTCTGACGTTGCCCGGCCAGTCGTGACGCATCAGGAGCCGGATGGCGCTTTCCTTGATGATCAACGGTCTTCCGCCCTGTTGCTGGGAGATTCGCTTGAGCAGGAAATCGGCAAGGTCCGGAATGTCCTCGAGCCGTTCCCGCAGCGCCGGCATGAAAATCGGCATGACGTTGAGGCGATAGTAGAGGTCTTCCCGAAAACGGCCGGCCTCGACTTCTTCCTCGAGATTGCGGTTGGTGGCGGCGATGATGCGAACCTGCACCTTGAGCGTCTGGGTACCGCCGACGCGGTCGAACTCGCCTTCCTGAATGATGCGCAGCAGCTTGGCTTGAAACGTGGGGGAAGTTTCGCCGATCTCGTCCAGGAAGATCGTGCCGTGGTTGGCCAGTTCGAAACGTCCCTTGCGCTGGCTGATGGCGCCGGAGAACGCGCCCTTCTCGTGGCCGAACAGTTCCGATTCCAGCAGGTTGTCCGGAAGAGCGGCGCAATTGAGTTTGACGAAAGGGCCGCCGGCGCAGGCCGAGTTGTAGTGAATGGCGTTGGCGATCGCCTCCTTGCCGGTGCCGGATTCGCCGCGAATCAAGACGGTGGTGTTCCATTTCGCGACCTGCCGGACCAGTTCGAAAACCCGCAGCATGGCCGGAGTGCGGCCGACGATGTTGTCGAAGCCGTAATTCCTGCGGAGGCTCTGTTTCAACTGATCGCGCTCCGCGACCAGATCGAGCTGCTTTTGCTCCATGCTGCGCAAAAGGCCCACGCTTTGCGCGATCAGATTGGCGACCATTTCCAGGAACCGTGCGCGGGCGTCGAGCAATTTCGCGTCCACCGGCTGTGCCGCCAACACGCCGACGACCTCGTCGTCGCCGACGCGGATAGGCGATCCGATAAACGGCAGCGTCGGATCGTACAGGCCCAGCTTGCCCAGGAAACGCGGCTCGTCGGCGATGCGTTCCACCACGATGGTGCGCCCCGCATCCAGGATCGTGCCGATGAGTCCTTCCCCCGGTTCGTAGCGGACCGGCTTTCGGGTTTCGACGCCGTCGCTGCGCAGCACCGAGCAGACCTCGAACGCGTCGCTTTCCTGTTCCCTGAGAGCCAGCATTCCGGAGCGCATGTCGGCGCACTCCTGCAATATTTCCAGAATGGCTTCCAGTTTTTCCTTCAGCCCCAAAGGTCGATTGAGTACTTGGCTGACCTGGTAAAGGGCGTCCAGTTCGCGCTCGATCAGTTGAGTACGCTCATCCATGGTCGGAAGCCTTCTCCGGTACGAACATCATGTTGTGGATATTGAATTGGATACGCACTCGGCATCCGTCCCGATAGCTGGGATCGATCCGGATCAGTCCAAGGTGTTGATTGATAACTTCCTGGGCCATGGTCAAACCGGTGCCCGAATGCCCGCCATGGCCGTCGTTCTTGGTGGAGAAAAACGGTTCGAAGACCTTGATGCGCAGTTCGTCGGGAATGCCGGGGCCGGTATCCTCGATGGAGACATGCAGCAAATGTTTGTCGGACCACGTGGAAATGCGCAGTTCGCGGGTGACGATGCCGCTCTGGTTCATTGCTTCGATGGCATTTTCGATAATCTGCTTGAACATGGTGCGGAGGTGGCTCTCCTGGCCCATCAACGCGGGCAGCACCGGGGTCGGCTTCCACTCGACGACGATGCCGCTGGCGAGGAGCCGTTCGGTCAATAGCACGATGGTTTCGTGCAGCAACTGGTTCAAATTGACCGGCGTCATGGCCGAGGTGTTGCTTTCCGGTATGCATCGCTTCATGTGGGCGACGGACTGTTCGCCGGCCAAGCGGATCTGATCCAGAATGTCGACCAGCGCGATGTTGCGGTCATCGAGCCCACGCCGCGTCAGCATGGTCTTGGCCGCTTTGAGCAGATTGATGGGGCCCTGTATATGGTGAATGGCTCCCGACAGCGTTTCGCGAAGACGCTGGGTTTTCTCTTCCTCCGCCATCAATGCCTTGAGCGCATTGATGCGGATTTCCTCGGCGTGCTTTTTTTGTTGGGTGATGTCGGTCAGGGTGAGCAGCAGATAAGTGTGGCTATTTTCGTGAAAGAACGCCTCGACACGGTCGTCTTCCTGGCAGAACCAGCTGCCGGCGCAGGCATACCAGCGGGGCGCGTGATGCCCGCCGCGGTCGAAACGGACTTCGCGGTTATGAAAGCCGGATTTTTTCTTTTTCATCCGCTCCCATTCTTCCGCCATGTCTTCCCGCAGGATATCGATGAACGTCCTGGCCGGGTCGCTGAGGCCCAGATCGCTGGACAGGGTCTTGTACATCTTGTTGTCCAGCACCACACGGTCGGATTCGTCCAAAAGCACGGTCGCGACCGGAATCGAATCGACCACCGTCTCGATGAGCACTTTCTGCTGATTGACCCTTTGCTCCAGCCGGTACATTTCCGTGATGTCTCGGTGCATGCCGATGTAGTGGGTGGTCTCGTGCCGGTCGTTCAGAATGGGGGCGATGGTGAGATCGGCCAGATAGCGGCGGCCGTCCTTGTGACGGTTGAGCAGATAGCCTTGCCAGGTCTGCTGCGACTTGATGCGGTTCCAAAGCTCGTCGTATACAGCCTTCGGCGTGTTCTTGTCGGACAGCATGGACTCGTTTCGGCCGATGCTCTCTTCTGGTGCATACCCGGTAACACGCGTGAACGCCTGATTCACGTACAGAATATTGGCCTTGTCGTCCGTGATCGAAATGGCCACCGGCGCTTGTTCCACGGTTTCCGCGAACAGAGCCAGCATGCGATTGTCGGCCAGTACGGACTTCCCCAACGGCTCGGGCGGCGGGTTATTGGAAGATTGTTTGGACACGAGCGCCTCTTCGGTGCAATTTTTCATCGATTAAGCAAGGCTTATGCCATCGATAAGAAGTGCTCCTGAGACCCTTATCGTTTTTTTACACAGGCGATCGGCTCGGCCGACGCTTCAAGCTTTCTTGCACTGTTTTGTCGCAAACGCGACAAAAGTGGGCATGGGTGCCGCTCGCGCGGCGTTTTCGGTGCGTCTTGATCGTTCGGAGCGTTCCCGGCTCTCTATCCCTATTGTCGGAAAACTCACGATGCGCATAAGCGTTGTAAGCATTCCGCTGAGGAAAGACTGCACTCGCTCGCGGCAAAGGCTTAAACTATCAATTAGTTACGTATTTATGGTCGAGGTGGCGCGAGGGTTGCTAGAAATTTCGCGAAGACCAACCGCTTACCGAAGTAGGCGTTTCTCGGCCATGTCGCGCCGAGTCCGTACCGACACCGGGTAAGCCAGGCCGCCTTAAAACCCAAGCAGAGAGGCCGAACATGAACAGCGAATCGACTACCAAAGCAGAGTCCGATCCCCCGGAAACGCCCCGTTCCCAGGCCGAGCGCGCCGAAGAGACGCTCGAATCCACCGAGCTTCCGTTCTACATCGTCCCGAGACCGCCGATTCCGGGGAAAACCGCCTGGAGCATCGCGTAGTACCTCGAATGACGCGGTTCCCTTCGGTTACCGCATCCTACGCCCGTAGGGTGCGGTGAGGAACGAACCGCACCGATCGCGTCCCCGAATGATGCCTGTCCTGAGCCCGGTCGAAGGGCGGTTCCCTCCGGTCACCACATCCTACGGCCGACAAACTGTAGGGTGCGATGAGGAACGACAAACCGGCAGGATTGATGAAAAACATCCTTGTTTTTCACCCTCGCGGGCGCTCCGCGTCCAAATCCTCTCCCGGAGGATTGGTGCCGGACAAGGATGGTCCGGCATGAGCCGCACCTGTCAAGTTGCCTAAACCATGGCGATGCCGTTCTAAGTACATTCCATAAAATTGTGTGGAACGCGAGTGCAGCGCGTAGGTCGGCAATCCTTTGCCGACGGTGCAGTTAAGCCAACCGGTCCATCGGCAAGGGATTGCTGATCTACGACCGTATCACCCTGTCGGTCGGGAATCCTTTCCAATCGCAAACGGTCGCTTTAGTCGCGACCCTTCCAATCGCAAACGGTCGCTTTAGTCGCGACCCTTCCAATCGCAAACGGCCTGGCCGGGAGCGCCGAAGCCCCCCCTTCCCGACGGTGCAGTTGGGCGAGCGGGTTCGTCGGCAAAGGATTGCCGACCTACGAAAGCTTGAGTCGATCTACCCTGGCCGAAGGCGCCAACGACTCCGGCCAGGCCTGTTTTGCCGTAGAGCGAGATGAAAACGCTCTAACGAAGCGCTCTCAACAAGTCCTTGCCTTTTTCGATCAAGAGCACGCCGTCCGGGAAGTATTGAAGCCCCAGGCTGGTGGTTTCCGGACGGTTCGGCAAGGGATAGATCCGCACGTCGTCGGCGCGCTCGTCGATGCGTTCGACCAGGCCCGCAATGATTCGGCCCAGTTCCTTGGTCGTCAGCTGGGCGGTAAACACCGAGTATTGCACCGGGATGCCTTGCTCCCGGAGCAAGCGGTGAACCCGCCCCAGACGCTTCGGATCGGCGATGTCGTAGCACACCAGGTAGGTTTGAGCTTGATTGAGCGGCATCACACAAGCTCGATCAGCCAGCGGTGCAGCCGGTTGAGCAGGCCGAGGGTCAAATGTTCCGTGCGTTTCCGACGGGCCTCGAAAAAACCGACGATTTCGATACGGTCCGGGATGCCGAGCCGGTTCTCGCGGAGCCGGTCTTCGAGCCAGGCCAGCCGTGCCAGCTGGAAATCCCAGAACAGGATGGAACTCAAGCCGATCACAGGATTGAGCTCGCCCATGGGCTCCAATTCGGCGGTAATCCCGGCGTCGGCCAAATGCCTGGTCACTAGGCCGGTCAGCAGCCCGTACACCTCGCGTCCGATACGCTCGTAGGCGGGGAGTTGATCCATGCCCCGCGCACCGTCCTGGAACAGTTGGCGCAGCTCTTTCGCCGAGGGCGGACGGTCGAAGCCAAGGCCGGTGCGGCGAATCACGCTGCGCACCGCCATGCGCTCCATAGCGCCGTTCCATTGAAGATATAGATCCTGCCAATCCGGGCGCAGCAAAAAATCTAGCAGGCGCTGTCGAAGCTCGTAGCGTTCTCCGGGCCTTCCTATCAATCTCGCCAGCACCGCCCCCTCGTCGTCGATGAAGCTCACGGTGATGCGGTTTTCCGCGCAGGCCAGCAAGGCGTCGACGGACCAATCGATGTGCGCCGCCGAGACTACTTGCGAGATCCGCCGCAACGGAAACCAGCGCTCCGCGGCGCCGGCGCGGATGACGCGCAGAGCGGGGCCATCACGCTTGATCGTGGTTCCCGCGCCTTGCAGATACAGCGGTCTCACGGCGCCTCCTCGGTCAGACGGTGCGCGATCAACAGGCCGTAGCGGTGCAACAGGCCACGCAGGGGACGGACGAAGCTTTCGTAGCGGGCATAGAAAACTTCCCGGCCGTTCTTTTTCAAGAGACAGCGGTCGGCTTCGGTCGCGAACGAATCGGCGCGCAGGGTTCGCTCGGCGAACAGCCGCCATACCCAGCGATCCACCCTCGGCCGCAGCGGCTCTATCAGGTCGGCCCCCAAGGATTCGCGGTAATAGGCCGGTTCGTGATAGAAGCCGACGTAAGGGTCCAGCCCAGCGGCATGGCAGGCGTTGACGGCCTCGAAATGGAGCAGCGTATATCCTAGCGACAGGGCCGCGTTGACCGGGTCCTTCGGCGGCCGGCGATTGCGTCCGGTAAAGTCGAGACTGGCCGGAAACAGTTGCGTGAACCCCGCGAAATAAGCCGCCGCGGCCGCGCCTTCGATCCCTTGTAGCCGTTCCAGCCGCGGCGCGTCCTCAATGTTTGCCAAGGCACGATCAATTCGCGCGATGCCATCCGTAAGCGGCTTGCGGCAATCGGGCCGGACGTTTAGCGCCGAGCGCAGCAGCCGGGCCTGGGCTTTCAATTTGAGCGCCACCAATCGGCGCGCCCAGGGCAGCCGGTACTCGTCATCGTGGTGCCAACGGTATTGCGCGATGCGCCGGGCGGTGTCGCCGTGTCGGTTTCCGTGCAGAATCGCCGCGGTGCGTCCCTGCCGGCCGCTCAGGACCAGAAGGCCGACGCCTTCCTCGGCGAGCAGTCCCAGCACGCCGGTGCTGAGCGTCGCCTGTCCGCGGACGACCACCCGCTCGACCACGTTCAGGGGAATCGTCGCGCTCCGGCTGCCTCCCTCGTAAAGGCAGAGATGCCGGCCCTCGCGGCGTAATTCGATGTCTTTTCTGTCCAGGTAAAGCGTGCCCATTCGATCCTCAGCCGACGTAGAAGAACTCCGGGTCCGCCGGAGGAACCGCGATGCCGAGCACGCGAACCTTCATCCGGGGATCCAGCCGCAAGAGCAGAAATCGGTCGGCTTCCTCGTCGATGACCTCCCGGACCTCGTCGATCAATTGGCGTTTCTCGGCCTCGGTCAGGAAACACTCGAACACGGATTTTTGCCCGCCGGTGGAATAGTTGCGCAGCACGAAAAGCGCCTTGCGCAGGCGGGCGTCGTCGGAGATGTCGTAGGCGGCGATGTAAAGCGACCGTTTGCTCATGGCCGCTACTGTAATGCCGCATGCCGAAGGCGGGGCATTTCACAAGCTTGCGGGCTGATCGATCGGTTTTCGCGCGCCAAAGTCCGCGACGAGGCGGCTTGATCAAAATAGGGGAGGGGCTAGGGCATTTTTCCCATCGTGTGGCGGCAGCACGGGCGAGGGCGCCGGCTAAAAAGCGCTCTTGAGCGGGAGACTATTTTGCAGCCGGGCGTCGCCCCGCACACGGGTTCCTCGACCGGAATGTAAGCCGGATTAATCGAAGCGTATCCGGCCTTCGTGAGTCTGAGGCACGAAGCGCATCGGCCGAGTTTGCGGTTAGAGCGTTTTCCGAATCGGTGTAAAGGATTCGGATATGTAGGTCGGCAATCCCTTGCCGACGTATCGGCTCGGCGAAGGGCTTTGTTGGAAGGGTCGCGACTAAAGCGACCGTTTGCGATTGGGAAGGGATTGCCGACCTACGTTCTGATGTATAGAAGGGTGAACGGGATTTTGCACGGTCTAACTGCCGTTTTTAGGTTAAAACGATCGTTTGCGGCAGGCGAGGTGACCAGCGCAACCCGTTAGAAGCCCATATATCCGTGCTGGGTGAATTAGGCGCGCTTCCGCTCAAGGCATGCAACCCGCCGAAGCGAGCGGCAAGGTTGCCGAGCATTGGTGGGTTACGGCGCATGTGAAGCGCGGCGATCGATGGCCAGCCGGCGCCGGAATGCGCCTAACCCACCCTACGACATCCCGGTTTCCGCAATCCACCAAAAGGGCGAAGGACCCTCCGCAGCTCGACAACCCTTCGCCCGGCCCATCCGTTTGTAGGATGGGCTGACCGAAGGGAAGCGCATCTGTCGCGAACCTAGCCGTTCATGCCGAGCTTCCCGGTCCCGGAATCGACAAAAGTCTTAATCCCTTCTTCATAAGGTCTCGATTCAAACGTAGCAACGAGGAATGCACTCATGACGAATTGCGTCTTAATCCCTTCTTCATAAGGTCTCGATTCAAACCACGATTAAGGAGCCGACGACGTGATAACCGAAGAGTCTTAATCCCTTCTTCATAAGGTCTCGATTCAAACCGAGGACGAAAGCCTGATCCCGCTCAATTACACGCGGTCTTAATCCCTTCTTCATAAGGTCTCGATTCAAACGATAGATAAAGACGAAAGGAACATTTTCATTAGAGTCTTAATCCCTTCTTCATAAGGTCTCGATTCAAACGGGCAGCTTTGTTGCAGTTCGCTAAGGGGAAACGTCTTAATCCCTTCTTCATAAGGTCTCGATTCAAACAGGGATTAGCTAAGAAGTTTCACGATGCTCGAAGTCTTAATCCCTTCTTCATAAGGTCTCGATTCAAACGCTGCTAGCGTCTTATTCTCCCGTTTACCCCAGTCTTAATCCCTTCTTCATAAGGTCTCGATTCAAACAAATGGAATACAGATGTCCGGTCTTCCAACACAGTCTTAATCCCTTCTTCATAAGGTCTCGATTCAAACACAGCGAGACTAAGGTATATGGTATTGATTATGTGGTCTTAATCCCTTCTTCATAAGGTCTCGATTCAAACCTTGGAGAGTTTCTGACGTTGGATCAATTATTGAGTCTTAATCCCTTCTTCATAAGGTCTCGATTCAAACACATTGATAGGGCTAGGCTTACTACTTTGGTATCGTCTTAATCCCTTCTTCATAAGGTCTCGATTCAAACCCAACACAAATTATTAAGGTATTGGATGGAAATGCGTCTTAATCCCTTCTTCATAAGGTCTCGATTCAAACTAACTCCACACGCGATAACCATCCGTACTCAGGAGTCTTAATCCCTTCTTCATAAGGTCTCGATTCAAACCTTTGCGCAGTCGCAGAAATGCGCTGAATTCTTGTGTCTTAATCCCTTCTTCATAAGGTCTCGATTCAAACCCGTTAACCAGACCAACACACTAGATGACGCTGCGTCTTAATCCCTTCTTCATAAGGTCTCGATTCAAACACGCCGAACTTTCCAGGGTGGTCGGCAAAAGCCTGTCTTAATCCCTTCTTCATAAGGTCTCGATTCAAACCAACCAACGGAGCCATAACCCGCTCCGAGCTGCGGTCTTAATCCCTTCTTCATAAGGTCTCGATTCAAACGGCTCGTGTCTAAAACACCTCCAAAGTCAATGGTTTACAAAGGGGGTTGCAGAAAAATCGGCTTGCCGAAAAGTTAGCATTCGGTACCGGGCGGTTCAACCTATCCATCGGCGTAAGGTTTCCTTCAAGGTTTTCAATTCCGGTCCGGCGCAGGTCAGTATCCCATAGGCGCGGGCGCGATCTTGAATGGCGGTGGACAGGGGCTGATAACTGACCAGCATGGCCTTTGCCTGGAGACCGCCCAGGAGGTTGGAAAGCGCGTCGAGCCGATAGATTGCATCGGCGCCCGCACCGCCGGTCTCGATATCGTCCCTGAACTGGCGGGTTTTGCACTCGACGATGTACAGCCGGTTTTCCGCGAGAAAGGCAACGTCCAGTTCATTGCGAATCCGCTCGGCGCCGTTTTGCCGCTCGACTTCCAGCCCTCGGCCGATGTCCTGTATCGCTTTGAGTTCGCTTTTCAGGCTCTGGACCAGACTGTACGCGTACTGTTCCAGCCATCCGCCGTTGGCGAAGAAGCGGGCCGGCTCGTCGGCGAAATGGAGGCGGCCCTGCCTCGCCATAACGACATCTGCGTTCTCAAACCAGCCGAGGAGGGCCTTGAAGTCTTCGCGCTCGATCTGGCCCGGTCTGAGTTGGTCGGAGACCAGCGATTCGTTCTGTTCCGCAGACATCGCCGCCCAGTTCAAAATTCGGAGAGCGTTCTGATATTTGTCGATGTGCCGGACCAGCCCTTCGGCCAATACCTTCAACCGTTCGGGCATGCCGAAATGGGCGGGCCGTTCGCTCAATTGAGCCCCGTGGGCCTGAAAGAATCCCTTGAGCTTGATGCGGTTGGCTAGCTCCCTCGGCGGCCGGCCGGCGGGATGCATCCATATCAGCCGGTCCTGTTCGGGATGGACGTAGAAGATTGGTTGACCGGCCGCGCGGAACACCTCGTAGGCGGCGATGGCCATGGGCTTGGTGCCCCCGGTGACGTTCAGGGCGAGCTGATCGAGCTCGTGTTCCGACACCAAAGCCAGCAGCTGCTCGCGTATGGCCTCGATATCGTAGGCATTCTCGATCCTGATCTGGCTCACCGTGACGCCGGCCGGCTGCAGAACGGCCCGGAGCCAGTCGGCCCGCCGGGCCATGTCGGGGCTTACCAACATGATGATGTGCTTGGGTTTGATCTCCGGATCGAGCGCCGGCGTGATGTTGGGCGTCGGCTGACCGGAGACGAGGATTACATGGGTTTGTATCTTCATGGCGTTAGCGGGTCTTCCGAAAAACTGAGATGGCGCGGGTTGAAACCTTCTCGAGGCGAAAATTGGGCAAGGACGTGCCGGTAAACCAAAGCGTCCATCCGTTTCAGCAACGCTTCTTTTTCCTGGCTCGGCAGAAACGCATGGACGAATGCCTGCTTGATCATGGCCAAGGCATCCCAGCAGCTGAAGCAATCGCCGACCATGCGCGCGGCGGTCAAATATTCGCCGGTCATGGTGGTGCGGCTAATGCCCGGATTATCCGTGCAGAGCGTCAAAGGGAGCCCGGCTTGCCAGAGTCGCCACAGCGGGTAATCGGGGCAGTGCGCCGTTTCAGGGAAAGCGGCGTCGCGATAGCCGACGACTTCCCGGTTGGAGCTGGGACAAAGCTCGATACAGATGCCGCGGTCGCGGAAGCGCTGGGCGAGTTTCGGATGATCGCCGATCGTCAGGCCATGCCCGATCCGGTCGGCGTGAAGGTGATAGGCCGCGGTCCAAATTTTTTCCGCCGTCTCCCCCTCGCCGGCATGAATCGTCAGCGGCAGACAGATTTCGAAAGCACGGGCGAAAGCCTGTGCGACATCCGCCGAAATCGGTTGCGTCTCATCGCCCGCCATGTCGAGCCCGACCACGAAGTCTGGCAATTGCTCCTTCGCCCGAACCGCGAGATCGATCACTTCCGCAAGACGTTCGGGCTGGCGCCGGTCGGCAATGAGTATGAATCGGAACAAGGCCCGCGAATCGGCCGGCAAGCTTGCCGCGGCGGATTGCAGGGCGTCGGCCAACCGATGAAGAAAGGCCAGCCCGTCGCCGTATTTGTGCGGGCTGCCGCGCAGCTCGACATAGGCCAGCCCTTCGGCGTGCGCCTGGCCTACGAGATGAGCCGCATAGGGTTGAATGGCGGCGGGATGGGACAGGATCGCCGAGCCGGACAGTTCGCCCGGCCGTTCATAGGCCTTGAAGCCATGGGGTCCCGATTTCAGAGCGAATCTCGGCTCGGTGGCGTCGAACAGGTTGCCGGTCAACTGGGGCGCGTCGGCGTGTACGAGCAGCGCCGCGGTCCAGTGCGGCCTCGGAATGGCCGCCGTCTTCAGCCGCTCCGGCCAATCCCAGGGCCAGATGGCTTGCCGCAGCAGCGGCGCAATATGGCCGAGGGCGCGCTCGCGCTCGGGAGGGCTCAAGGCATCCCAAACCGAGCGGCCGACCTCGCGCTGGGCGTCGAGATCGAGACAGCCGCCGATGTGCCGGTGCAAGTCCGCTTTTGGCAGGCCGTTGAGCCAACCGGCCAACTCGGCATTCAGCGGCCGCTTCCGCAGGGTCTCGATCACGCGCGGCGGCAGGCGGTAAAGGCTGCGCCAGTTCTCGTGGTGTTCCGTCTCACCGAGCGCTCTCAAGTAATTTCCCAGCAGTTGGCTCCCGGCCTTTTCGCGCGACCGGATCTCCTCGCAAAGCCCGTGGCCGGCGGCCGGCGTCCATGTCAACGAGGCTCCGGGTGAGGCCAGGGGAAGCGGAAAATCGCGGCTGACGACGGCGCGCCGTCCGTCGAGCTCGACATCCAGGAGCTCGCTGCGCCGGCCCGCTCCTGCAATAAGCGGCACGATCGCGTACGCAACCTCGGTTGGCAATTCGCGGGTGAAGAGCTCGGCTGTTCCCGTTTTCAAAAGCTCCGGCAGGGGATCTTGCCCTACCACATGGACCAGCGCGTCACAGCCGAGCACGGAGCCCGCCCATTGGAGATCGGCGCTCATGGTTTTCCGCCCGCCGGCCAGCGACAAAACCACCTGACCCTTCCCGGCGCACTCGTGCGCCAGGAGGCAGGCGCGCAGCAGGAGTTCGCGGAATCGGTCGCACTCGGGCTGATTAGCGAGCTGGTCGGTTCCTGCCGCCTGCCAGATCCGAAGGACCGGCGGATGCGCCAGCCGCGCGTGCCACTCGCGGAGATATGCGAGTCCTTGCCGCGGCAGATCTCCCAGCGTGGTACAGACCCAGATTTCGTCGGGAGCCTCCAGTCGATAGTCCTCGCGTTGCCGCGTGAAATCAGCGCATCGTGGATGATAACGGTAGAGCGGCAAACGGTCCGGCGCGAGAAAACCGTAAACCTCCGGAATTACTGCCCAGGAGGCGCCGAGCGTGCACAGCAGAATATTCGCTTTCATACGGAATTCCGGATCGAAAATCCGGCGGCGAGACGGCTCCACAATTCGAAGCGCGCGTCATCCGCGATCCGCCCCGCCGGAATAAAGCCGATACCGCTCAGGCCTTGGCCTTCGGCCGGTTTTAGCGGCGCATCTTCCGGCCAGGAAAGGAGATACAGCAGGCCGATGTGCACGCGGCCGATTGCCGAAAGACCCTCGTAGATCCAGGCGACCGGTTCCGGGATGGCCGTGTCCGGCTGCCAAAGCAGCTCTTCCCGTAATTCGCGGCGAAGCGCGCGATCAGCCATTCGCTCGATCGATTCCGCCGCATCGATGTCCTCGATATGCCCGCCGACGCCTGCGCTCAGCCGGTCCCGCAGCCGCGAATCGCCGCCGCTCCTGGCATAACACCAGATCTCGCCGCGAGCGTTCCGGAGCAACGCATAAGGAATGATCTGCAAAAACCGCTCGTCGCCCTCGGCCTCGGAGCGACGCCGCCATGACCAGTTCCGGGGCCACGTCCAGGTGGTTCGCGCCCAGGCATCAGCCTCCGGTAAAGATGGACACTCGGCTCGCGGGATGACCAGGACACGTGCGCTCATGGGTTTTCGCCTTCAGCCGCGATGACGCGGTATTCCACGATGCGGGCGCCGAAACGCCTAAGATCCTGAGCCGACAACTCGCGTCCCCGCCAATCCGGGGGTATTTCGAGCGCCAGATGAAGATAGCGGGCGCCTCGGGCACATACCTCCGCGGCCAAATGGACGGGCAGGGTGCCGATGACCCGATCCCCGGCTTTCACCACGGCCATGTCCATGTGCGCCAATTGTCGATCCACCGCGATGCCGCTTTCGCGCGCCCATTCGATGGCGCCCGCATGGCGGGTAACGAAGTAAGTTGTCATGGTTAAAAAGAATGGTTATTGGAAAGAGCTTATGATTGCTCTTTTAATCGTGGTTTTCATCGTTTGCATATATCCCTTCTTCATAAGGTCTCGATTCAAACGGGGAATGAAGATCATGAGTGAACTATTCAGAGAGTCTTAATCCCTTCTTCATAAGGTCTCGATTCAAACAAGAAAGCCCGTGAGTTGCTCGCGTTGTATGCGTCTTAATCCCTTCTTCATAAGGTCTCGATTCAAACCGCGCGGGTATGCAGAAAACCCGCGTGTAAGTCGGTCTTAATCCCTTCTTCATAAGGTCTCGATTCAAACGGAAGAACGTGCCGCAAAACGCACCCAAAAGAAAGTCTTAATCCCTTCTTCATAAGGTCTCGATTCAAACAAACTGCAAACCTTCAACCTTCGCGCACCCTACAGGTCTTAATCCCTTCTTCATAAGGTCTCGATTCAAACGGAAGAACGTGCCGCAAAACGCACCCAAAAGAAAGTCTTAATCCCTTCTTCATAAGGTCTCGATTCAAACGAATGAACGCACGGACGGCGTTCAGTATTGCGGGTCTTAATCCCTTCTTCATAAGGTCTCGATTCAAACTTATGAACAAGACAAGCTATGTTGCCGTCCTGAGTCTTAATCCCTTCTTCATAAGGTCTCGATTCAAACCAGGATGCGGAAAGCTGTAAGTCTCCGCACATAGGTCTTAATCCCTTCTTCATAAGGTCTCGATTCAAACGTGAAACTTTCAGAATTCAAGGCCCGCGTGAAAGTCTTAATCCCTTCTTCATAAGGTCTCGATTCAAACGCTGAATTCTTGTGCAATCCGAGTAACATTTACGGTCTTAATCCCTTCTTCATAAGGTCTCGATTCAAACAAACAAGGGGAGACGAAAATGAACGCAACAACATAGTCTTAATCCCTTCTTCATAAGGTCTCGATTCAAACCGCGACAAAGCGCTCAAAGCAGCCACGGCCGGACGTCTTAATCCCTTCTTCATAAGGTCTCGATTCAAACGAAGCAATGAAGCGATACCTTGCTGATCCTAGCAAGTCTTAATCCCTTCTTCATAAGGTCTCGATTCAAACGCCGGGGGGAACTATATACCTGGAAAATTTGGACACGTCTTAATCCCTTCTTCATAAGGTCTCGATTCAAACGGAATGATTGACCGAACTCCCGAAGGATTGATTAGTCTTAATCCCTTCTTCATAAGGTCTCGATTCAAACACATGCCGGACACCGTATTTCTGGTAGTCTATGAGCGTCTTAATCCCTTCTTCATAAGGTCTCGATTCAAACATAAAACCGTACATTTAACTCCCTACGGAAGATGTCTTAATCCCTTCTTCATAAGGTCTCGATTCAAACCCTACAGGGAAGGAGAAGGCTAAGCTCAAGAAAGGTCTTAATCCCTTCTTCATAAGGTCTCGATTCAAACGGCTAGCGGCTTCATTGAGCTGATAGGTGATGAAGTCTTAATCCCTTCTTCATAAGGTCTCGATTCAAACACATGGCTTGTCGCTAAGGACGGCGACAAGACGGCGTCTTAATCCCTTCTTCATAAGGTCTCGATTCAAACACAAAGACACTGGATGAAGCCGCTAGTGTCTTACTCGTCTTAATCCCTTCTTCATAAGGTCTCGATTCAAACGAATCCGATTACATCGAGGGTGGGGTGCTGATTTAGTCTTAATCCCTTCTTCATAAGGTCTCGATTCAAACAAATGATTGAATTCTTTGTAACATTTTGGTCCTACGTCTTAATCCCTTCTTCATAAGGTCTCGATTCAAACATGGTTCGAGCTTCAAGCCGCTGTCTACGGCCAAGGTCTTAATCCCTTCTTCATAAGGTCTCGATTCAAACGTTTCTCTGTCAAAGAGAAGCGGACGGGATTCGTAGTCTTAATCCCTTCTTCATAAGGTCTCGATTCAAACAAATCATTGACGCTTATGTCGTCAACAATGAGGGGTCTTAATCCCTTCTTCATAAGGTCTCGATTCAAACGGCTCGTGTCTAAAACACCTCCATAGTCAACGGTTTACAAAGGGGTTTGCAGAAAAATCGGCTTACCGAAAAGTTAGCGTCGAGTGATGGCGATTTTCGGAGCGTCATGCGGGCAACTCGACACGGGTCGGAAATTCGGGCGCCAGGGTGCTGTGTTCGAGCCGGGCGTGGTTGTTGTAGAACAGCATTTCGCCGTCTTCCCGGCACACCCAGAATTCGCGCACGCCACGGGCGAAATAAAGTTCCTTCTTTTCCTCCGTTTCGGCCCGGCCGTTTGACGGCGAAAGCACTTCGACCACGATTTCAGGGGCTTCCGGGGAAGGATTGGCCAAACCGCGGTGGGCGAAAAACTCCGCGCTGGCCCAAACCGCGTCGGCCACTTTCACGCCCTCGGAGGTTTGTACGCTGCACTCGGACAATACCCGTCCGTGGGGAAGATGTTGCCTCAGCAGGTTCAAAATCTCGCCTTGGAGCCGGGAGCGTTTGTCGGTGGCCGGACTCATGACGATATGCCCCCAGCGGTCGGTTTCGAATTTGAAGGGAAGGTCCTTGAATAACGGGTTATCGCAGATGTCTTGCCAGTTCATAACGTGTTCTCCGCTGACGGAAGAAACCGATAGACGGATTCAGTGCAAGCTCATCATGGCGCCATGAGACTGCGCAACAGTTTCTTGCGCTTGCCGTCGTCCTTGCGGATGCCGAGCCAGTCGAATATCTCGACGGCTACGGGGTGCAGGGCCTGGCGGTCGGATTCGTCCCAACTCGCCGCCTCCTGGATCAGATTCCGTAAGCGGTCGTACAACTGGCTGCCGGGACCTTTGCCCTTATTGGCCGCAGTCATTTCGCCACGCAGGGCTTCGGTCCGCTGCTGGTTTTCCGACATGGCCGCGAAACGGGCGGCTTGGGCTTCCGCTCTTGCGGTCTCTTCGGCGGCTTGCCGCCGCGCGTCGGCTTCGGCTCGGCATCGTTCGGCCCGCAGTCGCTCGGCCTCGGATTTCCGCTTTTGTTCCTGTTCCAGTCGATCGTAGGCCGCTTGCGCGTTACGTCGGAGGAAGGCGTGCGTTTCGCGCAGGCCGGCATCGTCGAGTTCGACCAGTATCCAGCCGAAGGGCAACATGCCTCCCTGCTGAGTCCGATCGTCGGCGGCCAGCCAGACGGTGGTGGATTCGTGCTGATACTTCGGGGGCTTTCCCGGTCCTTGCATGATCTTGATGCTGCGCACCCCATCGAGGGTCTTGCTTTCGGCGCCGCCATATCGTCCGAGCCTGAGCAGGAAAGCTTGATTTGCCAGGAATGCCTGCTCCAGCTCGTCCCGCAGCAATGCCCTCATATCCGCCAGCCAATGCTGATCCGCATAGCCGAGTTCTTCCAGCCGTTTCAGTTCGGCCTTGAATTGCGGCAGCGCATAACGATTGACCCGCGCCGCCAGTTCGCGGAAATCGCGGAACGGCAGTTTGTTTCGCACTTGGCGCAGTATTGGATCGTCTTGCAAGGCGAGAGTCGCGGTAAAGCTCCGGCTGCGGTTGGCGGCCAGACATTCGAGCAGAATCGGCGGACCTTGGTCGGCGCGGCTCGGCTTGTCGGAACGCTTGCGCTTGCGATTGACGGCGAAGCGGATCTCTAAGCCGTTTAAGCCCTCGGGGTGGCGGTAGGATGCGTCGCCGATCTTGAGCAGGCGCAAAGGATCGTTTTCGAGATGACGGAAATCGTAAGCCAGCAATCGCTGCTGGAGTTCCTGGTTATTCTCGCGCCGCTCTCTTCCGCTGTGGTCGGTCACCAGCGGGAGTGAATCGCCTTTGTTCAGCGCGTCGAGCAAGGCGGTTCTGATCGCCCCCTTGAAGCTGCTGCCGGGGATATAGGGGGTCCCGCCGTGCGGATTGAAGCTGTTCCGCTGGATGATCAGTTGGTTGGAAATCCGGCGTCCGTCCCGTTCGTGTTGCGCGGTTTGGCCGATACGGTCCCGGTAAAGACGCGCCACGCCTTCCGCCACCGGCACGCGATGCTGAGCCCAGACGGAGAGCTGTTCCCGTTTTTGGTGGATGAAAGCCTGAATCTGCCGCAGACTCTCTTGGCCCCGCTCCTTCTCGGCAATACCCGCAAGCTTTTGCAGTTCCGCCGGCGCCAGGGCTTCCAGCAACTGCAACTCCCCGAAATAGTGCAGGTAACCCTCGTCGATGACGTAATTGGTGGGGTAATAATCTTCGCCGCTACCGATATGCACCGGGGTGAGCGTCGAGATGTAAACGGTTTGGGTGTTTAAGAAAGAACTCACTGTGCTTCCTCCCATTGCACGCCGAAGACTGGGGCGTAGCCTTGATGAACCGCGGTGCCGATCGCTTTGGAAACGCCGCCGATGCCCCGTCCCGTGATACGGGCGGAGGGCTCGAAGATCGCGGGTGTGAGGATGGCGAAACTGTCGGCCATCAACACCGGGTTCTTGAATGGCTTCCCGCCGAGCACGGCGCGGTCGCCGTGGCGGCCGAAGCGGGTGAAGGTTTCGTAGTAACAACGCTCGGCTTTCCATTGCTGCCCTTGGGGAGCGCTGGGCGCCAGGGTCAGCCAGGCGTTCGGGGCGGCAGGACGCGGCGGGTCATCATAAGGCGCCGCGTCCAGAACCTCGAACTTGCCGAGTCCGCTGGAGGCTTCCTTGCCGTAGCCCTGCTGGCCTATGGCCACGAGAGCTTCGCTCAGGTCCTTCAGCGTGAAGTAGCGGTCGTCATCCAGCGCCGCGTAAACCGACAGACGCACCTCGGGGTGATACCAGGTCAGCGCCCGATCGTACGGCGCGAACCCGGTTTCACCGGCCCCGGTGGTGCCGGTCAGTCGGTTCAGGCTGTTGTGAGTGCGGTTTTCGTGGCGGAGAAACGGCCCCTTCAGTTGCAGCCGGTCCATCATGTCGGCTTCGCTCAGTGCTTCCTGCCCCCAGGCGCCGACCGGCTTCGTCAACACGTCCTCCGGCAGCCAGCGCCGAGCCTTGATCTGCTTGCGTTCCCTGGGGTTTTCCGTATCGAGACCAAGCAGATGCGGAGGCGCGGCGGGGCGGACTAGGAAACCCGCCGGGACCGGGTCCGAAAGCACCAGAAACGGTTGGTTATCGGTGTAGCCTTGCAGGAGTTCGATCAGCCTGGCTTCGCCCCAAAGATTACGGATCGCCCAGCAGCACTGGCCGAACAGGGTGTCGCCCTTGAGCGGCGTGGCGAAGGCGGTTCCGGGATGTATCAGAATGCGGTAAAGCTTCACGTCAAGTCTCCCAGTCTTCGAGTCGAAGACCGTCGATGCGGCCGAATTCGACGGTATTGTGAGTGACCAGTGTCAAATCGTTGGCCAGGGCGACGGCGGCAATCTGCAGGTCGTAGGGACCGATAGGCTTGCCTTTTCGGGCGAGATCGGCGCGGAGTTCGCCGCAAAGACGGGCGGCGTTGCCGTCGAACGGCAGCGAAACGAACTGGACGAACAGCGTTTCGAGCAGGCTCAAATTGGCTTCCCGCCTTTGACTCTTGTAGGCCCCGAAATAGAGTTCCGCCTTGACGACATCGCAGAGCACGATGGACTGAGGCAGGTGCTCGATGAAGCGCTGCTTGACCGGGGACGGCGCCGGATTGAGATAGCGTATCCAAACGTTGGTGTCGGGCAGCCACATTAGTCCAACTCCAGGCGCTTCTCATATTCTCCCTGGGGCTCGCGCGTCAACGGTTCGCCTTCCCATGCTCCGGCCGTGGCTTCGAAGAAGCCGACGGGCCAGCCGTGGGTGTCCTTTTCCACAGGGCCTTCTTCCAATGGACGAAAAGTGATTTCTACGCGCTTGTGCCGAAATTCCGGTGGCACGGGGACGGTTTCCGGTGCATCGTCGATGATTTGGCGTACGGTGTTCATTCGGATCGCCTCCAATTCAAAACAGCGTTTCGGGCAAATCGAATGCCTGCCCGTTAAGCGTTAGACCGTCGAACTCAATCTTGCCATATCCGCGCGAACCGGACCCGCCGATGCCGTCGAGCGTCAGCATTTTGAGGCCGATTTTCACCAGGTCCAGCAGGTCGGTATCGTTTTCGTCCAGCACCTTCAGGTTAAGCCTGAAGGTGAATTTCGCTCCCGCCGGAACACGCTCCGTTTGGCGGGGATTATCGGCCACGCCGGTGATGCGGTTGATGCTGTTTTCGCTCTTGGCTTCGGTGTAGAGATAGTTATTGTCACGAACGAATTGCCGATGTTCCTCGGTCAGATTGCAGTCCCAGAACGCCATGCGGGTCGGGCCGTATTTTTCCGCCGCGTCTCCGGCGTCGCCGGAAATGCCGAAAAGACGGATGATGGCTTCGGCATCTCGGCGCTGACGCTCGTTCATGTCCTTCAAATGTTCCACGGAAACCGGCTTGCCCGGATTGCCTTTCTTGTCCTTGCAAAGCGCGACGATACCCGCGCGCCATTCCAGCAGGCTGCGCATCTTGCCCTTGAGGCTGGAGCCGGGAATGTAGGGTTCCTGGGTATAGGGATGCTTGATGACGGGGTTGTCCATCCCGCCGATGTGCATTTCTTCGTTGCCGGCGCCGATGCGTAGGCCGGTCAGGAGTTTGATTTCGCCGCTGATCTGGTTGATGGCTTTGAGTTGCATGAGCGTTTCCCCTGGTTATTTCGGACCGTATAGCTTGTAGAAACCCATGAAGGCTTCCATGAACAATTTGAAGTTCTTGAATGCTTCGGGCTTATCCGGTTCGAGCTGACGCAGGCCATGCCGCAGTAGCGTCAGAAAATTCTGGTCTATCAGTTCGCGGGACTCCGCATAGGCCGCCTTGGCGTTGAGCATCTTGATGAGTGGAAGGTATTGGGTGCCGTAAATCCTGGTTCGCTCGTCCTCCTTCAGCTGGCGTATCCGCTGGTCCCACATGACAATCTCGTCGTAGAAGCGGCGGAGCTGGGTGGATTTGTTCTTGTCTCTCTTGCCCGCTTTTGCCGATTTCGCGATTTCCTCGGCCGCGCGTTCGGCGATCGCGTCGAACAAGTCTCCGCTCGGGTTCGCGACGTCGATCTGCTTCAGGATTTCTTCCAGTTCCCTTGACGGCCCCGTATCCTGATTTTGTCTGCCGCCGCCTTGCTGCGGCCTGCTTCTGTCGTAATAGTTCATGGGTTCCCCCCTTTAGTCACGTTGTTGATACAGATACAAATGCAGGGCGATCTTGTAAGCCGCCCCGTAGTGACGAATGCCGGATTCGATTTCGGCGACGATTCGGTTGTGCACGGCCGTTTGCTCTTCCACACTCTGCTTTCTTTCGCTTTTCACCATGCGCCACGTCCGGTAATACAGATAAGAGCGCCACCGGGTTTTGGACGGGTCCGTCGCCATGCCTTCGGCCATATCCGCTAGCCCGAGCAAGCCATAGAGATAGGCGGTGGAAAGCCGGTATTCCCCCGCCAACCCGGCCAGCCGTTCATAACATGCCCACAGAGCGTCCATCTCTTCCCATCCGACGGTTTGTCCGAAGCAGGTGAGGGCGTTCTTGCCCGGTATTTCTTCGTCGCCGCGGCGGTGCTTCTTGGCGTCTTCCAATGCATCCTCGCTGCCTTCGGCAAGGTAATGGATAGGCACCGCCGGCTTGGTCACGGCGAGGCCGGCCGAGAAATGGAGTTCCGGGTTTTCCGCGACGTAGCGCCCGAATTCCCGGCGCATCCGATGGGCCAGCTCCACCTGGCTTTTCCAAGGACCGATCAGGAAGAAATCGTCGCCGCCGGCGAACACTGTATAGCTGTTCCGGTATTCCGTCCGGCATAGCCAGGGCAGATAGACGGCGAAGAAATTGTTCACCTGCCGCGACAGTGCCGCCATCTTGGCGAAGGTCGGCTGCCTCAATCCTCGCTGGAAAATGGCGCCGAGGTCGTCGATGTCGCCTTTTAGGGTATGCAGAGCCGTCACGCCGCGAAATTCCCGGCGTTCGTCCAGGTCTTCGCAGGCGATGTGGTGCAGGGTTTTCAGATCCTCGGCGGCGGGCTCGTCCTCGTCTTTCAAGTTGCTTTGAATCCGGTCGTACCGCGGATCTTTCCATTCCAGGTCTTCGAATACCGGCACGTAGCCGCGAATGTTGCGCCGCGCGTAGCCGTTCCAAAGCGGCCGGGCGGGGTTCGGATCGGGCAGCGAAAAATCGAACAGTCGCCGGATATTGCCGTTCTTGACTTCCGCGCCAAAGCGCCCGGACGCTTCCTCGTTGCCGGTGAAGTGTACGTAATAGCCGAAGATCGGCAGGTCCAGCGTGCGGTTGTCCTGCAGCTTCGCGATGCTGAGAATCAGCCTTTCGCACTTCACCAGCAATTCGCCGGCCCGGATCTGGTCCGCCGCGAGCCGGCTAAGAGGAACGTCGTTCCTCTCGACTTTCGCCGGCGCGCGGTCGTTGACGGCGCAAGCGCCAAGCTCGTTATCGAAATCGTCGAGATAGTCTTCGAACACGGGTTTCGGAGCGTTCCCGCCGCATAAACCGAAATGCTCGTATTTCGTCCGCTCCAGATTTCGATGCAGCTTCTTCATGAGCGCGGCAAAGCGGCTTTCGCCTTCCTTCCCGCCGAGAAAGTCGTTGCAGCAGGCCGGTTCGAAAGCCAGGCCGAGTCCGGCTTCTCCGTAGCTGTGTTTCAAGAACCACGTGTCGAAAGTTTTCTGGACTTCGGCGAGACGGGTTCTGGTTTCATCGGTATTGGGCGCGACGATGAGGAACTTTCCGGCAGCGTTGGTTATCTGGCTGGTGGAGGGCAATTGCAACTCGTCCAGCACCTTGAGCGCCGCGCATTCGGTAATCAGCGAGACATAGAACGAACGGCCGCGCAGCAACTTGGCGGCGTTCTTCTTGGTCTCGCCGCCGCCGGCAAAGATGAATTTCTGGATGCCGAAGAAATCGCCCTGCACCAGCAGGAATTTCGGTTCGTCCCAATCGTCCCGGCCGCGCAGCCGCGCCAGGCGTTCGGCGGGGGGGTGGCCTTGATCGGCGTGATAGCGCCATAGCGCCACGGCCAGGGCTGCCGTGGTCTTGGAGTGATCGTACAGCGGCACTTCCGGCTTGACGTTGAAAGCCGTGGCCGACGGGATCGCGTGGGTGTAGGTCTGCCAAAGGGTGTCGAAATGATCCAGCCACAAGGGCAGGCTATGGCGGTGCGATTCGGGTATGGCGTCAAGACTTTTCCTGAAGCCGTCCCAGAGAGCGGCATATTCCCGTTGCGCCGCGGTATCGTTGTCCGGTTCGCTAGTCTCGCGCTTTTCCGGAAACAGGCTTTCGGGACTGAGGGGGCGCAACGGATAGCGATAGGCGAATCGGTCGGGGGAGTCCGATTCCAGCCGGATCTGCTCGAACAAGCTCAGCAGGCGCGCCTGGTAATGGTTCTTGCCGGTGGAGGTCTTTTCCTCGGCGCGGTTGTAGTTCTCGAATTGCTCCCGCTCGAATCCCGAGGCCACCCGGTCGGCGGTGGCGATGATCCATTGCAGGAAGGTTTGCGGCTGGTGATGCTTTGCGGCGGCGTTGACCAGCGAGTCGTCGACGTCGCGGGATTTCCAGTCGGCGAACGGCGCCATGGCCCACCCCTTGAGCGGCGGCAAGCCTTCGTTCTCCAGCCAGTCGACCGCGAGGGCGGTATAGGCCGCATGTTTGTGGCTGTACCAGAATCCTCCGCCCGGCCTTTCGTGACGCGGGCAATAGAGTTGCAGGTGGGTTTCCAGCACGGTGCCATCGACATCCGGTGACGCACGCTCCGCGAACTTCCCCAAATCATGCAGAAACGCTGCCAGGGCCACGCGGGCCGAGGCTTCCAATCGTTCGGAATTCATCCGGGTCTCCTCTGAATCAATCACAAAATCCGATCTGATGGGCCGACAGGCTCAGGCCATACGCCGTTCTGGGGCGTCGGCCGAAACCTTTGATCTGATAAGCGGTGGCACCCGCCCCCAGGGCGTCCCGCAGCATCCGGTTGCCCCGGCTCTTGCGCCGCTCGAAGTAATTTTTGTCCATGCCGTGCTTGAGCCCCGCAAACACCCGGTCGGCGTCGCCGAGTTCGCCGATGATGGCGCGGTATTCGGCCAGGAAACCTTCGGCGTAGTCGCGGTCCGGTGCGCCGTCGGGCGGGCAGGGGAGAGGCGGCAGTTCCCGCTGCGCGCGCCGGGCGAGCCAGGCATAGAAGGCTAGTTCGGCGGGTGGAAAGGGGATGGCGATGCCGCCGGCGGTTACGGTGCGCGCGGATAGATCGATGTCGAGGCGCGCTGGTCCCAGGGTCATTTGGGCTGCGCGCACCGCCGCCGAGAAGCTGCTGCGGCCTTTGAGCAGCGCCTCGGGCAGGCCGTGGCGGAGGCGCACGAAGGGAATGTCGGCCAGGGTGACGGCGGCGTTCTGGGTGTCGAGCGGCTTCTGGTCGGGCGGCAGGGCATAGATCACCTGGGAATACGGCGTGGGGTAGAAAAAGCCGGGGTGCGACTCGAACGGCGCGTCGACCAGGACGTGCGACAGACGATCCTGCGGGCGTCCGTACAACGACAGCGCGTAGCCGGCGAAGAAGCCGAGGGTTTTGCGGCCGCCTGCGAGAGACACGTGCAACCGGGTGTCGTCGTCCTCGGTGAGCCGCCGCACCCACTCGGTGATGCCGTCGGCCGCCGCCGTGTTGTCCTCGCCGCTACGGATGTCGGTCAGGGGGCGTCCGTCGCCGTCGGTCAGGGTGTGCAGGCTATCCGCGCCGAACCGGATCGGCGGCAGCCGGTAGTCCTTGCACAGACGATGAAACCAGCCCGGCTCATCGCTGAACAGTGTCAGGCGCGCCCGCTCCACGCCTTCGGCTGTGGAGATGACGTGGATCTCGGTCGGAAGCGTTTCGGGCGCCTCTTGCCATAAGGCAAACAGGGTTTCGGTCACGACTTGAGGCGTCAAGCCGGTGATGACGAGCAAAATTCGCCGAGGGTAAGTCATTTGTGTTGCAGTCGGTCGGGTGAACGGTTGAGCTGCCGTCCTTGGCGTCCCTGTCCTTCGGTCTACAGTGTGCCTTCGTCAAGCGTCGGCCAGGGTTTCCGGCAAGCTTGCGGCGCGAATCCGGTAGCGGCCCAGACCCATGGTGGCGCCCTTGCCGACGTGGGTCCATTGGCCGAGCCAGAGATAGGGCCAGAAGGTCTCGACATCTTCGCCGCGCAGCTCGAACCGGCCGAGCAGTCCGCCCATTTGCATCGCGGTTTGTTGGCGCGAGGAATAGCGGGTCCAGTCGTGCCAGCGGAGCTTGGGCTCATGCACCGGCACGTTTCGCGAGGCCTGTGCGAGGGCGGCGAAGTCGACCTCCAGCGGCGTATCGGTGTGGAAGTAGCTCAGCATGGACAGCCGCCGCAGCAGATGCCCGAACAGGTCGCCGAAACCGAACTGCGCGGGCGTCACCAGATGGTCCTCGCGTTTCAGCCGGAGCGGGGTCTCGATCCGGATTTCGAAGCGCTCGGGGAGGGCGGGTATGGCCGGCGTCCGGCCGGGCGTCATCCGCAAGGGCTGGCCGGGTTCGTAGACGATCGGATTCTCCGGTGCATCGGCCTGCTCCACTTTGATCAGTTCGAAAGCTTGCGAAGCGCGACTGAGTCCTGCTTTTCCAGCTTGGTCCAGGGCATGGATGAAGTAGGGAAGATGACGGTCGGCGCGTCCGAACAGTGTCAAGCCCAATGCATAGGGCGAGCCGTTTTGTCGCGGGTCTATGCGCAGCGCGAAGGGATGCGGCGCCGTGGTGTAGCGGCGCATTTTTTCGCTGTCGGGCGGCGGCGGGGTTTCGAAGACGTAAGGGTAGACGCAGCTTCGGTAGAGAAGGCAGGAAGGGCATTCCGTCCCCCGAACCACGCACACGGTGCGCTTGAGCGCGTGGCCGAAGGCGCCGCGCCAGGCGGAGCCGGCGTAGGCGGGCAGGCGGAGCGGTTCGGTGGTTTCGAAATGACAGCGGAACACTGCCAGGGGCAGCGACGGGAGTTGGCGGGCGGAGGACATGAGGCTTTCTTGTTTTTGTTGCTGGGCGTTCAGTACATACCGTTCGCCTAGTTTAGGAAAGATTCGGCAAGCTTGCGAAGTCTTCGAACGAACCGCGCCGGTCGGCCCTCGATCGATGCCTGTCCTGAGCCCGGTCGAAGGGCGGTTCGCTTCGCTCACCGCATCCTACGACCTGTAGGGCGCGGTGAGGAACGACAAACCGGCAGGATAGCCGGTTTGCACGGAGCCCGTAGGGTGCCGGACAAGGAGGTCCGGCATGAGCCGCACCGATGGCATCCGCGAATGATGCCTGTCCTGAGCGAAGTCGAAGGGCGGCTCGCTTTGCTCACCGCATCCTCCGGATTCGGTTCAATAAGCGGGCGGATCGCTCGCCGGGAAGGAGTCCCTGGAACCTTCGTCGACCATACCCTCGGACGGCGGCGTTTGCGGCGCCGGCCGGGGGGCGATCGTCATCGCATCGAAGATGGTCTCGGCTTTTTTTCCGGCCAGGAGCTGGCGGAGAACATACTGGAGGATGCCGCCGTTCAGGTAGTACAGCATCTCCTGCGGGGTATCGATGCGGATCGTTGCGTGGAATTCTTTGGTTCGGCCGTTTTCGTCCGTGGCCTGTACGGTTACGTCGCGGCCGTTGGCGAAGCGGGTGGCTATGGCCTCTCCGAGCCCGAGCAAGGCGAAGGTCTCGCGGCCGCCTAAGCCCAGCGATTCGACGTTCTCGCCGTCCCGGAACTGGAGGGGAAGGATGCCCATCCCGACCAGATTGGATCGGTGAATGCGCTCGTAGCTCTCGGCGAGGACGAACCGAATCCCCTGCAAAAAAGGTCCTTTAGCCGCCCAGTCGCGGGACGAGCCCGAGCCGTATTCTTTTCCCGCCAGGATGCAGAGCGGCGTGCCGTCCTGCTGGTAGCGCACCGCCGCGTCGTAGATGGTCATGACGGCGTTTTCCGGGAAATAGGTGCTGTAGCCGCCCTCGGTTCCCGGCGCGAGACGGTTCTTGATGCGGACATTGGCGAAGGTGCCGCGCACCATGACCTCGTGGTTGCCTCGCCGCGAGCCGTAGGAGTTGAAGTCTTGCGGTTCCACGCCGTGCCCGATCAGGTATTTTCCGGCCGGCGAGTCCTTCTGGATGCTTCCGGCCGGCGAGATGTGGTCGGTCGTGACCGAATCGCCGAGCAGGGCGATGGCCCTCGCGCCGCGGATATCTTCCACGCTCTTCGGTGCCTCTGCCTGCATTCCCTGGAAGTACGGCGGCTGGCGGACGTAGGTGGAGTTCTCGTCCCAGGCGAAGCGGTCTGCCGAAGGAATGGGCATGGATTTCCAGCGCCGGTCGCCTTCGTACACTTGACCGTAGCTCGCGCGGTACATGTCGGAACGGATGGCCGTGCGTATCGTCTCTCTGATTTCCTCCTCGGTCGGCCAAATGTCCTTGAGAAAAACGGGACTGCCGTCCTTGCCCGTGCCGATCGGCTCCCGGTGCGGGTCCCAGTCGATCCGGCCGGCGATGGCGAACGCCACGACCAGCGGAGGCGACATCAGGAAATTGGCGCGCACTTCGGGGTTGATGCGCCCCTCGAAATTGCGGTTTCCCGAGAGCACCGAACAAGCCACCAGCCCGCGCTCCCGGATCTGCTCCGAAATCTCGGGCGGCAGCGGCCCGGAATTGCCGATGCAGGTGGTGCAGCCGTAGGCGACGGTCTGAAAGCCCAGTTGATCGAGGTATTTCGTCAGACCGGCCTGGCGGAAATATTCCGTCACGACCTTGGAGCCCGGCGCCAATGAGGTTTTCACCCAGGGTTTTCGCGTTAGCCCGTATTCGCAGGCCTTCTTGGCCAGAAGCCCCGCCGCGATCATGACCGAAGGGTTGGATGTGTTGGTGCAGCTGGTGATGGCGGCGATCACCACCGAGCCGTGATCGATGCGGAGCTCAGGCTCTGGCGGGCGGGATTCCGCCGATTTTTTCGCGGCCGGAAGAAGCGACGGGAGCGTTTCGTGGAAGACGCGCTTCACGTCGGGGAGGCTGATGCGGTCCTGCGGACGCTTGGGGCCCGCGACGCTGGGCTGTACCTTGCCGAGATCCAGCGCCAGGGTATCGGTGAAGATGGGCTCGGGCGCGTCGGGGTTATGGAAGAGCCCTTGTTCTTTCAGGTAGGCCTCCGCCAGCGCGATCCGTTCCTCGGGACGGCCGGTGAAACGCAGATAGCGGAGGGTTTCGTCGTCGGGCGGGAATATCGCGCAGGTCGCCCCGTACTCCGGCGTCATATTGCCGATGGTGGCGCGGTCTTCCAGCCTGAGAGCGGCGACGCCGGGACCGTAGAATTCGACGAATTTGCCGACCACGCCTTTCTTCCGGAGCATCTCGGCGATGGTCAGCACCAGATCGGTCGCGGTAACGCCTGCCGGCAGCTCACCCTCCAATCGAAAGCCGATCACTTCGGGAATGAGCATGGAAACGGGCTGCCCCAGCATGACGGCCTCGGCTTCGATGCCGCCCACGCCCCAGGCCAGCACGCTCAAACCGTTAACCATGGGCGTGTGGGAGTCGGTGCCGACGCAGGTGTCGGGATAGGCCAGGGGGAGTCCGCCGTTGCGAGGGAGTTCGGGATTCTCGTCGGTGGAGAAAACGACGCGCGCCAGATATTCGAGGTTCACCTGATGGCAAATGCCGGTATTGGGCGGCACCACCTTGAAGTTGTCGAAGGCCTGCTGGCCCCAGCGCAGAAAGGCGTAGCGCTCGGCGTTGCGGCGGTAATCGAGCTCGACGTTTTTCTCGAACGCCTCGGGTGTGCCGAAGGCGTCCACCTGGACCGAGTGGTCGATGACCAGTTCGACCGGGATGAGCGGATTGATCCTGGCCGGGTCGCCGCCCAGTTCGGCCATGGCGTCGCGCATGGCGGCCAGGTCCACGAGGGCCGGCACGCCGGTGAAGTCCTGGAGGAGGGCTCGCGCCGGCGAGAAGGCGATCTCGCGGTCCGGCGGATTCTTGGGATTCCACCCCGCTAGGGCTTCGATATCCTCGCGGGTGACGGTCACACCGTCCTCGTTGCGCAGCAGGTTTTCCAGCAGAATGCGGAGGCTGTACGGCAGGCGGTTCACGTCGCCCGCGGCGTCCAGCCGGTATATCGCGTATTCGCGGCCGCCGATACGAAGCGTCGAGCGGGCGCTGAAGCTGTTTTTCATTCGAGTCTCCCGTTTTCAAGCCGTTACCAGCCGTGGAGCCTTAGAGCATTTTCCGATTCGGTGTCAGAGGGCCCGATAGGTAGGTCGGCAATCCCTTGCCAATCGCAAACGGTCGCTTTAGTCGCGACCCTTCCAATCGCAAACGGCCGTCCTGAGAGCGCCAGGACGCCCCTTCCAACAAAATCCTTTGCCGAGCCGATAAGTCGCGGCAAGGGATTGCCGACCTACGTTCTTCATGCCCGACACGAAGCCGTACGCCGGGATGAAAAACGCTCTGGAGCCTATCCCAGTAGGTCCCCAAAACCCTTCGACCGGCCTGTCCTGAGCCCTTCGACTTAGCTCAGGACAGGCCCGTCGAAGGGCTCAGGGCGAACGGCCTACTGGGATAGGCTCTTAGTCCAGCTGCAAAAAGGGAAGCGCCGGTTACCCCTTGATGCAAGCCATCGGCGTGACCTTGGCCACCAGGCGCGCGAGCCCGGCTCTATCCGCGGCTATCACGACGTCGTGCACGTCTTTGTAGGCGCCCGGCGCTTCTTCGGCGACTCCGCGCCACGAGGGGCTGCGCACGATGATGCCGCGCGCGGCCAGTTCGTCGACCACCTCTCGGCCGCCCCAGGTGCGCACGGCCTGATGGCGGCTCATGGCGCGCCCGGCGCCGTGGCAGGCGGAGGCGAACGACAAGGTTTCGCCGCTCGCGGTGCCCGACAGGATGTAGGACGCCGTTCCCATCGAACCGCCGATCAAAACCGGCTGTCCGGTCTCGCGAAACACTTTCGGCAAATCCGGATGGCCCGGACCGAAAGCCCGCGTCGCGCCTTTGCGATGCACGTAGACCCGCTTTTTCCGGCCTTGTATCAGGTGCTCTTCTACTTTGCAGGTGTTGTGCGAAACGTCGTAAAGCAAATCGAGCCGGGCTTCGGGCAGGATTTCCGCAAACACCTTGCGGGTCAGATGCGTGATGATCTGCCGGTTCGCCAGCGCGCAATTGATCGCGGCGCGCATCGCGCCGAGGTATTCCCGACCGACCGGCGATTCGATCGGAGCGCAGGCCAATTCCCGGTCGGGCAGGGCGATGCCGTATTGCACCGCGGCCGCCTGCATGCGCTTGAGAAAGTCGGTGCCGATCTGGTGGCCCAAGCCTCTGGAACCGCAGTGGATGGTGACCACCACGTCGCCTGTCGCCAGGCCGAACGATGCGGCGATGGCCGGATCGTAAATCTCGCTGACTTCCTGCACTTCGAGATAGTGGTTGCCCGAACCCAGCGTCCCCATCTCCGCTCGCTGTCGCTCCTTGGCGTGAACGGACACGGCGTCCGGCTTGGCGCCCGCCATCCGGCCGCGCTCTTCGATCCTCTCCAGATCTTCGGGGCGGCCATAGCCTTGCCGAACCGCCCACTCGGCGCCGCCGGACAGCATTTCGTCCATTTGAGCGTGATCGAGGCGGATATGGCCGCGGCTGCCGACGCCGACCGGTACGGTGGCGTACAGAGCATCGACGAGTTCCTTTTTGAGCGGGTCCACTTGTTCGCGTTTAAGACCGGTATGCAGGGTTCTAACCCCGCATGAGATGTCGAAACCCACGCCTCCGGCCGAGACGACGCCACCCTGCTCGGCATCGAACGCGGCTACGCCGCCGATCGGAAAGCCGTAACCCCAATGGGCGTCCGGCATGGCGTAGCACGCGCCGACGATACCCGGCAGCATGGTAACGTTCACAGCCTGCTCCCTGACTTTTTCATCCATGTCGCCGATCAAGGTTTCATCGGCATAAATGATGACCGGCACCCGCATACCGTTCACCGGCTCGATGCGCCAGGCGAATTCGGATAGCCGCGTCAGGCGATTGATATCCATCGTCGACCCTCTCTTGACTGATGCTTTACACGTCTACGACACATTGCGCTATCCAAACGCCGTTTTCATCCCGATAGACTTTGAGCTCGGTGTACGTGGCGCCCTTGACCTCAACCGCGGGGTGGTGGCGTTCCCGTTCGACGGGTTCGCCCCAGGCGGTGGCGTGCAAGGCGGAACCGTCGATACTGACGTCGAAGCGGCCGAATACCATCTGGCGCACCGCCATTTCATAAACGAGTGCATTCAGCCAGTCCACCAGCAGCGATTCTATGTCGGGCGCTTCGCAACGGATTTCGACCGGCGTCGTGGTTCCGACCTGGACGGGATCGCAGATGACGGCGTTCAGCGCTTCAGCGGCGTGAGCGAAAGCTTTTTCGATCGTAGCGCCTCGGCCGCGCACGCCCATGTCGGCCATGTGCGGAAAATGCTCCCAACTGGGCGCATCGGTTGCGGGTTGCAATTGGCCGGTTTCGGTGCTCATGACTTGCCTCTTGACGGGATTTGGAATCGTCGCGCCTGAATGCTTTCCGGTAGGTTCATCGGCCTTGCGAAAGCGGATGAACGCGGAATGGCCTGTTTCGCTGGTTCTTGATTGGCCGATCGATCTGCACAGTGCCCAACTTATATTGGGACCCTTAGGAACGATGGAAATATCCGGAAATCTTCGGTTGATCGTGGCGCCGAAAAAATTCGGTTCTCCGCCGCCACGACAACTCGGAAGTCCTTCCTTCAAAACGGGTTTCGGCGGCGCGGCGGGGCCGATCGACGTGCGCAGGCCGTCCGAATTGCTCAGTGGGCTCTTAACCATGCCCCATTTGCTTCGGCCCTTTGAGCTTCTTGATGAAATCGTCGATGTGCATGGCTGGCAAGGTCATGGGAATGACCGAGCCGCGCGAACCCAAATCGACCGCAAGATGAGCGGCAGTCTCATTGTCTGGCGCCTCTATGATGGTCAAGAAATCGTGAGCCCCAAGGAGGGCATATTGGGTAAGAACTTTGCACCCGAATTGCTCGATTTCTTTGTTCACTTCCACTATCCGGTCGGGATTCTTGTGCAGGGTTTGCCGGCCTTCGGACGTCAAGGTGGTCAGCAATACATAAGTGGCCATCGTATACCTCCTTCTCTGGAGATTGGAAAATCCAAAGCGTTTCGATTAGAGCTTGTGCAGTTTGATCGCTCTCGTCATTTTCGATTCCTGCCTCTTTCTTCCGTAAGAAGAACGGAACCTTTGAACCTTTCGCCCTTTGGGAAAAGTCGCTACTGAAGCGACGTTTGCGATTGGAAGAAGAGGGACGTTCAGAGAAGGCGAGCATGGCGGAATCGAAAAAAAAAACCTTCCCTGATTTTCAACTCCCTCACTTTAACCCTCTCTCGGAAGGAGAGGAGACAAGCAGCGGATTTGCGTAAGTTCTATCGGCAAAAATAGAAAATGCGCCAGCCCCGAGACGCTGTCAAGTAAGGAGATCCCCGTAACCGGCACCCGGCGCTACGAGGATAAAATCCACCGCTCGCCGATGAAAAGGGCGATGGCAGGGCGGCAGTCCCTTGCCGACAACTATCCTTATCAGCCCAAATCGAGGAAGCTGCGTAGCGGTTCGGAACCCGAGGATTGACGTAGCTTGCGCAGTGCTTTCACCTCGATCTGGCGGATGCGCTCGCGGGTGATGTCGAACTGTCTCCCGACTTCCTCGAGGGTATGGTCGGTGCTCATATCGATGCCGAAACGCATGCGCAGGACTTCGGCTTCCCGCTCGGGCAGACCGGCCAAGGCTTTCCGGGTTGTTTCGCGTAAGCCCGAAGTCGTCGCCGACTCGACCGGCGACGTGGCATAAGGGTCTTCGATCAGATCGCTCAGATGGGTGTCCCCGTCGTCGCCGATGGGGGTTGCCATCGAAACGGGCTCTCGGGTGATCTTGAGTATCGCCCGCACTTTGTCCTCGGACAGGTCCATGCGCTCCGCCAGTTCCTCCACCGTTGGGTCGCGGCCCAGCTCTTGCAACATTTGGCGCGAGATCCGGTTCAGCTTGTTGATCGTTTCGATCATATGGACCGGGATGCGAATGGTACGCGCCTGGTCGGCGATGGCCCGCGTGATCGCTTGGCGAATCCACCACGTGGCATAAGTGGAGAACTTGTAACCGCGTCGGTATTCGAATTTGTCCACCGCTCTCATCAAGCCGATATTGCCTTCCTGGATCAGGTCGGGAAATTGTAGGCCCCGGTTGGTGTACTTCCTGGCAATGGAGATCACCAGCCGCAGATTCGCCTCGACCATCTCCTTTTTCGCTTGCTGTGCCTGATTCTCAGCGATCGAGACACGTCTGTTCATCTCCTTGATGTCACCCATCGAAAGTCCGGTCGCTTGTTCGATTCGGGCCAGTTCGTTTTGAGCTCGTTCGATTCTGTCGGCGAATGCCGCCAGCGGCTCGGCAAAAGGCGCGTCCTTTTTCAACTGTTCCGGCAGCCAATCCGGAGAAGTCTCGTTTCCGACGAAAGAATCGATAAACTCCGCGCGCGGCATTTTTGCCTGGTGTACGCAGATATCCTGGATCAATCTTTCCTGCTCGCGAATCTTGGCGACGGTGCTATGTAAAACTCCCGTCAGTTCCTTAAGAAATTGTGGCGTTTTCTTGAATTCCAGGAAGCTCTCGGTCAAAGCCTGGAAGGCTTTTTCCGTGTGCTCGTGGCGGTAGCCGAATTCTTGAAGCATGCTGAGCGCGGTGTCGTAACGCTTGGCGAATTCCGCCAGTCTTTCCTTTACTTGCACGGAATCCGGACTGCTTTCGGTTTCCTCGGGTAACTCGGCGTCCGATTCCGCGTCGAGCGAAACTTCTTCGGACTGCGGTACCTGACTGACGAAACCCGAAATCAGATCGGACAGACGTACGCCGCCCCGCTCGATGGTTTCGAAAGCCTTGAGAAAATGGTCCATGGCGGGTAAAAAACGCGCCAATTCCTGCGCCGCCTGGTTCAGGCCCTCTTCGATCCGCTTGGCGATGCTCAACTCCTCATTCCGGGTGAGCAAATCCACGGCCCCCATCTCACGCATGTATATGCGTACCGGATCGGACGTGCGTTTTTGTTCGGCATCGATCGCCGAGGTCAGCACTGCGGCGACGGCCGCGGTTTCCTCTTCATCCTCCTCGGTGACAACCGCCGGCACGGAAATCAGATCGGCGTCAGGCGCCTCTTCGTACACGTCGATCCCGATATCCTCGATCAGGCCGACGATATCTTCGATTTGATCCGGATCGGCCATGTCGTCGGGCAGATGGTCGGTGATCTCCGTGTAGGTCAGATAGCCCTGGATTTTGCCCTTGGCGATGAGCTCTTCGAGCTGAAATTGCTGCTGTTCTTGATTCATCAACTGAGTAGTCGTACTAGCTATGTTGCTAAAAAATTCAAACTTGTCTATTTATGGAAATCGTTGAGAAAACCGACGAATATCGATCACTATCTGTAAACAGGTTCCGTTGGATTGAATTCGGGTTCCACGCTTGCCGACGTTCCGGATTATCTCGACGGGTGAGCGTCTTCGCTCGGTCGGCTAGGCCTTAAATAAGGCTAGATCTTGCTTTTCCAAGAGACCGGGAAGTCTTTCGGAATGAACGCGGTACCGTGGGAGAGGACCGTCTTTATAGAAGTTCTGTCGGTTTTTCAATGCAATAGACTTACCCATGGGCGCTTAAGTTCCGTATCTATTGGGCGAGTTCGGAGCGGGACGCGAGTGCCGCGCAGCAACCGAGGATTTGAAACAAGGTCTAATTCATCGGGCGTTCAGTGGCCGGGTATAGCGACTCGTCGACAAGGCTACACATAAACTTTGACGCGATCGGGGAGACAATAGTGCCAGTCGTTTTAATTTCCTCAGTTTTCCGGGCGAGGCACCCATGCTCGTAGATTCGTCCAGATGCTTACCTTACCGTTCAGCTCGGAAGGCGAGCCCCTAGTGAGCGCCCGGCCGATCGATGCGATAGGCATTCGTTGGCTCCCGTTGGTGCTGGCCATGATAGGTGTCTCCGGTTGCGCGATCGATCCGGCCCGTCTGAACGGTCTCAGCGATCTCGATGTTTGTCGCGGGTACGCGGTTTACGCTACCTGGTTCATTTCCAATTCCCGGGCAGATCAATACAGGCATGAAATCGAGCGGCGAAACTTGGTTACTCCGGAAGAATGGGTACTGGTGGAGCAGAAGCGAATCCAAAAGGGCATGAGCCGATGCGCTCTTTATGCCTCATGGGGCATGCCGATGAGTGAGAATACGGTAGACGGGGCCGAGGAAGAAATCCGACACGTTTACCACGCCGGCTGGCTGATGTCGCCCGGCTCCGTCTACACGAAACACGGCAAGATCGAAGCTTGGGCGTATTGAATAGCGGGCGCATCGTCGAATACCCCATCTTCGCCCGTTTGGTCCCGGTGCTAGAACATGGAGCACGTTTGCCCGAACTTGCCACGGAAAAGGCCTTGCTCCACACTGGCGTTATTAACCCGGCCTATAAATATAGGCCGGGTTAATCCTGGGCAGGGATGCCCCGGCGCGGCGACAAGCCGCGTGAGCCCAGGCCGGGCGTGTACCGGCCTGGGCGGCGGCCCGAAATACCAGGAGGGTATTTACGGGCCTGATTAATAGATAAGCCAGTCGCGGTACCCGGCCTGGACAGGATGGATTCGGACCGAACGGAACCAAAGGAAGGATGACCATGGCGACTCAACGGCAACCACTAGGCACCCACGGCTCGAGCCGCCGGGGCAGCGGCCAACCCCAGCAGGTAGCGTAACGGATGGATGGACGACAAGTACTGATCAACCGGCAGACTTGGGATCAATTTATCCGCTCGGTCAAGAGTTTCGCCGGCTCCGAAGTCGGCGGGCGGGCCAAGCGGCTGTTCGCGGGGCTCATTCTCCTGCTGTTCGCGGTCAATGGCCTGAATGTGGTCAGCAGCTACGTCGGCCGGGATTTCATGACGGCGATCGAACACCGTAACGTGTCCGCGTTCACTGGCCAGGCCCTTCTCTGGATCGGCGTGTTTGTCGCGGCCTCGGCGGTGGCGGCGATTTTCCGGTTTACCGAAGAAAGGCTCGGTTTGCTGTGGCGAGAGTGGCTGACGCGATTGGCCGTCGTCCACTACCTCGAGCGCAGGGCCTATTTCCGTCTGGATGAAACCGGGAAGATTACCAATCCGGACCAGCGTATCGCCGAGGATATAAGGGTATTTACCGCAACCACGCTGTCCTTCGTACTCATGCTCCTCAATGCCACGTTCACCGTATTGGCATTTTCAGGGGTCATGTGGTCGATCAGTCCGATCCTGTTCGCCGTTACCATCGCGTATGCCGCCGGCGGTTCATACCTGACCATTGTGTTGGGCCGAACGCTGGTCGAATTGAACTATGCCCAGCTCGATAAGGAAGCCAATTTCCGGGCCGATCTCATCCATGTCCGGGAGAATGCCGCGTCGGTGGCGCTGCTGCACCGCGAACGGCGGCTTGGCGCCCGGCTCTTGCGTCATCTTGACGATTTGACGGGAAATTTTCGGCGGATCATCACGGTGAACCGGAACCTTAATTTCTTTACCACGGGCTATAACTACCTGATCCAAATCATCCCCGCCCTCGTCGTGGCGCCTTTTTTCATTCAAGGGCGCGTCGAGTTCGGCGTGATCACTCAGTCGGCGATAGCCTTCGCCCATTTGGTGGGCGCCTTCTCGCTGATCGTCACGCAGTTCCAATCGATTTCTTCGTTCGCTGCGGTGATCGCGCGGCTCGGTTCGTTGGCCGAGGCCATCAGCGGGGCTCGAGCGCCCGAAAGATCGGCCATCGAGACTAGCGAAGGCGAGCACGTGGCTTATGTGGGGCTGAACGTGCTGTCGCCGAGCGATGGCCGTCCCTTGATCAAGGATTTGACCGTCTCGATTTCGCCCGGAATCAGGGTTTTGGTCATCGGGCCGAGCGAGGAGGCCAAAGTGGCATTGTTCCGAGCCACTGCCGGTATCTGGGATAGCGGAACGGGGCGTATCGTTCGACCCGAGTCCAATCAGATTTACTTTCTTCCGGAACGGCCCTACCTTCCACCGGGCACGCTGCGGGAATTGCTCGTTCGCAGCGGGACAGAGGAATCGATCGCGGAAAACCGAATACTGGGCGTGCTGCGCGCTTTGGATCTCGAGCCTATATTGGCGCGTATCGGCGGGCTCGATGTCGAGCGGGATTGGGACCACATGCTTTCGCTCCGGGAGCAACAGCGATTGGCTTTTGCCCGTCTCATGCTGGCCGCCCCGCGTTTCGCCTTTCTGGATCGCATCAGTACTTCCATGCGGGCCGACGAGGCCGGCCAGCTGTTGAGGATGCTCTCGAAAAGCGAAATCACTTATGTCACGTTCAGTCGATGGACGACTGGACGAAGGGGCACCGATGAGAAGCTGGAGAACTACGATGCCGTCCTCGAACTCGCCGGAGACGGTGGATGGAAATGGCGGTTGATTCAGGATGAAGAATAATATGGAAGCGATTTGTCCTCGGCGGCTATGTTCCGACTCGGATTGGCACTCATTGCATTTCTGATGCTTGTCGCGGCAGCCGGAACCGCGCCGGCCGATTCCGCACAGGTGTTGGACAGGTTCGGACGGGGGGAGGGCTGGAGCACCGTCGCAGGGCAGGGAGCCCGAGTATCATTGGCGCCGGACCGGGGCCGGGAGGGATCGGCCTTACGCATCGACTTCGATTTCCGGAAGGGCGGCGGCGAAGTCATCGTCCACAAGCCGTTTCCGATTGCGCTGCCCGATAATTACGCCGTTACTTTAGCCCTACGCGGCACCGCGCCGCCCAACGTTCTCGAGATCCGATTGGTCGACCGGTCGGGCAAAAATGTCTGGCGCTTCCGAGATCCCGAATTTCGTTTCCCCAAAACCTGGCAGACGCTGCGCGTCAAGCGTCGCCGGTTCGAGTTTGCCTGGGGGCCGGCGGGCGAAAAAGAATTGGCGGAACTAGGGCTTATCGAGTTCGTGATCGCGCGCGGAACCGGAGGCCGCGGCACGCTCTGGATCGACGATCTGCGACTCGAACCGCTTCCGCCGCAGCGCGCTTATTCCGGATCGCCGTTCTTGACGGCGTCGAGTTCGCTTCCGGGGCTGGAACCGGCGCGGTTGCTGGATCAGCACCCCGAAGCGGCATGGCATAGCGCGAGCAACCGCGAACCTCAGTGGCTGCTTCTGGACTTCCGCGAGCGCCGGGAGTACGGCGGATTGATCATCGATTGGCACCCAGAGGACTATGCCACGGCGTATTCGGTCGAACGTTCCGACGACGGCCGAAATTGGCACAGGGCTTATGCGGTAACCCAAGGCAACGGCCGGCGCGACTACATTCCTATGCCTGAGTCGGAGTCCCGTTTCGTGCGGCTTTCCCTGGCGCAAAGCCGGCGCGGGAAGGGTTTCGGAATTCGCCGCGTCGAGGTCGCGCCGATCGACTTCAGTTCTTCGTCCAACCGAATGTTCGAACGCATCGCCCGCGATTCCGAAAGGGGGGCTTACCCCCGTTATTTTTTAGGCGAGCAAACCTACTGGACGGTGATAGGCAGTTCCGGAACCGAACGCCGAGGTGCGGAACGCGAAGCCCTTCTGAACGAAGACGGCATGCTCGAGGTCGACGAGGGTGCGTTTTCCGTGGAGCCTTTTCTTTATGTCGATGGACGGCTCCATGGCTGGGCCGACGGAACCGCTAAGCCCTCTCTCGAACGCGGCTATCTGCCGATTCCTTCGGTGCGCTTGGAACGAGGGCCGCTCTATCTCACGGTCACCGCGCTGGCGAGCGATGATCCGAAAGGTTCGATCCTTGCCCGTTATCGAGTCGAGAACCACACTGGAGCGGCCGTGAAAGCAAGTCTTTTTCTCGCCGTGCGCCCGTTCCTGGCGAATCCGCCGTGGCAATCCCTGCATACCATGGGCGGCGTTTCGCGTATCTACAGGCTTGGATGCGAAAATGCCGTTCTCCGGGGCGACGACCGTCTCGTCGTGCCGCTGACGCCGGCCGCCCAAGCCGGCGTCACGAGCTTAGATGGTTATCCGATCACTCTGGATCTGGCTCGAGACGCCGTTCCGCCTGCGAAAGCAGTAACCGATGCGAACGGATTGGCCAGCGGCGTGCTCCGCTATCCGCTCGTTCTCGCCCCTGGCGAAACGCGGGATGTTTATCTTGCGCTTCCCGCAAAAGGCAAGCCGGGCAGCCCGAAAAGACTTCTACATGGCGCGGATGCCGGCCAATTCTGGGAAAGGCAATACGCCGAGATCGTTCGAAAGTGGGAGAGGGAACTGGGGCAGGTCGCGTTTCGGGTGCCGCCGGCCGAGGAGGATTTCGTCCGCACCGTGAAGAGCAATCTCGCCTACATCCTGATTCATCGCGACGGACAGGCCTTGCGGCCCGGTTCGCGACGCTACGGCCGCACCTGGATTCGGGATGGGGCGATTACCTCCGCTACGCTTCTGGCCTTCGGCCATGCGGCGGAGGTGCGCGAGTTTATCCGCTGGTACGCTGGCTATCAGACGGCGGACGGAGCGATTCCCTGCTGCCTGGACCCGTGGGGTCCGGACTCCATGATCGAGCATGACAGTGCCGGTCAATTCGTTTACACAATCGCCAATTACTACCGCTACACCGGCGACCTCGAGTTCCTGAAGAGCTTGTGGCCCCGCATAACGCGGACCATCGACTACCTAGCCGCCCTGCGGCGGCAGCGCTTGACCGAGGAATACACCAAAGGCGAAGCTTTTCGTTTCTTCGGCCTCATACCGGAATCGGCCAGTCACGAAGGCTATGTGGCCCGTCCGGTCCATTCTTACTGGGATGATTTCTGGGCAATCCGGGGCATCGACGATGCCGCCCAATTGGCCGCCGCCGTCGGCGATCGCGAACGAGCGGCCCGCTATGCCGAATTGCGGGATGCTCTGCGCGCCGATGTCCACAGCTCGATCGGCTTGACTCGACGCAAGTTCGGCATCGACTTTGTTCCCGGTTCCGCGGAGCTCGGCGACTACGATCCGACCTCCACGGCGATCGCCCTTTCGATCGGCGGCGAGGCAACGGGACCCCTGGCTCCGGTTTTTCAGCGGACTTTCGGTCGTTATGCCGGCGATGTCGAGGCCCGGATAAGACGCGAGCTCGATGAGCAGGCCTATGCGCCTTACGAATTCCGCAATGTCGGCGCCCTGGTTCGGCTCGGAAAACGGGATGCGGCGTTCAGGACGCTACAGTTTCTTTTCCAAGGAAGACGCCCGGCTGCGTGGAATCAGTGGGCCGAGATCGTCTGGCGCGATCCCCTCGCGCCGCGTTTCATCGGCGATATGCCTCATTCGTGGATCGGGGCGGAATTCATCCAGGCTTTCCTGACCCTGTTTGCTTACGAAGAGACCGATCGGCGCCTGGTGATCGGTGCCGGTTTGCCGCGCCATTGGGTGGAAGCGGCGGGGGGCGTGGGAGTCGCGGGGCTGAAAACGTCCTATGGAATACTGAGTTATCATGCCGAAGTGCCTGCCCCCGGCGAAACCCGGATCCGGATCGATGAGGGTCTGACGATCCCGCCGGAAAACATCATCATCGATCTGCCCCTGCCGCAGGCGCCGCGCCGGATCGAAGTGAACGGCAAGGCGCAGACGTTGACCAATGGCCGATTCTTACTTCGGGATCTTCCGGCCGAGGTGGTTTTCCGCTATTGACCCGAGATTTTCCACGGCGAGCCGCTTGCACCGATAAGAACTGCGGGTGAATCGTAACCGAGAACTGACCGTTTCCTGACGACTCTTGTGCTCTAGCGGGTCTATGATCACCATCGACGTAACTGACAAAAGAGTCTTTTGCATGTTTCTTCTAGAGTCTAAACAACAGATCAGTTGCTTTGCCAGATTCTTCTTTGTGGGCCTTGCGGTATCCGCCACGTCTTTGCTGGCCACCGTTGCCTTCGTAGTGTTCATTCTGGTACCCGAGGAAGTGCGAAGCGCCACCCTACGCGGACCGCTTTTTCCTTGGTAAGTGATTGGCAATATGGTAAGGCTCGAAAATCCTGCTGGCGTGCCGTTGTCGGATAATTCCGAACGCAACCGTTAGCGGTTGACTGCTCTTCCCCAGCCTGTCCGGTTGAGGCGCGCAGCCCCCCTCGCATTTCTGCTTCCGGCCACGCTCATGTTCAGGTATGGCCGCGATTTACTACTTGAAGTGTTTGCAAGTAGCCTCGGACCTCGGCTGATAGTTATACTAAGTTCCGATACGGTGCCTATTTAAGCGCATCATCGAATAAAGCGAGCCGAATTGGGCGGCGCCTTTCATATTCATCGATCGGCCGATACCATGAAAACGAAGAAGGCCGATCCTTACATCAGCGTTTGAATTCGTCCCCTTATACTTTCAACACCGGTTGACATGCTTTTTAGCCCGATGGATCGGCCATCGGGCTTTGCCGGAACATTGCTTGATTCAGCGAGATGCCAAAAAATATTCTGACGATCTCCATTCTTGCCGCTCTCGTGCTGGGTGTGGCCTGCGGAGAACTGGTCCGCCGTTTCGTTCCCGATCCGGACGAAATCAAAACGTTCGTCAGTAATGTCTCGCTCTTGACCGAGGTTTTCATGCGCCTCATCAAAGCGATCATCGCCCCGCTCGTGTTCTCGACTCTGGTGGTCGGAATCGCCAAGCTGGGCGATGTCAAGGCGATCGGTCGACTGGGCGGAAAAGCCCTGTTCTATTTCTTCGTTGCGAGCCTCGCTTCGCTCTCGCTCGGCATGGTCCTGGTCAATCTGGCACAACCGGGCGTTCAGCTCCATCTGCCTGTCTCTCAGGACGCCGTACATGCTGCTCTGCCTGCAAACCACTTTGACCTGAAGACGCTCCTCCACCACGTGATTCCGCAAAATGTAGTGGAAGCCATGGGGAACAACGAGATCTTGCAAATCGTCGTGTTCGCATCGTTTTTTGGGGTGGCGGCGGCAACAACTGGAGATCGGGGCGAACCCATTATCGCCGCGCTGGATGCCCTGGGGCACGTGATGCTGCGGGTGACCGGCTACGTCATGCTGTTGGCGCCATTAGCCGTGTTCGGGGCGGCCGCGGGGATTATTGCCCAGAAGGGAACAGGTATTATCTCGACCTACGGTACGCTGATGATCGAGTTCTATCTGGCGCTGTTACTGCTCTGGGGAATGCTGATTTGCGTGGGATTTCTGGTGATTGGGACGCGGATAAAAAACTTGCTTTCGCGGCTTGGCGGACCGTTCTTGCTGGCTTTCAGTACGGCCAGCAGCGAGGCCGCATTTCCGAAGACGCTGCAGGAACTGGAGCGGTTCGGTTGTCCCAACCGCATTGCCAGTTTCGTGCTTCCCTTGGGTTATTCCTTCAATCTGGATGGCTCGATGATGTACATGACCTTCGCGACCTTGTTCATCGCCCAGGCGTACGGCATCGATTTATCGCTTCACCAGCAAATCATCATGCTGCTTACGCTGATGCTTACCAGCAAAGGCATCGCGGCCGTGCCGCGGGCGTCACTGGTCATCATTACCGGCGCACTATCGATGTTCGATATTCCGGAAGCGGGGCTGCTACTGCTCTTGCCTATCGACCATTTCCTGGACATGGGACGTTCCGCCACCAATGTTCTGGGCAATGCAGTGGCCGCGACGGTTCTGTCGAAGTGGGAGAAGCAGCTTCGCCATTGAAGACACTTCGGCTGACTATCCACAGTTTCGGTGGACAATCCTGTGCCGCAGCGATGCGCTAGCTTTGGGCTGGCCGCACCTCGCGTGAGGCGAGCAAGGTCCTGAGGATACCGGGGTCGATCGGCTTGACCAGATGATGATTGAAACCGGCCGCTGCGCTTCGCTGTCGGTCTTCGGCTTGTCCGTACCCCGTCAGGGCGAAAAGCGTCATCGAGTCTCCGTATTCCTTTCGTAAGTGCTGAGCGACTTCATAGCCGCTCATTCCCGGCAAACCGAGATCGAGCAAAACCACATCCGGCTTATACGTCTGGCATATATCCACTGCGGACCGGCCGTCATGGACGATGCGTGTTTCATGTCCCCACAGCTTCACCAGCAGGGCCATCGATTCCGCCGCGTCGTAATTGTCGTCCACCACCAGAACCCGTAGCACGGGCGGTGCTTCGGACGCCGGTAGAGCGCTCCAAGAGTGGGAAACCAGCTCGGTTTTTGCAGACAAAAGCGGGAGGTAGATAATGAACTCGCTGCCTTTTCCAGGTCCGTCGCTGCGCGCTTCGACATAGCCCCCGTGCATTTCCACCAGCCGTTTGACCAGTGAGAGCCCGATGCCCAATCCTCCGCGGGCACGGTCGATCCCCGGATCGACTTGGGCGAAGAGGTCGAAGACTTCGGACAGATCGTTCTCGGCAATTCCGATACCGCTGTCTCGAATCGAGACGAGGACTTCGTCCTTCCGGTCCTTGACGGTCACCCAGATGTGTCCGCCGTCCGGAGTGTACTTGTTGGCGTTATTGAGAAGATTGTCGAGTACCTGCGTTAATCGAACATCATCGCCCTCGACATAAAGAGGACAGGGCGGCAAAGTCAGCGTGACGGTATGCTGATGCGCCGATGCGCTGGGCCGGTGGTTTTCCACGACCCGAGCGGTTAAGGCCACGAGATCCACGGGCAGTTTGTGCAGGTTGATTTTGCCGCGCGTGACCCTTGAAACATCGAGAAGGTCGTCCACCAGCCGAGCCAGGTGCTGGGTCTGCCTCTCGATCATTTCGAGCGGCCGTTGACTCTCGGGCAGTAGCGGCACTTGGCGATGCAGGATATGGACGGCGTTACGGATCGGCGCCAGAGGATTCCGAAGCTCATGGGCCAGCATCGCCAGGAATTCGTCTTTGCGGCGGTCAGCATCGGCAAGCTCGGCCGCTCGGCGCCGCAACGAGTCTTCCAGCCGCTTGTACTCGCTTAAATCGACGATGAACGCGATCCAGGTGAACGGTGAGCGTTCCAGCGCAGTGGCGCAGATCAGGATCGGCACCCGAGTGCCGTTCTTACGGATGAATTCTTTCTCGAAAGGCGTGATCGCGCCGTGATCCAATAACTGGTTCCGAGCCGCTTCATCCAAGGCTTGGTATTCGGGCGGCGTCATCTCCGGCCAGCGTAATCTTCCCGCCTGCAGATCCTCACGGCTGTAACCCAACATATCGAGGAAGATCTGGTTGGCATTGCAGATCTGGTCTTCGATTCCCTCAAACACTCCGATGATATTGGCTTCCACCAAGCGCCGGGCGCGCATTTCGCTTTCGCGCAAGGCCTCTTCGGTTTGCCGGCGCTCGATGGCCAAAGCCAGCGTATAGGCAACGGCGCGCAGGAATTGGGCATCATCCTCGGTAAAAGCGCGGTGCTTTTTGGTATGCACGCCCAACACGCCGTAGGGCCGCGCATACCCGGGAATGGTGATGCTCATGCCACTCACGACGCCGTGCTCGAAGAGCAGAGGCGGACCGCTGAAGCGCGTCTCGCTGCGAAGGTCGTCGACGATGACCGGTTCGCCGGCGATCAGGGTGCTCTCGTCGGCCGGTTTGGAGATTAGCAGCGTGTAACCTGCTTGAGACTCCAAACCGGCGCTGACCGTTGCTTCTCCAACCAATCCTTCTCGCCAGCCCACACCCGCCTTCAATCGTAAGGCCCGACCATCGGGAAGAAGCTCCAGGATTTTCGTGTACTCGATGTCGAGACACTGGGCGATCTGTTCCACGGCGTGCTTCATCAGCCGATCAAGACTGGTGCCGGCCAGGGCCGATTGGCTCAGATCGGCGAGAATAGCCTTGCGGTGCGCGTGCTCCTGGATTTCGGCCTCGGCAGTCTTGTGGGGAGTGATATCGCGTATGACGCTTATGGTTAAGGTACCTTCCTCCGCCTTGATGGGCGCCAGATGGACGTCCACGGGAAACTCGCTGCCGTCCCGTCGCAGGCCGTAGAGTTCGGGGCGCTGGCTCATCTTGAGCCGATAAGGCGCTGCGCGGTAGTGCTGCCGGTGATCGATATGACGTGCTCTATAACGCTCCGGAATCAAGCTCTCGATTGGTCGACCCAGTAAATCTTCTCGATCGTAGCCGAACAATCGCTCCAGCTCCGCGTTGATTTGCCGGATGCGGCCTTGAGAATCGACGACCGCGATGGCATCCGGCAAGGCTTCGAAAAGAGCCTGACACAGCGTTTGATTCTCGGGCGATATTGCTTCGCTCGGCTTGGGCTTCGCGCGATCCCAGAGAGTTTCAAAAGAGCAGGGATTGATCTGTTTCATGATGCTGCACGCTGGGACGGCGGAGTTTACTTCTTCCGCTCCCTGAACGTTAGTGTCTCCTTATGGCATCGACGCAATCGGAGACCGATGGACCAATAAAGACCGCCGAGAATGAGTTGCTATCGGGATGCATTCGCGGGAGCACTGCGCGTCTCGGTACCGGGGTGTGGTTATTCATCGCGGTTTGACCTATTCAAACCCGTCCTGGTTTCCATGATTTTAGAGCCTTACGCGATATTTGGTGGAAGTTTCTTTGAGTTTGTCCTAAACGCGGGGCTCGCCGATAGCTGCGCTTTCGCCGATGTGAACGCCGCTCTGTTTTCACTGCCTGAAGTTCGGCAGGTGGTACAGGCCGTCCGCAGCTTGTCATCAGCCGGAAACAATTTATCGAGAAGATATAAGCCGAGGATCTTGGTGCATCAGGTGTCGCACCAAACCGGACCAGGGACGGTCTACCTTTGCTGATAGGCTTCGGTCTCCAAAATCATTTGCCGGAGCCATTCCATATACGGGGTTCCGCCGGTTCCCCTCGGGTCGCCGGTCCAGCGATTGATATATTCCTGCGCCCAGCCGTAATGGACACGGCGGAAAGAGGCAATCGCCTCGAGTATGGCATTAAAAGATTCTTTGTAGCGGGGGTGTCGGACGTTCGGCATGGCCTCGACCTCCTCGATGAGCCGGCGATGTTCGATAGGCATGTAGTTCCGCATGTCGGCCAAATGATCGGTCAAAGCCGAACGCTGGTGCGGAATCTTCAGGAACGCAACCAAAGTCGGCATGATACTGCTCTGCGCGCCGGTCTCGCCGCGGAATCGGATAGGCGCTTGGTCCACGCACTCATAAGTCACGCCGTCGAAAAATCGGATATACGGCCTAAAAGTCTTGTAATACAGGCGTGCATCCATTTTCTCGGGTATCCGTTTGAGCACTTCGACTTGGCGTCGCACTGCACTTTCGATTTGCCACAGTTCGGTGCCGATGTCGGAATTCGGATCGACGGCGAATTTCCGTTTGACCGAAGCAATGGCGGCCAGAATGTCTGCGGCAATCGCCTCGATTTCCACATGTACCAGAATGAACCAGTGTTCATCGTACATGTGAACGAAATTCTGGATCGTGTCGATGTTCCCCAACCGAATCGGCTGGTCTTTGCGGAAGCGCTTCCAGTTATACAAGGCATAGCCGTCGTAGCTCAAAATCGGCGGACGCCCCAACAGCAGGCAGGCTTTTGCCAGCGGTACGGCGATGTTGCGCGGCAGCATTCGCGCCGGTTCCATCCCGACCTGATTGACATAAGCGGAGGCGAGAAAACCGATCCGTAGGTAGTACAGCCGAAGCTGCGGCAGCGTTTCGGCAGTGACCGGTTCCTCCCAGCTCGGGATATCGAGCTCCCGCGCATAAGCGCGAAATCCTACGTCATGCAGAAGGCTCGGCAAATCACGGCCGACCTCGTCGATTACGGCGTAGCGGGAATCGTAAGGGAAGGCCGTGAGGGGGTCCTGTTCTGGTAGAAAGCCGCGCTCAGCATAATGGGATTTCAACAGTTCGCTTGCTCCGGCCTGCGAGGCTCCCGGGCCGAGTCTGTCGTACTGCCCGTGTGTGTCGGTGATCATTGCTGCTCCGGTGAAAAGCGGGTTTTGCTGCGACTGAGACCCCGGTTATGCGAACTTCGTTCGCTTTGTGGGGAGTAGTCTCCGTGGTAATGGCCTTCCGAGCTACTATGCGGCGGCTCCCTTATCAATCCTACGAACGGCAATCCGAGTCCTTTTGGCTCGTCGATATCCGCCGCGACACCGAGCCACTTTATGATTTGAATTTTTCCGTGTCCAGTCGGGGGGGTAATCGACTTGCCGTCGATAGTGGCATGCCGCATGGACGCATTCCGTGCAGCGCGTCAACCACGTCTTGAACGGTGCCGGTCCACAAGTCCGATGTCTCCGGCACTGTTCATGAGTGCCCGGAATGTCCCAACAAGAACCCGAGGGTTTCCAGCAATACCCCGAATCCTAGAAAAACCAGGCCAATCCAGGCGTTCTCCGGAGCAAGCAGAAACAGCACTCCCCCGGTTGCCAGTAAACCCAAAGATATACGCCTGCGAATGGTCGGACTCTTGAGCATGGGGATCGATGCTACGGTTCAGCCCCAAGCGATTTCAATTGATTAAGTTGCTCCGGAGTCAATACGGCATTGATCGCCGCGCGGGAACTCAAAGCCGTGTTCACCAATGCGTCGAAAGCCGCCGTGTGATTTTTTGCCGCAATACGGATAGCCGCCTCGTCGCTCGCCGGGTTCAGAAAGAGCCGATAGGCCGATCGTTGGGTTTCACGAAGTTTCTTGCCGATTTCCTTGATCTTTTGCTGATTGTCTTGGTGTATCCGCACGATCTTGCCGATTTGTTCGTCGGAGAGCTTGAGCTCGTTGACGTGGCGAAGCATCACGTTTTCATAGCTTTCATGCGCCCGCAATCCGCCTTCTTGCAAGCTTTCCAATAGCTTGCGCAGCTTGACGCCATGCGCGCTGTCCATGGCGCGCGGCTGGCTTTCGGTTGCGGGCGTCTTCGCGGCTGCCGGCAATCCCCATGCGGTTAATGCAAAAACCGATGCCGTCAACAAAGCGGAGAGCTTTTTCATGGGTTTCCTCGTCATCCAACGCCGATTGTCAGATCATTGCGCTTCGAGGCCGACGAGCAACGCCCGGTAAGCGCATCGTCGAGTGTGCCCCGGGAGAACGTTGGACATAACGAGCACCGGAAAGCACTAATCGCGTCGGCCATCGAACTTGAACAACCAGGCGACTCGGCCCTGAGCCAATTTCGACCGTCATCGAAATATTCGATCGGACAGCCCGTGGCCTAGTTCCGCCTGGACCACCGCTCTCGTGAGTCTCGTGCCGACGGCAGTTGGTCGACGATTCGCGGACTTCAAGATTTTTTCGCAAACGAAGGCCGCGCACTATGGTCTATCAAAGATTAAAGCGTATCCTTGTAGGAAGCCGGCATGTACGACTGGATTGTCGTTGTCCCGGTGTTCGGGCATGGCTGTAACCTGTTCGGATTCTTGGGCTTCGACCGAAAAGCCGGTTATTGTTCTAGTAAAGGAGATAGACGATGCGGAAGGCTTTCTACGGACGCTGCGCCCCCCGGTTTTTCGTGCTTCGAATTATCTTGGCAAGTGCTCTTACGGCCTATGCGTCTTTACTCTCCGCGAGATCGGTCGATACCGGGAGACACCGCGTGATAGCCGCCGAGATCATTGTTCTGCCCGCGCCGCATACCGCGGGTTCCATGTCATTGGAAGAGGCCTTGCACAGGCGCGATTCGGTTAGGGAGTTTCTCGGGACGCCGATGTCGTTGGAAGACGTATCTCAGCTCTTATGGGCCGCTCAGGGAATCACCCATGACGATCAGCTCCGCACCGCCCCTTCGGCCGGTGCGCTTTATCCGTTGGAGCTGTACCTAGTGGGCGGCGACGTTCTCAATCTGCCGGCAGGCATTTACCGGTATCTCCCTCAACGGCACCGGCTGGAGGTGATCCGTCGCGGCGATTTTCGGGCCGATCTCGCCGCCGCGGCAATGCATCAGGATTGGCTGAAAGACAGCGCGGCAATCCTGGTATTCGCTGCCGTGGAGGAGCGAACGACCGCGAAGTACGGCTCCCGCGGCCGCGCCTACGTCCATGCGGAAGCCGGGCATGCGGCGCAGAACGTTTTGCTTCAGGCGGTAGCCCTGGGACTTGGCGGTACGCCGGTCGGGGCATTCGATGACGAGTGGTCGGCGCAAGTTCTGGACCTTCCAGCGGAGGAGAAGATCCTATATTTGGTGCCCATCGGAAAGCCGCGCTAAGAGGTTATGCGAGAAGCTACTCGCGTCCCATAGAGGCCCTTTCGACTGAGCCTAGGACGGGCACGCTCTTGGGCTGCCCGCGAGGCTTCCCACATACCCTCCAAGAGACGCCGGCGGCGAGAGCGATCCCCCTTGTATCCTGGAACGGCACCGTGCCGATTGACGGTTTTGATCATTCAGGGAGTGAACCATGCGACGTTTGCACATTGCCATCGTCGGTTTCGGCAGACTCGGTTTGGCGTGTGCCGAAGCGGCACGGAACGACGAACAGATTGTCTTGGCCGGTGTCGTGCGCCGACCGGAGTCGGCGCAGATCCTGCCCGCTCCCTTCGATCGGATTCGTGTCGTTTCCCATATCCGCGAATTGTCCGGTCTCGATGCGGTGTTGGTCTGTATCCCAGCGGAGTGGGTTAGGGGCTGCGTACACGATTTGCTCCAACTGGGTCTGCCCGTCGTCGAGTGCGCAAGATTTCATGGCGAGGCTGTTCTTGAGCACAAGCAGGCCATAGATCGCTGGGCGATCCGCTTCGAGCGGCCCGCTGTCGTGGGCGCCGGCTGGGACCCTGGGGCGCTGTCCTTGATGCGGGATTTGTTCGCTCTGCTCACGCCGAAAGGACACACCGACATCAGTCATAGGCCCGGCATCAGCCTGCATCACACCACGCTGGCCGGCTCCGTACCGGGAGTTAAGGGGGCGCTTTCGACGGAACACCGGAACGCCGACGGGCAGATGGAGCGCTATGTCTATGTCGAATTGGCGGACGGCGCGAGACTGGAAGAAGTGAAAGCGGCCGTTGCCGCTGACCCGCTGTTCGGGGGCGACATCACCACCGTATTTCAGGTCGAGAGTATGGCGGCGCTCGAGGACGAGCACGGCGTACTGCTGCAACGCCACGGTTCGGCCGGTCAAACCAAACACCAGTATCTGATGTTCGAAGCGCGCCTTTCCGAGGCCGCCCTGAGCGCTCAAATGATGCTGGCGGCGGCCCGTGCGCTGCCCGGTTTGAAGCCTCGCGCTTATTCGCTGTTCGATCTGCCTCTGGGCGCCCTTTGGGGTGAGTTGCGTAAGGATTCGGAACAGACGTTTCTCTGAGTCGCTGCCGTGCATCCTTATATCTCGATTCTTCCGTTCACAAGAAGCAGAATTTCCGGCTGATCACCGGGAGAGCGACCTCGGATCGGTAGGTTACGCGGAGCCTGTCCTGAGCCTGTCGAAGGGCCTGTCCCGAGCGGAGCCTAGGGGCTAACCCACCATCGATGGGTTTCGCTTCGCTCTACCCATCCTACGATGAATGTTCACTCGAATGCCGAATGGAATTAGCTATGTTCGCCTGTTTTCTTTCGAATCGGCGAAGGTATGTTGGCCAAGAATGCGTGAAACAATGTCGGATCGTAACCGACAGCAAATCCCAGCAAGGATAATAGTCCCGCCATCCTGAGATACTGGGCGGCATTGGTCTCGCTGATCGCTTCCGTCGTTCCGCCGGGAATTCCGATGGCCAAACCGGCGATGTACAGCAGATAAACCAGAAAGCTGCGGCACATGCTGGCCAATGGAGATTCTACCCGGTAGGCCATGCTTACGGGAGCCAATGCCTGGTCGGAGTCTGCGGGTTGATCCTGGTCTTCGGTCCCTGCTTGATACCCCTTGAATGTCAACCGGCTCGATACTCCACCTATCACGCCGGAGAGGCATGTCAGTATGGCGACGTTGGTGTAGGTGTAAAGAGAAGCTGCGATGATGAAATCGTGCCAATTGAACGATGCCGCGAGATGGTCGCGATAGGGGCGTGACGAAATCAGCAGTCCTGAACCGAACAGCGTGATCCAGGCGACGAGACCCAAAAAGCCTATGACATAATCGACCCATTTTCGGTATGGCATAGTTTTCATCTTGGCGCCTCCTTTGATAAAGCGCCTTGATTTTAGAGGCTTTTGGGGGATTAGCCATACCGCTGTCCAAGCGCCAGCAATTTTCTGCTCGAAAAGGCTCGATCATTCCTCCGACCAAGGTTCACCGCTTCCTTGCCGCGACTTTTTCTCGCCGGGCTCTTCCGGAGTTCCCGCCGAGGGTTCCTGTTCCAAGGGCTCTTCTTCCGGAAATCCCTCGCCCCACTCGTCTCCGCCTTCTTCCGGGCTTGTACCGGTCGGCCGCTCCTGGGACTTTTCGATTTCCTTCAGAGGCTCGACCCAATCTTCGGGCGGCGTATCGGAGACTTCGGTACCCGTGAGATCGTCCACTTCCGAGACGTCCAGAGGCCCGCTCCAGTTTTCCGGCGCCTCGATAGGCTGAATCTCGAGCCGGTACCAGGCATCGAAATCCATCTCTTCCACATCTCCGTCGAAATGCTGGATCTCCACCAAATCCGCCTCCTCATCCACGAAGACGACCTGGAAGGCTTGACCCTTGTCCAGATGTTGGTACCAATTGCCGACAATAGGATCCGCTTCAGAATTCATCGTTATGCCCTCGTCTTATACACCGAGATCTCGTTCTACCGGCGAGCGGCTCGGATACCCTAAGGAACGCTCGGCCGGTAAGCTAGCCGAATCGAAATTGAGTCTGTCCATCCTTTAGGTCTGCAAAGCAGATGGAAGTTTAAATTGGACGAAACGGCCGAGAGCCGTCGCCGGATCATCGATCGGGCGTGCAAACGCTCTAAATTGACAAAGCTCACATAGCAGAAGAAATTCTTAAACCTCAACGGTCAGCCGATCAGAGAACTTTTCATCAACCGCAACCACCGAAGGACATGTTCGTCATGCTGTGGGATATTTCGCCCGTCGCCTTCACCATTTCCATAGGCGCTTTCCAGCTTCCGGTCCACTGGTACGGACTTTTCTTCGCGTCGACTTTCGTCTACGGTCTGTTCGTCTTCCGTTACTTGTTTCGGCGTGAGGGACGGCCGGAGGACGAGGTTTACGATCTGGTGCTGTTCGTCCTTGCCGGAACTGTGATCGGAGCCCGCTTGGGCCACGTGCTGTTTTACAATCCGGGTTTTTATCTGACGCATCCGTGGAAAATCCTCGCGGTGTGGGAAGGCGGGCTCGCGAGCCACGGCGCGGTGGTCGGCATTCTGATCGCGGTCTGGCTATATTCCCGTCGGGCGACCAATCAATCGTTCCTCTGGGTGTGCGATCGCATCGGCGTTACCGTACCTTTGTCCGGATGCCTGATCCGCATCGGCAATTTCTTCAACTCGGAAATCCTGGGCCACCCCGCCGACGTTCCCTGGGCGATTGTCTTCGCCCGGGTCGATTTGCTGCCGCGCCACCCGGTACAGCTTTACGAGGCTTTCTGTTACTTGTTGATTTTTCTGGTCCAGTTTCGCTTTTATCTCAGGCGTGGGAATAGCGTGCCCGAGGGTTATATGTTCGGTCGCTTTTTCATCCTGGTATTCGGTACCCGCTTCGTCCTGGAATTCTTCAAGGAGGGCCAGGCCGCTTTCGAGTCCGGCTGGACGATTACCATGGGCCAATGGCTGAGTATTCCGGCGATGCTAGTCGGGATGTATTTGGTGCGGCGAGCGTGGCGCTTGCAGCGGGCGTTCGGAGCCGATTTGAATGCCGCGCCGCCCCAGTCGGATGCTTGATCGCGAAACGGATTATCGACCTTTGCGGTAGATGGGCAGTTCTGGTCGCCAAGGATTCCATTCGGGCGGCATTTCGGGCAGCGATTCGTGCGCGCCGATCACGAGAAGCCCTCCGGTCGACAGGCGAGCGTCGAGACCGTGCAGGATGTCCCGCTGCAGGGCGATCGAGAAGTAGGTAAATGCGAGGTTGCGGCAGAGAATGAGATCGAAGGGGCCGTCCGGCAAGGTTTTGCGCAGATCCTGCGCGGCCCAGCTCACCGGTCCGCGATATTCCGGTTTGATGCAGTACCGTCCCTGATTTTCCGTGAAGGCTAGGTCGCGCCAAGGCGGCGGCAATTCCTTGAAACTGCTCGGCGGATAGCAGCCGCGCCGGGCTCGGGCAATCTGATCCGGATCGGCATCAGTGGCGGTCAGTTCAAACGCGATATCCGGAACCTGCGGCGCGATTTGCAGCGCCCAGATCAAAGTCAGCGTGTACGACTCCTCGCCGGCGCCGCAGCCTGCGCTCCAGCCGCGCATACGGCGTTCGCCGCGGGTTCGGCAGAGGCGAATCAGCTCCGGCAATCCGTCGCGGGCGAGAATATCGAAGACCCGGCGGTCGCGGTAAAAGCGGGAGATCGTAATTCGGCAGAAACTATCGAGCCGCGGCCATTCCTCCGCGTGAGTTTCGAGGTGGCGGCGATAAGCGTCGAGATCATCCATCTGCAATTCCGCCATACGTCGAGCGATGCGCCTGATCACCTGACGCCGGACTTTGCGGAACCCCGGCCAGCGCAGTTCCAGGCGCGGCAAGGCCCATTGCAAGAAATCCACCCATTTAGCTTCCTGGTCCGTCACCGTTGCGTCCTTCTGAATCAAGGGTTCGCGCAACGCCGAACATTCAGGGAGTCCGCAGAGAGGCCCGGAGAACCCTTGCCGCGTCGACCGACCGTGGACGGCTTCCTTCGCTCGCGATCACTTGGGCAGCGAGAAGCAAGCCGAAGCGCAGACAGGTTTCGGGGGCGGCCCCTTGTGCAAGTCCGTACAGAAAGCCGGCGTCGAAGGCGTCGCCACCGCCGGTTCGATCGGCCTCTGTCGCCGGGAACGCGGGATGGGCGTATTCGCCGCTCGGTCCCAACGCCACCGCCCCTCGGGCGCCCTGGGTAACGACCAAAAAGTTTGAAGGCGAGAGACGCTTCCGCGCTTTGCGCGGATCGGTCGAACCGGTCCAGCGGCGCAGCTCGGTTTGGTTCATGAAGATCAAATCCAGCCGGGGGATCATTTCTTCCGTAGGCCCTTCATCCAGATCGCAGGAGACGGTGGCGCCCCGTTCCTTGGCGAGACGGATCAAGGGCAGCGCGAGCTCGTGCAGAGAGGTCGCCACGTGCAAGTGCGCGCCAGGGTAAAAAATCCGGCCATCGATCTCCGCCGGATCGAAGCAAGCGTTCGCCCCGCCCGAAGTGACCATGCGCTTGCTGCCGGGGGTCGCGAAAATGGCGGCCATGCCGGTAAGGCTCCGGCGGGTGCGCTGAATCAGGCTCGTATCCGTCCCAGCTTCGGCCAGCGCCGCGATGGCAAGCGTGCCGAAGGGATCGTCGCCCACGCACCCGAGCATTCGTACAGACTGGTTGAGCCGCGCCAGCCAATAGGCCGTATTGGCGGCCGATCCGCCGTAGTTCAAAACGCATTTTCGGCAGCGCAGTTTTTCGTGTTCTTCCGGCAGGCGCTCGACCGGAAACGTGAGATCCGCGTTCAAGCTCCCGGCACAGATAAATCGGGTAATCATGTTTAACCTTAGCCGTCGGTTAAAGCGTAAGATAAGCCTATTCCGCCGCTCGGACCAAACGAGGTCTTATGACTAGATTGTCTCGAATGATGCGCGAGATCGAGGAGGAGGTTACCCTCACCCGGCATCTCATCGGCAAAGACACGCTGAATCCGAGGGTGCTGGACGCGATGCGAAAAGTCCCTCGTGACCGTTTCGTGCCTTCCGAGTCCAAGGCTTACGCTTATGAGAACGGGCCCGTGCCCATCGGTTACGGTCAAACCATCTCCCAGCCCTACATCGTGGCCTTGATGACCGATCTCCTCGATCCAGAACCGGACGACATCGTTCTGGAAATCGGCACCGGTTCCTGCTATCAGGCGGCGGTCCTGTCGCTGTTGGTTAAGCGGGTTTACACGGTGGAAATCATAGCGGAGCTGGCCGAGCAGGCGAGGGAGCGGCTGATGCGCCTCTGCTACGCCAACGTGGAGGTCCGTGCCGGCGACGGCTATCACGGTTGGCCGGAACATGCGCCCTATGACGGCATCATCGTCACGGCGGCCGCCCCGTACCTGCCGAAAGCCTTGCTCGATCAGCTCAGGCCCGGAGGCAGGATGGTGATCCCTATCGGGCTGCCTTATCGCCACCAGGAACTGATGCTGGTGGAGAAGGACAAGCAAGGCCAAATCGAAACCCGGAGCATTTTGGATGTGGCCTTCGTGCCGCTCACAGGAGACTCGATGATCGAACCGGAGCGCGAATCCGTGACGCGCATCGATCGAACGAACGAATACGGATGGAGAACGACCATGACTGCAAAATTATCGGATGCCCAGATCAACGAGCTGAAACTGGCGCTCAAGAGCCGCTATCGAGATCTCAGGGAAGAAATCCGTCAGGAGCTCTTGTCTTCGGATAACGAGCAATACATCGATCTCGCCGGTCAGGTTCACGACATGGAGGAGGAATCCGTCGCGGACTTACTGGTGGACCTCAACCTGGCCATCATCGACCGGCACATTCGGGAGCTTCAGGCGATAGACGCAGCCCTGCTCAGAATCGCCAACAACGAGTACGGTATCTGTATCGAGTGCGAAGGGGAGATCGGCTATCCTCGGCTGAAGGTAAATCCCGCGGCGCTGAGGTGCCACGATTGCCAGGAGCGATACGAGCATACCCACGCCGCCACTTCGCCGAGCTTATAGGGAACGGCCGGATATGCGGCGGTACCGTGCGGAACCGGATAGAGGGCCGCCGGTCCGCGCATCCGCCATTCGGTCGATCCGGGCTAATCCAGCACGTGGGACGCCAACCCGTCCGCCAGCTTGGGCTCGAACCAGGTCGATTTCGGGGGCATGACCTTTCCCGCATCGGCCACGGCCATCAAGTCTTCCATGCGGGTAGGGTGCACCGAAAACGCCACGGCCATTTCGCCGGAATCGACGCGGCGCTCCAGTTCGCGTAAGCCGCGGACGCCGCCGACGAAGTCGATCCGCCGGTCGCGGCGGGGATCGGAGATGCCGAGGACCGGCGAAATGAGGTTGTCCTGCAAGAGACTGACGTCGAGCCGCGCCACCGGGTCCGCGGGGATCAACTCGGGTCTTATGGTCAGCTTGCGCCAGTGTCCGCCGAGATACACGCCGAACTGGCCGGGATTTTCCGGTTTCACCGGATTGTCGGCTTTTTCTATGGCAAAGCGCTCGGACACCCGGCTCAGAAACTCCGCTTCGCTCAAACCGTTCAAATCCTTGACCAACCGGTTGTAATCCATGATCCGCATCTGGCTCTTGGGAAATATCACCGACAGAAAGTATTCGTAGCTTTCATCGCCGGTATGGCCGGGATCGGATTGCCGGCGCGAGGCCGCAACCCGCGAAGCCGCGGCGGAACGGTGATGCCCGTCGGCGATATACAGTGCCGGCAGCGCATCGAAAAGTTCGGTGAGCCGGGCGATGGTATCTTCATCGCGAATGCTCCAGAACGTATGCCGCACGCCGGACTCCGCTACCGCGTCGGCTTCGGACGGTTGCTCGGCGGTTTTCGCCAACAGGCTGTCGATCTCGGGCGCATCGGGATACGCCAAAAGCACCGGACCGGTCTGAGCGTTCAACGCCACGATCTGGCGTACCCGGTCGTCCTCCTTGTCGGGGCGGGTGAACTCGTGTTTGCGGATGCGGTTGGCGTCGTAAGCGGCGACACTGGCGGTCGCGACCAGGCCCAACTGCGTATGGTCGCCCATGACGAGGCGATAGGCATAATAGAGCGGCCGGTCGTCTCGCTTCAGGATGCCGGAATTCAGCATCCGCTTCAGATTGTCCGCGGCCTTGGCATAAACCTCCGGAGCGTAAGCGTCGGTTCCGGGCGGCAAATCGATTTCCGGTTTGGAAATGTGCAGAAAGCTCCACGGACGGCCCGCCGCCAGCGTTCTGGCTTCTTCGGTATTCAACACGTCGTAGGGCGGTGAGATAAACTCCGCGGCGCGACCGGGCGCCGGACGGAGAGCGGAGAAGGGGCGGATGAGGGGCATGGTCGTTTTCCTGAGGGCAATGGCTGAATTCTAACACCGGAGCCGAGAAACCTTATTTCAGTAATGACTCGTGCGGCTGTCAGTAATTTCACCGGGTCGTTGGTCCAATGGAGCAAGGAATGGCGAACTGGAGCCCAATGACGATGTCCTGTATTCTCCCTCATCTTTCGAGGCTAGAGCATTTCCCGGTTCGGTGTAGCGCCCCGGCTGTAGGTCGGGAATCCCTTCCCGACGTGGCTGTCGGCAAAGGATTGCCGACCTACGACTATGCGTCTTGTTCTACCATTAGCAGTTTCAGCCCCTTGTATCGAGGTCTTCATTTCAACATGAGCAAAGCCTATCGTCCGATTTTCGTTGCAACGCTTCTTTTGCAAGCCGCCTGTGTCAGCGTTTCGAATCAGCCTCGCGGGATTTACCAACCTGGCCAGATACCGGGCGAGTCCACGGCCGAGCGCCAGCCGGGTACTCCACAGGCAGGCGCGAGAGAAACCCCTGCTCCGTCATGGAGAGCGAAACCACCCGTCAGAAGCGAGCCCGTCGCTTCATCGCCTGCAGTTCTGGCCTTGTTGAGCGAGGCCGAAAACAACCGCAAAAGCGGGCAACTGGACAATGCCGCCTCCGCACTGGAAAGAGGGATACGCATTCAGCCGCGCAATCCTCTGTTGTGGCATCAATTGGCCGAAATTCGGCTCCAGCAGCATCAGCCGGGCCTTGCCGAAGATCTGGCGAAAAAATCGAACCAGCTTGCGAGGGGAAGCCAGCCGCTGACCCAAAAGAACTGGTCCATTATTGCGCAGGCGCGCCGGGCGAAAGGCGACCTGGCCGGTGCGGCGATGGCCGAGCAGAAAGCCGGGAACTGAATTGCCGGATTTGCTTTCGATCTTGGGGGCGGAAGGCCCGTTCGCCCGGTGCTTGCCGGGGTTTCGCCCGCGCCAGGGACAGGCGGAGATGGCGCAAGCCGTCAAACAAGCAATCGACGGCAAGAGCTGCCTGGTCGCGGAAGCAGGTACCGGCACGGGCAAGACCTTGGCCTATTTGGTTCCGGCGGCTTTGTCCGGCAAGAAAGTCATCGTTTCGACCGCCACCAAGACTCTCCAGGATCAGCTTTTCCGCAAGGACCTGCCTATGGTCCGGCAAGCGCTGGCCGTGCCGTTCAAGGCGGTACTTCTGAAAGGGCGAGCCAATTATCTGTGTCCGTACCGTCTGCAAAACACCCTGGGATTCAAGGCGGGTTACGGCCCACGCGAGGCGTACGCCCTGGAGGCGATCCGGCGCTGGAGCAAGACCACCCGGACCGGTGACATCGCCGAAGTCGTCAACGTGCCGGAATCTTCGGTGCTTTGGTCTTCGGTGACCTCGACCGGAGACAACTGCCTGGGGCAGGAATGCCCCCAATACGAAGACTGTTTCTTGGTGAAGGCACGCCGCAGTGCTCAGGATGCCGATATTCTGGTGATCAATCATCATTTGCTGTGGGCCGACTGGACCTTGAAGAACGACGGCTTCGGCGAGCTTTTGCCCGACTGCGAAGCGATCGTGGTGGACGAGGCTCATCAATTCGTCGAATCGGCGGCCCAGTTTCTGGGGCTCAGCATCAGCTCCCGCCAGCTCCACGGGTTGGCGGACGATATCCTGGTCGAGCGGCTCAAGAACGCGAAAGATATGCCGCAGCTGCTCGAAGAAGCGGAACTGCTCGAGCAATTGACGGCGGAGCTGCGGCAGGCTTTGGGCGACCCTTCGCGGCGGGAGGCGTGGCACAAGGTGGCGGACGATTCGGCGGTAACCGAAAAGCTCGCCGAGTTGCGCCGGCATTTGCACGATCTCGAAGCCATCCTGAAAGAAGCCGCCGTTCGCAGCAAAGGCCTCGAGTCGTGTTGGAAACGTTGTACGGATTTGGGCGTGCGGCTGGAGACTTTCGACAAGGACGAAGGCAGCGAAGCCGTACGCTGGTTCGAGGTCTATAAGCACAGTTTTTCCCTGAACCGGACCCCGTTGGCCATCGCCGGCGAATTCGCGCGGTTTCGGAAGCACAGTCAGGCCGCCTGGATCTTCGCATCGGCAACGCTCACGGTGAGCGGCCGGTTCGATCATTTCGTCGGACAACTGGGACTCGGCGGTGCCGATTGCCGGGCTTGGGAAAGCCCGTTCGATTACCGGAACCGGTGCTTGTTGTTTCTGCCGCCGGGGCTTCCGGACCCGGCGGTCGACGGTTTCACCCAGGCTGTGGTGCGAGCCGCGCTGCCGGTTTTGAAGGCCAGCCGGGGCAGGGCATTCATGTTGTTCACCTCGCATCAGGCCTTGTCGGACGCTGCGGCTTTGATCGCGCAGCATCTCGATTATCCGCTGTTCGTTCAGGGCAACCAGCCCAAAGCGGTGCTTCTGGAAGCCTTCAAGCAAGCCGGCAACGGTATTCTCCTGGGCACCGGGAGCTTTTGGGAGGGGGTCGACGTTCCGGGACCGGCGCTTTCCTGCGTCATTATCGACAAATTGCCGTTCGCTTCACCCAGCGACCCGGTGCTCAATGCTCGGCTCGAAACCCTCCGCCGCAACGGACTGAATCCGTTTGCGACCTATCAGCTTCCGGCCGCAACCATCGCGCTCAAGCAGGGCGTGGGGCGCTTGATCCGGGATCAGGAGGATCGCGGCGTGCTGATGCTGTGCGATCCGCGGATTTTGTCCCGCTCCTACGGGAAGGTTTTTTTGAACAGCCTGCCGGATACGCCGAGGACCCGTTCGCTCGCCGATGTGCAGCGGTTTTTCTCCAGTGAATTCGAAAAAGAGATCGCGGTATGAAGATTCTGGCCATCGAAACCGCCACGGAAGCGTGTTCGGCCGCCTTGCTGATCGATGACACCGTTCTCGAACGTTATGAGCTTGCGCCGCAGCAGCATAATCGGCTGATTCTGCCGATGATCGACTCCTTGCTGGCCGAAGCCGGAGTCAGGGTTTCGCAAGTCGATGCTTTAGCGTTCGGACGGGGGCCCGGTTCCTTTACCGGCGTCCGCATCGCGGCGGGCGTGGCTCAGGGGATTTCGTTCGGTGTTGATCTGCCGGTGGTTCCGGTTTCGACGCTGGCGGCCCTGGCGCAGGATGCCTTGATCGAGTCTCCGGAAAAGGTCGCATTTTCCTGCATCGATGCGCGCATGGGCGAAGTCTACTGGGCGGTCTACCGTAGGGGAGAATCGGGGTTGGCGGAGCTTTTGGGCGAAGAATCGGTACGGCCGGCCGAACGCGTTTCGTTTCCCGATCATGCCGAAGGCGTCGGTATCGGCAGTGGATGGAAGACCTACGGTTCGGTTCTCCAGGAGCGTTTGGGCAGCGACGTAAAAAGGATTCTGCCCGACCGCTTTCCGCGCGCGGCGATGGTGGCTCGTCTTGGCGCCGATGCTTTCGGCAGCGGTTTCTTTGTGGAGCCGGAACAGGCGCTGCCGGTTTATCTGCGCGACAATGTCGCTAAAAAGCCGGGTTCACGAACGTAGGCGGATCGATCTTTGTAGCGGTCCCGTCGAAAAACGCAGAGAAAGGGAAAAATCCCTGAGGAGGGGGCCTCTATAGTAAACTATCGGGATGGCTCAATATTTTCAGATCCACCCGGACAACCCGCAAGCTCGGCTCATTCGCCGAAGCGTCGAGATCATTCGCGAAGGGGGCGTAATCGTTTATCCGACCGATTCCTCCTACGCGTTCGGCTGTCAGATGGATAATAAATCCGGGCTGGACCGCATCCGCCGAATTCGCCAGTTGGAGGAAGATCACAATTTCACCTTGGTCTGCAGGGATCTGTCGCAGATATCGACTTTCGCGAAGATCAACAACGAAGCATTCCGACTGATCAAATCGCTGACGCCGGGGCCGTTCACCTTTATTCTCAAAGCGACCCGCGAAACGCCGCGTCGCCTGCAACATTCGAAGCGCAAAACCATCGGTATCCGCCTGCCGGACAATCCGATCACGCTGGCGCTGGTAGCGGAACTGAACGAGCCATTGTTCAGTTCGACCCTGATTCTCCCCGGCGATGATGACGCCATGACCGACCCCGAAGACATTCGCGACCGCCTCGAGAAAGAGGTGGATTTGATCATCGATGCCGGAGTCGTTCCCTATACGCCGACCACTATCATCGGCTTTATCGAAGACACGCCGGAGATCGTCCGGCAGGGGTCGGGCATCGTCGCCTCGCTTCAGTAACCACGTTCATTCCTACAAAGATTGCACCAATGGAAGAACTTACCTTCGCTCAACGTTTCGCCATCTGGATCCTCCCGGTCCTGTTCGCCATTACCCTGCATGAAGTGGCCCATGGCTGGGTCGCCAAAATGCTGGGCGACAACACGGCGGCCCGGCTCGGCCGTTTATCTTTGAACCCGCTACACCACATTGATCCCGTGGGCACCTTGCTGGTGCCTGGAGTGCTGTTGGCGCTGGGCGGTTTTATCTTCGGCTGGGCCAGGCCCGTCCCGGTGGATTTCGGCAAACTGCGTCACCCGAAGCGGGATATGGCGCTGGTCGCCGTTGCTGGACCCGCTGCTAATTTCTTGATGGCGATAGCCTGGGCGCTAGTCGCCCGTTTGGCCAGCGCCGTGGATTTTGATTACGTGTCGGTACCCTTGGGTCTCATGGGCGTCGCCGGCATCGTCATCAACATCGTGCTGATGCTTCTGAACTTGCTTCCGATTCCGCCGCTCGACGGCGGGCGGATCGCCGCAAGTTTCTTGCCGCCCAGGCTGGCCATCAAATTCAGTCAGATCGAACCCTACGGTTTCTTCATTCTGCTGGCGCTGATCGCCACCGGAGGGCTGTCCATGATTCTGGGCTTTCCGATCTATGCTATGCAGAGGTTGCTTTTCGGTTTTGCCGGTCTGTAGATGACTGATCTGGCCGATTGTGAAAAGACCGTTGCGACCGAATCGAATTCGGACCGAGATGCACGGCAGGTCGATTCGCAAGCTGTAAGCGAGGGAGCGGTCACCGCTGCACCATTGGCTTTCGTCAACGGCGCGCCGTTCACCGAGTTGCCGGAAGACCTCTACATCCCACCCGACGCGCTGGAAGTATTCCTGGAAACGTTCGAAGGTCCGCTCGATCTTCTGCTTTATTTGATCCGCCGGCAGAACCTGTCCATAGTGGACATCCCCATTGCCGATATCACGCGCCAGTACATCACCTACATCGAGATGATGAGCGAACTCCGGATCGAGCTTGCCGCCGAATACCTGCTGATGGCGGCGATTCTCGCCGAGATCAAGTCGCGCATGCTGCTGCCGCGTCCGACAGGGCCGGAACAGGGCGAGGAGGATCCTCGCGCCGAACTGGTGCGCCGCCTCCAGGAGTACGAACGCTACAAACACGCCGCCCAGGAGCTCGACGCCTTGCCGCGATGCGAGCGCGACGTTTTCGAAACGTCGGCGGATACCGGTGCCATCACGGTCAAAAAGATTTATCCCGAAGTGGAATTGAAAGAAGTTCTCTTAGCTTTCCAAGACGTGCTGCGGCGCGCCGAGCGATCGACGCATCATCACATCCAGCGCGAGCCATTGTCGGTGCGCGAGCGCATGTCGAGTATACTGGCGCGATTGCGGACCCAATTATTAATCCCGTTTCCCAGCTTGTTCGAACGGAAGGAAGGCCGGCACGGCGCGGTCGTTTCGTTGCTCGCCATCCTCGAACTCAGCAAGGAGCGCTTGATCGAGATCATTCAGGAAGAACCGTTGGGCGAATTGCAAGTTAGGCCACTGATGGCTTCCGGTGTCGATTGACGTGGAACTGAAGACGATCATCGAGGCGGCGCTGTTAGCTGCCGGCAGACCGTTGTCCTTCGCCGAACTCGAAAATCTGTTTGCCGACAACGAGCGGCCAGAACCCGCAGAAATACAATCCGCTTTGGCGGAGTTGGCCGAAGATTGCCGCGGCCGGGCCGTCGAATTGAAGCAGGTGGCCAGCGGGTACCGTCTCCAAGTGCGGGAGGCGTTTTCCCCCTGGGTCTCGCGGCTGTTCGAGGAAAGGCCAGGGCGTTATTCACGCGCCTTCTTGGAAACTCTCGCCATCATTGCTTACCGTCAGCCGGTTACGCGCGGTGAAATCGAGGATATTCGCGGCGTAGCCGTCAGTTCGGGTATCGTGCGAACGCTTCAGGAACGGGGATGGGTACAGGTGGTAGGGCACAAAGAGGTCCCGGGGCGCCCGGCCCTGCTCGCCACGACCAAGCAATTCCTGGACTATTTCAATCTGAAGAGCCTTGGCGAACTACCGCCGCTCCAGGAGCTCATAGACGACTTGGCGCTGCAAGCGGCGCCGCAAGACCAGCCAGTGACCGAAAATGCGAATACCGAATCGATCGAATAAGACCAAGACGCCGGCGGATGTACGTCCATCACCGGATGACGCCGGCGAGCGGATTCAGAAAGTTCTCGCTCAGATCGGGCTGGGCTCGCGCCGGGAAATCGAGGAATGGATCAGGGCCGGTCGGATATCGATAAACGGCAAGCCGGCCGAGCTGGGGGATCGTTACAGAACCGGCGACCATGTCACCGTCAACGGCCGACCGGTCGATGTCGCCAAAAGGTCCGAAGCGCCAACCCGTGTGCTCATCTATCACAAGCCGATCGGAGAGGTGGTCAGCCGGCGTGATCCGGAGGGGCGTCCGGTAATTTTTACCCGGTTGCCCAAACCGGCGACCGGGCGCTGGATTGCCGTCGGACGTCTCGATATCAATACCCAAGGTCTGTTGTTGGTCACCAATAATGGTGAACTGGCCAATCGTCTCATGCACCCGTCGCGGGAAATGGAGCGGGAGTACGCGGTCCGGGTTCTTGGCCCCGTCAACGACGAAATGTTGACTCGGCTGTCGAACGGTATTGCGCTGGAAGATGGACCGGCTCGATTCGAGACGATAGAACCGGCGGGCGGTGAGGGCGCCAACCGATGGTTTCGCGTCACCTTGAAGGAGGGGCGCAACCGTATCGTTCGGAGGCTTTGGGAATCGCAGGGAATTACGGTAAGCCGATTGATGCGGACGCGGTTTGGCGGGATTGCCCTACCGTCCCGATTGAAAGCGGGAGCGTCTTACGAACTCCCCTCTGAAGAAGTCGCCGAATTGATGCGTTCGGTTGGACTGGATATCGGAAAAACGCCTTCGGATCGGCGCCCTGCGCGCCGGCATGCGAGCGACAAAGCTGTCCGCCGCCGAAAAACCAAGATTTCTTAAAACCGTCGGTCTTTTGGCTACGTATCGATTGCAGCCGCAACCCGATTGCGTCCGCCGCGTTTTGCCAGATACATGGCCTGATCGGCGCGGCGCAGCAAGTCCAAATGAGTTTCTCCGGAAATCAGCGTTGCTACCCCCAAGCTCAACGTAACGCGGACGCCCGAATCGCGTACTCCGCAGAATGTTCCTTCGACCGTGTTACGAATGCGTTCAGCAAGATTTACCGCGCCGTCCTTGGACGTGTTGGAAAGCAGAATGACGAATTCTTCACCGCCATAACGGAACAGGATATCGCTCCCGCGCACGGAATCCTTGATAGATCGCGCTACCGACCGCAACACGGCATCGCCTGTGTCATGCCCGAAACTGTCGTTGATCGATTTGAAGTGATCGACGTCGAGAAGAATGATCGAAAGGGGGGTGCCGTAGCGGCGCGCGAGCTCAAGTTCCCGCTGCAGACTACTGAGCAGTGCCGGTCGATTCCCGGTTTGAGTCAACTGGTCCGTGTGGGCATAACACAAGGCTTCGCGATACTTGAGCCCGTTTCGCAAGGGATAGAGTAGGCGGCAGAGTAGCGCTTCCACTCGGGCCAACTCCGGTTCACTGAAGCGCCGGTCTCGGCTCATCCGCCATTCGCCGAGCGGCTCGTTCTCGAGTTCGAGATTGTAAGCGCAGACGTGCCGTCCTTTCTTGCCCAGCGAAAGTTCGATGCCGAGCTTTTCGTTGCAAAAGCGCAAGCCGGAATGGGGAACGATAGTCTTCAAGTGCGTGCTGAACAAACCGAGAAGCTGCTCTATGTCCAGCGTGGTCTGAAGAGCTAAGACCATTTCGTAGTAGGATCCATCACCCAGAGCGGTTTTTTTCTCGATCTTTTGGCTCGACAGCGCGGCTAAATTTTCCGCTTTATTATTTTTCATCGCGCAGTTTCTCTTCTCGCCGAAAGGGTGTCTGATGGCTTAGGTCTCTTCTAAAGCGAGATTTATGCCAGTGTCCTCGGCACCCGAAATTCAAGCGTTCGATGCTACTGCCTGTCGGAAATTTGACGGGTGAGGTAGGACCATTTTGTCGGTTTATGGCAAGCGTCGAAAATTGATCGAGGGACAGCAAAGCCGAGCGCGAAGTTGCGTGCCCGTCAAAGAAAACGTCAGTGAATTCTCGGTTTTTTGCCGACATCTAAAACCGGTAAAAATTCGGACTGTTTGTAAAGAGTCAGTGCCCAGCGGTCCTGATCGCTGTCGTGGCGGAGAATATAAATGCCGTCCGTGGTAAGCAGCTTGAAATATCCATATTCCGACGCGAGCCACCGGTCGATGACCTCCACGACTTCGATGCGTCGGTCGCCGAGGAAAAAAGCGGACGGCTCTTGTACTCCAAGCTCGCTTCGGTTAGCCAGAACTGTAATCGGCTGTAAATTGTCGGACATGACAAATCTCTGAATCGTTCGCTATTTAAAAAATGCTTCCAGGTAAGCCCAAAATTCGGAAATGCACTTTGCGTGCCTCGATCCTTCGGTTTCTTGCGTAATCGTACCTTATCCAGGAAGTCGTGTTAACGGAAGTGCGAAATCGATGCGGTATTGATTTTATCGCATGCGATCGGCGAAGGTGAGCGAAGGGATACAATTTATGGTGTCCTTGCGATACGAGGACATAGCGAATGAATCTTGCCCGTTCAGCAAGGCAGTGCCGACGTTATCGTGCGAAGACAGACGTCTCAGGGACTGGCTTCGGCTCCTGTGCTATGCATGTAAATCGCTTCATGGGTGACTGCCCGAGTACACGTTCCACACGTGCAGTTGATCGCAGCCATCGTTGCTGTATCCAGTAACTTTGATCCAGGCCCGCCCGTCCGTGATCGGTTGAGAGAGCACGCCTTCGACCGCTAGTCTCCCGCTACGCTGTTCGGAAATCGTGACGGCGACGGGCTCGTTATTGACCCAGACTTTGATGGTGTCACGGTCGGTATTTTCCGAGGCGACGAAAGAGAACTTTTGGAGTGCCGGGACGCTGGTCTCCTTGGCGGGCGATTCGTCAAAGAAAATCGGTGGCGTGCAATCCAGAATGATTCCGCCGTGGTGACTCACTCCGAAAGCAAAGACTGTGGCGGGTAATAGGTACGCGAGGGACGCAATCGCGACAGGTTTTATCATTGTATTTACCCTACTCGGTTTTGACTGTTCCGTCGTTCAAGCGAACGAGCGTTGCTGTTCCCGCGGAGAAGCGTTTCTGGTCTTTATGATTGTAATTCGGCCTGGAGGCTCGGTTTGACGGTATATCGGTTTTCCACGCACCGCTCTAAATCAAGACAAACAAACTGCCTATCAGCATGCTCAAGACCACGCCTTTCCAAGGCCACCAAAGAGCCGACCAAGACAGGCGCAAGATTTTTAGCTGTTTTTTAATCCAACGCATCAAGGCTGGAATAAGCCTAGTTCGGCTATATCGCCAGAGCCATCTCACAGTGACGATGCCGAGCAGGATCTTGAGTGGAGTTATCGTCCAGGCGGTAATCAGTTCTGCGTGGCGTGGCGAAAGGTCGAACCAGTCCTCCAACTTGTCTTCGATGAGGATTTCCTCGCCGCCTTCCACGAGAATGAAAATAGCGTCCCCAAGCAGTTCCAGGATGTCGAGGATCAATTCGAAGATCAGTTCTGCGGAGGCAATCACGGCGACCAGGCCGATTCCGAACCAGAGCAACGGTTTCCAGCTGGGCTCGGGTTGGGGATCGGTACCGGACTTTTCTATGTCCGAGTTCGAATTCTCTGTTACGTCACTCATGTTTTATTGACGGCTAGTCTGGATTTGCGCAAGGGTAGCTGCGTTTCACGTACCGTTCAAGCACTGGTGGTGTGGGCGCTCCAACGGAAAACGTCTTGAATTTTTGCAGCGTCCTAATCCGGCTGGCCCTCGGCGTGTCAGGCGTGGAGCGTAAAACACCCGGTCCGAGAACATGAGGCGGCTGGAATCGACGCGAACTGTGCTATAGTTCGGCAGCCACAGGGTGCGGTTATCCCGGGATCATCTGAGCCTTCCTAATTTCGGGATTTGCATCGGGGCGGTAGCGAACTATCCGACAGAGTCCGACGAATAAGATCTCATCGAGAGCCTGATGGAAATTAAAGAATGGCTGCATGTATGGCAGTTTGAACATCATCCCTTCGTAATCTTCGACGCAGACCGCGATCCTTATCTGCAGGCGGCCATGATAGAGAACACGTCGTTGCGGTCGGCGTTGCTGAACCTGGACAAGCCCAGTCCGTACGTCATTTTTGCGATCCGAGGAGCCGGAAAATCCTCCATGCGGATCGACACCGAGCGCTATCTGAGACAGTATCAGGACAAGGTGCTGGTAGTCAGATACGTAGAATTCAACGAACTGCTCAGCGAAGTCACCAAGGTGAGGAAGCTTCCGGCCGAGTATTCTCCGAGGAAACCGGGTTTGGCGAAGCTATTTCGGAGAAGAAAGGAAGAGGTACTCATCCGCGAGAGCAAGATCACCCTCGACGATCATCTGGATTACCTTCTCAAATTGGGAATAGAGGAGCTGTACCGCAATATCACCGAGGCTCAGAAGGAAGACATGCTCAAGGACAACCGGGAGTTCGCGGAAAAATTCATATTGCTTACGGCACTTTATTTCTCCCCCAATGATCTGTCGAACAAGATCTCCGCGCTTCGGAAACTGATCAGTATTGCCGGTTACAAGAAGCGGAACAGCTTTTTCTCCAATAAGCAGGCAAAGCTTTTGGCCGGAGAGATTTATCGGAATATCCGCGGCGTTCCGGTTTCGGTGGAGAACATGTTCAAGATCATCCAGGAAATCGGACCTGGTCTGTTCGAGTTCCACGGTATTCCGAGGATGACGGAGAACCGGTTCACGCTGCTCAAGAGCTACATGGATCTAGTCCAATACTTCGGGCTGTCCGGCGTTTATCTGTTGGTCGATCGCGTGGACGAGCCCACCAGCATCAAGGGCGATCCGGAAAAGATGCGCGAGCTGGTAACGCCTATTCTCGACGATCAGCTGTTCCAGATCGATCATCTTGGCATCATTCTGTTCCTGCCGTACGAATTGCACGATCTCAAGAAGTATTATCGGAGCGATCGAATCAAGACCATTTCGTCGATCAATTGGTCGGCCGACAATATGATCCGGCTGATCGAGAAGCGCATGAACGTTTCCCGGAAACCGGGAAGTGCGCCGATCAAACTGGCGGATCTGTTCGAGGAAGAGGGAGAAAGCAAAGCTCAATTCATCGTACGCCAGTTGACGCCGCGGAATGCCTTTCGATTGCTGAGCATCATCGTCGAAGAACACTGCCAGACCGTGGTGTACGGGCCTAAAATTTCGACCGAGGTGTACGAGTCGGCTGTGCAAAGATATCTTATTGAAAAAGAAGGATATTAGTTTTTGCAGTCCGGTGAGTGGCGAAAACTCTTCAACCCCGAGAGATAACCCGCAATTTCACTTGCCGAGCCCATGGCTTGCCCGTATCACATGGAAGTGTTCGATAAGCTTCCATTTCAAGCGGGATGAAGAGCTATGTCGAATCCCCATCGATTGCTTCCGTGCGATAACGATAGATCCTGATCGAGTCGGACCAGTAATCCTTGGGGAGACCGGCTTTCAATTTCAGATGCTGCAAGAATGCCCTAGGATTCGGCAGTGATTCCCAAACCGCAGGCAGAAAAGTTCCGCGCCTGAGCCCTTCTTCCAAGATCAAGCCATCCTCGCCCGCCGCCAATTGTTGTAGCAAATCGTCCTCAGACGTGAACGACAGCGGCTCCGCCGGCGTCAGCAACGATAGATGGATATCAAGCCGCTCGATGTCCCACTGTCTGACCGGCGGGAACCGAGGATCCCTGAATGCGGCGGCGTAAGCGTTATGAGCGATGTCTTCGGCTAAAGAGCGAATGGCTTCAAGCGTGCCGATGCATCCGCAGAGTTTGCCTAGTATTTCGAGCGTCACGAACGTAGCTCTCATGGTGATGAGCTCAGGTGCTAGCGTTTGCTGTTCGACGGGAATCGGTCGTCCGTGGACCGAGCCGTACTCGATTGATCGTTTCGCAAGCGCGAGCAGAAACCGGCGGTGCGTTGAGTTCAAGAAACCGTTTGTGTTACGCAAAGACATAGCTCCCATAGCCGACTACTCGATCTTTCGGGCCAGCCGTATCGCCGGAACTGCGTAAGTCCAGCGTTCGGGCTGTTAGACCCTTCTCGCGGGCGAAGTAGAGTAAGCCGTTGACGGCTATCCGTCCACAAGCCGATTCATGACCGATATCCTCCGGCCGAAGCCTTTCGATGGCGACGGATGTGGCCTGATCTATTCGCTTGGCCGTGGCATAGTCATGGTAATGGCTTAAATCCGAGCTGATCACGGTCATAGTCCCCGAATCGTCCCAAAGCCGCTCGAGTACCGCGCTGACGTCGGAAGGTGCGGCAATGCCCACGACCAAAGGAACCAGTTCGAACTGGTTCAAGACCGCCTGCAGAAAAGGCATATGAACTTCAAGGCTATGCTCGAGCAAGTGTGCCTCATCGAGCCTTTTGACGAATGGTAAATCGAGAATCTTTTCGATGGCGGCGCAGTCTATAGGGATGTTGCCCAGGGGAGTGGCGAAGCTGTCCGCATGACTGACGGCGATGCCGTGAAAGCCGATTCTATGAGAAGGGCCGATTAAGACAACGCGACGAATGACATCCCTGCCTTGTTTGATCAGGGCATAGGCGCTGGCGGCTATGGGGCCCGAATAAATGTACCCGGCGTGAGGTGCGATAATGGCCTTCGGCAGCGGCCCGGCTGTGTTTGCATCCAGCAGAAAATCCCGAACCATAGCGCGAAGCCGATGTTCGTCATCCGGGTAGAAAAGCCCCGCGACGGCAGGTTGGCGTATGTTCTTCATTGCAAAGTCCTCTGTGGGATCGACGCCGGCCGACGGCAAAACGTCGACAGGCACCCGATGGGTCATATTTTACAAATGCGATTTTATTTGACGAATGGGGTGTAGATCATGAATCGGACCATCGAAACGGCGCAGGGTTTTCCTACGCGCTACTGGCGTACGCTGGAGGACGGTCGTGTGGAATGCACGATGTGTCCCCGGTTTTGCAAGTTGCATGAAGGACAGCGGGGGTTGTGTTTCGTTCGCGGCAATGTGGACGGCAAGATCGTATTGTTGTCCTACGGGCGCTCTAGCGGCTTCTGCATCGATCCTATAGAGAAAAAACCGCTGAATCATTTTCTTCCCGGTACGCCGGTCTTTTCGTTCGGCACGGCCGGATGCAATCTCGCGTGCAAGTTTTGCCAGAACTGGGATATCAGCAAGTCTCGCGAGATGGATTCACTGATGGATCAGGCTTCCCCCGAAGCCATTGCGCTGGCGGCAAAAGAGCTGGGTTGTCGCAGCGTCGCTTACACCTACAACGATCCCGTTGTCTTTCATGAATACGCCGTGGACGTTGCCAAGGAATGCCGAAAGCATGGCGTCAAATCGGTCGCGGTATCGGCCGGTTATATGTGCGCCGAGCCGCGCGCCGAGTTTTACAGCGTGATGGACGCGGCCAATATCGATTTGAAGGCGTTCACCGACGAGTTTTACCGCAAGATCTGCGGCGGCCATTTGCAACCGGTATTGGAAACGCTGCAATACATCAAGCATGAAACGTCCGTGTGGCTGGAAATAACGACCTTGCTGATTCCCGGTGAGAATGACTCGGATCGTGAGTTGGAGGCATTGACTCAATGGGTAGCCGACAAGTTGGGACCGGACGTGCCTCTCCATTTTTCGGCCTTTCATCCCGACTGGAAGATGATGGATAAGCGTTCTACTCCGAGGGACACTTTGGTTCGGGCCCGGCGCATCGCCATGAAAAACGGTCTTAGATACGTTTATGTCGGAAACGTTCACGATAAAGCGGCTGACAGCACTTATTGCCATCACTGCGGCCAGTTGCTCATTGGCCGCGACTGGTATGAACTGTCGGAATGGAATTTGACGCCGCAAGGCGCTTGCAATGCATGCAACACGCCTTGCGCCGGCGTGTTCGAAGAAAGCCCCGGAGACTGGGGCGGCAGGCGCGTGCCGGTCAGCACGTGCCGCCGGGCGGCAACGCACCACTAAGGCGTTGCTTGAAGATTGATCGGAGGATGCCGTTACGAGCCGCTGATCGATGATCAGGGACAGATCACCGTGTTTCGTGGAGGCTCATCATCGTTCGTGCGCGGATAGTCCAGCGTAAAATGGAGTCCTCGGCTCTCTTTGCGCACTAAGGCCGAGCGGATGATCAGTTCGGCTACGATGACCAGATTGCGCAACTCCAATAAATCGCTGGTGACCCTGAAATTGCCGTAATATTCGGCGATTTCCTGCTTTAACAGCTCGACACGGCGCAACGCCCTCTGCAGGCGCTTGTTGGTTCTGACGATGCCTACGTAATCCCACATAAAACGTCGGATTTCGTCCCAGTTATGGGCGACGACGACTTCCTCGTCGGAGTCCGTGACCTTGGATTCGTCCCATTCGGGCAAGTCCGGAGGCGAAGGGATCTCGGGCAGGGCCTTGATGATATCCTCGGCCGCCAGCTTGGCGAAAGCCAGACATTCGAGCAAGGAATTGCTGGCCATGCGGTTGGCTCCGTGGAGACCGGTACAGGCTGTTTCTCCGACGGCGTAAAGGCCGGGCACGTCGGTGCGCGCGTGGCGGTCGGTTTGCACGCCTCCGCAGGTGTAATGAGCGGCCGGGACGACCGGTATCGGTTGCGACGTAATATCAATATTGAGCTCTAGGCACCGAGCGTAAATGGTCGGGAAATGGCTCTTGATGAAGTCGGAGGGTTTGTGGCTGATGTCCAGGTAAACGCAGTCGATGCCCAGGCGCTTCATTTCGTGATCGATGGCGCGCGCGACGATATCGCGGGGAGCCAGTTCCTCTCTGGAATCGAATCGGTGCATAAAGGGCGAGCCGTCCGGCAGCACCAGTTTTCCGCCTTCTCCGCGAACCGCTTCCGAAATCAGGAACGAGCGGGCATGTGGGTGGTAAAGGCAGGTTGGATGGAATTGAATGAATTCCATATTGGCGATGCATGCGCCGGCGCGCCAGGCCATGGCAATGCCATCCCCGGTGGCGATGTCGGGGTTGCTGGTATATAGATAAACTTTGCTGGCGCCACCGGTCGCCAAAACGACGACTCGGGCCCGGAGCGTTTTTACTTTATTGTCGTGGGTATCGAGCACATAGGCGCCCAGCACGCGGTTCCCGTCACGGCCGACCTTTTTCTCGGTTATCAGATCGATCGCGTTATGGTATTCGAATAAATCGATATTAGGATGGTTGCGGATATGTTGCGCCAGCGAGATTTCGACAGCCCGTCCCGTGGCATCGGCAGCATGGACAACGCGGCGATGGGTATGTCCGCCTTCCCGAGTCAGGTGAAGGTGGTGGCCGCCGCTTTCCGCGTCCGCTGCAGTGAACGGAACACCTCGTTCCAGCAGCCAGTCGATGCATTCTTTGCCTAGCGAAACGACGAGCCGCACGATATCCGGATCGCAAAGGCCGGCACCCGCGTTCAGTGTGTCCTGTATGTGCGACTCGATCGAGTCGTCGGCATCCAGCACGGCCGATATGCCGCCCTGGGCGTAAAGCGTGTTGGTTTCGGTCAAGGCGGTTTTGGACAGGACGGCGACACTCGCGTGATCGGCGATGCGTAGCGCCAAGCTTAAGCCGGCTGCGCCGCTGCCGATGATCAAAACGTCGTGAACTGAGGATGGCATGAAGTGTGTGTGTCGTGGTGGTTTCGCCATCCTACTGTAAAAGTATCTTGTCTAAAACAGGTGGCGTTGAATTAGCCATGGGAATGGCAGCCTAAAGCAGAATCTCGATTCGGTGCTGATGAGTCGTCAAAAGTGTGGGTCGTGGCGGATACGGCGAAATACGCATTGAATGGCGCTTGCGAAACTACGATAATTCTTCCTGTAGAATCAAGCTAATGCAATTGTGCAGCAGTCTTTGACAGTGTTTTCTGTCAAGCCACGTATCTCACTCTTAATGAAGCTCTCAAATAAGCCGTGTTTTTCATTCGCTCGCCGTATTCAAATAAGAGCCCAGATCTTTTGGTCGTGCGTGTGCGCCGTTAAATAGGGAAAAAGGTTTCCCGCAATGGGCGAGCAACTCGATGAGGAATTAGTCCGGAGGGTACAGCGAGGCGATAAAACGGCATTCGACATTCTCGTTCGAAAATACCAGTACAAAATCGCGCAGCTGATCAACCGCTATATCAAGGACCCGCACGAGGCCCTGGACGTCGCTCAGGAGTCCTTCATAAAGGCCTATCGGGCGTTGCCGAGCTTTCGCGGCGAGAGCGCTTTTTACACATGGCTGTACCGGATCGCGATCAATACGGCAAAGAATCACATTGCGATGCGCGCACGCCGCCCTTCGGAGGACGAGATCGAAATCGAGGAGGCGGAACAATTCGAGTCCGCCGTACGTCTAAAGGATCAAGAAACCCCTGAGGGAGTAGTGTTAAGTGAGGAACTCGCTCGGGTAATCCAATTTGCGCTAGACGAGCTGCCCGAAGAACTTCGTACGGCGATAAGCTTGCGAGAGTTCGATGGCTTAAGCTACGACGAAATCGCTCAGGTAATGAATTGTCCGGTGGGGACCGTGCGTTCACGCATTTTTCGTGCGCGCGAAGCCATCGATAAGAAATTAAAAGTTTTACTCGGTTAGGGGGCAAGTCCATGTCGGATGATGATCTGAGACAAAAGCTGTCATTACTGTTAGACGGAGAATTGAGTGAGAGCGATTCGCTGGCATTGATGGCTCGTATAGAGAGCGACGCCACGCTTCGAAGGCAATGGCATCGTTACCGTCTGGTCAGCGAGGTGATGCGGTCGGGAAAGGTCCTGCCCGTCGATGATCGCTTCGTGGATCAGGTTCGGGCTACTATAGCGAACGAACCGGCGATTCTTGCGCCAAGACCGGAGAAACACCGCTATCGTGAAAAAGCGGTAACGGCCGCATTAGCGGCCTCTTTGGCGGTGGTTGCGGTTTTGGTCGGGAAGTCCGTAAAGGATTATTCTCCGGTGCCTGGTCCGGAGGTGTTGGCGCAAACCGAGTTGGTCGATCCCGATGAGGTTCGTTCAGCGCTTGATCCCCAGTTCCAGGATTATCTGGTTACGCATTACGAAACGGCTTATTTGGCAGGCGCTCCAGGTCTGTTGCCCTATGCTCGCCTGGTGACCTACGATTCTTCTCGCTAAGTTCGAATTGATGGTTTCACTTTTTGCGCTCTCTGTGGACATGCTCCGCATACGCCGAGTTTTGGCATGGCAGATTTGTCTAATGATGTTTGCAGCCGAAGCTTTGGGCGGAACCGGCGAACCTCGCCATGGTGATGCCGTCCGTTGGCTAATGGATATGCGTCAAGCCGTGACTCAGTTGAATTATCGGGGAGTAGTGGCTTATCTCAAAGATAAACACGTCGAGAGCTTTCAGCTAGTTCATGCGTTTACAGGGGGTACGGAGCACGAACGGTTGGTGTCGATGAACACTCCCTTGCGGGAAGTCGTCCGAAATGCAGAAAAAGTGTCTTGCTACTTTCCCGACACCAAAACGGTCTTTGTCGAAAATAAACCGCCAAGACGTTCGGTTTTGCTGGAGTTGCCAGAGGACTTGAAACAACTTTCACGACATTACGATTTTAAGCTTGAGGCGCAGGAATACGTTGCGCAGCGCTTGTCACAGGTCATCAGTATTGAGCCGCGAGATGACTTTCGGTACGCTCGCCGGATTTGGGTGGATTTGGAATCCAAGTTGCCGCTCAAATTCGAGCTAATCGGCGAAAATGGCCAGGCGGTCGAGCAGATGATGTTCACGTCGCTGAGTATCGAGGAAATCATCCCGGACTCCGAACTGAATGCATCCACAAAGGTCGATGCTTTTACTTGGCAGGTTAATCGGCGTGAGGCGATGCCGCTCAGGTCGTTGAAATGGGCGCTTAGAAGCGTGCCAGATGGGTTTCAAATGATTTCGTATACTCGGCTGATTCGTACGCCGACAGAGCATCCGGTAGAACATATCTTGTTGAGTGACGGTTTTTCTTCTGTTTCAATTTACATTGATGAGTTAGGAGGCGATATCGTCAAGGGACATCAGAAGAAAGTCGGTGCCATAAATGCGCATTCTCGTAAGATCGATCGCTATCTGGTCACCGTGATGGGCGAAGTTCCCGCCAAAACCGTGCAAGCCATCGCAGGGGGCGTGCATCTTCAAGTGAATGACGCCCATGATTGAGGAAGAAGCAGTCGTCTTACACACGGAAGCCGAAAAAGTTTGGGTCGAAAAGCCGCGCAAATCGGCGTGTGGCGGATGTTCGCAGCAATGCGCGTCTGGCGTGGTGGACGAGTACCTCGGGGCACCGAAAATTCGGTTACAGGTATTTTCCCCAATCGAAGTTCATGTGGGTGATCGTGTTGTGCTCGGAATTCAGGAGGACGCCCTGGTAAAGGGGTCCCTATGGGCATACTTGATTCCTTTGTTGGGCTTATTTTTTGGCGCGGTATTGGGAGACATCGTCGCGTCCTCGCTAAGACCAGCTATTTCCAGCGACGGGGCCAGCGCATTCGGAGGCGTAACTGGCCTGATTTTGTCTTTTGTCCTTTTGAAGTTCACAGGGGTTCTTTCTCGCGAAAAACTGCACCCCGTGATACTCCGTAAACTTAGCTGATATCAAATCCGCTTTTAAATCCATGCTTAGGTCCGTGAAGACTTGGGAGTTTCGTATGCTTAAAACCAGGTGGATAGCCCTCGTGCTTTGTTTCCTTCTCATAGGGCTTTCGTCTCAGGGAGTCCTTGCTCAGCTTCCCGACTTCACCGGCTTAGTCGAGAAAAACAGCGCGGCGGTCGTAAATATTAGTACCTCTCAGAAAGTGAGCGCTACTGAGCCCCAGTTGCCGGAAGGGATCGAAATACCGGAAGGAACGCCATTTGACGATTTCTTTCGTCGCTTCTTTGGCGAAGGTGGTGGCCAGCCGAGTGAGGTGAAATCTTTGGGATCGGGCTTCATCGTTTCGGACGATGGTTATGTCTTGACCAATCACCACGTTGTCAAGGATGCCGACGAAATCGTCGTGCGATTGCAAGATCGCCGAGAATTGGTGGCCAAAGTCGTCGGATCGGATAAGCGCAGCGATATCGCGTTGCTGAAGATAGAGGCTGATCATTTGCCAGTCGTAAGAATGGGGTCGGCCGATAAACTGAAAGTGGGTGAATGGGTATTGGCTATCGGTTCACCCTTCGGCTTCGATCATTCGGTGACGGCGGGCATCGTCAGCGCCAAGGGCCGAAGTCTCCCGAGCGATAACTATGTGCCTTTCATTCAGACCGACGTGGCCATCAATCCGGGCAACTCCGGTGGCCCTTTGTTCAATCTCGAGGGCGAGGTGGTCGGCGTCAACTCTCAGATTTACAGCCGTACCGGCGGCTTCATGGGATTGTCGTTCGCTATTCCGATCGAAGTCGCCATGCAGGTGGTCGAACAATTGAAATCGCAGGGCCATGTGTCGCGGGGCTGGCTGGGCGTGCAGGTACAGGACGTCACGCGCGAGTTGGCCGAATCTTTCGGGATGAAGAAGCCGCAGGGAGCTCTGGTATCTAGAGTATTGTCGAAGAGTCCAGCCGAGGCGGGAGGCATCCAGGTCGGTGACGTCATTATCGAGTTCAACGGACAGGAGGTCGTTGGTTCGTCGTCGCTACCGCCAATGGTAGGTATGACCAAAGTGGGGGAAACGGCAGCGGTCAAAATCATCCGTCAAGGTTCGACCCGTGATGTAAAGATCAAAATTGGCACCTTGCCCGAGGATGAGGGAGTGCTCTTGGGGGCCGAGGAGGCTCCGGGGGCTCAGACGTTCGACCGTTTGGGGCTTAGCGTATCCAATTTGACGGTGGAGCAGCGAGAACAATTGGAAGTTCCGCGGCATGGCGTGCTGGTACAAGCGGTCAACCCGGGGCCCGCCTACGATGCGGGTATACGCCGTGGCGATGTGATTCTTCGTATTCAGGACCAAGTCGTCAAAGACGTAAACCATTTCAATGAGGTTGTGAAGGAGTTGCCAAAAGGCAAATCGCTTGCGGTGCTGGTCCAGCGACGCGGCGGCTCATTGTTCCTGGCCTTGAAGCTCAAGGATTGAGGCCGTGGCTGATCAGCAGCATATTCGTAACTTTTCCATCATCGCTCATATCGACCATGGCAAGTCGACCTTGGCAGACCGATTCATCCAGACTTGCGGAGGACTTAGCGATCGCGAGATGCTCAACCAGGTGCTCGACTCGATGGACATCGAGCGGGAACGCGGCATCACCATCAAGGCTCAAAGCGTAACGCTCAACTATAAGGCCAAGGATGGCGAGACCTACCAGCTCAACTTGATCGATACGCCCGGTCATGTGGACTTCTCCTACGAAGTGTCCCGATCATTGGCGGCCTGCGAAGGCGCCCTGCTCGTGGTCGACGCAGCGCAGGGGGTGGAGGCGCAAAGCGTAGCGAACTGCTATACGGCGATCGAGCAGGGCCTGGAAGTCATTCCCGTGCTGAACAAGATCGACTTGCCGTCGGCCGAACCCGAGCGGGTTTGCAAGGAGATCGAGGAGATTATCGGGTTGCCGGCCGACGAAGCCTTGAAAATCAGCGCGAAAACCGGCCTCGGTGTCAATGATCTTCTTGAACAGCTGGTAAGCAAGGTGCCTCCGCCCAAGGGAGATCCCGAGGGGCCTTTGCAAGCGCTGATCATCGACTCCTGGTTCGACAACTATCTGGGAGTCGTTTCGCTGGTGCGAGTGGTTAACGGTTCCATCTCCCGGAAACAGAAGATCCTCATCATGTCCACCGGAAAGAGCCACTTGGTGGAAAAGCTGGGCGTCTTTACCCCAAAGTCCTTCGATAAGGAGACACTCCAAACCGGCGAGGTAGGGTTCGTTGTGGCCGGTATCAAGGATATTTTCGGTGCGCCGGTGGGCGACACGATCACCGCGGCCGATCGCCCTTGCCAGGCCCCGCTGCCGGGGTTCCAGCAAGTCCAGCCGAGAGTGTTCGCAGGGCTCTATCCTGTTGAATCCGACGATTACGAGAATCTTCGGGAGGCGCTGAACAAGCTGCATCTCAACGATGCCGCGCTGCAGTACGAGCCGGAAACGTCGCAGGCTTTAGGGTTCGGTTTTCGGTGCGGGTTTCTCGGCATGCTGCACATGGAGATCATCCAGGAGCGGCTGGAGCGAGAGTATGATCTCGATTTGATCACGACAGCGCCGACCGTCGTTTACGAGGTGCTCAAAACGGACGACGAGACGATTCTGATCGACAATCCGTCCAAGTTGCCGCTGCCCAACGAAATTGCCGAAGTCCGCGAGCCGATCATTGAAGCCAATATTCTTGTGCCGCAGGATTATTTGGGCGCGGTGATGACGCTTTGCGTCGAAAAGCGCGGCATACAAAAAAAGATGCAGTACATGGGCGGGCAGGTGTCCCTCAGCTTCGAGTTGCCTCTAAGCGAAATCGTATTGGATTTTTTCGACCGTCTTAAATCCGTGAGCCGCGGGTTCGCTTCGTTCGATTACGAATTCAGGCGTTTTCAGGCAGCGCCGCTGGTCAAACTGGACATTCTCATCAACGGAGAGCGTGTGGATGCGCTGTCTTTGATCGTGCATCGGGATATCAGTCAAACTCGGGGGCGAGATCTCGTGGAGCGAATGAAGGATCTTATTCCGAGGCAAATGTTCGAAGTTGCCATTCAAGCCGCTATTGGTTCGAAGATCATCGCTCGGTCCACAGTCAAGGCGATGCGCAAGAACGTGCTGGCCAAGTGTTACGGCGGCGATATTACCCGTAAGAAGAAGCTGCTGGAAAAGCAGAAAGCCGGTAAGAAAAGAATGAAGCAGGTAGGGAAGATCGACATTCCGCAGGAAGCGTTTTTGGCGGTGTTGCGCGTAAACAAAGATACCTAGTACCGAAAAACAACAAAAGACCCAGCTTATGGATTTCGATTTTTCGTTTTTTTTGGTCATGGCTACCGCCCTGACCGGGATCATTTGGGGCGGTTACGCGTTGCTGCGGCGCTTTCAGCCGGCTACGGCTTCGGCGAAAGAGCCGATTATCGTGGAATATGCTCGTTCGTTTTTTCCGATCGTTCTGATCGTACTCTTGCTGCGATCGTTCTTGGTGGAGCCATTCCGTATCCCTTCGGGTTCCATGATGCCGACTCTGCTCATCGGCGATTTCATTCTCGTCAATAAATACACCTACGGTATTCGTCTTCCGGTTTTGAACACGAAGATCGTCGAGATGGGCGAGCCTGAGCGGGGCGATATCGTGGTATTCCGTTTTCCGAAAGACCCGAAGGTGGATTACATCAAGCGGGTTATCGGTTTGCCTGGCGACCGCATCGCGTATTACAACAAACAGCTTTACGTAAACGGAGAAGCCATCAAGCAAACGACCATCGCCGAATATCAAGGGGTGGGGCAGGGCAACGCCATGACCGGTGCGCGCCTTTTAAGCGAAGACTTGAAAGGGGTTAATCACGACATCCTGATTCGAGAAGGCCAGCCTTCGGTGCAGGGGGAATTTACGGTACCCGAAGGTCAGTATTTCGTCATGGGCGATAATCGCGACAACAGCAACGATAGCCGGTACTGGGGTACCGTACCGGAAAGCCATTTAGTCGGAAAAGCGTTTTTCATTTGGATGAGTTGGGACTGGGAGAACGGCGGCATCGCATTTGATCGTCTCGGTACTATATTGAATTAGTGGTTCTAGTACCGAAACTATCCGAAAACTCCCGGAGTACGCGAAAATGGCTAATGTCCCTTCCCGGCAGAGCGGTCTGACGCTTATCGGCTTTTTGTTCGTTCTATTCTTAATCGGTTTTTTCTCCTTGCTTGTACTCAAGATCGGCCCGGTGTATCTGGAGCACTATAAGGTCGTGTCGTCGCTTGAATCGCTCAAGAAAGATAACGATCTCGCTTCGAAAACCAGAGACGAAATCTTGACTCTCCTGCAGAAACGCTGGGAGATCAACATGGTCGAACGGGTATCGACCAAAGATGTGAAGATCATTAAGGAGGGATCTTATCTAAAGATTGAAATAGCTTATGACGTCGCCGAGCATCTTTTTGGAAACGTGGATGCTTTGCTGCACTTTAACGATCTTATCGAGGTCGGATCGAATTGATGAAGAGCGTTTCTAGTTACTGCTTTCTGTGTGTTTGCCATCCGCGTCAAATGACGCGGACCCGCATAAATCGGTCGTTTCTCCGAGCTGTCACTCACTCGGACAGGTCGTCATGTGCTTAACTCGTATTCCGCCGGTGGACTCGTGATATTGGAACCGGAAAAGATCGCAAAAAAACTGGGCTTGCATTTCAAGAACCCCGCCTTGGTCAAGAGAGCCTTGACTCATCGGAGTGCTGAGAGCGAGAACAATGAGCGGCTCGAATTTTTGGGCGACTCCGTGCTCGGGTTTGTGATCGCGGAAAGGCTTTATGACAAGTTCGCGGAGGCGGACGAAGGCGTTCTCAGCCGGTTGCGCGCGACTCTCGTGAATCAAAGCTCTTTAGCGGAATTGGCGCGTAAATTAAATCTGGGGGATTACTTAGTTCTGGGGTCGGGCGAATTGAAGAGCGGCGGATATCGGCGCGACTCGATCTTGTCCGACGCGCTGGAGGCCGTCATTGGCGCTCTGCTTATCGATCAAGGGATGGATGCCTGTCGGGAGTGGATTTTAAACCTCTTTGCCGAGCCGATAGACCGTCTTTCGCTGCGGGATTGGAAAAAGGATCCGAAGACCCGATTACAAGAATTGATGCAAGCGCGAGGACTTGAGTTGCCTACCTATACCCTCAAAACGGTCATCGGTCAGCCGCACGACCAGAGCTTTTGCGTGGAGTGCCGCGTGTCGCTGATCCCGGTTTCCTGCGAGGGCGTAGGGCCTTCCCGGAAAAAGGCCGAACAACAAGCGGCAGAAAAGATGCTGACTGCGCTGGCGGAAAAACTGGGGCTCAAACCATGAAAGCGGGCTTTGTCGCGCTCGTGGGGCGCCCGAACGTCGGTAAATCTACCCTCCTCAATCATCTGGTCGGACAAAAAATCAGCATCACGTCCCGCCGGCCGCAGACGACGCGGCATCGGATTTGCGGCATCAAGACCACCAGAGACGAACAGATCGTTTTTGTCGATACTCCGGGCATTCATGCCAGCCAAAAGCGGGCGATGAATCGCTATCTTAACCGCGCAGCGGTCTCCGCTCTGCTTGACGTCGATGTGATTGTCTGGCTCATCGACAGACCGATGTGGCTTCCCGAAGACGAGCTGGTCCTGGAGAGGATCAAGTCGGCAGGGGTGCCGGTCATCTTGGTCATCAATAAAGTCGACAGGCTCGAGGATAAGGCGTTTTTGTTGCCTTTTCTGGAAGAGGCGGCGGCTCGCCACTCGTTTGCCGATTTGGTTCCGGTTTCCGCCTTAAAGGGCACGAATCTGGACGTTTTGGAGCGGAAGATCATCGAACTCTTGCCGGAGGGCGAACCGATTTATCCGGAAGATCAAATCACCGACAAGCCGGAGCGTTTTTTTGCCGCCGAAGTCATTCGGGAAAAATTGCTTCGTTCGCTGTCCCAGGAGGTGCCTCATGCGCTGACGGTGGAGATCGAGCAATTCAAGCTCGAGGGCGGATTGACGCGAATCAGTGCAGTGATTTGGGTCGAGCGCGAGGGTCAGAAGGCAATCATCATCGGCCGCAGCGGCGAAGTGCTCAAGAAGGTCGGCGAGCGGGCGCGGCATGAACTGGAACGTTTGCTCGATTGCAAGGTTTACCTGGAGCTTTGGGTTAAGGTCAAGAAAGGTTGGTCGGATGACGAGCGTGCTTTGCACAGCCTCGGCTACAGCGAATGACGCGAGCAAGGGTGCTTCTCGGGACTTCCAAGGCCGCATTTCGCTGCAGAACGGATTCGTCCTCCACAGCAGGCCTTATCGCGAATCAAGCCTTCTTCTCGACGTATTCACATTGGATTTCGGTCGCCTTCGCCTGCTGGCAAAAGGTGCGCGCAAGAGCAAAAGAGGATTGCATTCTCTACTTCAGCCGTTCGTTCAATTGCGTCTTTCCTGGGCGGGAAAAGGCGATCTACCAGTCTTGACGGCTGCGGAATCCATCGGAGGAACCAGCATCAAATTGAGCGGGCCCAAGCTGTTCTGCGGATTTTATGTGAACGAGTTGCTTCTCAATTTTCTCCCTTCCCGCGATCCTCATCCGGAAGTATTCGATCTATATCGGAATACCTTGGATCAACTCGCAGCAGATGACGGCATGGAACGGATTCTAAGATTGTTCGAAGTCTCTCTGCTGGGCGAGATGGGTTACGGTATGGCCTTTGATCGGGAGGCAACGTCCGGGCAACCGATCGATCCGGCAAAAAGATATGTGTACAGAATCGAGGAAGGTCCGGTAGAGAACGACGAAAGGACTGCGGATTCGGTCGGAGGTGCCACCTTGCTTGCATTGGAGCGGAAGACGCTGAACGATCCGGATGAACTTCAAGAGGCGAAGCATCTGATGCGACGAGTAATCAATTATTATCTCAACGGAAAATCTCTTAAAAGCCGGGACTTTTTCAAGCAAGTCACAAAAAGCAGACCATGATGACGACCTCTCGCGCTATCTTACTCGGCGTAAACATCGATCATATCGCCACCATTCGACAGGCTCGGCGTACCAAATACCCCGAAGTGATCCAGGCGGCCTTGCTCGCGGAGCAAGCTGGCGCCGACGGTATTACCGCTCATCTTCGCGAGGATCGCCGGCATATTCAGGACAGAGACATCGGATTGTTGCGAGAGATGATCGAGACCCGTCTAAACCTGGAAATGGCGGTAACCGATGAGATGGTCGCTATCGCAAAAACCGTGCGGCCACAAGCGTGCTGCCTGGTTCCGGAGCGACGCGAAGAATTGACCACGGAGGGTGGTCTGGATGTGTCCGGAAATTTCGAACGAATTCATGCCGCTTGCGAAACGCTGGGCGAAGCCGGGGTGGAGGTCTCCCTGTTCATCGACGCCGATTTTCGGCAGATCGAAGCGGCAGCGAAAACCGGTGCTCCCGTGATCGAATTACATACCGGCCACTATGCCGATGCCGCTTCGAACAAGGAAAGTAAAGATGAGTTTCACCGCTTGGCACGGGCGGCAGAGTATGCATCCGGAATCGGCCTCAGAGTGAATGCGGGGCATGGATTGAATTATCACAACGTAGGGGAAATTTGCCGCATTCCCCAGGTCGAGGAGCTCAATATCGGGCATTCCATCGTGGCGAGGGCGCTGTTCGTCGGGCTGGAGCGAGCGGTGAGCGAGATGAAGCGGGCGATGGCGTCGTCGCGCTTATCAATTGACCCATAGGGCTTATTCTGCCATAGTTGAACAGCTATCGAATCGAACAACTGGTCCGCTTTCTCGCATTCCGTCGTAATCGAGATGGCGCGTGGTGTAGAGAATGCTCGGGGCCCAAATCAAATATAACGATGGTTCGCGATAGCTGGGGCAGCATAGCGGAGGAGATGGGGTGTACGAAAGATATCAGAGCGAGTCGACGACTGCGCCAGCATTGCGCGCCGGGACTACGGTTCGGTATCCAGTGTCGGCCGCTTGGTGGCGAGCTCCGCAAGTGCTTGTCGCCTTGCTTGCGGTTTGTCTCTGTTCGTTGGTCATTCTCTATTATTTATCGACGCGTCTTGAAACCACGGTAGCCGGTCCAACGGAAGGTCACGCCCGGATCAAGGCGATCAACCAGCAAATGGAAGCGCTGCAACGCAAGTTCGGCATTCTCTTGGCCGAATCGGTCGAAATGAGACTTAAAACCCTTCAGAAGAACATTGAGGCGGGAGCGGTCAGTTCCGCGGATCTCGAGGCCTTTGAGCAATTAAAGAGCGATCTGGTGCTGTTGGAAGGTTATGCCGAAGCCGGCGGAGCCAATGCGTTCGACAACACCGAGATCGAGCATTCCCGTTTCCGGCGGTTACCCGGTTCGGGAGTAGTCCGTAACGAAGAGCTTATGGATGAGGTTTTGCAGGTAAAGAACCTGCTTTACTTTTGTGCCGCCAGTCTCGCAACGACCACTGTTCTCATCAGTGGCTATTGGTTGAGACAGCGGAGTCGGGCGTATCGCCTCCACTCGGGAATGACCGCTGTTCCGATGCTGGCAAAGAAGCCCGGCGATTGATGCCTGGTCTGGACCTCAGGAATATTTAGGTATTCGACGAGTCACGATTCTCGTGATGCCCCTTTTTGACATGCTCGGCTTCGATCCGGTTTTTTCCCATCCCCTTGGCGCGATACATTGCAGAGTCGGCCCGCCTGATGAAGGAATCCGCCGATTCGTTTGACACGTACACGGTGATGCCGGCGGAGAAAGTCGGCAAAGCCATGGCCGTGCCGCCAATTGAAAACGTGGTTCGGTGGACCTGCGCCTGAATTTTCTTGAGCGCCCATAAAGCGCCATCCAGCTCGGTGTTGGGAAGCAGTACGATGAACTCTTCGCCGCCGAAACGGGCTACGTGGTCGTGACGGCGAAATGCAGGAAGGATTTTTTGGGCGTAAATTTTGAGAACTTCATCGCCTGCAGCGTGGCCGTAACGGTCATTGATTTCCTTGAATCCGTCGAGGTCCACCATGGCCAAGGCCAAAGGGGTGTAGTAACGTTGCACGCGTCCGATCTCATCCTCCAGCCGATTCAAGAAGGCTCGCCGATTGGAAAGCCCGGTTAATTCATCCGTAAGGCTCAGTTGGCGAACTCGTGTGAATTCCAGATCGGTCTTTCGATTATTCGTCTCCAGCAAATCGAGATAAGCTCGGATAATGTCGATTTGTTTGGCCTGATGTTGATGTTCGTTTAACAAAGCGTCGGTCTGCTTTAGAAGTCCAGATCGCGCCGTATCGGTGAGCAAAAAATTTTCGGGATGGCTCAACGCCTGAGCGATATTCTTCAGCAACTGGCCGGAATGTAGATTTGCATCATCAACTTCGTTAAGGCTTGCCGTCAACGACTTGTGGATTTCGGCCATTCCTACGCTTTGTCCTTCGCGAGGCGGCGGCGCGGGGTCCGTGTTATGTGATGTCTTTTCGGAAGTCGTCACATGGATTTCTGTGGCCTTAGCCCTTTGTGCAATCACGTCCGGTTTGTCGGGCGAGGGTTCATGGTCTCCTATGATTCGATCGGAAAAGGCAAAATTGGAATGGAACAAAGAATGTTTGAGGTCTTCAACGCCTTTAATTAAGGTGTTTAATTCCGCTAAGGATAAAGACGGACTGAGCAGAGTTTGGAGAAACTCGATTCGTCGCGCGAGCCACTGGCTTCTGTCGGAAACCAACTGTTCAACATAACGGAGAAGTTGTTGAACAAGGGCGCGGTAACGGGTTTCCCTCGCGTTATGAATTTGGGTCAGCGACTCGAAACTATTTTGAATATGATCGATAAGAAGAGGTTCGGACGGGTAACGCCTTAACGCGTGCAAATTGGAGAGTATCCGTTCGAAATCGGCCGGCCGCGATTTCATGACTTATCAAGTGTTAAGGTCAAAGAAGTTAAATTCCGACACGATACTCTGAACATCGAATGCGACAAATAGCTACAGTCTAGTGTGTCCTGGCTGGAAACAAGGAGTGGCTTTCACAGTCCCGATCTAAGAAATTCCCATTGTATTTTTGTCGAAAAAGCCGCAATTCATTCTACCGGTAATCGCTTGCTAATCAATCCTTAAGGCTACAGCCTGTTTTCCACTTCTTAAGACGACCATCCATATGCAGAGAATTTTGAGCATAGCCCCGATGCTGGATTGGACGGATCGGCATTTTCGCTATTTTGTACGCCTAATTTCTCGGCGGGTACTGCTTTATACCGAAATGGTCACCGCCGGTGCGATTTTGTTCGGGAATCGCGACCACTTGCTCGGCTTCCACCCCGCCGAAAAGCCGTTGGCGCTTCAATTAGGCGGCAGCAACCCTTCGGATCTTGCCGAGTGTGCGAGAATTGCCGAAGCGTATGGATATGATGAGATTAATCTCAATGTCGGATGCCCGAGCGATCGGGTGCAGAATGGGCGGTTCGGTGCATGCTTGATGGCCGACCCCGAGTTGGTTTCCGAGTGCGTGGCCGCGATGGCCGGTGCCGTATCGCTTCCGATCACCGTCAAAACCCGAATAGGCATCGATGAGCAGGACTCCTATGAGGATCTCGCGCGCTTCGTCGAGATCGTCTCGTCCGGCGGTTGTCACACCTTTGTCATCCATGCCAGAAAAGCGTGGCTTAAAGGCTTATCGCCTAAGGAGAACCGGGAAATACCACCGCTAAGATACGATGTGGTCGATCGAATCAAAGACGATTATGCGGCACTCGAAATCATCCTGAACGGCGGTATCGTCGATCTGGATCAGGCGGGGCTGCATCTTGAGCGGTTCGACGGTGTGATGATAGGACGAGCGGCCTACCATCAACCGTACTTGCTTGCAGAGGCCGACCGGCGATTTTTCGGCGATGACCGTCCGGTCCGCTCCCGGCGTCAAGTGGTCGAAGCGCTGTTGCCGTATGTCGAAACGGAATTGGGGCGGGGCGTACGTTTACAAGCCATCGCTCGGCACATTTTAGGGTTGTATCACGGTATGCCCGGCGGGCGGGCATGGCGTCGGCATCTTAGCCAGCATGCGACGAAAGCAAATGCGGGAGCGGATGTGCTTCTCGAAGCCACCCGCTATTGCGAAGAGTCAATATGCGTTTGATCGAGAAAGACATGGCGCATTCCTGCGCGATATACTTACCGATCACTATTAGCGACATCAATCATGCAAAACGTAATGGAGCATCTTTTTTCCCAAATCATACAATCTCTTGGGGAGGATATTACCCGAGAAGGACTAGTGGATACGCCTAAGCGGGCGGCGGCGGCTTTTCGTTTTCTCAATAGCGGCTACAATCAGCGCCTCGAGCGTGTCCTCAATAATGCCGTTTTCGAGGCGGATACGGAGGATATGGTGATCGTGAAGGACATCGAATTGTATTCATTGTGCGAGCACCATCTTCTGCCGTTCATCGGTAAATGCCATGTCGCTTATCTGCCTAAGGGTAAGGTGATCGGGCTTTCCAAGATCGCGCGCATCGTCGAAATGTACGCTCGCCGTCTTCAGATCCAGGAGCGATTGACCAAACAAATTGCGGACGCCATTCAGACCGCGATCGATCCCGCGGGGGTTGCCGTAGTAATCGAAGCCAAGCATCTGTGCATGATGATGCGAGGCGTCGAGAAACAAAACTCGGTTATGACCACCTCATCCATGCTGGGTTTGTTCCGCAAACAAATCAGTACCCGTTCGGAGTTTCTGGATCTTATCAACAGAAAATAGCGTGACAGAAGCAGGGAAATCCCACCGTTGGGGTGTGCTTTTGGTCAATCTGGGTACGCCCGAGGCTCCAACCACGGCCGCAGTCCGACGCTATCTGGGCGAGTTCCTATGGGACTCCCGTGTCGTGGAACTGCCGAGGCCAATTTGGTGGATGATCCTTCATGGCGTGATTTTGCGGGTGCGGCCATCCAAGTCGGCACGAGCGTATCGGTCGATCTGGACCGACAGAGGCTCCCCGTTACTGGTGTTCAGCACGGATTTGACTCGATCGGTGCAAGCCGAGATCTCGGCGAGAACGGCTGGGGAAATCGTGGTAGAGGTGGCGATGCGCTACGGTAAACCCGGAATTCGGGAAAAATTGGAGAAGTTGAATAGCGCCGGGGTCGATGGACTTCTGATTTTGCCGTTGTATCCCCAGTATTCGTCACCGAGTACCGGGACCGTATTCGATGCGGTCGCCTCGGTGTTGAAGAATTGGAGATATGTTCCGGAGACCAGATTCGTCAGCGACTATCATGATTATCCGGCGTATATCCGGGCTGTGGCGAACCGAATCGAAGATTTCTGGCGCGACAATGGCGGACCTCATTTTTTGTTGTTTTCATTTCACGGTTTACCGGAACGAAGCCGCTCCCTAGGCGATCCTTACCATGAGCAATGTCGTACGACCGCAAAGCTGATCGCGGCTGAACTGAAGCTTCCGGAGAATGCTTGGCAGTTAGTTTTTCAGTCCCGTTTCGGCCCGGGGCGGTGGCTTCAGCCTTATTGCGCCGATGTGCTAAAAGCACTGCCGCAAAAGGGCGTTAAGGACGTCGATGTCGTTTGCCCGGGATTTGCCGTGGACTGCTTGGAAACCTTGGAGGAGATCGGCATTACCAACAAGGAGGTCTTTGAAAGAGCGGGTGGTGCCCAGTATCGGTTAATCCCCGCGCTGAACGATAGTCCGGAACATGGCCGCGTCCTGGCTGGTTTGATTACAGAGCACTTGCGGTAAAAGATAAAAGTCGCTCAACCGGCATAAATAAGCTTGAATACTTGATTGAATTGTTCGTCGAGTTTTTGGGCCAACTCATTCGCAGTTGCGATGTCAGTGCCGAAAAGACTCGGCTTGTCCATGTCGGTTACTGTGGTGTCGCGTGATGCATGATTAGAATAGCGTGAATAAACAAAGGATTGTGCCTGAGCGACCAGGGCTGCTTCGCAACTGAACACGTCGGCATTTTCCGGCGTATCGTGGTGCTCGATAGTCACGGCGATGATCTCCGGCAGCTTCCATAGCCGAGCCAATTCGGCGCCGACCTGATAATGGTCGAATCCGATAACTCGTCTTTCTCCTTCCTGATAGCTTATGTTCTCCGATTCCGCTAAAAGTGCCGCGGCACGGGCCAATTCCGGAAGGCGGTGATACACGACCAATCGCCCTATTTCATGTAATAGTCCACATAGAAATACGGCCTTTAGACGTTCGCCAAAGGGATGACAACTCGCGAATAATCTTGCCAATAGCGCACAGCGCACGCTCATGGCCCAGAATTCCTTCATTGTCATCAAGGTATTCGTTAAAGATGAAAATTTATCGATCACTAAAGTAGTTAATACCAAACTCCGAATTTCGTGGATGCCGACGATATTGAGTGCACGATGAATGGAGGTGACTTTGGTCGGAATTCCATAAAAGGCGCTATTGACGACCCGTAGCAGCCTTGCTGTGAGACCAGGATCATTTTCAATCAGTGTGCCGGCATCGCGCAGATCGGCCCCCGGGTTATCCAGTAGTTCATTCAGTTTTAAGAATAACTCCGGCGGGGAAGCTAATTGCACGTTCCCATTCAAAATTACGCGGACGCTAAGCGGGGTGAATGCATACATCGCTTTAGCTCTTGATGCGCATACCTAATACTATCCTGTCGTTAATTTGATTTGACTGATACGCCGATAAGTGGCATCTATATCACAGTTGGTTCATGGAAGACTTTATATGTGACGCGAGTTCCAATTGCCTCCTTTATTCTAACTGAGCTTCAGGTTTTTATCGGGTGCTATGACGCCAACCAACCAGTTCGGCGAAAAGTTAATTATTATCGGTGAGCATAATGAGCGTCATCGTGCCCAAGTCGAGTTAATCCTATCCGAAGCCGGTTTCGTGAATTTCGTAGCGGTCTCTAATGGAAGAGAGCTTCTTGAGCAATTGAGAAAATTCCAGCGGAGCCCTGAAGAAATCGGACTTATTATTCTTAATAGTAGCCTGCCCGAATGTCAGATTGACGAGTTTTGCCTGTCTTTTTCCTCGATAGACGAGGGAATCGGCATTCCCGCTATCATTTTTACTGAAGAATCGGTCGAATTGGACAGCACGCAAGTACGCCGCCTAACCCAGCTGAGCAGGCAAGGCGTCAGTCTGATTACCAAGCCTATTCGCGGACGCGATTTTATCCCCTTGGTTAACATGAGTTTGATACTCAGAAACGAGCGTCACCTGAGACGTAGCCAAGAAGAGCAACTTTTAAACGAACTCTCCGAACGCAAAATCATGGAGGCCCGATTCAAATATCTCGTGGCCCACGATGAGTTGACCGGCCTTGCAAATCGCCGCAGCTTGGAAAAGAAACTTCAGCTAGCCATCCACCGGTGCCGGAACTTCGATCAGGAAGGTGCATTGCTGTACCTGGATCTTGATCGGTTCAACATGATCAATGATCTTGAGGGACACGAGACCGGCGATCGTTTATTAGTGGAGACGGTCAGCCTGTTGCACGGCACGCTCGATTCGGACCACATCGCAGCCAGGATCGGAGCTGACGAGTTTTGTATCTTTCTAGAAAACGTCAAACAGCAGGAGGCATTGTCCATCGCTGAACGGCTCCGCCAAGCCATGGATGGTTTTCGCTTCGTTACCGGACAAGACAGTTATCATATATCGGCCAGTATCGGTGTGGCCCTGCTGGAATCGCGGAGGATGGCCAGTCATCCGAGTGTGCTGATTGCCGAAGCGCATCAGGCCTGTTACGCAGCGAAGGCGAACGGGCGTAACATGGTTCAGTTGTATAACGACAAAGATACCGAGGCTTGCACGCGGCGAAGCGACATCTTATGGGTTCCGCTGATCCGGGAAGCCTTGATGGAAAATCGGTTTTTTCTGGTTTTTCAGCCGGTTGTCAGGGTCAAGGACGGTGCCATTACGCACTACGAGGTCTTGATCCGGATGAGGGGCAAGCGTTCGGATATATTCTCGCCGGGAGAATTCATTCCGGTCGCCGAGCGCATGGGTTTGATTCACCATATCGACCTGTGGGTGGTCGATAAATCAATCGATTTCCTGGCCTCTCTGCCGGAACACCAGTCGCATGTCAGTCTAACGATAAATTTGTCGGGTGTTGCATTTCAAGATCAGTCCTTGTTACCCCTGATTAAACAAAAATTGGAAATGACCTGGATCTCCGCGTCTCGGCTTGCATTCGAGATTACCGAAACCGCGACTGTCGCGAATTATCAGCAAACTCGGGAAATGATTGCCCGCATAAGGGCGCTGGGATGCCATTTTGCCTTGGATGACTTTGGTGCCGGCTTTAGTTCGTTCGATTACATCAAAAAGTTTCCAGTCGATTATTTGAAAATCGATGGACAGTTCATAAAAAACCTGCTTCATGATGAAACAGACCAGGTACTTGTCAAGGCAATGATCGATATCGCTCGGAAGCTGGGAAAAAGGACCATCGCCGAATTTGTGGAAAACCCGAAGGTTCTTTCTCTCTTAAAAACGCTCGGCATAGATTATGTCCAAGGTTATCTGATCGGTAAGCCGGAACCCCATCTACTCGACAAAACGACTATCTCGATTAACGAGATCGCCGGTTCTTCGCAGTCGACTCAAGCTGCCTAGCCGAATCCGCTGTTTTTAGTTTCCGGTCCAGTTGATTAAGCCCTGACGGGCATATTTTTTATCCCATGCAAAACACCAGACGCGGCAAGACGCCACGCAAAAAACGGTCGTCCATCTTGTCTTTTCTGAACGCGTCATTTCGGCGCATCGCACTGTATTTGTCTCCCTTCGTGATCGCGATCATCGTCGGATATCTGGCCTATGTGGACCACACGGTCCGTCAGCAATTCGAGGGTAAGCGCTGGTCTTTGCCGGCCCGGGTTTACGCCAGCCCCGTCGAGTTGTTCGCCGGTTACGAGATGAGTGCCGATCGGCTCGAATGGTTATTGGAGCAGCTGAAATACAGAAACGATCCGAGCTTGTCATCGCAGGGTACTTATTTCAGGAAGGGTGCCGAGTATACGCTGAAGACGCGCGATTTTCGGTTCTGGGACAAACTAGAAAACTCTCGCAACATACGGGTGCGATTCGATGCCGGGCAAATAAGTTCGGTTAGCGACCCCGAAGACGCCAAGCCCCTGGCATTGTTTCGTTTGGACCCGGTCCAAATCGGGACGTTTTATCCGGCTCTGAAGGAAGATCGTATATTGATCAAGCTCAATCAAGCGCCGGAGCTTCTCTTAAAGGCCCTGTTCTCGGTGGAAGACCGGGATTTCTACGAGCATTTCGGAATTTCGCCTCGCGGCATTCTTCGGGCGATGTGGGCCAACATTCGCGCGGGGGGAATCGTGCAGGGAGGCAGCACCTTGACTCAGCAGCTGGTAAAGAACTTTTTTCTAAGCTCTGAGCGCACCTTGTGGCGCAAGCTTAACGAGCTGGTCATGGCATTGGTATTGGAGGCGCGTTATTCCAAGGATGAAATTCTGGAAGCTTATCTAAATGAAATTTATCTCGGTCAAGACGGTGCCCGAGCGATACACGGGTTCGGTTTGGCCAGCCAGTACTATTTCAGCCGATCGCTGGAAGAGCTGGAACTGCATCATGTTGCTCTGTTGGTGTCTCTGGTGCGAGGGCCATCCTATTACGACCCGTTTAGATGGCCGGAAAAGGCAAGGAAGCGTAGGGACCTGGTATTGGACGAGATGGTGGAACAAGGGCAGATTGCAGCGAGCCAGGCCGAGGAGGCTAAGGCAAAGCCTCTGGATGTGGTGAAGAATCCGCACCAAGCCATCAGCCGCTATCCGGCTTTCCTGGATTTGGTCAAGCGTCAGTTGCAGCAGGAATATCGTCCCGAAGACTTGACCTCGGAAGGGCTCCAGCTTTTCACGACACTCGACATATTCGCGCAGCACTATCTTGAATCGGCCGTCGAGACAACGCTGAAAAAGCTCGACAAACAGACCCGGACGACGCAACTGGAAACCGCCGTTGTGTTTACTCGCCGCGCTACCGGCGAAGTAGCCGCTTTAATGGGATCAAGAGACCCGCAGAATTCCGGGTTCAATCGCGCATTGGACGCAGAACGCCAAATAGGTTCACTGTATAAACCCGTCGTTTATTTGACGGCATTGGAGAATCCGCAACGCTACACGCTGATGTCGCCGCTGCAAGACATGGAGGTTCGGATCAGGAATCCCGGCGGCCGGCCGTGGACACCGAAGAATTACGATAATCGGGAGCACGGCATAATTCCTTTGCATAAAGCCTTAGCGCATTCCTTTAATCTGGCGACAGTTAATTTAGGCATGGATGTCGGGATTGCCCGTACCGCGGAAACCTTACGGAAATTAGGGGTTGAGAAGTCGGTGGAGCTGGTTCCGTCGCTGTTGCTGGGCACCGCCTCGCTAACCCCGTTTGAAGTCGCCCAAATGTATCAAACCCTGGCCAGCGACGGCTTTGTGGTTCCGCTAAGGGCGATTCAGGCGGTTGTTTCACAAGAGGGGAAGACCCTGCAGCGATACGGCCTCAGTGTCAAGCAGTCAATCGATTCAGCGGCGGTTTATTTGGTCGATACGATCCTGCAGGAAGTCATGCGGGAGGGTACCGGGAAATTTGCCTATGCCTATTTGCCTTCCCATTTCGACTGCGCCGGAAAAACTGGAACGACCAATGATCTCAGAGATAGTTGGTTTGCTGGATTTACCGGCGATTATGTGGGCGTAGTCTGGGTCGGGCGTGACGACAACCAGCCGGCAAAGCTAACCGGCGCCCAGGGCGCGTTACCGGTTTGGGCATCTACCATGCAAAAAGTGAGTAAGGAGTCGCTTGAGCTGGAGCCGCCCGAAAACGTCGATTTCGTTTGGATCGATCGTGCAAATGGCTTGAGATCAGATGAAAGTTGCCCCAGCGCGATTCGCTATCCGTTTATTGCGGGTTCTGCCCCGACAGACGTTTCGCCATGCGGTCGGCTGTCGAATCCACCGGAAGGAGTCGACTCTTGGTTTAGGCGTTTATTTTAGGTCCGGCGGCCAGGGCTAGCGAGAGATATGGGTTCCGGCTGAGCGTCTTGTATGCTTAATCTGCCCATCAGCGCTCTTGCCTCCGTTTTCTGTTGCTCATTGCCCATTTCCAGAACTTCCTTGAGCATGTCCAGCGCCGACTGCTTATCATCCATGTCCGCATAAGCCTTAGCCAAATCCAGTTTGGTTTCCAACTGGTCCATGTCGGTCAACGGCGCGTACTGATCCTCGTTTTCATCTGAAAGATTCTCCAGATTTTCCGTGTTTAGCGCTTCGCTTTCCGCTTGAACAGACGAAGCCAAGTCAAGCTCGAAATTGAAATCCGATGTTTCGAGATTCGAAATGGACGCGACGCGGTCCGATTTGGATACGTCATCTTGCGGTCCACTGCTTTTATTCAGCTCATGCAATAGGTCGTCTATGGATTGATCCGCTTCTTCGTGCGTTTTAGTTTCAGGATGAGCTTTCAGTTTGCCCGCGTCAAAAGCAATCAGGTTGTCAAGTTTCGGCAGCTCACTCTCGGGCTCCTTTGAGTTGGCTTCAGAGTCCTCAAGGCCGAAGGAACTGAAATCGAAATCAAACATTTCATTGCCGGATGAGGCGTCGTCAGACTCCGGCTTGTCTTTGTGCTGTGCATTGGCCGCTAGCTCGAGCAAGATATCGTCAATGCTGTTCTCCGAACCCTGTGTTACGGGTTCTTTTCGGGAATTGGACCCCGGCTTGTCGGTCTCAAAGACGATGAGATTTTCGAGTTCTGGAGATTCATCTTCAGGCTGAGCTGTGACGACGGAAGGAGTTTCGCTCCGAAGATCGTCGACATCGAATTCCATGACGGGGTGCTCGGCGGCGATTGCCTGATCTTCATCTGGGTTTTGCGCATCGAAATTGAAGTCGAGAGAAACACGCTTTTCCTCTGCGGATGTCGATGTTTCGGCCACCTCGCTATCGAAGCGCTTCAGATCCTCGATGAGTTCATCGGTAAGATCGATAGAGCCCAGGATGTCCCTTGCATTCGCATCAAGAGCCAAAGGTCGGCTGGACGATGGCGACGCGCTAAACAGCGAGTTTCCGGGACATAATTCCCGTCCCATTTCAACCACATTTTCCCAGAAGTCGGCATCGCCGTCTTTACCTTGTCTTTTGAGTTCCTGGGCGAAACGCTCAAAAGCTTCTCGGTTCTCGGTGGCGTAATGAATTTCCAGAAGCTTGAGCTTGCATTCGTCTCGTTCGGGGTACTGCTCTATCGCGTTCCGGATCAAATCCTCCGCCTGCTTGTAACGGCCGTAAGCGAGATATACATCGGCTTCCGAAATCGGGTCGACTTCGTCCGCCTCGGCTCCTAAGGCATCAAAATCGCTCGGCGTGAATTCGCTCAGAAAAGAGGTTTTTGTAGCGGTCGTCGGTTCCGAGATTGTGGAGTTGAATTTGGACTCCGCTTTTTTCGCCTTTTGCAGGTTTTCTTTCTCGGTCGCAAGCAAGATGCTTTCGGTCTCTTCGATCATGGCCGCACGGCGACGGGCAAGCAGCCATGGTATGACCGCCAGCAACATCAGACCTCCTGCTGCGGCACCGAGATAGGTCGGCTGATCGAACAAGTCGTCCCAAATGCTGCTCTGTTCAGGCTGCGGCGGCGCGGCAGGAACGGGCTTAGGCGCCTCGACCTTCGGCTGCTCGGTCTGGACGGCGGTGGGTTGGGGTGTTTGAGCCGTTTCTGGAACCGTCTCTGGAGAAGTCGGCGGATTCGCCGGCTGGGTGGATGGCTCCGCCGGCTTCTGTGCTTCCGGAGCCGGTGTCGTTTGAGCTGTTAGCTGTTCCGGATTAGGGGGCTCTTTCTTCGCCGATTCGGCCGAAGGTTGTTGTGCTTGTGGTTCTTGCAGCAGCGCAATCTGTTCGTTCTTCAGGGTCAAGAGACGATGCATCTCCGTCAGTTGCTGCTCGAGCTGAGTCAGGCGGGAACGGAGATCCTCGTTTTCCTGTTTGAGCGTCTCTGCGATTTCGAGCGCAATTTCTCCCTTGGATTTCCCGGCGCCATCCGTGCTTCCTGCGACCGCTTCTTCATCTTTCGTCTTGGTATCGGATGCGGCTAACAATTTGAGCTGAGTTTGCGTCGGCTGTGTCGCGGAGCCCGTCACAGCGCCCAAGCTCTGTGCCTTGTTACTGCGGCTTGCGACTTTCCCAGTCCGACTGCTTGATCGATAAAGCTCATCCCGCGCTTGCGAGCTGGTGAATTGCAGAACAAATTCGCGATCGGGAATTTTCAGCGTTTCTCCTGCCTTCAAAGTGTCCGGCGTGTCTCCATAAAACGCATGTGGGTTGTGCCGGTAAAGGGCGACGACCATTTGTTCCTGAGCGATGCTTGGGTCGCGATTTACCTGTTTGGCGATTTCCCAAAGCGTGGAATCTCTTTTGACTGGCCCGTATTCAGAACCTTGGATCGGACTTTCAGACTCGGATGAAGCGCTTGCCGTCGAAGCACGGGGCTGGGACTTGCGGGGCGAAACCTGGGCATCCGCAGTTTGCGGGTGGTCATCGTTCGGTTGCTCGAATACCGATGGAGATCGTGAGTCGACGAGCGCGCGATCAGAGAAGGTGGCAGGCGGGTCCAGCAGTACGGTATATTCACGTACTACGCGCCCGCGCGGCCAATTGACCTCTACCAAGAAGCTGACGAACGGTTCGTGCATGACATCGTTCGAACTCACCTCGATGGCATAGCTGCCATCGGGTTTTTGCACGGCGGTAAAACGCAGTTTGGTGAGAAAATAGTGCCGTTCCAAGCCGGCCTTGGCAAACGCTTCCGGGGACGCCAAAGCGATTTTGACGTCCGCCAGGGAATCCCCGCCGGAAAGAACTAGCGGAATCTCGGCGTTTAGCGACTGATTCAGGGCGGAGCGTAGCCTGATGTCTCCAATACCTAGCGCACTCGCTCCCATTGGGGCCAGTAGACTCATCATCGCCAAGGTTTTTGATAACTTACGCACTTATTGCCGCTCCTTTGTCCAATCGTTCCCGCCATTCATGGTGGCGGGAGCTGCCTAGATTGCTGAAGGAAAGCTTAGCCTAGATGTATGTTTTTGCCAGCACCTCGGCGATTTGTACGCTGTTGAGCGCCGCGCCTTTTCGTACGTTGTCGGCTACGACCCAAAGATCCAAACCTCGCGGGTGGGAAATGTCTTCGCGGATGCGTCCGACATAAACGGCATCGTGCCCGGCTGCGTCGGTAACCGCAGTCGGATAGCCGCCGGGCTTGTGTTCGTCGATCACCGCCACTCCCGGAGCACGGCTGAGCAATTCCCGCGCATGCGCAGCGGTGATTTTTTCCCGAGTCTCGATATGGACCGCCTCGGAGTGGCCGTAAAATACGGGTACCCGCACCGTAGTCGGGTTCACCCGGATACTGTCGTCGCCCATGATTTTGCGGGTTTCCCATACCATCTTCATCTCTTCCTTGGTGTAGCCGTTATCCATGAAGACGTCGATCTGGGGGATGGCGTTGAAAGCGATCTGCTTCGGATAGACTTCGGGGTTGATCGGTTTGCCGTTAAGCAATAAAGCGGTTTGCTTGCCGAGTTCCTCGATGGCCTTTTTTCCGGTTCCGGATACCGCCTGATAGGTGCAGACGTTGATTCGCTCGATGCCGACAGCATCGTAGATCGGCTTCAAAGCGACCAGCATCTGAATCGTGGAGCAATTCGGATTGGCGATGATTCCCCGGGGCTTGTACTGCCCGATGGCCTCCGGATTGACTTCCGGCACGACCAAGGGGATATCCGTCTCGTAGCGGAAACAGGAGGTGTTGTCCACGACCACGCAGCCGGCTGCCGCAGCTTTAGGGGCGTAAACGGCGGAAACCGATGCGCCTGCGGAAAACAGGCCGATCTGTGCCTTGGAAAAATCGAACTCGGCCACATCCTGCACGGTGAGATAGCCGCCTTTGAATTCCACGCGCTGGCCGGCGGAGCGTGCGCTAGCCAGGGCATACACCTGGCCAACGGGAAAGTTGCGCTCCTCCAGGATGGACAGCATGGTCTCGCCCACCGCGCCGGTGGCGCCCAATACTGCAATATCGTAAGTCTTGCTCATGGGGAAACTCGTTCGGGATTAGCGGTTCAATGATCGTAAAGCGGATACGATGGCATCGCCCATATCGGCGGTTCCGACCTTCTTCATGCCTTCGGAGTAGATATCGGCGGTTCGGTAGCCTGCGTCCAAAGCGGCTATCACCGCGTTTTCGATCCGGTCTGCGGAGGCGGCATCGTTGAAACTGTAACGCAGCATCATGGCCAGCGACAGTACGGTGGCGATGGGGTTGGCAACGCCCTTGCCGGCGATGTCCGGTGCCGAACCGTGAATGGGCTCGTACATGCCCTTGCCGTTTTTGTCGAGCGACGCCGAAGGCAGCATGCCGATGGAGCCGGTCAGCATGGCGGCACAGTCCGAAAGGATATCGCCGAACATATTGTCGGTCAGCATGACGTCGAACTGCTTGGGCGCGCGCACCAGCTGCATCGCGGCGTTATCGACGTACATATGGCTGAGCTGGACGTCCGGATACTCGCGGCCGACCTCGATCACGATCTCGCGCCACAGTTCGGTGCACTCCAGCACGTTGGCTTTGTCGATGGAGCACAGCCGTTTGTTGCGCTTTTGAGCGATCTGGAACGCGATATGGGCGATGCGGCGGATCTCCGATTCGCTGTAAATCAAGGTGTTGAAGCCTTCCCGTTCGCCCTTTTCATTGATGCGGCGGCCCCGCGGTTTGCCGAAGTAGATGCCGCCGGTCAGTTCGCGGATGATCATGATATCGAGTCCCGAGACCACTTCCGGTTTCAGCGTCGAAGCGGCGACCAACTGGGGATAGAGAATCGCTGGGCGAAGATTCGCGAACAGTTCCAATTCGGCACGTATTCCCAGAAGGCCGCGTTCCGGTCGCACCGAATAGTCCAGCGGTTCCCATTTCGGACCCCCGACCGCGCCCAAAAGCACGGAATCGGCCGCTTTCGCCAGGGTCAGGGTTTCTTCCGGAAACGGCGTGCCTTTGGCGTCGTATGCGGCACCGCCGATCAAAGCGTCTTCAGTTTCAATGTCAAGCCCGAATTCCTGTCTCAGGCAGTCAAGCACCTTTAATGCCTCGGCGACGATTTCCGGGCCGATGCCGTCGCCGGGCAGCACTGCGATCTTCTTGGTCATGCGATTGATGAGTCTCTCTTTGTTTTTTAGAAACTAAGCGTATTCCGGGAACAGCCAAGGCGCGGTTTGGCGGCGGCTCGCTTCGTAAGCCCGGATCTTGTCGGCATGCTGAAGGGTCAGGCCGATGTCGTCCAGGCCGTTGAGCAGGCGGTATTTCCGCGAAGGATCGATTTCGAAATGGATTTTGTCGCCATAATGGGTGGCGATCGTCTGTGTTTCCAGATCTACGGTGAGATCGACGCCGGGACCCGCTTGCTCGAAAAGGCGGTCGACGATTTCGGCATCGAGTACGATGGGCAGAATGCCGTTCTTGAAGCAGTTGTTGTAGAAAATATCGGCAAAGCTCGGGGCTATGATTACGCGGAAACCATAATCTGCCAGAGCCCAGGGCGCATGTTCGCGCGACGAGCCGCAGCCGAAATTCTCGCGCGTCAACAGAATTCGCGCCCTGAAGTAGCACGGTTGATTGAGCACGAAATCCGGGTTCAAAGGGCGATACGAGCAATCCATGTCGGGTTCGCCGCGATCCAGGTAGCGCCACTCGTCGAATAGATAGGGACCGAAACCACTGCGGCGAATGGATTTCAGGAATTGTTTAGGAATGATCGCGTCGGTGTCGATGTTGGCGCGGTCCAAAGGGGCGACTCTGGACGCGAAACGGCGAAAAGCTTTCATTGCTCGGATTTCCTCTTTCGCGCAGACTGATTTCGGGTCGTAGGGGCGGGTTTGGACGTTTTTACGGCAGCAGCCGATTTCGTCCTCGATGCGGCGGCGGTTTTCGCCGGCGCTTTCTTGGCCGGTGCTTTTTTGGGTTCGCTTGCGGGAGACGGCATCAACGGCAGTTGACGGATGTCGACAAAATGCCCGTAGATACCGGCCGCCGCCGCCATGGCGGGACTCACCAGATGGGTGCGGCCACCGTAGCCCTGGCGTCCTTCGAAGTTGCGGTTCGATGTGGACGCGCAGCGCTCGCCCGGTTCCAGGCGATCGGCATTCATCGCGAGGCACATGGAGCATCCGGGGTCTCGCCATTCGAAACCTGCCTCCCGGAAAATTCGGTCGAGGCCCTCCTGTTCCGCCTGGCGTTTCACCAAGCCCGATCCGGGAACCACCAGGGCTTGCTTGATGTTGCTCGCGAGCTTATGGCCGCGGACCACCTCGGCGGCAGCGCGCAAGTCCTCGATGCGGGCATTGGTGCATGAACCGATGAAAATCTTGTCTACGCGAATATCGGTTATGGCCGTGCCTGGCTTCAAATCCATGTATTGCAGGGCGCGCTTCATGCTTTCACGTTTCACGGGGTCCGTTTCCCGTTCAGGGTCGGGTATCGCGGCATCGATGGGCAATACCAACTCGGGCGAAGTGCCCCAGGTGACCTGGGGGTTGATAGCGGCGGCATCGATCTCGACCACTTTGTCGAATACGGCACCCTTGTCGCTTCGAAGTTGCCGCCAAGCCGCCACCGCCTTGTCCCACAAATTCCCTTTCGGAGCGTAAGGCCGGTCTTTCAGATAAGCGATCGTCACCTCGTCGACGGCCACCAGTCCGGCTCGGGCTCCGGCCTCGATCGCCATGTTGCACACGGTCATGCGTCCTTCCATCGATAGGCTGCGGATCGCCGACCCAGCGAATTCAATGGTATATCCGGTGCCGCCGGCGGTGCCGATTCTGCCGATCACGGCCAGTACGATGTCCTTGGCCGTGACGCCTTGGCCGAGCTTCCCTTCCACCTTGACCAACATGTTCTTGGCTTTTTTCTGAACCAGGCATTGCGTGGCCAGCACATGCTCCACTTCGGAGGTGCCGATGCCGAAGGCGAGAGCGCCGAAGGCTCCGTGCGTCGAGGTATGGGAATCGCCGCAGACGATGGTCGTGCCGGGCAGGGTCGCACCCTGTTCGGGGCCGATCACGTGGACGATGCCTTGGCGGTCGTCGTTCATGCCGAATTCGGTAATGCCGAAGTCGGCGCAGTTCCGGTCCAGTGTTTCGACCTGAAGCCGTGAAATGGGGTCGCTGACGCCATGTTCGCGTCCGGCCGTCGGCACGTTGTGATCGGCCGTCGCCAGATTGGCTGTAACCCGCCAGGGCTTACGGCCCGCGAGTCTCAGCCCCTCGAAGGCCTGCGGCGAGGTTACCTCGTGAATCAAATGGCGATCGATGTAAATGAGGGTCGATCCGTCCGGTTCGGAGTAAACCACGTGATCGTCCCATAATTTGTCGTAAAGGGTTTTGGCGGCCATGGACTCTTATGAGTGGCGGGTTTTACACGGGGAATGCTGCGCTCCAGCTAAATACTCAGGGGCGGCTTCCCATGGATGTTGGGGTTTGTCCGATAAACCGAAGTTATTCCAACAGCGAAAAAATCTTATCGCGAATGGCTTCAACGTTGCCGATGCCGTCAATGCTGGAGAATTTGACGGCTCCCTGTTCGGCCTTTTGCTCGTAGTAACCAACCAACGGCTTGGTCTGTTCGTGATACACATTAAGGCGCTTGCGTACGGTTTCTTCTTTGTCGTCGTCCCGTTGAATCAGGGGTTCGCCGGTGACATCGTCCAGTCCCTCGACCTTGGGCGGATTGAAGATGACATGATACGTGCGTCCGGAAGCAGGATGGACGCGCCGACCGCTCATGCGCTTGACGATCTCCTCGTCGTCCACCACGATTTCGATGACATGGTCGATATCGACGCCCATCTCCGCGAGTCCTTCCGCCTGAGCGATGGTTCGGGGAAATCCGTCGAACAAAAAACCGTTCTTGCAATCGTCCTGGGCAATGCGTTCCTTGATCAGTCCCAGGATGATTTCATCCGAGACCAGGGCGCCCGAGTCCATGACCTTCTTCGCTTCGAGACCCAATGGCGTGCCTTCTCTCACGGCAGCGCGCAGCATGTCGCCCGTCGAGATCTGCGGAATGTTGAATTTTTCCATTATGGCTTTGGCTTGAGTGCCTTTTCCGGACCCGGGGCTTCCGAGAAGGATCACGCGCATGTCATGGACTCCGTGGTTAATTAAACTTGCAATTCTGTCACAAATGCGCCGGGAATGTCACACTGAGCACTTTATGTGGGAAGCCACCGCTTGCGCCGGTCGCTGGCCGATGTACGTTTCGCAATGTGACCGAGCCAGTTGTGGCCGTATCGTTTAATCCATTCGACAAAATTACCGCTAGACTATCCGAATGTCCGAGCTTAATGACCCGCGCGTATTTTTTGCGGCGGAGCGCACTCTTCTCGCCTGGAACCGGACCAGCTTGGCCTGGATGGCGTTCGGATTTGTGATCGAGCGCTTCGGTTTATTCGTGCATCTGGTTTTTTCGAAACCCGGCGAGCCCTTGCAAAAAGGCATTTCGTTCTGGCTCGGCATCGCTTTTGTGTTTTTCGGAGTCGTCATTGCGATACTGTCCACGATTCAGTATCGAAAGGTCCTGAATACGCTGAAGCCCGTGGAGATTCCGCGCGGTTATCGGGCCGGTCTGGGGATACTCGCGAATCTGGTCGTCGTTCTGCTCGGCATGACGCTGATCGTTTATCTGTTTTATGGCGAGCTTTGAGAAGATGAAGCGAGATAAAAGCGCCAGGCCCTAATAAGGTTCGAAGTGGAACCCCGCACGATCCATTCACCATCCTTCCAAGTGGCTAAATCCCTTGATCGATTCAATTTCGTCTTTTTGAATCCGCTGGTATTCCTTCCGCACAACGTCCGGCTTGTATTTTCGTTCCAAACGGCGCAGGGTGAAATGACCGCGTGCCACATCCTGAAAGTGTTGCATGAATACGAGGTTCAACAGGCCGCCGCTGACGGCGCCGGCTACCGGCACCATCTGCACGGCGACCTCGTCCGAAATGACGACGCCGAAACGGGCGGAAATTCCGCGAATCAATTCGACGCCGGCCGGAACGTTGAGGCCGGAGGCTCCGCCATAATTGGCAACACCGGCGAAATGGAAAGCCAATGTGGATCGCAACCCATAGTAGCCGGTATCGGTTGCATCGTCTTCAGCTGATCGTCCTCCCAAGGCGAACACCTCCACGCAAGCGAGGCGCGCGTCGAGCGTATCCAAGTCCTCGCCCTCGCTGCGCGCGATATCGGCAATCGAACGCAGCATCAGCAAGGTTATGACCGGTAACTCGACCGTCAACCCTACTGGACCGAAAAAGCCGCCGACGGCTCCGGCTGTGAATGCCGCAAACTTGTGGTAGGTGTCACGCGCTCCGGAAACCGCGCGCGCGTCGAGAGTCTTTACCGCCATGCTCATAGCCTGACGGATACTAAATTCGGCTGCTCTATTGACTCGTTGGTGCCAGCTCTTCGGCAATAGTTTGAGCGTTTGTTCGATCGGCGTGCCGATCACGTTGCTTAGGCGCGCGGCGAAGGAGGGGTGTTCCAGATGCTGATACGCCCAGCGCAGTTGCTCCAGTTCCTCGGGGGTGAACGATGGTTTTGCCATGACGTGCTCCACGGTTTGCGGTTTGTGCGATTGTCCTTTAGCTGCTGAGTATTGGGACAAATCGATCTTGGACAGTGTGCCACGGACGGCGGAATGAGTCGGCGGGATTGCGCGATCAATTGCAGTTGGACGGCGGCACTTCCGGCCGGTTCCACGTAATCCGGCCTGCGGGACTGACGCGACGCCGTGAGAAAAACTGGGCTGAGTTTGGCAGGCATACAAGGCTGGGTGTACCCCGCCGCGGTTCGACGCCTGGTCGACAAGCCGCCGACTCATCAAACGCATGAATCGGCGGCTGAGAGGAGGAACTTACCGAGGGAGATCCGAGTGTCCCATCAGGTATTCGTCGACGGCTCGGGCGCACTGGCGGCCTTCGCGGATGGCCCAGACGACCAACGACTGGCCGCGGCGCATATCGCCGGCGGTGAAAACCTTATCCATCGAGCTGCGATAGTCTATGGTATTGGCCTTGACGTTGCCCCGTTCGTCGAGAGTCACGCCGAGATCCTGGAGCATGCCCTCGTGCACCGGATGGACGAAGCCCATGGCAAGCAGTACCAGGTCCGCTTTCAAGGTGAATTCGCTGCCGGGGATTTCGTTCATAACCCAGCGTCCGCCCTCTTGCTTCCACTCGAGCTTGACGCAGCGGATTTGGGTAACGCGACCGTCTTCCCCTTCGATCGACTTCGTGGCGACGCTCCAGAAACGTTCGCAGCCTTCTTCGTGGGAGCTGGACGTGCGCAGCTTGTTGGGCCAATTCGGCCAGGTGACCTCTTTTTTCTCCTTTTCCGGAGGCTTCGGCAGAATTTCCAACTGGGTGATGGAGGCTGCACCGTGCCGAGCCGAGGTGCCGATACAGTCGGAACCGGTATCGCCGCCGCCGATCACGATGACATGCTTGCCCGTCGCCCAGATGCTGGTGTCGTCGGAAAGCGTATCTCCGGCCACGCGGCGGTTCTGCTGAGGCAGAAATTCCATCGCGAAGTGAACACCGTTGAGCTCGCGGCCCGGTACGTTCAGATCGCGCGGTTTTTCCGCGCCGCCGGCCAATATGACGGCATCGTAGTTGTCGAGCAGCTTTTGAACCGGAACGTCTCGGCCGATATGGCTATTGGGGCGGAACACCACGCCTTCAGCTTGCATTTGCGCGATGCGTCGGTCGATCAGATGCTTTTCCATCTTGAAATCGGGTATGCCGTAGCGCAGCAGTCCGCCGATGCGGTCGGCCTTTTCATAAACCACGACACTGTGGCCGACGCGGGCCAATTGTTGCGCGCAGGCAAGACCGGCGGGACCGGAACCCACTACCGCCACCTTTTTGCCGGTTCGATGCTGGGGTATCAGCGGCTTGACCCAGCCCATCTCCCAAGCTTTGTCGATGATGGAGCACTCGATAGTTTTGATCGTGACCGGTTCGTCGGTCAGATTCAGCGTGCAGGCCGCTTCGCACGGCGCCGGACAGATACGGCCGGTGAACTCGGGAAAGTTGTTGGTGCTGTGCAGTACCTCGATGGCTTCACGCCAATTTCCTTGATAAACGAGGTCGTTCCAGTCGGGGATGATGTTATTGACCGGGCAGCCCTGATGACAATAGGGAATGCCGCAATCCATGCAGCGCGCGCCTTGACGGCTGACTTCCTCTTCGGTCAGCGGGACGACGAATTCCTGGTAGTGCTGGAGACGGTCCGCCACCAGCTTGTAGCGTCTGTCCTGACGTGAGATTTCCATGAATCCCGTGGGTTTGCCCATTCTGTTTCTACCTCGTTACTGTGCTTTATTGCACGAGAAAGCTCTAGACCTCGGGGTCTTGTTTGCCGAAGTGCCTTCCATTTTTCCGATCGGTCCGGGTCGGCGAGGGGCGCGTTTACGCCACGCCCCCCGCGTCTAGTGGTGAACTTCGGTCTGCGTTTTTGTCTTCTGCATTTTTTCGAGCGCCTGACGGTAATCGACCGGCATGACCTTGACGAAACGCGGCGCGTAAGCCGACCAGTTCTCGAGAATCTGCTTCGCTCGTCCACTGCCCGTGTAACGGCGGTGCTTTTCGATCAGGGTTCGCAGGCGCTGAACGTCGTGACGGGTCATGTCATGCATGATGTCCACCATTCCGTGGGTTTCCAGATCGCCGCCCTGGTGATCGAGATTTTCCAGGGCGATGTCCTCGGCCAAAACCGGTTCCAGTTCGACCATGGCCAGGTTGCACCGATGCTCGAAATCGCCGGTTTCGTCGAGCACGTAGGCGACACCGCCCGACATGCCCGCAGCGAAGTTACGGCCGGTCGAGCCCAGAACCACGACGACGCCGCCGGTCATGTATTCGCAGCCGTGATCGCCGACGCCTTCGACGACGGCGATGGCGCCGGAGTTCCGCACCGCGAAGCGTTCTCCCGCGACGCCGCGGAAATAGCATTCGCCGCTGATGGCGCCGTACAGCACGGTATTGCCGACGATGATGTTTTCCTCGGGCACCACCGGAGATTCCGGGGACGGATAGATGGCGATGCGCCCACCCGATAGCCCTTTGCCCACGTAATCGTTCCCGTCGCCCTCAAGTTCCAGAGTGATGCCGGCCGACAGAAAAGCACCGAAGCTTTGCCCGGCCGTGCCTTTCATCCGTATGTAAATGGTATCTTCGGGCAGACCGGTATGGCCGTAACGCTTCGCCAATTCGCCGGACAGCATGGCGCCGACCGTGCGGTTGTAGTTGCGCACGCCCATTTCAATGCGGACCGGCTTGCGTTCGTCGAGTGCGGGGCGGGCCAGTTCGATCAGCTTGTGATCCAGTGCCTTGTCCAGGCCATGATCCTGCGGTTCGCAATTGGAGATGGCCACGCCCTCACCGGGCTCCGGCCGGTACAAAATCCTGGACAGATCGACCTTGGCCGCTTTCCAGTGGGCTATGGCCTTGCGCATATCGAGCTTGTCGGAGCGCCCGATCATTTCCTCGAACCGGCGGAAACCAAGTTTTGCCATAAGCTGGCGCACTTCCTCGGCGATGAAGAAGAAGAAATTGACGACATGCTCCGGCTGTCCGGTGAAGCGCTTGCGGAGTTCCGGGTCCTGGGTTGCGACGCCTACCGGGCAGGTGTTCAGATGGCATTTGCGCATCATGATGCAGCCTTCGACGATCAGCGGTGCCGTGGCGAAGCCGAATTCGTCCGCGCCCAAAAGCGCGCCGATCACGACGTCGCGCCCGGTGCGCATGCCGCCGTCCGCCTGCACGCAGATGCGCCCGCGCAGCTTGTTCAATACGAGAGTCTGGTGGGTCTCGGCCAAGCCGATTTCCCAAGGGAGCCCCGCGTGCTTGATCGAGGTGATCGGGCTGGCGCCGGTGCCGCCGTCGTAGCCGGCGATGGTGACGTGATCGGCATGAGCCTTGGCAACGCCCGCGGCGATCGTGCCGACGCCGACTTCGGACACCAGCTTGACGCTGATGCGCGCGGCCGGGTTAACGTTCTTAAGATCGTGGATAAGCTGCGCCAGATCCTCAATCGAGTAGATGTCGTGGTGCGGCGGCGGGGAAATGAGACCGACCCCTGGCGTGGAGTGCCTCACCTTGGCGATGATGGCATCCACCTTGTGGCCGGGCAGCTGGCCGCCTTCGCCGGGCTTGGCGCCCTGCGAAATCTTGATTTGCAGATCGTCGGCATTGACCAGATATTCGGTCGTCACGCCAAAGCGGCCCGATGCTACCTGCTTGATGGCCGAGCGCATGGAGTCGCCGTTGGGCAAAGGTTTGAAGCGTTCCGGCAATTCGCCGCCCTCGCCGGTATTGGATTTGCCACCGATGCGGTTCATGGCGATCGCCAGCGTGGTATGGGCTTCGTATGAAATCGAGCCGAACGACATGGCGCCGGTGGCGAAGCGTTTGACGATTTCCGCGACCGGTTCCACTTCATCCAGCGGTACCGACTCCCGTTCGTCGAACTTGAAGTCCATCAAGCCGCGCAGCGTGAGCAAACGTTCGCTCTGCTCGTTGATCGAGCGGGTGTAGTCCACATAGGTTTCCCAGCTGTTGGTGCGTGTGGCGTGCTGCAGCTTGGAAATGGTCTCCGGAGTCCACACATGATCTTCGCCGCGAACGCGGTAGGCGTATTCGCCGCCTACGTCCAGGGCATTCCGGTACAGCGGGGCATCGCTGAAAGCTACACGATGCCGGCGCACGGTTTCCTCGGCGATTTCTCGGAGTCCCGCGCCGCCGATCGTGCAGACGGTGCCGGTGAAATATTCGTCCAGGAACTCTTCGCTCAAGCCCACGGCATTGAAGATTTGAGCGCCGCAATACGACTGATAGGTCGAGATGCCCATCTTGGACATGATCTTGAGCAGGGCTTTGCCGATGGCCTTGATATAGCGCTTGTGCACCTCGTCTTCGGACAGCTGTTCCGGCAGCTTCTCGCGCAGATCGGACAGGCTGTCGAAAGCCAGATACGGATTGACGGCTTCGGCGCCGTAGCCCGCCAGCAGCGCGAAATGGTGTACCTCGCGCGCTTCGCCGGTTTCCACAACCAGGCCGACCTTGGTGCGAAGGCCCGTCCGGGTCAGGTGGTAATGGACCGCGGAGGTGGCCAGGAGGGCCGGAATCGCGATGTGCTCCGCGTCGATCTCCCGATCGGACAGCACCAGGATATTGTTGCCCTCGTGCACCGCCTGTTCGGCCCGTGCGCACAAGGCTTTCAACGCCGGTTCCATGCCGCCGGCGCCGGTATCGGCCGAGTAGCAGAAACTGATGGTTTTGGTCTTGAACGCGCCTCCGGTGCGGGCCTCGATACGGCGGATTTTTTCCAGATCCTTATTGGTCAGGATCGGCTGATGCACTTCCAGCCGCTTGTGGCTGCCGCCATTGTGGAGCGCCAGCAAGTTCGGCCGCGGGCCGATGTGGGATACCAGCGACATGACCAGTTCTTCGCGGATCGGGTCGATGGCCGGGTTGGTAACTTGCGCGAAACCCTGCTTGAAATAGTCGTAGAGCAATCGCGAACGCTTGGAGAGCACCGCGAGCGCCGCATCGATGCCCATGGAGCCGACCGGTTCCTGACCGCTCAAGGCCATGGGGGTCAGGAAAAACTTGATGTCTTCCTGGGTGTAGCCGAAAGCCTGCTGCCGATCGAGCAGGGTCTCCGAGTCGGGCGGCATCGCGGCGATTTCGGCCGGCAGCTTTTCCAATTGAATCTGGGTATCGTTGAGCCACTGCTGATACGGCTCGCGATTGGCCAGTTCCGATTTGATTTCGGCATCGTCGATGATGCGGCCCTGTTCGAGGTCGATCAGGAACATCTTGCCGGGCTGCAAACGCCATTTCTTGACGATCTTGTGTTCCGGAATGGTCAGCACGCCCATCTCGGAGGCCATCACCACGGTGTCGTCGTCGGTGATGAGATAGCGCGCCGGACGCAGGCCGTTACGGTCGAGCGTGGCGCCGATCTGCCGTCCGTCTGTAAAGGCCACGGCGGCCGGACCATCCCAGGGTTCCATCAGGGCCGAGTAGTATTCGTAGAAGGCGCGGAGTTTTTCGTCCATCAAGGGATTGCCGGCCCACGCTTCCGGGATCAGCAGCATCATGGCGTGGACCAGCGAATAGCCCCCCATGACCAGAAGCTCCAGCGCATTGTCGAAGCTGGCGGAATCGGACTTGCCGTCGGCGATCAGCGGCCAGATCTTGTCGAGATCTTCGCCCAGAACTTCGGACGACATCGAATGGCGTCGAGCGGCCATCCAATTGATGTTGCCGCGCAAGGTGTTGATTTCGCCGTTGTGGGCGATCATTCGGAAAGGATGGGCCAGATCCCAGGTCGGGAAGGTGTTGGTGGAGAACCGCTGGTGCACCAGGGCAAGCGCCGACACCATTTGCTCGTTGCGGAGGTCGCGGTAAAACACGCCGACCTGATCGGCGAGCAGCATGCCCTTGTAAACCAAAGTGCGGGACGAGAAGGAAGGGATGTAGAACATCTTGCCTTCCTCGAGATTCAAGGCACGAATCTTCTTGTCGATCTGCTTGCGGATGACGAACAGCTTGCGCTCGAACGCGTCCTGATCCCGGCAACTTTCCGCCCGCCCCACGAAAACCTGGCGAATCACGGGTTCGATTGTCTTGACCGATTCCCCGAGCGTCGAGTTGTCTACCGGAACATCGCGCCAGCCGAGAACGGTTTGGCCTTCGGTGCGAATGAAATCTTCGACGATTTGTTCGCAGGTCGCGCGATGTTCCGGATTGCGCGGCAGAAACAGCATGCCGACGCCATAGTGACCGTAATCCGGAAGGGCGATCCCGAGTGCGGAGCATTCGTCGCGGAGAAAAGCATCCGGTATTTGAATGAGAATACCGGCCCCGTCGCCCGCCAACGGATCGGCACCAACCGCTCCACGGTGAGTCAGGTTTCTTAAAATTTCCAGCCCCTTGCAGACGATGTCGTGGCTCTTATGGCCTTTGATGTGAGCGATGAAACCTACGCCGCAAGCGTCGTGTTCGTTGCGCGGGTCGTATAGACCTTGCTTGGCGGGTATGGCGTTGAAACTCATGGTGTACCTCTGTCAGGGGTGTGGTCTGTCGTTTGCCGGTTCGCGGTTTACAAGAGAATATTGCGGCTCCAGTAATGGACCGCCGCGACAGTCAAGAATTCGTGTTCGCAGTTGGTTTTGAAATATCCGAAATGGCGACGTGAAGCCGCCCATTTAGCCAAAATGGGCAAGAAATATAAAGAATCCGGCCGGTCTTTTCAAGGGCGCCAAGCTTGCACGCTCGGTGTTTGTTATGAATTAAGGTGGTGCGATGATTGGTTTCGATAGAGAATGGACCCGCTCGCCGCCCGACCGTCCGCCCCCGAGCCGGCGAGACAAAGCCGGTATTGCTTGCCGAGCCCGGTTACCTTTACTTTATGGCCGGAAATTCGAGGCGGTTTCGCAGCGTGGTTGAACATGCGCGCCAAGCCAAGCATGAGGAATAGAGAATGACCGAAAAATATGACGTGATCGTTGTGGGCGGCGGCATGGTCGGTGCCGCTTTGGGGAGTGGCCTCGGAGGCAGCAGTCTGCGAGTTGCCGTGATCGAGGATGCCCCGCCGCCGGCGTTTGCGTCGGAGCAGCCCCACGATCTTCGCGTGTCCGCGATCAGCATCGCGTCCGCCAGCATTCTCAAAACCGTGGGCGCCTGGAAAGGCATCGCTTCGCGCCGATTCTGCCCGTTCCGGAGAATGCGGGTATGGGAAGAGTCGGGCGATGTCGAATTTCGCAGCGAGGACATCGATGAGCCGGTCTTGGGCTATATCGTCGAGAACCGAGTAATCCAGCTGGCTTTGCTCGACCGCCTGGTCGAATTTTCCAATATCGATTTTTTTTGTCCCGCCAGAACCAAAATGATCGATTACGGGCCGCAAGGCTCGACCGTCGAATTGGACGACGGCCGCGTCTTGTCGGCGCGCTTGTTGGTTGCCGCGGACGGCGGCTATTCCCGGGTGCGGCAAGTGGCCGGCATGGGGGTAAGCGGTTGGGATTACGAGCAGCACGCCCTGGTGCTGACGGTGGAAACCGCATACGGCCAGCAGGACATCACTTGGCAACGCTTTACCCCCAAGGGACCCCAGGCTTTCTTGCCGCTGGACGGGCCTCATGCGTCTCTCGTCTGGTACGAGGCGCCGGAGGACATCAAACGCCTGAAGGCTTTGCCGGGTGACGCGCTGCTCCGGGAGCTTATCGCTGCGTTCCCCTCGGCTCTGGGCGAGATCAGGCGTATCGAGGCGAAAGGCAGCTTCCCGCTCAAGCGTCAGCATGCCTTGAGTTACAGTAAAGAGGGCGTGGCTCTGATCGGCGATGCGGCCCACATGATTCATCCGCTGGCGGGGCAGGGCGTCAACATCGGTCTTCTGGACGCTGCGGCGCTGGCGCAGGTGCTGGTCGGCGCTCATAAGAACGGCCAGGACATCGGCGCAGCCCATGTGCTGCAAACTTACGAAAGCATGCGCCGCAGCAACAACCTGGTCATGATGACGACGATGGATCTGTTCTATCGCGTGTTCGGAAACGCGAACCGCCCGCTGCGATTTATTCGGAATCTGGGACTGGGTTTGGCGGAGCGAATCACGCCGGCCAAGAAATTGGTCATGCGATACGCGATGGGCTTGGGCGGCCAGCTCCCGAATTTAGCCCGTGGCGAAGCCATTCTGGGTTGAATGACGGTCGGAAACATTACGGTACGTATTCCTGCGGATTGAGCAGAGTGAGTTTGCTATAGTAGGCGGAGCAATTCAGTACCTGTGTTCCGGATACTGTTGCTGAGATATCGATTAACGTCCTATACGAGTGAAACGACTTATGGTCAAAAAGCTACCTGTATTTCTTTGCACCGTGTTGACTCTGAGCGGTTGCGCAACCTACACCGGATGGGAGCCGGTGGTGGACACGTATAACGATCCGAATGCCTATCGGCTGCAGCAGGATATGGAAGAGTGCAAAATGCTCGCTCGCCAAGCGGGCAGTACCGGAACGGAAGCGGCGAAGGGTGCTGCTGCAGGCGCATTGCTAGGTGCCGCAACGGGCGCCGCGGTCGGCGCTGTCGCTGGCAATCCCGGCGGCGGTGCCGCGATCGGCGCTGCCGCGGGCGGCCTCGGCGGCGCTGGTTACAGCGGGGTCTCGGGCGACGATCAATACAAGCGGGCTTACATCAATTGCCTCCGCAATCGGGGACATAGAGTCGTCAATTAAGTAAGCAATCGGTCAAACAAAGAAAAAATCCCGCCGTTGTGCCTCTAGCCCGGCGGGATTATTTTTTCCGTTTTTTGCTGCCCTGACGAGGGCATAAACCGACGAGAAGGTGCCAGGATGTCGTCATTGATCCATGCACTCCGGGAGAGCGCCCGGCTTTATCCTGATCGGCCCGCGGTAATCCAGGGTTCTCAGGTCATCGATCATGCCACCATAAGCAACCGATCGGATCGCGTGGCGGCGGCCTTGGCGGCCCGAGGCGTGGTCAAAGGGGACAGGATTGCCCTTTACTGCCCCAATTCGGCGGACTTCGCCATCGCCTATACCGGCATCGTGAAAGCCGGGGCCGCGGTCGTTCCGATCAATGTGTTGCTGAACACGGAAGAAATCGGCTTCATTCTCAACGATTCCGGCGCCAAGGGCTTGATTTTCCATCAAGCCTTTTCGAAACAGGCGGAATCCGCGCTTCAGGCTGCGCCGGGAATCGAGTTTCGCGTATCCATCGGCGGAGAAGTCGAAGGCGCCGTGGCGTTCGATGCTTTTCTAAGATCCGACGCGCCGGTACCGAATATCGATTGCGACCCGCAAGAGGATCTGGTCGTCATCCTCTACACCTCGGGAACCACCGGCCGTCCCAAGGGGGCGATGCTGACCCACGGCAATCTGGTCGCCAACACGCGCAGCGTCCGCGAAGCCATGCACTGGCGTCCGGGGCAGGATGTCGTGCTGCTGGTTCTTCCGATGTTTCACGCATTCGCGGCAACCGTCGGCATGCTCACGCCCCTGACCAACGGCTGTGCGTTCATTCCCCTGCCGCGATTCGAGCCCGATCAGGTCGTCGACGCGATCCATGCCAGCCGAGCCACGATTTTTCTCGGCGTGCCCAGCATGTATTCGGTACTGTTGCGACTCAAAGACGAGCGTGCGCCGCTCCTTTCCTCCATACGCTATTGCGTTTCCGGCGGCGCTGCGCTTCCGGTCGACGTGTTGCGGCGCTTCGAAGAAAAATTCGGCATCAGGATCTACGAGGGCGACGGACCGACAGAATGTTCCCCGGTAACCTGCGTGAATCCGATCGACGGCCTCATCAAACCGGGAACGGTGGGTTTGCCGGTTCCCGGAGTCGAGATGAAAATCGTCGACGAAGACGGGCGCGAGTTGCCGTGCGGCGAAGTCGGCGAGATTGCCGTACGCGGTGCCAACGTGATGAAGGGCTATTGGATGCAGCCGGACGCGACCCGGGAAGTGTTTCGCGGCGAATGGCTTCTGACCGGCGATCTCGGTACGCGGGACGAAGACGGCTATTTCAGCATCGTCGATCGCAAGAAGGATCTGATCATCGTCAACGGCATGAACGTTTATCCACGCATGATCGAGGAGGTGCTATACCGCTTTCCGCCGATCCGCGAGGCCGCGGTGGTCGGGGAGCCGCACGATTTGCACGGCGAAATTCCGGTCGCGTATATCGCGATAGACGAGTCCAAGCCGATCACGGAAAGCGAAGTCCGCGCTTTCTGCAGGGAGCACCTCGGGCGGCATCAAATTCCCCGCAAGATCGTCTTTCAGCCGGAGTTACCGAAAAACGCCGCGGGCAAGATCCTCAAGCGGCAGCTTCGAAAGCACGGCGAAATCGAGCGTGGCGTGCAGGATCTGGAATAAACTCCGGCCGCTGCGGTTTCTATGCCTCACTGCTTTCTGCGCTCTTCCTCTTCGGCGAGCAGCTGCTTCAAGCGCTCGTCGATGACGGAATTCAGATAAAAATTGTCGCCGGCCGTTTTTCTGGCTAGCCGAAGTTGCAGTATGGCGGCGCGGTTCTGGCCCGAGGCGTAATAGGATTCGGCGACATAGCGGTGCGATTCGGCATCGTTCCCGAGCTGGCTATAGGCTTGCGCCAGCAGGTTGTAGACTTCCGGAGTAGGCGGATGGCGGCGGGCGTAGTTCTGCAGCAGCTTGCGCGCCTGTTCCGCTTTGCCGGTGGTGAGCAGCGTGCGGACATAGTTGAGCGTCAGCGCCCGGTTTTCCGGAAAGCGTTGCAGGGCCGATTCGTAAAGCTGGATCGCGCGCGGGTAATTCTTGGTCTCCCGTTCGGCGCTGGCCAGCGCATTGGCGAAATGGGACTGATCGGGATAAATCTCCATTAGCCGCTGCAGGATCGGTTTGGCTTCCCCGGCACGCGCGTTGGCGATCAGTGCCAAGGCTAAACCGTAGGCGGAAACATCCTGTTGCAGCTTGGTGCCCTGGCCGCTGACCGCCTTGAAATAATTCAGCGCGTCCTGCGGGCGGGCGGCGGTCTGCACCCGCAGCTTGGCGCGGACGAGCTGATAGGCGAAAGAATCCGGATATTGCCGATACGGAAACTGTTCCGCGCGTCCCCGCGTATCCGAGATACGGGACACGGTCACCGGGTGGGTCAGCAGGAACTCCGGCAATTCTCGGCCGACGAAGCGGGTGGATTGCTGCATTCTTTCGAAGAACGTCGGCATGGCGCGCGGGTCGAAGTCCGACTTCGATAAAATCTGCATGCCGACGCGATCGGCTTCGGCCTCGTTGTCGCGGGTAAAATTGATTTGATACTGGATATTGGCGGCTTGCGCGGCCATCAAGGCGGCTTGGCCCAGTTGCGCGGATTTCGCGCCCAGCAGAACGGCGGCCAGCATGGCCGCGGCGGTGGGCAGCGCCAGGCGGCCGGCGGCCTGGAACGTTTGATAAAGATGCCGCTGCGTGACGTGCGCGATTTCGTGGGCCAGTACCGAAGCGAGTTCGCTCTCGGCTTCCGAGGTCAGGATCAGTCCGGAGTTGACGCCGATGTATCCGCCCGGCCCCGCGAATGCGTTGACCGTGGGATCGCTGACCACGAAGAAATGAAACGCTTGCGCGGGGTTGTCGCTGGACCCGGCCAGTTTCTGCCCTATGGACTGGATGTAATCGTTGACTTCCGGATCTTGGCTGACTTCGAGCTGGGCGTGCAACTTGCGGTAGAACGCTGCGCCGAGTTCCTTCTCCTGCTGCGGCGTCATGAGGGTTCCGGTCGGGTCGCCGATTTCGGGCAACTCCAGGTTGAGTTGCGCATGGGCGGGTTGCAGCGCCAATGAGCCGTAGCTGAGAATCAACAGCGATGCAAGCAGTTTGTCGAATTTCATGGTGTTTCAGCGCCGTGTGCGGCGCGGGTGTGAATGAGTCCACGGTGTACGGTTACTCGATGAACCGTTTTTTCGAAAGGGTGTCGCCGCGATGAAATACGCCATTCAGGTCAATGCCGGGCCTTGTTCCGCTCAATCGGCGCGCACTGCCTATCAGTTTATCAAAGCCGCGTTGGATAAAGATCACGAAATCGTGTGCGTGTTCTTTTACCATGACGGGGTTTATAACGCGCTGCGATCCGGTTTATCGGCGGAGGACAAAGTTTCGGTTCCGCCCTGGCCCGATCTCGCCGATAAGCACGGGATCGACCTGGTGCTGTGCGTTTCGGCCGCGCAGCGGCGCGGCATGCCGGCAACCGGGGCGGACGGTTTTCGGATCGGCGGCTTGGGACAATGGATGGACGCCTGTCTGAAGGCAGATCGGGTATTGGTCTTTGGTGGTTGAATCGGTGCAAAAAAAATTCTTGTTTGTGATGCGCAGTGCCCCTCGGGACGGCGCAAGAGTCCGGGAATCGTTGGACATGGCCATGACCGCCGCCGCTTTCGATCAGGCCGTACGGCTCCTGATGCTGGACGATGGCGTGTTCCTGCTCAAACGGGGTCAGAGGTCCGAACCGAACGGGCTGAAACCCGTCGCTCCCTTGTTCGAAGCTTTGGCTTTGTACGATGTGGAGGATGTTTTTGTCGAGCGGGAGTCTTTGCGGGGAAGGCATTTGACGACCGAGGATCTCGTCATCCCCGTGCGCGTCGTGGACAGGACGGAAATCGCCGGATTGACGGCGGAACATGACCTTGTGATCTCGTGCTGATGGCAGTCCTGCATATAGTCAACCGTTCGCCTCGGGAAACCCGTGCCCTGGAAGATTGTCTCGCTCGCGCGGGCAAGGGCGATGCGGTGTTGCTGATCGAGAATGCGGTTTATGCCGCGGTGAAGGGCGGGGATTCCGAAGCCGTCCTGAAGTCGGCTATGGGACGCGTCAGGTTTTATGCCTTGGGGCCGGATCTCGACGCGCGCGGCGTGGAAACTTCCGAGGTCGCCGAGACGATTCGAATCGTCGACTACGGCGGATTCGTCGATTTGACCGTCGAAAGCCGGCTTGTCCAGTCGTGGTTTTGAGCCATGATCGAAGTGAACGGCAAGATTCTGGAAACGACTGAAAGCGGATTTCTGACCGATGCGAACGCCTGGGACGAGCATGTCGCCGCCGCTCTGGCAGCGAGCATACCCATAGCATTGACCGAAGCGCATTGGGAGATCGTGCGCTTCATCCGCAGCTACTATCTCAGATTCCACCATCTCCCCAACACCCGCATGTTCGTCAAGGCGGTGCGGAAGGAATTCGGGGAAGAAAAAGGTACTTCCCGCTATCTGCACCGGCTGTTTCCGGAAAGCCCGTTGAAGTACGCCTGTATGATCGCGGGACTGCCCAAGCCGCCTGGGTGTATCTAGTCGTCGGTTTCACAACACCGCGCCATTCCACGGGGAAAACAGGCTGTGAGCCAATCGCTCCGTAAGGTGCGTGTAAGCTCGGCATGTTTTTATCCTAACTTTTCCCTTGCGGCCGATGACACTGGACGTATGGGTTCGTTCTACGGTTTTTCTCGGCAACGGCGCCAGGCAGGCGACCGAACGGCTCCATTCGGAGGGCCGGCGTGGACCGGGGGCGCTGCAGATTCAGAAGCAGGCACCTCAGCCTGCCGCCAAAACGGGAATGGAATCCCCATGCATACCCAAAGAGGAGAGCTGCGTGGATATGTTCAGAACTATATTGGCAGCAACCGATTTCTCGGATGATGCCACTAACGCCGCCTATCGGGCGGCCTTCCTAGCCGCGGAACAACAGGGGCGATTGGAACTGCTGCATGTCTTGAGTGAAACGTCCCTGAAGGCCGTGCGCGAATTGATTCCCTCGTACGGCGACGCCGAGACGAAGCTGATCGATGACGCGCAACGCATGCTGGATGCCCTGAGATCGCGGGTCGCGGAGGATACCCGGATGGCCGCGGTTTCTCGAATCGCCATCGGAGCGGTGCTGGACGAGATTCTATCGGCCGCCGAACAGGCGGACTTGCTGGTATTGGGAGCGCACGGCTCTAACCGTTGGCGCGAAATGTTTCTGGGTACGACCGCGGACCGTTTGTTGCGTATGTGCACGCGGCCGGTTCTCGTCATCAAGCGTCCGCCGGAGACAAGCTACCGGCGTGCACTGGTTCCGGTGGATTTCTCCCCCCACTCCATCGCCGCGCTGAATACGGCGATGCGGGTCGCTCCAAATGCCGACATCATGGTTGTCCATGCTTCCGCCGTTCCCTTCGAGGGGATGCTTCGGCAGGGCGGCGTGCTGGACGACGAGATAGAGAGATTCCGCGGTCAGGCTCAGCAGGAGGCAATGAGCCGCATCAGCAGCCTGATCGATGAGGTGGCCGAGGGTTCGCGTCGGCTCTTTCGATTCGTGGAGCTCGAGGATGCCGCTCGCCTGATTCTCGCCAAGGAGGAATCGTTCGGGGCGGACCTGATCGTCATGGGCAAACACGGCAAAAACGTCGTCGAGGAAATGCTCCTGGGCAGCGTGACGCGTCGCATCCTTTCCGATTCGAAGTGCGACGTGCTGATCGTGCACGAGGGTTCCACGGCTACCGGCTCGCCCGCCGCATAACGCATGACCGACCGATAGGGCCGCCGCATCATCCGGAAGTCGGTTCAACCGCGGCGGTGCGGTTGTTTCCAAATCGAGCCTGACTCAAGAACGCCTGAAGGTATGGGGAGCCCTTTTGAGCAGCGTTGCAAGCCGTTGCCGTAGAGTTTGCTGTCCACCGGTGTCGATCGTGCCTGAGCTTTTCATGAGTGTCGGCGATTCAAGGTGCGGGAAATCGGTGCTGATCGACGCACCCTGATACACTTGTTGGCTACCTGCCTGCACCATACTCCACATATCTCATGCATAACCTGGGTTTGCTCGAAAATATCGCCGTTACGCTGAGCGTTGCCTTTCTAGGAGGGCTGATCGTTCAACGCATCGGCCTGCCGTCCATTGTCGGTTATTTGCTCGCGGGCGTGGTCATCGGCCCGTTCACGCCGGGTTATCTGGCCGATGCCGAAACCATCAACCAGTTGGCCGAGCTTGGCATCATTTTCCTGATGTTCGGCGTGGGGCTGCATTTTTCCTTTGCCGATCTGTGGAAAGTGCGAGATATCGCCATCGTCGGGACGTTGGGACAGATGCTGACCATGGCGGCCCTGGGTTACGGCCTGAGCCAATACTGGGGCTGGACGCCCAAGTCCGGACTGGTGCTGGGACTGGTGCTGTCCATCGCCAGCACCATCGTCATGCTGCGCGGCTTCATGGACCGCGGCTGGCTGAACACCCCGGACGGGCAAGTCGCAGTCGGCTGGCGCGTCATGGAAGACATCGCCACCGTTCTCATGATCATGATCCTGCCCAACCTGGCCGACACCGGCAAGCCCATGGAATGGCGCACTCTCGGCCTCGCGCTGCTGTCGGCTTTGGGCTTTCTCGTGTTCATGCTGTTTGCGGGCAAACGCTTCATTCCCTGGCTGTTGCTGCGGGTGGCCCATACCCGCTCTCGCGAGCTGTTCATTCTGGCGATCCTGGCCATTTCTTTGGGAATCGCTCTGGGTGCATCGCAATTGTTCGGGGTTTCGCTGGCTCTGGGGGCTTTCGTCGCGGGAGCGGTGGTGAGCGAGTCGCCGCTCAGTCACCGCATCGCATCCGATCTGCTGCCGTTCCGCGAAGCCTTTTCCGTCTTGTTCTTCGTGTCCGTCGGCATGATGCTCGATCCCGGCTTCCTGGTGGAGCACCTCGAACCGGTCCTGATTCTTACCGCTCTGGTGGTCATCGGAAAGTTCATCGTCTCGGGGCTTTGGGTGTTGCCGTTCCCGCGTCCGGCCAGCACCGCGCTGGTGGTTGCGGCCGGCTCCTGCCAAATCGGCGAGTTCTCCTTCATCCTGGATCAGACCGGCTTGAGTCTCGGCATACTGGATAAGGGCCAACACGCGCTGATATTGGCGGCCGCTCTTCTGTCCATCGTCGTGAACCCGTTCATGCTGCACAGCGTTCATCCGCTGCAACGGAGCTTAAGAGGGGTCCAGCCGTTATGGCGATGGCTGGACCGCCACGGCTCGACGCAGACGCCGGTGGAGGACTCCGTGGCCGACCATGTGGTGGTGGTCGGCTACGGACGGGTAGGTTCGCATATCGTCGACGTGATGGGTGAGCTGGGCATTCCCTATCTGGTCATCGATTTCCGTATCAGCCGGATCGAAAAATTGGCCAAACGAGGCGTCCCCACGCTCCTGGGCGATACGGCCAACTCCGACATCCTGACCCATGCGGCGCTGCACCGGGCCCGTCTGCTGGTGGTGACTTTGCCCGAGGAAGCGGCCACCGAACTCACCGTCGCGGCAGCTCGGGACATTGCCCCGGATCTCCCGATCATCGCCCGCGCCGCCACCAGGGCCGGGGTCAAGCGACTCTCGGAATTGGGCGCACAGCTGGTGATCCATCCGGAGTTGGAAGGCGGCCTGCAGGTGCTGCGGCACACGCTGCTGCAACTGGGTTTTCCCCTGCACGACGTGCGGCGCTACGCGGATACCGTGCGCCGCGAAAACTACGAGGCCCTGGTCAAGTCGCAGGGCGAGCACGCCTTACTCAGGGACCTGCTCGATGCTTCCGAGTTGATCGACATCGCCTGGCGAAAAGTACCCGAGGAAAGTCCGCTGGCCGGGAAGATGCTGGGCGAGGCCGCCCTCCGTACCCGGACCGGCGCCACCCTGGTGGCGATCAAGCGCAAGAACGAGCTGATGGTCAACCCGTCTACCCAGACCGTATTCCTTCCGGGCGACCGCATCGGCCTGCTCGGAAATCCGGAACAGTTGGAGGTCGTGGAGCGTTTGCTGGCCCCGCAGCCGACGGAGTCTGACGCGGCGTGAAGGCGGAAAGCGTTGCGCTGTTTCGCCCTACGAACCGGACGGATGTGAAAGAATTTACTGCGCGGCCCGATTCTCGCTTGCGATGTTCAACCTGCGAGCTGATGAGTGTTAAGAACTCGTAGGGCGGGTTAGCGAAGCGTAACCCGCCGAAAGGCCAGCCCGTAAGAAGGATGGATGCCTTCCGATCGATTCCGTACGGGCATTGCGGGCCTTGCCCCTGCTCAATTCCGAATCACCCAGCTCCCGTCCGGCTGGCGGCACGCGATATTGTTGACCGAGTCGCGCTGCTTGCCGTAGGTCATGCGGGTGGAGAATTCGCGGCAGCGCTCTCCGTTGTCGTTGAAGGTCCGCAAGGGCGTGACCAGATAGTCCACCTGGTTGTCCGGGTTCATCCAATGGACGCTGCGGCGGTCGTCGGCGAAATCGAGCGCCCGTCCGGTGCAGAACATGTCGCTCGCGTCCATGCGGCGAGCGATCTGGTCTCCGATGATCGCGCCGATCACCGTGCCGGCGACGGCGCCAATGACCGTCGAAGCAGTGTCGCCGTTTCCGACCTTGGAGCCGATGACGCCGCCTAGCGCACCTCCCGCAACGCCGCCCAGCACCTTGCCGACCATGGTGCGGTCGCAGCGGCCCGATCTTACGCCGTAGTCGTGATCGTGGTCATGGTAATGACGGGTTTCGCGGTGTTCGTAACGGTCGTCGTAGTCATCGCGATGTCTGTCCTTGTGTTTGCTCCGGTAGCCGTGGGCCGGCGCCCAGTCGGGGGGATCGCTGTACGCGTCCTGAGGAAAACTCAGGCTAAACGCCAAAAAGATTCCGCCGAGAAAAACGAATGGGTTGAACCGATCGAATACGGGTGACGTTTTCGTCGCCGACATGGTTGCCTCTTATTGTCGAAAAGTGATTGTTGTTATCCGTTCGGCCGTAAAGCAATTCGCAAGCCATCCCTGAAGGACGCTCATTCCGGCTGACGTATGGAGAGCATGCAAGCCGAACGCGTCGCCGGCTCGCGACAAAGCCCAATGCGATAGTGTAGCCAAGAACTCGGCCGGCTTGCTGCGTTGCTTCCGGCAACTTGTTAATATCTGCCAACTTCGAGGGTTCGGTTACGGCGTTTGACGCCTTGTGCTCGCTGCCCTTTTGATCCCGACTTCCATATCCACGACCGAGATAGATAAAAAGGTGCATTCATGTCCGACATCGAAATCGCTCAAAAAGCCAAGATGCTGCCGATCATCGATCTGGCCAAAGACAGGCTGGGTATAGCGCCAGAACATCTCGACCCGTACGGCCACTACAAGGCCAAGCTATCCCTGGACTATATCGACGGTCTCAAGAACAGGCCCAACGGCAAGCTGATTCTGGTCACCGCCATCAGCCCGACGCCGGCGGGGGAGGGCAAGACCACCACGACCGTGGGTTTGGGTGACGCGCTGAACCGGCTGGGCAAGAAAACCATGATCTGTCTCAGGGAGCCCGCTCTGGGGCCGTGTTTCGGCGTCAAGGGCGGAGCGGCCGGAGGCGGCTACGCTCAGGTCGTGCCCATGGAGGACATCAATCTTCATTTCACCGGCGACTTCCACGCCATCGGTGTCGCCCACAACCTGCTGTCGGCGATGATCGACAACCACATCCACCACAACAACCGGTTGAACCTCGATCCGCGCCAGATCGCCTGGAAGCGTGTCATCGACATGAACGACCGCGCACTGCGCGACATCGTCATCGGCCTGGGCGGAACGGCCAATGGCTTTGCGCGCGAAGACGGCTTCGACATCATCGCCGCCTCAGAAGTGATGGCCATCCTGTGCCTGTCGAGCTCCTTGAAAGAACTGAAAGAGCGCCTCGGAAACATCCTGGTGGGTTATACCCGTTTCGACAATAAGCCGGTTTTCGCCCGCGATCTCAAGGCGCACGGCGCCATGGCCGCGCTGCTGAAGGACGCTCTGCGGCCGAATCTGGTCCAGACTCTGGAAAACAATCCGGTATTCGTCCACGGCGGTCCTTTCGCCAATATCGCCCACGGCTGCAACTCGGTGGTCGCGACCAAGACAGCCTTGAAGCTGGCCGATTACGTGGTGACCGAAGCAGGCTTCGGCGCCGATCTCGGGGCGGAGAAATTCATCGACATCAAGTGCCGCAAGGCCGGCCTCAAGCCTGACGGCGTGGTGCTGGTCGCGACCGTGCGGGCGCTCAAGTCGCATGGCGGCGTGCCGGTCAAGGAACTGCAACAGGAGAACCTGGAAGCTGTGGAAGCCGGTTTCGTGAATCTGGAGCGGCACCTCGGCAACGTGCAGCAGCGGTTCGGCTTGCCCTGCGTCGTCGCCATCAATCATTTCACCTCGGACACCGACGCCGAAATCGCGCTGCTCAAGCGCAAGGTCGAGGAGATGGGGGCCAAGGTCATCGTCTGCCGGCACTGGGCCGAGGGCGGAAAGGGCGCGGAAGACCTGGCTCGGGAAGTCGTCCGGATGGTCGATGCCGGTCAGTCGAATTTCAGTTTCCTTTATGAAGAGCAAGCGCCGCTTTGGGACAAGATCAAGACGATCGCCACCCAGCTGTACGGGGCGGCGGATATCACCGCGGACAGCAAGGCCCGTCAGCAGCTCGAGCGCTTGAGCGAGGAATACAGCCATTTCCCGGTGTGCATCGCCAAGACGCAGTACTCGTTTTCGAACGATCCGAATCTCAAGGGAGCGCCGTCCGGCCACGTGCTCTCCATCCGCGAAGTGCGGCCTTCCCACGGCGCCGAGTTCGTGGTGGCCGTCTGCGGCAGCATGATGACCATGCCGGGACTGCCCAAAATGCCGGCGGCCGAGGCCATAGACGTGGACGACAACGGCCGGATTACGGGCTTGTTCTAAAGGTTCAACGAAGCGCCGGCGGAAGCGTCGGCAAAAGGATTGCCGACCTACGACACTAAAAGCCTATCTCAGTAGGCCGTTCGCCCTGAGCCTGTCGAAGGGTTTTATCACCTACTGGGATAGGCTCTAAGTCAGTTGTAGGTCGGGAATCCCTTCCCGACAGAATTGCCGGCAAAGGGTTTTGTCGGCCTGCGGCTACCGCCACCAGAAATGAGGGGAAGTTTGTTCGGCACAAGGCTTGGGGGCGATTTAAGCGCTCTTACGTATAAACTTCTTAGGACGTCCACGCATAAACTCGTTACATCGCTCGGCGATTGTTCAATTCTCGAAGCGTGTGGCGCGGAATCGTTGTAATGCGAATGGCCGTTTGGTGCAGTGCTAACACGAAAAACCGAAGAGAGACGATGCTTTGAATACAATCGCCCAGACCTACAAGATGTTTATCGTCGCCGGTGCGCGGCCCAATTTCATGAAGATCGCCCCGATCATCCGGGAGCTTCGGCAGGGCTCGTATCCGTTCGAATACAAGCTGGTCCATACCGGGCAGCACTACGACAAGGAAATGAGCGACGTGTTCTTCGAAGAATTGGAGATACCGTCGCCGGATTATCACCTGGAGGTGGGCAGCGGCTCCCATGCCGAGCAGACGGCGAAAGTGATGGTCCGTTTCGAGGAGATCTGCCTAAAGGACCGGCCCGATTTGGTGATGGTGGTGGGCGACGTGAATTCGACGCTGGCCTGTTCGATCGTGGCGAAGAAGCTCGGGATCAAGGTGGCTCACGTCGAAGCCGGACTTCGGAGCGGAGACATCACGATGCCGGAGGAGGTCAACCGCATCGTGACCGATTCGATATCCGACTATTTCTTCGTGACCGAAAAAAGCGGCGTAAGTCACTTGTTGGCCGAAGGCAAACGGAAGGACAGCATCTTCTTCGTGGGCCACGTGATGATCGACAATCTGTTCCATCAGGTGGAGAAGCTGAAACACCTCGCGCCGACGGCATTCGAGACGACGATCTTCAAGCAGCGGAATCCGTCCTATGGCGTCGTCACGCTGCATCGGCCTTCCAATGTGGATAGCCCGGAAACGCTGGCCGGCATCGTCGAGGCATTGACGGAGGTGAGCACCGCATTGCCGCTGATATTTCCCATACACCCCCGCACTCAGGCGAACATCCAGAAATTCGGCCTGACGATTCCCGATTCCATCGTCACCACGAAACCTCTGTCCTACATGGAATTCTTGAACCTGTTCAAAGACGCCAAGATGGTGTTGACGGACAGCGGCGGCATTCAGGAAGAGACCACGGCGCTCGGCGTCCCTTGCATTACCCTGCGCGACAACACGGAACGCCCGATTACGGTCGAAGAGGGTACGAACGTGATCGTGGGTTCCGATCCTGCGCGTATCGTGGCGGAAGCTCGAAAAGTGCTGAGCGGATCGGGTGCGGCAAGGAAAAAGCCGGAGTTATGGGACGGTAAAGCATCGGCCCGAATTCTATCCGTTCTTTCGGACGCTATGCGTGCCGACTGAACAAGTTCATCGCAGGAGGCGCGAAGCGAAGTAAACGGAGCTTATGCGAAGGCGAAAGCCGGATTTTTTCTAGAGTATTTTCCGGTTTGGCATCGCGCTCCGAGGTGCTGTAGGTCGGCAATCCTTTCCCGATCGCAAACGGTTGTTTTAGTCGCGACCCTTCCGACAAAGTCCCTGGCCGATCCTGTGTGTCGGCAAGGGATTGCCGACCAACGATTTTCCTAATCCTCGCCGCTAAGCGGCGGTGAAAAACGCTCTAGTCCCGGCCTCAAGACGCAGTCTGAGGTCGTGGTATGCGCCCCGAACCGGTAGGATTGCCACTCGGGTTGATCCGAGGCCGACCGGCGTCATTTTTCGGCAGTACGTTTCGGCCGCGGCTCGCTAGTCCGAAGCCGAATTGCAAGGTAGCTCAGTGGTTTATTGGAATGATTCCACAGTATGCCGACGTAATCCCTTATGTTTTTCGTATTGCTTCTCGTCGCCGTGGGCCTGTATGGCCTGCTGGCTCTTTGGTCCCCGGTATTCCTGCTCAATTATGCGTTGCTGACGGGGCCGATTCCGTTGACGCCCGGGAGCGATGAGATCAGCTCGACGCCTATGGGGCACATGAGTCTCGCAGCTGTGCGGTTGTTCGGGCTATGGGTTGCCGTTTGCCTGGTTTTGGTTCCCCGCCTGTCGAAGACGCTCAAATACCTTTCCCGCTACAAGCTTCACTTGCTTTTTCTCGCGTTCTGCCTGACGTCGATCTTGTGGGCGCCGAGCTTGTCGTTCGGTCTCAGGATGATCGCCAAATTGAGCGCGCCGCTTCTGTTCGTGATGCTCGTCATGACCGCCGTGTCCTCAACGCGCCAGCTTCTGCAGACGGAGCGAATCATCCTGGCGAGCGGCATCGTCATGGTGGTGTTGGCCTTGATGGCGCGGCTCTTCGGTCTGAGTTCCGATCCGAGACTTACGCTTCCTCATACCAGCCCGGCCACGTTTTCTGCCCATATCGTCGCCGTGAGCATGCTTGCCATGGCCGGGTTTGCCGTTGCCGATAAAACCTTATCCAGAGGACTAATGATTATCGGATTCTCGATCGTGGTGATGGCCGCGTTTACCCGTATCACGATAGCCGCGATATTCATCGGATTTTCGGTGATTCTGTTCCTGGGCCGCCGAGGTATCGGCAGAATTATTCTTCCCGTATTCAGCATCGTGAGTTTCCCGGCCTTGTTTTTGCTCAGCCCGAAATTCCGAAGCAGGATGTTTATCGGCGGCGAGCAAATGAGTTTCGATACGGTAATCGCGAATCCTGAGGATGCCGTGGGAAGAATTCATGGCTCCGGCCGTTTCGACGCCTGGGAAATGGTGCTGAATCGATTTTTCGAACCCCATCCCTTGCTGGGCTCCGGGATCGGGGCGACCCAGGATTTTTTTTACGAACGCTCGGCGGGCGGATTGGGTGTCATTCACTCGGAATACGTGAGGATGCTGAGCGAAATCGGTGTCGTGGGTCTGACCTTATTCATATTGGTCATCCTTGGCTATTTATGGCGATTGTTTCGTATCTTGCGGTTTCGTGACGATTCTCAAACCAGGAAATATGCGCTTGCCGGTGTCGGAGGCTTGACGACTTATGTGATTTTCATCGCCACGGATAACGGTTTCGATTACGTGACGCAATTCGCGATATTCGTGTTTTCTTTGGTCGCCATGGCCGAAAAAGCGAACGAATTGTCCGAGAAAAATGGAGGTGCCCGATGAGGTTGAATCGTCGGCAATTTTTGGCGGCAACCGCGTCTTTGTGCGTTTATCCGCTGTCCGGCGGCTCCGCCGAAGAGATGAACGAAAGCCGGGCGATTCTCGACGAGGGATTGCATTGGCTGGGGTATTCGAACGCGGAAAAGATATGCCGTCGGGTGAAAGAAGCCGGCTTCAATGTGCTGGTGCCGTGTATCTGGGACGGCCGGGGAACCACATGGCCTAGCCGTCTGGCACCCCGAGACGAGCGGCTGCGGGGTTATATCAAAGGCCAAGGCGAACAGTTCGACCCGGTGCGCATCCTGCTGGATACCGCGAAAAAACATGATTTGGAGGTTCATCCCTGGTTCTCGATGGGGCTCCGGAACCGGGACGATTTATTTCCGGAATTGGCGGTAAAAGGCGCGAAATCGTTCGACTGGTATAAGCCCGCGTTTCGGGATCGAATTACCGAGATCGTGTTGGAAGTGATCGCGAAATATCCCGTCGACGGCGTGAATCTCGATTATGTTCGCTTTTCGGTACCGCAGGGCAAGCGGGCCGACGAAGCGGAGCGCGCGATATCAGGGGTTATAGGGAGAATATATAAGGAAGGAAAACGTTTGAAACCGAATTTGGTGGTCAGTGTCGATGCCGCCCCATGGAAGGACGATATAAAAACCTTCGGTCAAAACGCTCCGAAATGGGCCGACGAAGGAATCGTGGATGTCGTTTATTCCATGCAATATCACGCCAATCCGGATTTCGGCATCATCAAAACCATTCAATCCAAAATGAAGCGTCCCGAGGCGATGGTCGTCATGGTCGGAAATTTCGACCGTGTCGGTCCGGGGAACAAGGTGGTCGATCGCCGTCCCGATCGGCTGTCCGAGCTTATCTCTAAAGCGCGAGCCTTATCGAAGGGGAATGGCGTCGCTGTTTATCTTTACGGACAGCTGAGCGAGCGGCAGATCGAGACTCTGCGAAAAGGGGTTTTTCGAGCCAAGGCGAAGCCGTCTTGGAGGCGGGCCAGGGTTTGATGATTAGGGAATGTATGAGCTCATCATTGGAAAATGGACCCGAACCGCCAAAGGTATCGATCGTCATGACGGCATTCAATGCCGATCGGTATATCGAATCCTCGATATCCGCCGCCCTGGCTCAGGATTATGCGAACTTCGAAGTGGTTTTTCTGGATGACGGATCATCCGACGCGACGGAAAATATTTGCAAAGCGATAAAGGATCCGCGTTTCCACTATATCAGGTGCGAACGCATGGGCCGGTCGCGAGCGCTTAACGAAGCGATTCGAAGGGCATCCGGGGACTATATCGCGATTAATGACGCCGACGATTTGAGCGTTTCTTGGCGTCTGTCTTACGTGGTCGGATTTCTGCTCGATAATCCGGACGTGGCGATCGCGGCTACCCGATATATACCGGCCGATCATTTTCCGGCGACCATCCCCGAAATATCGAGCCAGCCCGCGGCCGCCGCGGGAGAACGGCCGGTTTCAATTACGGTAGCCAGACTCTATCGCAGTAACCCATTGGTTCATTCCACGGCGATATATCCGAGATCGATATGGCGACGCGTCAAAGGGTATGACGAAAGCCTGGAGATGTGCATAGACTACGATCTTTTCATTCGTGCGATGCGGCACGGGGGAGTGGTATTACTCCCGCTGCCGGCGGTCATTTATTATCGAAATCCCTCGAGTTTCTTCAAAACCAAGAGTTCAATAAGTTATCTGCATAATTTACGGATTATCCGGCGCCGAGCCAGAACTATTTTACCGCTGCCGAAATGGGCGAGGATTTATGATTTGATTCCCTGGTATGCGGTTATTAAATGGCAGGTCATGAATTTTGTCCGGGGCAGTATGGAGCAGGTATGAACCTGGCCATCGTAACGAATATACTGACGCCGTATCGGATTCCGTTATTCGAGGCGATATCCCGGCAAGTAGACCGTTTATCGGTTTTGCTCATGGCGGAAACCGAGGAGAACCGGGATTGGATTCTGGACGCTTACCGTTTCGATGCGGACGTTTTGCCGGGATTTCATTTGCCGATCCGGGGCCGTGAGACTGCCGTTCACATGAACTACGGAGTAACCGAGCGGCTAAGGCGACTGAATCCCGATCTCGTTCTTAGCGGCGGATTCGCCCCCGCCAATTGGGGGGCTCTTCTGTATTGCGCGAAACATCGAAAACCGTATTTGGCCTGGGGCGAGTTGGCGCTTAGGAGCTGCGCCGGCGGCAGTCGACTGCGCCATGGGCTCAGGCGGTTGATCTGCGGGCTTTCCTCGGGAGCGATCGCGTCTTCGAGCGAAGCGAAGCATGTTTTCATGCACTATGGAATCGACGAAAAAGACATTCTGTTGGCACCGATGCCGATCGATGTGGACTACGTCAATTCGGAAGTGGCGGCGTGCAGAGCGCATCCCGGGTTTCGGGACATCAAGAGCCGGTATCCGGGGCCGGTCCTGCTGTCGGTCGCGCGGCTCATCGACGCCAAGGGTTATCCGCAGTTGTTCGACATGTACGCGGAGATCGTGAAGACGCGGCCGGAAACGACGCTCCTGGTGGTCGGAGACGGTCCGGAGAGAGAACGGTATGTAAACCATATCGCAGCGCGCGGGTGGGGCAACCTGCATCTGGTCGGACACGTTCAGTGGCGGGATTTGATGACCTATTACGCGCTCGCCGACATCGTCGTTTTTCCAAGCCTCGCCGATACGTTCGGCGCCGTTATCGCAGAGGGTATGGCGGCTGAACTTCCGGTCATTTCGTCGATCCATGCCGCTGCCACGGAAGATCTGATCGAGGAGGGCAAAACCGGGTTTGTCATCGACCCCCTCGATATTTTCGGCTCAATCCAAACCATATTGAAGGTTCTCGCCATGCCCGAGGAGGAGCTGCGCCGAGTCGGACACGAGGCTTTCTTGCGGGTCCGAAACATCGGCATCGAGGGTTCGGCCCGGCGGATGATCGAATTTTTCCACTCGAAGGTGAAACCTGGAGCCTCTCGCGCTATCAGACATAGATGATGGTTCAAGGAATGAAACGGAAGCTCCTGATCATAGGACCGACGCCGCCGCCGTATCACGGCGTGGCCGTTGCGACTGATATGCTGCTCCACTCCGAGCTTGCCCGGGCGTTCGAGGTATCGTTGGTGGACACGGCCGATAGGCGGGGCATCGCGAATGTATACAAGCCCGATGCCTACGACGTGGTTTTGTTCGTAAAGGAATGGCTCAGCCTGGCCAAGATCGTATTCACCGAGCGGCCGCACTTGGCTTATCTGCCGATATCTCAATCCACCCTGGGCATTTTGAGGGACAGCTTGTTTTTCTGGCTTGCTTATTTGTCCGGATGCCGCCTGGTAATCCATCTGCACGGCGGCAATCTCAGGACGTGGTACGAGACGCAGGGGAAACCGGTCAAGGCGTACGTAAGCGCCTTTTTGCGGAGAACCGAACGCATCGTCGTGCTCGGCGATTCGCTGAGGCCGATATTCGACGGATTGGCGGATGCCAAGCGGATCGCGGTAGTGTCGAACGGCATCGATTGGCCTCGTCAATATGTCAAAGACTATGAGCGTCCAAGACAGGATGCGCGATTCAGGGTTCTCCATGTCGGTACGCTCAACCGAGCCAAGGGCACTTTGGCGCTTTTGGCGGCCGTTCCGCAGGTACTGCGCGCCAAGGGGGATCGTGCGGAATTCGTCATCGCCGGCGAATGGTCGAATCGCGAGGATCGGGATGAGGCCATGGCGTTTGTTCGGGAGCATGGCTTGAGCGCTGCCGTCACATTTTCCGGACCGGTTTCCGGAGAAGAAAAGCTGAGACTGTATGCCTCCGCCGATCTGTTCGTGTTCGCCGGCATTCAGCAGGAAGGCCAACCTCTGGTCGTCCTCGAAGCCATGGCGGCGGGGTTGCCGGTCTTGTACTCCGATCGCGGGTGCCTTCGGGAAACCGTGATCGAGGGCGTCACCGGACTGGAGGTGACGGCGAACGATGCGGAAGACGTGGCAAGACGCATCATATGGATGATGGACAACCGGACGGGCAGGGAAGAGATGGGGCGAAATGCGCGCAAGCGATACGAGGCCCTGTATACCAAGGAGCGTTTTATCAAGGACATGGTATCGGTGTTTGATAGCGCCGGAGGCGAGTCGACGGCTAGCACCGCCTGATGTCACCCTGTCGAACGGTAGTTTATTGATCTCGGACGAAGTCGCCGGTTCGGATATCGAACGGACACAAGCCTATCGTTGGAAGGGATAGCCAGCGCCAATGGAAATTGAATTCGCCGACAAGTCGTACCTTCTGCCCGATCCCGAGCCCCCTTACCCGTCGGTCTTGATCGAGGTGGAAGAGGCTGTCGCTTTCAGGAAGCCGGTTCAATCGGAAGCCCACCGCTTCGACTATCCGAACCGCCTGTCCAAAATCATCTTCTTTCTTTTGCACGAGGGCCCGAGGCTCGCGCTGTCGAAAGCGAGAGCCGCCGGATTCCAGCGGCGGCTCCACGCAAAGCGTGCCTTGGTATTGGCCTACGGAAAAATCAGGGAAGGCTCGGATCTGTTCGTAGGTCTGGGACCTCAGGAATATCCCTATTCGTCGGTATTGGCCTTTCCCCGTCGCTGGTGCGTCAAGATTCCCGACCGGGAACAGTGGCGGCCGGTTTTGCACCGCGTTCTCCGGTATTTGAGCGAACATCCCGAGGGGTTCGAAGCCATATCCGGCTGGTCGCATTATTCCGGAACTCGCGTCGAGTTCGACTTGGAGGACGCTCTCCGAGATCTCGATGCACACGCCGCTGACAACGGCAACGATCCGATGATCGAGCGGCGGTACAAGCCGTCCCCGCGAAAATCTCGGTTCCAACGAAAAGAGCCAACGATAGGAAATGAAAGAGCGCTTTTCCTGATCGGCGCCGGCGCCTATGCCCAAGCTTATGTCCTGCCCAGCCTGAGACCTCTATATAGGCATACCGTCGTCGACCTGAATCCCGCCGCGGCGGCGGTGGTCGGAGCAAGGGAAGGGTTTGGTTACTGGGATACCTCCGCCACGCGGGCCTTGGCGAGGTTGCGGCATCTGGACGAACCCTCCGTGGTCATCTGTACCTATCACTCCACCCATCTGGAACTGGCGGAGCGTGCCCTGGCGATCAACGAACGTTCCAGGATATTCATGGAGAAGCCTCCGGTAACCGATTATCAGCAGCTTTGCCGGCTCTCCGAGCTGCGCCGGCAGGAGGGCGCCTTCATCGAAATCGGATTCAACCGGAGACACAGCCGGATCATCGAACGGTGCCGGGATCTGTTATCGCTTAGGAGCGGTCAGATTACCGTGACGTGCATCGTCAAGGAGCTGGGTCTCCCCGCGAGCCACTGGTACTACTGGCCGGTACAGGGGACGAGAATTACGGGAAACCTGTGCCACTGGATCGACTTGTCCTATTACCTGATCGGCGCTCCGCCCGATAGGATAACGCTCGCCTCGCCGAGCGGGATTCCGGCCGGAGATGAGGTTTCCTTGGTCATTACGTTCAGGGATGGCTCCAAGGCGACGCTGGTCTCAACCGACCGGGGCAATGCCTTGCGAGGGGTACAGGAATACATCGATATACGGCGAGGGGACCTGACTCTGACCATCCACGATTTTCTGAAGCTGGAGGTTCAGGTTGGGGCGCGACATCAGGTATTTCGTTATTGGTTCCGAAACAAGGGCCATGCCGAAATGTATCGGCATTACCTGAAGGCGGTCGAGAATCGGATGCCGCCTTCGTATCCGGCGGAGGATTTGCTGCAGGTATGCAGGATGTATCTGGCTGCATCGGAAATGGCCAGGCGCGGCATGAGCAGATTGTCGCTGACCGAGCCGGAAGCCTACAGGCTGACGGCGTCCGCCGGGCTTCGCACATCCGACGTCAGCGTTACCGGATTTGGTAGGGTGGGTTAGGCCGCAGGGCCGTAACCCACTGCGCGGCCTCGAATCGGTGGGTTACGCTCCGCTAACCCACCCTACGATGAATCTTCGTTCGAATGCCGAATGGAATGACGGAAGTTCCGAAACAATAGGGAGGTTCGCCGAGGAATGAAACAGCTTGTACAAAACTATCGTAAGGGATTGTTGAAGGTTTGCGAGGTGCCGGCACCGATGGTGCGGCCGGGCGGATTGATCGTCGCGAGCCGGTGCTCGCTGATTAGTGCCGGCACCGAGCGGGCAAGCGTGCGGGTCGCACAGAGAAGCCTGATGGGCAAGGCGATGGAACGACCCGATCAGGCCAGGAAAGTGATGGACCAGGTGAAGAAAAAAGGATTGGTGGAAACCGCCAAACTGGTTCTCAATCGCCTGGATGCTCCGGTGGCATTGGGCTACAGCTGCGCCGGGGTGGTGATCGAAGTAGGGGACGAGGTACAAGGTTTCAAGGTCGGCGATAACGTCGCCTGCGCCGGACAGAACTATGCGTCCCATGCCGAAATCGTGTTCGTCCCGAAGAATCTGTGCGTAAAACTCCCGGAGGGGGTCGATTTCCAGGACGCGAGTTATGTTGCCCTGGGCGCCATCGCCTTGCAGGGCATTCGCCAGGCCGAGCCGCGGTTGGGAGAAACGGTCGCGGTCATCGGCTTGGGACTGCTCGGCCAGTTGACGGTTCAGCTGTTGTTGGCCAACGGTTGCACGGTGATCGGATCGGATCCGGACCCCTACAAGCTGGAAATGGCCCGAGAGTCCGGTGCAATGGCCGTGCTGCCGGGGCAACTCGAAGAAGCGGCGGAAAGCCTGTCGAAAGGGCAGGGGGTGGACGCCTCGATCATCACGGCGAGCGCCAAGGACAACGGACCGGTGCGCACGGCCGCGGCGGTCTGCCGCAAGCGCGGCCGCGTGATCGTGGTCGGCGCGGTGAGCATGAATCTTCCGCGCGAGCCGTTTTATCTCAAGGAGATCGATCTCCGGCTTTCGACCTCGTACGGCCCCGGCCGCCACGATCGGGTCTACGAAGAGAAGGGAGTGGATTATCCCTATGCCTATGTCCGCTGGACCGAGCGGCGCAACATGGAAGCTTTTTTGGATCTGGTCCAAAAACGGAATCTGGACCTGAAGCGACTGACGACCCATCGCTTTCCGATCGATCGTGCGACGGACGCTTACACCCTGATCATGGAAGAGACCGAGCCCTATCTCGGCATCGTGCTGGATTATCCGGCGATTGCCGGAGACCGGCCGGCTCGGGTGGTCGAGCTGCGGCCGGCCAGGAGCGAATCCCGCGTGCGCCTGGGCATCATCGGCGCCGGCAACCACGTTAAAGACATGCTGATTCCGCATCTTCGGGGCCGGCCCGGCGTGGAAATCCGTGCCGTGTGCACCGGCAGCGGGATCGGTGCCCGCGCGGTGGCGGACAAGCTTCAAGCGGCCTACTGTTCGAACGATTACGAAGCGATATTGGACGATAGGGACATCAACGCCGTTCTGATCGGGACCCGCCACGACAGCCATGCGGCCATGGTCGTAAAGGCGCTGGGCGCCGGCAAACACGTCTTCGTCGAAAAGCCTTTGTGCCTCGACGAAAACGAACTCGACGGGATCGCGGAGGTCTACGTCCGCGCGGCGCATTCGGGTCTGCGGCTGATGGTGGGATTCAACCGAAGACATTCGCCGCATGCGCGAAAGGTCCGAGCCCACTTCGACGGGCGCACGAGTCCCCTGGTCATGGTTTACCGGGTCAATGCCGGGACGATCGATCCGAGCCACTGGATCCAGGACCGCACCGTCGGCGGCGGACGCATCATCGGCGAAGGCTGCCACTTCGTCGATTTGATGCAGTCCGTTTGCGGTTCTCCGGTGACGACGGTTCGGAGCGTTTCGGTCGGATATCACCAAACCGGCATTACCAACGACCAGAGCATCATGGCTTTGGAATTCGCCGACGGCTCGGTGGGAACGCTGGTCTACGCGGCGGCGGGAGATACCGGGTTGGCCAAGGAGCGCTTCGAGGCGTTCGGCGGCGGCAGAGCCGCCGTCATAGACGATTTCACGTCGACCGAACTCTACTCGGGCGGAAGGCGGCATGCCTTCCGCACCAGGAAACAGGAGAAGGGTTTCTTTGAAGAGATGGCTTTGTTTTGCGCGAGCCTGCTCAGGCCCGATGTCGTATTACCGGCTTTTGACGAAATCGAGGCGGTGACGCGCGCCTGCATCGCGGCCGAACGGGGTTTCGTTACCGGCGAATGTTATCCGATAGGCACGACCACGGTCGTGCCGGGCGTAAGTTCTGCGGCTCTAAGCTGATTCCGCGCGCTTTCAAGGAAGATCTGCGATGCCCAGCCAAGTGCCGCCGCAACACTACAGCTTCGAGAGCTACGTTACGCCCGCCCGATGGAATTCGTACTGGCATCAAATCAGGGAGGTTGTTGCCGCGAAGCCGGATGATGTGCTTTACATCGGGATCGGAGACGACATCGTGCCGAAAGTTCTGGAGGCGCGGGGCATCAGGGTAAAGCGATTCGATTTCGACCCGAGTCTTGGCTGCGATTTCACCGGAGACGTGCGGGAAATCGCTTCGATCGTGCCCGTCGGTAGTGCGGATGTCGTCGTGTGTTGCCAAGTTCTCGAACATCTGCCGTACGAACATTTCGAAGAAACGCTCAAAGGGATTTTAGGGATTGCCAGAAATCGCGTCGTGTTAAGCCTTCCCTACGCTCACGTGACGCTTGCCGGTTTGCGGATGAAATTGCCGAAGACACCGCCGATCTCGCTCAATTTGACTTTGCCTTGCTTTTGGCAGGATTGGAAATTCGACGGACAGCATTACTGGGAAATAGGCACGAAATTCTATTCAAGGAGGCGGATTGAAAATTCCATATCCAGGGTTGGGCGTATCGCTTACCGATTTTTCGCCAGCGACAACGAGTATCATCTCTTTTATATCTTGGAGAAATGAATATTTCCGCTGATTGAGTATTTTCTTGCGCGGTTACGGAATGGAAATGTTCTATGGGTGGCGCCGAAAACTGCACGCACGTTTCGATGCCTCTTCGCGCTTAAAGAAAAACTTTCTTAAAGTCGCCTCGGCGAGCCTCTTTGCCCAGGCCTTGCCGGTACTGGTCTCTCCGATCATGACTCGCTTGTACTCGCCGCACGATTACGGCGTTCTCGCTCTTTTTGCCGCCATACTGGGTGTCGCGGTGGCCATCGCCACCATGCGCTTCGATTGGCTGGTCGCCGCGGCCCACACAGAAAAATCGGCCGCCTATATCGAGGTGATCGGTATCCTCTATCTCTTGCTGATGTCCTTAGCCTATTTCGGCGTCTCCTTTTTCGGTCTCCATCATACGATCGCGCTCGTCGACTGGCGGATTATCGACCCTTTTCTCTGGCTCATGCCCGTGGCGGTATTCGGGAGCGGTCTTCACACCCTGTTTTCGGGCTGGTTCGTTCGCGCGGCCCATCTCACCCCGGTAGCACGGGCACGAGTGAGACAAAGCCTGGCCGTGGTCGCGCTCGGTCTGATCGGCGGCATCTATTCTCTCGGAGCGCTGGGATTGATCGGGGCCACGGTGCTCGGCGCCTTCATCGGTGTCGGAGGTCTGTACCGGCACGCCCGGAACGATCTGCGGCGCAGCCTCGCGAATATCCGCGCGCTCGCGCTGTGCGCGAAAGCCCGAGCGATCCGGCGGCGCGTGCTGGTTTCGGGAAGTACGGGGATCATCAACGTCAGCGGCTTGCTATTGCCCGCCATCATGATTTCCCACCATTTTTCGGCCGTCGAGTTGGGGTGGTACGCGCTCATGTACCGCCTCGCCACCGGGCCGGTAAGTACGCTCACCGGCGCGGTCGGGCAGAGCTTCTGGGGCGAGGCGCGGAGCCTGGCCAATAGCAATCCCAAAGCGCTTCAGGCGCTGTTCGAGCGGACCTCGAGCCGGCTCATGCTTCTGAGCATCCCCGTCGCGATCGCCTGTCTCGCGGGTCCCTGGTATGTGGGCCTGATTTTTGGAAAAGAGGAGTGGAGCGGCGCGGGCGAAGTTCTCGCCGCATTGACGCCCTTCATCGTCGCTCAAATCATCGCGTCGCCGCTTTCGTCCGTCATCACGATCATGCGTCATGAAAGATGGCTATTTTTCTGGGATCTGGCGAGAACGCTAGTCGTGATCGCGATTTTTTCGGCGAGCGGACACTACAACATCGGTTTGACGACGGCGGTGCTCTCATATGCCATCGGCATGGCCGTGATGTATGCGCTCCTTTTTTACAAGACGCGGCGAATCATCGTTTCCCAGGGATAGGAGCCGATTCGAACTCCGATAGGCGCCCATAAGGCTATGGAAAGCATCATCTGGTACGTCAAACGCCTCGGCGTTATGAGCGGGGGGGAGATCGTTCATCGGCTCAACGAGCTGTGGACGCTGCGGCGGTTGCGGCGGGAGCATCGCCTTGGCGGCCGGCATGCGGACCGTCGTCCGGACGGCTTCACGTTCTGTCGTGGCTCCGTCCGGCAGATGCCCGATCTTCCCTTTGCCTTTCTGCCGACCGCTGCCGAAACCGAAAGCTGGCTGGCCGGGGAGTGGCCGGCCTTGGGATACCGGTGGGCCTGGGCACCCGATCCGGGCATTTGGCATGTTGCCCCCGATACCGGGCGCGTTTGGCCGCAAACCTTCTTCGGGTCGATTGCGTATCGACAGGGCAATCCGCATGGCGATGCGCGCGTGGTGTGGGAGCCCTCCCGTCTACAGCAGTTGGTGAGTTTGGCGCTGTTGGCGAATGCGGACGAGGACCGGGCGCGGGAAGCGGTCGAACTGATGGAAGCCGTGCTCGATTCCTGGATGAAGGCCAATCCGCCCCTGACCGGGATTCATTATGTGTCGACCATGGAATGCGCACTGCGGGTGATCGCCGTGTGCCATGCGCTGGATCTGGCGAGAGATCGCCTAACGGCGCCCGAACAGACTTGGGGCAATCTGTTGAGGCTCGTTTCGTCCCACGTGCCTCTCATCGCGAAAAGGCTGTCGCTTCATTCCTCGGCCGGCAATCACACCGTCGCGGAGGCTGCGGGGCTGGTCTATGCCGGAACCCTGTTCCCGGAGTTGCCGGATGCCTTTCGATGGCGGACGCAGGGACTTCGGATTCTCCAGCACGAAGCCGAGCGTCAGGTGCTCCCGGACGGGGGCGGGATCGAGCAGGCCTTCTGGTATCAGCTTTTTATCGTCGATTTGCTCGGGCTCGTAGAAGCGCTGCTCGAACACCGCCGGTACCCGGTACCGCGAGCCTTGGCCGATGCCGTTCGCCGTGGCCGGCGCTTCTTGAGAGCACTGGCCGACGGTCCGGACGACTTGCCCCGAGTGGGGGATTGCGACGATGGCTACGCCCTGTCCCGCCATCTCCGCATCAGCTGGAGCGAACCGGCGCCGGCGGAAAACCCGGCGATCTTTCCGAACGCGGGTTATACGGTCGTCAGGGGACGAGGCGACCGGGCGGTTCGGCTGATCTTCGATCACGGTCCGCTCGGCATGCCGCCGGCCCATGGGCACGCTCATGCCGATGCATTGTCCCTTCATGTGACGTTCGGCGGCAGCGAGCTTCTGATCGATCCCAACACATACACCTATACCGGCGATCCGACCTGGCGGCGCTGGTTTCGAAGCACCGCCGCCCACAATACGGTGCGCATCGACGGGCGGGATCAGGCGAGACAGGAAACGTCGTTCCAATGGTCGAACGGCCACGACGCTTCCCTGGTGACGTGTCATCGCGACGAGAGCGGAAGAATTCTGCTGCTGGCCCGGCACGACGGATATCGCCGCTTGGGGATCGTCCATTGGCGGGCGGTTGCTTTCGACGGGGCGGATCATCTGCTGATCCGGGATTATCTGGCCGGGCAGGAGCATCATGTCGCCGAACTGATCTGGCATCTCGGCGTCGAGGCGGTGCGCGCGGAAGCGGGGTTCGTCTTGAGCGGCAGCGAAATCCGCGCCCGTCTTGATCTCACGGGAGGCGCCGTGACCCTGCACCGAGGAGAAACCGGTCCCATACTCGGCTGGCGGTCTCCGTGTTATGGAGTCCGAAAGCCGGCGGTTTCGATTCTGGTCCGATATGCCGGCGAATTTCCCCACCAATTCCACACTGCGCTCTCTTTCGATGATGCACATCGCGACGGAATGGCGGCTTTGGAATTGTTATTGGAGCGCGCGATGGAGCCTTTGAAAACCATGTAATTCCATTCGGCATTCGAATGAACATTCATCGTAGGATGGGTAGAGCGAAGCGAAACCCATCGATGGCGGGTTAGCCCTTCGACAGGCTCAGGACAGGCCCCTAGTCTCCGCTCGGGACAGGCCCTTCGACAAGCTCAGGACAGGCTCCGCGTAACCCACCGATTGACGGTCGCTCGGTGGGTTACGGCGCACGCGAAGCGCAGTGATCGGCGGTCGGTCGGTGCTGATGTGCGCCTAACCCACCCTACAAACATGAATTCCTTATTGAAAGCGATTTGGAATAAGTCCCTGAATCGTGCCCTGACGACGTCACTTGAGCTTGCCATTCGATACGAAAACGATACGTAGCATTACTGGGGGTGTGACGATTTCACTGCGGATCGTGTCGATATGGTATGAGCGTCGATAACCCGCGATAAGCAGGGATCGACGGGTGGAGTCAGTCGTTCTCGATCTGTAGAACTCGTCAGGGAAGGGATTCCATGAATAACGAGAGAATCGATATTTTCGGCGTGCCCGTGGACGTCGTCGATTTCCCCAGGGCGCTTGCGACCGTCGACGATATCCTTCGAGGCGATGGGGGCGGATTTATCGCGGCGGTCAATCCGGAAAAGATCATGCGGGCCCGCGACGACGCGCGGCTCTTGCAGGCATTGAAGAGCGCGAAGCTGCTCATCCCGGACGGCATCGGCGTGGTCTGGGCCGCGCGCTGGCTGGGGCTGGGCTGCCCGAGCAGGGTGCCGGGAGCCGATCTGATGCCGGCCATCTGCGAAATCGGCGCGGCCCAAGGGCGAAACGTCTTTCTGTTCGGAGCAAGCCCCGAAGTGAACGAAAAGGTGGCGCGGATTCTTCCCGAGCGGTATCCGGGGCTTCGCATCGCCGGCTTTCAGCACGGCTATGTCCGCGAACCCGATATGCCGAGGCTCGTGGCCGACATCAACGCATCGAGGGCCGAGATTCTGTTCGTCGCACTGGGAAGCCCCCGGCAGGAGTTCTGGATGATGCAGCACGCCCCCGAGCTCTCGGTAAAAGTGTGTCAGGGCGTGGGCGGCAGTTTCGATGTCATTGCCGGAAAGGTGAGGCGCGCTCCGGCGCTGTTCAGGCGCATGCATCTCGAGTGGTTTTACCGGCTCGCCCGCGAGCCCCAAAGACTCCGGCGGCAAGCCGAACTGCCGAAATTCGCATGGCGCGTGATGCGCGAGAAGTGGGCGAATCGCTCGGGCGTAGCGATGAACTGATGCATCATCGCTCCGGGCAGGATGCCTCGATGGATCAACATATCGTGAAGGGAATTCACTCCGAGTTACAATGGAGGGCATCGGGCCGGGTCTGGTCGAGGCTCGCCATACTCGGTGTCTTGATAGCCATCATCTTTTTCGACGCGTTGACCTATACGGTCGATGCCTGGCTCAATTCGGATGAATATAGCCACGGCGTCCTCATCCCCTTCGTCACGGCTTTTCTCATCTGGCAAAAAAAGAACGATATCGCGGCCGCGAGAATATCCGGATATCCGCCCGGTTCATCGCTCGTCGTCGCCGGATTGGCGTTCTTCTTTCTGGGCGAATTGAGCACGCTGCTCATCATCGAGCAGTACGCATTCCTGATCGTGCTTTTCGGCGTGGTTATCACCGCTCTGGGACCGGAAATTTTCCGGCTTGTCCGGGTTCCGCTGTTTTTTCTGTTTTTCGCGATCCCGTTGCCCAGTTTCATCTATCAGGGACTGTCTTCGGAGTTGCAACTGCTCTCTTCCCGGCTAGGGGTCGGCTTGATCCGCTTGTGCGATATCAGCGTCTACCTCGAGGGCAACGTCATCGATCTCGGCGCGTACAAGCTCCAGGTCGTGGAAGCGTGCAGCGGGCTTAGATACTTGTTCCCTCTCATGGGGCTGGCGTTTATCTGTGCTTACCTTTTCAAAGCGGCGCTTTGGAAGCGGGTGCTCGTGTTCCTGTCGAGCATTCCCATTACCGTTCTGATGAACAGCCTGCGCGTAGGGCTCATCGGGGTGCTCGTGGAATATCGGGGCCCGTCGATGGCGGAGGGCTTCCTGCACGATTTCGAGGGCTGGGCGATCTTCATGGCCTGTACCGCCATTCTGATCGGCGAGATTTGCTTGCTGGCGCGGATCGGTGAAGACAAGCGCCCGCTGAGTGAGCTTTTCGACATCGCTTTTCCCGAGCCTGCCCGAAAATATGCGGCCGAGGGCCGCGCCTTGGCTCCTTCTCCTTCCGGGAGACGGTGGCCCGAAGGGCCCGACGAGGGTATCGCACCTCGGAAGCGGAAGCTGCCTCGGGAGTTCTGGACGGTCGGAGGCATGCTGATCGTTGCGGCCGGCTTGTCGCTGTCTCTGGAGAAGCGGGCGGAATCGGTTCCGCCGCGCACATCGTTCGCCGAGTTTCCGATGCAAATGGACGCCTGGCAGGGACGGCGCGAGATCATGGAACAGCAGTATGTCGATGCCTTGAAGTTCGACGATTACATCTTGGCCGATTTCAGCAAGGGCGGCGCGCCGCCGGTGAATTTCTACGCGGCCTATTACGCCTCGCAGCGCAAGGGCGAGTCGGTGCATTCCCCGCGTTCCTGCATACCGGGCGGCGGATGGCAGATCAAGTCCTTGGAGACGGTGTCAATTCCGGGCATCCGGCTTTACGCCGGCGATCTCAGGGTCAATCGGGTCCTGATTCAGAAAGGCGACGAAAGGCAACTGGTTCATTACTGGTTTCAGCAGCGCGGCCGGAATCTGACCAATGAATATCTCGTCAAGTGGTATCTGTTCTGGGACGCGCTGACCCTGAACCGTAGCGACGGCGCGCTGGTGCGACTTACGACCCGCGCACCTCCGGGCGAGGATCTCGCGGCGACCGAGAAGCGCCTCGTCAGTTTTCTCGCTTCGCTGATACCGCGATTGGACCGGTACGTCGCGAACTGAACGCCGGAATCCCATGCGTGGGCAAAGCAGCACTCGCATCGATGTCCATCCCATGATCTCTCCGGAGCGGAAGTCGGGCGGAAAGCGGAGTGCTAGGGGAATGAGAGGCTACTACGGCGAGTCGCCGTCGATATCACTGCAAAGGATGTGTGGGGCTGCCTCGGTTTATGTTTCATTTCTTCGTCTTTCTCACCGCTTTGTTCGTCGCGATGGTGTTGGTCGCGGTATTCATGCGGCTGGCGCCCCGCCTGAGGTTTGTCGACGTGCCGGACGGACGCAAGATTCACCATGCGGTTATTCCGCGGATCGGCGGTATCGGGATGGTCTTGGGCGCTGTAGCGTCCGTTTTGGCCTGGATCGATTTGAGCCGAAGCACCGAGATGTTTCTTTTCGGCATTGGCGTGATCACGGTTTTCGGTTTGTGGGACGATCGCGTCAATCTCGATTACCGGACCAAATTCGCCGGGCAGCTATTGGCGATCGCCGTGGTGGTTTGGCTCGGCGGTGTGGCGGTCGAACGATTGCCGGGGTTCGAGAGCCGGGAAATTCCGGCGTTCGTTTCGTATCCCTTGACCGTCTTCTTTCTCCTCGGGACCACCAACGCCACTAATTTGTCGGACGGCCTCGACGGGCTCGCGGCCGGCTTGAGTCTCCTGAGTCTCGCCTGTATCGCTTCCCTGGCCGATCTCGCGGAAGGCGATGAGCTGGTTTTTACGAGCCTGGCCATCATCGGCGCGACGCTCGGCTTTCTCCGCTACAACACCCATCCGGCCATGGTGTTCATGGGCGACACCGGCAGCCAGTTTCTCGGTTTCAGCCTGGGCGTGCTGGTACTCATGCTGACCGAGCAAGTCAATACCGCGCTGACGCCGGGACTCGCCTTGCCCATTCTCGGATTGCCCATCATCGATACCTTGATGGTCATGACGCAAAGGATGGCCGAAGGCCGATCCCCGTTCAAACCGGACAAAAGCCATTTTCACCACAAGCTATTGGCCCTGGGGTTCGATCAGTACGAAGCGGTGCTGGCCATATACGCCGTTCAATCCCTATTGGTGGTATCCGCTTATCTGCTCCGGTACGAATCCTACTGGTTGATCGCGGCGCTTTATCTGGCTCTGAGCGCGGCGATCGTCCTGTTTTACCCGCTCGCCCGAAAGTTCGGATGGCGGCTGCATGGCGGCAGCTCGCCCGTGACGGGTTTTCTCAAGCGCGCGCGCGACCGGGCGAGACTGGACGAAACCCCGAATCTGGTATTGAGCCTGCTCATTACCGGATTTCTGATCATGGGGGCCGTGGTAGCCAGGGAACTGGCGTCCGATATCCGTTACTTCGTAGCCGTCAGTATGACGGCCTGGCTGGTCGCCCGCGTATCGCGATTGCCAGCGGCCAGATGGATAGAGCGGTTCGTGATTTATGCCTGCGTCATCCTGGTGATCTATTCGATCGAGCTCTCCGGCGTTACGGAACGGCGTCTTTGGCACATCGGGCTGAAATACTTTTTCCCGGTCTTGGCGGCCGTTACCGCCGTGGGTGTGCGCTTCTCCGGACGTTATTATTTTTCCGTTACGCCGTCGGACTTTCTGGTCGTATTCATCCTGCTGGCGGCGGCCAACCTGCCTGTCTTCGGCGAAGTGAACTACGCCAAGCTGGCGATTCAGTCGGCCGTGGTGCTCTACGGCGTGGAGTTCGTATTGAGACGGCGAAGCGCCGCCAGCCTGGCGATATCGATCGGGGCCATGGCGGCTTTCGTGATCGTTGGAATCAAGGCGCTTTAGGGCGTTGCTCACCATGTCCTAGTCGTAGGCATGAATAAGCGAAGCGTTTCCGGCAAAGGCGTAGGAAGCTTGTCGGCAATCCTCTGCCGATAAAACCTGCTGGCCGACCCGTTAATGTCGTGAAAGGATTCGCTACCTACTATGCGGCCGTGGTTCGTAGGTCGGCAATCCCTTGCCGACAAAACGGTCACCGTCAGCCGAATCTCGGCAGCAGCACGAGCAGCCAGATGATGCCGGCCAAGGTCAGGGCGAGGAACACCGCCGCGGAACCCACGTCCTTGGCCCGGCCGGACAGTTCGTGGTGCTCGAAGCTGATCCGGTCGACCACGATTTCGATACCGGTGTTGAGCAGTTCGACGATCAGGACCAGGAGAATGCTGCCCACCAGCAATGCCTTTTCGAAACCGGTTTGTCCGAGCCAGAATCCTAAAGGTCCGGTAACGATGAGCAGGTAAATTTCCTGACGGAAAGCTTCCTCGCTCAGCCAGACGGCTTTGAGTCCTTTCATGGAGTTGAAAAACGCCGCATGAATGCGGGACCAGCCGGTGAGATTCTGACCTGCCATGATTTCGAATTTACCCATCGGTTCGGTGAACCTGGCTCCAGATATTATCCACCCAGGATTTGTCGACCCTCAGATCGCCTTGCATCAGCCAATCGGCGACGGCCCGTGCCACATCGGGGTAGACGACCCGTGTGGCCCGGCTCTGTTGCAGCCAGGCCTCGACGGTGGGGCCGTCCAAGGTCTGCATCACTTGGCCGAGCTGCAAGACCTCCAGGGCCAGCGCATTGGAGTTCTGTTCCATCTGGCCGTGCAGCGGCTTGACCAGGAGCTTCTTGCCGAGATGAAGCGCTTCGCTGGTCAATTCGAACCCCGAGTTGCATATCACGCCGGCGGCGTCGGCGAAGTCGTGCTGAAATCCCTTCCGGGAAAGCTGTTTGATGTGGATGTGCTCGGGCCGTGGATGGCGTTCGTCCGGCATGGTCGAACTGTAGATGTGAAACTGACGATCGTGGAACGGCTTCAGCAAGCGGACGACCTGATTGATGTCTTCGAAGGGCAGATAGACTACGATTTTGTCCGGCTGAACCGCCGCGGGTTCGAGATCGGTCTCGATGATGGGCGGGAGGATGGGATGATGGAAATGATGCCAGTGCACGCCCAGGCCCACCGTGACCGGCGCGAAATACTTGAGCACCAGATTTCCCATGACATCGGCATTCGCCTTGGGGATATCGTAGCCGAAGGCGTACTGATGGCCGATGCCGACGGTTTTGATGCCCTGCAGCCGTGCGGCCCAGGCGGTAACCGGTTCGAAATCGCTGACGACGATGTCGTACTGGCTCAAGTCCAGGGATTTGACGTCGCGGACGAAGCTCGGAAGATTGTTGCGAAATGCGGTCTTGATGTACCGCACATTGCCGGCTTTGGTTTCGAAGGTAAGACCGGCACGCCATTGGTAGTCGCCGAAGACGTCCATTTCGAACAGCTTTTCCCAAGGGCGGCCGGAAAACAGGTAAGTGACTTCGGCTCCGGCTTGCTCGAGTTTGGGCGCGATGGCTCGCGCTCGGGTAATGTGACCATTGCCGGTGGCCTGAACGCCATAAAACACTTTCACGTAAGATGGATCTCTAAACTCAGAAGGGCCAAAAGGATTCCCATCAGCGCGCCGATCAGCGTGTCGGTGGGAAAGTGAACGCCGAGCACCACCCGCGCCATGCCCATCAGCACAGCCCAGGTTAGGAGCAGAGGCGCAAGGGCCGGATAAAAGAAACTCAGCAACGTCGCTACCAGGAACGCCGCGGAGGTGTGCCCGGACGGGAAGCTGAAACGGTCGGACGGAATGATGAAGCTCGGAATATTCAGCGCGGCTTGGGGCCGGTCGCGCCGGCACAGATTCTTGAGGATGAAATAGACCGGACGCTCGATGGCGAAGCCCGTTAACAGGCAAGCCAGCAGAACCGAGCCCGCAGGCTGCCCGGACCATGCCAGCACCAGGCCGAGGATCAGGTACAAGTGCCCGTCGCCGGTCTTCGAGACGCATCGCGCACCGCGAACCAGCACGCGCCGGGATTTCCGTTGCGTTACCCAGAGAAACAGATTGACGTCGTAGGTTTGGATCGTCTGCATGAATTTCATGGCACGCTACTCCCTAAGGGCTACTCCTAAACCTTAGCCGGGGCAGATGACAATCCGGTGACGGAAAGATGAACGATCCATGACAGCGCTTAGAACTCGTAGGATGTGCTGAACGAAGTGGAGCGCCCTTCGACTAGGCTCAGGACAGGCATCAATCGCGAGGGTGCAGATGCCCATGGCTCGGGCACGGAGATCACGAATACCGCTGCCACCACGCCGTCGAACGCGCGCCGTTTTTCGGAATCGGCGCCAGATAGCTTTCGAACAGGAGGGCGCAATCGCGCCAGGAATAGCGCAGGGCATACTGGCGGCAGTCTTTGGGATCGAGTTTCAGCGCCTCGGTGATAGCGTTCTTGAGGTCTTCGTCCAGGCAGCCGACCCGACCGCTCAGAATCACGTCCTTCGGGCCTTCCACCGGAAAGGCCGCGACCGGAACGCCAGAGGCCAGAGCTTCCAGCATCACCAGGCCGAAAGTGTCGGTTCGACTCGGAAAAACGAAAACATCGGCGGCCGCGAGATAGCGGGCCAGTTCCTCGCCGTATTTGTAACCGACGAAGCGGACATCGGGATATTTGCTCTCGAGCTCCTCCCGCTGCGGTCCGTCGCCGACCACGTACTTGGCGCCCGGCAGATCCAGCTTGAGAAAAGCCTCGATATTCTTTTCGATCGCTACCCGGCCGGCATAGAGCAGCACGGGGCGGGCATCGGGCAGAAAACCCTTGTCTCGGGGACGGAACAAGTCCGTGTCCACTCCGCGCGACCACAGCACCGGGTTCTTGAAGCCTCGCGCCTTGAGTTCCTCCAGCAAGGTGGGCGTCGCAGTCATCAGGCGCTCGCTTTCGCCATGAAACCAGCGCAGAAAGGAATAGCCGACAGCGAGCGGCAGACCGGTGCGGAGATGGATATATTCGGCGAATCGGGTATGGAAAGAACTCGTGAAGGGAAGCCCGCGCCGTTTGCAAAAACTCCGGGCGGCCATGCCGAGCGGGCCTTCCGTGGCGATGTGAATGGCATCGGGCTGGAATTCGTCCAGCCGGGCTCGGAGTTTCGAGCCGCAGCCCAGCGCCAGACGGATTTCGGGATAGCTCGGACACGGCCAGTTGCGAAACTGATCCGGCGTAAAGGTTTCGACCGTATGTCCGATCGCGCGGAGCTGCTCAGAGATCGTGCGAAGCGTGGTGACGACGCCGTTAGTTTGTGGGAGCCAGGCGTCCGTGATCAGGGCGAGTTTCAAGTGCGAGATCCTCCAGGAGTTGGGTGCTTTCTTCCAGCCAGCGGATGACGGACAGCGTTCCGGCGTGGCTTTCGGCCAAGGCGGTGCAGCTTTCCACCCAGTCGCCGCAGTTGCCGTACAGCGTGCCGTGCTCGGCCGTCCGGATCGTGGCGTGGTGAATGTGGCCGCAAATCACGCCGTCCAGATTTTGTTCATAGGCCTCGTGAATCAGCGCCCGCTCGAAATCGAAGATGAAGTTCACGGCGTTCTTCACCTTGTGCTTGATGTAGGCCGACATCGACCAGTAGGGAAAGCCGAGAATGCGGCGGACGTGATTGAACCAGCGGTTGACCTCGATCAGGAAGTCGTAGGCGCCGCTGCCGAGAACCGCCAGCCAGCGGCTGGAGCAGACCACGCCGTCGAACTCGTCGCCGTGCAGTACCAGAAGCCGGCGTCCGGTCGCCGTCTCGTGGACCGCGCTGGCGTGGATCTCGATGCCGTTGAACACCGTGCCGATATAGCCGCGGAAGATTTCGTCGTGGTTGCCCGGAATGTAAATCACCCGTGTGCCCCGAGCCGCCATCGCCATGACGGTGCGGACGATCTCGTTGTGCAGGCGGGGCCAGTAAACACCGCTCTTGAGCTTCCAGAAATCGATGATATCGCCCACCAGATAAAGGCGTTCGCATTCGATGTGCCGCAGAAAATCGAGGAGATATTCATCCTTGCAGCCCCTCGTCCCTAGATGTACGTCGGAAATCCAGACGGTACGGTATTTCAGCTTCATGGATAGTCCTCGCTGCGGTTGAAACTGGCAAAGAACTTAAACCGATTTTCTTAAAGCGCCGTGACGGACCGGTTAAGAATTCATGACGGCCAGTCCGCGGCAAGAATGGCCGGCATCCAGCGCGGCCACGATCTGTTGCCGCGTGGTTTGCGCCAACTCGTTCCGGCCCGGTCCGGGCGGAACGGCGGGGCAATAGTGCACATGGAGATCGATCCGTTCCAGCTTGAGGATGTCGAGGAGATGCGGCAGAAATTCGTCCTCGCCGACGAAGGGTGCGCATTCTTTCGCCGCGCCGTCGTAACGCAGGGCGACCGCCTGGACGTGCGCTCCCGCCAACTGCGCCGGGTGGAGCAGCTTGCCGTGAAAACGCAGCACGCGGTCGCCGGTGGTTGTCGTGCCTTCCGGGAACAGCACCAGGCGTTTCCCCTGGCGCAATTGCCAGGCCATCCGTTCGGCCACGGCTGCGCTCTGCCCGGTATCGCCGCGCTGGACGAAAAGCGTGCCGATGCCTTTCGCCAGGTAGCCCATGACCGGCCAATCCGCCACTTCCCGTTTGGCGACGAACAAGCAGGGGCCTTGCGCTCCGAGGGCGATGATGTCCAGCCAGGAAATGTGGTTGGCCACCACTAATCGGGCGTTCGCGTCGGGCCGCCCGCGGATGTGCAAGCGCAGATTGAGAATCCGGCAGACGGCACGGTTCCAGCTCACCACGATGGCGTCGTTCAAGGCGGCCGACTTCTTCCCCAATAGCAGCCTCAGGGCCGGCATGATCGTGCTGACGGCCACGATGCCGGCCACGAACATGGCGGCGATGGCCAGAGCTTTAAACCACTGCCGACAGCGCTGCACGCGAGTTTTCCTGTTTGCTGGCGATGAAGCGTTTTTCGTAGCGGGCCTGCATGCGGGAGAGGTCCAGCAGAATGAACACGTCCATGACGTTGAAATCCTCGTCCCAGAAAGGATCGCCCAAGACCCAGCAGCCCAGCCTGAGATAAGCCTGCAACAAAGGCGGAATGCCGCTTTCGTCCTGGACGCAGCGCTTGTGCGCAGGAACCGGATTTTTGGACCTTACCAAGAGTTCCGACGGGCCGAACTGGTGCGGCTCGATCTGCCGATAGACCGCATCGACGGCGAAGCCGCTGGGGCCAGGCGGGATGCTGGCGCAGCCCATCAGGTAGTTGAAACGGCCGTTGTAGACGTATTCCGCCAGCCCGTTCCACAAGGTTCCGAGAACCACGCTGCCGCGGTGGGACGGATCGACGCAGGTGCGGCCGATCTCCAGGAAGCGTCCGGGCAAGGCCAGAACCTCGTCGAGTTGGAATTCGCCCTCGGAGTAGAAACGTCCCAGGCGCGCAGCCTGGATGTCGTCCAGCAAACGAGTGCAAGCGACGATCTGCCCGGTTTGGGTGTCGCGCACCAAGAGATGATCGCAGTAATCGTCGATTTCGTCATAATCGAGACCCTCGATCTGGGTATGCAGATGCGCGCCCATCTCTTCGGCGAAAACGTGGTAGCGCAGGGCTTGGGTTGCGCGGACGGTCGCCGGATCGCTGGCGACTTCGGCGGCGTAACGGCGAGGACGGGACGAGAGAGAAATAGCGTCTTGTACTGACATGTAAGCCTTCCGTCTGTGCTTCGATGGAAAGGCACTTTACGGAGGCGGTATGACGCAAATATTGCGGTTTGGTGACGAAATGATGACAAGCGCCGCAGGCGATCCGTTTTGGCTCGGAGTATTTTTCGTCTTGGCGGTCGACGGTTGGAAGCATGATTGAAGGGGGCGCCGCGTCAGCGACACCTAATATCACCATTCCAACCCCTGACGCCGTAACCGCTCGCGCTCGGCGTCGCCAAGTGCGACCCAGGGTTCCGGCGAGCGGACGGCGCGGTAGAACAGATCGAACAGGGCCGTAGAGCCGCATGGGAAACCTCCTCATGCGGCGCAATACGGGAGTACCCTATTGCGCCCAACGCGGACTATATTTCCCATTTTGGGATCAGCCCCCAATATCGCTGCCGCTCTCTATGACAACGCCATTAACCTGGAGCGCATCTTATTAACCCGGCCTATATATATAGGCCGGGTTAATCCGGGGCAGGGATGCCCCGGCGCGGCGACAAGCCGCGTGAGCCCAGGCCGGGCGTGTACCGGGCCTGGGCGGCGGCCCGAAATACCAGGAAGGTATTTACGGGCCTGATTCATAAACTCTCAGGGCATCAAGCATTGAACAGCCCTGATCGGAATTTGATGCCGCGAAGCCGGTCATAGGAATTAGAAAAAGGACGTTTATTTTTCCTGGACTCAAACTCTGCGAGGCTAAGATTCTGCCCAAACGGGGGGTGAGCGCCATGGACAGGTCCGATCCCGGAGAGGGAATCATGCAATACTCGACGCGGCAAAGGGACAGGAAGCCGAGCTCCCGCGGCCGGTTTCCGGGCTTACGGTACTTTTTCCTGGGGCTGCTGGCCTTGCTGGGGGCGATCCTGCTCGCCCGGCCCAAGCATGGCGGTGAGCCGCATGACGCTTCGAGCTCGCCCTCGCCGCAGGTGAGCGGGAAGCTCATTCATCCGAGCGTCCCCTTCATCGCGAACCAGGGGCAGACCGACGAGCGGGTGAGGTTCTATGCGGGGATCGACGGCGGCACTGTCTATGTCACCCGCATCGGCGAGATCGTGTACGACCTCCCGAAGGTGTCCGGCAAGACCGGGACAACGGGTTGGTCCCTGAAGGAGGCGCTCGTCGGCGGCGCCGCTGCCTTGGTGGACGGCGCAGAGAAGGCCCCAACCGAGGTGAACTATCTGATCGGGAGTGAGGAATCCGCCTGGAGAACGAACGTCCCGACCTACGATCGCGTGACCCTCGGTGAGGTGTACGAGGGGATCGAGCTCGAGCTGAGGGCGTCGGGCGCAACCGTCGAGAAACTCTTCCACGTCAGGCCTGGCGCGAGGCCCGAGAAGATCGGAGTGAGGATTTCTGGCGCGACATTCCTCCGGGCGAACGACAAGGGCGAGCTGGAGGTCGGCACGGGGCTCGGCACGGTCGTGTTCAGCAGGCCGAAGGCCTACCAGACGGTCGCGGGCCGCGCACACCCTGTGGAGGTCGCCTATGCGGTGGAGGGAAAGAGCTACCGCTTCGAAGTCGGGCAGTACGATCGGACGAAGGACCTCGAGATCGACCCTTTGATCCAAGCCACCTTCCTCGGGGGATCGGGAGGGGACCGCGTCACCGCCGCAGCGGCCACGGCGTCGAACGTGCTCGTGGCGGGGACTACCGACTCGACGGACTTCCCGGGGACGGCGGGAGGGGCTCGACCTGCCCTGGCGGGTCCGAGCGACGGCTTCGTCGCTCTCCTCAGTTCGGACTTGAAGACGATCATCCAGGCGACGTACCTGGGGGGGACCGGCGACGACTCCGTGAGCGGTGTCGCGGTCTCGGAAGCCGGCATCTACGTCACAGGTTCGACGACATCGACGGACTTTCCGGGGACGACCGGAGGCGCCCGACCGCAGAACGCGGGGGGCAAAGATGCGTTCGCCGCGCTCCTTACCTCGAACTTGAAGGCGTTGACCCAGGCGACCTACTTCGGAGGAACCGACGAGGACGCCGCCAGCAGCGTGGCTCTTTTCGGGGGCGCCTATGCCGTGTTCGTGGCGGGCCGGACGGCCTCGCACGATCTCGTCGGGACCCTCGACAGCGCTCAACCGCTGAACGGGGACCCGATCATCCGCCCTGTCGGGCAGAACACGAACGACGGCTTCATCGCCGCATTCTCCGCTGATCTGAAGAGCCTGACGCAGGCGACGTACCTGGGAGGTCGCTCCTCCGATTCCATCAACGCCATCGCGGTCTCGGCGGGGTTCGTCTACGCGACGGGGGAAACCGTCTCGACGGACTTTCCGAAGACAGGAGGGGGCGCTCAGGAAATCCATTATCCCGACGGCCAGTCCGACGCCTTTGTGGCGCTCCTGACCAGCGATTTGACCTCGCTCGTGCAGGCCACCTACCTCGGGGGGCTTGGTCAGGACATTGCGCACGCCATAGCCGTTTCAGGGCCGGACGTCTTCGTGGGGGGAGAGACCACTGCCTCGAGTTTCCCCGGAACGCTGGGAGGGCACACACCGACGTTCGGAGGGGCCACGGACGGCTTCGTGGCTCGCCTCAACTCCAGCCTGGCGAGCGTGATCCAGGCGAGCTTTGTGGGAGCCGGCGGCTTCGATCGGGTGCTCGCGCTGGGTATCGGCGGCTCGTTCTTCGGACCGGTCGTCAATGTGGCGGGGTCGTTCGATACAGACCCGGAGGGGATCACCGGCCCTGATGCCTTCCTGTGGGTACTCGGGTACGACCTGAAGGACTTCGCCGAAACCCCGATCACGAACCCGGCGGCCCTCCGAACCTCGTCCTTCAACTCCTTTGGATCGTCCGACGTCGCGACCGCCCTCGCCGTTCCGCCGTCCATCTCGGGGTTCAATGTCTATCTGGCGGGCGAGATCCCACCGAGCAACGCAGACCAGATGGGAGCCGCTCAGCCGAGGTACGGCGGTGGCGCCAGCGATGGCTTCGCCGACAAACTCGTCCTCGTCAGCGACTACTCCTTCTCGCCCCTTCCTACGATCAACGTCACCCAAGGCGGACAGGGCCTGGCGACGGTGACGGTGAATTCGCTGAACGGGTTCACGGGAGAGGCCGTGAAGCTCGGGATCTTCGCCCAGCCGACCGGAGGGGCGCTGCCGGCCGGCTTCACGGCGCCCGGTTTCCCCCAGGACATCGGCTCCCTCCCGCCCAATGGGTCCTTCTCTTTCACGCTCACCATCGGTGTCGCGTCCACCGTCACGCCCGGCACGTACACGCTGTGGATCGTCGGGTTTCCGGGGACCTCGGTCGCGCACGCGGCCCCCGTGACCGTGAACGTCGTCACTACGATCCCCAGCACCATGCAGACGATCAGCCCGCTCCAGGAGAGGAACTCGGGACGATCGGCAGCTTGGGGAGCGCCGACTCCCTGACATCCAAGCTCACAGCGGCTCAAGACCTGGCCGACGCAGGCCGCGCCGGTGCGGCCATCGAGGAGAGCATGCAAAACCAGGGGGAGTGCGCGGCCTGTTGCAGGTCTTCTGCGGCGGGGACGGTTCGAAGCGGCGGAAGAAATTGATTTTTGGTGCGCTCAAGCGGCATTTTGGAGAGATATTTCAGGAGCTCGCCGGGCACAAGGAATCGAAAATTGTTGAAGGTCACCTGATGGGCGACCACGTTCATATGTGTATCAGCATTCCGCCGAAGTATGCGGTTTCGAACGTGGTGGGCTACATCAAGGGTAAGCGTGCGATCCAAATCGCCAGGAAGTTCGGCGGTCGGCAGAGGAACTTCACCGGCGGGAGTCGATTTGGATGCGTGAAGCGCCCAGCGGGCGAGCGCCGGGGAGGATGCGAAATCAGCAGACAACCCGGCGGCGCGCTGATCCTGCGCGTCATACAGGAGAATTCAGCACGCACGAAAATGTACCGTAGACCAGAATATGCGTCGGCGAATCATATGGGCACAGTGCGTGCCAATCGACACCCCGCCGATTGGTCCGGCGTTTGCGCGTCTCATCATCCGTCATACCACCATTCCAAGCCCTGACGCCTTAACCGCTCTCGCTCGGCTTCGTCGAGCTCGGTCCATGGCTCGGGCGAGCGTACGGCGCGGTAGAAAAGCTCGAACAGCAAAAGATGACGCCTTAGGGTCCGCCGCACGCGGTGAGGAAGGCGCGGATTGAAGACGCCGAGGGCCGAGAATGCCTGCGACCAGTTCTTCTTCACCCAAAGCCACGAACCCAGCTCCAGGGTGAAGGGAATATAGCGGCCGTCGGGCCGGACGGTTCTGTATTCGTCGTAGAGGTAATCCCACAAGTCGCCGTGGGCGAGGTACTGTCGGGACTGGGGCTCTATGCAATAGACGTGGTTGGGATGGGTCTTGTCGATCAGGTGCTTCAAGGCGACGGCTTCCGCCAGTGCCGGAAAGGGCTTCCGGGTTTTCGCGAAGGGAAACCACAGGCGGTCTACCTTCCCGTAGCCGGAGTGCACGTCGATGCTGAGTGCGGTTCGGGCGGGAAAGAGCTCGCGGCGCACCCAATCGCAAAGGGTTTGCGCCTCGATCTCCATGGGAGCGTCTTCCTGCCCTTGATACCAGGGCAATGCGGGAGAAATGCGATGCCCGGCGAATAGATGCCAACGGGACAATCCTTCCGCCCGAACCGGCGCGTTTCGCATGAGATCGACCCGGTTGCCGTTGGATCGTCGTTTGAGATACATGCCGACCGGATTGACCAGCGGCATGATCAGCAGGCGAGTCGTGGAGAGCATGTCTCGGGTCACCCGGTCCCAGCGAGCCATTTCCACCAGGGTCCGGAGATATGAGGTCACGACCTGCGTGCCGATACGCTCAAGTCCGTGGACCCCGCCGAACAGCGCCAGAGCCGGCAAGGCGGGATCGGGCGGACCGAAGCGAAAGGCCAGCAGCGGAAACGATTCCTCACCGTGATGCAATTCCGCCAAAACTTCCACCCGCGCCCAATCCCAGCCCGCATCCGCGACGTGCTCCGCGAGTATCAGAAGCTCCCGCAGTTCGGGGAGGGCGCGCATCACCGGACGAGTGAGCGATCTTTCGAAGGGCGTCGGTTCGCTGGCGGAGAAATCGGCCATGGATGTATTCAAAGCGGGTGAGTCAGACAGCCGGGTAGGATCGACAATTATCCGAAATTATCGCCCACTTAGCCTTAGGTCGGCGATGTCACGGAAGGAAACTCTGAAAATGTAGAGTTGGTTAGAGTCTAATTAAATACATTGAATGTGACGTACGTTAAAGATAACGTACAATGATGAAAAACATAAACGCTTAAAGGACTAATATGAAAGCTAATCCGGGCGGTCAGATCGATCTAAACGAGGTTGTTGGTCGTGACGAGATCATCAAGCAAATCTGGGACACTATCGATCAACAATCGATTCGTATAAATGCCGAGCGGCGCATCGGCAAGACGACGATCATCAAAAAGCTTTGCGCAGAGCCGATTAGCGGCTGGGTTCCGATTTTTCAGGATTTGGAGAAGTGCCACACGGCCCTGGAGTTCGCCCTCGCTGTTTATCGAGAGGTCGATGGCTTTCTCTCGGCTCGTCAATGGACGGCCCGACGCGTTCGGGACTTTCTCAACACTATGGGCGGGACCGAGGTCGGAGGCGTGTTCAAGCTGCCTCCGTTTGGAGCTCAGGCGCCCTGGAAGGAGATCCTTACCAAGGCGATCGAAGACTTGGTCGAAGAACGAGAGAAGCACGACGAACGCCCGCTTTTTTTGTGGGATGAAGTCCCTTACATGCTAAAAAGCATCAGCGATCGCGAGGGAGAGATCATGGCCATGGAGGTACTCGATACTCTGCGCGCGCTACGTCAAGGCGAGGGTGACAGGGGGCTCCGGATGATTCTCACCGGTTCCATTGGATTCCACCATGTTATCCATAGCCTCAAGCGCCAGAATTATGCCAACTCACCATTGAACGACACCTTCCCTCTCGAGGTTCTGCCCCTGGACTCGGTGGCAGCCGCCGAATTGGCCACGAAACTGATCACAGGCGAGGGTATCCCGACCAAGGCTCCGGAGGCTGTCGCCGACACCATCGCCCGAATCTCGGATGGGTTTCCTTTCTACATCCACCACATCGTCAAGGCGCTCAAGCTTTCCGGCCGGGAGGCAACGCCAGATGCCGTCGAAGCGATCGTGTCCCGTCAACTGCTGGACACCAACGATCCCTGGGAGCTAAGTCACTACCGCGAGCGCATCCCGGTTTACTACGGCAAGGACAACGAATCAGCCGTACTTGGCATCCTCGACGGTATCGCGGTTCGCCACCAGCCGGTTTCCGTCAATGAACTGCTAACCGAACTGAAAGGCACGGGCACTCTCTCCGAACGGGAGAGCCTGATAGGCCTGCTTAAACTGGTCGAGCAAGATCATTATCTGTCGCGGGACGCCCATGGTTGCTACCAGTTCCGCTTTCCGCTGCTGAAGCGCTGGTGGATGCTTTCCCGAGGACTCTGAGACGAGCCGGCCATGAACGATCGTACATTTCTCTCTGTATTCACCCCCAGTCGCACCGCGCCGGAAGATCTTGAGGCGATCTTCGTGCAGCGCCAGGCGATGCTGGACGATGCCGTGGAGCGGGTCCGCGAGAGCGCTACTACCGGCAACAAGCATCATCTGCTGTTTGTCGGGCCTCGCGGTACCGGTAAAACTCACCTGGTCACACTGTTGGTCCACCGCCTCGGTCAGGATGAGGAACTCAAGAAGCACCTGAATATCGCCTGGCTCAATGAAGATGCGACCAGTACCACACTGCTCGAATTCCTGCGCCGGATCTATCTGGCTCTTGTCAAACGCTATCCGGATGACTACAGCGAGGCATCCTTGGAGCCCATCTACGATTTGGAGCCGGACGCCGCCGAGCACTGGCTTGCAAACTTGCTGCTGGAGCAATTGAAGGATCGGACTCTGCTGGTAGTAATGGAAAACCTGGACGCCCTATTCGAAGGTTTAGGCGAGCCGGGCCAACAGCGGCTGCGGGCTTTGATTCAGGAGCACCCGGTGCTGACCATTGTTGCTACAGCGCAGCGGCTTGTAGATGACATTACCAAGCGCAATAGCGTTTTCTTCGGATTCTTTCAAACCGAGCAGCTCGTGACGCTTTCGGTCGAAGAGGCCGCCGAATTGCTCGGCAAGATCGCAACGCTGAACGGACAACCCGACGTGGCCGCTTTTCTGCACAGTCCGACCGGCCGCGCCCGCATCCGTGCGTTGCATCATCTGTCCGGGGGTAACCACCGGATTTACATCGTCCTGTCCCAGTTCATCACGCGCGACAACATCGACGCCCTGGTAGGACCTTTCTCCAAGATGATGGACGAAATGACGCCTTATTATCAGGAGCGCATCCGCTGGCTTCCCGCCCAGCAGCGGAAGATTGTCGAGTACCTGTGCACTCGCGAGCGGCCCACGCCGGTCAAAGAGTTGGCCAAGCGGCTTTTCGCCAGTCATCAGACCATTTCCAGCCAACTTAAGGACTTGCGCGATAAAGGCTATGTCCAATCCGCCCAGCGAGGACGCGAATCCCTCTACGAGATCGCCGAGCCTTTGATGCGCATCTGTGTGGAGGTGAAGGAGAACCAGACTAGCGAGCCCATGCGTCTCCTGGTGGACTTTCTTAGGGTCTGGTACGACGCTCGCGATCTCACGGCCCGTTTGCAAGGGTGTGACACGGGCAGTATAGCCCGCGCTTATCTGCAAGCGGCAATTGAGAAGAACTCGGAGCTGGGCGATCTGCGGGCGCAACTCCTGGTGGAAGGATTTCGAACCGAGCTTGGCGATGAGCAGGGTGAACGATGGCTTTCGCGCATCGAATCTTATGCCCAGGAATCCGAAGAATTAGCCCTGGCGTGCGGGGAATGGGCAAAAGGCAACAAGGATCAGGCGTTGAGCCTGCTTGCGGAGATTGCCGATGAAAGCGGCGGCCAGTCCGCGTCCGTGAGGGCTTCGGCCTGTCTGCTTGCTGGTGAGATTTACTTCAAAGAGGGGGAGTTTGCACGGGCGATCGAGGCGCTGTACCCAATCTTTGGAATGTCGGATGCACCCGTCGAGCAAGTCGCAAGAGCGCTCTATAACCGGGGTTGGACCTACGGACAGCTCGGTGAGTCCGAGAAGGAAATTGCCGACTACGGCGCCGTCATCGCATTGCCGAACGCACCCGTCGAGCCAGTCGCAAGAGCGCTCTTTAACCGGGGCTGGACCTACCGACAGCTCGGTGAATCCGAGAAGGCCCTTGCCGACTACAGCACCGTCATCGCATTGCCGAACGCGCCCGTCGAGCCAGTCGCAAGAGCGCTTTTTAGCCGGGGCGAGACCTACCGACAGCTCGGTGAGTCCGAGAAGGCCCTTGCCGACTACAGCGCCGTCATCGCATTGCCGAACGCGCCCGCCAAGCAAGTCGCAAGAGCGCTCAACAACCGGGGCCGGACCTACGGACAGCTCGGTGAGTCCGAGAAGGCCCTTGCCGACTACAGCGCCGTCATCGCATTGCCGAACGCACCCGTTGAGCAAGTCGCAATGGCGCTCTATAGCCGGGGCTGGACCTATTGGCAGGTGAATGATGCGAAGCACTCCGAGCACGACTTCGAGGAAGTCCGTGGACTAATTGAAGCGCCGATTGCATTGCGTGTCGAGGCGCATTTCGCCCTCGCGAAGATCTGCATCGCTTCTGGACGGTGGGATTCTGCCATCTCCGTGCTCGCGGAGGGTCTGGCGCAGGGCGCTTCCAAGGAGCAGCCTTATGTGGGCGATTCGGAGGGTATCATCGCTGCCTTTTTCGAAAGCACCCTGACTCCTGGCATCCGCCGGGAGCGAACCCGCGGACTAGTACGGGTCTACCAGGACCATAACGCTATCCTCCAGTTGGGGGAGGCGTTGACCAGCCACTTGGGTTCACTCTACCGCACCGGGGAAGACTTACCCGCTTCGGACAGCCTGGAACTCTGGGCCTCGGCTTGGGAAGATGCCGGTCGAGATATAGATGCATTCCGGGTGCCTCTGCGCATCTTTCGGACGGGCATCGATTTTCTCAAGGCCGGCGGCAAAGATCTCACTATCCTCCTGGACCTCAATCAGGAGGAGCGCAGAATTCTGGAACAGGCGTTGGCGTTGGAAGCCGAGCCATGACGCCTTATTCCAAATCGCCTTGAATAAGGGATTGATTTTTGTACGGCAGATTAGACCGTAAGCCACCGAGCGACCGCGAATCGGCGGGTTACGCTCCGCTAACCCGCCCTACATTCCTATCGCCGAATGAGTCACCTAGGCGAACGCTCGCGGTTTAAAGCCCGCTTCCGCGGGGGAGATGGCGCCAAAATGAGCCTGATGCTACCGAAATGTCCTGACAAGAATGGCGCCGGTTCAAACACATTGCTCTCCGGTGAAGTGGAAGTCGAGACTTTGCTTCAGCCGCTTGGGCAGGGCCGGCAAGGACGAGCGCGGGATCAGAAAGGTCGAGAGGTTGAACAAATCCTTGAAGATCCGCTTCTTGTCCACCGTTTCCTGGAGATATTCGTGTCCGCTGCTTCCCCCGGTACCGATTTTGCTCCCCAGCATGCGTTGCGCCATCAGGGCGTGGCGGCTGCGCCAGGCGGTGAACTGTTCGTCGATGTCCATCAGGTGACTGAGCAGGCGGAACGGCAGGTGCAGAATCGGCTCGTCGCGGTAAAGCTGGATGAAGAGGGCCGATAGCACGGACGTTTGGCAGAGATGAAACATGCCTTGCGCCTTGAGCCGCTCGAATCCTGCCGGATCGAGCAGGTAATCGAATTTCCGCCGGGTGTTTTCCAGCTCGGCGAGCTGCGCGCTTCGCTCGGCATCGGAAAATAAAGGATTCGTCTCGATCGAGCGCCGGTCTTTCGCCAGCATAGCCATGACCGCCTGACGGTAGCTTTCCCAAAAGTCATAGCCCTCGAACTTGAGGAAAGGCATGCGCGCCAGCCAGGCGTCCACCTGTTCGAAAAGACTTGGCTCGCTGGCGATTTCACGCAGGTATGCGACATCCTCGGATCTGAGCCGGCCGGTGACCGGTTGCGGAACGTGAACGCCCAACCCCAGGCGCAGTTCGATCTCGCGGAATTGCACGCTCTGAAATCCGGAAGCGGGGATCAGGTAATCGCGAAAATCGAGAAAATCCAGCGGAGTGATGGTCTCCAGAACGTCGATTTGCTGATTCAAGACCTTTTGTATCGCAATGACGCGCTCGAGACGGGCGACGATGACGCCCATGCTGTGTTCGTCCAAAGGCGTGACCGCGAATGCACCGAGCACCGACTCGAGTTCGTGCAGGATTTGCTTGAACCAGATCTCGTAAGCCTGGTGCGTGATGATGAACAGCATCTCGTCGTGGGCTTCCCTGCCATGCCGGCGGCTTTCGGGCGTCTGAGCGCTCAAGAGACGCTCGAGTTGCAGGTAGTCGGCGTAGTAGATTTCTTTCGTGGAGCGCTGATTCATCGGGGTGTCTCCGCTTGATTGATTGATGTTATACAGGCATCGTCGGCAAAGGATTACCGACCTACGCTTGTAGGCAAACCCAAGTAGGTCGGCAATCCTTTGCCGACACGAACGCGCGTCCCGTTCGGCCGGGCGGGAGAACGGCATCAGGCATGACACGCCCGGCTCAAATCCCTCAGCTCGCCAGCTCCGGCAAATTCCTGAAGAGTTCCAGCGCCTCGGGATTGGCGAGCGCGTCGCGGTTTTTCACGGGGCGTCCGTGAATGATCTCGCGTACTGCGAGTTCGACGATCTTGCCGGAGAGCGTGCGGGGAATGTCGGCGACCTGCACGATCTTGGCCGGAACATGGCGCGGGCTCGCGTTTTCGCGAATCTGCCTCCGGATTCTTGCCGCCAGCGCTTCGTCCAGCTTCAGGCCTTCGCGCAGGCGCACGAACAGCACGATGCGGACATCGTTATCCCAATTCTGGCCGACGACCAAACTTTCGACGATTTCGTCGAGCCTTTCGACTTGCCGATAGATCTCGGCAGTGCCGATGCGCACGCCGCCGGGATTCAGCACCGCATCGGAGCGGCCGTGAATGACGATGCCGCCGTGCGGCATGATCTCGGCCCAGTCGCCGTGCCGCCAGACGCCGGGGTACATGGAAAAATACGCCTCGCGGTATTTGGTTCCGTCCGGGTCGTTCCAGAACTCCAGCGGCATCGAAGGAAAGGGTTTGGTGCAGACCAGTTCGCCTTTCGTGCCGACGACCGGTTGGCCGTTTTCGTCGAAGACTTCGACCGCCATGCCGAGCACCTTGGCCTGGATCTCGCCCCGTCGAACCGGCCCCATCGGATTGCCGCCCACGAAGCAGCCGATCAAATCGGCCCCGCCCGAGATCGAGGACAGGCACACGTCGGATTTGACGCGCTCATAGACGTAATCGAAGCTGTTCGGCGCCAGGGGCGAACCGGTCGAAAGAACGGTCCTGAGCGATGTCAGCCGATGCGTGCGTTTCGGTTCCACTCCCGCCTTGAGCAAGGCGTCAATGTATTTGGCCGAAGTGCCGAAATGGGTCATGCCCTCGGCATCGGCGAAATCGAACAGCACATTGCCCGAGGGGTGGAAGGGAGAACCGTCGTAAAGGAGCAGGGTGGCGCCGCAGGCGAGGGCGGAGGCCAGCCAGTTCCACATCATCCAGCCGCAGGTGGTGAAATAGAACACCCGATCGTTCGGCTTCACGTCGCATTGCAGTAGGTGTTCCTCCAAATGTTTGAGCAGCGTGCCGCCGGCGCCGTGAACGATGCACTTCGGAATGCCGGTCGTGCCGGAGGAATAGAGAATGTATAGCGGCGAGTCGAAAGGTAGCCGGGCGAAGGGAATCTCGCGCGTTTGGTAGGGCGCGAGATAATCGTCGAAGCGAATCGCCCGTTCGCCCAGCGCCTTTAGCTCAGGCTGCTCGGAGATATAAGGAACGAGGACAATGCGTTCGAGCTTCGGCAAGTTGGCCATGATCGTGCGGAGCTTGTCGGCGGCGAAATGGGCTTTGCCGTTGTAAAAGCATCCGTCGGCGGCGATGAGAACCTTCGGTCCGACTTGCCCGAACCGGTCCAGCACGCCCTGTACGCCGAAATCGGGCGAGCAGGAGGTGAAGATCGCCCCGACCGATGCGGCGGCGAGCATCGCGATCACGGTTTCCGGCAGGTTGGGCATGATGACGGCGACCCGGTCTCCCGGCACGACGCCGTCGGCTTCGAGAGCCTGCGCCAGACGGCTGACTCGCTCGTAAAGCTCGCGCCAGCTCAGCCGCCGGCGCACCCTATCCTCGCCCCAGAAGACGATGGCGTCTCCGTCATCCCGGCGTTTGAGCAAATTCTCGGCGAAATTGAGCCGCGCCTCGGGGAAGAACCGCGCGCCGGGCATCTTGTCGCGGTCCGCCAAAATGCGGTCGCCGCGCGTCTCCGCCACGACTCCCGCGTAGTCCCACAGACTCAGCCAGAATTCGTCCATTTGCTCGATTGAGAAGCGGTGAAGGGCAGCGTAATCGGGCAATTCGATGCTCCATCGATCTCGCAGAATGTGCGTGAATCGGTACAGATTCGTGCTTTCGATGCGCGAGCGGGTGGGTTGCCAGAGGGGTTGATTCAAGACGGCGCTCCAGATTATTTATCGCGGGAAAACCCCCGGTTCTGCCGAGGGACTCGCAAAGTTTGACATTTCCGGGAGTCAGGTATTGTCCCAATTTCGCTGGGCCGTCATTCCGGCAGGGATTGCCGGAATCCAGTTCACAGGGATTGTGAATGGTCGAAACCATCCGTGGTCACTGGACCCCGGCACTCCAATCGCAAACGGGCCTTTAGTCGGCCCCTTCCCTGCCGGGGTGACGACATGGCTTTTGCCCGATGGCGGTCAGGCCCCTTTGAGGGGCCAGCCGTCGAAAGCCACCGGCTTTGCCGGTGGATCGTTACTTCACGCAAACTCCAATAGCCGGAATAAGTCCTTCGACTTTTCTCAGGACAGGTTCTGCGTTTCCGGCTTTGTGTTCTTATCCCGTTTGCCGCGCCGAGCATCGGAGCTTTCTGCGGGAATAACCCGTAAGGGGCGCAGAATGGATTCTGCGCGGCGATCGAGGGTCATGGATGACCCTTCGATCGCCTCCCGCCGAAAGCGACAAATTCGCCGGGAGCGAATTTGAACAGCGGTACGCTGGCCCGAAGGGCGAAAACCAAGGATGGTTTTCGTAGCAGCGCAGGACCCAAGCGGCAACCGGGCGGCTTTTTCTTTGGTTACCTTCTTTTGGCCGAGCAAAAGAAAGTAAGCCGACCGTGGGTTCGGAAACCCACATTCAAATAGCTGTCGCGCAAGCGACTCCTCATATTTACGATTTGCGGGAAGCGCTGCTTAAGCCGCTTTCGCCAACGCCCGCCGCTGCTCGTCCAGACCGTCCCAAAACACCGCCACGCCGTCGAGCATTTCGTTGCCGTAACGGATGAAATCATCCTCGTTGATGTCGCGGGTGAAATAAAGCTCTTCCAGTTCCTCCTGGGTATGCTGGGCGTGCTGGGCTTCGAGGCGGTTGTGCCAGGTGAAGAAAGCGAGCGGCAAGTTCGAGCCGGTACGCGCGTTGTAGCGGACCAAACCGTCGATCAGTTCCTGCCAGAAACCGGCCGCCGCCCAGTTTTCCACGGCATAGCTCGCGGCCTGGGTGATTGCGTAGTTCTCGTTGCCGTAGAGCCGGATCAGTTCGTCGCAGAAATGGAGGGTGGCGGGGGTGCCGTGCCTGCGGCCGCCGAGATCCAGAAATCCGAGTCCGAGCTCCCCGGCGATTCGCAGCAGCCACTCGAAATGCGCCGCACGGAAATGGAATATGCCGCCTTCCACCGTGCCCTCGGTGGAGACCAGTTCGGGATCGACCTCATGGTCGGGATCGCGCGTGGCGGACCTTTTCCGCCCGGCATTGAAGACGACGCCGATTTCGTTGGCGAGAATTTCCTTGGAGGCCCGCATGCCTTCGAGAGAATCGGCATTGATCATTTTTTGAAGCTGGGCCACCAGGAACTGGTTCGAAAACACCGAGAACTGGACGATGAACGCCCGGACCTGCTCGAAGGTCTGCTCGCCCTGGCTGAACCAGGCGGTATAACGATTGTTGGTGATGATCCGGTGTCTCAGCATTTCGGTGTCGATGCGCCGCTGAAAGGCGAGAAAGCGTTGGGCCTTGTCGACCGAATACCCGGTCCGGTTCGTCGCAAGCGCCTCGAGCGTCGGAGCGGTCAGGCCCGACAAGCGGTGTTCCTCGGCATAGCGCTCAAGTTTGGAGTCGGCGACGGCTATCATGGAACCTCCTCATAACATAAGAAGGAAAACTACTTATTTGACCCGCGAATTCGTTCCGAATTTCTCCGGTAGGTCGGCAATCCGTTGCCGACATGGGCACTCCCGGCGCTACGCCAACCCGAGAAATTCACTATTCGGCGTCCGCCTGCTGCTCCGGTGCCGCGTCGCGGAATGCGGTGAGCGCAAGGCAGCTTTCGTCGATCGCTCGAATTCGGGGGAACCCGTTCAAATCGCAGCCGAAGCGCCGGGCGTTGAACACCTGCGGCACCAGGCAGATATCCGCAAGGGTCGGCGTGTCGCCGAAGCAGAATCGGCTGCTGCCTCCGTGGCGGGCGAGCTGTTCCTCGAACGCCCCGAACCCTTCCTCGATCCAGTACCGAATCCAGGCGTTTCGGGCCAGCTCGTCCTGGCCCAGCACCTCCGCGAGATACCGTAGGACCCGAAGATTGTTCAAGGGATGAATGTCGCAGGCGATGATTTGCGCAAGCGCTCGGACGTAAGCCCGCTCGTCGCGGCGGCGTGGCAGCAGCGGCGGGTCGGGATAGGTGTCGTTCAGATACTCTATGATCGCCAGGGACTGCGTGAACGGCGTTCCCCGGTCCACCAGGGTCGGTACCAGTCCCTGCGGATTGATTTCACGATATTTGGGTTGCCGCTGCATGCCCTTCGCGAGATGCACGAATTGCGGCCGGTAAGACAATCTTTTGAGGTTCAAGGCGATGCGGACCCGGTAGGCGGCCGAGCTTCGGAAGTAGGTGTACAGCTCCAGCCCCATCACTGCAGCACGTCCTGTTCGATGGCGCCGAAAACGGAGCGTCCGTTCCGGTCCAGCATTTCGATCCGTACCGTCTCGCCGTGCCGGAGATAAGGCGTCCGGGCTTCGCCGGATTCGATCTGTTCGAGGACGCGTTTTTCGACGATGCAGGAATAACCCCGGCCGGTGTCCGCGTTGCTGACGGTGCCGGAGCCTATGATGGTGCCGGCGGGGAGGGGGCGGGTCTTGGCAGCGTGGGCGATCAGGGCGGGGAAGTCGAATTGCATGCCCTGGCCGGTGTCGGGATTGCCGACGAGAATACCGCTCCGGTGGGTCAGCAGCGGAAGGTGGATCTTGCCGCCGTCCCAGGCATTTCCCAATTCGTTGGGCGTGACCGCAACCGGCGAGAAGGCCGGTCCGGGTTTGCCGTGCAGGAACCCGAAGCCTTTGGCGAGTTCCTGGGGAATCAGGTTGCGCAGCGAAATGTCGTTGACCAGCATCAGCAGCTTGATGTGCGGGGCCGCTTCCTCGGATGTCGTTCCCATAGGCACGTCGTCGGTGATCGCCGCGACTTCCGCCTCGAAATCCAGCCCCCAGCTTTCATCGGCGAGCCGGATCGGGTCCCGTGGGCCGAGGAAAGCCGCCGATCCTCCCTGATACATCAGGGGGTCGGTGTAAAGGCTCGGCGGCATGGGCGCGCCGCGGGCCTTTCGCACCCTCTCGACATGGGACAGATAGGCGCTTCCGTCCAGCCATTGATAGCTTCGGGGCAAGGGCGACGCCAGCTCGGTAGGTCGTAAGGGGAGCGCATCGAGCTCGCGCTGATTGAGGGCGCGATAGGTGGTTTCCAGTGCGGGTGCGGCGTCTTCCCAGTTCTCCAGTACCGATTGCAACGTTGAGAAGCCGGACTCCAGGGCGGGGAATGCCGTTTTCAGCTCCCGGTCGACGATAACCAGGGTTCCGTCGCGGCTTCCGGATTTCAGCGAAGCGAGTTTCATGGCTATTTCCAGGAATCCACGTAGCCGGCCCACTCGACCCCTCGGGGCAGGTCGGCCACTTCGAGGGCGTCGCGGGCGTCGATCATGACCGCCACCTCGTCGGTTTCGGTGCGCGACCTCGTCTTCGCTGCCTCCAATGCCTTGGGATGAGGGCCGTGGGTGATTCCGCTGGGGTGCAGGGTCATCATGCCCGGATGGATGTTGTCGCGGGAGAAGAAATGGCCGCGGTGATAGAAGATCACCTCGTCGTAGTCGTCGTTGTTGTGATAGAAGGGCACCCGGAGCACGCCCGGATCGCTTTCCAGCGGCCGCGGGCAGAAGGTGCACACGACGAAGCGCTCGCTGGCGAAGGTGGTATGGGCCGAAGGCGGAAGATGATAGCGATGGCTCATCAGCGGGCGGATATCGCGCCAGTTGAGCCGGACCGGCATCAGCGTGCCCTGCCAGCCGACGGCATCGAGCGGATTGAAGGGATAGGTCACGGCGCTGAGCCGATCCCGCCGCTTGACCAGCACCCGCCAGGTCCGGTCCGACTGCTGGGCGAGAAAGGCGTCGTCGATCTTGGGCGTGTCCAAGACCGCCGGGTCGAACACGGCATGGGCTCCGACGATGCCTTTTTCGGGAAGCCGGTAGGTGCTGTTGGACGCCTCGATCAGGAGGAAGACGCCCATTCCGGAGGTTTCGATGCGCCACAGGGTGCCCCGTGGAATCACCAGGTAATCGCCCTCGGAAAAGGCGAGATGGCCGTAGTCGCAATAAAGATGTCCGGAGCCCTCGTGGACGAACAGCAATTCGTCGCCGTCCCCGTTCCGCACCAGGTGGTCCATGGCGGAATAGGTATGCCAGCACCGGATTTTCACGCTCAGATTGCCCAGCATCGGCGTGGCGTCCCATGGCGAGACGCTGGTTCCGGTGAGCTGGTTGGTATCGAAGGCGCGCGGCCTGAGCGGTCCCTCGACGCTGATCCAGCCGGTCGGCGAATGGCGGTGGAGCATTTGCGTGGAAGGGCCGTAGAAGCCCTCCCGCCCCAATTCCCGTTCGTAAGTACCCTCGGGCAGATCGGCGTGAGCCTGGCGGGCGGCGACGCCCTCGACTCTCGGCAGTGAAATCCAGCGGAACATCAGATTACCCCCCGTCTCATTTGATCGTCTTCTATCGCCTCGAACAGTGCCTGGAAATTGCCCTCGCCGAATCCTTCGTTGCCCTTTCGCTGGATGATCTCGAAGAAAATCGGCCCGATCACGGTCTCGGTGAAGATTTGCAGGAGAAGGCCCACTTTGTTGCCCGGCAGGCCGTCGATGAGAATCCGGTTCCGCCGCAGCCGCTCCAAATTCTCACCGTGGCCCGGAACGCGGGAGTTCACCCGCTCGTAATAGGTATCGGGCACGTCCATGAAGCGGACGCCGTTCTCGCGGAGCCGCTCGACGGTGGCGTAGATGTCGTCCGTGGCCAGAGCAACGTGTTGAATGCCTTCGCCGTGATAAAGGTCGAGGTACTCCTGAATCTGCGACTTGGGATCGGAAGGCTCGTTGACGGGAATGCGGATCTTTCCGCAGGGGCTCGCCATCGCCCGCGATTTCAGCCCGGTCGCCTTGCCGTGGATGTCGAAATAGCGGATTTCCCTGAAACCGAAGACGCGCTCGTAAAAATCGGCCCATTCGTCCATGTGGCCCTTGCGCACGTTATGGGTCAAATGGTCGATGCGGGTCAGGCCGACCCCGAAAGGTTCCGCCGGCTCGTTTTCGATGGGAACGAAGTCGACATCGTAGATCGAATGCTCTCCATAACGGTCGACCAGATAAATCAGGCTCCGTCCGATTCCGCGGATGGCCGGGATATTGAGTTCCATGGGACCAGCCTCGCTGGCGGACGGCCTGGCGCCCAGTTCGAGCGCGCGCCGGAAGGCCCAGGCGGCATTTTCGACGCGAATCGCGAAGGCGCAAATCGAAGGCCCGTGCCGCTCCGCGAAGCGCTGGGCGAAACTCCCCGGTTCGTGATTAATGACGAAATTGATCTCTCCCTGCCGGTATAGAACCACATCCTTGGACCGGTGGCGGGCCACGGCCTTGAATCCCATCTGCTCGAAAAGTCTCGCCAAGGCTTGAGTGTCACGGGCGGTATATTCGATGAATTCGAATCCATCGGTCCTTATGGGGGGGACGTCGTCGCTTGTCATATTGGATACCCCAGTGGCGGATTTTTTTGAGTTCTTTGATTCCTATGACCTCGGTGGTCGCATAAAGATTCCCATGGCTCGACGAGTCAGGCGCAGCAAGAACGGTTGTCAATGAAAATGATAATGGATATCATTTGCGACAGGGTGGATGTGCCGTCCGCCGCCGCTGAACGACATGAGGAAAAAGTATGAGCCCAAGCAACCGAACTGAAACCGATCGCCCGCATCGTCGGGGTGATGCGGGGCCCTTTCATTCGAAGCGCAGAGTCACAAGTGCGGAGTTGTTGGGCTCCGGTCGTGAAATCGTGATCGAACATGGCGGAGACGAATACCGTCTGCGCCTAACGAGCAACGACAAGCTCATTCTGACGAAATAGTTTGTGTGTGTGAGACTCGTCCCGGGTGGGGAGAGCGTAGGTCGGCAATCCTTTGCCGACAAACCCGCTGGCCGGACTGTTGCTGTCGGCAAAGGATTGCCGACCTACACATCGGGATCCCTTACACCGAATCGGAAAATGCTTTAGTGGAACGCGTCGCAGGTTCCGACACCCCTTGTAGCCAGCCACCCGGCCTCACGGCATAGGTAGCCAGCCAGACAGTTTGGTTTAGTTACGCTTCTGTTGGTGAGGCAGCATCATGTGGGCAGCCACTTTTCCGCCGGACCGTCTCTGGCCCGGCATCTCAATCGTCGATCGTTGTTGGGGAGTTCGCACCGCCGGCATATTGGGGGCCGCCCTGGTCCATGCCGCGGTGCTACCGATGCTGATAGAGGACGAGTCGGTGCCGGCAGTGCAGAGTCCGCAAGCGGCGCCGGTCATGGTCGACCTGATTTCGACGGCGCACCCGCAAGCCGATGCGCCCCAGGCCGTACAGAAACCGGTAGAACCCGTCAAGCCCAAGACCGAAACGCCCAAACCGAAAGCGAAGCCCAAGCCGAAACAGGTCCGACCGTCGGCCAAGCGGTCGCCAATCCTGTCCAGGCCCAGCCAGGCAGCCGTGCAGCAGACGACTGCCGAACAGGAACCGTCTCTACGTCAAACTTCGACGGAAGCGGCGCCGGGCCCGGTACTGCCGCCATCAGCCGTATCGGCGACGGCTCCGTCGCCGGGGCCGGTCGTTCCGCCACGCTTCAACGCGGCTTATCTGCGCAATCCGGCGCCGGCCTATCCGGTCGGTTCCCTCCGCCGAAAAGAACAGGGCAAAGTCGTGCTTCGGGTTCTGGTGGATGCCGGCGGCGGCGCCGAAGCGGTTAACGTCCAGACCTCCAGCGGATACGACCGGCTCGATGCCGCCGCTCTCGAAACCGTAAAGCAGTGGAAATTCGTTCCCGCCCGCCAGGGAGACAAGCCCGTGCCGGCGTGGGTGTTGGTGCCGATTTCATTCACACTCGAAGGATAATTCTATGGAAACGACAGAAACCTTGGGCTTGACCCATTTTCTCGCACAAAGCGACACGGTCGGCAAGGCGATCTTCGCGATCCTCGTCGCCATGTCGGTCGCGAGCTGGTATTTCATCGTGGCGAAGAACCTGCAGGCGCTGATCGCGCGCCGCCGGACGGCGCGTTTTCTGGAGTCCTTCTGGAACGCCTCTTCCCTGCATGCCGTGGAACTGCAATTGGAAGAGCACCACCCGGACGAGCCGTTTTCCCATCTCGCCTATCATGCACTGGTGTCATCCCGGCATCATGCCCGGCACGGCGCGGGGCGGCTGAACGAGGCGGGTTCGGCGGCGGAGTTCCTGACGCGTTCGATGCGCCGGGTCATCGACGAGGAAACCGCGTCCCTCGAATGGGGGCTCACCGTGCTCGCGTCCATCGGCAGCACCGCCCCCTTCATCGGCTTGTTCGGCACGGTCTGGGGCGTTTATCACGCTTTGGTCAACATCGGCATGAGCGGGCAGGGGAGCCTCGATCAGATCGCAGGTCCCGTGGGCGAAGCGCTGATCATGACCGGCGCCGGCCTCGCCGTGGCCATTCCCGCCGTATTGGCCTACAACGCCTTCGCCCGCTCCAATCGGCTTCTGCTGGCGAAGCTCGATGCCTTCGCCCACGACCTGTTCGCCTTCCTGACTACCGGCGCGCATTGCGTCGGGACCGAAGCCGATGCGCGAAGCGGCGCGGTCGGCCAGGCCGTCGCGGGAGGTGTGTGATGGCGTTCGGAAGCTTCAGCCAGGGGCAGGGCGGCATGCGTCCCTCGGCCGAGATCAACATGATCCCGCTCATCGACATCATGCTGGTGTTATTGGTCATTTTCATGATCACGACGCCCTTGCTCACCCACAACGTCAAGATCGATCTGCCCAGAGCGGCGAGCCAGCCGAGCACGGACAAAGCCGAGCACGTCGATTTGGCGATCGACGGAGCCGGCCGGCTTTTCTGGAACAATGACGCGATCGACCGGGCAGGGATGCGCGAGCGCTTCGCGGCGGCGGCACGGCAGCAGCCTCAGCCCGAGGTGCACCTCCGGGCCGATAAAGCCACGGCCTACCAGATCATCGCCGAAGTGCTCGCCGCCTCGGCCAATGCCGGCGTGACACGCATCGGCTTCGTCTCCGATCCGAACGAAGCCAAGCCTTGACATACGAATTAGCCACCCAGCCGTTTTCCAGCCAGGTAGCCAGCCAACAGAACCAGTTAACTTGGGGAAAACATCCATGACTAAGAATAACAACTACCGGCTTAAATCCACGGCGTTGGCCGGAACGCCACTCGCGCTTGCCCTGGCATGCGCGACGGATGGCGCCATCGCGGCGGACGAAGATCTCACCACGCTCGACCAGGTCAAAGTGGTCGGCAAGGTGGAACAGGCGGGCGGCGACACGAAAGGTTACATGGCCAAACGCACCACGACGGCGACCAAGACCGACACTCCCCTGATCGACGTTCCGCAGTCGATCACCGTCATCACGCAGGAGCTGATCAAGGACCAGAACATGCAGAGCATCGCCGACACGGTCCGCTACGTGCCCGGCGTCGTGATGTCGCAAGGGGAAGGCAACCGGGATGCGGTGATTTTTCGCGGCAACGCCACGACCGGCGATATGTACGTCGACGGCATGCGCGACGATGTCCAGTATTTCCGCGATCTTTACAACATCGACCGGGTGGAGGTGCTGAAAGGCCCGAACGCGATGATTTTCGGCCGCGGCAGCTCCGGCGGTCTGATCAACCGGGTAACCAAGCAAGCGAACTGGGAGAACCCGCGCGAGGCGAGCTTTCAGGTCGGTTCCTGGGACAAATTCCGGTTAACCGGGGACTTCGGCCAAGCCATCAACGAGAATTTCGCCGTTCGTCTCACTAGCATGTGGGAGAGTTCACGCAGCTTTCGCGAGGGTTTCCATGCCGAGCGCTGGGGCGTCAATCCAACCGTGTCCTGGCGTCTGGGCGATCAGACCCAAGTGACCTTCGGCTACGAGCATTACGAGGACGACCGTGTCGCGGACCGCGGCATTTCTTCGTTCTCGGGCCGCCCGGTCGAGACCGACGTTTCCACGTTTTTCGGCGATCCGAGGCGCAGTCCGACCTGGTCGAAAGTCGACGCGTTCAACGCCTTGATCGATCACGACTTCGGGAACGGGATCAAGTTCCGCAACCGCACCCGTTATGCGATCTACGACAAGTTCTACCAGAACATCTTCCCGGGGGCGGTCAATGCCGCGGGCGACCAGGTGGCGATCTCGGCCTACAACAACGCGACCCAGCGCGAGAATTTCTTCAACCAGACCGATCTGACGTTCGAGCTCGAAACCGGACCGTTCAAACACACTCTGTTGACCGGCGCCGAGTTCGGTCACCAGGAAACCGACAACTTTCGCCAGACCGGATATTTCACGGCGGTGGGTCCCAATGCGACATCGGCCAGGGTTCCCGTGGCGGATCCGAGATATACCGGCCCCGTCACCTTCCGGCAAAGCGCCACGGATGCGGACAACCACGGCCTCGCGACCATCGCGGCGGGCTATTTTCAGGATCAGATCGAGCTCACCAAGCACTGGCAACTCGTGGCGGGGCTTCGCTACGACAACTTCGAGGTCGATTTCCGCAACAACCGCAACGGCCAGACTTTCTACACCAATGACGACCTTTGGTCGCCGCGCGGGGGCCTGATCTTCAAGCCGTTCGACGAGCTCTCGATCTATGCGAGCTACAGCATGGCCTATGTGCCGCGAGCGGGCGATCAATTGGCCTCGCTGACACTGGCCAATAGCTCGTTGGAGCCGGAAGAGTTCAAGAACTACGAGGTGGGTGCGAAGTGGGACATCCGTCCCGATCTGTCGGCGACCCTGGCCTTTTATCAGCTCGATCGCCTCAACGCGATCGCCACCGACCCCAATAACCCCGCGGTATCATTCCTGGTCGACGGCCAGCGCACGCGGGGGATTGAACTGGGATTGAGCGGCAACATCACCGACCAATGGCGCGTGATCGGCGGATACGCCTACCAGGATGCCGAAATCACCGAGAGCTTGTCGGCCAGCGCTCCGAAAGGCAACAAGGTGGCCCAGGTCCCGGAACACACGGTTTCGCTCTGGAACCGCTACGACATTACCCCTCATTGGGGCGTCGGCCTCGGCGCGGTATACCGCAGCGAAATGTACGCGGCCACCGACAATAACGTCACCCTGCCGGGCTTCCTCCGCTTCGACGGGGCCGTCTATTACACGGTCAACGACAATGTCCAGGTGCAGGTCAACGTCGAAAACCTATTCGACAAGGAGTATTACGCTTCGGCGCACAGCAACAACAACATCATGCCGGGCTCGCCGATTGCCGCCACAGCCGCGCTGCGGGTGAGATTCTGATGAAGCCCGCCGAGTTCGGTCTTCCGGCTCACTCGCCGCGCTCCAAGCCCTCGGGCGGATACTTGTTCCTCCCTAGGCGTCTGGCGCGCGGGGCATTCCTCAAATGGCTGCGCCGCACTCACGCCTGGATAGGGCTGTGGGGCGCGGCGTTGGGGTTTTTGTTCGGGACCACGGGAATTCTGCTCAATCACCACGAGAAGTTGAAAATTCCGGCCGCCCGGATGGAGCAGACCGTGATACAGCTGCCGCTGCCGGAACCGCGTCCCGCCGATCCCAAGGCCTTGGCACTATGGCTAGCAGAAGCGCTGCAGTTCCCATCCGACAAGGCGAAGATCATGCAGGAGCCTGGCAAGACCGTTATCTGGAACGGCGTGGAGGTGCGGCAGCCGGCGCGCTGGCAGATCGCCGCGCGTACGCCGCAACGCTTCCTCCAAGCGGAATATTGGGAAGGTAATGCTTTCGTCACCGTCAAGCGCGGCGAAGCGAATGTCTTCGCCCTGCTCGGCAACTTGCACCGCGGCGCCGGGTTGGGCGTCGGCTGGATCTTGCTGGCGGACACGCTGGCCGGCGGACTGATCGTGCTCGGCCTGACCGGCGTGCTGCTGTGGACCCGGCTGCATGGCCGCCGGCTCACCGCCGCCGGGCTCGGCCTCGGCTCGCTCGGTCTGGGACTCTGGTTTGTCTGGCAGGCTCTATAGAGAGACGGGGGAGGTCGCGCCGACCGGAACAACGGGAATCATCGCAGCGGAAGGCGGCCGGCTGAAAGCAGGGGAACGATTGGCGAACGTTCTTGGTCATTGATACTTATTCATCTTGGGTATTTTCCAGGACTTTCGCCTTGCCCCGGAGGCTTTATGGATTCACCGGCACATGATTACCCCACCGGGCTCTTCTTCGACGTTCAAGGGCCCCCATGCCTCTCGCTGTACGCGCCGACTCACCGGTCCCATCCGGATAACCAGCAGGACCGAATCCGGTTTCGGAACCTGGTGAAAGCCTTGGAAGACTCGTTGCGGCGGACCTATCCGGAAGAAAAGATTCGAGCGCTCATCGAGCCGTTTCGAAACCTGGCCGCCGATCGCGGCTTCTGGAATCACACGCTGGATGGACTAGCCGTACTGGCCGCGCCCGGCTTGTTCCTAGCCTATAGGCTGCAGCGGCCGGTTCCGGAATTGGCGGTAGTGGCCGACAGCTTCCACACCAAACCCCTGCTGCGCATCCTCCAGTCGGCCGATCGCTACCAGGTTCTCGGACTGAATCGTAAGGAAATCAAGCTTTTTGAAGGGAATCGCGACGCACTGGACGAAATCGAACTGGCCGATGAGGTCCCGCGCACCATCATCGAAGCGCTGGGCGAGGAGTTGACCGAGCCGCACCTGACCGTCTCCACCTATGGCTCCGGCCCCGCCGGTCCGGCGATGCACCATGGCCAGGGCGGGAGAAAGGACGAGGTGGACCTTGATGCGGAACGGTTCTTTCGCGTCGTCGACCGCGCCGTGCTGGAACATCATTCGCGGCCCTCGGGCTTGCCCTTGGTGCTCGCGGCGCTGCCGGAACACCATCATCTCTTCCGCCGGGTGAGCCATAACCCGTTCCTGTTGGAGGAAGGCATCGATGTCCATCCGGACGCGGTGTCCGCCGACGAACTGCGGGAGCGCGCGTGGCGGGCGGTCGAGCCTTATTATCTGGCAAGGCTGGACGAGCTGGTGGAGGCGTTCGGCGCGGCGAAAGCCAAAGGGCTCGGTGCCGACGATCCGGCCCAGGTCGCCGAGGCGGCCGTAGCCGGTCGGGTTACGAGCTTGCTGATCGACGCCGGCTGCGAGATTCCCGGCCGAATTGATTCCACGACCGGACAGGTCGAATTCGACGATCTGGCTCACCCCGAGGTCGATGATCTGCTCGACGATCTCGCGGAGTGGGTCATGAGGAGCGGCGGCCAAGTGGTCGTCGTTCCCCCCGAGCGGATGCCCACCGGGACCGGGGTTGCCGCGATTTATCGCTATTAAGAGGGTCGTTCCCGGATAGCCTAGGCAAAAGGACGCGTCCATGCAGATTCAGTTCAACACCGACAGCAACATCGAAGGCCGCGACGAACTGGCCCACTGGGTCGAGGATTCGGTAGCGGCGATTTTGGGTCGTTTCGGCGAAAGGGTCACCCGGGTGGAAGCTCATCTCAGTGACATCAACGCTCACAAGATCGGTCAAGACGATATACGCTGCCTGCTCGAGGCTCGCCCTGCGGGCCTGAAGCCGGTAGCGGTCAGTCACAGGGCCGACAGCGTCGAGCAGGCGGTCAACGGAGCCGCGGAAAAGCTGAAGAGAGCGCTGGATTCCACCTTCAGCCGACTGGAAAACCGCTAGCGAACGGCATTCGCGCAGGCGTATCCAGCGAACGATTCGGCGCGGCGACAAGCCGCGTGAGCCCAGGCCGGGCGTGTACCGGCCTGGGCGGCGGCCCGAAATACCAGGAGGGTATTTACGGGCCTGATTAATAAGGGAAGCGCCGGTTCGTGTGCGTCGTCGAAAATGAAGAGCGTTTCGACCTCTCCCGGATAACGGTGATCGAGTACGGTTCGGATATTTTCTTCGATACCGGTATCGAGTCCTCTGCCCCAACGCGCGGCGGGATGCGAAAGACCTGCGCGATCGGCTCCGCGAGCGGCGTTTCACCTCTCGCGGAGCCGGTTACTCATTCACACTCGTAGATGTTGCCGGTCACATGACCATTGAATGCACCGCGAGGGGTGGCGCTTTCCCATACGATATGAGTGGCTCCGAGATTGTCCGCTTTCCGTAGCGCCCGGCCTTTTGCGACTCGCTCCCAGTGCACGCCGCCATGTTTTCCGTAGCCCGAGTGCCCGCTCACCATGCCGAGCGATTCGCAATACTCGACTGCATCGGATGTGGCCTCGACAGGCGGCTCGTCAGCCAGTGTCGTTGCCGAGAAAATTAGAGCGCTCAAGGCCAAGATGGCGGATCCCGTGGTTTTAGAATTCGGCGGGAAAAGCTTGAACATGATTGTCTCCAGAAATCTCCAAGGACGCGGATTCGTCTCATTGATACTTACGCCTGGCTTACACCACCCAATGCGGGGTACCGAGGCGATGACGATCGTATTGACGCGATACTAAATCAAAAGTTCCGTGAGCGGGCGGATCGGGTCGATAGCGAAATCGTGGGGGAACAATCATCCGTACTGTCTAAGGATGGAAAGCGTCTTTCCAACGACCTTTTTGCCGGATCGGCGGTCATAACGATTTAAGAGAATTTGGACGGCGACAGGTCTATCCGGCAAGGCATCGCACGACCGAGCGGATTCGCCGGCAGCAAGGCTTGAAAGATACGGACCGTGTAAGTCGCTCGCGGCGCCGAGGGTACTATGGACATTGAGAGCGGAATCCGGGAAGAGCTTGGAGCGGTATCGGCCTTCACCAGGCGGGTTGCCGATCAGCCCGATAACCGATTTCCTTGGGAAAGCTTATGCTGCGCGTCTTGAAATGGATCGCTATCGGAATCGGTGCCCTGATCGGGATTCTGATTCTTACCATCGTTCTCGTCATAGCCTTCTTCGACCTGAACAGGCTTCGCGAGCCGCTATCCACGGCGGTCAGCAAGTCCCTGGGCCGCGAATTCGCGATCAATGGCGATCTGAGCGCCGACTGGTCGTGGACGCCGCGCTTCACGATCAACGACGTGGAACTGGCCAATGCGCCCTGGGGAAGCGAACCGGAGATGTTCACCCTCGACCGGCTGGCGTTCGCCGTCCGAATTCCGGAACTCTTCAAAGGGCGCATCGTGCTTCCGGAAGTCCGCGTCTCGAAACCCCACATGTTGCTCGAACGGAATCCCGAGGGAATGGCTAATTGGGAGTTCGGCGACAAAAAAGAGAAGCGGGAACCGGCCGGAGCCCCCGTTAGCGAAAGATGGGTTCCGAAGATCGACAGCCTCGCCATCGACGACGGCCGCTTGTTGTTTCGCGATCCGACCACGGATACCCGCTTGGACATGAACGTTTCGACGGTGGTCGGCGAGTCGGACGAGCAGGCGGTCGAACTGAGCGGCCAGGGCCGATTGCAGCAGGAACAATTCACGCTGAAGGTCAGAGGCGGTTCGGTGCTGGATCTTTGGCAAGAAGATCAGCCTTTCCCGGTTAACGTCGAAGTCGAGTACGGCAAAACCGAGGCCAAGGTATCGGGCACGATAGCCGAACCCTTGGAGCTTCAGGGCCCCGATTTGCAGTTCGAGGCGAAAGGGCCGGATCTCGCGGCGCTCGCCTCCATAGCGCCCATGTGGATACCGGAAACGCCGCCGTATCGGTTCAGCGGAAAGATTAACCGTGAGGGCGAACGCTGGCTGTTGAAGGGGTTCGAGGGCAGTCTCGGCAACAGCGATCTCACCGGCGACCTGATGTTCACGATGCGGGACGAGCGGCCCTACCTGCAAGGCGACGTGGTTTCCCGCAAACTCGACTTCAAGGATTTCGTGGGCGTCTTCGGTGCCGATCCGACGCCGTCCCCGGAGGAACCGGAGCGCCCGAGACTGCTTCCCGACAAGCCGTATCCCGTGGAGGGCTTGCGCGCCGCCGACGGGGACGTGCGCTTCCAAAGCAGCAATATCGTGACCCCCTGGATGCCGGTGGACGATGTGTCCGTGCATGTCAAAATGGATCAAGGCATGCTGACGATCCAACCGGTAAAGCTTACCGTGGGTTTCGGGGCGATCGAATCCAATGTGACTCTGAACGCACGCGGCGACAAATTACAGACCGAAGTCAAAGGAAAAATCGACAAGGTGCCGTTCAAGCGGCTGGTGGCCGGAACCCCGTTCGAAGAAGAAACCGCCGGCACCTTTTTCGGCCGCGTGAATCTGACCACCGCCGGCAACTCGGTGGCGGAGATGGCCGCTCACGCGGACGGCGGCATAACCATCCTGATGGAACAGGGCCGCATCAGCAACCTGATGATGGAACTGTTCGGTATCGACTTCGCGGAGAGTCTCCAGAAACTCATCGGCACGGATCCGAGCATTCCGGTCCGCTGCACCATCGCCGACTTCATCGTCAGCGACGGCGTGGTGAAGACTCAGTTGTTCCTGATGGATACCACCGATACCAATGTGCTGATGGAAGGCCAGGTGAATCTGGCCACCGAGGCCCTGGATCTCCGCCTGACCGCCCATCCCAAGGACTTCAGCCCGTTCAGCGCGCGAAATCCGATCAAGATCGAAGGAAACCTGAAAAAGCCGCGCCCCTATCCCGAGCCTGCGCCCCTGATCGCCCGCGGCGCAGCTTCCGTAGCGCTGGGAGCGCTCCTGACTCCGGCGGCAGCATTGATTCCCTGGATCGAACTCGGCTTGGCCGAGGACAGCGCGTGCCACGCACTGGTCGATGCCGCCACATCCAAAGAGAAAATTCCGGAAAAAGAGCGGGAACGACAAGAACGGCACTAAACCGGGTCCATGTCTTTGAAAAGAGACGGGGCGCCACATTCCGGAATTTATCGGGCCGGACGTCTCGAGTTGTGCGCTGAGTCTCAACCTGCTTGCAATTGACGGGGATACTTTGGCGGCGTAGATTCGCGGCGGATATGGCGTTTTCGCTTACCGACGACGGCTTACGCGGCAACGCGCCATCTACTGGACGTTAGGTCGTGTCGGTCCGATGAGAAAACCGACAGGGATCCGGTGCTCGGCCGGCGTTTTGAATCCCCCTCGATCCCTCTTTCACAATGGGGGGAGGCAAGCGTCATTCCCCCCTTTGCAAAAGGGGCCAGGGAGGGCAATGCCGTTAAGTTAAGGCGAATGACGTCACCCCGGCAGGGAAGGGTGGCTTCGGTGCTCCAATCGCAAACGGTCATCCCAGGAGCGCTGGGATGACCCTTCCAATCGCAAACGGTCGCTTTAGTCGCGACCCTTCCAATCGCAAACGGCCTGGCCGGGAGCGCCGGCCACGCCCTTCCCGAAGACACCGTTTGCGATTGGAATGCCGGGGTCCAGAAGCCATGGATGGCAGAGGCGTGTCATTTCCCTGTGCCCTGGATTCATGCCGCACAGTCCCTGTGCGGCACCCTACGGACGCTTCGCGTGCAAATCGGCCATCCTGCCGATTTGTCCGGCACAAATTTGCCAGGAGCAAATTTGGACGTGCGGAGCACGGTCCGTAGGACGAACCCCAGGGATGGGGTGAGCAATCCCTGCCGGAATGACGAGTTAACTTAACAGCATTGGGCCAGGGGGGATTGCGTTCATCTCTCCCGTCGCGGTGTCCGTACTATCGGGATGAAAATGCGCTGGGCCCAAGATAGCTCAATTACCCGCCTCTCAAAGTCGCGACTCATGGGCAGGGACAACCGAGAGATCACGGCCTGCCGTGCTCGATAAACAGGTGTGTCATTATGAGTTTAAGAATCTTTCGGCCATCTCGCTTGCTGGCACCTTATGTTACGGCGATTTGGGACTATGACGATTTAATGGGTGCTGACAACTCGGCGCTGACGATCTTGCCGGATACCGCAACCTATTTATGTTTTTTGTATGCCGATTTATTGACCACGGCGCACAAGGACCGAATTTATACAACCCGTAGCGGACTCGCCGGTTTTCAAAGTTTTCGCAGTGATCTTGGGTCTTTTGGAAAAGTATCCGGGGTTTCGGCGCGCCTTACCCCATGGGGGTTAAATGTTTTTTGTCGCGGCATAGTGAGAGATTGCGCCGAAAGGCGGGTGGACTGTAGAGATATTTTCCCCAAATATTCGATAGAAGAAATCGAGGATAACTTGTCTCTTAAGAGGAGCGCTAGCGAGCGCGTCCAATGTGTCGAGCATTTCTTGCTTTCGATTTTGAATCGGGACAATGAGGATTTGCTGATTCAAACAGCGTGCAAGGAGTTGGATAAGTCAAACGGAAATTATCCCATTTCGAAGCTCGCCCGAACTTTAGGCTTGACCGAACGCACGCTCGAACGGCGGTTCCAAATTCATGTCGGCGCTACGCCCAAGAAATATGCTCGTATCGTCCGTTTGCGGAACGCGCTTTTCCAGCGCCGAATGCTTTCAAATTGGGCGGATGCGGCATATGCAGCAGGTTACTACGATCAGAGCCATATGATTCGCGATTTCCATGAGCTTTACGGGATGTCGCCGGAATCCATTCATCCTCGATTGGAAGCTTCCAAAACCATACAGTATTCCGGATTATTGAATCTACATCGAGCCGGACGCTAGAGCATTTTCATATCTGCTGTACGGGCACTCACGAGTAGGTCGGGAATCCTTCCCAATCGCAAACGGCGTCTTCGGGAGCGCCGAAGCCCCCCTTCCCGACGCCACGTCCCGGCGAGCGTCTTCGTCGGCAAAGGATTGCCGACCTACGAATACTTGAATCCATTCACCCGAGCCGAAGGCGCCAACGACGTCCGCCAAGCCGGTTTTGCCGTACGAGCGCGATGAAAACGCTCTAAGGGTGATTGTTTTATCGCTCGAAGAACCCTCTTGGCCATTTCTCGCGCCTCTATATTTCTCTCCGTTTCACGCTCGGCCACGCTGTTTAGGACTGTGCCGCTTCCGCTTGTCGGTTTTTTCCAATACGAACGATAGATCGTGTTGCTACAGTACGCCGCACGGGCCGCCAAAAGGTTCGTTGTAGATTGAAGTCGTTGTAGATCGATAGAACGGTGCGGCATTGTCACAAAGGTGTTCATTCGATCGCGAAAACTGGTTAAGGAGATGTCGATGTTTACTAAACAACCGATTACGAAAAAGCTAAATGTCCCCGCCGATATGGTTTGGGGAGCGATCCGAAAAATAGGAAGACTCGACGTTTGGTTTCCGTTCATCGAAACGTGCAGAGTAGAGGGTGATGGAAAGGGCGCATTGCGATATATGACCGTAGCAGGCGGCGGCGAGATAAAAGACACTATTGAAGAAATCGACGACATAAACATGCGATTGATATATCTTCGGCCGATATCTCCATTTCCCGTAACCTATTACAAAGGGACGGTCGAAGTCTTTAAGTCTTATGATGGCTTGGGCGTTGTAGTGTGGACTATCGATTTCGAATCGCAGCCCGAAGATGCCGCATCGGTGGCCGAGCTAGTGCGCGGTGCTATCAGCGCAGGTATTGACGGCATGGAGAAAGACCTCCAGTCCGCATAGAGCATCATCGAATGCAGCGGAGATTTCCCCAAGCACGACGACCGGTGAGCCACTCTTCGAACCAGCCTAATTGGAAATTTGCCCGATGAAGACAGAAACATCTTTGACATTACCCGCGCTCGACCCTTCCCGTGTTCCCGCCAGAACCGCCTCGACCTATCCGACGGAACGACTCCGTTCATTGACCGCCGGACGAAGCAAAAGGGCTCTCGGCGATGCGCTGGGCCTGCAGACCTTCGGCGTCAACCTGGTCACACTGGAGCCGGGTGCCGTGTCGGCGCTGCGGCATTGGCATACCCGGCAGGACGAGTTCATCTACGTTCTGGAGGGGGAATTGACCCTGGTAACCGAGCAAGGGGAGCAAATCCTAGTCCCCGGACTATGTGCCGGATTTCCGGGCGGCCGGCCGGACGGGCATCAGCTGATCAACCGCGGACAATCCGTCGCGGTCTATCTGGAAATCGGCGACCGGCTTCCGGGGGACCTTGCCAACTATCCCGACGAAGATTTGGAGGCGCGTGCGGTTCGCGGCTCTTATCGGTTCTTCCGCAAAGACGGTACGCCTTACGAGTGAGGTTCCAGGCGAGCCATGAATGGACATTCGAGCTGCCACTCCGGATGATGCGCGACGCATCAGCGCGCTCCTTCGCGATCTCGCCGGCAAGTACATCGCGCACGAATTTTCCGAGGAAGGAGCCGGCCGCTTGCTCGAGTCGATGAGCGAGGTCGCGATCAGGAGCTACCTGGAGTCGGGTTACCGCTATCACCTTGCCGAGGAAAATGGCGAATTGGCCGGTGTGATCGCAATCAGGGACAATCGCCATCTCTATCATTTGTTCGTATCCGAACGTTTCCAGAGCAAGGGCGTGGCCAGAAGGCTCTGGGAAGTCGCCAAAGCCGCGAGTCTCAGTGCTGGAAATCCAGGTGTGTTTACCGTGAATTCGTCTCGTTATGCCATCGGCTTATACGAGAAATTCGGATTCGTCAGGCAATCCGAAGCGGTCGACGTTTCGGGCGTGATTTGTATACCCATGAAACTGGAGTCGGTAATTCGTGAATAAATTTTGGAGTCCCGCCATTCGGGATTTGACGCCTTATACGCCCGGCGAGCAGCCCAGGTTGAACGATCTCATCAAGCTCAACACCAACGAAAATCCGTATCCTCCTTCGCCCAAGGTATTAGAAACCTTGCGTGGCGAGATGGGTGAAACGCTCCGGCTTTATCCCGATCCCGATGCCGATCGCCTGAAAGAGGCCATTGGCCGATTTTATGGCGTCGAGAAACATCAAATCTTCGTCGGCAACGGATCGGACGAGGTGCTGGCCCATGCCTTTCAAGCGCTGCTGAAGCACGACTTGCCCATTCTGTTTCCCGATATCACCTACAGTTTTTATCCGGTCTACTGCGGTCTTTACGGCATCGAGCACACCTGCATTCCGCTGACCGAGCGCTTCGACATCCGGATCGACGATTACCGGCGCCCGAACGGCGGGATCATCTTCCCGAACCCGAACGCGCCTACCGGCTGCCTGCTGCCGCTCACCCATATCAAAGCGCTGCTCGAAAACAACACGGAATCGGTCGTGGTGATAGACGAGGCCTACATCGATTTCGGCGGCGAATCCGCCGTGGCGGCGGTCGAACGCTTCCCCAATCTGCTGGTGATACAAACATTGTCCAAGTCGCGGTCCCTGGCCGGCCTGCGGGTAGGTTTCGCCATCGGAGACGCCGGTTTGATCGAGGCTTTGGAGCGCGTGAAGGGCAGCTTCAATTCCTATCCGCTGGATCGCTTGGCCATCGCCGGCGCGGTGGCGGCGTTCGAGGACCGGGACTATTTCGAGAGCACGCGGCTAGCCATCATCCGGAGCCGGAATCAGCTCGTTCGGGAGCTATCCGGATTGGGATTCGAGGTATTGCCGTCCGGCGCGAACTTCGTATTCGCCCGGCATCCCCATAGGGACGCAGCGGAGCTGGCTGCGCTGCTTCGGCAGCGGCATATTATCGTGCGGCACTTCAGGCAGCCGCGGATAGAGCAATTCCTGCGCATCACCGTCGGCACCGACGTTCAGTGCCGAGCGTTGGCGGAGGCGCTAGCGTCTATCTTGGAATCGCCGCGCTGAGTCGTTTCATACCGGCCACCGGCATAAAACGCGGGGATCTCTGGCGGAAGCAACGGCACACAACGGACCCGAACGCCTGCAACCGCGGCATCAAACCACATCGCTATGTTGGAGTCATGGTCGATTTTGGGGTGATTACCGAATCCACCAGATTGTAGCTAGGCCACCACGGGTTCGATATCGCTCTCGGGTACCCGCAAAATGCCGCCGGAAGGAAATTCGATAAAACAGTCGTCGCTGTTGAAGCGCGAATAGCGTTTGACGATGGCGGGTTGACCGGGGAGGTAGGAGTCCTTGAAAAAGCGCGGTCGTTTGGGTTTATACAGTACTGCCGTACCGAGGGGAATTTTGGTGCTTGATTGTGACAATCGAGGATTCATAGCCGTGGAAGATATATCCATTATACGCTCAAACCGCGTCGGAATGTCGACGACATCGAGCGGAACTGATCTCGACGAGTGGTCGGTGTAAATCGATACCGAAACAGGTTCGGGTCGTGACTGAGGGAATCAAAGATAAGGTGCGACAAATTTACAGAGGACTCTATTCAAGCCTCCTTTGCGCGCCTTGTAAGCACGTAAAATTACCTACGAGCCGTCTTCGGGCAGACCCAACCGGCTACGACAGCGGTTGAAGTCCCCGCAGGTTCCGGAAGCTGCTGGAACGTACGGTATCTAGGAAGTCCAGCATAAAGGCCGATGTCGCCATCGGCGCGGTGGTCGCCGCGTATAAGGCGCTCCACAGACCTTTTTTGCCGATCGGTTTTCCCAAGACGTAATCCCGCTCCAGATAGCTCTGAACCGTCCAGTTGGGCAAGGCCGCAATGCCGCGACGGCTGGCCACCAGTTGTAGGATAGCCACCGTCAGTTCGGCGGTGCGCCGTTTCGGTTCTATACCGACCGGCTTCAGGACCTTGCGCACGATGTCCAGCATGTCGTCCGGCACCGGATAGCTGATCAGCGTTTCCGCGGCGAAATCTTCGGGTTTCAGGAAGGGTTTGGGCGCGAACGGATGCTGCCGCGACACCAAGCCGACGATTTCGAAACTGAACAGTGGATGAAAAGCAAGCCCCGAGCGGTGCTGCGGCTCGGAAACCACCACCAGTTCCGCGCGATTTTCCAGCAGTAGGGCCAACGGGTCGGTGTGGAAGCCCGAGACCAGATCCAGCTCGATTTCCGGCCAGTGCTCCCGGAATTGGTCCATGGCCGGCATGAGCCAATCGAAGCAGGTGTGACACTCCACGGCAATGCGGAGCTGCCCGGCTTCGCCCTGGGCGATGCGCGCGACGTCCCGCTCCGCATCTCCGACCAGTTTCATGACTGTTTCCGCCAACGTATGCAGGCGCTGGCCCGCCGGCGAGAGCCGCAGCGGCTGGCTCTTGCGCTCGAACAGGCTGACGCCGTAGTGCTCCTCCAGCTGCTTGATCTGATGCGAGATCGCCGATTGGGAGAGATATATCCGGGTCGCGGCTCGGGACAGGGTGCCGGTTTCCACCAGGGCCAGCAGGGTTTGCAAATGGCGCAGCTCCAAAATCGACTGAATCATGAACAAAATCGATGAAGTTTATGAAAAAGTTGAGTTTGAATAATAATCATCGCGAGCCGATCATGCCAGCTCCGAATCGACCTACAAGAGGAGCAGACTCATGGCGGTGACGCATTCTTTGGGATTTCCCCGCATCGGGACTAAGCGCGAGTTGAAGCAGGCTCTGGAAGCTTACTGGACCGGCAAGATCGGTCTCTCGGATTTGAAGCAAACCGGCCGACAGTTGCGCGAACGGCATTGGAAACTCCAAGCCCGAGCCGGGATCGACCTGGTGCCGGTGGGCGATTTCGCCTATTACGATCAAATGCTGAACATGGCGGTATTGCTGGGAGCCGTTCCGGAACGCTTCGGTTTCGGCGACGAGCCTCCGGATCTCGACCGCTATTTCGAACTGGCCCGAGGCAGCAAGGATCAGCCGGCCATGGAAATGACCAAGTGGTTCGACACCAACTACCACTATATCGTCCCGGAATTCCATCGCGACACGAGGTTCCGCCTGGGCGCGGAGTGGTTGTTCGAAGAGGTGGAGGAGGCCAAGGCTCTGAAACTCAATCCCAAGCCTGTGCTGATCGGTCCCTTGACCTATTTGTTTCTGGGCAAGGCGAAGGAAGAAGGGTTCGACCGGCTGGAATTACTGCCCCATCTGGTGCGGGTCTATGCGGAAATCCTCCGGAGACTTAAAGATCAAGGCGTCGCCTGGGTGCAGATGGACGAGCCGGCGCTCGTGCTCGACCTGCCGCTGGATTGGCTCGCCGGCTATCGGGAGGCTTACCGCGCTCTGGCAGCGGCGGGGCCGAAAATTCTCCTCGCGACCTATTTCGATTCGGCGGCGGATCAGGCGAGCTTGCTGAAGGCGCTGCCGGTGGCTGGATTGCATATCGATGCCGTCAGAGCGCCGGATCAGGTGCCGGTTTTCGTCGACGGGTATCCTTCGGACAAAATTCTGTCGCTGGGGCTCATCGACGGCCGCAACATCTGGCGTACCGACCTCAGACGCACGCTGGCGCTGGCCGAAACCGCCCGTGCCGAGCTGGGCAAGCGGCTGTGGCTGGCGCCGAGCTGTTCACTGCTCCACGTACCGGTAGACGTGGAGCCGGAGTCCGAACTGGATCCAGAGATCAAAGACTGGTTGGCCTTTGCCGTGCAGAAGCTCGATGAGCTGGCGATCATGGACAAAGGCTTGCGGCTGGGCGTGGATGCCATCCGGACCGAACTGGAAGCCCAGGATCGGGTGTTGCAGAACCGGGCGACGTCACCGCGGATTCACAATCCGGCGGTCGGGGCCCGTCTCGACCAGTTGACCGAAGCGGATTTTCGGCGTTACTCGCCCTTTCCCGAACGGATCCCATTGCAGCAGAAAAGGCTGCGGCTGCGTGTCTTTCCGACCACCACGATCGGTTCCTTCCCGCAGACGCCGGACATCCGCAAGGCCCGCGCCGATTACCGCAACGGGGAGCTGAACGACGCCCTGTACCGGGAAACCATGCGCAAAGCCATACGCGAAGCCGTGCACAAACAGGAAGCGCTCGGGTTGGATCTCCTGGTGCATGGAGAAGTCGAGCGCAACGATATGGTGGAGTATTTCGGCGAGCAACTGGAGAGTTTCGTCTTCACCCGGCAGGGTTGGGTGCAGAGTTACGGCTCCCGTTGCGTCAAGCCGCCGATCATCGTGGGCGACGTGTCAAGGCCAAAGCCCATGACCGTGGAATGGATCGCCTATGCCCAGAAGCAGACCCGAAAGCCGGTTAAAGGCATGCTGACCGGTCCCGTGACTATCCTGCAATGGTCCTTCGTACGCGATGATCAGCCCCGAGCTACCACTGCTCTGCAAATCGCCCTGGCCATTCGCGACGAAGTCGACGACCTGGAGCAAGCGGGCGTCGCGGCCATCCAGATCGACGAACCTGCTATTCGGGAAGGTTTGCCGCTTAAGCGGCGGGACCGGAACGGCTATCTGGATTGGGCGGTAAAAGCGTTTCGCCTGGCTTCATCCGGCGTGGCGGACGATACCCAGATCCACACCCATATGTGCTACTCGGAATTCAGCGACATTTTGCCGGCCATCGCCGATCTGGACGCGGACGTGATCACCATCGAAACCTCCCGCTCCGACATGGATTTGCTGACCGCTTTCCGCGATTTCCGTTATCCCAACGACATCGGCCCCGGTATCTACGACATTCACTCTCCCCGCATACCGGACAAAGAGGAGATGCTGCGCCTTCTGGAAAAAGCGTGCGAGGCCATTTCTCCGGAACGGCTCTGGGTCAATCCCGACTGCGGACTCAAGACGCGCGGATGGCCGGAGGCGGAGCAAACCCTGGCTCATATGGTCGAGGCGGCAAGAACGTTGCGTCGAAGATGGGCGCCAGCGGTTGAAGATCGACTTCATTCGTGAGGCGATCCGATTACCGATCAAACGCGCCGTCGGTTCCGAACCATCCGGATCACTTTGACGAGCGCTATGGCCCGTGCCACCGGGCTGCCTACAGTCAGCCTGGAAATCGCCTTGAGCAACTGTCCGGCGACGAAGATGCGGGTTGCCGTCCGTGCCCAGCGGGGAAATCGCGACGAGGAAGAAATTTGGATCATGGCTGCGCGTGCACGTTCGCGGGAAAGCCACTGAGTGATGACGGGCTGAACCTCCGTGTTCCCGCCGACTTCGGCGAGCCCGAGTGGCCTCCCACCCGTTGACCCCCGTCATCACTCAGTGCTGATACTCGCCATCCGTGGAGACGTCCAGAAGACCGCTATTCCCTTGGCTCTCTGGGACGAAACATCCCGTTTCGCACTCGGCGCATCAATCCGCGCGTCCCGCGGGTTATGGCGGATGTCCGAGCCGAGTGGCAGGTATTAGATCGCTCGGAATAGGTTAAGACAATACGTGGGGTTACCTAGCCCGCATTTCTCATACCCTCCAATCGCAAACGGTCGCTTTAGCCGCGACCCTTCCAATCGCAAACGGTTATCCGGGGAAGGGGCTGGCCGGGAGCGCCGGAGCCGCCCTTCCTACTGCGGACGCCGATCCGCTCGCCGTGACGCGCCGTCCGGCTCCGCGCCAAGTTCGGGGTGGCCTTCCTTGGCCACCCGCTCGGAGAAGCCCTTCACGCCGGCTCGACGTCGTATCGTAGGTCGGCAATCCTTTCCGGACACACGCTCGTCGGCAAAGGATTGCCGACCTACAACGACACCGTCACTCAGTCCGTGCGGCGCGCCACAGCGGCGTCTCGACGCCCTCGCTACGAAGGGGTATGAGAAATGCGGGCTAACCGAGTTTTCCTAGGCCGTGATCGAAGCGGCGGTTTGCAGATGATGCGATTCGGATACTCGCCGTATCTTGCGAAAATCGCTAGCTTAGGTGGACATTTCGGCGGTCCAGGACTCGTATTCAGCAAGTTGTTGCTCGACCAGAAGCAGGCAAACGCTCAACATCAGCGCATCGTCCGTGTAGCCCAGAATCGGGATGACGTCCGGGATGAGATCGACCGGACTCAAGACGTAGAGGAGGGCGGCGACAATCGCCGAGAGCGCATACCAGGGGATTTGGCGATAGGTGCCGTTCCGATAGTCCCGCACCAGTGCGATCATCAGTTTGACGTCCCGCAGGAAACGGCCGAGCGGACCTTTGGATTCGAACGTCCGCTTTATGTCGTCGGCCTTTTCGATCACTCGCTTGATATCGCTCTCGGTGAGCTTTTTGGCGTCGGCGTTCAGCCGTTCTTTAATCTTTTGTCTCAACATTGGTTTTTCCTCTCAAGGAAATTCGAGGACCTTTGATCGCGGTTTCACACGATCAGCGGCAGGTCTAATTTACGCTCTCCGTGTGTGCTCCGCAGCAATCTTTGGCGTATTTTCCGGTTTGTTCGATCACGGGATGACGGGAACGCCTGTGAGCGTTCGAAAGGTGCGGGATGAGCCGGGAGCGAAGTGGCAAGTGTGGCTATCTTGTCGGATGCTGCCGGCTGGCTGTGCCGTAACTCAGTGCCTGAAGAGCATGGTGACGAATATCCGCTCGCTACATCTGGCGAGCGCCGGAGGCGGATGACGGCCCCGGCGCCCGTGCCGATTCGATTACTCTTGCAAGTAGAATCTCAGTACTCCCAATGAGTCAATAACAAATAAATGGCGACGGTCATCACAACCACAACGAAAGCCAAAATTGCCAATATACCCGTTCCGCATGCCAGAAGGGTGAAGGAGAATTTCCATGCGGCAAAGACGTTTCCCATGCATTCGAGCGCCGATAGCATGGCCATGAGTATCGCGAAGATGACAATCCACTTCGCCGTGTAGCCTGGCAGGTAGACCCGCTTGGATCGGTTGCGGCGGTATGCCGCAGCGCGCTCCAGGAAGGAGCCCACATTTACGTTTTCAAAGATCCAGAGCGGCCACAGATACAAATAAAGGAGACAGGAGAGAGACCTGTCGTTCCGGATATTCGATACGTCGATATTCATTCTGCGCACCTCCATGATCGTTCAGACTCTCTGCCGCTAAATATATTTCATCTGGTGGTCCGCGGTAGAGCGGAATGGCGAAGCGGTTCCGCTGCGAATGACATTTCGGACGGCCTAGTGCGCGAGACCGAATCCCCCGGCACCAGCCGACGATCGGGAACGTGCCCTCAGATCGCGATTTTTGCCTAGGATGCTCGTCTAACAAAGATTGATGTGGATGTCAGACAAGGACAGGAATCATGCCGCTTCGGTTCGAAATCTCACTCAGGAATCCGCTGCACTTGGCCTTAGTCCTGTGCGTCCTAGCGGTCAGCGGTGGTGTTGTCGGTTCGATGTCCGAGCCGTCGATCCAGTGGGGCGAGTGTCCCGATTATCCAGAATTTAAGGATGTTGCAGCGGAATGCGCCTTCATTCCGGTACCGCTCAGATACTCGAATCCCGGCAGAACGATTCCGATATTCGTTGCGCGAGTGCGGGGCAGCGCGCCGGAAACCGAAAAGCGCGGACAGTTATGGTTTGTCACCGGCGGGCCGGGCGCATCGGCCATCGGGTTCGCGCAACAGTCTCAATCCTTTGCGGAACTGCGCCCGGAATGGGACTACTACATCTTCGAGCAGCGCGGCATCGGCAATTCGGCGCCGCTCTACTGTGCCGCCGCGGCTGACGAGGCGATCGTTGCGCCCGAGGATGCGCTGGACTGCCTGGCCGAGTTGCGCCGAGCTTGGCCGGAGGGTATCGAGGATTTTACCGTCACCAACACCGCACGTGATCTCGCTCACATCATCGACCGGCTACGTCCGCCCGGTTGGGAAGTGGTAGTGTACGGCGTCTCCTACGGCACGTATTTGGTGCAGCGGTACTTGGCCCTGCGCGGTGAGCAGCCCGATGCGGTAATTCTCGATTCGATCGTCGCAGCCGGGTACGAAGCGTACGACACGATTGAACGCGGTACCAATGCGGCGGCACGAATGGTGATGGACCGCTGCGCGAAGGACGCCGACTGCCGTCGGCGCCTGGCCGGCATCGCCGCCGATCCGTGGACCGCTCTCGGCGTGACTTTCGCGCGCCTCGATCAGGGGCAACTGTGCCCGGAGTTGCAGGCGCGACTGGATTCGCCCCTAACCCGTTCCTATTTACGCAGTTTATTCGGTACGATGATTGAGAGGGCCGACCTGCGAGGATTGATGCCGGCCGTGGTGTTACGGCTGAATCGCTGTGTTCCGGACGACGTTATGGCACTGGAACATCTGATCCGATCACTCTCTTCGGAGTCGCTCTTTTCGGCGGCGGATTCGGAAGCGCCCGCGGCCGATCCGGGACCTGGCTTCGTACCTTACGAACAGGTGAAGTACTCGGCACCCCTTAGTTCGCACATCACGCTTTCGGAGCTGTGGGAAGGTACTTCTTTCGCGCAAATCATGAACGAAGCGGAGGGATTCTACGCATGGTTGAACGTGGCGCCCTCGCTGGCTCTATTGGCCGATGCGCAGGTCTGGCCGGCGTACCGCGATCCATTGAGCGATCTGCACGCTAACACGCGAGCCCCCGCGTTGATGCTCAACAGCGATATCGACTCGAATACTCCCCTGGCCGAAGCCATACCGATTCGAGAGGACTTGAATGGCCCCAATCAGCGGTTCGTCACAGTGCCCGACGCCGGGCACGTCGTGATTTTGAATTCGCTTATGGCTGGCGCCAAAGGCGATAAACCGGCTGATCATTGCGGGACACGCGTGATGCTCTCCTTCCTCGATGATCCGTACGGTGAGCCGGACACGAGCTGCATCTCGGGCGTGGAACGGCTGAGTTTCGATGCCGCAAATTCGAGGAATCGCAAGAGCAGCCTCCAATACTTGGGCCGGAAGGACATGTGGTCCGCAAAATAAGCGTCGCGGAAGTTTTGCTTGACGGCATGCGTCGCCACGAACCTAGGATTCCGGGGTTCCGATCGGCCGAAAACCCCCTCTCATTGCTGGACGGTCACGAACGACAGCTTGCCTATCCCGGAACGCTGGGCGCTAGCCATGACCTTGGCCACGGCATCGAACACTGCCGCCCGATCGGCCTGGAGCTGGATGCCGATCTCGGGATCGCGCTCCTGTAGGGCTTTCAACTCGGCCTCCAAGGATTCCAGCGGCACCGGACGGTCGTCCAGCATCGGCTGTCCCTCCGCGTTCACGCTGAGGATGGCGATGTGTTGGTCCGGTGCCGGTTCGGTTTGCTCGGTCTTGGGCAATTTGACCCGAACCACCTGGGTCAGCAGCGGCGCCGTGACGATGAACACCACCAGAAGCACCAACATCACATCCACCAGAGGCGTGACGTTGATCTCGCTCATTTCGCCACCGTCGTCGTCATTGGGCAATTGTATGGCCATGTTCGGTCACCGTTTGTTGGATCAGATGGTCTTGGATTGTCGCGTGCAGGAACTCGCTGGCAAAGTGGTCCAGTGCGATGACGATGCGCCGGTTCTGACGCAGGAAGAAGTTGTAGGCGATCACTGCCGGAATCGCCACGGCAATGCCCAAGGCAGTCGCGATCAACGCCTCGCCGATGGGGCCGGCCACCACTTCCAGACTGGCCGAACCCTTGGCGCCGATGTCCTTAAGGGCGTGCATGATGCCCCATACAGTGCCGAACAGGCCGACGAACGGCGCCGTGCTGCCGATGCTGGCTAGCCAGCCGAGACCGGCGTCCATCCGGGCCTTCTCCTTTTGAATCTGCAAACGCATGGCGCGTTCGATCAGGTCGTGCCAGGCTTCATGCTTATCGGCGCGGAAGGCCAATTGTACCTTGGCCCGCGCCAGGGTCGTCAGCCCGGTCTGCTGCACCCGGGCGAGCTGAGCCGCGCCGCGGCTTACCGATTCTTGATCGATACCGAGCTCCGAGCCGTTCCGGACAACCTTCAGAAAGCTATGGTTGCGCAGCTTGTTCAAACCGAGTTCCCCCGCTTTCAGCAGAATTACGCTCCAGGTCAGCAGAGAAAAACAGCCGAGCATGCACAGAGTGCCGTCGACAATGGCGGTTTCCGATAGGTTAAACATGATCTCCTCTCGCGTTTAAGATGGTGATTTCGTTTGTTTCGCGCGGTTGTGGGCCGCACGGTTTCTGCGCCCTCGTGCCTGTCGCAAGACCGTCAAAGACAAAGCTCTGCCCGATGCGCCTAGCCCACCTAACGAAACGTTCCTCTCATCCGGGTCATTCCAATTGGAATTCGATGGGCACGGTAACCCAACTTGCCTGCGCGGCATCACCGCGCTTGGCGGGCACGAAGCGCCATTTTTTCACCGCATCGAGGGCTGCTTCGTCCAATACGTCGTGGCCGCTCGATCGTTGCACCGATATCTCGCCGCAGCGGCCGTCGGCGGTAACGTAGACCCGCAGCAGGACCAAGCCTTCCCAGTGTCGGCGGCGCGCGATGCCCGGATAAACCGGTTTCGGATTGTTCAGATAGTTGGCGTTCGAACTGGCCGGCGTATAGGTGTCGTTGCGCGGAGCAGCGGCACGGTCTTGGGGCGGTGCGGAAGGTGCCGCCGGTGCTGGCGGTGCGGTGTCCGCTTGTTCCTGCTTTTGCGGCTCGACCTGTTTGACCGCGGAATCCTTGCGCACCGGTTTCGGTTTGGGTTTTTTCACCGGCTTGGGATCGGGTTTCTTCGCTTCCTTCGGAGGTGTCGGCGGGGACGGTACGGTCGGCTGGGTCACCGCCGGTGCGGGAGGCGCGGACAGAACCATGTCGATCATCGGCAGCGGCGCGGCTTCGGTGAAGGGCACAGGTTCCGGGCGGGCGAGATACCAGAAGAAAAGCAAACCGTGCAGTACGGCGGCCAGTCCGGCGGCGGCAGCCACCGCGAGCGGTCGCTTCCAGGTAACGGGAATCTCGGCCATCGTGACCGGCGTACCTCCGGGACCATCGAACGGCGGGTCCCCGGAAAAGAAATATGTGCTCATTCTCGGGACACCGTGCCGAATATGGGAGCGACCGCGCTCGTCGTCTTGCGCCGCGACTTCTGGCACTTGTCGACGCCTTGGAGCGAGAGTGTCGGTCCGACGGAGGATGATTTGTTGCGGTGTGCCTCCGTCCCGCACTCTTCCGGCACTTGGCGTGCAATCCGGCTGTCTTGCCCGGAGGGCTGACATCCGGTGTTATCGGCAGGACTGTAACTGGAATCTTGTTGAAAATCGGCGACTTGCTGTCGCAACGCATCGAGGCGCAGGCGAACGTCGGCGAGCAACTCCTCGAGATATTCGAAATGAATCTGAAAATAGCGCGCCGAAGGAAACTCCGGTCCGCTCGTTGTCCCGGATTCCGAGGCTCGAGTTCCGTTCGGGTCGACCCTTCGGCTAGAGGCGGGGCGGCCTTGCTTGATCCTCATGACGATTCCTTTTTTGTTGCTTCTTATCCCTAATGACGTATGAGCGCGGCTAATCCCGCACTTCCGATAGAAAAAATTTTTCTGACGTCTATAAGTTGTTGTAAAGCCTAAAAAAGAAAAGCCAGGTAGAGCGGATCTGTGGGATATGCCGTACTCGCTGTGTCTAAAGCTCACGCTCGATCCGGACGAATGCGCTTGGCGCTGATCTCGGGGTGTGTTGGATCGGGGATTTTCGAATGTGGTGTAGCACCCCGAGCACCACCGTCCGAAGCCGGAGCGGCTGCCGGAAACGCCAACGCTAATTCAGGCCATGGCAGGTTATCACTTGTTGTGTTGCAAGTTTTCCGCCCTCACCTAAAGGATCATCCTGAGGATGAACTCGATAAAGGGAGCTGAGTCGGTTTGCTTCATGCTGTTTTGCAGTGCCTGGTAGTACTTCGCCTGATGCTTATAGATCAGGCTTTCTACCGGGATGCCGGCGAACGAGGGATTCCAGCGGGAAGGTTAAGGTCTGCCACGGTCCCCCATGCGGCCGTTGCCGTCTGTGAAGGGATGGATGAACTTGAACTCGTAGTGAAACACGGAACTGGTAATCAGAGTGCTCTTCACCGGTCGCCAGCCACCGGAAGAGGTCGTGCATCAATACCTGGACGTGATCCGCTGGAGGCGTCACTCACCACATACCTTTCGAGGTCGCTCGATATGGGCGATCGTGACGGTCGTGCCCTCTATGTCCAGATCAAAGTCTTTCTCGGGTGATCTGGACCAGGTTCGCCCAGAAACGGCTGGCGTGATTTCCGAGGCGTACGTGCGCGAGGTAAAAGTGTTGTTGCACGAAAAGCGGCGTAAGTTGTGAACATCCAAAGTAAAACGCGCCGCCGAAAGAGGTCAGACGCGGTTTTCATCTCGTTGAGGCGGCGTCAATCGGAAATCGACGAAAGCCTTATGGAGTAAGACTTTCAGTCATTCCAGCTTGATCGGCTTTGCCCCGGCCTTTGTATTGCGGATCGCGGCGCGGTATCGGTCAGAGCATGGAGGTAACGCCTTGTAGGATAACTGAATTACCCCGAAAGTGCCCCCAGTTACCCCGGATGTCAACGGACTCTATAGGATCGCGATGGATGGAATATAAACGAAAAAGCCCGCATTTACGCGGGCTTACGGATTTCTTTGGATGTCTTTGAATGGGTGGCGGCGACTACATAACATGACTCATAAGTAACTGAAATAACAATGGAATGAAGGTCGCAAAAAATCGGAATACCGTCAAAAATACCGTTTGCAAATCGCTGTTAGAAAAATAAGCCCGGCGATGAACCGCCGGGCTTTTTCATGTCTACCGGGTGACGCCCGTACGTCTGGCGCCGTAGGCTGCCGACATGGACTTGTCCAGATAGCCGCTCGCGATCAGGCTTTTCACCTCGTCGCGGACGAACAGCTTGATTTGTTCCCGGCCGTCCGGCCCGGTCTGGCGTTGCGCCTCGACCGGTGCGCCCGAGCCGCGCTGGTCGATAATCTGGATATCGACGCCGCCGCCGCCGTTCTTGACGCCAGCACCACGCGGTAACACGACCTCGCCTTTCTGGAGGATCGCCGGTACTTCGTCAGGTCTAAGCCCCGCAATGCCGCCCGAGTGATAACGGGGGGCGCCAGCAAAGGCTAAAGCCGGAATAGGCCGCGAAAAGGTGGGAGTGCTACCGACCACGCCGCCATTATGGAAAAAGCTTGCCAGCCAGTCCCACGCCTGACCGCTCACGTCGCCGATTTTGTAAAGCCAATCGGTCGAGCCGCCAGACGGTTTTTGTTTGTTGGGTTTGTTGGGTTGGTTGTTGTCCGGTTGGCCGCCCCCCATGAACTCGTCCAAGAGATCAATAAACGGCTCGGTGACAAACTTTCGGGTAGCAATCCGGATCAGGTCTTGCTCAATCCCCTTCAAAACATCCTTGAACTTCTTGCCTTCCACAACCGAGTCTTCGAAGGCGCTCTGAAAGGTCAGCCCCAGTTCCCGCGCCGCGCTGTCAAGCTTGTCGGTGCTTTTGGTGGTCTCATCAAGCGCCTTGGGGTTAATCACTTCCTCGTCCAGCCGCTTGTTGCGCAGTTCCTCGAAAACGTCGGTCAACTCGTCGGCGTTCACCTTGGTTTGTTCCAGCATCCCATTCACGCCGCCGATACCGTCCCGAAACTGGCCAATCTTGTCGTACCACTCTTCAAAGACACTGGTGATTTCAACGCCAGTCGCTTTGACTTTCCGCATGTCCTCGTGAACCTTCGCCGTGGTCGCCTGAAATGCTTCGATCTTGGGAGGCGCGATATTGACCGGCTTGGCCAGCTCCGACTTTTGCTTTTGCAGGATCTCCAGCCGGTAGTTCAAGGCGTCCAGCTGCCGCGCCGATTCCTCGACCGCCCCGGTGCCCATCAAGCCCCCCGTCGCGGATGCAATCGAACGGGCATTCTCCATCTTGCTCTTGACCTCATCGATCCGCCGCAACGTCACGGCAATGTCCCGATCTAGCCCGCTCCCGAAGGCCTCGTTCATTTGCTGAGTAATCGCGTTGATGTACTCGGCCACGCCCGAGAAACTGCTCTTGATCGCGTCCCTGATCCCGAGATTGCCGATAAAATCGACCAGATTAGCGAAGGCGTCCTTCATGTTCGACGCCGCGCCGCCGATGGTGTCCATCTGGTCCTTCATACCGCTCGCGAACTGGGTATTGCCCAGGTCCAGCAGGTACTTTTGAATTGCCGCGCTATCGTTCCGGATCGTGGTCCGCATTCCTTGGAATGTGAATGTGACCCGTTCGCCTTCCTTGCTGGCCTTGATGCCGAACTCTTTCAGCCGCTCGAATTCGCCCGTCGCGGCATCGGCCACGGCTTCGATGAACTGCATCAACGGCTTGCTCATTGCCGACGCCGTGTTGCCCATCGAGCGCAACGCCTCTTCCGAAGCATCCAGCCCAAGCGATTTAAGCCGGATGAATGCCGCAGTCACTTCGTTGAGTTCGAACGGCGTTTGAGCGGAAAACCGCCTTAGCGTCTCGCCGGCCCTGCCCGCCGCTTCAATCGAGCCGGTGACGGTCTTCAAACTCGCGTTGAGCTTGTCGAACTCGGCCAGCGTGCCGACGAATTCCTTGATGCCGAACCCGGCAATAAAGCCCGTGATGGATCCGGATACCAACCGGCTCATCTGTTTGGCGCGGGCTTCGATCTTCCCGAAGCTTGAATGCATGGTGCCTTCAACGCGCCGCATGTCGGATTGCAGACGGGCGACGTTGGCCCCGATATCAACAAGTAATGTTCCGGCTGTTGCCATGGTGTATTACCTCATGTTTTCCACTATACATTCCCCGTGCCAATCTCAACGCCAGTAATGACGCGGCTTTCTATTTGGCACGATTCTTTCAAAGAACGCTATTCAGCTCCACCGCAAATGTCATTCCAGACTATCACGTGTGGTTTTCCACCACGGCCACCACGCGCGGCTTAATCGTCCGAGCCCCGAAAAAGCCGGTGCCATCGTTCCCGCGTCGGGAACCGATCCTTGTTGACGACCTTCCCGCTGTTGACGAACGTGGAGAAGTCAGCACACGCGGCATTCTGTGAGCATTGCCAGCGCACGATCTCGTTGCACGTATCGCATGGGCACGGCCCGCTTAATATCGTCCTGATCGAGCCCTGTTTCTCGGTGAAGGCTTCCCAATCGACTTGTAACGACGGCTCAACGGCTGCCATCGTCGCCGGCCCCCTCCAGTAATGCCCTAAGCCGCGCCTCTTGCAGCGCTATTTCGGTTTGAGTTTTCTGAATGAAATGGTCGAATCCATTGATCCTCAAGTTCGATAGACTCGCTTCCAGTTGCTCAAGCCGCCGATTGATTCGCCGGATTTCGTATTCCGCCAAGCGCCGGCAGGCTTCCCCGCAGTAGCTCGGCGGTCTCCCGTTGGCGCCGGGAGTGTGATCGATCGGTGAACCGCATTTGAGGCAGGATGACATAGGGTTTCTCCGCTATGAGTTTTTAGCCAATTTCGCGTTCGTAAAAAAATGACGAGCCACACGTTCTAGGTTTCGATTCCGCCAAGGAATGAAACGCCCCCCCCCCTCGGCGGCCAAGCCAAAAAAAAGCCGCGTCCCAGGCGTCGAAAAAATCTGGGACACGGCCAAGCTTCCACTCAACAGGAAATCGTTTAACTCGCGGCGAACTTCATCAAGCGGATTGCATCGAAGTCCACCACGGCCCCGCCGACACGCTTGCGGGAATACAGCTTAACCTTGCCCTTGGTGGTGTACGGGTCGCGGAGTACCGAGATACCCACCCGGTCCACGATTTGATAACCCGATCGAAAGTCACCGAACGCAATCGACAGCGAGTTAGCTGCAATCGCCGGCATGTCCTCAGCGAAGAGAACCGGATACCCGAGCAACTGGAATACCGGCTTACCTTGGACGTTGCCCATGCTGTGCAGGTAATTCCCTTGCCCATCCTTGAACTTGCTGATCGTCGCGAACGTGGAGCGCCGCATCATCCATACGGCATTCGCCAGATATTCGGCCTTAAGATCAAGCGCCATGTCCCACAAGGCATCGGTCGGATTTGACGCGGCGAATGCACCAGCCGCGCCGCTTGGAAGATATTTCAGCGTGCCCCAGGCCCGCGTAGCGTCGTCCGAAGTGCTTACCGGATAGGTGGTAAAGCCTCTCGGCTTGACGATGCCATTGCCGACGACAAAACCAGCGTTTTCCAGGTGTGCAAAGCGCCGACCGAGCCGGGTTACGATCCAGTTTTCAAGGTCGATATCGGCATCTTCCAAGAGCTTTTGGGAAATGACCGGCTGTGCGTATATTTCATGAACCGGGATATCCCACGCGGCAAGGTCGCCCATGTTGGTCTCATCGCGGGTTTGTTCCTCGCCCACCCATCCCGCGTCGTCGTCGTTCGGCGCGGCAACGCCCGGAAGCCGGTCCGATTTGATCGTTTCCACTGCGGCCACTTGGCGAACCGGTGAGGTCTCGAAAACCCGCTCCACGATCCGGGTAGCCATCGGACTGTGGACGAAGTAACCGCCACTCGGGTCCGTGCCGACCGCTAAAATCGCCTTGGTTTCCGGCTTGATGGCGTCGGGACCTTTCCGAAGATATTCGATGATTGCGGCCTTGCGCTCGGGGTCGTCCTCGAATCGGTCGCCGTCAGACCCCGCCGCGGCGGGTCTGCCCATCTTTTTCAAGATTTCATCGATGTAGCGCTCGTTTTCTTTAAAACGAGCCTCGTTCTTACGCTTGAACTCTTCCCAAGCTTCGCCCTGCTTTTCAAGCAGGTCTTTAACAGTTGCAAAATCGCTCATAAGTCACCTGTACTGGTTTAAACGTCGTATGTGACGACCTTCTTTACTCTTTACAGGCGCTACGTCTCGCGGCCTATGTCGGTCGCCCGCCTCGCGTCTCGCTGGCAGGCTCTTTTGCTGCTCGCTTTGCGACTGCCGAACGTCACGCAGGCAACACTCACAAGCAGCAGGAAGATCGGAACTGTGATCCGATACTTAATCGTTCACGGGTAACATTATAACATTGCTGTTCATAAGTGGTTGAAAAATATTAGTTCATGACCGTAGAAGGCGATCTACGAAGCTGATAGCGGAACAGCGTCATGTACTTGCCGTTCGGCTTGATGATTCTCGCCATCACGGACGGTTCGTCACCGAATTGGATCAGCAGTTCAGGCTTAGCCGATCCATCCGAAACGGCTTTGTCGGCCTCGTCGTAAAGCCCAGGATTATCGACCATCACAAAAGCTGAGCCGGCTTTGAGCATGGCTGAAGCCGATTCCAGAAGCTCGGCAAAAATGTATTCAAGGGTGTGTTCGGTGTTCATAATGGTTTCCTAACTTTGTTACGGTTTCAGGTTTCGAAGGAGTGCGTGCGGTCGAGGTCTGCGCCTTGGCAAGAACGGAATGGCCCTATCCCCGCGCGCGTGTGGGTGCCGTGGTTTCTTTAGATGTCGTGACCCCTCGACATGTCCTATCCCCGCGCGCGTGTGGGTGCCGTCGCAATCGCCCGCAGTGCTCGCGCCTTCGCCGCCATGTCGCACGGCAGATAAGCCGGCCATGCCTTGACGCGCTCGGTTGCTTGCTCTCGGGTAATCTCGCCACGCTCGAAAGCTTGGACGATGCTTTGCAGGTCATTGGGTAGGTTCATGACGCACCCTCCCATGTCCCAGGCTCCAGCCACACATAGCCGCCGTCCGGCGTCCGCGACAATCGCCAGCCGGAACGGATCCGCTCGTAGCATTCGCCGCCTGGCATCCATCGCCTAACCGCCAGCTCAACGAGCAGCTCGTCTTTGTGCCGCTTCATGAATGCTCGCTGCTCATCCGTAAGCTTGGATGACGGACTGACGATAAGCCTTTCGCCGTCCGCCTCGACGTTGAAGCCTGCGTCCTCGATCCGCGAAAGAAAGATTTGGGCAGCCATCAAAAGACCTCCTTGTCGTCGTGTCGAAGTTGCCCTCTAACCTTAACCTTGTCATCTTGGGCACCTTGGGCACCTTGGGCGGGTTGGTTGCTTTCTTGCGGTTCGGTTTCTGGCGAAGATGCCGAAGACGCCCAAGATGCCCCCGTTTTTTGTGTTCGGGAAAATTGGGCGTCTTGGGGCATCTTGGTCGGCAACTGCCAAAACCACCCCCCCGCAAAATCGCGTTTGATTGGCTGGATGCCCAACTTCTCCCGCGCCGTTCGAAGTTGTTTATCGGATAGTCCGGCTTCTTTCGCCTCGCGCTGAACCTCGGCAGCTGGTTTGCCGCCATTCCATAAAAGGTTTTTCAACCATTCGGCGTTAGCATCCAGCGGCTTCCCGGTGTCGTCTGGCGGGAGTTGCGTCTCTGCACGTGCCAACAATTCCCGCGCTGAACCATCGACGGCCGCGCCCCACAGCACCCGCGTTGCAGTGATGCCCGGATGCCCCGGAAGCTCGACCTCCTCCAGGTCGTACCGGTAGCCGCCCGAGTCCGGCCCAATGTTTGACTTCGAGCGACAGAACAAGCGACTTCCGCCCTCTTGGTCGTCCTCGGGCATTTTGGCTGCCGCGAAGACCACACGCGCCAGCGCCCCGAACGCAATGGAGCCGGTCACCCGTTCCACTGGATCGCGGCCCGCCGTGCCTTTGGAGTAATGTGTAATTCCGAGTACCGCCGCGCCCATGCTCGCCGCCAGTTCGACGACCGGCTGTAGACTGCGCCGTACCTCGGCGTTTTTGTGGGAATCGCCAGCCACGGCCGAAACAACCGGGTCGATGATGACTAGGGTTATGCCGCCCTCGATTCGCGCCATTGCTGCCGCCAAGCGCCCCATATCCGCCGAAGGGTCGAACGCTCTAACCTCGCCGCCTTCCGTGGTATCGCCCACGAAGTAAACGCGGTTAAGGTCGGCCCCGCATGCCAACAGACGCGGAACAAGGGTATCTTGCGGGTCATCCTCGCCCGACCAAATGAGCACGTTACCGACTGCGGCTTGCGTGCCGTCAGGCCATCGGCCGGCAATTGTGAGCGTTGCGGCTATCGCTGCGGCTAGAGTGGTTTTCCCGGTGCCGGGTGGCCCAGGTAGAACGTGGAATTTCCCCGCTGCGAGCCAAGGCCACCATATCCACTTGATCGGCTCGGGTGTAATGGTTGGTCCGTGGATTAATTCGACGCCATCGGCTGCGGCTCGATCCCGGTAACGGTCCCATGCGGTATTACCTTGCATGGCGCACCCCCCGGATTTTGTCCGCAAGGTCCTCGGCCCGCGCCGCGATATATGCCGCATCCTGTGGCGAGAACTGCTTGCCGGCGGCGAGATCGGCAAAAGCCAGGCTACAGGCGGTCAGATCGGTTTCGATGGCATCGAACAGGTCGCGCCACGGAATCCGCGGAGCTTGTGGCCGTTGCGCATATCCGCCCGGACGCGGTGGGAACAGGTCTCGAAGCTCCAGCCCGACCGCGCCGAGTATCTCGGTCGGTCCGCAGCCGGCAAAACATCGGATAAGGACGGTGCCGTCGTCGGTCTCGCCAACGGACAGGGATGGCGACCGGTCGTCATGTGCCGGGCATCGAGCGAGCCATCTACCCGTCCCGGTTTGGCGAACGCCTTCAAGCCGTGACAATACGGCATCGACGGGGTTATGATTCCGGTTGCCTGCCTTGATATTCGCCACCGGTCGCGGGTGCCCGCCCGCGCCGTGGGTGCCTCCCGGCCTCATGATGCACCCCGTTTTTTCAGCGCGTCGCGCAATTTACCCACATTCCACGCGGTGGTACGTGGTCCGAGCTTTTCCGGCGCCGGGATGATGCCTTGCTTGGCGTATCGCCAGACGCTCCCCTCGGAGACATCGAGGAGCCCGGCCACTACCGGCAGGCGAACAAAAGCCGAATCAGGGAGATCGTCGAAGTGCCGCAGTGCGGCCGGGATGGGTGTCGTAGCGGGGTGTGTCATGTTGCTCTACCTTGTGTCGATGTCGAGCAACAGTTTGTGTTTTCGTCGTCGGGAGAAAAATTATCCCAAGCCGGCAAAAAGGTGGGTTATGCGCGCAGACGGGGTGATTATTTTTTTTTCGGTGCGCCGCCCTTCGCTAAATAATCGGGAAGCTTTCCGGCTTTTCTCGCGTCTGTAAGCCAACCGACAACGGTGTCGAGAACCGGAAACGCTTTATATCGGCCTTTTTCTCGCTCCATTGTCGTCCAAACTTCAAGCGCGAGCCTCCTTATCCGGTATTTCTGTTTGTCGTCATCACGCAAGAATGCAAGAGCGATAGCTAGGGCGTCGTCTTTGGCAGACTTATACCGTTCGTTGGCTTTCTCTGCGAGTATTCGCGGCCGATCCATTTCTAACGGCAAATCATGGTATATCCGGTAAGCCGCGCCAGCAGCAACAAACCTTGTCCATAGCATTTCTAACTCTTGTACTCGTGAGAAATCAACTATCTGGTGTTCAAGGTCATAGAGTAAGTCGGTTTCGACAAAATCGAGTAATTTACACGCTTCCTCTACACAATCGACGATACATCCATCTCTATGATGATCGTTTATATAAGCGATTAATGGAGTAATAAGGTATTTTTGTATTCCATGAGATAGTGTTTCTCTTGCCCCTAACTCCATTGCCTTCAAATCTTCTGTTAACAGGTAACAAAAGTGATCCCTCTCGCAGGGGTCAAATAATTCAATCCAAACAGGCTTTTTCATAACGCCCCCTTCGAGCGCCATCCCTTCATGGTGGGAGCCAGTCCGCCGGGTGAAGGGTTTCCCGGTTTTCGCCCCGTCGGGCTAGGACTGGCATACTCGATTATAAGGGGTTTACCTCAGTCCCCGCCGATAATCCGCTGGTCTGAATCTCCGCCCGCCGCCGCCGGTGCGGTCCGTTTATCCTTCGTTGTGAAGGAAATCCGCAATCCATCGATTTCCAAGCGGAAACTCATCCCGGATTCATTCCCCTCATCTGGTGGTAACTCGGAGATAATCTGCTCGATCATTTTATCGAGATTCATGACGCACCCCCTCGGGTTTTCTGCTCTGGTCGATCAATTCAACGGCCCTCAATATCCGCGCGTCTACGTCTTGAATCAAGAAAAACAAGCCTTTGATACTGCCCGGTGAAAGCTCGATAATCTGATCTTCGTCCGGTATCACGGTAAGCGTTTGAAGCAATTCGAGGATGCCCCGCGATTGGCTGAGTAAGTCGCTCGCTTCGATCAGTTCCGGGGTATTGGTTAGAACATTCATGACGCATCCCCCCCGATCAGAACTTCAGTCCGTTCGATCCGCTTATGGATTTCCTCGATTATCGTTTGGGCTCCGTAGACTGTTACGTCTGTCCAGTTTGGCGCATCGTGAACCGCGGATCTCAGGATATCGATCAAGCCTTTAGCTTCGCCGAGCACGTCAGCCGCGTCTACGGGGTCGAGTGTGGTGTTATTCTCTTGAGTAGCCATGATTTCACCTCGTGTCAGGTGGGTTGTGGTTAGGGGCACTTGAGTGTAACGGCACTCTTGCGCCCCGCTAAGCCTTCCGTGACTTCCCGGCGATCCCCGCGCCGGTTCGGGATTCAGTCACGCCGGGCGACGCAAGGGAACCACGTCCGCCCCACGTTTCAGCCCGTCCAAGTAATCCGCCCAAGCCTGCATCATCCTCCGGCGTTCGGGTAAATGCGCCGTCCGGTTATAAGCCCGGCCGTTCGGATCTTTTACGGCATGGGCAAGCTGGTGCTCGATGAAATCGGGACGGAAGCCGAGCACTTCATCCAATACCGTGCGAGCCAGTGCACGAAAGCCGTGAACGCTCATTTCGTCCTTATCGAATCCCATACGCCGCAGCGCCGCGAGTAATGCCACGTCCGACATGGGGCGGGAACCGTCTCGCGTTCGGGAGGATGGGAAAGCGTAACGGCCTTGTCCGGTCAGTCCGTGAAGCTTTTTGAGGATTTCGACGGCTTGTGTGGATAGCGGGACGATATGCGGGGTTTGCGTCTTCGTGACGAAATAGCGCCATTCCGCCGCGTCCAGGTCGATATGCGCCCATTCCGCCTTGCGTAGCTCGCTGGGGCGAACGAATACCAGCGGGGCCAGCCGCAAGGCACACTTCACCGGAAACGTACCCTCGTATCCGTCAATCGCCCGCAACAGTTCGGCAATCTTCTTAGGATCGGTCACGGCTGCGAAATGACCGCCTTTCGCCGGGGGAAGCGCCCCTTTCAGGTCGGCGGAAATGTCGCGATCAGCCCGCCCGGTCGCAATGGCGTAACGAAAAATCCGTCCACAGTTCTGTAGCGTCCGGTGAGCCGTTTCCAGTGCGCCGCGTTCCTCTGTGCGCCTGAGTACCGCCAGCAATTCCGGGGCGCTCACTTCCCGAATAGGGCGAGTGCCGATCCAGGGGAAAATGTCTCGTTCCAATCGCCGGATGATCCGATCGGCATGACTCGCTACCCATGACGGTTGGAACTTAATGAACCACTCGCGGGCGATGGCTTCGAAGGTCTCGGACTCGGCGGCTTTGGTCGCTTTCTTCTGTGCGCTCGGCTCAATGCCCTGAGCGATCAGCTTGCGGGATTCGTCGCGCTTCTCGCGGGCTTCCTTCAAAGTGACATCGGGGTATACACCAAGCGCTAGCGTTTTGCGTTTCCCTTCGAATCGGTAATCAAAGCGCCAATACTTACCGGCCTTATTGACCAGCAAGTACATGCCTTTTTCATCGGCCAGCTTGTACGGCTTCTCTTTGGCCCTGGCGTTGCGAACGGCGGTATCTGATAACGGCATGACGGTATCTCCAACGGAACGATTGAGCGTCCACGGTCCGCACCGTCTGCGAGATTGAGGAATTTGACGGTATATGGCTTTGCGACGGACGGCGCGCCGTCAAAACTACCGCCAATTATTACGGTATGTCAAGGCGTGTTGTGACACGTTATGGGGCAATAAAAAACCCGCTATGCCTTGAGTCATGCGGGTTTCGGGTCTTTGTGGGACTTCCTTAAATGCTTAGTTGGTGGAGGCGGCGGGAATTGAACCCGCGTCCGCGAATCCTCCGCCTTTGGCTCTACATGCTTATCCGACTCTATTGATTTAACCGGTCGCTACCCGAGCGGCAGGGAAGACGGCCGGCGGTTCCGTTAGGTTTTAGCGAATCGGCCCCGGACAGACCTCATCGCGAGCTTACAATTGGGTTACCCCCGAAAACCGACGCCTATAAGCGGGCTTCGGATCAGAGGCCGGCCGGATTAAGCGGCCAGAGCGTAGTTGTCGTCGTTGGCAACTATATTGGTTGCAGATTGATTAACGAGGTTATCTGCACCTCGGCATGCACCTCGGGTTTTGCGATCCTCGTCGAAGCCAAGTCGCCCCCTAGGTCAGGAAGATAGACAGTATAACGGCAAAAAAGTTTCGAGCAACCAGCGTTTGAGTCGTGGCGCGATAATCGTGCGAAACAGCTTTTCTTGGCGGAACGTTGCGATACGCTGAAGGGATCGGGTAATGCAGGCTAGCGACTACCGGCAGGGGACAAATTTCAATCACGCTAAAGCGGCATGGCGCTATGCGCTCATCTCTCGTGAGATGCAGTCTTCCTTAAGGCCGGAAGGGTGTTTCCGGCCTTAAGCACGGACAAGTCCGTGAGTAGAACTGGTTTTCAGTCTTTCAGAGATCGTCCATCCATTCCGCGTCGCGGACGAAGCGGTGTTTCTCTTGTTCTTCCATCTCCGCGAGATTCGCGAACACTTCTTTGGCATGCGGATCGTCGACGATGATTGCCGCTCCTTTATAGAGTTCGATCAGCGCGTTGTCGAAGGCCATGGCGATCTTTATGACGTCATCGACGGACATATTGGGCCTAACGGCGCAATTCTTTAGCAGTTGTTCGACGTTGGAGCCTGGAGAATATTGGAGCCAGAAATTGAGGATGCTCTTGCGCGATCCATCTTCGAACCGCTGCATCGCCTGTTCCCGATTTTTTTCGTGGCGGCTGAGGTAATCCAAAAGCATTTTTACCCGAGCCTGATCGTTTTGTTGGTTCAGCGAATCGTAAAGTTCTGTCAGTTGGCTGTGTAGTTGAATACCGTAGTCGAGCACATCTTTAACTTGCTCGAAGTTATGCATCTGCTGGTCCATATGGCACTCCGAAAGTGTTATTCGGCAGGTTTCATACGGTTCGAAGCATCTCTCTTTTGGCATCGCAAGGCAATAGTGCAATCGTGCGGTCGGTTCGACCTGCGGAATTCCGCAGGCGCGACCTGATTGTCACTTTCGGCGCGTGACCGTATAACTGGCCATCATGCCCGCGTCGATGTGGTCATTGACGTGGCAGTGATACATCCAGACGCCGGGATTGTCGGGTTTCATATCGACGGTGACGTGGGTTCCCGGAAGCAGATTCACGACATCTACGCGGCGCCCGGTCTCGGCGAGCGTATTGCCGTGCCAATGCGGGGTATGGAGATCGACTTCGGTTCCGAGGGACAGTTGATACCAGCGCACGGTTTCGCCTTCTTTCATCGTCATTCCCGGAAGGTTGTGATAGACGTAGCCGTTCATGCTGTGCATCAAGTTGCTTTCGACGAAGCTTTCGTCATCTTTCTCGTCCGTGGCAGCCGGTGCGAAGGTGCTGATGTTCTTGTCCAGAAAGAAACTCTTGTTTTCGTCGAACACGGTGAACAGCACGACGAATTCGCGGTCGATGCCTTTCAGTTTACCGTTGTTCTGCAGAACGCCTCGGCGGGAAATGATGATGGGTCCTACCAGGCCGGTATTCGTGTCGACCACCTCGTTGACATGGGAATGGTAAAGCCACACGATCGAACTCGGGTCCTCGGGGCCCGGACCCGAACGTTCGGGTACTTGCCAGAGGTAGGTGTGGGTTTCGCCCGGTTCGACCGTATCGTCTTTGCGGTCATCTCCGGATGTGCCGTCCGCGTAATGAGTGCCTTCGCTGTCCTTCCGGTAAAGCACGCCGTGCGGATGGAGTGAAATCGGCATGTTTGCCAGTTTATTCCTCAGCACCACTTTGATGGTGTCGCCGACGTTGGCGCGAATTACAGGCCCTAGTATCCCTAAGTGCCGCCACTCGGGCGGACGTTCCTTGATTTGGGTAAAGCTGGCGTCGGCGTACTCGATATAACGCGCTTTGTAATACTGTCGGCCGATCCGATCGGCGTTATTCCCTTCGACGAAGACTTTCTCGTCCTCGTTGAATTCTGCGCCATGCATGGGATTGACGGGATAGGAGGGGGCGTAGTCCCACAAGATTTCTTCGGCGGCGATGTAGTAGGTTCGCGTCGAATTGGCCGTCACGGCTTCGGAGAACAACAGTAGAACCGCCAAGTGTGAAAGGAGGATTCGGATCTGGATCACGGCGATAAACCTGGGACGGGGAATCGATCGAAAAAGCGTGAGAAAATGATAATCAATATCATTATAGGATGCCAGCATTTGTTCCCCCGGAGTGGCTGACGGCTTTTATGATAGTATTGAGCGCCATTAACAATGGGATGAATCTCTTTCCGGGTTTCGGGATCAACACTCTTTTCCATGAACGAACACACACTTACCCATCTCAAGCAGCTGGAAGCCGAAAGTATTCACATCATTCGCGAGGTGGCTGCCGAGTTTGAGCGTCCCGTAATGCTCTATTCGATCGGCAAAGATTCCGCAGTCATGCTGCATCTCGCAATGAAGGCGTTTTTTCCCGGCAAACCGCCTTTTCCGCTCATGCATGTCGATACGACCTGGAAATTCCGGGAGATGATCGAGTTTCGCGATCGCCGCGCCCACGATCTGGGTCTGGATCTCATCGTGCACGTCAATATGGAGGGCGTGGAACAGGGCATTGGTCCTTTCACTCACGGCAGCAAGAAACATACGGATGTCATGAAAACCGAGGCTCTCAAGCAAGCCTTGAACAAATACCAGTTCGATGCGGCATTCGGCGGAGCGCGCCGGGACGAGGAGAAGTCGAGGGCGAAAGAACGCGTTTATTCCTTCCGCGACCGAAACCATCGCTGGGATCCGAAGAACCAGCGCCCGGAGCTTTGGAATCTCTACAACGGCAAGATCAACAAGGGCGAGAGCATCCGGGTGTTTCCGCTTTCGAACTGGACCGAGCTGGATGTCTGGCAGTACATCTATCTGGAGAACATTCCGATCGTCCCGTTGTATTTCGCCAAAGAGCGGCCGGTGGTCGAGCGCGACGGGATATGGATCATGGTGGACGACGATCGCATGCCGCTGGCACCCGGCGAAAAGCCGATCATGAAGATGGTCCGCTTCCGTACCCTGGGTTGCTATCCCTTGACCGGCGCCGTCGAATCGACCGCCGCCACCTTGCCCGACATCATCCAGGAGATGCTGCTGACCAAGACGTCGGAGCGCCAAGGGCGTGTCATCGATCACGATCAAGCGGGGTCGATGGAAGAGAAGAAAAAAGAGGGTTATTTCTGATTTTCGCTATGGAAGGTGCCGAGCGTGCATTCAACGTTGGCGTCTGCGTCTGACCCATTCATCCAGTGAATTAGTCTATGTCTCATCAGTCCGAGCTCATCAGTTCCGATATCCACGCCTATCTCGCTCAGCACGAGCGCAAGGAATTATTGCGCTTCTTGACCTGCGGCAATGTCGACGACGGCAAGAGCACCCTGATCGGGCGCCTGCTGCACGATTCGAAAATGATTTACGAGGACCAGCTGGCGGCGATCAAGAAGGACAGCGTCAAATCGGGTACCACCGGCGGCGATATCGACTTGGCGCTGCTGGTCGACGGGCTCCAGGCCGAGCGGGAGCAGGGCATCACCATCGATGTGGCCTACCGGTATTTCTCCACGGCGAAGCGGAAATACATCATCGCCGACACGCCGGGGCACGAGCAGTACACCCGCAACATGGCGACCGGAGCGTCCACCTGCGATTTGGCCATCATTCTGGTCGATGCGCGCCACGGCGTGATGACGCAGACCAAGCGTCACAGCTTTATCGTGTCCCTGCTGGGCATCAGGCACGTGGTCGTAGCCATCAATAAGATGGATCTAGTCGGCTACAGCTCCGATGTATTCGAGCGTATACGCAGCGACTATCTGGCGTTCATCGAAAAACTGGATATTCACGATGTCCGCTTTATCCCGCTGTCGGCTTTGAAGGGGGACAACGTCGTCAGCCGTAGCGAGGAAATGCCCTGGTATCAGGGGCAGGCGCTGATGGAGCTTTTGGACACCATCGAGATCGCCAAGGACCAGAATTTTACGAATCCGCGCTTTCCGGTGCAGTACGTCAATCGACCGAATTTGGATTTCCGCGGTTACAGTGGCACCGTGGCCGCGGGGGTTTTTCGCAAGGGCGATCCGATTACGGTGCTGCCGTCCAAGAAGACCAGCCGCATCAAGTCCATCGTGACTTACGACGGAGAACTGGAAGAAGCATTTCCGCCTCAAGCCGTTACGATCACGCTTACGGATGAAATCGACGTGAGCCGCGGCGACATGCTGGTCCGTTCCGATGACTTGCCGATGCTCGGCACCCGTTTCAAGGCCCATATCGTGTGGATGACCGAGGCGCCTTTGGTTCCGGGCCGCCAGTATTATCTGAAGCAGATGACCAAGGTGGTCAACGGCTCGGTTTCTCAGATCCATCACCGCGTCGATATCAATACCTTGGAGCAGCTTCCGGCGGACCAGCTCAAGCTGAACGAAATCGGCTTGTGCGAGGTCTCCCTGAGCGGGCCGATCGCGTTCGATCCTTACAAGGTTTGCAAGGGCACCGGATCGTTCATCGTCATCGATCGCCTGACCAACGTCACCGTCGGCGCCGGCATGATCCTAAGTCAGGCGGACGGCGAATCCGGTTTACGGCGGGTGACGGTTGAAGAGCGGAGCGCGCGTTTCGGACAAAAGGCGGTGACGCTATGGATTACCGGCGAACGCCGGCACGATGTGGCGTATGAACTCGAACGGAAGCTCTTCGATGTCGGGCATGCCAGCACCGTTTTGGATAACGAGGCGCTGGGCGTACAGGTTCAAGCCATTGCAGAGCAGATCAACCATGCCGGACTGATCTGCATCTGTCCTTGCGAAGCAAGCCCGAGTGGCGACGGTTTGAGCGCGCTCCATGTTTCGGCCGATGAAATGGAAGCGGACGAAGTGCTTGCGTTATTGAAGGAAACTCAGGTCCTCGAGTTCTGATCGTCTTACTTGATTTTTCGTTTCCGCCCATTCCGCCATCGCCGCGGAATGGGCATTCCAGTATCGGCCGTTTTCCCTGCGGTAGCTTTCCAGTTTTAGATCATCCTTCCGGTTGCCTACGAGCACGGTAAGTGCGCCTGTCTCGGCGGTATTCAGTACCGGTATGTTCATGTCTCCGTAGCGTTGCAGCACCGCCCGATGAGGAAACCCGTATCGGTTCAGATAGCCTGCGGGAATGAGAGCGTAACGAGGCTTCACGGCAGCCAAAAAGGCGGAGCTTGAAGAGGTTTTACTGCCATGATGGGGGACGACCAGAATGTCGCTGGCTAAAAGATGCCCGTAACGGTCAACCAATAGGCGTTCACCGGTTTTTTCGATGTCGCCGGTCAATAGTGCGCTGCCGCCGGGCCCGCTGATTTTCAATACGCAGGAATTGTCGTTCTCGCGCTCGCTTTTTTCGATGGGCGCGAGCATCTCGAATTTGACGCCGTCCCATTCCCAGGACTGTTCGGCTTTGCAGGTTTCAGTCGAAAATTCCGATAACTTTTCCGGCACGCTGGTATAAGTCCGCCCGACCACAAATCGTCTGAGCAGCGACGGCGCGCCGCCGATGTGGTCGTTGTCGCCGTGACTTACGATCAAGGCGTCGATGCGCTCGATCCCGCGATGGCGGAGATAAGGCTCGATGACGGCGGAGCCGATATCGAACCGGCTCCCGAACCGGGCTCCGGTGTCGAAGATCATGAGGTGTTCGCTAGTCTCGACGGCAACGCCGAGTCCCTGGCCTACATCGAGCAGGGTAAGCAGGAAGCCCGCTTGAGGCGGCCTATCGGGCTGCGCGGTCACGGCCGGAACGGCCAGAACGAGACCGAGCCAGCGCGCCGGAATGCCCTTGGGGGATAGCAGCAGCACGAAGCCGCTCAATGCCAGCGGAATGGTCCAGAACGGCGGTCCGGCATGGGTCCACTGAGCCACCGGCTGTTCGGCAATCCATTGGAGAAAAGGCCACGTCCATTCAAGCAGGCGTGATGCCAGGATCAGCAGCGCTTCGCCCGCCACCGGCAGTATCGGTAACAGCAGTGCGCCGGTCAGGCAAACCGGAATCAGCAGCAAGCCGATCACGGGGACGGCAAACAAGTTGGCAATTGGAGAAATGATCGAAACCTGCTGAAAGAATAACAACAGCAGGGGTGCAAGGCCTAGCGAGGTGGCCCAGTTCACCCGCATCATGGCCCGCCAACCGCCGATTTCGCCTCTTCTGTATGAAACAGCGAAAAGGATTAGAGCGACAGCTGTGAAGGAAAGCCAGAATCCCGCCGAAAGAACCGCCAACGGATCGTAAAGCACCACGGCCAGCAAGGCCGTCGCGAGGACATGAAAACTATTGAGATGCCGCTGGCCGATGACGGCGCCCATGACGATGCCGATCATAATCATGGCGCGTTGAGTGGGAATCGCGAAGTTCGCCAGCGCCGAGTAGAAGAGGGCGGCCGCAAAAGCACAAACGGCCGCAACAGTCGGCGGCGACCAGCGCATGATGCCCAACCTCGACCACATTCGGCGTATGACGAAAAAGACAAATCCTGCGACTAAACCGATATGCGAGCCGGAAATCGCAACCAGGTGAGTCGTGCCCGTGCGCCGAAGCACGTCCCATTGAATGGGCGTAATGTCATCGTCGACTCCCATGACCAGAGCCTTGATGATTCCGGCTGCGGGTTCGTCGTTCAGTGTTGCCGAAAGGCTATCGTAAAGGGCCTGCCTCCAAATTTCGAATGAATACCGGTTGTCTCCCGCATCGAGCCGCCGATTGTCCGGAGACTTCGCGACGTAACCGACCGCGCGGATTCCCTGGGCAAACAGCCATTGTTCGTAGTCGAGACTTCCCGGGTTCAGCATTCCATGCGGCGGCTTGAGCTTTACTCTGAGCTGCCAGCGTTCGCCCGCTTTTGGCGAAACTCCGCGGTCATACCAGCTCAGGCGAACGCGTGACGGCAAACTTAGGTCGTCGGGCTGTAGAGTTTGTTCAATATCGAAGTCGAAACGGAAACCGTGGTCCACGGGCTGGGGAATGGTACGAACGACGCCTTCGACGACGGCCGTTTGTCTCTCAGTTGCAGTCGGAAGACCTTGGTCGAGTCGAATTCCGGCAAAGGCAAGCGCCCAGAGGATGCCGAACGCAAATGCTGCCGGAAAACGCAGCTTATAATAAACGGCTAGACCGAAAGCGGAGCTCAAGAGGACGAAAGCCCAGGCACCGGGCAAAGACGGAAGTTGCTGGACAGCGCTGACCCCGCCGACAAAGCCGATGGCTAGCGGAAGAACCAGCGGGCTGCGGGTTTGTGGATGGAGAATTTCATTCAACTTTGAATTTCAAATCCGTACAATAGCGCGCCTTTTACCTAAAAAAATAGTTCACAATCATCCCAGTTAAGGGCTATGCCTAAAAAGTTTTTTAAGCGCTACTTGCCGGACCCGAAAAAAGTAAAGGAAATTAAATCGCTGGAGTTTTTGGGGGATAAGCTTCACTCGCCGAATTTATGGCATCTGAACCGTCGGTCGGTATCACGGGCTTTTGCCATAGGGCTATGGGCCATGTATACCCCGCCATTGCCCTGGCAACAAATCATCGCCGCGGTTTTGGCGATCTATTTCAATGCCAATTTACCTATCGCCGTGGCCTTGGTCTGGATTACCAATCCGCTGACCTGGGTGCCGATGTATTACTTCGCCTACAAGGTAGGCGCGCTTGTTATGGGACAAGCAGCTTTCGACTTCGATCAGTTCTCGGAACTGTTCACCATAGAAAAAGCATTGGAGTTAGGGGCACCCTTGCTGATTGGTTGCGCCATTCTGATGCACCTCGGGGCCGTCCTAGGCTATTTCGGCATACTTTTCATGTGGCGGCGATCCGTGCGACATCAGGTGGAATTGAGAAAGTTCCGCAATGCGGAATTGAGTACGGCCATTATGGTCCGGGAAAGCTACGCGTCGTACAAGAAGTTCCTGGAACACCGGCACAAGCATCAGAACGATCGATTGATCGGAGCAGCGAAGCCTGTCGCGAAGAAAGCAGGCTAATCGTAATGCTGCTTTAGGCGGACGGGTTCGGATAGGTTTTCCGGCTTGACGATCCGTCCGTCTTCCAAATGCAATATCGTGTCCATCCGCTGAGCCAAAGACGGATCGTGAGTGACGACTAGGAAACTCACCCCGTTTTCTTGGTTCAGCTCCAGCATGAGTTGATACACCTGTTCCGCGGTTTTTCGATCCAGATTTCCGGTCGGTTCGTCAGCCAAAACGCACTTTGGTTTCGTGACCAGCGCGCGGGCAACGGCTGCGCGCTGGCGTTCGCCGCCCGATAATTCTCCGGGTTTATGCTCCAGGCGTTTGCCGAGTCCGACCCGCTCCAACATCGAAGCCGCGCGCTTTCTTGCTTCATGTATCGGCAGCTTCGCGATCAAAAGCGGCATGGCGACGTTTTCCAGTACCGTGAATTCACCCAGCAGGTGGTGGAATTGATAGACGAATCCAAGCACCCGGTTACGCAGTTGGGCGAGCTTGCGTTCGTTCAGTGTTCCTAGGTCCACGCCGTCCAGTTGGACTTGCCCTTGGGTCGGCGCGTCGAGACCCCCGAGTAAGTGCAAAAGCGTGCTTTTGCCCGAGCCGGACGCCCCCATAATGGCGACCTGCTGTCCCGGTTCGACGGAAAGCGTTATGCCCTGCAACACATCGACACTCAGATTGCCTTGGGCATAACGCTTGTGCAGATCGCGGCACTGCAGGACCGGCCTATTCATAACGGAGTTCCTCAGCGGGCTTGATGCGAGATGCCTGCCAGGCCGGATAGATCGTCGCCAGGATGGAAAGTAGGAAGGCCATGCCGGTAATCCGGTACACGTCGGACCAGATCAGTTTCGACGGCAGCTCGCTGATGTAGTAAACGTCGGCCGACAGGAAATGAACGCCGAACAACCGCTCGATCGCCGGTACGATGGTTTCCACATTCCACGCCAATAAGACTCCGCCGACACCGCCCAGCAAGGTGCCGAACGTACCGATGACCGTACCGAGCACGATAAATATTCCCATGACTTCGAGTGGAGTCATGCCCTGGGTTCGGAGGATTGCGATATCCGAACGCTTGTCGGTAACGACCATGACCAGCGTAGAGACGATGTTGAAAGCGGCGACCGCGACGATGAGCAGGAGAATGATGAACATCACCCGCTTTTCGGTTTGTATGGCTTTGAAGAAGTTGCTGTGCGACTGCGTCCAGTCGGCAATTTGATAACGCCCATCGAGTTTGGGGCCAAGGTCCCGCGCCACTCGCTGCGCGTAAAATACGTCGTCCAACTTGAGTCTGAGCCCCGAAACGGCGTCGTCGAGGCGAAACAGCTTGGCGGCGTCTTCCAGCTGAATCAGCGCCAGATTCCGGTCGTACTCATACATCCCGACCTGGAAAACTCCGACCACCGTGAAGCGCTTGAGGCGTGGCAGAATGCCGGCGGGTGTTGCCGTAAGTTGCGGGGTGATGACGGTCACCTTGTCGCCGGTGAGGACACCCAGATAATCAGCCAGCTCAGAACCGAGAATAATGCCGAATTCGCCCGGTTTGAGCGCTTCGAGATGTCCTTCCACGATGCGGTTGGCGACCTCGGACACGCGCGGTTCGTAGTCGGTCATGATGCCGCGCAGCATCACGCCGCTCACTCGGCGGTCCGAGTTGAGCATGGCTTGACCTTCGATATAAGGTGCCCAGCCTAGAATGCGGGAGTCCTGTTCGAGCGGGGATTCAAGCGAGCGCCAGTTCCGCAGTTGGCCATCCAAGCCGGAGATGGAGGCATGCGAAGTCATGCCCAGTATGCGTTCGCGAAGTTCCGCTTCGAATCCGTTCATCACTGACAGTACTGTAATCAAGGCGGTGACGCCCAAGGCGATGCCCAGAACCGAAGTGAAGGTAATGAACGAAATGAAGCGCGTGCGCCGCTTAGCCCGCGTATAGCGCAGACCGATGAAAAGGATCAGTGGCTTAAACATGCGCCGATATCGACCGGGCTCCGCAAAAAGTGAGCTTCATGGGGAAAATAGAAGGTTGTCGGGAATCAGAGAGGCGATTGCCCCTTTTGGCAATCCATGCAGATGCCGTAGAGACAGAGCGAATGATCCGTCAGCTTAAAATGTTTCTCGTTTGCTATTTCGTTTTGGCGGCGCTCGATGAACTCGTCGCTGAATTCTTCGACTCGGCCGCACTTGACGCATACGATGTGATCGTGATGCTCGCCGCGGTTTAGCTCGAAGATCGAGTTTCCGCCTTCGAAATGATGGCGTTTGACCAAGCCCGCCGCCTCGAATTGGGTCAGGACTCGGTAAACTGTGGCCAAGCCGATTTCTTCACCCTCGCTGAGCAGCGACTTGTAGACTTCTTCCGCTGTCAGGTGTCGATCCGATCCGCTACGGTTCTCCAGCATCTCTAGAATCTTGACGCGCGGGAGAGTCACTTTAAGCCCGGCGTTTCGTATGTCTTGACTTTCCAAAGCGGCAACCTACGCAGTGTTTTAACTCTGTCGATCGAGTATGATTGGACGTTGGGTCCGATTCTCCGCAATCATAACATGCCGAAGCGTTTCATCGTAATAACCTACTGCCTGACTCTGTTTTTAGCCGGCTGTTCCACCGAAAAGCTTAAAGAGTCCCTGCCTGGGGTGTACCGGCTCGACATCCATCAGGGCAATATCGTTTCTCAGCAAATGGTGGATCAACTTCGGCCCGGTATGACCAAGCGGCAAGTGGCATTCATCATGGGTACGCCACTGGTCGTCGATCCTTTCCACGACGATCGCTGGGACTATATCTATTCCAACGAGCCCGGTGGCAAGCAACGGATGCAGAAGCGGATTACCCTGGTTTTCGACAAGGATGAATTGATCGGGCTTCAGGGTGACTTCCGACCGGGCAACCTTCCCGAGATTGAACCCGGCAAGGATGTGACGATCGATATCCCGAAGATCGAGCGCGAGAAAAGCTTGTGGGAAAAGATCACGGGTTTGTTCCGAAAAGGCGATTAGTAGAGTGCGAGGAGTCTCGGTCCGCGGTTCTACTTCTTCGCTGCCCGCGCGCGCCGAGCTTCTTTGGGGTCGGCGATCAAGGGGCGATAAATCTCCACTCGGTCGCCCGGCTTTATCGGTTGGTCGATGGAGCAGACCTTGCTGAAAATTCCAATCTTGTCCTTTGTCAGGTCGATCTCCGGGAAACGGTCCAGGATACCTGATGCGGCGATGGCGGTTTCCGCTGTCGCATTTTCCGGTACGTTCACGGTGAGAATGACCTGTACATCCGGTTTCGCGTAAGCGACTTCGACTTTCATTTCTTTTGCTGCTTGTCCGATCTTTACCGAATCAAATCACGCCGACGGCGCTAAGGGTGACGAGGGCGACAGCCAAGGGAGAAACGTAGCGAATAGTAAAACGCCAATAGTTATAAGCCGACCCCATTTCGAGCTCCGTTTCCGAGGTCTCGCGCCTCATGATCCAGCCGGCAAATAAGGCAACCAAGATGCCGCCAAGGGGCAACATGATATTGGCCGTGAGAAAATCCACGAGCTCGAAGAAATTCTTGCCGAACCAGGTATTTCCGGACCATAGATTGAACGAAAATACGGTTCCGAGCCCAAGTAGCCAGCAGCTTAGTCCGCTCCAAAGACAGGCCTTCTCGCGGCTCATCGCCTGGTTTTCGGACAGCCAGGCCACGGCGGGTTCGATCAAGGCAATCGCGGAAGTAATCGCCGCAAAAAATACGAGAACGAAAAACAACACCCCGAACAGTGAACCGCCGGGCATTTGACCGAAGGCGATGGGCAGCGTCTGAAAAATCAGGCCGGGGCCCATGGTCGGCTCCAAGTGGTTGGCGAATACGATTGGAAAAATGGCAACACCCGCCAATAAAGCCACTAGGGTGTCCGCGGAGGCGACAAAAATGGTAGACCGCGAAATCGAAACATGATCAGGGAGATATGAGCCGTAGATCATGATTGCGCCCATGCCCAATCCGAGAGAGAAAAAGGCCTGCCCCATCGCGACCAGCACGCTCTCGCCGTTGATGCGGCTGAAATCCGGCTTGAACAGGAACGACATTCCCTGGCCGAATCCGTCGGAACTCATCGCATAACCGTCCAGGAGTATGAGCATGATGAACAAGCCCGGCATCATGAAGCGCGTCGCTCGCTCCAGTCCGCCGCTGACGCCGCGGCTGACGATGAGCATCGTGGCGGCCATGAAGACAGTGTGCCAGATAAACTGAATTTCCGGAGCGCTTTTGAGGTCGTCGAATACCCGTGCGGCGGTTTCGGCGCTGATATGGCTCATGTAGCCGCTGTTCATCTTCAAGATGTAGACCATCGACCAGCCGGCGATGACCGAGTAATAGGACAGAATCAGGAAGCCCGACAACACGCCGAGCCAACCGGCATAGTGCCAGGCAGGACCGGCTTTCGCTTCCTGTGCCAGCGACAACATGGTATTGATGGGATTTTGCCGACCGCGGCGCCCCAGCATGGTCTCTGCGATCATGATCGGAATACCGATGGCAGCGACGCATAAGAGGTAAACCGCGACGAACGCTCCGCCTCCGTTTTCGCCGGCCAGATAGGGAAACTTCCAGATATTCCCGAGGCCTATGGCCGAACCGCTTGCAGCCAGAACGAACGCCAAGCGCGATGACCATTGGTTGTGCAGAAAACGTTGATCGGTCATGTGTTCTCCGAATTATTATGCTGAGCCAATCGAAGGTCCGGGCAACCCGAGGTTGGGGTAAAATAACAAGATTTTTCCATCGAGTCAGGCAATTTAGTTTTAAGTACATGGCCGCAAAGAAAAACAAGGATACAGCCGGAAGTGGCACCATCGCTCTCAACCGGCAAGCCACGCACGAGTATTTCATCGAGGAGCGCTACGAGGCGGGACTAGCCCTGCAAGGGTGGGAGGTGAAAAGCTTGCGTGCGGGAAGAGCACAGCTGAAGGAGAGTTATGTCACGCTGAAAAACGGCGAAGCCTGGCTGCTCGGAGCACATATTTCTCCGCTGGCTTCTGCCTCCACCCATGTCACACCCGATCCCATCCGAACCCGGAAGCTGCTCCTGCATCGTCGAGAATTGAGCAAGCTCATCGGTCATGTGGAACGCAAAGGTTATACTTTAATTCCGCTCGCGCTGTATTGGAAAAGCGGACGTGCCAAGCTGGAAATCGGTTTAGCGAGAGGTAAGAAGCAGCACGATAAGCGTGCCGCCGAAAAGGAAAGGGACTGGCAGCGCGAGAAGCAGCGCGTATTGAAGCAGCGCTGAGACTGAATTTTTGGATCTGGCCTCTCCTGCCCAGCGGGTTGCCTCAGGAGTGAATTTCCGGCTGCCCCTTGCAGATTTGGCAAAAATCACGCATTCAGAAGAATTTGACGATAACGATGCATTGGATTGAGCACAATCACCTCTTGGTCTTGGCTTTATTGGTCTTGGCGACTGGCTTTTCCTTCGCTCATCGAGCGGAGGCCGGTCCTTATGCGGCGCTGGTGGTGGAAGTCGAATCCGAGCGTCCACTGTTCGAGCGGAATGCCGACGAGTTGAGGCATCCGGCATCGCTCACCAAGATGATGACGCTTTATCTGGTCTTCGAAGCTTTGGCTAACGGACGCCTTTCTTCCGATACCCTATTTCGGGCGTCCCGGTTTGCGGTTCTTCGTCCCCCGTCGCGATTGGGGTTGAAATCAGGCGATACGATCACGGTCGAGCAAGGCATATTGGCTTTGGTAACCCGGTCCGCAAATGATGCGGCGGCGGTGATCGCCGAAGGAATGGCCGGTTCCGAGTCCGCATTCGCGCAGCTGATGACCGAGAAAGCTCGCGAGCTGGGCATGGAGCGCACCGTCTACCGGAATGCGTCCGGCTTGCCCGATCCCAATCAAGTCACGACGGCTTGGGACCAGTTCCGGCTCGGGAAGTCCCTGTACAAACATTTTCCCCAGTACTATCCCTACTTCTCTACGACCCAGTTCCAGTTCGAGGGCCGTAGCTTTCATAATCACAACCATCTCCTGAAAAACTATCCGGGAACGGACGGGATCAAGACCGGGTTCGTCAATGCGTCCGGTTTTAACCTCGTTGCATCGGCGCGGCGAGGCGGTCAACGGCTGATAGGGGTGGTTTTTGGCGGAACCAGCGCTTCGGCGAGGGATGCCCATATGCAGGATATACTCGACTACGGCTTTGCGCAGCTCAACGGATTGGAATACGAGGTGCGTACGGCCTCCTTTGACCAACCGGAACCGCCTGCTTTACTCTCGCGTCCAAAATTGCCTGAACGGTCGGTCGAGAAGTCGGGCGGAAAGAAAAACGTCAAGTTAGCGGGAGGCAACAGGCGCTCCGCCGATGAAGGAGATGGACGCGAGAAATCGGGCACCAATCGTGGAAAGCAGGCCTGGCACATTCGTGTGGGCACATTTTCCGCCGAAAAGCCGGCGGAACAGCGGCTGTCGAAGGCTTTGAAGCTCGCTCCATATCCGCTTCGTCATGCACGTGCAACGGTGACCGCGCGCTCACAGGGCAGAAAAAAGCTCTATCTGGCCATTTTCAACGGAATGACGAAGGAGGACGCAACCGCGGCCTGTCAGGCGCTCAAACGTAAACGCATAGAATGCGTTTCGGGGCGTTCGTCTAGGTGAGTCGACGCCGGTGCTTGTCATATTCGTGAAACGTTAACAGGGCGGGGATGGCTAATTTGAACAAATGCATGGCAGTAGCCGGCATTCTCGCAGTCGGCTGGCTGATTTATTTATTGATGCCCATTTTGACGCCTTTTGTGGCCGGCGCGCTGATAGCCTACCTGAGCGATCCCCTTGCCGACCGTTTGGAAGCGCTCGGACTAAAACGTCAAAATGCCGTCATCGTCGTGTTTGCAGTCATTGTTTTAGTTATCGGTCTAGTGCTTCTGCTGATCATCCCAATGTTAGAGGAGCAGATCAGCCGGTTCATCGATAATCTCCCCGCATACACCCGCTGGTTTAAAACGTCCGTTGTCCCTTGGGTGCAAAAACATTTAGGAGTCCGCATCAAGTTTGTCGATCTGGAACAGGTGGCCGGGGTTTTGAGCGGGCATTGGCAGCAGGCGGGAGGGGTGGCGACCACTGTGCTGTCCTCTTTGTCGCATTCCGGCGCCGTAGTCATCTCGTGGCTGATGAATCTGGTGCTGATTCCGGTGGTCATCTTTTATCTGCTGAGGGACTGGGATGACATAGTCGCCCGTGTCCACGATCTTTTGCCCCGTCGCTGGGCGCCGGTTGTCGTCATACTGGCGGAAGAATCGGATGAAGTGTTGAGTGCCGTGTTTCGAGGTCAGTTTGCGGTCATGGCCGCTCTGGGCACGATTTACAGTATCGGATTATGGCTGGCCGGATTGGACTTGGCGCTTCTTATCGGCATGTTTTCCGGGCTGATCAGTTTCATACCGTATGCGGGTTCCATCTCCGGCGTGGTGGCTGCATCGATAGCGGCGTTAGCACAATTCGGAGATTTGTGGTCGATCGTCCCGGTTTTGGCTGTATTCGGCGTAGGCCAAATGCTTGAGGGCGTTTGGTTAACCCCGTGGCTGATAGGAAATAAGATCGGACTGCATCCCGTCGCGGTCATTTTTGCTGTTCTGGCAGGCGGTCAGCTGTTTGGTTTCCTAGGGGTGTTGCTCGCATTGCCCGTTGCTTCGGTAATCATGGTGATGATTCGGCATATTCATGGCTTTTATAAAATGAGCGATCTGTACGGCGACGACGCTTCTGAGGGAAATTCCGGACAGTTCGGCTGATGAGCCGTGGAAATACGGTTTTCGATGCGCAGGCTTAAATATCATTCATAGCTAATTAAGCCAAATTGGTGTATCATCCTGCGCCGCGGTGTACGGTGATATATCGGATCAGTTCAGGAAAACGGCTTTGGCAAAACAGGGTTTGTTGTCCGATTTGCCTGGTATCCGTGAGAACGAAAAACAGTAGTGTTGGAGGTTATGTAATGATTTTTGCTAAGAAAGCGATGCTTGCTGTGGCGGGTGTGGCGATGCTGGCATCGGCCGCCGTTAACGCGGAGACGATCGAAGTAAAAGGCCAAGGTGTGAAATTCGCGCCCGAGTTTATTCACGCTAAAGTTGGCGATGTTATTTCGTTCCGCAATATGGCGACCCATTTCGTGGAGAGCGTAGAAGGCATGTGGCCGGAAGGGGCTCCGAAAATGCTGTCCGCTATGGGCGCCGATTACGACTATGCCGTCGAGAAAGAGGGTCTGTACGTCTTCAAATGTCCGCCGCACTGGGGTGCTCGCATGGGCGCCGTGATGGTAGTGGGCCAACCGGCTGATCTGGACGCTACGGTAGAAAAATACCTTCAGGTTGCCGATACCGTTAAAGAAGCGAAGCCTGCGAAAGGTCTTCTAACGAAATTCAAAGAGTCTGAGAAGAAATAATTATCCTTTTTCAGTCTCTATTTAAAGGCGCGCCGAGTTCAGCTCTGCGCGCCTTTTTTCGTTTAGGTCTTGTGAGGCGATATTTCTCTATGGGTTGCCGGCCGGTATCCCGTGACGCTAGGGACATTGCCGTCCCGCGAAGATCCGAATTATTCGGGCTTGTTGAAAATGCGGTTAGGCTGAATCAGCGGTGGGTATATGTGGCTCTCAATGCCTCTAGATCCAGTATACGGATATGTTTATGGCGGACCGTAATCAGCCCGGCATCTTCTAGATTCCGCAAGGTACGGCTGACCGTCTCGAGTGCTAATCCCAAAAAATTGCCTATTTCCTGACGAGTAAGGGTGAGATTGAAGTCCACCGGCGAAAAGCCGCGTTTTCGAAGGCGGTCGGACAGATTCAGGATAAACATGGCAACCCGGTCTTCTGCCGCGCGCTTGTTGACAATTACTTGATCCGTTTCCTCGTCCAGCTTGGCGCTGGCATGGCGGAAAAGTTCCCGCAGCAAATTCGGTACTTCGTGGCACAATTGGTCGAGTTGATTGGCGGGAAGTTCGCAGTAGCTCAAGGTTTCGAGCGCGATTGCAGAGCACTTGTGGTGATTCGTGGCCAGTGCGTCGAAACCTAATAGTTCCCCCGGTAACAGCAAGCCGGTGATGTATTCGTAGCCTTGCGCGTCGTAAATGACGGTCTTGGCCGTTCCTCCCTTGATCGCGATGACCCCGCGGAACTTGTCGCCCTCGCGGAAGAGATGCTCGCCTCGTTGTAAGGTTTTCTTACGAGCGACGATGCGGCTGATGCGTTCGATATCCTCCTGGGCTAATCCCCGAGGAATGCACAATGAAGTCAAACTGCAATTTTGACAGGTAACTTGCAGTTTCGTCTTAAGGTCGAGCGAAGGTGTTGTGGTCACGAGTTCGATTGGACGGATAATCAGCCGGGATAAACCGTTTGCAGTTTTTGACGATTGGTAACAAGTCGGAGGCGGATGCTAATAGTTGCTCAAGCCGCGTATTCCATCGCATGAGCGCCCATAATCGCGAGGCGATGGCCTTGCGTCAAGTCATCAAGCGGATAACCAGCGTGTATCGCTAGCGCGGTTGATTCGCTCGCGGTGTTTTATATTAAACATATCATCTCAAATTGGGGAGACCGCCCGATCGAGTTAAACCGCTCAGGAACCGAACCTGTTAAAATTCGCGCGATTTTTGACGTATCGGAATTATGATGAATCCCCCCGACGTAATGACCCCGTACCAACTCGTCGGCGGCGAGAGCGCCGTTCGGGAACTGGTGGAAAGATTTTACGGGTACATGGATGTAATGCCGGAAGCTCTCGATATTCGAGCGATGCATCCTGCGGATTTGGCCGGTTCGAAAGACAAGCTGTTCAAGTTTCTGTCCGGTTGGCTGGGAGGTCCCGATCTTTTTCAGGAGGAGTTCGGGCATCCGCGCCTTCGGATGCGGCATTTTCCGTTTTCTATCGGCACGAAGGAACGGGATCAATGGCTGCTTTGTATGTATAAGGCTCTCGACGATATGCCCCTGGACCCCGCTTTGCGCGAGTCTCTGGCCCGGGCATTCGCGCAGACTGCGACTCACATGATCAACCGGGGCGAGTAACCGCTCATTACACACTGACACGGAACATACCATGAGAATGAGCCCCAAGGCGTTCTTGGACTGGGAGACCAAACGCATCACGCTGCTGGGCATGTCCGGCGTCGGCAAAACGACGCTGGCCAATAGTTTGCCCAAGAAGACGTGGTTCCATTACTCCGGCGACTATCGAATCGGCACCCGGTATCTGGACGAGCCGATTCTCGACAATATCAAGCGGCAAGCCATGGACGTGCCGTTCTTGCGCGATTTGCTGCGTTCCGATTCGATTTATATCCGCAGCAACATCACCGTAGACAACTTGGCGCCGGTTTCGACGTTCCTCGGGAAAATCGGCGATCCGGCGAAGGGCGGACTCACTCCGGCCGAGTTCAAGCGTCGTCAGGCCCTGCACCGGCAGGCCGAAATCGCCGCCATGCGCGACGTGCCGGAATTTATCGAAAAGGTCGACTCTATCTACGGCTACAAGCATTTCATCAATGACGCGGGCGGCAGCGTCTGCGAACTGGAAGATCCGGAAACCATCAGGATTCTCGCCGAGCACACGATTATTCTGTATATCAAGACCACTCCGGAATTGGAGCATCTTCTAATCGAGCGCGCTCAACGCGATCCCAAGCCGCTGTACTATCGGGAAGAGTTTCTGGACCGGCAACTCGCCGAATTCATGGCGGAAAAAGCCTATTCGGCCATCGAGGATATCCCGCCGGACGAATTCGTTTCCTGGGTGTTTCCCCGGCTGTTCCGCGCGCGCTTGCCCAATTACCAGGCCATCGCCGACGAATACGGCTACACCGTCGATGCCAATGAGATTGCGAACGTTCGAGGTGAGGACGATTTCATTCGTCTCATCATGGACGCCTTGGCGCGCTGATCGCGTTAATTCAGTTTCGGAGAGCTTGAAGACATGTCTTTGGTAGCGCACACCGAATTGCCCACGTTCAGGCGCTTGAGGGAGGAGGGGCAGGAAATCCTCTCGGTCGAGCGCGCTCGCCATCAGGACATCCGAGAAATGCATATCGGGCTTCTCAATATGATGCCGGATTCGGCTCTGGAGGCGACCGAGCGGCAATTTTTTCGCCTGGTTGGGGCCGCCAATCCGATCGTGCAGTTTCACATGCATCCGTTCACGATCGAAGGCATACAGCGGAGCGAACAGGCGCAAAACCATATCGACCGCTATTACGAGACCTTCGGGCAAATCAAGCGCGATGGGCTCGACGGGCTGATCGTGAGCGGCGCGAACGTCACTCATCCGCATCTTCCTGAGGAGGCGTTCTGGCAACCGTTGACCGAAGTGTTCGACTGGGCGAAGCAGAACGTCACGTCCATTTTATGTTCGTGTCTTGCGACCCATGCGCTGTTTCAGTATTGCCACGGCGTAGAGCGCACTCATTTGGGCTTCAAGCGTTGGGGAGTCTATTCCCACCGAGTGGTCGAGCGGCGCCATCCTTTGGTTGCCGACATCAATACCCGTTTCGACGTGCCTCACTCCCGTTACAATGAAATTTTTCGGGAAGATATGGAAGCTGCCGGGCTTAAAGTTCTGGTTGAAAGCGAGGAGGCGGGCGTCCATCTCGCGGTGAGCCCGGACCTGTTCCGCGTAGTCTATTTCCAAGGGCATCCGGAGTACGACACGATCAGCCTGCTGAAGGAGTACAAGCGCGAAGTGATGCGCCACTACTACGGAGAACGCGAGGATTATCCGCCGTTTCCGGAACATTATTTCAATTTGGACGTGGGCGGTGTACTTAACGAATACGGTCAACATCTCCGAAGCGCCCGGCGCCTTGGCAAAACGCCTCCGGAGTTTCCCGAAGAGGAGGTGATCCGGCATTTGGACAACACTTGGCGGGATACTGCGAAAGCGGTGTTCAACAATTGGTTGGGGTGTATTTACCAAGTCACCGATCAGGACCGCCGTAAACCGTTTATGGACCATATCGATCCCGATAATCCTCTGGGGCTAAGAATATGATTCGGCGTGGCTCTGTGCGGAACCGCGATTAGTCGTTCCGAGTCGTATCTCCGAAACTCGGGACGATGCGGCGCACGTACGGCGAACTCCGGCCGCTCGAAAACTGATCATGGATTATCCAGACTGATGACAGATCAGGCCTATTTATGTCACCTTCTTTGCCCTTAGAACGAGAACAGGAGATAGCCATGTCCGAACCGACCATCCCTCAGAAGGCCCCGTACGCCATGGATCTAGCGCCGGGTAAATACTGGTGGTGTGCCTGCGGGCGATCCGCCAAGCAACCGTTTTGTGACGGTTCCCATAAGGGAACGGAGTTTTCGCCAGTCGTTTTCGAACTTACCGAGGCAAAGAAAGTCTGGCTCTGCGGCTGCAAGCATACCGATAAGCAACCCATGTGCGACGGAACCCACAGCCGATTGTGAAGACTCCGAAGGGCGGGGCGTCGACCGGACGGTTGACTGACCCTCATAGACAGCAGATGCCCATTTTTCGTAAAATCCCCGTTAAATTAGCGATATCCACGAATAACAGCAACGGGACGGACCATATGGTCCCTCCCGTTTTGCATGTCTAAGGTGACACAAATTGAACACGCTCGCATTGCTGGCCTTGGAAGACGGCACCGTTTTTCGGGGTATATCCATCGGAGCAGAAGATTGTTCCGTCGGTGAAGTGGTTTTCAACACGTCCATAACCGGCTACCAGGAAATCCTGACGGACCCGTCCTATGCCCGCCAAATCGTAACGCTCACGTATCCGCACATCGGTAACGTCGGCATCAACCGTGAAGACGTGGAGTCGGGGGGCGTCTACGCCAGCGGACTGGTTGTTCGCGACGTGCCGACGCGCTTGAGCAATTGGCGGGCCGACAAGGGTCTCCCGGAGTATCTGAAAGAAAATAGGGTGGTTGGCATTGCCGGAATCGACACCCGGAAACTGACCCGCACTCTTCGCGACAAGGGAGCCCAGCGCGGTTGCCTTATCGCCGGCAAAGAGATCGACCCGGATTATGCCGTCGCCAAAGCGCGGGAATTTCCGGGGCTGCAAGGCATGGACCTGGCCAAGGAGGTCACCGTACGACAAAGCTATGCGTGGTTGGAAACGTCCTGGCAACTCGGGCAGGGATACGGCGAACTCGATCAGAATCGCTTCCATGTGGTCGCATATGATTTCGGCGTCAAACGCAATATTCTTCGCCTTCTCGCCGACAGGGGTTGCCGCTTGACGGTAGTTCCGGCCACGGCATCGGCCCGTGAGGTTCTGGCATTGAACCCGGACGGAATCTTCTTATCGAACGGACCGGGCGATCCCGAGCCTTGCGATTACGCCATCCAAGCAATCCGGGAGTTTCTGGACATCCAAATTCCGGTATTCGGTATATGTCTCGGCCATCAGTTGTTAGCTTTGGCAAGCGGCGCGAGGACGATGAAGATGAAGTTCGGTCACCACGGCGCCAACCACCCCGTTCAGGAACTGGATACCGGTCGCGTATTGATCACGAGCCAAAATCACGGCTTTGCTGTGGACGAAGGCAGCCTGCCGCGAAACGTACGACCGATCTACCGCTCGCTCTTCGACGGCAGCCTGCAGGGCATCGAGCTGACCGATCGCCCGGCCTTCAGTTTTCAAGGCCATCCCGAGGCCAGTCCCGGACCGCACGACCTGACGCCGTTGTTCGACCGCTTTATCGAAAGCATGGCCTGTCGCCAGGACGGCCGGTCCGCACGCACGGTACCCGCAGGTTGAGTTTATTCGCACAGTCCGGAACGGTTTTCGCTCAGACATAGATCAACGATACAACGCTTCATGCCTAAAAGAACCGACATTCAGTCCATCCTTTTACTCGGCGCCGGTCCCATCGTCATCGGGCAGGCCTGCGAGTTCGACTATTCCGGCGCACAGGCGTGCAAGGCACTAAAGGAAGAGGGCTACCGGGTGATCCTGGTCAACTCCAACCCGGCCACCATCATGACCGATCCGGAGATGGCCGATGCCACCTACATCGAGCCTATAGACTGGCAGACCGTCGCCAAAATCATCGAGAAGGAGCGGCCGGACGCGCTGTTGCCGACCATGGGCGGACAGACCGCGCTGAATTGCGCGCTCGATCTGGACCGTAACGGGGTGCTGGAGAAATTCGGCGTACAGATGATCGGAGCCTCCAAGGAAGCCATCGACAAGGCCGAAGACCGGGAAAAATTCAAGCAGGCCATGACCAAGATCGGTCTGGGCTCGGCCCGTTCCGGCGTTGCCCACAGCCTGGAAGAAGCGCTCGCCTGTCTGGACGAAATCGGCTTTCCGGCCATCATCCGTCCTTCATTCACGCTGGGCGGTTCGGGCGGCGGCATCGCCTACAACCGACAGGAATTCGTCGAAATTTGCGAACGCGGCCTGGAACTTTCGCCCACCCACGAGCTTCTCATCGAGGAATCGGTGCTGGGCTGGAAAGAGTTCGAGATGGAAGTGGTGCGCGACCGCAAGGACAACTGCATCATCATCTGCTCCATCGAGAATCTGGATCCCATGGGAGTCCATACCGGCGACTCCATCACCGTCGCCCCGGCGCAGACCCTGACGGACAAGGAATACCAGATCATGCGCGACGCCTCCATCGCGGTGCTGCGCGAGATCGGAGTCGACACCGGCGGTTCCAACGTACAGTTCGCGATTAACCCCAAGGACGGGCGTATGATCGTCATCGAGATGAATCCCCGCGTGAGCCGTTCCTCGGCCCTGGCGTCCAAGGCGACCGGATTCCCGATCGCCAAGGTTGCTGCCAAACTGGCGGTCGGCTATACGCTGGACGAACTCAGGAACGAGATCACCGGAGGCGCGACGCCGGCCTCGTTCGAGCCGACCATCGATTACGTGGTCACCAAGGTGCCCCGGTTCGCGTTCGAAAAGTTTCCGCAGGCGGACGATCGGCTGACGACCCAAATGAAGTCGGTCGGCGAGGCCATGGCCATAGGCCGCACCTTCCATGAGTCTCTGCAAAAAGCCCTGCGCAGCCTGGAAACCGGCGTGGACGGTCTGGTCGGAAAGCTCGACGTTTCCGCCGAGGATGCCGGCAATATTCTTCTTCGGGAGCTTCGTCATCCCGGACCCGAGCGCATCTTCTATATCGCCGACGCTTTCCGGGCGGGATGGATGTTGGACGAGGTGCATGCCCATTGCCGCGTCGACCCGTGGTTCCTGGCCCAGATCGAGGAGTTGGTGCAGGAAGAAATGGGACTGGCGAAGCGCACCTTGGCCACGCTGTCTTCGGAAGAACTGTTCGCTTTAAAACGCAAAGGGTTCGCCGATTCGCGTCTCGCGGCGCTGTTGGGCAGCGCCGAGTCGGAAGTCCGGGCCGTGCGCCACAAGCACGGCATCCGTCCGGTTTACAAGCGCATCGATTCTTGTGCGGCGGAGTTCGCCACGGCAACGGCCTACCTTTATTCCACTTATGAGGAAGAATGCGAGGCGAATCCTACCGAGCGGAAGAAAATCATCGTTTTGGGCGGCGGACCCAATCGAATCGGCCAGGGCATCGAATTCGACTACTGCTGCGTGCACGCCGCGATGGCGCTGCGTGAAGATGGTTACGAAACCATCATGATCAACTGCAACCCGGAAACGGTCTCCACCGACTTCGACACGTCCGACCGGCTCTATTTCGAACCGCTCACGCTGGAAGACGTGCTGGAGATCATTGATCTGGAAAAACCAGCCGGGGTCATCGTCCAGTACGGTGGCCAGACGCCGCTGAAGCTGGCGCGGGCGCTGGAGGCGGCCGATGCGCCCATTATCGGCACCTCGCCCGATTCCATCGATCTGGCGGAGGACCGGGAGCGTTTCCAAAAGCTGGTCGATCGCCTAAATCTCAAACAGCCGCCCAACCGCACCGCGCGTTCCCTGGACGAAGCCATGCGCTGCGCGAACGAAATCGGCTATCCGCTGGTGGTGCGGCCGTCTTATGTATTAGGCGGGCGGGCCATGGAAATCGTGTTCAACGACGAGGACCTGGGGCGCTACATGCGCGAGGCGGTGAGCGTTTCCAACGAGTCGCCGGTGCTGTTGGACCGGTTCCTGGACGATGCCATCGAAATGGACGTCGACGCGATATGCGACGGAAAACGAGTCCTGATCGGCGGACTGATGCAGCACATCGAGCAGGCGGGCGTGCATTCCGGCGATTCGGCGTGCTCGATTCCGCCGTATGATTTGAGCCCCGAGCTTCAGACTCGGGTGCGCGAACAGGTTCGTCAGCTTGCCGAGGCCCTGGGCGTTGTGGGGCTCATGAACACCCAGTTCGCCATCAAGGGCGAAGAAATTTTCATTCTGGAAGTCAATCCGCGCGCTTCGCGCACCGTTCCGTTCGTATCCAAGGCCACCGGCTATCCGCTGGCCAAGATCGCGGCCCGCTGTATGGTGGGAAAAAGTCTGGACGAACAAGGCATCTTCGAGGAACGCGTACCGGAGTATTACTCGGTCAAAGAGGCGGTGTTTCCCTTCATCAAATTCCCCGGCGTGGACCCGCTGCTCGGCCCGGAAATGAAGTCCACCGGCGAAGTGATGGGCGTGGGAGTCACGTTCGGCGAGGCTTACGCCAAAGCGCAGCGCGCCGCCAGCGTAAAACTGGCCCACAGCGGCAATGTGCTGATCAGTGTGAGGGAGAGCGACAAGTCCAAGGTCATCCCGATAGCCCGAGATCTTCTGGCCAAAGGTTTCCGATTAGTGGCCACGCGCGGATCGGCGAGAGTGCTCGAAGACGCCGGCATACCTTGCATCACCGTGAACAAGGTTTACGAGGGGCGTCCGCATATCGTGGATATGATCAAGAACGACGAACTCCAGTTCATCATCAACACGACCGAAGGCAAGAAAGCCATTGCCGATTCATTCACCATTCGGCGCCAGGCACTGCAACAGCAGATTACCTACACGACTACTATTTCCGGTGCCCGTGCCACCTGTTCCGCCCTTAGCGAACTGGATGCCGGCGATGTCAATCGCCTACAGGATTTGCACCAGGAATTCTGCAAAGTGTGACTTTTGAGGAAACGCAACTATGAATAAAGTTCCACTGACCGCCCGTGGGGCAGAAAAGCTGCGCGAAGAGCTTAACCACCTTAAGACAGTCATGCGCCCGAGGATTATCGAAGCCATCGCCGAGGCTCGGTCGCACGGCGATTTGAAGGAAAACGCGGAATATCACGCGGCGCGCGAGCAACAGGGATTTACCGAAGGCCGGATCAAGGAAATCGAGGCCAAGTTGGCGCACGCTCAAATCATCGATGTGACGACGCTCAATGCCGGGGGCAAGGTGGTTTTTGGGGCCACGGTCGAGCTTGAAGACATGGGCAGCGGCGATTCGGTGACTTACCAAATCGTCGGCGAGGATGAAGCCAATATCAAGGAAGGACTGATCTCCATCACCTCGCCCATCGCCCGGGCGCTGATCGGCAAGCGGGAGGGCGATGTCGCGACGGTACAGGCGCCGGGTGGCGTAAGGGAATTCGAAGTTTGCTCGGTCAAATATATTTAGTTATTTCTTGTCAGGATTTTGCCGATAAAGCGTGATGATATGGCCGATCGATTGAATCAATTCGGCGCCCAGTTCTCCGCAGATCTGGGCGGTCATCTCGCGGCGTTCTTCTCGGTCGGCGGCGTTCACCCGCACCTTGATCAATTCATGATGGTCCAAGGCTAAACCGATCTCGTTCAATACGGCGGGTGTGATTCCCGCCTGGCCGGTGATGACGACGGGTTTCAGGGAATGGGCCTTGGCACGCAAGAATTTCTTATAATCAGATTTCAACTCGGATTTCCTCGGGAACTGGGATTCAATTTAGCCGTACATTAGATTATGCCGCGTAGTCGAAGCAGCCGTCGTTGGCTGGCCGAACACTTTTCCGACGAATATGTAAAACAAGCCCAAGCGCTTGGCTACCGCTCACGGGCGGTGTTTAAGCTGAAAGAATTGGACGAGCGGGAGCACTTGTTCAAGCCGGGCATGGTGGTGCTGGACTTGGGAGCCGCGCCGGGCGGTTGGTCCCAGTACGCAGCTGAGCGGATCGGAAAAAGCGGCGAAATTATAGCGCTTGATCTTCTGCCGATGGAAGCGATTCCGGGTGTGACCGCAATTCAGGGCGATTTTCGGGAAGAATCCGTATTGGAGCAGTTGCAGGCGAAACTGGAGGGCCGGCCGGTCGACCTGATCTTGTCCGATATGGCGCCCAACATGAGCGGCGCACGCGTTGTGGATCAGGCAAGAGCGATGTATCTCGCCGAATTGGCTCTCGATACCGCCGAACAGCTCCTCAAGCCCGGCGGGAGCTTCGTGGCCAAGCTGTTCCAAGGACCCGACTTCGACGACTTCGTGCGGAAATCCCGCCAGATGTTCGGCAAGGTGTCGGTGCGAAAACCCAAAGCTTCGCGGGATCGAAGCCCCGAAGTCTATTTGGTGGCCAAGTCGAGAAAATCGTAGATTAACCCGCATTTCTCACTCTCCTCCAATCGCAAACGTCGCTTTAGTCGCGACCTTCCAATCGCAAACGGGCCTTTAATCGGCCCCTTCCAATCGCAAACGGCATCTCTGGGAGCGTCAGAGATGCCCTTCCAATCGCAAACGGTCGCTTCGGGAGCGCCGAAGCGACCCTTCCTACTACGGACGCCGTCCCAATTGCAAACAGAGGCCGTAGGATGCTGTGAAGAACGAACCGCCCTTCGACTGGGCTCAGGACAGGCATCGTTCGCGAGCGATGCACCCAATCGCAAACGGTTGCTTTAGTCGCAACCCTTCCTTGGTCGGCACATCCTATAGCCTTGGCACGGCGGCTCGACGTAGTGTCGGCTACGCCTCCGCCGTCGCTCGGTCCGTGCGGCGCGCCACAGCGGCGTTTCGACGCCGTCGCTACGAAGGAGGGTGAGAAATGCGGGTTTAAACCTGCTCCCGGCTCAAGGGTATGGTTTTGGGTGGTTTTACCAACTGAGCCGGGGCGGCGTCTTCCGGCGGAATTTCCTCTTCCCCCAATCGCGGCCAAGCCGCCAGTACCGCCTTGACCAATGTCGCCAAGGGAATGGCGAAAAACACGCCCCAGAATCCCCAGAACCCGCCGAAAAACAAGATGGCGACGATGATGGCCACCGGGTGCAGGTTGACCACTTCGGAAAACAGCAGCGGTACTAATACGACCCCGTCCAGGGCCTGAATGATGCCGTAAGCCAGCAGCAAATACCAAAAATCGTCGGTGAGTCCCCACTGGAAGAAAGCCACGATCATCACCGGAAACGTTACCAATGTCGCGCCGACGTAGGGAATGATCACCGAGAGCCCCATCAGCACCGCGAGCAGCAGCGAGTAATTGAGCCCCATCAGCGAGAACACCGCATAGCTGACGGCGAGCAGCACCGTGACCTCGAAGAACTTTCCGCGTACGTAATTTCCGATTTGCATGTCTACCTCGCGCCACACACGGGTAGAAAGATTGCGGTCGCGGGGCATGTATTGGCTAAACCAACCGAGGATGTAGTCCTTGTCTTTAAGGAAGAAAAACACCAGCAACGGCACCAGGATCAGATAGACGATCAAAGTGATGGCGCTGACCAAGGACGCGTACGAATAAGTCAGCATGGATTGGCCCCAGGCGAGGAGTTCTCTCCGTACCACGCCGGTCAATTCGTAGATCTGTTCCTCGGTAATGAAGTTCGGATACTGCTGCGGCAGCTGCATCACCAGCATTTGTCCGCGGTTCATCCAAGCCGGCAGCTGCTCTATGAGTTGCACGGTTTGCTGATAAAGGAGCGGCAGGAGTGCGACGAACAAAAACAATAGAAAAGCGAGGAAAAGTACGTAGACGATGATGACTGCGGCAAGGCGGGGCAGCTTTTTCCGCACGCCGATCGCGACTAGGCCTTCCAGCAGATAGGCAATGACGCCTGCCGCGAATACCGGCATGAGCATCTGCCCCAAACTGATCACCAGCACGAAACCGACGATCAAAAGAATTGCGAAAGAGACGGCCTGCGAGTTCGGCAGCACTCGCTTGACCCAGTCACTCAACCATTCCCGCACGCTTTGCATGGTGAGAAGTTGCCCTTGTTATGAATTGTTGTTGTGTATTGGCGGACAAATAGTACAACAAACCCGTTGGACGAATAATGGACGTGCGCCAAGTACCTTGATTTCAATGCATTTTAACGCTTTTCTTGCACAATTTATCCACAGGCCCTCAACAGAGTAAACCACAGGATGTTGTGCTTGACGATATGGCGGACCACATTCTATAGTGTATGTCGTAATACATACAGCCATCCTCGGAGGACACGCATCTATGGAAACCGAATCCGCAGCCCGTACCAATCAGCCGACCGCGATTCCCTTGGATCTGCCAACTGTTTCCGCCGATCTGCGCGCAACCGCTCCCGGCGAGATGCGCGTCATCCGGCGCAACGGCAAGGTGACTATTTTCGACGCCGGCAAGATCAGCGTCGCCATTACCAAAGCATTTTTGGCCGTCGAAGGTAATACCGCCGCCGCTAGCCGCCGCATCCACGAGACCGTCGAGGAGCTGACCGGCCAGGTGGTCAATGCCCTGTCCCGGCGGAATCCTTCCGGCGGCACCATTCATATCGAAGACATTCAGGATCAGGTCGAACTGGGCTTGATGCGTGGGGGGCATCACAAGATCGCCCGCGCTTACGTGTTGTATCGCGAGGACAGGGCGCGGCTTCGGGCGCAGAAAGCCGCGGAGCAAGAAGGAGCCCAAGCGCCGGTCATTCACGTGACCCTGCCCGACGGTAGCCAAAAGCCATTGGACATGGCGCGCCTGCAAAAGATCGTCGAAGAAGCCTGCCGCGATCTCGCCGACGTGGATGGAGCCTGGATTCTGGAAGAAACGCAGCGCAACCTGTTCGACGGCGTGCCCGAGAAGGACGTGGCCCCGGCGCTTATGATGGCGGCGCGCGCCCGGATCGAACAGGAGCCGAATTACTCTTACGTGGCCGCCCGGTTGCTGCTGGACAGCCTGCGCAGCGAGGCGCTGAGTTTCCTCGGCCACGGCTTTTTCGAAGCCACTCAAGACGAAATGGCGGACCGCTACGCGGAATATTTCGCGGATTACGTGAAGCGCGGCGCCGAACTCGAGCTCTTGTCGCCCGAGCTGACCCGATTCGACTTACAGCGCCTCGGCGCGGCGCTCAAACCCGAACGCGATCTTCAGTTCACGTATCTGGGCCTGCAAACGCTGTACGATCGTTACTTCATTCACGCCAAAGGCGTCCGTTTCGAGCTGCCCCAGGCGTTCTTCATGCGCGTCGCCATGGGGCTCGCCATCAGCGAAATCGATCGTGAAGCGAAAGCCATCGAGTTCTACAACCTGCTTTCCAGCTTCGATTTCATGAGTTCCACGCCCACCTTGTTCAACTCCGGCACACTGCGCCCGCAGCTCTCCTCGTGCTATCTCACCACCGTGCCGGATGATCTGGACGGCATCTTCGGTGCCATCAAGGACGACGCCCTTCTGTCGAAATATGCCGGCGGCCTGGGGAACGACTGGACCCGGGTCCGCGCCATGGGGTCCCATATCAAAGGCACCAACGGCAAATCCCAGGGCGTCGTTCCTTTCCTCAAGGTGGCCAACGACACGGCCGTCGCCGTCAATCAGGGCGGAAAGCGCAAGGGCGCCATGTGCGCCTATCTGGAAACCTGGCACCTCGATATCGAAGAGTTCCTGGAACTCCGCAAGAACACCGGCGACGATCGCCGCCGTACCCACGACATGAACACCGCCAACTGGGTGCCCGATCTGTTCATGAAGCGGGTGGCGGAAGAGGGCGACTGGACGCTGTTCACGCCCAGCGACACGCCGGATCTGCACGACCTCACCGGCGAAGCCTTCGAGAAGCGCTATTTGGAGTACGAAGCCAAGGTGGATCGCGGCGAAATCACGCTATACAAGCGGCTTCCGGCGACCCAGCTTTGGCGCAAGATGCTGTCCATGCTGTTCGAAACGGGACATCCCTGGGTCGCCTTCAAGGATCCGTGCAACCTGCGCTATACCAACCGGCACATGGGCGTGGTTCACAGCTCCAATCTCTGCACCGAGATCACCCTGCACACCAACGACAACGAAATCGCCGTGTGCAACCTGGGCAGCGTGAATCTGTCGAATCACGTCACCGAGGACGGCGTTCTCGACGCGCAGAAGCTGGAGAAAACGATCTCCACCGCAATGCGCATGCTGGACAACGTCATCGACATCAACTACTACAGCGTTCCCCAGGCGCGCCGCTCGAACCTGCGCCATCGGCCGGTGGGGCTGGGCATCATGGGCTTCCAGGAGACGCTGTACAAGCTGCGCATCCCCTATGCCTCGGATGAAGCCGTAAGCTTTGCGGACAAGAGCATGGAACTGGTGAGCTACTACGCCATCAAGGCGTCCACCGATCTCGCCGAAGAGCGCGGCCGATATTCCAGCTTCGAAGGCTCGCTGTGGAGCCAGGGCATCCTGCCCTACGATTCCATGGCTCTGGTCGAACAGGGCAGGGGCGGTTATCTCCAGCAAGACCGCAGCTTTACCCTGGACTGGGACGCGCTCCGCGAGCGGGTGAAAACGGTCGGCATGCGCAACAGCAACACCATGGCGATCGCTCCGACGGCGACGATCTCCAACATCTGCGGCGTGTCGCAGTCGATCGAGCCGACCTATCAGAACCTGTTCGTCAAATCGAACCTCTCCGGCGAGTTCACCGTGGTCAATCCGTACCTGGTGAACGATCTCAAGAAGCTCGACCTGTGGGATGCGGTCATGATCAATGACCTCAAGTACTACGACGGCAGCCTGCAAAAGATCGAGCGCATACCGGACCAGCTCAAACAGATCTACGCCACCGCCTTCGAAGTCGATCCGCGCTGGCTGGTCGAAGCCGCCTCGCGCCGGCAAAAATGGATCGACCAGGCGCAATCCCTCAACCTGTACATGGCCGAGCCCTCCGGCAAGAAGCTCGACAACCTGTACAAACTGGCCTGGATTCGCGGCCTCAAGACCACCTACTACCTCCGCACCATGGGCGCCACCCACGTGGAGAAGAGCACCGCCTTCGACGGCAAGCTCAACGCCGTGAAGACCGACCCCATCGACGATGCGATTCCCGGAACGAAGCACCACCCGGCGGAAGCCGCCTATGCCGAGGCGGCGGCTTCGGGGGTGAAGATGTGTTCGATTGATGATCCGGAATGTGAGGCTTGTCAGTAATTTACTTCCTCTCTACTGAGGGACCTTTCAGTTCCCTCTCCCTCTGGGAGGGGGTTAGGGTGAGGGAAGGAAATTTATCGCTTAACCCATAAATTGTGGGAGAACGTTATGGCAAGAAATACAGGTAACGGTTTTCGCCGTGGATCTATCGATAATCGGTCGCAGACCCAAAATCCCAAAAACGGAAATTGGACAAAGCGTGATGCTTCAACTGGCCGTTTTATGGATCAAAAGACTGATGGCAAACCCTTTAAAGGCGTTGCGAAGGAACCGGATGATCGTCGTTGAGATACCGTATCTGTCGTAGTCGTAGGGTGGGTTAGGCGTAGCCGTAACCCACCGAATAAGGTTTCGCTTTTAAGGTGTCGCTGCCGCGACGGGTTGAATTGAGTGTGGGTTCTCGGACCCACAGCCGAGGTACTTTTCGCTATGAAACCCGTCCCTGGTTTTCACCCTGCGGGCCAGCCTTCCGGCTGTTCAAATTCGCTCCCGGCGAATTTGTGCTTGTCCAAAGACAAATTTGTCCGGAACAAATTTGGTCGCACGAAGGGCGCCCGAAGGGTTCGCGCCAGGACGGCGCGAAACAGCAGTACCCAAAAGAAAGGACACCCGATTGCCGCTTGTCTCCTCCGCTCCTCGCTTTCGGCGGGGGTCGCCAGAAGGGGCTTCCATGCCCCTCTGGCGACGCGCGGAATCCATTCCACGCCCCTGCCGGGCTATTCCCGCCGAAAGCTCCGGTGCTCGGCGCGGCAAACAGGGAAACAAAAGACTAGAGGAAATCGACCAGCATAAAATTCGACGGAATGCGCTGGGGAACGAGATCAGCAATTTGAAGGTAACCGCCATGCGACAAGAACATATCTTTCCGCCGGAAAAATTCCCTCTTACGGAGTCGATCTTGTTTGAAGGGGATGCGTTTCACGTTCTCCAACGAATCCCATCGGAATCAGTGCAATGTGTAGTCACGTCGCCGCCCTATTGGGGCCTGCGGGATTATGGCATCGAAGGCCAAATCGGATTGGAGCCGACGTTGCCGCAGTTTTTGAACCGGCTCGTCGCGATATTTGCGGAAATCAAACGGGTCCTCAAATCCGATGGGTTGTTATGGCTCAATATCGGCGATGGCTACACCAGCGGCAATCGGGGGTATCGAGCGCCGGACAAGAAAAATCCAGCGCGGGCAATGAACGTTCGCCCGGATACACCGGAAGGTCTTAAACCCAAAGATTTGTTGGGCATTCCCTGGCGTCTGGCGTTTGCGCTCCAAGAAGATGGGTGGTATCTCCGCAGCGACATCGTTTGGCACAAACCCAATGCGATGCCAGAAAGTGTTGCTGATCGTCCGACCCGTGCCCATGAATATCTATTCATGTTCAGCAAATCGGAGCGTTATTATTACGACCGCGAGGCAATACGGGAGATAGGGGGAAACGGAAAACCACGTAATCGGCGCAGCGTCTGGGATATTAATACCCAAGCATTTCCGGGCGCGCATTTTGCCACGTTTCCGCCCGCTTTAATCGAGCCTTGCATACTCGCTTCCACGAAGCCGAACGATTTCGTGCTCGATCCTTTTTTCGGTTCAGGTACCGTAGGACTTGTTTGTTTAAGCCATGGACGCCGGTATGTGGGTATAGAACTTCATTCGGAATATGTCCGAATGGCGGTTCAAAGATTGGGTATTTTCGAACCGAGTGTCATTAAGGTAGCTGCATAATGGCTGCCTTCCGAATTCCCGCACCCGAATTGCAAATCGATTTTTCATTTGCACTCGGTCAGATGCGTACTTTGTACATGCAGGATGCGCTTGGTTCGACGGTAGAGAAGACCGATCTTGCCCTGCTGAATACCCAGTTATCCGAATACGTTCCCGAACATTGTCTTAAAGCCTTGGCTGCCCGAGGGCTGCGTGGCGAGTTGGTGTTTCCTGTTCCGTGCTTATTTGAACAGAATCCGCGATTATTAGGGTATTACCGGCTTTTGCTCGGCTTCAGTCAGAAAGCTTTTTATAGCGCGGAGTTTGGTGTTTCGGGTTTCAAAGCAATGGAAGAGTTCGGGCGTTTGAACGAGGGACAAAAGGCCTCTCTGTCCGCGCTGTGCAAAGCTTTGATCGATAGCGCTTGCGCCTTGGTGGAGGGTATCGGCGCAGATCGGCTCAGTCGCGAGTTACTGGACGACTTGGCCTTGCTGACGGTTGGTCCGCAACTCCGTGGCGGAGCGAATGTGAAGAAAGGGGCGGAAGGCATTGTTCGCGTGTTTGAGGCGATTCATCTTATCGTCCAACATGCCGCTACTTCATCGAGTTCGGGAAAAATAGAGATCGAAAACGCCGCAGGGCGCAAGGTGTCTATCGCATTTGCGCCCGATCCCGACATTGTCATACGTGAAGAAATGGCGAAAGGTAAATTTCGGAACATTATCGCCGTCGAAGTTAAAGGGGGTACCGATTTTTCCAACATTCACAACCGTATCGGAGAAGCTGAAAAAAGTCATCAAAAGGCAAAAGCTTCCGGTTATGTGGAATGCTGGACTGTCGTGAATGTCGACCGCATTGATCTTGATATGGCAAAGCGTGAGTCTCCTTCTACAAATCGGTTTTATCGGCTTTCGACGCTTATAAATGGTCGATCTGAGGAGTATGAGGATTTTAAAGATCGCATTATTTCACTGACCGGAATCCGGAATAATTGACGCTGATGAGTCTCATAGTCAGCAATGCGTCTGCAAAATGCGGGCATCACGTTGGATAGATTGTTTATGAATGAAGATGATTTGTCCGTCGACGCAGCCGAGCATCGCTGGCGTGGGCGGGAATGGCCCGAAGGGTGGACGCAGGGATGCGTCCACTCGGCAGTATGGTAGGGTGGGTTAGGCCTTCGGCCGTAACCCACCGAATAAAAGGTTTCGCTTCGCGAGGGTTCATTTGACTATGGGTCCGAGAACCCGCACTCATAAACCCGTCGCGGCAGCGACACCTTATTCTTTCGAACTCGAAAAAGATAAATACCATATTACGGAAGAGCTCTGAACGATACCGGCCATGCCGGTTGTCCAAAGAAGTAGGCGCATGGAATAGCCTGCAAAGGACAGCGTGACACACGAGAATCCCGAGTTTGGCACATGGTCGAGCTGAAATTCCTTCGGCATCCAACAATCCAGTACGTGATGAGTCATCAAGGCGGTGAAATGCCGAAATACACGCTCGATGCTGTCAAGGCGTTACGGCGGCTGGAACCGCCGCAGCGGGCAGAGGCGCTGTCGCGTTATCCGCCGGAGGTGGCGCGGACTGTTTTCGAGCAGTTCGAAGCGCCGCTTCAGAAGGAGGTGCTGGCGTTTCTGCGCGATCATCAAGTCAATCGGTTGCTGGAGGACCTCGATCCGGATGATCGAGTCCGACTGCTGGATACCTTGCCTGAGCCGGTAGGCCAGGCTCTGCTGGCTCGCCTCAGTCCTCGCGAAAGGCGCCTGACCCACAAGTTGCTCGCCTTCCCTGCGGAGAGCGCGGGCCGCATCATGAACCCGGAGTATCTGCCGCTTCGGCCGGAACTTTCGGTGCGGGATGCGTTGATCCTAGTCCACCGCGAGGGCCGTGCGGTCGGTACAGTGAACGTGCTGCCGGTCCTCGATGGCGACGAGCGGCTGGTGGGATTGGCAATGCTCAGCGCACTGGTGCTGGCCGACCCGGACCAGCAGGTGGCGGACGTGATGCTGGCGCCGGTACCCACGGTAGCCCCTGAGACCGACCAGGAGCAGGTGGCCCGCCTGATTCAGGCGGCGGATCTATTGGCGCTGCCGGTAATCGACGATGCTCGGCATTTGCTCGGCTTGATTACGGTGGACGACGCCATGGACGTCGTTCAGCTCGAGCAGGAGGAGGACTTTGCTCGGGCCGGGGGTAGCGAGCCGGTGGATCGTCCCTATTTTTCGATCACCTTGTTGGATCTGGCCCGCGCCCGCTTTGTCTGGCTGTTGCTGCTTGCCTTGGCCGGCGCCCTGACGGTCAACGTAATCACCGCTTTCGAATCACTGCTGGAGCAGACGATCAGTCTCTCGGTGTTCATACCCCTTCTCGTCGGTATTGGGGGCAATTGTGGAGCCCAATCGGCGACTACCGTGATCCGTGCCATGGCCACAGGCGATGTCAACGGGGTGGGAGTCGGGCGCGTGGTATTCCGCGAGACTCGGATCGGCATTCTGCTCGGCACTGCCGTGGCTTTGCTCGCCTATGTGCCCGTGTTGCTGCTGTTCGAATCGGGGCTGGCTACGACAGTTTCCCTGACCCTGATCGCCATCTGTGTCCTCGCAACTCTGGTAGGTGCAGGCATGCCGCTGTTGGCGCGACGGTTCGGTATCGATCCGGCGGTAGTGAGCGCTCCTGTTGTAACGACGCTGGTCGATACTCTCGGCTTAGTCTTATATTTCCTGATTGCAAGGGTCGTCATGGAGTTTTGATGGCGGCGCGAATGGGGGGCGGGCGGAAACACAATTGACGTTTATCCGCGAGTAATCGGTTTACCCTGCCGGGGGGGCGGCGGATTGCTCCGCTAAAGCTCATTCGTGTCGGATCGGCTTTCTTTTTCTCAGCCCCAGCAAGAAACAATAAGCCCCTATCGCCGCCAAAACATGTTTGAGCGCATGCCCGCTGATCGGGTACATCACCTGAAAGATCGTCTCATCCAGCAGCTCCGCCAGTTTGGCGACCAAATAGAACCCGAGCAATGCCCAGATATACCCGCTTCCCGTGAACGAAGGTGAGAACAAAAGCAGTATCAGCGGAATCAGCAGCATGGGTAGAAATTGGACGAGGCCGTAAGGGCGTAGGTCCCCTTGTCCGGATTGTTCGGTCACGTGCCAATAGATGATGGAGGCAATACCGACGAGAATCAGCGGCCATAACAGTTTTTGCCCCGCCTGGCGGGAAATGTATTCGCCGACGATGATGGAGACGAAAGCCATGAAGGCGACGGTCATGGGCAGGCGGTCCCAGACCAGTGTCGTATTGTTTGGATCGAGATGGTAATACGCCGAGCCGGGGCCGATCAGTACGATACCGATGAAGAAGGCGAAATAGCTTGCCCGGAGCTCCGGGAGCGTTCGATCCGGCACTCCCCGGACGAGTTCCCGAAGCGCAGCCAGACCGACCAGGAGGAAGAGGAGATTGGTCGCGACATTCCAGAAATGCGGCACGCCGAACCACCGGCTGCGGTCGGCGAACTCGTGATAGGCCGGGTCTTGCGGGACGGCGGGAACCAAAAACATGCCGATGACCGCGAGCGCGATAATGCCGAGCAGTAAAGCCAGTTTTGGGGTTCTGTGGCGTTCTGTTTTCATGCGATGAAGCTAAAGGAATGCGAGCGTTGACGCACTCCATGCTATACACAGCCGGCCGGTCTGCATACTATTAGCCGACGGATGGCCTTGGGCGTCCGTGTTCAGACATGAGGAGACATCCTATGAAAACAATAACGCTGGGGTTGCTGGTCATGCTTTTAGGGGAGAGCGGCACGACAACCGCTACCGAGGCTGGTATCGAAAGCGCCACCAAACAACTCTTGAAAGATACTGCCAAAACGGTGGTTCAGCGCGGTACGCGCGAGCGAGTGCACGTGGCGGCCGAGAGCATAGAGAAAGCCAAAAACCTGAGGGAAAGCATCGATAAAGCGTCTGCTGCGATAGGAGAGCAAGCCCTAGACACTGCCAAGGAATCTGCCGAGCGGCAGCTGAAGGATGCTGTCCCGGCACAAGCCAAACAAGGCGTCAAGGCTGTCGAGGACGGTGTGGATCAGGCCAAGGCGATCAAAAGCCAAGTCAAAAATGCACCCAAATCGACCCGGGACGCTGCTCAGGTCGTAAAACGCAAGGCTAAACAAGAAGCGGCCGAGAAGGCACTCGAGCTATTGCGTTAACCTGCTTTTTGCGCCTCGCCCGGTCAAGGGCGAGGTGGCAACCTCGATTGATAAACTCTTGGCCGGATTCACTCGGGCGTACGCCGGCCGATGGACTGTCCATATCCCGTGCAGCGTAAACACAGCCTATTAACGGCGGAATACCGCGGTGGACCATAACGCCCGCCCGAATTCGAGCCCATATCCTTGTTGGGATTCACGTTTGACGATGACCGAATACCGGAGCAACCGCACGATTTTTCCTCTTTCGACGGCAAAAACGACCATGGCGGGTTTTCCCACGGATGCCTCTGTGTGCGTGGGCATCTGCAGAAAAATGCCGGAACGGCTCAGGTTTTTGGTGATTCCGCGTGATGGATTGCCGGCAGGGGGGATGAGATAAGTGCGAACGGAAGAAATCGAACGCGGTGCGACCCGTCGATCTTCGGGGGAGTCGGTCTTTTTATTCATCGTGTCCAGCCTTTGTTATTAGATAACCCCAACGTCGAAATTTCATCACATTTGTCAGAGCTTGACGAGAACGGTTTGCACATCCCCGGTTCGGAGGCAACCCACATCCGAACTGTCTAAGGAGTAGAATAAATACCACAAATCGAGAGTCGACTTGGACTCGGAAGAGAATCAGTCGATCGAGATGCGACGCAGCAACCAAAGGAGCTCGGATCATGGCCGAAAAACTTTTGCGCGATATTAAACCGGTTTCCCCTGAAAACCTTGACGATCTGATGCTGATCATGGCCAAGAACATCGAAGAGTCGTTATTCAAGAGCGGAGCACGGCCGGGGCTCGATTATTCCATCTTGGACCTTTACAAACTGGCGCAGCCCTTTGCGCTGGAAGTGTTCAGGAAGAACATCAACACCATGTCCTTTACCGTGCAGTGGTAGCGCGGTTCGGCCCAAAAAACGTGGGAGAGGCTTGCCGGCAAAAGTTATAGCCTACATATTGTGTCTATAATGTTTTTGTGCACAATATATAGTCGCTTAGGTTGGCAACCGCTCAACGATCGAGAGTTGCATAGATATTTCTCCTGAACACTCACGGGCCGAAAAGAGGAAAAAAGCATGTTGAATTGGGAAGATCCCCTCGCTGGCGTTACCGGCAAATCCGTCAAAGCTAAAACTAATCCGAATGCGCCCCGGCTGGCGGAATGGGGAGGGGAACTAGCCGCAGCGCGCGATACCGGCAAGGTCAGTCCCGAATTTCAGGATTTTTTTGCTGAAACGCGATACGAAGCGGACCAGGGGATTGCTGCGGGCAGCGACTCTCGTACCGGTGCGACTGGCCTTGAGAGCATCGAAATGGGGGCCCGGCGCATCCAGGTCGATGACAAGCAGATTATCAATTGCCGCGCCGACCTGAATCAGCTCGTGCCGTTCAAGTACCGTTGGGCCTGGCAGAAATATCTGGATGCCTGCGCCAATCACTGGATGCCGCAGGAAATCAACATGAACGCGGACATTGCGCTTTGGAAGAGTATCGACGGACTGACCGAAGACGAGCGCACCATCATCAAGCGAAATCTCGGATTCTTTTCCACCGCCGATTCCCTGGTGGCCAACAATCTGGTTTTGGCGGTATACCGGCACATTACCAATCCGGAATGCCGCCAATATCTTCTGCGCCAGGCTTTCGAAGAAGCGCTGCACACTCATGCCTATCAATACGTCGTCGAGTCTCTCGGCATGGACGAGGGTGAAGTGTTCAACATGTACCGTGAATTGCCGGCCGTGGCGCGCAAGGCGGAGTGGGCCTTGCCGTTCACCCAGTCTCTGGGCGATCCCGCATTCCGGACCGGAACGCCCGAAGACGATCAGCGCCTGCTTCGCGATCTCATCGCCTTCTACGTGATTTTCGAAGGCATCTTCTTCTACGTCGGCTTTACCCAAATCCTTTCGATGGGGCGACGCAACAAAATGACGGGCACCGCCGAGCAGTTTCAATACATCTTGCGGGACGAATCGATGCACATGAACTTCGGCATCGATGTCATCAACCAAATCAAGATCGAGAATCCGCATCTCTGGCGTAAAGACTTTCAGGATGAAATCATCCGCATGATTCGCGAGGCGGTGGAGATAGAGACGCAATATGCCTACGACACCATGCCGCGTGGCGTATTGGGGCTGAATGCCGGCATGTTCAAGGATTATCTGGAGTTCATCGCCAACCGACGCTGCGCCCAGATCGGTTTGCCGGAACAGTACCCCGGCGCGGGCAATCCATTCCCTTGGATGAGTGAAATCCTGGATCTCAAGAAGGAGAAGAACTTCTTCGAGACCCGGGTAACGGAATATCAGACCGGCGGCGTTCTGAGCTGGGATTGATCTCGGTCTCTTCCCGGAACTACGCTCTATAGCATTTTTCCGGTTTGGCGTGGCGCCCGAAGGTGCAGTAGGTCGGCATCCTTTCCCAATCGCAAACGGTCGCTTTAGTCGCGACCCTTCCCGACGCAGCGGGTTTGTCGGCAAAGGATTGCCGACCTACAAACTCCCGATCCTCGCCGCTAAACCGCGGTGAAAAGCGCTCTAGGCCATCAGGCTTCCCTGTCCGGCTGGCGACAGTGCAGCGCTTATCGATCGTACTGCGCTGTCTCGCTGGCCGACCGGAGCAAGCTTCCTCTACCGACGGAGAGTCCCCGGCATCGTAGTCTTCCCGTGTAAAGCCGGGCAAGCTAAGGCCTCATCGCCGGGTATACCGGTGCTTGACGCCCGCGGGAAAGTATTCGGGGTCTTCGAATGGCCGTAGCGTAACTTTGGGGAGTTGTTTTTCCGGCGGCGTGTAGTTGGCGAATTCGCTGTTGAGCCGCAACAACTGCGCTTTGACGGATTCCGCAAGCGTCCGGCATTTCTGATCGTCCGCCGTGGCGCCGGGCAGAAGTTCGGCGGTCACGCTCAGGTATTTGTCCCCGTCTGCCGATTCCTTCGTCTCCAGGACGAACTTGCCCGTCGCCCAAGTCATGATATGCGGCTGCTCCAGGCCGACCGTCACGTTTTCCGGATAGATATTGGCACCGTAGAACGATACTGTGAAGTCCGCACGTCCGAACACGTAAACGAAGGGCAGGGGTCTACAGGGAAAGGTTTCGTCCAAACCGTAGTCGGCCAGCGGGCCCGCTCCCCAATCTCGCAGAAAATCGCGCATCTCACCGTAACCGACAACTCCGCCTTTATCGGCGATGTGATATCGGATCAGCGGCACTCCGTTGTCGCCCGAAACCACCAGGGTTTTCTCGTGGACCTCGAACAACCGGCTGATCGGGTCGTACTGAACCAGCGTAGGCAGGCGCGATTCGCCGAAGACCTCTCTGGCCGCCTTGGGGTGGTCCGCCAGAAAGCGGCGGACGGCGATGCTCAGCGGCGTTTCGTTGCCCAAAACCCCGGCATCCGCCGTGCCATAGAGCGAGGCCGAATCGTAGCAGGGCGCTTTCGAGCCGACCCGCTCGCCTACCAGGTTCCGCCATTCCTCGCTGAACACTTCGCCGGCGAAGACCATTTTCACCCGATAGCGCGGCCATTCGATTCCGGCGGCAAGACCCGCATCGATGACATCTTTGATGAACGGCGGATAGCCGAGGAGCACGGTTTGTTCGAAACTCGGCGAGAGTTCCTGGATCACCCGGAAGATTTCGTCCTTTTTGTTGCCGGGCGTCGCCACCATCAGGGGATACCCTTTGGCTGCGAGATGCCAGGCGCAGGACGTGGTGTACAGTCCGCCGACCCAGTTCCCGAGGGCGAAGCAAACCACGGCCAGCGTGCTGCGTTCGTGCGCCCAGAAACTGTCGTGAAATATCTGCTCGAAACGAAGCGCGATATCGAGCTCGTCGATGATCGATCTGGGCCAGAACGTGGGTTTTCCGGTCGAACCCGAGGAAACCGCCACCCGGTCGCACTCCGCCAAGCGGCCGTTGCGGCAGCGCTCCGGCAGTGGGTAGACATGCATGTAATTGGGCTTGTCGATCAGGGGAAGCTGCCGAAAGGCATCAAAAGATCCGACGGTCTCCGGCGCTATGCCATGGGCGCCGAGAAATGTTCGGTAAGCCGGAACACGGCTCGCCGTTCGGTGGAAAAGGTCCAATACGGCGGATTCAGCATCCATGGCAAGCCGGTCGGCCATCAGTTCGTCGAGCGAGCTAAATAGAAAGTGGTGAAGCCGGCTTTGAATTTCGGAAGTGCGATGGGTCAACACGGTTCGTCGCGCCGATTAAAATGTGGTGCTTTGAATTATGATCTCCGGCCACCCCGGGCGCCACCGCCATCGAAACTTCGCGGGCGTGCCGAGGTGTGCTTATTTGGATTTGAAGTCGATGAGCAAAGTTTGGGTTTTTCAGCAATCTACGTTAGAAGTCGCATTGGACGAGTGGGTCCAGGAGCAGATCGATCACTATCCGCACAAGGAGGAGCTTATCCGCACCGTGGCCCTCGCGATGCGCGATTTCCTCGATTCGCGGCAGGTGGCCGAGCACAAGATGGTGATGAACTTGCCGGACAAACCATAGGGCGTTTTCCGGCTTGGTGTGGCGTCCTCACTATGCAAGTAGGTCGGCAAACCTTTGCCGACAATGCTCTCGGCGACCCAGTGTGTCGGCAACGGATTGCCGACCTACAAATTTCCTAAAACTCACCGCTAAACCGTTGCCGACCAAGATGTCTTGACGCCATTCCGCCGATCTGTTTCAGTCGACAGGGCGGTTGTTCCGATTCCGGCTTGCCCAAAGGAGGCAATATGCACGGCTTGATTAAGACGGCGGTTTTGTTGATCGCTATTGCGAGCGGAAGCGTCTGGGCTTACGGTGGCGGGGGCGGCGGAAGCAGCGGGTGCGCCGAGCCGAAATTCTTCGAACCGAATCCGACCGGCGCCGTTGCCGCGCTTGCCGAGTTCGCTTTCGTCGCGTCGGACAATACCGACAGCGATACTCTTACGGTCGAAATCAACGGCCAACCGGTTACGCCGGTACTCGAACGCCTGAGAAGCGGCGACTGGCGAGTCAAGGCCGTCCCGCCGCAGCCCCTTACCGAGCCAGGTAAGGTTCGGATCACGGTCAAGGCGAAGAGCCGGGACGGGTGCTGGGGATTTCAGCCGTATGCTGTCGAGGTCAAGCCGTGAGTTTCCGGCCGACTGCGCCAGCGTGAGCTTTTCGGCCGTTTTATCCCCACTGCTCCAGCACTACGACCTTCCACGCGCGGTTTTTTGTGGGCCGAACCGTTTGCCAGGCGGCAATGCGATTGGATTCTCGGCCGCTTCCATGGGTCGGGCCGTGGTAATAGCCGATGCCGGCTTCCTGATCCGCAATCTGTCTTGCGAGCTGGCGCAGTTCCGGAATTTTGTCGAACCGTTCTTCGCGGAACAGGTTTTCCCCGATTTCGTCCGTATCGGTATCGTAAAGGATGAAACCGTCGTCCTGAATGATCCACACGGCTCTCTCCTGGGTTTGGAGTCCCGCGGGCAATAGTTTTCCCAGGAACTCGGCGGCCTTGAAACGGGTGGACAGAAAACCCGGTATGGTCTTGCCGCGCTTTATGGGTACGACGAGGGTTACCGCGTCGAAACCTTCGGGCGCCTCGTAGACGCGGCTCAGTATGGGTTCGGCCAGTTCCAACGCCAGACGATTGTGTTCGAGCCGGGAGGTATCGGCGCCGATGGCTTCAGCGTATTTCGCCGGCGCCACGGCGGTGATCGTGCCGGGGGCGATCGTGGCGGCGAAAAGTTCGGCGTCGGGATACCGGGTCAGCAGGGATGTCAGAAGCGGAGTCATGGCCTTGCGGTCGCCTATGTTGCCGACGGCGCCAGCGAGCCGTTCCATCCCGTTTCGTATCGAGCCTATGGCATTCGCTATGTCTTCCGCGATCTGATCGGCGGCGGTCAGGTTTTCGTTGGATATGCGGGTGACGTCGGCCAGCGCCGTTTCCGCACGCTCGCGGGCATGGACCGCCATTCGTCGCTCGGCGACGGCCACTTCCCGCTCTTTCCGGGCATCCATGGCAAAATGGACCGCCAGCCCCGCACCGATCGCGACGGCCATGACGACCGCAAGTCCAGCGGAAAGCGCTGCCTTGTTGCGGGCGACGAAACGGCGCAGCAACTCGCCGCGCGAATAAGCGTACGCGCTGACCAATCGTCCATCGCGGAAAGCGCGCAGCTCGTCGGTCAATTCGGCGGCGTCCCGGAAGCGGCAAAGCTTGTCCTTCGCGAGGGCCTTGTCGCAAATGGCGGTAAGCTCGGCCGGTGCGGGAACCGGACCTTTGCGCGAGGAGGGCAGCGGCGCTTTGGACTTGAGCTGCTCGACGATGGACGAGAGGCTGCCTTTGAGCGGCGCCCGTCCGACCAAGATGTGATACAGAATGCAGCCGAGGGCGAATACGTCGGTTCGCGCGTCCACTTCGCCATAACGCTGATCCACTTGTTCGGGCGCCATATAAGCGGGTGTCCCGAGGATTTCGCCGACTTGAGTGAGGTCGTCGGATCCGGCCTCTTCGGATGCGGCCGGTACGGCCCGGCGGAAGACATCGGCTTCGATGCCGATCTTGGCGAGACCCCAGTCCAGGATGATGGTTTCGCCGAATTGTCCCAGCACGATGTTGCCGGGTTTGAGATCCCGGTGCACCACGCCTTTCGAATGGGCGTAGGCCATAGCCTCGCAGACATCGATGAGCCGGTCGAGCAATTGCAGACGTTTTGCAAGCGCCTGTTCGGGCTGTTCCGAATTGCATGCGGAAAGCGCTTCGGCCAGGGTCTGCCCCCGTACGAGGCGCATCACGTAATAAGGAGCACCTTGGGAAGTGGTTCCCATGTCGTAGACCGGAACGATGCCCGGATGCTCCAGGCGTCCCGTGATTTGGGCCTCGCGGAGAAAACGGAGCCTGATGGTGGAGTCGACGGCTTCGTTCGATGCGAGCATTTCCTTGATGGCGACCTGACGCCCAACGCGCTCGTCGAAACCGAGCAGCACCCGCCCCACGCCCCCCTGGCCCACTGTGCCGCACAAGGAGTAATGATCGGTGAGTCTGTAATCGGCTGTGGATTCCTGCGAACCTTGCGCAGCATCGAGCTGGAGTTTCAGCACCGTGTAATCGTCGAAATCGGCGTTATCGTTACCGCGCATTGGTCGATCGTGTGTATTGAACGAAGCTCACATTAATGTAGTTCGTCATCGGCTAAGGGACAAACGGACGGCGACGATCGTGCCGAGCCGATCGGCGCCACGGTCGGCTCTTATCCAAGAACGGAAGGGGCGGAACGCGGGTCTAATTGCTTGACGTTGCCCGAATCGTACGGAAGTAGCGATATGGTCACTAAGCGCGTAATGGGCGATTTAGCGACAGGGGCAGAGAACGAAGGCGTGCGGAAGGGAGTCGCCGTCAGCTCAGGGAAATCGAGTCCGATCAGGTGCCTTTTGTTCTGCCTTCTCGCGAGCATCGCGGTCTTGTGGTTTCGACCGGTGCATTCGGCGGAGATCTACAAATGCCGAACCGATGCCGGGTTGTTATATACCGATGAACCGGCTTCGAGGAGTTGCCGTCGGATGCATATCAAGGTCACCAAACCCGACCCCGAGGCGATTGCGCGATTGGAGGAATGGAAAGAGCAGCAGGCGGCCGAGGCGGCCCGGAAAGCGGCGGAAGCGCGTGAAGAACGCTTGGTCCGGGTTCGCGAGCTGGAAGCCCTGGCGGCATGGCAATCGGCACGCGCGGCTATGGTGGACGCCGAGGCCGCTCAGTATTGCCAATATCCTCAGCCGGTCTATTTTCCGTTATGGACTTATCCCGGAGTCCCCATTTTTCGTGATTATTCGAGTTTTAGCGGATACCCGTTCCCGTATGGGCACGACGCAAGGCGCTACTCGCGATACGGAATGTCGCCCGACCGAATTCATTTCTGGCGAGAGCGGCGATAAGGACCGGGCCGAACAAGGGAACATTCCTCGCGCCGGCAGGTGCGGCAACGCGAAATCAAACCGAGCCGATAAGAAAGGCGACGACGAACGAACCGAAAAGAACAAGCAGTCTCCCGAGGAGCCTGACGCCAAGTCTCAGCTCCACGACGGGGTTTCCTAAAACCGCGGCTCGTCGCTTTTCTGCCTGACGCGGATGTTGTTCTCGACCGACTTGACGCCTCGGATTCCGCGCGTGATCGCCTCGGCATGCCGGCGTTGATCCTCGTCGGGAACGAAACCGCCGAGTTGCACATGCCCCTGATGGGCTTGCACCTGGATGCCGAGACCGCCGACATAAATGTCCTGTAAAAGCGCTGCCTTGACCCTGCTCGCAATAGTAACGTCGTCGGCATTGGCGCCGAACTCCGTCTTCTTGCCTTCCGAATTGGCGCAGCCGGTCAGGACGAGCACCGCAATGGACACCAGGAAATATCGCCGTTTCATTTTTTCCTTGCCTGGTTTCGATCTACGGCAGTAGCCAAGCCCAAATGCTCGTTCAATCCAGTCGTACTTGAAGCATGAGACGCTCTTAGCCAGCCGTCCCTAGAGCGTCTCGTTTCCTCCGTCATCTGAGCGAGATCGGGGTTTTCGTGCTGGATTCGCGTTGGCGCTCGAAAGGCGCTTCTGTTTAGCGTCGGCCGCAAACCCGATGTGAAAATCTATTGGTTTTGCCCGTCTTCGGAGCCGCCTTCTCCGCCTTCCGTGCCGCTGTCTCCGCCCGTTGCCCCGCCGGGACTGCCCGTACCTTGCTCGCCTTCGGGCTGCCGTTGCTCCATCCCGGGTTGGGGCTGCTGGCCTTCGCCTTGGGGTTGCTGTCCCGTCTCCGGCTGACCGGTTCCGCCTTCTTTTTGTTTTTCCCCGAATGGTTGGAAACCCTCCCAGCCGGGGTAGGACTTATCGCGATCGGCTTCGGTCCCCGCGACGACAGTCGCCTTGTCCAGAGATTTCTTAGCCGCCCAGACCGGATTCGCGACAAATAGCAGACTCGATACGGCTGCCGCCAGGGCGATCGAGATTTTGTGGCGCATGGATTCCCTCCTGTTTCGCATCCTTATTCGGAAGCTGCCCGACAACATCGAATGAAAATTACTAATAGCACGAACGCCGGTCTCGGTCTCTATGGACTATTACGAGGGGAAGGTGCCGAGCTCATGTAAACATGCAAACACCCATACTCCGATTTCGCCCCACGGCCCGGTGAAATGCGGTTAATCGGAGGTCTCGTGAAAAGACGTTAAACTACGCGCCAACTTTTGCCTCCGTCCCGTCCGCAGAGGGGGATCATGCGGCAACCCTCTGCGGCCATGGAGCGGGCGAACCCTGCGACTTGTCACGAAACACAATCAATATCCAATAATGTTCAGTATTTGGGCGGAATTTGCCGCTTGCTTCCTCTTGATCGCTTATGCCGGAACGAAGCTTTCGTTATACGGCGATGTCATTGCTGACAAGACCGGCCTCTCGGGAAACTGGGTGGGACTGGTCATGCTTGCCACCGCGACATCGTTGCCCGAGTTGATTACCGGGTTAAGCTCGGTCACGCTCGCATCGGCGCCGAACATCGCCGTGGGTAATGTGCTCGGTGCTTGCGTTTTAAATCTGATGATTCTGGTCGTGGTCGATTTCCTCCACCGTAAAGAATCGATTTATCGCCGCGCCGGCCAGGGCCATATTCTCTCCGCGGGTTTTGGAGTGGTCATGATCGGCCTGGTGGGGTTCAACGTTCTCCTCGGACAGCGAAACGGTTGGGCCATAGGGCATGTAGGCGTTTATATGCCTGTCATCGTTCTGATGTATTTGATCGCCGTGCGTTCGATTTTTCATTACGAAAAGCAGCAGGTGATCGAGTTCGCGGAAGAGGTTACCGATCGTTATGCCGGCATCTCGCTGCGCCGCGCGATCGTGAGTTATGGCGGGGCCGTGGTGGTCGTAGTCGCCGCCGGCGTATGGATGCCGTTCATCGCGACCAAGCTCGCGACGGCCATGGGGTGGCACACGTCATTCGTCGGCACGCTGCTGGTCCCGATAGTCACCTCGATGCCCGAACTCACGGTTACTCTGGGTGCTTTGCGGCTCGGGGCACTCGACATGGCGATCGCCAATCTCCTGGGGAGTAATCTTTTCAACATTTTGATTATCGCGATCGACGATTTGTTTTACCACCCAGGGCCTTTGTTATCCAACGTATCGGCCATCCACGGCGCGTCGGCGATGTCGGCCGTAATCATGACTGGTCTCGCGATCGTGGGCATTCTGTATCGACCGGCGACGCGTGTCTTCAAAACAGTGGGCTGGATCAGCCTCGGGCTCTTTGCGATTTATTTGCTAAATTCCACGGTGCTCTACCTCCATAGCGAGTAACCGGCCGAAGGTAGGCTTTGCCAGTCGGTTCGCCGGAAGAGTTTCTCAGCTCAAAAAAACGGTTCTCGGTCTTGAAAGAGAACTTCGATCCGCGCTCCGCCGTGATCGGAACGTGACAGCCGGACCCGCGCGTCATGCTGCTCGGCAATTTCTTTGACGATCGCAAGCCCGAGCCCGCAGCCGTCGCCGGGACTGCCCGGGGGGCGATAAAACCTCTCAAAAATCCTGTCCGCCTCGGAATCCGGAATGCCCGGCCCGTCATCTTCCACGATGAGGCATGGATGGGTATCCGCCGCGAGCCGTACCGTAATTTGGCCATGATCGCGTCCGTAGCGGATGGCGTTGTCCAGGAGATTGTTGAGCAATTCGCGGAGCAGGGTTTCCTCGCCTTGCACGTACACCGGAGCCTGCGGTCCTTCGAAGCTCAGATCCATATCGCGTTGCAGCGCTCTCGGCACCCAATCCATACAGGCATCCCTTGCGATGGCGCGGAGGTCCGCCCGCGAACCGGGGCGAGAGCCGCCCAGAGCCGTTTCCGAGCGCGCCAGCACCAAGAGCTGCGTGCTCAACCGCGATGCCCGGTCGGCGCAGTTTCGGATTTGCGCGAGGGCGGGGCGCATCGTCGCCAGCTCGGTTTCCCGCAGAGCGCGCTCCGCCTGGACTTTCAGGCCGGCCAACGGGGTTCGCAGCTGGTGCGCGGCATTGGCGATGAAGCGCTGCTGGGCAGTGATTGCCGTGGAGAGCCTCGCGAGTAGATCGTTGATGGTATGGGTCAGCGTGAGCACTTCGAGAGGTACGCCGGTATCCGGGATCGGCGCGAGGTCGCGCGGCGAGCGTTGGGCGATTTCGCGCGTCAATGTGTTTAGCGGATGCAGGCCCCGGTTGATGCCTATCCAGATGTACAGCCCCGCGCCAAAAACCAGCAAAAATTGGGGTACCAGCTCGGCCAGGAGAATGTCGGTCATCATGCTGCGTCTTTTCCTTATCGTCTCGGCAACCTGGACCAAGACTTCCTCGGAACTGTCCTTGGGCGTGGCGAGCATGGAAACCACCCGGACGCTGTGGTTTTGAATCATACTGTCGAAATACACCGGCTGATCGCGGACCGAAGCCAAGTCGGGCGGAGGTGGAACTCGCTTGTCCCCGGCCATGAATCCGTGGCGGGACGATTCGATTTTGAAGAAGGTTTGATCCACCTCGTCCCACTGGAAAATCTCCAATGCGGTGGGTGGCAGTTCGAAGGTCACCTTGCCTTTCTGGGCCTTGACTTCCTGCGCCAGGGAGCGTGCCGAGTCGAGCAGCCAGCGGTCATAGGCCGCATTGGCGTAATGAAACGCGATGTAATAGGAGGCTATGGCGTCCAGCACCACGAACAGGGCGAGAGGGAGCGCCAAGCGCAGCAGAAACTGGGTTCGGAGGCTCTGGACTTTAGCCATCGGTGTCTTTTTCGAGTAAATAGCCTAGGCCGCGCACAGTCCGGATTCTCACGCCGAATGCCTCCATCCGTTTGCGCAGCCTGTGAATATAGACTTCGATGGCGTTGTCTCCCAGTTCTTCGTTTCCCGCCGACAGGCGCTGGGCGATACGGTCCTTGCTGACCACCCGCCCGGCCTGGATCAACAGCGCCTCGAGCACTCCGTATTCTCGCGCGGACAGAATGATGGGTGCATCGTCCACCAGCACTTGGCGATTCAGGGTGTCCAGCGTCAATCGGCCGACCGTGAGATCGCCGAATCCTCCATAACGGCGACGTATCAGAGCGTGAATTCTTGCCTCCAACTCTCGGAGGTCGAAAGGCTTGACCATGTAGTCGTCCGCGCCCCATTCGAGACCCTTGATTCGGTCATTCAGGGCATCTCGTGCGGTCAGGACCAAGACGGGAACGGGATTTTTCCGCGCTCGCAACCTTCGCAATAGTTCGCAGCCCTCCATGTCGGGCAGTCCCAGGTCCAGAATGACCAAATCGAAGCTTTGGGTGAGCAGTGCGGATTCCGCATAAGCTCCCGAAGCCGCACCGGTGACCGCGTAGCCCGATTGACCGAGCACGTGCGTGAGGCCGTCGGCCAGAACGGTATCATCCTCCACGAGTAGAATCTTCATAAGTCAAACAAGCGTTATGAAAGGTTTGTGAAAGCTTCGGATTATAGAATGGAGCGTTAGGGCGCCCGCGCCGAGAGCGCTATGGGGTGAGTGTCTAAGTCAGCGTGGACCCGGTGCATATTTTCGTCGACAGATTAAGATCCCGATGACCGGACAAAGCTTACACAAACAGCGAAACCTTAAGCTCGATTTTTTTCGCGGCCTTGCCTTGCTGATTATCTTTATCAATCACATCCCCGCCAACGAGCTGCTGCTTTATACCCCGTCTCGTTTCGGCTTGAGCGATGCGGCCGAGGTCTTCGTGTTTCTCTCCGGCTATGCAGCGGCCATCGCTTATGGCCGCAGTTTCCGCACGTCCGGTTTATGGTTGGGCAGCGTTCGGGTGTTTTACCGCTGTGGGCAAATCTACGGCGCCCACCTCGCTCTGTTCATGCTTTTGGCGGCTGTTTGCGTGCTGGGCAACGCGGTTTTCGAAGAGCCGGATTATATCCACCGTCTCAATATTCGATATTTTTTCGATGATACTCAGGAGGCCCTTCTGGGATTGATTTCCCTACGGTATGTTCCGAATTATTTCGATATTCTGCCGATGTATCTGGTGGTCATGTTGTGGATACCGGTGGTGTGGGCGCTGTCCCGCATTCATATAGCGCTGGCCTTCGCCTTCCCTATCGGTGTTTACCTCGCCATGTGGCGATACGGACTGGAGCTTTCGGCGGACCTGCACAGCGATCGCCCCTGGTTTTTCAATCCGTTCGGCTGGCAGCTGATTTTTTTCACCGGCTTCGCCTTCGGATCCGGCTGGATTAAACCTCCCGGACACAAGATATGGCTGGCGGCAATCTGTGTGGCGTTCGTGATTCTGTCTTTGCCGCTGAGTCCCGAGCCGGCGCTCCGGCCGACCGAGTTCCTGATTCAACTCCACGCCGGTTTGCTGCCCTGGCTGGACAAGACCCATCTCGGGCCGTTACGGTGGGTGTATTTCATGGCCTTGGCCTATCTCGTCACGACATTCCTGCGGAACCGGGAACATTGGCTGAATTCGAAGGCCGTCCGGCCCATTATCGAAATGGGTCAGCAGTCGCTGCCGATATTCATCGTAACGATGGCGCTTTCCTATGTCGGCGGTATGTTCTTGGACCAATTCGGTCACGAGGTCGCGGCGCTTACGGCGGTCAATTTGGGCGGCTGCGCGTTGCTCTTGCTTACCGCCCGCACGATGGCGTGGTTGAAGTCTAGCCCATGGAAAGTTCAGAGCGGGCGGAGTTCCTTGTCGGCCGCTTGGCACGATGATGGAGCGAGCGACTCGCTCTTTCCGGTTTTTGCGGTACGGCCGAGCCGATTGAAGCAAACTCCGGTAATGGTTCTCGTAGCTTTTGTGGCAGCGGTGCCTTTGTCTCTTTCTCAAAGGAATTCGGACGCTCACTATTCCATGGTGGCCATGCGAGGGGCCGGAGGGATCTTAGTGCAAGATCATGTGCATGGTCATGTAAACGAGGCAGTGGGCACTCAAGAGAATTTCAAGTAGCAAGCTCGGGCGATGAGTACGTCGCGAGTGCGTGACGCATTTGGCCGCAGGCCGGTCCAATGCGTGCAGCGTCGGTATCTGGACCGGCACCGTCAAACGCCGATTAACGAACATTTGAAGAGGCAACTATGAGACCGTTCGAGAAACTATTATTGGAAAACAAAGCATGGGCCGAAGAAAAAACGATCCGGGAGCCGGAATACTTTTCGCGGTTGGCTAACGCTCAGACACCGGATTTTTTGTGGATCGGGTGTTCCGATAGCCGGGTTCCGGCGGAAATCATCGTCAATGCTCAGCCCGGCGAGATTTTCGTACACCGGAACATCGCCAATCAGGTCATTACCACCGACTTCAATAGTCTCAGCGTGATCCAGTATGCGGTCGACGTGCTCAAGGTGAGCCACGTGATCGTATGCGGGCATTACAACTGCGGCGGCATCCGGGCGGCGCTCAGCCCGCAACGCTCGGAACTGCTGATCGTCAACAAATGGCTGATGCATATCAAGGACGTGTACCGTTTGCACCAGTCCGAGATCAATGCGCTGGAGACCGAAGAAGCGCGGGCGGAGAGATTGGTGGAGCTCAACGTCATCGAACAGGTTCAGACGCTCGCGCACACCTCGGTAATCCAGCATGCATGGAAACGCCATCAACGCCCGGTACTGCACGGGTGTGTATATGGCCTGAAAGATGGAATCATCAAAGAACTCATCCGGCTTCCGCCCGAAACGCTGATTCATCCGATTTACCAGTACACGGATCTGCCCGAGGGTTGACCCTTCCAGTCGGCGCGCTTAGAGCCTATTCTGGTTGGTCCCCAAACCCTTCGACAAGCCTGTCCTGAGCACCGTCGAAGGGCCTGTCCTGAACCAAGTCGAAGGGCTCAGGGCGAACGGCCGACCGAGATAGGCTTTCGGCGCGCATCCGGTTTTTGCGTCTGCGTAGTTCCCATACACCTGAAGCGTCGCGCGAGAAGAGATTTGCCGCCCGAGAACCGTTAGCGGTATAAGAGAGTCCGAGAAAGAGAAGAATCAATCGGAACCGGAGGCTTGCCGGCGAGCTCCGCCTCGGAAAGGTCAAACACATTCACCGGGAGTCGCGGAGAACGGATGCTGCGAAATATCATCGTCATCTTTATCGGGTTGTGGCTCACGGCGGAGATCGCGGGTGGAGCCGAGCAGCCGTCCGAACGTCCGGCTCCGCCGCCGAAGGTGGTTGCGCAGTTGACGATAGATGGTCCTGTGGGGCCTGCGACCAGCGATTATATCGGCCGTGCGCTGAAGGATGCCGAAGCTCGAAATGCGAGCCTGGCAATCATTCGGATGGATACGCCGGGCGGCCTCGACACGGCGATGCGCGACATCATCCGAATGATTCTGGCTTCGCCCTTTCCGATAGTGTCCTACGTCGCCCCAAGCGGAGCCCGGGCGGCCAGCGCAGGGACTTATATTCTTTATGCCAGCCATGTTGCTGCGATGGCACCCGCCACCAATCTGGGCGCCGCGACGCCGGTCGCCATCGGCGCACCGGGAGGAAACGAAGGCAAGCCCGGGCCGAACGATAAGGATGAGCCGAAAGCGCCGCGCGACTCCGGCGACGCCATGTCCAAGAAGATAATCAATGACGCGGTGGCCTATCTGCGCGGTCTTGCTCAGCTTCGGGGCCGAAACGCCGACTGGGCCGAGAAATCGGTGCGCGAAGGGGTCAGTCTTACCGCCGAGGAAGCGCTTAAGATGCACGTCATCGACATCGTCGCGTCCGATGTTCCTACTTTGCTGGCGAAATTGCACGGACGGCAGGTCGACGTGTTGGGCCGCTCCGTAACGCTCGATTTGACCGGGGCCGCCGTGGAAGCGATCGATCCCGATTGGCGCAGCCGCCTTCTCGCCGTCATCACCAATCCCAATGTTGCATACATCCTGATGATGATCGGGGTGTACGGACTCATTCTCGAATTTTACAACCCCGGATCCATCGTACCGGGCACGGTCGGCGTCATTTCCCTCCTGCTGGCGATGTATGCCTTTCAGGTCCTGCCGGTCAATTATGCCGGTCTCGCCCTGATCATCGTCGGCATCGGTCTGATGATCGCCGAAGCGTTCGCGCCGAGTTTCGGGGCGCTCGGGCTAGGCGGCATCGCGGCGTTCATCATCGGCAGCGTAATCCTGATCGACACCGAACGAATGCCCGGCGTCGGCCTCAGTTGGGCCGTGATTGCGGCATTCGCCCTGGCCAGCCTGATGTTCTTCGGCGTTGCGGTAGGCCTGATCTTGCGGTCGCGGCACAAGGCCGTCGTCACCGGGCGCGAAGAGCTGATCGGTGCGGTGGGGACCGCCCTGGAGGACTTCCAGGAATTGGGCAGAATCCATGTCCGAAGCGAAATCTGGACGGCGCGAACCGGGATTGCGGTGCACAAGGGTCAACGCGTTCGCGTAAAAGGAATGGACGGATTAATTCTCAACGTCGCGCCATTAGAAGAACGAAAGGAGCTAGAGCCATGATCACCACCTATTTCGTCGTTTTTCTCGCCGTCATCGTACTGATGTTTCTGTTCGCGGCGATCAAAGTGCTGCGCGAATACGAGCGAGGCGTCATCTTTCTGCTGGGCCGATTCTACAAGGTCAAGGGACCGGGACTGTTCATCGTCATTCCGATCATTCAGCAGATGGTCAAGGTAGATCTCCGGACCATCGTGATGGACGTTCCGACCCAGGATGTGATTTCGCGGGACAATGTTTCGGTCAAGGTGAATGCGATCGTCTTTTTTCGGGTGATCGATCCGGCCAACGCGATCATTCAGGTGGCCAACTATTACGAAGCGACCAGTCAGCTCGCGCAGACAACCTTGCGTTCGGTGCTCGGCCAGCACGAACTGGACGAGATGCTGGCGGAACGCGAGAAATTGAACATCGACATACAGGGCGTCCTCGATCAGCAGACGGATGCCTGGGGCATCAAAGTATCCAATGTGGAGATCAAGCATGTCGACTTGGATGAGAGCATGGTTCGAGCCATTGCGCGACAGGCGGAGGCGGAGCGGGAACGCCGCGCCAAAGTGATACACGCCGAAGGCGAGTTTCAGGCTTCGCAACGCCTGGTCGAAGCGGCTCGGACATTGGCGCAGGCCCCCAGAGCCATCGAACTACGCTATCTCCAGACCCTGACCGAGGTTGCGGGCGACAGATCTTCAACCATTGTGTTTCCGTTGCCGATGGAAATCATCAGTGCCTTCAGAAGCGGGCAAAGCACGACATCCTGATCGGTTTAGCGCTAGGCCGCACCAGGTGCAGGCCAGCGTGGCGAGAGAAAGGAACGGCAATCGCCGCTCTTTCGCGGCGATACCACAGGTAGGATAATCCGATTGCGGGCAGCCTTGCTGCCCAGGCCGCGGCTCGGTCGCGTCGATTCCTACCAGTCAAGCGAGGTTATGCTGATATGCCGCTATTCATTTCCATATTGCTCACCATAGGCATCATTTATTGGTATTACCGGACCGCAGAGCGGTTGGGATTGAAGTCGCTGCACTGGGGTGTCGCGGGAGCCATCGCTTACCAGGTGCCGGCCTGGGCGTGGATGATTTTGGTTTCCAAACCGTACCTGTCCTCACTCAGAGGAGCGGCGAAAACCGGAATGTCGGCGTTCCTGATCGGTCACTCCTGGATTTTGGTGGGCGCATTATGTGCCGTGTTGGTTTACAAGTTCGTCCTGTTGAAAGCCAATGTTCGGGAATCGTAATCGGTCATTTTTCGGTAGCTACCGAGCAACCGATTCTAGGTTCGATACACGGAAAAAGGGATTCCGAGCTTAAACCGGAATCCCTTTTTGATTTCGATGAACCCCCTACGCCAGGTTTTGGGCGGCGACCATGAAGTAAAGCATCGGGATCGAGGACATGGTGTTGAAGCGGCTGGCCAGCATCGCTGTCCGCGCGGCCGTCTTTTTCTCGTCATCCGTGGCTTCGACCAGCCCCAGCGCCTTCTTCTGATTCGGCCAAATGATGTTCCACACGTTGTAGGCCATGATCAGGCCAAGCCACATACCGAGACCGATATAGGTAGCCTGTCCGCCCTTGAAGTAGCCCAACAGCAGGGCCTGGATGACGTAGCCGTTCAGGATCGCCAGGATCAGTCCGGTGACTACGGTCGACAAGGCAGCCCAGCGGAACCAGAACAGAGCGGCCGGTGCGATGACCTTGCCGATCGCTGGCTTTTGTTCGTCCGGGATCTTGGGCATGGACGGGATTTGGACAAAGTTGAAGTACCACAGCAGACCGATCCACATGACGCCCGAAAGCACATGCAGCCAGCGAAACAGAAACGCAAACCAGACTTGCGACATCTGAACGGTGCCGGTGGCGAACGCCAGAGCCACGACCAGCACGGCGCCGAAGATCAGAGCCCTTTCCAGTTTGTCCAATCCGAATTTCGCAAGTGCGTTGATCACCTGAAGCATGACATTTTGCATTGTCGTTTTCCTCTTTTTTGTTAGTGTTGACTAGACCGTGCAAAGTGTGCGCGGGCTCAACAGGGTATTCTTCTCTCGGGCGGCAATCAAATGGAATTCGGCGGCGTGGCCGACATAGGGGGCTACGATATTTGCGACGCGTAACGCCTTCCTCCGCGAACGCTACACCAGGCGAGAAAACGTGTCAGGCGGGCGGCTAGCGTCCCGGCTTATTCGGTCGTAACAGTTTCCGTATCATGGATGCTTTGCCGACATGGCGCACGGCTCAGCAACCAGTCAGTCAACTCATGGGCGGGCATGGCTCGTTGAATGAAATAACCTTGTCCTTCTTCGCAGCGTTGTTCTCTTAGAAAGTGCAAGTGGCGCGCATTTTCGATGCCCTCGGCAATAACCTTGATTCCCAAGCTGTGCGCCATTGAGATGATGGCTTTGGTGATCGTCCTGTCGCTCGCTGAGGTATGAATGTTCTGGATGAACGAGCGATCGATCTTCAGTGCGTCGATCGGCAATCGCTGTAAGTAGCTTAAAGAGGAATAGCCGGTACCGAAGTCGTCGATCGAAATCCGGATGCCTCGGTTTCGGAACGCCTCGAAGATTTGCAGTGTGGCGTCGAGGTTTTCGATCATGATGCTCTCGGTAATTTCCAGTTCCAGGCAGCTCGGGTCGACTTGTGTTTCAGCAATGATGGCATCGAGTAACGGAACAAGATGATCGAGACGATATTGCCGGACGGAAATATTGACGGCCAGGCGTAACGGATACAGCCCCAGTTTGTGCCATTCGCCGAGTTGCCGGCACCCGGCCCGCAAGACCCATTCGCCGACCGGCAGGATCAGATTGGTTTCCTCGAGCAAGGGTATGAACTGATCCGGCGGTACAAGCCCAAACTCGGGGTGGTTCCACCGAATCAGGGCCTCGACTCCGATGACGCTTCCGGTTTGAAGATTGATTTGCGGCTGATAGCTCAGGACGAACTGGTTCTTCTCCAAAGCCAACCGCAGTTGGGTTTCCAGTGTGAGTCGTTCCAGGGCCGCGGCATTCATGCCGGGCGAATAAAATTTGAAGTTGTTGCGTCCCTCGCACTTAGCCGTGTACATGGCGCGGTCGGCATTCTTGACCAATTCTTCCATCTCGGTAGCGTCCGACGGGTAGAACGCGATTCCGATACTAGGCGAAATGAAAACTTGATGACGTTTCAGGTTAATCGGCTTGTTCAGCGCATGAATAATCTTTTGTGCAACGATTTGCGCCTTTTGCGGCTCCGTGATGTTCTCCAGAATGACCGTGAATTCATCGCTTCCCAAGCGCGCCGTCACGTCGCTCTCGCGGACCGACTGTTTGATGCGCGCGGCGACCTGCCGCAGCAATTCGTCGCCGGCGTTATGACCCAGGGAATCGTTGACGGTTTTGAACCGGTCGAGGTCGACGAACAGCAGTGCGAGGCCGGTATTGTTCTGCCTGGTCCGATTGATGGCTTCATTCAGTCGTTTATTGAACAGTTCGCGATTGGGAAGCCCTGTCAGCGTGTCGTAATGAGTGAGATTGCGGAGACGATCTTCGATCTTCTTGCGTTCGGTGATGTCCGATATGGTCGCGATGTAGTTCAACAACCGGCCGTTCTCGTCTCGTACGACATTGATGGTGAGCCATTGAGGATAAATGTCCTGATTCTTCCGCTTGTTCCAGATCTCGCCCTTCCATTGTCCGGTCAGATCGATAGCCTCCCACATGCTCCTATAAAATGCCTTGTCGTGTCTGCCTGAGCTCAGAATAGCCGGCGTATTGCCGACGACCTCCTCGGGCGCGTAACCGGTGATCGAGCTGAATGCGGGATTGATCGCGATAATGCGCGTTTCGGAATCGGTGATCAGGACACCCTCGGTGACGTTATGAAACAACATCTCGGCAATTCGATCCCGGTTTTCCGATTCTTTCTGGGCGCGGAGCAAGCGTTCTCGGTCGAGAACCTTTTGAATGACAGACGGCAAAAGATCGAAGAATGCCTCGTGCTCGTCCTTTACGACATAATCCGTGGCGCCAAGCCGAAGAGCCTCGACAGCGACATCAAAGGCGTGCTCTCTACAAATCACGATGACGCCGGGGACGAACGGCAAGGCCAGTATTTCACGAAGGGTGGTCAGTCCGTCCTTCCCAGGAATAAATTGATCGAGAATCACGAGGTCGTACTGTTCCCTAGCCAGCGTTTCCAGAGCCTCGTCGCAGCTTGCGGCGATATCGACGCGATGACCAAGTTTCGTTAGACGTGCCTGTACGAGAAGCGCCAGGGAGGCGTCTTCTCCAAAGTAGAGGAAGTGAGCCATTATGATTTGTTATTGTGCTGGGACTGATGAACGAAGCTTAGTTTATCGCTTATCCCTCAGGACATAACCACAGTTCGGCACACAAAGCGTGCTTGCTCAGAAGAGCATAGGATCGTGCGGATTTATGTCGCGAATCCAGGCGGAGCGGGCAAACCCGGTTGGCAACTCGGGCGTTAATCAGACGTTCGGCAGGAGGAAAAGAGACGGCTCGGTTTCTGCGTATCAACGGGATCGCCAGAAACGAAAAAAGCCTACAGATGTTGATCTGTAAGCCCTCAAATTGTTGGTAGCGGGGGCAGGATACGTGCGTTATCTAACTCCGCTGCGCTGGCGGATATGGCCGCCGACCTGATCAACCACGCCCGACACGAGCCCCGCCATTGGGGCTTTTTTTATGCCTGAAAGAAACGGTTGAAGTCTCACGTATTAAAGGAATGACGGTCTTTTTGGCCTAAAGGCGTCCAAAACAAAGAACTAGGGGGGGCTTCGGAAAAACCTAACCGACCTAACCGACCTCTAAAAAGTGCAATTTTCGCTTTTAGAATCATCGAGATACGGCAAACTCAAAAACCTAACCTTTACCTAACCAAAACCTAACTGGTTAGGTTTTGTTAATTTTTGGTGCTCCTAATTTTGGCGGAAAAAAAGTTCTTAAAAATCAATCCGGTAAGTTTTTGGTTAGGTCCGGTTAGGAAGTAAACCTAACCGAAATTCTGTTGTAAGCTGTTGTTTGTGCGTAAAGTTTTTTCGTGAAGTGGGCCGGATTAGGCCGGTTAGGTTTTTCCGAAGCCCCCCATACATTTATGTTTTTTGGAGGCGATATGACCGAGGACGACGCGGGCGAAACCCTGTTTTCAAAAGCGGTGAAGCAGTGGCTGCAGTACAAGAGTTGCAACCAGGGACTGTCGAGGGCGACGATCGCCAAGTACGACGGTTATCTGCATCGGTTGGAGCTGTTTCTGGCCGAGCGGGAGAAGGATCACGTGTCGGCCGTGACCGATGATCTGGTTGATTTCTGTGGCGTGCACCTGTTCGAAAAAGGCATGTGTCCGCGCTCGCGGGTTGCGGCCGTGTGCGCCGTGAAAGGATTTTTCGCCTGGATGCTCCGGTTTGAGGTTCGGGCCGATAACCCGGCCGAGCTGCTCGAATATCCGAAAGCGGGGGTCCGTCTGCCTAGATTTCCGACGCTGAAGCAGGCGGAAAAGCTGCTGATCGAGCCGGATCTCGAATCGCTGATGGGGATCCGCGATGCGGCCATCATCGCAACGCTGATGGGGTGCGGTCTCAGATTGTCCGGTCTGTGCGGGCTCAATGAATCGTCATTGATTTGGCTGCAAGACGATAAAGGCCGGGAGCGTTTGCAGCTGCGCGTTCTGGAGAAAGGGAAAAAAGAGCGTATGGTCCCGGCGCCCGAGGAGGTACGCTTATTTATAAGAGCGTACCTGGGGCATCCGGATCTCGCGAAGATCGATCGTAACCTGCCCAATGGCGATCGGGTGCTGTTCGTCTCGCTGAATAACCGACTTGTGCCGGCGCATGAATATTACGGCGAGAACCGCCGACTGGCGCCACGATCGGTCCAGGACATGATCGCCATGTACGGCAAGCGCGCCCGATTGCCCCGCGAGCTCTGCCACCCTCACGCGCTACGCCACCTCTACGGGACCGAGCTGGCCGAGGAGGATACTCACATCCTGGATATGAAGGTGTTGCTGGGACATGAGAAGGCCGACACCGTTGACGTCTACAACCACACCGCCATTCGCAAGCTGACTCGAGTCGTCGATAAGGCCAACCCGTTGACCAAGATGCAGACGCCCGTCACCCAGCTCGCCCGCCGCCTCTCGAAATAACATTTAAGGCACGCATATTGCTAGCCTAACCTGTTTGGCGCTCGGAAAAGCAATCCCCCGGCCCGCCCCCTTTGTATTCAGCCCCCCAAGGCCGCTGCTGACGTTGGGGGGCGCTTCATTAGACAACGCTAATACAGTAAATCAAATTCCGTGGTTTCGCCTCTCTACGGCGGTTCGCGTTATCTCAAAAGGCGAACTCTCAAGGGAATGGCGTCACGTGGTCCAAGGCCTGCAGGCGGCCGACGATCACGAAAAGCGAACTCTTTTGCCGGAATGACGGAAGGGCGGGGGCTCGGCATGGCCGGGGCGCGTGTCGACGGGGTGGGGTGGGTACCTGCTAATCTGCACGCGCCGGACGTTTCGGCTTCGCCCGTCGCGATTTTTCGCGGCGCGGCGGCCGGTTTGCCGCGCGACGAGCGGGCCTTAAACTGGCGCTATGAAGCCCAACAATCCGTTAGACCAGGTCAGTTTCGTTTGCGGCGAGTGCCGTTGGCGGTTTTCGGCTGAGCCAAGCCGGGTCGAGCCGGCGCCCGACAAGCCGCATCACCCCTGGCGGTACTTCGCGACGTGTCCGAAGTGCGGGCACGGCGAGGCGCATCAGGCGAGCTGGGAGCAGGCGCTGATGGCGTCGCTGGCGAAGGGTCAGAGCGGGCCGAAGACGCCGGAAGGCATCGCCCGGGTCACCCAGAACTTGCAGAACGTCGACTATGTCGAGCTCGGCAAGCGGAATCGCTTCAACGCGATGAAGCACGGGCTTAGATCCGAGGTCGCGACGTGCTTTCCGGCCAAGCCGGGCCGGTATCCGGAATGCGAAAGCTGCGAATTCCACATGGATTGCCGGGCGGACGTGGACGCGGACCGAATGAAGCCATTGGCCGAACGAGCGATTGTGATTCCATGCCGGAAGCAGCTAGAGCTGTTCATGCTCCACCACGTCGCGTTCGAGAACAAAGACCCGACGCTACTGAACCGGTACCACGCCGACCTGCAGGCCAAGCTCAGGGCGCTGGTGAACCGGATGATTCACTCGATTCTCGCCGACGGCGTCGCCATCAAGCAGCCCCAGTGGGACCGCGACGAGGACGGCAATGTCCGCCTGGCGCAGTATATCGATCCCGAAACCGGCGATTTGCGTTATCTAATGGAGCTCAACGCTCATCCCTTGCTGCGCGTGCTGACCGATCTGGTTGCCCGCAACAATCTGGCGCTTGCCGATCTCGGGATGACGCCGAAAATCCAGGAGGAAGAGCAGCTCATTCGGGGTCACCTTGATGACGACGTCAAGCGCGGCGAAGAGGCCCTGGAATTCCAGCGCCGGCAGGCGGAAACCTTGGACCGTTTGCAGCAATTGATCGAGAACAGCCGGCGTGATCCGTTAACTATCGAGCAGAAAAGCGAGGATTGATGAAAAAGCTTTGTATTTATCATGGGAACTGTGCCGACGGCTTCGGGGGCGCGTGGGTGGTCCGGAAAGCGTTGGGCGCTGATAACGTCGATTTTCATCCGGGCGTTTACCAGGATCCTCCGCCGGATGTTGCCGGGCGCGATGTCATTCTGGTCGATTTCAGCTACAAGCGGCGCATCATGGAGCAGATCGGCTTATCGGCCGCTTCCATCACCATCATCGACCACCACAAGAGCGCCATCGAGGATCTGAAAGACCTGGAAACAAAATGCGATATCGTGACCATATTCGATATGGATCATTCCGGCGCAATGCTCGCCTTCAAATTCTTCTTCCCTGACACGGAACCGCCAACGCTACTGAAACACATTGAAGATCGCGATCTGTGGCGCTTCGCCATGCGGTACACGCGGGAAGTTCAGGCGAATCTCTTTTCCTATCCCTACGATTTCGACGTCTGGGACGAACTTATGGCCACACCGATCGAGGATTTGATAGCCGACGGTACAGCCATCGAGCGCAAGCATTTCAAAGACATCAAGGAACTGATCCGGGTCGGCAAGCAGCGTATGACGATCGCGGGATACGACGTCCCGGTATTGAACGCACCCTATTTCTTTTCATCGGATGCCGGCCACATCATGGCGCAAGGCGAGCCGTTCGCGGCCTGCTACTGGGATACGCCGGAAGGACGCGTATTTAGCTTGCGATCGGCCGACGACGGCCTTGATGTCAGCGAGATCGCCAAGCAATACGGCGGTGGCGGGCATAAACACGCAGCAGGGTTCAGACTATCGCGGGGCATGACGCTATAGATGACCCGCCTCTCCTCCACCCAACGCGTCCAGCTCCAGCACGTCGCCGAGCGCGAGGTGATGCGCTACGCGCACGATCATGCGCTGTGGCACAAACACGTCCACAACGTCGAGCTGGATCCGATCCAGGTGCTGAAGTGCCTGGAAATGGACGAGCACAAGAGCACGATCGATTTCAGTTCCCGTCGCACGGGCAAGACCGCGGTGAAGGAGCTCTATCTCCTGAAGGAACTGGCCACCAATGCCGACCAGGAAGAGGGCATCGTTGCGCCCAGGGAGGCGCAAAGCCTGGTCAATCTCGGCTACCACCTCGATGCCATCCGGCGATCGCCGATCCTCACCCACTGGATCGGGAACAAGGCGGGCCGCAAGACCATGGCCGACACCTATTACCAGTTCGCTAACCGCTCTAAGTGCCAGGCCTACGGCATCATGGCCCAGGTGGACGGCGGCGACTTGACCGTCGCCTCTCTCGAGGAGGTGGACGACATGCCCAAAGACCGGCTGTTTTCCCGATTCCTCCTGATGCTCGGTTCCGCCCGCCGGCTCGGGGCCTCGAAACACTCGAAAAACGATCCTCAAATCCGGGTGACCGGCGTCTACAAAGGTGCGGACACGCTGACCGACCTTCTCAACGGGGGGCAATACCATGCCCTGGGCTGTTTCCATGGCGAAGCGGCGCGAAACTTCATCCGCCGGCTGATCGCCGAGGGCGAGCTCGATCCGTCAGCGGTCGAGGTGGAAAACTACAAATACCCGGTTCCAATCGCGAACGCCGTGATCGGCTGCGAAATGAAACTACTCAATAAGGAATTCATTGCCCGAATGAAAGCGGAGCTGCCGGAGAACGAATACATCCGCCAGCTGCTGTGCATCAACACCGCGAGCCGCAACCTGATTTGGGAAATCTTCGTGCAGCGGGCCTTGCAGGTCGGCTTGATGGCCGGCCTGGAACCCGCGATGCCGCTGCCGGGCGAACAGTACAAAAAACGGGGGCTGATCGGCTTCGGTTACGACGCCGGCGGCCACGGCGAGAACCCGCAATCCTCCAAACATGCGCTAGTGGTCACCGAGCAGATCGGCAACTACGTGTTTTTCCCGTTCGCTAAAACCTGGTCGCCCGGCGAAGACGACATGGTGGTGAAGCGCGATCTGAAGGGCTTTTGGCGCTACTTCATGCCGGACACGGCGTTCGGCGACGCCTACGGCGTGGGCATGCTGACGGCGCTGAACGACGAGCTTTACGCCGAAGGCCTCACGCCCATCGATCGCCGATCGGTCGGCGACGGCGAAAGCACCGCGAGCACCTGGCCGGAATGGGCGTTTTCGCCGATCCGGTTCGAGGGCATGGTTAAACATTCGATGGCGATGGCGTTACGCTCTGTCTTCCACAACAAACAGGCGGCGCTGCCGTACATCGACGGTTATGACGAGTCGCCCGAGCTGGCCGACTTCCGGCTGTTGATCCGGCAACTGCCCAACATCGTGCCGGTGCAGACCAAGACCAGTTATGCCAGCTACAAGATGGCCGATCCGAAACTCGGAGACGACTTGTTCGATGCGGCCATGGCCTCGGTGTGGGGCCTCATGACGCGCGGCGCTATCCAGGCGCCTGGGGCGATTTTGACGAAGACGAAGACGAGAGAGCAGCTACTCAAGGGGGCGGCATGATTGGCGACATCGGCGAATTTTACGAGCGGTTGAAAACCCAACTCATTTTGCACGAGGACCTCAAGCTCAAGCCGTACCGGTGCACGGCGGGCAAGTTGACCATCGGCGTCGGGCGCAACCTGGAGGACCGCGGGATCAGCAAAAAGGAGGCGCTTTATCTGCTCGATAACGACATCGAGGAGGTTACGGGGGAACTTTCGCGCCGGCTGCCGTGGTTCGCCGATCTGAACGGCCCGCGCAAGGCGGTTTTGATCGACATGGCGATCAATCTTGGCGTCGACGGGCTGATGGCGTTCAAGCGAACGCTGGCGGCGATCGCGCGGGGCGATTACGCCGAAGCCTCGCGGGAAATGATGAATTCCAAGTGGTACCGTCAGGTCAAAAGTCGGGGCGTGCGCCTGGTGAACCAAATGCGGACCGGGGATTGGCCATCATGATCCTAAACCGTCTCTTCCGTCGAAAACCCATCCCCGAGCATGAAACGCCGCTGACCGGCGAGCAGCCGCAGGCCTCGACCGAGCGCGGCTATCGCTCCACGCCCGAGGACTTCGTCAAATACCTCTACCGGATCATGTGGGTGGATCCGGATCTCCGCCAGGCGGTCCTCGACATCCGCGACATGGACCGGCGCGACGGACGGGTCAAGAAGATCCACGCGCGCATGGCGCGGACGTCAGTCAAAGGCGGGCTGCAGTTGGCGACGTCCAGCCAGAACAAAAAGATCATCGACGCATGGAAGCGGTTCGAAAATCGCCTGGGGCTCGCCAATCCGCAAAAGCTCGAATCCGACGCCCGGGCGCTGGTCATGGAAGGGAACCTGATGCTGCAGACGGTCCTTGATGGCGATACGCGCGTCGCCCAGGCGATCCGCATGCCAAGCGAGACCTTTCTGCCCAAGGTCGCCCCGAACGGCACATTCCTTGACCCGCAGACCGCCTGGGAACAGTACGACCTCACCACCGGCGCGAAAGTGGCCGGCTTCGCCCTATGGGAAATCGCCTGGGCGAGGCTCACGCCGGACAACTTCGACGATATGGGCAGCCGCGGCCGGCCCTATCTCGACGCCAGCCGGACGGTCTGGAAGCAGCTCCGCATGACCGAGGACGATCTCGTGATCCGCCGGCGCACCCGGGCGCCACTCCGCATGGCCCACGTCCTCGAAGGCGCGACGAAAGACGAGCTCGAAGACTACCAGAAGCGGGTCGAAGCCGATCAGGACTCGATCACCACCGACTACTACCTTAACCGCAAGGGCGGGGTTCAGGCGGTGCAGGGTGACGCCAATCTCGACCAGATCGCGGACGTTTCCTACCTGCTCGATACCTTCTTCGCCGGGGCGCCGGCCCCGAAAGGGCTGTTCGGCTACTCCGGAGACCTCAACCGCGACATCCTCGAGGACCTGAAGCGCGACTATTACGAGGAGATCGACGCCATCCAGGACATCCAGGCGCACGTCTACGAGCAGATCTTCCGCTTCGATCTCCTGCTTCAGGGCATCAACCCGGACAGCTTCGATTTCTACATCGAATTCGCCGAGCGCCGGACCGACACGCCCAACCAGCGCGCCGACCTCGCGCTCAAATACCAGGCCATGGGCATCCCGAAAGAGATGGTCTGGAAATCGGCCGGGCTCAATCCGGCCGAAGTGCGGGCCCAACGGGAAGCCGAGCTGGACGAGGACGATCCGTATCCCGATCCGTTCGGGCCCAATCCGCAACCCGGCCCGCGCGTGTCGATCACGCCCGGGAATAGGCCGAAGGGCGAGAGCGCGACGAGTATCAGCAATGATTGAGCGGATTTATCGGTGCAATTTTTGCCGGGACCGGTTCGATCCGTTGGCGCTGCATGGCATCCATTGGACCAGCAATAGGCCGGGAGAATTCGTTTTAGCGGAACCCAGGAATGTCGAAACCCATATCTGCAATGCGTGCATGGAAACCATAAGCAAGCTGTTCCAGGCGATTCAGCAAAAAGAGAGGCAATTGTGAAAATAAGGCCCATGGGTAAAACCCTGATTCTCGCCGCCTTGCTCGGCGGCTGTACCACGGTCAGTTACCAGGAGGGCGACGCGACGTTCTCGCGGACCTCGTTCGGCACCGGTCTGGTGGTTTCGAAACTTTCGGTCACCTTCGATAAGGACGGCAAGAAAACGATCAGCCTGGAAGGTTACAGCAACGATCAGGTGGAAGCGCTGGCCAGGGTGTCCGAAGGCATCGCGCGGGGTTTGGCATCGGCGGTCAAGCCGTGAAAATGCTTGTCTGCCGCCAATGGCATGACGTCAGCAATCAAGACGATTCGAGGCAACAACGATGAATGTACTCTGTTTATTCTTTGCATCGGCAGCTCCCTTCAGCCCGCTCCTGTTCGGCACCGCATTCGCCGGCCAGTGGCAGGCGTGGCGGCACGAGCGGCCATTTCTGTGGGTTTCGCTGATGTTCTTGTCGATGCTGTTCGGCGAAGCGGCGGCTTTGATGGCGTTCGGATGGAACCCGATCGCGCTGGTTTTCGCCGCGGTCGTGCTGTGGCTGATTCATGCTCGGTAATCGAGGGAGGCGAGTGAGCGAAGCGAAAGCGCGGGTCGCACTGGAGCCGGTTGTTATGAGTGACCACCTGACCATCGAAGAAGCACTTGAACTTGAGAACCACTTCATCCAGGCAAGCAAGGCGCTGAAATGCGCATGGAGGAAAATGAAGCGGTTCCCGCAATTCGAGCGCACGGCCGCCGAAGTCGCCGATGCCGCGCTCGACGCGGACGAGGCTGCGAAGCATATGCGGCAGTTCATTACTGATAACTCATAACTAGATTTAGACCCCATGCCCCACCTAGCCGAAAACCCGCGCACCGCCCGAAAAGCCGCGATCAAGCGCGCGTCAGCCGTGGCGCGGCGCGGCATGAACAAGCTGGATGCGGAGACGCTGGCCGAGGTGACCCGAATCTACCGGCAGGCGGTGAGCGACTTGCAGGGGGCGGTCAACGGCTACGCGGGGAGCGACGGCACGGTGCGGCTCGAGGTGCTCCAGGATCTCCTGGCGCAGGCGCAGGCTCGGCTAGCCCAACTCGAGCAGGCACGCAATCAGCTCCTGAATACCGGTCTCGATCGGGCGGCCGAGCTCGGTATCGGTCCGTTCCGGTCCGAGTCGGCGGTGCTCAAGGGCTCGCTGTCGCAGATCGCGGACGACGCCGTGCGCCTGGTCACCCATTTCGTCGGCGACGACGGCTTGCAACTCTCCGATCGGCTCTGGCGGATCGACAATAACGCCCGCCGGGTGGTCGCCGACGCCATTCAAAGCGCGGTGATTCAGGGGCACTCGGCCAGCCGCGCCGCTCAGGATTTTCTCTCCCGAGGCCTCGCCGTGCCGAAGGACGTGGCCGACAAGCTCACGGCGGCCGGCGCGCAAGGCATCGGCAAGAACATCGCGGACAGCATCCTCAAGGCCGAGGGCAACCCCTACGACGCGGCCTTGCGCGTGTTCCGGACCGAACTCAACCGCGCCCACGGCGAAGCGTATCAAGCGGCGGCCTTCGACCATCCGGACGTGATCGGCACGCGGTTTCTCCTTTCGCCCAACCATCCCCGGCATGACATCTGCGACATGCACGCCCACGCCAACGTGTACGGCCTCGGGCCCGGCGTCTACCCAAAAGGCAAGAACCCCTGGCCCGCGCATCCGAACACACTGAGCTACGTCGAGGTGGTTTTCGACGATGAGGTGGCCGAGGCCGATAAATCCGGGAAAGAGAGCCGGTTAGAATGGCTCGAAAAGCAACCTTTCGACGTGCAGGCCTCGGTGCTCGGCGCCGAAAAGAAGGCTCAGGCATTCCGCGCCGGCATCTTGCGCGAAAACGAAATCGCCACGCCCTGGCGGGTGCTCAAACAGAAATACGAGCGGCGCGGGATCGATCCTTCGCAATGGAAAACGCAGCCGAAAACTGCAAAACCGCCGACGGATAACGAGCAGGCCCGGCGCTGGTCCGTCGCGTTCGACCGCACCGAGCCGCAGATGCTGGACGTCGTCGCCCGCTACCCGTCACCGGCGGCTATACCGCCCGATAGCGATCATGGCGCTTACCACCTCCAGGGCGGCATCATGATGGGGCGCAAGCTCGACCCGGCCACCCCGGACGGTCGGCGCTCCTGGCGGCACGAGTACGGGCACTATGTCGATTACCGGGCGAAGCAGGGCGGGTTTTATGCGTCGGACAGCGCCGCCGGCCGGCAGGCCGTCGAAGCCGACGACAAGATTTGGAAGGAGCGGCGGCGGAGTGCCTACAGGGCCATGATCGACGCCTATCCCGATCTGGGCGAACGCTACAGCAACCGCTTCAGCGAAGAGCGGTACAAGACGATCCGGCGCGACGCCTATCAGCGAGTAGCCGGCGAGCTGTTCGACGAGATCCGGAAGGATTCGCCGAACCTCAACCCGAGCGAGATCCGGGACAAGGTGGTGGCGCGGGCGAACGAGCGGCTGTCCGGGCGAGACGATATCTGGGGCCAGGCCTGGGCGCAGGGCACAGAGGCCTGGCGGAAACGGAACGTTTACGAGCTGCACGCCGCGGAACGGTTCGATGACTTGTCCTTTCTAGCCTCGGCCATGCCGGACGGACACGAAAGCTACGTCAACATGATGGACCTGGCCGGCTCGATCACGCTGAACAAGAGTGGCCGCGGGCATTCGGACAGTTATTACAAGCAGTGGACTCACCGCCAGGCCGCCGAGGCCTTCGCCAACAGCTTCGATCTGCTGTGTTACGGGCGCGGCGGCTTCGAGGCATTGGTCCTGGAACAATTCGCGCCGAACTTTTCGGCGTTTGTGAAACGAACACTGGGGATTTGACATGAACGACGACGCCATCACCCCGTTTTTGATCGACGACTACGAGGCCGCGGCCGGACCGATCCAGTTCACCCTGAGCCGGATCGGGCCAGATCGAGAAGCCGAGGTCGCTCGCCTCATGCGCGAGGTGATCGACGGCAAGCGCAAGCCGCTGACCAATGCCGACCTGGACCAGGAGATCCCCGCCCGTGCAGACAGCTGAATCGATCCAACCCGCCATCCAATCGTCCCGCCCCGAGGTGCGCTGTCCAACCTGCCGCTCGAAGCTGTTCGACGGGCAAGTGATCAAAGGCGTTACGGTAATCCGCGTCTGGCAGTCCTCGGCCGCCGAGGCCAAATGCAAGCAGTGCAAGGAATGGGTGACCGTTCCGTTGACGTATACCGCACTTTGACTTGTCACACACCCCGACTATGATTAATTGAAAGGCACAACGCCCCTCAAGCGAAAAGCCCGTTCAGGTTCGCCCTGGCCGGGCTTTTCTTTTTTTGGGGGTGTGATGAGCCAATTGGTTTTCGTGCATGGGTTCAACGTGACGGACGGAGGGGCCGGCACCACCGGCAAGCTGGCCCGGCGGCTCGAACATTTGGGCGAGTCGGCCCAGTTTCGGTACGGGTGGCTCGGGCTCCTGGGCGTCCGCCTGTTCGACGGCCGCTTTGCCCGTATGCTGGCCGGCATGGTCACGCATGGCGCGGTCGGCATCGGCCATTCCAACGGCTGCCTGATCCTGCACCGGGCAGCCTCGGACGGCGCGCTGTTCCGTCATTTGATCCTGATCAATCCGGCCCTCGATGCTGATGTCGCATTCCCCCCGAGCGTGGAGCGCGTCGACGTGCTGCACAACTCGGACGATACCGTCGTGTCCGTGGGTTCGCTGCTGCCGTTTCACGGCTGGGGGGATATGGGTCGCCGCGGCGCCCGGCAGCCGGACTGGCGGGTTCGCAATTACGACACGCGCGTTTTGTTCGGCGTCAGCGGCCATTCCGCCGTGTTTGCCGATCACGTGATCGGCGACCTGGCCCACTTCGTCGAAGCACTGATCACGGGGGATCGTTGATGCAAGTCAAACATTGGGACATCCGGTGCACGCGCAGCCCGAAGTACCAGGGCGTGACGGTAATCTGGAACACGGCGGCCATGTGCCGGATGAGCGTCGCGCGTTACAAGCGGCTGCTCAAGGTGGCCTTGAATTTGTTGGGTTGTAGGGCGGATTAGCGAAGCGTAATCCGCCGAAGCAGGGCGCGACAGATGCGGTTCATGCCGCACAATCCCTGTGCGGCACCCTGCGGGCGGCCTTGCCGTGCAAATCGGCTGTCCTGCCGATTTGTCACTTCGGTCAGCACATCCTACAACGCGGCCGGTTGGTAAATCCCGTGCGCATGCTCCTATAATGGCGCCTAACCTGTAGGCACAACGCATTCAAGCGAAAAGCCCGGTACCGAGACGGAGAAATTCCGCCCGGTACCGGGCTTTTTTTATGGGCGATCGATGGCGAGACACGCAAGACACATTCTGCTCGAGCAACACCCAGAAACCGGGACCATCCGCTTTCTAACCGGGCTCAACGTCCAGCTCGCCGAGGGCCGGACCCGGACGACGGTCACCGTCACCCGTGCGGGCGAGTTTTCCGACCCGCGCTACGGGCAATTCTCGATTACCCGGGAAATGCTGCTGTCGATGGTCGAGAACTTCAACAAGCGGGTCTACGGCCAGGACATTTTCATCGACGTGGCCCACCGGCCCGAGAACGGCGCCGCCGGCAAGATCGTCGCGCTGAGCGTCGAGGGCAACCGGCTCCGCGCGGAAGTCGAGTGGACGCCGTACGGCATCGAGGCCATCCGCGAGAAGGGATACAGCTATCTCTCCGCCGAATATCACGAAAACTGGCGCGACAACGAGCAAGGCCTGCAACACGGGCCCGTGCTCCTGGGCGCCGCCCTGACCGTGCGTCCGGTCATCAAGCGTCTGGATCCCGTGCGCCTCTCCGAGGATCCCGATCATCCGACCCTGATCCACCCCGAACTCATCAAGACTTTAAGCGAGGAAATCCGCATGACCCTAGCCGAACTCATCCAGAAACTGAAGGCCAAGCTGGCCGAATACAAGCTGGCGGAAGCCGTGACCGAGCAACTGGCGAAGGCCTTCGAAACGGCCGCGAAAACCCTGGGCAGCGACGAAGCCGCACTGAACCAGCTGCTGACTCAGTTCGAAGACGCCGGCAAGCGCCTGTCCGAAGTGGTCGGCCAGAACGCCACCGTCAAGATCGACTTCCCGGAACTCAAGACCTTGTCGGCCGACGATATCAACCGGATGCTCGACGAACGCGACCGAAAGCGCGCGGACGACGCCAGGAAGCTGGCCGAGAAGCGCGACCAGAACCGGAAGATCTTCGTCGATATGCTGGACGCGGCCGACGGCCTCAAAAAGCTGTCGGACGCCCAGCGCAAAAAGCTCGGCGAAGCGGCCGAACTGATCACAGCCGACATGACCGAGGACCAGGTGCGTAAACTCGCCGAGCATCAGATCGCCATCGGCAACGATATCGCGGTCGCGGCGCAGCTCGCCGAGCGCGGCTTCAGCCGGCCGGGCGGCCAGGTGCATATTTCGATCGACGAATCGAACAGCATCAAGGCGCTGCAGGAGACCATCGACAAGCGCTTAGGTTTAGCCGACCTGCCGGAACACCGGCGGTTCGCCAACACCGGCGGGCAGCTTCAAGGCGTGAACAAGGCGCTGGCCGAGAAGGTGCTCGCCGAGTACGACCGCGAGCACGCCGCGCAGCTGCACCGCGAGCACAAACTGCTGGCGGGCGGCGACGGTATCGTCTCCGACGTCGCGGTGCCGTCGGTATTCGAGCGGACGGTGATCCGCGAGGCGCTGTACAACCTGGTCGGGCTGCAATTCGTGGACGCCGGGACGGTGCAGTTCGCCTCCAGCATCGTGATTCCGTACTCCTACCGGGACACCACCGCGGCCGGCATCGGTTCGACCCGCAAGTACGAGGGCCAGGCGATCGCGCGCGCGGGTGTCAAACAGGTGAGCGAGACCGCCTACCCGATCCCGCAGAAACTCGCGTTCGAGGTCTCTGACGAGCTCCGTTACCTCACCGCCGGCAGTATCTACAACTGGGACGCGGTCGCCGAGAACCAGCGCAACGCCTCCCGCGTCATCGGCGAGGACCTGGAGCGCCTGATCTTCAACGAGGTCCTGCACGCCGCGGACGAGTACGGCGCGGTCGCGGTGGTCAACGAGGACCTGGAGCCGCAGGCGGACGGTACCAAGAAGGTTTTCATCCTGGCGCACTTCCCGGTCGTCCGGCCGCGCGCGGTGTACGACTTGCAGGGGAACCCGGTCGGCAGCACGGTCAACCCGATCACGGTCAGCTACAACAGCGTGGCGCTCTCGGAATACGACGGCACCGGCACCCAAGGCGCCGGCACCTATTACGTGCTCGATTACAACCTCGGCGAGATTTATCTCGTCAACCAGGCCGGCGCGATCCAGACACCGGCGGATGCGACCGCCTACACCATCAGCTACAGCTACGCGACCAACGTCTACGCGTTCGACACCGACGACGGCACCGACGCGACCGACGCCCATTGGGACAAGTTCCTATACCGCTACGGCCTCCGCAAGAGCGTGATCGAGGACCAGCGCTACCACATGGCCAACTTCGGACTGATGTCCGGGACCGCCATGACGCAGGTGGAGCAGGCCAAGCAATTCGGGGCGAACTCGAAGCGACCGGGTACCGACCTGATGTCAGACGGCAACCTGGGACGGGTGAAGGACGTTCCCAACTTCAAGACCTCGGCGCCCGGCCTCTGGATGGGGGACCAGCGCGTGATCGTCGGCGAGCGCGGTCAAACCCGCCTCCGCATGGCGAAGCCCTGGACCATGGGCGAACTGGAAAACCAGAAGGACTCGAACGGCCGGTTTACCGGCAAGAAAGAGGCCTACGGCGATCAGTTCATCTTCCTCCTGACGCCGACCCAGTTGAAGCGGGCCTATACCAGCATCGTGTTGTATAGCGCGACGGCTCGGGTGGCCAGGGCGGCGCCGTAAGCGGGCATTCATTCGGCGGGTTACGGCCTGGCGGCCTAACCCGCCCTACCACTGACAAAACAGGGGAAATGGCAGATGACAGTAAGAGCGAAATTCGTAGTTCAAAGCATCACGCGGGCAAAGCATTGGGACTCATCGAAGGGCGAGGTCCAGACCATCAAGATGACGCCTGTGATATCGGGAAGCGATGAGAACAAGGGGTTCTATGAAGCAACCCCTGGCGGTGCGGTCGATCTGCAGATCTTGAATGAAAATACGGGGTCGTACTTCGAGCTTGGCAAGAGCTACTACCTCGATTTCACCAAAGCGGAAGAAGCATCGTAGGTCGGCAATCCTTTGCCGACGACGGCGCCGGGAAGGGATTCCCGGCCTACGTGAACCCACATCATGGGGAGACATATGAATCAGGTACCGATCCACAACACAGGCAAAACCAACCGCTACATCGGCGGGATCTGCATTCCGCCGGGCGAAACCCGGATGATAGACGCGCGGCTGTTGCCGCCGGAGGCCGAGCATGCGCCGGAGCCGGACGCGCCGGCCGCCGATCCGATCGGCGATTTGCTGAAACTCTCGGTCAAGGAGATTATCGCCGACTTGGGCGAGTTCGACGACGAAACGCTGGCGAGGATCGAGGCGCGCGAACTGGAGGACAAGCCCCCCCGGAAAACACTGCTCGACGCCATCGCCCAGGAAAAGCTGAAGCGAGCCAACGCCGCGGCTGAAACGGGGGCGTGATGCCGGATAAGGACCCGACATCGTATTCGATTCTGACCTATGGCTGGGTGGTCGTGTTGTCGCTCTGGGGCGGGCTGACGCAGTACATCCGGCGCGGCAGGCCCTGGCGCGGACTCAGGACCGTGGCCGAGCTGATCGGCGATCTGGTCACGTCCGGGTTTTCAGGCATCCTCACGTTTTATTTGTGCGAGGCCTCTCAGTTGCAGCCGCTGGTCACGGCCGCCCTGGTCGGCATATCCGGCCACATGGGCAGCCGGGCCATTTTCACCATCGAGCGGTTATTGACCCGTCGGTTCGGCGCGAAGGAGCCGGCCTGATGGGCATGCGATTGTCGGAACTGGTCGCCGATCACAAGGCCGCGCTGATGGACTCGGCGGCCAAGTTCACGGCCGCGGCCGACGCCGATTTCGAGCGGCATCTCGATATTGCGGCGCGGGATGTGTCGCGCGTTCTGCCGCGGGTGATTTCGGCCACGCTGACCGTCGAAGCGGGCGTTTCGTTCTATGCGGCGCCCGCCGATCTCATGCGCGTGAAATACTCGACCTGGGGCGACGAATCCAGACAGCGGCTCTCGCGCTGGGATGCGAATTATCCGCACTATCTGCCGAAGATGAGTCTCGTGGAGGACTCCGGAGCCCGCAAGATCGCCCTGACCCCGCCCCCCACAGCGTGCCAAATCGCCGTGTGCGGGTCCGAATATCCGTACCGCTATTACGCCCAGCATATCCTCAGCGACGTCGAGGGCGAAACCACCGTACCGGAAGACCGGCGCGATCTGCTGCTCTTGCGTGCCGCGGCGGAGGCCATGCGCGAGCTGGCCGCGCACGGCGTCGCGAAACCGATCCAGATCGGCGGCAGCGTCAGCGTCTCGATGCCGAAAAACGGCACGCCGGCCGCGCTGTACGAAATGCTCATGAAGGAATACCGGGGGCAGGCATGGCGTGTTGGCTGACATTGATCATCGTCGGATGTATCGCGGCCTATCTCTGGTCGATTCCGGAACCCTATTTCTGGCGGGAAGACGATGACGATTGAGCTTACCGTCGACACCGATCCGTTGCGCCGGGCCCTGAAGCGGGCGCCGGAGCGCCTGCGCGACGAGCTGCGCCTGGCGCTGGGCCGCTCCGCGCTGGAAATCGCCCGCGCCGCCCGACGCAACGCGCCCAAGGCGCACAGTATCCTGACCAACAGCATTAGCAGCTACATGTCCCTGGACGGTCTCGAAGCCGTGGTGTTCGCGGGCGCCGATTACGCGCGGATGGTGGAGGAACGCACCGGGCCCGGCGGCAAACCGCCGGTTCAATCGATGCTCGACTGGATCAAGGTCAAACGCATCGTGCCGGACGATCCAAGCATGGACCAGACGGATCTGGCCTTCGTCATCGCCCGCTCGATCGCCCGCAAGGGCACACGGGCGCAGCCGTTCATGGCGCCGGCCTTCGAGGACAACAAGGCGCGCGCGATGGACCGGATCAATCAGGCCATCGGCCGGGCGCTGAGGGGCTGAGATGGCGGGCTCCTGGAACGACGACATCCGCGCCCGCACCGCCGCGATCATCGCATCGCTCGAAGCGGCGCTTCCGGCCCGGACGATCAAGCGAGGGCTTCTGCACTACGACGACCACGGCGCGGCCGAACTGGCCCAGGGCGTGGTGATGCTGATCTCGGACGCCGAGCAGGATTACAGCCGGGCGCTCGGCATGGTCGCCAAAGAGCCGACCCACAGGTTGATTCTGGTGGGCCATCTCAAAGTGGCGGAGACCCAAACGCCGGCGGACCTGGAAGACGCCGAGCAGGACCTGATCGAGGACCTCAAGTCCTGGATGAGGACCGGCCTGGACGGCATGGACCTGCTGCCCGAACGCATCCAGCAATCGCGGCAGCTGGAACACCCTTACGGCTGGATCGTCGCCTACGTCGACGCGGTCCCGCCCCGATCGAACCTTTATTGAGGAGGCAGCATGGAACAATTCGATTCCCGCTATTTCAACGGCCAGGGGCCGCTATTCCTGGGCAGCCGCGACGCCAACGGAAACCCGACCGGGCTTATCTTCGTCGGCGACATCGCCAGCGCCGAGCTCACGCCGCAGATCGAGGACGTGAAGGTGTACGAGAACGTCACCGGCACCGCGGCCGTCGGCGCGCGCTGGCGCACCCGGACCGAGTTCCAGATCAACCTGGTGATGCGCTCGATCAAGCCGGACCATCTCGCCCGGCACCTGCAGGGGACCGCGACGGCCAAGGCCGGCACGACGGTCGCCGACGAAGCCGTCAAGGGCTATCTCGGCAAATTCACATTCCTGGCGCACAACAAGATCAGCGCGGTGACCGTGACCGATTCGACCGCGGTCACGACCTACGTCGCGGGTACCGATTACATCCTGCATGCCGATATCGGCGCGATCGAGATCCCGGCTTCGGGCTCGACTATCACCGACGGGCAGGACCTCAAGGTCGACTACACCTACGCCAGCCAGCATCATATCCAGGTCGCGCCTGCGAACGCCGACACCTATCTGATCTTCGCCGGCAAGAACCGCGCGGATAATGACAAACAAACCCGCTGCGAGATCTACAAATGCCAGCTCGACCCGGGCGTGCTCGGCTTCATCCAGACCGGGCAGGAGGCGAATATCCCGATCAGCGGCACGGTGCTGCTCGACAGCCTGCGATCGGCGGGCGATCAGTTCTATAGCTGGAAAACCGAGGATTGATACGTAGACGAATCCGTTGCGTCGGGAAGGGATTCCCGACCTACAGGCGACACGATCGTAGGGCGGCAATCCTTTGCCGACGAATCCGTTGCCACCACCAAATCAAAGGGGAGTCATGAGTACGGACGATAACGCTTTAGAAAACGAAACCGAGGTACTGTTCCCGCACCGCCGGGTGACCGTCGGCGGCGAGCCGGTGGAGGTGCGCGAGCTGACCTTCTGGCAGGGCCTCGAGGCCGCGCCGTTGGTCGAACCGATGATCGCGGATCTGTTCGAGCTGTTCAAGGACGGCGCGATCGAGCCCGATCTCACCAAGCTGGGCGCGGTGTTCGGCCGGCACCGGGGCGCGACGCTCAAGCTCATGAGCCTGTCGACCGGCCTGGACGCGGACGCCATCGCGGCCCTGCCGGACGGCGAGGGCCAGACTCTCCTGATGGCGTTCTGGGGGGCGAACCTCCATTTTTTCGTTACCAGGCTGGTGCAGCGCCGGGAATCCCTGGCGATCCGGGATCATCTGAACCGGCGGCGCGAGGAGGCGGAACAAGAGGCCGAGGCGTTGAAACAGGAACTGGCCTCGGAAGGCTATTCGGTGAACTGATCGCCGTAGGCCATGACCCCGACCGCCTGCCGCATTACACCGTCCGCCAGCTGCTCCTCTACTACCGCGAGGCGCGGCGCGCCGCGCGCCGCCGGCAGGCCGACTTCATCGAAGGCATCGCGATCGCGCTCAGCAGCAAGCGCCTGGGCGATGTGGTGCGGGAGTTGAGATCCGATGGCCCGTAGCGACGAAAAACAACTGTTGATCAAGATCCGCGCGGAGATCCGCGACGCCCTGCGCTCCCTGGACGATACCGCGAACCGGCTGGACCGGCTTGGGAGGCAGGGGAAACAGTCGGCTAAGGATCTGAAGGAGACCGAGGATTCGTCGCGTCGGGTAGCGGCTAGCCTCGGTCTGATCCGGAATGCGATCGCGGGTATATCGTTCACAGCGGTCATTACAAACCTGACCCGCACTGTCTCCGAAATCCAGAAAGTCAACGCACGGCTTTCGTTTTTCGCGGAGAGCCAGTCCGAGCTGGCCGATATCCAGTCCTTTCTATCGAACACGTCGAAGCGGCTGAATACCGACTACCTCGCGCTGGCGGACACCTACGGGAAGCTCTTGCCGCTGCAAAAAAGCGGCATTTTGACGGGCGAGGATCTGCAAAAGATCCTGATCGGCACCACGGATGCCAGCAAGGCATTGGGCGCATCGACGACGCAGCTCAATCAGTCGTTCTTCGGCCTGTCGCAAGCATTGGCCTCGCCGATCGTCCGGGCCGAGGAACTAAACCAAGTCGTGGAGCCCTTGCCAGGTCTGCTGCAAGCTATGGACCGGGCGGCCAATCTGCCCGCCGGCGGGTTCCGCAATATGGTCAACGAAGGTAAGGTCACAGCGGATTTCTTCAAGACCACCTTCATCAAGGCTCTCCAGGAGTTCGACGGCGCGGCCGAGCGGACCTCCGGCAACGTCGATTCGGCGTTCCAGCGTATTCAAAGCAGTTGGCAGCGTTTGGCGGCCGCTGCCGAGCGTCCGATCAATTTCGTGGTCAATTTTGCCGCCGACGTTGCGTCCGACATCCTGGAACAACAAAAAGCCCAAATCGAACACGAGATTGCGCTCTGGGATTGGCTGACCAAGACTCAGAAAAAGTCAGTCGAGCAGCTCGAAGCCGAATTGTCCAAGCTCCGCGCCAACAAGCCGGACCCTTGGAAGCTGATCGACTACAACAAATACAAGGAGCAGGAAGCCAAGCTTTTAAAAGCGATTGCCGAGACCCGCGCCAAGGTCGAGCAGGAGCAAGCCAAGGCGAAGCCGAAGGCAAATGATCAGCCCACTGGGTTTGTCGGCCCGATCGCGCCGGCCGACGTGCTCCAACAGCGCAGTCAGGATGCCGAGCGAGCCGCGGACAAGTTGATCGCCCAGCAAATCAGGATATTGGAGCTGCAGGGAAAGATCGCCGAGGCTGCGCGACTCGAAGGCGAGCAGCGCGGACTGGTCGGGGCCGAACTGGACAAATACATCGCCCAGGAAGTTGAAATCAGGCGGCTTCAATCGGACAAAACAATTGATCGCCGGACTGAATCTGCTGCTGCTGCGGCGGCCCGCGAAGCTCGGCAAGCGGCGCTGGCCGAGATCGAAGCGCGCCTTCGGCTGGAAGAGGACGCCAGCCGGCGCGAGCAGGAGATTCTTAAGGGCCGGTTCGACCGGAACCTGATCGGTTACCAGGACTATTACACCCGGCTCGCCGCGCTGCGCCAGCAGGACATCGATCACCAGATCGCGGCCAAGCAGGCGGAGCTCGATCTCGCCAAGGATCGGGCCGAGCAGGCCCGATTGCTGGCCGAACTCACGATGCTCGAGCGCCAGCGCGCCGACATCGTGCGCGAAGCCGCCGACGGCATCGCCTCGGCGCGCGAGAAGGAAACCGAAAAGCTGAAGCAGCAAAGGGAGGAGCTCGATAACCTGATCGCCAAGTATGACCGTCAGTTTGCCCGGCAAAGGACCTTCGACGCCGACGCGCGCGCCGTGCAGGAATCGGATCTCGCGCCGGAACAAAAAGAGTTTCTGCTCGGCCGCATCGCCGAGGAATACGGCAAAGCCGGGGAACAGGTGCGGGACACCAGCGACCAAATGACGCAGTTCGCGAGCCGCGCCGCCGAGAACATGCAGGACGCCTTTGCCGACTTTTTGTTCGATCCGTTCGGCTCCAATCTGGAGGACATGGCGCGGAACTTCGCCGACACCCTGCGCCGGATGGCCGCGGAAGCGCTGTCCCAGGATATTCTCGGGGCGATCTTCGGCAACAAGACGCCGAGCGCGGCGGCCGGCGCGGGCGGCCTGCTCGGAGGCCTCGGCGATCTGGCCAAGGGCGGCGGCGGAATCGGCGGGATCTTCTCCAACCTCCTCATGCTGTTCGGCTTCGACGAGGGCGGCTATACCGGGCCCGGCGGACGCACCCAGCCGGCCGGCGTGGTGCACAAGGGCGAATACGTCTTTTCGGCGCCCTCGGTCGGCCGGCTCGGGGTCGGCTTCCTAGACGCCCTGCACGGCCTGACCAAGGGATCAAGCATTCCGAGCTTCGGCTACGCCAACGGCGGCATCGTCGATCAGATGGCCGCGGCCGGTGGAGGGCAAAGCAGCTCGATCCGCATCATCAACACCGTGGACCCCAATCTCGTGCACGACTACCTGTCGAGCCCGGCGGGGGAGCGAGTGATCGTCAACCATATCCAGCGCAACGCCGGCAAGGTCCGGCAGATAGTCAAATAATGGCCTACGAAACCGGAACCGTCACCGACGCCAGCGGCTCGTTCGCGCTGGCCCACCAAAACCTCCTGGAGCGGATCAAGAATCAGGTCACCAGCGAGGCGTTCATGGGCGCGGGCCAGGCGTGGGCGGCCGAGCGCTACGACACGACGGGCGACCACGAATTGATCCTTCGGGGGCCCGGACTCTCCGGAACCGAGGAAATCTACGTCGGCATCAAGCTATACCACGACGCGAATGCCAACTACTACAACTGCAAGGTCGCCGGCCTTACCGGCTATGTCTCGGGCAACACTTTCGAAACCCAGCCCGGCGCGTCCGGCATGCTGGGCGTGCCGCTGCACAATCAATCGATCACCTACTGGCTGATCGCCAACGGCCAGCGGATCGCACTGGCGGCGAAGGTCGGGACGCCGGTGTACGAGAGCTTTTATATCGGCAAATTCCTGCCCTACGCGACGCCGAGCCAATACCCGTATCCGGTCGTGGCGGCCGGGATGCTGTCCTCGGCTTCGGCGACGCGGTTTTCGGAAACAAATCATTCGATGCCGTACAAGGGGACGCGGGCCAACCTGCAGATGCGATCCGTGGGCGGGGTGTGGAAACAGCCGGACGCCTGGCCGTGGAATAACGGTACATTGGCCGGCAGCACATACCAGTTGCGGGAGTCCCCGACCGATCACTATCCGCTCCTGCCTATCATTCTGAACGATTCGACCCCCAACATTTACGGTGAGCTGGACGGCATCTATTACGTGTCAGGCTTCAACAATGCGGTCGAAAACACCATCACGGTCGGCTCTGACACGTATCTTGTTGTGCAGGATGTCTGGCGCACCTCCCATATCGACTATTACGCCCTGAAGTTGACATAACCCATGGCCTACCAAACCGGCACCGCCAACAACGCTACCGACCTAAAAGACATTATCGAGACCTTTGCCCAGGCCAGCGGCTGGACGCTGTCCTCGGACATCCTGAGCAAGGGGCAATGCCATGTCCGTCTGACGGCGATCAACACCGACCAAGGCATCAAGCTCGAAGGGGCGAACAGCGCCGACTTTCTAACCGGTGTCTGCCCGAACTGGGCGCAGGTGTATATAGCCAGTGCGCAATGGCCGATCTTCTATCACCTGTTCGCGCACGGATCGCCCGACACGTTCGCGTGCGTGCTCAATCACAATGTCAATGAGTTCCGGTACCTGGCATTTGGGGATATTACGAAATTCGGCAGCTGGACCGGCGGAAATTGGTTTTCGGCGACGATGGGGCAAAATTCGCTGACGATCCCCTCAATGCAGATTAGATCAGATATTGACAATGTTACCCCTACGCTGACGGGGCAGACTACGACGGGGAGTGCGAGCCATGCGGAAAGCTCATCGGGCGCCATTCTGGTCTACTCGAACTATGGTGGCGTTGGTACCGGTGGCTCATTCATTTACGCCGAGATCGACGGGGCGGGCTGGGCGCGGCCCCGCTCGTCCGATACCGTTCGTATTTCTGTGTCAGAGGGGGTAGGGCAATTGATCGATCGGATGCCTAACGCTTGGAACTCCCAGGCCGCGCTATTGCCGTACTTGTTGACGGCCAAGCGGCCGTCCAATAAGGTCAGTGTGATCGGTGAGATAGGCCATCTGCGGCATTTACGCATCGATAACTACAATCCAGGCGACATCATCACCTTGGGGCCCGACCGATGGAAGGTATTCCCCTGGATACAAAAAGACAGCTCCAAACGGAACGGAGATTTTTGGGGCTATCAAAAATCCGGTACCATGGGCTGGGCCATCCGTTACGACGGTCCGTAAATGGTCGCTTACGCCGGTTCCCGCCCCAGCGCCCCGATCCAGTCGGACGATTTTTACCACATCACCGACGCCCTGGATCAGTACGCGGTCGATTACTGGTTTCCGCACGCCTCGGCCACGGCTTCCGGCCAATCGGCGGCCTATACCAAGAACTACCCGGTCAGCCAGGACAACATCCGCGATCACGCCGGGGACCAGGCTCCGGCTTTCGGCCGCGACTGGTACCACCGGGTTCACATCGTTCCGGCGAGTATCAACCTCGGCAATCTGCTATCGACACAGACCCGCGAAGTCGAGGTCTGGAACGCCCATTTCGCCGACAAACTGCTCTCCTCGATCGACGGGACCGGAACCTCGGGCTTGAACCTGATCGAGCCCGAGGAGGCCCCGACCACGTTCGCGCCGCTGGAATCCCGGATCTACGAGCTGCAGATCAGCAACATCGGCGCACCGACGGTCAACGCGGCCTATACGTTCAATTTCCCGGCCGAAACGCCGGCACTCCGGGTTACCGGAAGCCGGGTGACGATCTGGAAAACGAAACCCAACTGGAGACGGGAGGTAACCGAGCGTTGGATCTGGCTGACCGACGTGCTGACCGCCTACGATAACAGCGAGCAGCGGGTGAAGCTGCGCGGCAAGCCGCGGCGCGAGTACGAATTCCAGGTCACCGCCTGGGCGCAAGAGCGGCAAGAGATGGAGAACGCTCTCTGGGGCTGGCAGCACCGGCTGTTCGCCGTGCCGATCTGGCAGGACCGGCGCCAGCTCCTGTCCGGCGTGTCGGCCGGCGGCGAGTCGCTGAGTCTCGATACGGACGGCACCGAGTTCGAAGAGGGCGGGCTCGTGATCCTGACCGATCACAACGGCTTGGCCGAAGCGCAGGAAATCCTGACCGTGTCCGCCGATTCCCTCGCGCTGAAACTGCCTGTGCAAAAGGCCTGGCCGGCCGGCTCGTACGTTTACCCGGCCCGGCTCGGCCGGATCGGCGACAGCCAAAAGCTCAACCGTGTAGCGTCCGAAGTCGCCGATCTGGTGGTCAATTTCCGGTTCGACGACGCGGGCGATTTCCTGGTCGCCGAGGAATCGGCCGCGACCTACCGGGGGCTGCCGGTCCTCGAGGACAAACCCAACTGGTCGGGCGACCTCGAAGCCGAGTTTTATCACAAGATTGCCGAGTTCGATTATCAGACCGGTTCAAACTTCGTGGAATATGAAGGCGAGATCCCGAACCGCCTACAGCAGTTCCGCTGGGCGCTGACCGGCCGGGACACGATCGACCGGTACCGGAAATGGCTCTACGCCCGCGCCGGCCGGCTGGCCCCGTTCTGGTTCCCGAGCCGGGCTGCCGACTTCACGGTCACCCAGGTGATTGGAGGCAGTTCGACACAAATCACCGTCCGCAACGTCGGTTACACCCAGTACGCTAGACAACAGACCGGGCGCAAGGATATCCGCGTGGAGCTGCTCGACGGCACGATCCATTACCGCCGGGTGCTCGATGCCGCGATTCTGTCGGACACCGAGGAAAACCTGCAAATCGATTCGGCGCTGAGTGTTTCGCCGATCCAGCCGTCCGACATCGCGCGGGTGTCGTTTCTGTCGCTGGCCCGGCTCGATCAGGACCAAATCGAGATCGCCTGGCGCACCGACCGGTTCGCCGAGTCCAGCCATACGGTGAGGTCATTAAATTATGACGTATAGCGCCACCGAGGCCTCCGTCTACTCCGGCCAGCCGGTCGAGCTGTATGAATTCCAGCGCGGCGTGGACTATTGGCGTGTCACGTCGGCCGACGAGGATCAGACCTACAACGCCCAAACCTTTGTGCGCACGCCGATTACGCGGTCTGAAATAGAGGAAACCTCGGAGCTGAACCGGAACAACCTCGAAATCACCCTCCAACGGGACAATCCCGTCGCGGAACTCTTCCGGCTCTACCCGCCGGGCGTTGTGGTGACCCTGAAAATCTGGCGGTTGCACAGGGGCGACACCGACGCCGTGCTGGTGTGGATCGGCCGGGTATTGAACTGCGAGTGGCGCGGCGGGGAAGCCTTGCTGCACTCGGAGCCGGTGTACACCTCGATCCGCCGCAACGCCCTGCGGCGGCACTATCAGCGCCAATGCCCGCATGTTCTGTATGGCGCCGCCTGCGGAGTGAATCAGACCGCGTTCAAAGTGATCGGCACCGTGGCCGTGATCAGCGGCGGCACGGTACAGGTGAACGCCGCCGGCAGCCATGCGGATGGCCATTTCGCGGGCGGGTACCTGGAATGGAACAGCGCCGCCGGCGTATCCGACAACCGGCTGATTACCGACCATACCGGCGTGACGCTCACCCTGGCCGCGCCGATCATTGGGCTCGCTGTGGGCGATGCGGTCAATCTTTACCCCGGCTGCGATCATACCCTGGCCACGTGCGAGGCCAAATTCGCCAATCACCTGAACTACGGGGGCTGGCCGCACATCCCGCTCAAGAACCCATTTAACCTCCAGACCCTGTACTGATGGACGCGCAAGCCTTCGCCGATCAACTCCTCGAGCACATGCCCATGATCCTCCTGGTCATGGGCTGGGACGATTTGATCTATATCGCCATCCTGCTGGCGACCACGGCGCTTTCGATGGCGCTCGCGCCCAAGCCGCCGAAACCGATGCCGGCCCTGCTACAGGACTTCGACGTGCCGACCGCCGAGGAGGGGCGGCCGATTCCGGTGGTGTTCGGCACCGTAACGATCACCGGCCCGAATGTGGTCTGGTACGGCGATCTCGGCACCAAGGCGATCAAGAAGAAGGGCGGCAAGAAATGATGATCACGGTCGCCCACGCCCGCAGCCTCTACGGCAACAAGGGCTATTGCAGCCGCGGCATGCGAGCCTTCGCCGCTCGTCACAAGCTGGACTGGGGGAAGTTCCTGAGAGATGGAATCCCCGAAGAAGAGCTGCTCGCGACCGGCGACGACATGGCCCGGCAAGTGGTCGAGCATGCCCATAGAGTGGAGGCCGGCTGATGGGGGCGCTTGGCGGCGGCAAGCAGACCGTCGGGTATAAATACTACCTCGGCATGCACATGGCGGTCTGCCACGGCCCCGTGGATGCCGTCACCCAAATCACCGTGGGCGACCGCGTGGCCTGGTCCGGCAACGTCACCGGCACCCAGGACGTCGCGATCAGCGCCGAGAGTCTGTTCGGCGGCGAGAAGCGGGAGGGCGGCGTCTCCGGCACGGTGGGCTTCAAGTTCGGCGAGCCTACTCAAGCCCAGGATGCGTATCTCGCCGCCCAGCTCGGCGCGGACTGCCCGGCGTTCCGGGGCGTGCTGTCGTTCGTGCTCAAAAGGGTCTACATCGGCAACAACCCCTATCTCAAGAACTGGGCGTTCAAGATCAAGCGCTTGCCGGCGAAGGGTTGGTACGACGCCAAGCGCGATATCGGCGGCCACGCCAACCCGGCGCACATCGTTTACGAGTGCGTGACCAACGGCGAATGGGGCATGGGATACCCCACCTCCGCGCTCGATGACGCGAAAACCAAGGCCGTCGCCGACACCCTGCACGCCGAGGGCTTCGGCCTCTCCCTCATCTTCAACCGGCAAGGTCCGATCCACGAATTCATTCAGCAGATCCTCGACCACATTGGTGGAGTGTTCCGGCTGAACCAATCCACGGGGCTTTTCGAGATCAAGCTGATTCGGGACGATTACGCCCCGGAGAGCTTGCCGCTCCTGAACGAATCGAACGTCGCCTCCCTCGACAGCTACCAGCGGGCCGCCTGGGGCGAGACGGTCAACGAGATCGTGCTCCAGTACACCACGGCCGACGAAAAGGATACGGCCATCACGGTCCAGGATCTCGGCAACATCCAGATCCAGGGCGGCGTAGTCAGCGAGACGATCAGCTATCCCGGCATTCGCGATGACGGCATCGCCCAGCGGGTAGCAATGCGTGAACTGAAGGCCCGGTCGACCCCGCTCAGCCGGATCCGGTTGACGGTCAACCGCCAGGGCTGGAATCTCCGAGCCGGCGACGTGTTCCGGTTTTCCTGGGACAAGCTCGGGCTGTCCGAGGTGGTTTTTCGGGTCGGCCAAGTCCGGGGCGGCACGCTCCAGGACGGCAAAATCGCGATCGAGGCCGTCGAGGACGTCTTCGGCTTGCCGACCAACACCTACGCCGCGCAGCAGCCGGTCGGCTGGACCAGCCCGAACAACGCGCCGGCCGCGGCGCCCTACCGGCTGGTGTACGAAGCTCCGTATTGGGACATGGTCCGGGCCTTCGGCGAAGCCGACGCCCAGGCGCTGCCGGCGGACGCCGGCTATCTGGTGGCCGCGGCGGTGCGCCCGTCGTCCGACGCCATCAACTTCAACCTGCTGACCCGCACCGGCGCGAACGCCTACGAGGAGCAGGGTTCCGGCGATTTCTGCCCGACGTGCACCCTGGCCGCGGATCTCGACCCAGAGGTCAGCAGCACGATTAACGTCGAGGGCGGCACCGACATGGAGGACGTGGCGATCGGCGACTATGCCGTGATCGGCGGCACCGAATGGGTGGCCGTAACCGCCATCAATACCGGCGCCGGCACGGTGACCGTCGACCGGGGCATCCTGGATACGGTGCCGACCGCGCACGCCGCCGGCACCCGGATGTTTTTTCCGTATCAGCTCAACGGCTTCGATCAGACCGAGTGGTTGGACGGCGAGACGGTCGACGCCAAGATTTTGCCGATAACAGGGCTTGGCGCTCTGGCCGAAGGATCGGCTCCCGCGGACAGCCTGACCATGGATCAGCGCCAGGCGCGGCCGTATCCGCCTGGCAATGTGAAGGTCAACGGCGCAGCGTACCCCGTGGCGATTACCGGCACGCTCAGCCTGACCTGGTCGCATCGGGACCGCTTGCAGCAAACGGCCGGGTTCACCAAACAGGACGCCGGCAACGTCGGGCCGGAGTACGGCGTCACTTACATCTTGCGCCTCTACGACGAGACCGACACGCTGCGGCGGACCGTGAATCTGTCCGCTACCAACTATATCTGGTCAGTCGAGGAAGCGGATTGCGGACTCGGACGGCTGAACGCCCATGTCCGATTCGAGCTGGAATCCGTCCGAAGCGGACTTGCTTCTTTCCAGAAACACAGCGTCGAATTCGACCGTGCCGGCTACGGCTTGCACTATGGCAACTATTACGGAGGTATCTGATGGCATCGACCGAGCCGCGCAGCGGACTCAAATACGCCTGGGGCACCGGATTCAACGGCTGGGGGGCGGACATGGACGCCAACCTGCTTTTAATCGGCCGCTTCGGGTTCCATCTCAGCATCAAGGATCGCGACTTGACCGTCCCACCCGGCACGCCGATCACCGGGGACACCTATATCTGCGCCGCCGGCAGCACGGGCGATTGGGCAGGCAAGGACGGGCAGGTGGCGATCTACGACGGCTCGGCCTGGCAGTTCGGCGCGCCGCGGATCGGCTGGGTAGCCTACATCGAGGACGAAGAAAAGCTGAGCGCCTACAAGGCGGCGGGCTGGAGCGCCGGGGTGGCGATATGAGCGCGAAGACCAATTACGCCGAGAACAAGATCATCGATTGGCTGTTCCGCGGGCAAGCCCTCACGCCGCCCGCAACCTGGTACGTCGGCCTGTTCACCAGCAATCCAAGCGATGCCGGCAACGATGGCGTGGAGGCCTCGGGCGGGAATTACGCCCGTGTCGCCGTGGCCAACAACCTGACCAACTGGGCCGGCACCCAGGGCGCCAGCACGACGACGGCCTCGAGCGGGACCAGCGGCACGACCTCGAACAACGTGACCGTCATGTTCCCCACGCTGACAGGCAACATCGGCACGGCCGTGGGATTCGGCTTGTGGGACGCTCCGACCGGCGGCAATCTCTGGATCGCGGGCGCCCTGACCCAATCGAAGCCGCTCCTGACCGGCGATACGCCGGAATTCCCGCCCGGCACTTTGCAATACCAGGAGGATGACTGATGACCACGACCGTTAAAGTTTTCAAATCGACCGACACCGGCGCCCCCGCGTTAACCGGGCAGGCGGGCTCGCTGCTCGCGCTGCTCAATGCCGTGCTGGTCGACGGCTACAACGCCGGATCGGTGACTTCCCTCACGCGGAGCGGCTCGATCGCCACGGCGACCCGAGCCGGGCACGGGTTTCAGAACGGCGATTGCGTTCTGATCTCGGGTGCCGATCAGGCGGAATACAATGGCGAATTCTACGTCTCGAACGTCACCGCCAACACCTTCGATTTCACCGTCTCCGGTACGCCCGCGACGCCCGCGACCGGCACGATCGCGGCGAAACGGGCGCCGGCCGGGTGGACCAAGCCGTATTCCGGAACCAATTTGGCAGCATACCGGCAGGGCGGCGGCAATCAGCTCTATTTGCGGGTTGATGACACGGGCACGACCACAGGGCGCGTGGTCGGCTATGAATCGATGTCGGACGTGAATACCGGGACAAGTCCTTTCCCGACCAATGCGCAGGTATCTGGGGGGCTTTATTGGAATAAAAGCAATTCGTCAGATGGCACGGCCAGGCCCTGGATCATCGTCGCCAACGAGAGGTTAGCTATCCTGCATGTAAACGGTACCAGTTCGGCTGCGGCAACGGATGCGGCGATCATGCTATTTGGTGATTTCAAGAGCTATAAAGTTGCGGACGCCTTCGCCACCCTGATCATAGGAGGTACGTCATCAACCGTGACATCGAACAATGTTATGCGAAGTTTGAGTGGCGGGATGACAAGCCCAACCACCGGGCATTTTGTCGCTCGCAGTTTCACGCAAATCGGTGGCTCGTTGGCGATAACCAAGCACAGCGACTTCATCAAGTCGAATAATGTTACCTTGATGGGGGGAGGCGGGATAGCCTACCCTAACGGCCCGGACGCTGGCTTATACCTGGCGCCACTCTGGATCACCGAGGTGACTGGGCCTCATCTCCGTGGTGAGATTGTCGGATTATGGAACCCTTTGCATCAAACGCCGCTGCAGCATGGAGACACGTTTCAAGGGGCGGCCGGGACACCGCTCGCCGGACGGACGTTTTTGGCGTTGAATATGTATTCCACCAACCAAGCAATGATCGAGATCAGCAATACGTGGGAGTTTTAATATGGCTGATCTGGGTGCTATTGGTTTTACACACAGTTCGCCGGACTCCGTACCATTATTTGATCCTCCGTTATCCGGTGGTCGGCTCAACACTAGCGTGTATTCCCGAAGCTGGACCCTCCCAGTGGGCGGCAACGGAACGTTGCGGGGCATCGTTAAACAGGCGGGGATCCCGGTTTCTGGCCGATGGGTGCGAGTGCACGAGCGCACTAGCGGTTTGTTGATCAGCCAGGCCCGGAGTGATTTGAACGGGGAATTTGTGTTTGGAGGTCTCAACGACGGCCATACGTATTACGTGATCGCCTTCGACGATCTCAATCAGGCCCCGGACTTCAACGCCGTGATCTTTGACCAGCTGACTCCGGTATGAGCTATACCCCGCCCGCCGGCAACGCCATTGTTTGCGATTTTCAGGGCAGCTACATCCCGCCGGCTGGCAACGCCGTCGTGCTGGAATTCGGCGCCGGAGGCGGGCAAACCGGGCTGGCGGGGTTGGCAGCAGCCTCTGCCTTGGCCCAGGCCACCCTCTCCGTCCGCCGCTCGCTGGCGGCTGCCGCAGCCGGTATCAGCCTGCTCGCCGGCACCCTGGTGACCCCGATTCCGCTGCCGTTGGTTTGCACCACGGCATCCCGTAGCCGGCTTTCGGTCAGCTTGCCGGTCCGACGACCGATGACCGGCGTTTCTGTCGGCAGAAGTACTGCGTCAGCAAAACTGTATTAGTCGATCTGCGGGCCTTCCGGCCATTGATGCAAAAACGCCAACGCCGCTTGACGGGCCGCCTCGATCCGCTTGGGCTTGCCGCCCCAGGTGGCCACCAGCTCGGCGGCCGTGACGGGGCCGCATTTGGCCGGTCCGAAATCGATTCTGTCCTCAGGCGCCAGGTCTCGGGTGCCGCGGCTTGAAACGAACCTGACAACCAGCCCATGCCCCCCCTTGGTCAAATAAAACTCCCCGATATCGGCATCGGCGAGCACAAGAAAGTTAATTTCCGACATCCCCATTCTCCCACGTCAATTTTTTTCTGTTGTCGCGGCAGGTTTTGCCGTGGATCGCGTCAGTTTCTGACGCGGCTATCTTTCTATCCCTCCGCAAACCCGCATTTCTCCGTATGGCACGCGGATTGCTTATGTCGATTTACGCGGATTTCCGCGGACACAACTCAATGGGAGAAAGTCTATGTCAAAACAACAAAAAGGGTTCACGCTCATCGAGCTCATGATCGTAGTGGCGATCATCGGTATTTTGGCGGCCATCGGTATTCCGGCGTATCAGGATTACATGAACCGCTCGAAGGTCAGTGAGGCAATGGCTGCGGCTGCCGCCTGTAAAACAAGCGTTGCCGAGTATGCCGCAGCAAACGGTACGCTGCCGGACAGCGCCGATACCGCAGGGTGCGGCAGCACGGCAACCAAGTATGTTGCGGCGATCGCGGTTTCCGATGGCATCATCAGCGTAACCCTCCAAAACGTAGCTGCCGGGGCGAACGGTAAGAAACTGATTCTTTCGCCAGCCAAGGACGCGGCCGTATCCGCCGCCGCCGCTGATGGGGATACTATCCTCGGGTGGCACTGCGGTACGGATGCCGCCGCAGCCGATTACAAGTTTTTTCCGGCGAGCTGTCGTCAGGCCGCCCTTGGCGGTGGCGCCTAATCCCCTGCTAAGTTAGTAGGCTCCAAAGCCCCTCACCCGAGGGGCTTTTTTAATGCACTGGCAGTCATAAATCTTCCAGCTCCTGCCGCTCCACCTCTCCGAGCGCGCCGCCGATGGCGATAAGGCGGGTTTTGTCCTCCGAAGTGAGACGGCGGTACCGTTCCAATAGTGTCAATTCATCCGGTTCCGGCGCGTAGTCAGCTCCTGTCTCTGGACCGTTAAACCCGTCCTTCAAGCTCACCAACGTATCTGCATCTCGTAGGCGTGGATCAGGTCATCCCACTCTTCCTGTTTTTGCTCCAAGAACGCCGCGCCGTCTTCGTTTCCATTGGCGCGAACCCGCTCCGGGTTGATGTGTTGAGGTAGGCGGCAACCCGGTCGAGTCGGATGCAGACCATTTCTCGGTGCTGATCTGCATAGGGCATAACCCCAATGCAGGTCCCCAATCTACGCTTCAGCTAACGCTCAAACAGGCCATCTTCTTCCCGAACACGTCGGAAATAGGCTTCAGCGGAACGACGTCTCGCCCTTGCTCGTCTTTGTCTACAGGTAGTCGGTCGGGAATCCCTTCCAAATTAGGTACTATTCAGGCGAGCTTTAAATGCATCTACGATTCACTCCGTTTTAAGTCCTCGAAGGCTTTGGCAGCAGCAACCAGACGTGCCCTATCGTCCGGGTCGAGCCCACGGAAGATTGCCAGCAATGTTGTTTCATCCTCCGGTGCATAGATATCCTTCTGCTTGCCGATGTTGATTTCCTTTCTTACATCTAAAGGACGCCAGCGCTCAAGCAAGCCGTCTGGCTTTGTCAATCGATAGCCCCCAAGGTTTCCATCAAGCAGAGACTCCATGGTAACCGGGTCGGTCTCTACGCACCGCAATCCGCCTGTCGATGTCGAAGTGAGTAGTGCAACCGTTTCGCTTCCAATCGGTCCAGCCAATATTTCGGCACGTTCAAAATCGATGACATCGCCATCATCTAAGAAAAATTGATCTTCCCGGCGCAGCACCAAAGCGTTCCGAACTCGATCCGTTACCAAAAAAACCACCCACGACAACGGGTGATCTTTTAAGAGGATTTTTAGTCGTCCGGCTATTTCATGGTCCGAATAGAAGCGCTGCATCCAGTAAGGAGCGCCGCGACAGCAGACCAACCAATCCAGGTTTATACCTTCGATTATTCCGAGACGCCGGAGCACCTCGAACCGCGGAGGTTGGCCTTTTACCAGTCGATGACCTGTGCCGTCGCTGAGGCCCAGGCTGTTCGCCCAAGGCGTTTTATCACGTCCGTTGATGATATAGAGCAGATTAGATAAGAAATCGTTATGCATTTAAGGCTTTTTATTTCTTGAATAATTCCATATGTGGAATTAAAGTTTGTATCAATTCCAATAACGGAATTTCACGTAATTTCACCGGGCTGAGTAAAAGATGACTGACGCATCACAGAAATTCAAGCTGCCATCGCCGAAAAAGATGATTGTTGTAAGAGTCGATAACGAAATTCATGCGAAGGTCTGCAATTTGGCGACGAGAGAGTTTAGGTCTCCGAATCAGCAGACAGCGCAGTTGATCCGTGAGGCTCTGATCTCGCGCGGAGAATTGGCGAAGGAGGAATCGTAACCATGCTCGTCGATCTCCAGATTGCCGTCATTAATCAAGACAAAGACGCGGTGCAAGCCCTTATCAATGAGATCGATCGGCGCACTGAAAACGAAATGTTTCGGCGAGCTGGCGAGCATTTCGGGTTCAAGACCGTAGAAGCCTACGGACGACGCATCGCCAATCGAGCCGATCTGTGCCCCATTTTTGGGTACGCTGACGAATCGGGGCTCCGAAAAATCACGGAAAGGTACGATTTGGAAACCTACAAGCTGACTGCCTACGGACAGGATTTCCGCAGGCTCTTGGCTGAGGAGCTGGGGCTCTCGAAGTACAACAACAAAGCGACCTTCGTCAGCTGGTCGGTTTTCCTGATGGCTGGAATGGAGTCCACCACCAAAGAGGCAGAGCAGATCAAGCTCTACTTGCTTAAATCTGAAAGGGCCGGACGTATCGCTTCCGGAGCTGTCGACATCATTAAGACGCAAGACCGCAAGATCGAGAGAGCGTCGAAAGTCGTCTCGATGATCTGCCGAGCAGATCGGATCGCGGATAAAAACCTTAGGCAAAGAACACTTGAGCACATCGACGATGTGCTGGACGGTGCCCTGAAGATACCGAAGCAATCGGAGATCTTCCAGGCAGAGGCATAAGAGTGGCCCATCCGGGACTGTCATCCCGGACAGGCCAATGAGACGACTGGCTTTCTGCATTTGCCTTTTCTGTGTCTCGGCTTGGAGCGTAGCACGCTCCAGGCCGCAAGGATAAGCCGTCGTCTCCAAATTCGAAATGAGAAAACCAGGAGACGAATCTCATGTTGACGCCTTTAGAACTTGCCATTCACCAGACCGGTGCCGACCACAAGGGCGGCATCAAGGATCTCTCTCAAAAGATGGCGGTCTCGTATTCGACGCTGGCCAACAAGCTGAATCCGGCATGCGAGGGGCACCGCCTCAGTATTCACGAAGCGCTTTCGCTGATGCTGATCACTCGGAACTTCAGCATCCTCCACGTGCTTGCCGACGAGTGCGGCTTTGTGCTGACCCCGAAGGGCGAACCCAACAATTCCGGCGATCAGGCGCTATTGGAGGCCTACGGAAAGGTGCATGCGGAGAATGGCGACATCGCCAAGGCGCTTTTGGCCGCCCTGGAAGACGGCCGGTTCACGCCTAAGGAAATCAACAACATTACCCGTGAAGTGCACGAAAACGTCGAGGCGTTGCAGGCGTTTCTTCGGCGCGTGCGCGGACTTTGCCCGACCTCGGCCGAGTAGCCGCCGTGACCGTCGTCCAACTCGTTTCGCCGAACACCCACTGGCTTCCGGCTTACCGCCGCCGCGAGTGGCTGGAGCCGGGCGCCAACATCCAGGTCGGGCGGTATTCCGCCGCCTACCACGTTAACCGGGTGGGCGACGATTACGAGTGCGGGATTTCGGCGCGCTCGCCATCGACCCTGAGCTCTCACCATCTGCGATTCATGGCCGCGGTCTACCCCTACGACGTGGAGCTGTATCTGCGGGTGCCGAATCTTCTGCTGATCGTCCGCGCGGTGGAGATCCGGTCTGATCGGCCCGAGCGGGCCCTGCTCGAAATCGTCGACATCGGCGCGCACTCGACCGCGCGGCCAGTGCGCAAGGCTTAATTGCATCAGGAGGCTATATGGAATCTCGAAAATCCGAAAAAGCCGTGAATCTATCCGTCGACGCGATCATGGCGGAGCGGTTTTCCGGCGAGAAGTATCCAGGCGCGACGCCGCGCAGCGAGGAATACAAGGCCGGCGTGCGCTCGGCGCTGGAGTACCGCATCAATAATCGGCCTCAACCGCCCATGCCGTACCCGGTCGGTACCGCCCAGGCCGATGCGTATTTCGCCGGTCAGGACGACGGGCATTGGCTCTGGCGCCGGCTCCAGGAGCAGGCGTCATGAGACAGGTTTTCGAACGCTACCTAACCTATGATGAAGAAAAGCAGCTTTTCAAAACCGTCGACCGCCGCGCGGGGCTCTTGCCGAAGCGCGACGCGGCCTGGCTGAGGCTGCTCAGGCATACCGGGATCCGGGTGACGCCGTTGTCGAAATTGACCGTGTTCGACGCGAAGCAGGCGCTGAAGTCCGGTTACCTCCAGATCCGCGGCGAAACCAACAAGCGCGGCCGGGAGCACAAGATTTATCTGAACGTTTCGGCTCGGAAGGCACTGAAAGAGCTGCTGTCGGTCCGCGCGGAGCAGGGCTTCGCGCCGCGGCCGGACGAGGCCTTGATCATGTCGGGGCGCGGCCATGGGATGACCGTCCGCCAGTTTCAGAAACGCATGCGCTACTGGGCGAGGGAAGCAGGGCTTCCTGAGGACCGGGCCGCAAGCCCGCACTGGCTCCGCCACACCCTGGCGAAGCGCATCATGAGTCAAAGCACGGCCCGCGATCCGCGCGGCATCGTGCAAGCCGCATTGGGCCACAAGAGTCTCGACTCGACGGCCCTCTACACCCTTCCCGATCGGGAAGACATCCATCAAGCCTTAGAGGAGGTTGCCTAATGTTCACCATTATTTATAACGCGCCGTGGTTTTTGCTGCTGTTCGTCGGCTTCGTCATCGGATTGCTCTATTACGCCCTGGGCGTAGGGGTGCTGTTGTGGATGGACAGCGTATTCGTCTGGTTTTCGAAGCGCATGGAGGCCAGGGGCTCGTTCTTCGGCGCGCTGCTGCTGGTCTCGCTGTGGCCTCTGACCATCCTGGCGTTCTGTCTGTCGCACCGGTTCAAGGTTTGGCGGTATGGCGTCGACCGCTACGCGCCGAAAGCGGCGTAGGCGCTGCCCGAGCTGCCGGCGGTGGAACGAGTCGGGCAAGAAGTGGTGCCGTTGGTGCCAGTCGAGCCTGGCTCGCGCCAAGCCCTGGAAGATGACGGCCGGGCGGGTGCGCTACATCCATGCGCTGGCCGGCCGCAAGGGGCTGGACGAGGAGATTTACAAGCATCGCCTGAAAAACCTGACCGGGCGCGAGCACTGCACGCAGTTGAGGAAGGCGGAGTTCGAGGCGTTCGTGAAGGGGTTGGAGGCATTGCCAGATCGTGCGTGATAGGGCTGGAAGCGAAGGCCGATGGCAAATGAGGAGCGCCCGCGCTGGCCAACCGTGGTGCTGACGGAGAAGGCGCCGGACCGGGAGCGGGTGAATCTCTCCAGGCTGCCGGCGGAGAAGAAGCGCTCGGCTTGGGCCTGGATGCAGCGGGAAGAACCGGAATTGGCGGCGTTCCTGAAGAGCGAGGCCGCGCAGGTGCTGATTAAACGATGTAACGGGGAGGTGTTCCTTGAATTCGACGAAACCACAACGGGCGGTTGAGCTGCTGCGCCAGGCCGCCGCGACTATCGAGCAGCGCGGGGCGGAGCGGGATCAGCCGCAAGGCGAGCGGTCCATGTGCCGCGCGGTCGAGGCCTTCAACGCGCTGACCGGGCACGCGATCACGGAGCCGCAGGGCTGGCTGTTCATGGCAGTGTTGAAGATGGCCCGCGCGACCGCCGGCAATTACCAGCCGGACGATTGGGTGGACGGGGCGGCGTACATGGCGCTGGGCGCGGAGAGCGAGGAACGGATCGATGCCGAGCTGGACGAGATCGGCCGGCAGTTCGCGGAGCGTTGGATGCACCGTCCGTCATGCCTGTTCGCCGGCAGGTCGATCAGAGACGACGATGCGTGCGGGTGCACGCTGAAGAAGCAGTAGAGAGGCTGAAATGGATAGCTACACGATCACCGAAGAAGACATCGCCCGCTACGAGCGCGAAAAGGCGGATAGGGTCAGGCAAGGGCAGCAGCTTTACGCAAAGATCAAGCGATCGAGCAAGTATTCCGCTCAGAATGACTGGGCGAAGGCCGAGCCCCAGCGCTGGGGCGGTTTTCCCTTCCCGGTTTATATCGAGCCCGGCGATCCGGCCGGCTATGTCGTCCATGGCGGACCGGGCGGCCAATACCGGTTGAGCGATGTGAATCTCTATGTCGTCGAGAACGGCCTGGAGATGAAGATTTCGTGATGCTCATCCCCACGCGGCCGGGGCCGCAGGATGCGAACGGCCGCCGGAGGCGCACGATACGCGTATCTCTATCCTCCCATCTTGGCCGCTGTTCGCGGCGGCCGTCTTTTTCGGAGAAACGGACATGCAATCGTTGAAAGACGTGATTTTGAATACGTTGAAAAACGCCGAAACGCCGGTGAGCAGAAGCCTGATTTTCGAACGGAACCGGGATTATTTCGCGTCGATTCCAGCGCCTAAGGCGCTGAACAATATCTCGAAAGAACTCCACTTACTGGCTGAGGAAGGTTTCGTCGAGAACGAGATTCAGCGGCCGACCGGCATCGTAGCCTGGAAGCTGAAGATGCCGCCGGCCGACGCGGCGCTGGCTCGGGACGTCGCGGCGAAGGAGGCGGAGACAGCCGAGGTCGATCTGGCGATCGCGCAAGCCTCAGAGTGCCCGCTCAAGGACGCGAGGGCGTTTGTCCGCCAAGTCGAATTGGTCGAAGGGCTATCGAGCCCGCCCGATCCGGAGCGATTCGAGAAGCTCAAGCTGCTGGACGTACAGCTCGACGCCCTGGCGCGGACGGTAAATCAAGAGCCCGTCGAGGTCCCGCCGATCGCCGATCTCGACATCAAGCTGAAAGTCCTTTACCGCCTGTCGCCCATGCTCGCCGGAGACATCGGCCAAGTGCTCGACTCGATCCGCGACGATCTCATCACGTTCAACGAATTGCGGTCGTAGCCATGGAAAGGCCCGCGTACATCGAAACCGATCTCGGAACGGAAAAGCTGTGCACCCGCTGCGACGAATACTGGCCCGCGGACGAGGAGTTTTTCTATCTGGCGAACAAGAAACGGGATGGCCTGCACTCGTGGTGCAAAAGTTGTTACCTGGAGTGGAAGCGGGGTCGCTACCTGGAAAGGAAGCGCTTGTCCGTTCCGATGCCGGTTCCGGCTTTGGTCCAGGCGGCGGCCTCGGCGGTGTCCGCCCATGCGTAAACCCGATCACGCACTCCGGAGCGCCGAACAGGCGCTCCTCGCGGCCATCGAGCAGATTGCCCTGGACCATCGGCTCACCGAGGCGGAAGTCGTCGAGATCCTGCTGAAGGATGCGGCGGAGCGGGCGGGGATGATGGTCCGGACCCGAAACCAAGGGGGATAGAGATGAAAGCAGACAAATGGGGAACCCCGGCCCAGCAAAAACGCTTCGAGGCGGGATGGATGCCGGCGAAAGAGCGAAAGTTCAAAGCAAACGACAGAGACCGCCGATGCGGCAATTGCGGGAATGAAAATATCAATTTCCAACTGGCATCGGCACCTAGTAACTGTGAGCACCTCGGAGTGGCCACCCGTCCGAGTGCGGTCTGCAACCATTGGCGGGAGAAATAGATGGACTACAGCGAAATGAATGTGCAGCAACGGGCCGCGTATCTGATGGCGAAAGGCGTTGAGGCGAAGCTGGACATTGATCCAAACGCACTGGCGCCTGGTTACGCCGCGCATGTGATTGGCGTTGGGAAACTGCCGTGCGGCTACCACCAGAGCGAACAGGCCGCAATTGATGCGGGCACGGCCTGGCTGCGCGAGAAGGCCAAAGGATAAATAGGATGTGCACAGAATCCCATTTCGTGATTGCTGGGCATTTCGTGTGCCAGCGCAATCCAGTATCCAATACGGCGGCCCAGCGTTGGATTCCAGCGTTTTCGAGGGAACGAGCCGAACAGATCATCGACGAACTCAAGCGTGGCTGCTATCCCGCATTTTGTCCGCAGTGTGGCAAGAGAATCCAGGGGAAAGGGATTTACACCGAGATCCGGGAAGTGTGAATCCAACTAGCTTTTGATGGGGGAATAACGCGATGGAACCGAACGACGTCATCTACTGCAGCCGCGTGCTGCCACGGGCCATGCGGATCATGGAGCTGCTCCAAGGGGGGGCAACCGAGGCCGAGATCCGGGTGAAACATTTCGTAACGCCCGAACATATCCGGTCGGCGCCCGATCTTTGCCAGGCGGCGGTCAGGTTCGATCTCCGGCTGACGGACGGCGCAGCCAGCGTGCCAGTCGGATCGTTCGTCTCTCACCTTGGGTTCCAGCATGCCTGCGAGACGGCGCTCCGGCGATACAGGGGTTTGTTCGATGAATTGGAGCTGCCGTCATGGGAGCTGACCGACGGCAGACAGCGAATCAAACTGGCCGAGCTGAAACGGATCATCCGCGAGAGGCGGGAGAAAGCCGCCGGAAAGAGAGCGAAAACGAAGCGGAAATAGCGGGCTCAAGATCCGTCGCTGCCAGGCGACGAGCCGCTACATTAAGAAGAGGCCAATCCGGCCGGATAACGCGGAAAGAAGAATGAGCACGAATAGCACAACAGCCAATGTAAAACCCTGTCCCTTTTGCGGCGCCCCGGATCCGGCGATCGACGAGATCGACATCGGCGTTTTTGCTCTTGTTTGCGAAGGCTGCGGAGCCATCGGCCCGCACCCGGACGAGTCATGCCCCCCGGAGCGGGCGATAGCGGAATGGAACCATCGGGTGTAGCGCCATGGAAAAACGATACGGACCGGCCGAATGGGAGCTCGTTCAGGCCTATCTGAACGACGCGCGTTTCGATTTTCCCGACAAGCCCGGCGACTACCTCCGGGGCGGGCGCTGCCCGAACTGCGGCAAGAAGGAGCTGTGGATCTCCAAATCGCACCCATGGGTGCTGCGCTGCTCGCGGCTGAACAACTGCGGGTATGAAGAGACTAGCCGGGAGCTGTACCCGGAGCTGTTCGATAACTACACCAGGCGGCACCCGCCGACGCCCGAGAACCCGAAGGCGACGGCCGACGCCTATATGTCGCACAATCGCGGGTTTCCCCTGGAGACGGTCGGCGACTGGTACGAGCAGGGCCACCACCGCGACCGCGAGAGCGGCATCACCTACGAAACCGTCCGTTTCTGGCTGGACCCGGAGCGTACCCGCTATTGGGAGCGGCTGATCGACCGCAAGAAGGGCGACGGCCAGCGGGTGCATTTCGGCGGCAAACGCAAGACCGACGGCACCGTGGTCCGGGGCGAGTGGTGGACGCCGCCGGGGCAGGAGATCCACGTCGGCGACGAGGTGTATCTGGTCGAGGGCATCTTTCACGCGATCGCCTTTCACCTTTCGGGCTATAAAGTGGCCGCCTTGCTGATGGCCGGGAATTTCCCGGAGGAGCACATCGCGCCCTACCTAGGCTGGTCGATCAAGTGGCGGATCGCCCTGGACGACGACAAGGCCGGCCACAAGTACATGCGGAGCCACCGGGAGAAGCTGAAAGGGCTGAACGAGTCGGCCGAATGCGTGCTCTCGGGGACCTCGAAGGATTGGGACGATATCTACCGGCTCCAGAAGCTGAACGATCAGTTCCTGCGCGAGGCCCTGTTCCGCGGCCGGCTGTTCGCGGCGGAAACCATTACCCGGAAATGCTGGGTATTCCACCAGTGGCGGGCGCTCCGGGTGTTCGTGCTGCCGTTCGAGGGGAAGCTCTATTCGTGCGAGGTGGGCGATACGCTGGCGGCCGCGCTAGTCCACGACGGCATCACCATCGCGCACCCGAATTCCTTCGAGCTGTTCGGCGCGCACTCGAGTATCGTGCCGATCTCCAATTGCGTGCCGGAGTTCCTCTATACCGAACGCAACCGGCTGACGGCTGAGATAGCCTATTTCTTCCGCGTGGAATACTCGAGCAACCAGCCCGCGGTGCAGATCGCGCTATCGGGCTCCGCCATCGAATCGGCGCCGTCGTTCAACAAGGCCCTGCTGGTGACCGCCGGCAGCGCCACGTTCGACGGCAAGCCTAGCCATTACAAGATCATCCGGGAGCGCTGGTTCAAGCGAAAGTCGCTGGAGGTGGAAACGGTTCCGTTCGTCGGTTACGACAAGACGACCGGGGCGTATCTGTTCCAGACCTTCGGCTTTTACCAGGGGCGCGAGATGATGCCCAACGAACACGGCTTTTTCGAGCAGCCCAAACCGATCAAGTCGGGCTTCAGGGGTTTTTCAATCGCCCGCGGGTCGGACGATTTCAAAACCGATTGGTTTCCCGATTTTCTCAAGGTGTTCCACTGGAACGGCGTGATGTGCCTGACCTTCTGGTTCGGATCGCTGTTCGCGGAGCAGATCCGGGGGCTGCAGAAGAGCTTTCCGTTCCTGGAAATAACCGGCGAGCACGGGACCGGCAAGTCGACGGTCATCGAATTCCTTTGGAAGCTGATGGGCCGCGACGATTACGAGGGTTTCGACCCGAGCAAGGCGACCTTCGCCGCGAGGGCCCGGGCGTTCAGCCAGGCCTCGAACATGCCGGTGGTGTTGATCGAGTCTGACCGCGAGGCGCCCGGCGCGAAAGCCCGGATGTTCGACTTCGAGGAACTGAAGACGGCCTACAACGGCCGCGCGATACGCTCGGTGGGCGTGTTCAACCGCGGCAACGATACCGAGGAACCGCCGTTCCGGGGATCGATCGTGATCGCCCAGAACGCCGAGGTGGACGGAACGCCCGCGCTCCTCTCCCGCATCATCCAGTGCCATTTCACCAGCCGGCACTTCAACGAGGAAACCCGGCGCCTGGCGCCGCGCTTCGAATCGGCCACGGTGGACGAGATGGCCGGATTCCTGCCGCGCTGCCTCAAGAAGGAGGCCGAGATTCTGAAGCTCTACCGGGAGCGGCTGCCGGTGTATCAGGAGTTCTTCAGCGGGAAGGAGGTGAAGGATCAGCGCATCATCAAGAACCACGCGACGCTGATGGCATTGGCCGAGGCCATGTCTTTGGGCATCCCGGAGCTGACGCAGGAGATGCTGGACCAGCTCGCCGAGCACGTATACCTCCGCGCCGTCGACCGCCAGCAGCGGCTGAACGCGGATCACCCGATCGTCCAAGGCTTCTGGGAAACCTACGAGCTCTTGAACGTGCAGATGCGCTACGCCAGCGAGGGATTCGCCGGCCGCCCGGAGGAGATCCTCAACCATTCCTACGACGAGGGCATCATCGCCATCAACCTGAAGCATTTCGACCAGGTGTGCGCCGAGCACAAGGTCGAGCGGATCCCGACCGCGGAACTGAAGAAGTACCTATCGGGCAGCAAGACACATAAGTTCCTGGAGCAGAAGAACGTGAAAAGCAAGATTTTGCAGAAAACCCTGTGGTGTTGGGTGTTTAGGGCGGGGAAGGAGGGGCGGTAGTGGAGAAGATTTCTGTTTGCATCGGCTGCGGCTGCGACGATCTTGACGCCTGCGAGGATGATTTCGGCGATCCGTGCTATTGGCTGGTCGTCGACCGCAAGGCCGGCGTCGGGGTCTGTTCGGAATGCCCGGGTGCGGTTGATCGGTGGAGCAAAGGGGACCGACAAGTTCGAGCCAACTTGAACGCTATACCTGCCTCGCCCGAAGCGGATGAGGGGGCACAGAGATGAAATGCAGACCTGAGCTGGATAGCGAAGAGGCTTGGAGAGCCTTCCTTGAAAGCGCGGATGAGCAACAGTGCTACGATGCTTTGGACAAGGTATTTACCCTGGCTCATTCGTTTGCTGGAGAGCCGAAACAGCGCCTCCTCAAGTTTTTTGAAGACGGCGATGCCATCTATACCAGGAGATTCGGCTCATGTTGGGCGCCGTTTTGAGGGGATGTACTCCATGAAACGCAAATGCAAATTCTGGACTCCGGAAGAAGAAGAGCAGCTCCGCACGCTCTACCCGGATACGCCAACCAAGGATCTCGCGAAGCGGTTCGGCCGCACCCTGGGGCAGGTATATCGAAAGGCCAACAAGATGGGGCTCAACAAGAGCGAGGTCTACCTCGCGAGCCCGCACGCCTGCCGCCTGCGCCGGGGCGACCATATAGGCGCGAAAACCCAGTTCACAAAAGGGCAAAAACCATGGAACGCCGGTATGACGGGACTCAAACCGAAAGGCCGCTCCGCCGAGACGACGTTCAAGACGGGCAATAAGCCGCACACGTGGAAGCCGATCGGAACCGAACGGATAACCGATGACGGCTACCTGCAGCGCAAGGTCTCAGATACTGGCTACCCGCCGCGGGACTGGGTCGGTGTTCATGTTCTGGTTTGGCAGGAACATCACGGACCGATACCGAAGGGATGCACGGTCGTGTTCAAGAACGGAAACAAACAGGATGTCCGCATCGAGAATCTGGAGATGATCAGCCGCCAGGAACTCATGCGGCGAAACACCATCCACCGGTATCCACCGGCGCTCAAAGAGGTCATCCGCCTGGCGGGGAAACTCAAAAGAACCATCGAGGATGCTCATGAAAAACAAGATTGAAGATCTTAGAAACCATCTCTTCGTCACCATCGAGTCGCTGCTCGATCCCGACAAGCCCATGGACATCGACCGCGCCAAGGCCGTCGCCGACGTCGCCCAGACGATCATAAATTCCGCCAAGGTCGAGGTCGATTATCTTCGGATGACCGGCGGGAAAGACGGCACCGGGTTCATACCAGTAGAAAAAGATGTCGAAGATCCTGGAAAGGCAAGCTCTTCCGATCGTTCCAGGCCGTTGGTTGGGGTGGTTAAGGGAGTCGGTAATTCATGACCCGCTACGCTGCCCAAACCGAGGTTAGTTCCGACAAAAGCCGCCTGGAAATCGAGCGGACGCTATCCAGGTACGGGGCTACAAGTTTCATGTATGCCCAAACCCAGGATCACGCTGTCATCGCATTCGAAATGATCGGCCGGCGCATCCTATTCAAGCTGGCCATGCCGAATAGGAAAGATAAGAAATTCACCCTTACGCCAACCGGCAGGTTTCGGTCTGCCACCTCTGCGGCCGAGGCTTACGAACAAGCCGTCCGGCAGCGCTGGCGCGCGCTCGCCCTTGTGATCAAGGCCAAGCTCGAAGCGGTCGAGTGCGGTATATCGGAGTTCGAAAGCGAATTTCTCGCCAACATCGTCCTGCCCGACGGCGGGACGGCCGGCGATTTCCTGATTCCTCAAATCGCGCGGGCATACGAAACCGGCGAGATGCCGAAGATGATTCCGTTCATCGAATGATGAGTGACGAAACTCAACTCGATCCAGGAATTCTCGCCCTGGTAAAGCTGCTCGCCCGGCAAGCCGTGCGCGAGTTTCTGCGGAGCCAATCCGCGGCCGCCGCGGCGGGTGAGAATTCCGTTCAAATCGCCTCCCCGTGGACGAGTAAGACAAAGGGAGGATCAGGATTGATCGACGTTCTGGCTTGCTCGCTGCAACTCGATCAGGTCGTGCAGGGCCTTCTTAGTCGCTCGGGTTTCGGCGATGAGCCTGTCCATGCGGCTTTTAATCCCGAACACCGCGAACGGCAGGACGAACCAGAGGATCGCGAGAACGACCAGGAAAACGAAGATGACAAATCCGAATCCGCCGCCAAGAAAATCAGCCACCATCCCCTCCTTTTTCCGCGTTTGTCGCGAATTTAGGTTTTGAAGTTCGGGACCGGTTGCCGCCGGTCCCAAAGACCCAGTCGATGTCGAGTTGACATCGACTGATTTTGAAATTCACCAGCCCAGAAAAGGTGAACCTTAATGAGTGTAGACCATCGAAGATCAAATCGCACGCCATTGACACGGGCGAAATTCCGGGCGTATGCTGCGTTCGCCGCTGTAAGTCCAGCGGCCGGGTTTGGCGACCCGGAAATTTCTCTAGGCGCGACAGCGCCATCGTTCATTCGTGGGCGCTTTTTTAGTGCCCGCGGTTCCTGTTATGGCGGATCGCGTGGGGAGACCTACGGGTCTGCCGGTGTCCTAGAGAGCCGGTTCGCCAACCCTGCGCGGTCCGTCACCCTATCGTTTGGCGACGAGGTGACGGCTCCTTCAATTCAATCTCTAGGAGTCTGTCATGACTAATCCGTTCCAAAGCGCTTCCGCGCCCACCGTTTTTAATTTTCAAGAAACCTTCCAAATTCGCGTCATCCTCGATGGGGAAGGGAATCCAAGGCTTGTCTTGGTCGATATTTGCGAGGCAATTGACTATAGCAATACAAGCAAAGCGACTGACCTCATCGATGAGGATGACCTAACAAAATTGGAGGTCATCGACTCGTTAGGACGTGCTCAAATGGTTTGGTGCGTTACCGAACCTGGCATGTATCAATTTCTCTGTTCGAGCCAGGTTCCAAAGGCCAAGCCGTTCAGAAAGTGGGTTTTTGGCGAGGTGCTGCCGAGTATCCGTAGGCTTGGTTATTACGGAAAAGTGGTTTCAGCCGCCGATCAAGCCAAGCTTGAGGCGCAACTCATGCGCTATCTCAAAGATCTTCAAGCCTGTAGGTGCGCCTTTTCATACCGGTTGATCGTCGACCGCATCAAGGTGATCTGCCGGCAGCTTGGCCAGCCTGTTCCGGAGATTACCCTGATCGGCAAAGACCCGAAACAAACGAGCTTGGAGGGCTTCTAACATGGCCACGCCCAACGATCTCATCCACGAAGCCCACCACCGTCTGCAGGCGGTCATCCGCCTGGCGGAAAGCGCCGACGACAACAAGCTGGAGTTCCTGACCGGGTACGACTTGTATTTGCTGCTGGAGCCGGTCGCCGAGCGCCTCGACGCCGCGCTGAATCCGCCGCCCAAGCGACGAAAGGGCGACGATCTCGTTACCATCGATTAGCCCGTAACCGCGTTTTGCCATCAGCCGAAGTTGTCCTGACTTCGGCTGACGCGGCCCCTTTGTGCCCAAAAACGGGAGACAAAACCCATGGATTCAGATTCGGAATCAGAGCTTCATCCCGGAATTCTCGCCCTCGTGAAGATACTCGCCCGGCAAGCCGTACGCGACTTTCTGCGGAGCCAATCCACGGATGGCGCCGCGGGTGAGAATTCCGTTCAAATCGCCTCATTCCAAAGCGAGCCCGCGCCCGCTAGGGTAAGCCGTTTGCAACCAGATCAGTCAACCCATGCGCACGGCGGCGTACCTCCGCTATAGCTCGGATCAGCAGCGCGACGCCTCGATCCGGGACCAGCTCCGCAACATCGAAACCTATTGCGATCGCCAGGGGTGGCAAAAGCCCCTGGTGTTCCAGGATGAGGCGGTATCCGGCGCCAGGAGCGACCGGCCGGGATATCGCGCGCTCATCAAGGCGGCGCGGGATCGGCAATTCGAGGTATTGCTGGTCGACGATCTCTCGAGGCTGTCGCGCGATCATATCGAGGCCGCCCAGGCCGTGCGCCTGCTCAAGTTCCTGGGCGTCCGTCTGATCGGCGTATCCGACGGGCTCGATACCGCGCGCAACGGCTACAAGCTCGAAACCGGCATGCGCGGCTTGATGGCCGAGCTGTATCTCGACGATTTGGCCGAAAAGACCCATCGCGGCCTGATGGGCCAGGCGCTCGACGGTTACAGCGCAGGCGGACTGCCCTATGGCTATGCGTCGGTCCACGACGGCCATGGTCATAGGCGTGTGATCCTCGAGGAGCAGGCCCAGTGGGTGCGCTGGATGTTCGATCGGTACATCCGGGGCCACTCGCCCCGCGCGATCGCCGCGGAGCTCAACGCGCTCGGCATTCCCTCGGCTCGCGGCAAAACCTGGTGTCTCACGGCGATTTATCCGGACGCCAAGCACGTCGGCATCCTCGGCAATCCGATCTACAACGGCCGACAAATCTGGAACCGCACGAAATGGATCAAAGACCCCTCGACCGGCCGGCGAAAGCGTATCCTGCGGCCGGAATCCGAGTGGGTCATCACCGAGCATCCTGAGTTGAAAATCGTGGATGACGATACCTGGAGCGCCGCGCGCGATCGCGCACTGAAGACGCGGGCCCGAACGGCTCGCCAGCGCGAAAACCTTCGGCGCGCCAGCATCAGCGGCGGCCGTGGACCGAAGTATCTATTCTCGGGATTGCTCCGCTGCGCCTGCTGCGGCTCGTCGTACGTCGTGGTCGATCGCTATCGCTACGGCTGCTCGGCTCACAAGGATCGCGGCTCGGCCGCCTGTTCGAATAGCATCAAAGTGCCGCGGTACGCGATCGAGCGGACGCTACTCGCGGGCATTAAAGAAGAGCTGCTGTCCGATCGGGCCTATCGGGCGTTCGAGTCTGAAGTCCGCCGCCTGCTGAAAACCGCGCAGCCCGACATCGGCGAAGCTCGCCGCGCCGCGGCAAAAGCGCAAGCCGAGGTCGACAACATCATCGGCGCCATCCGCCAGGGCATCATTACGCCGGCGACAAAACAGGCCCTCGAGGAGGCTGAAGGGAGACTCGATGCCGCCAAACGGAGAATAAAAGAGATCGAGGCATGGCAACCGACCCAAATGCTGCCCAGGGCCAAACAGATTTACCGCGGCCTGGCCGAGCGACTGGAACGGATCGAAGACATCGCCGACGCGCGCGAAGCGCTCAGGAGCATTCTAGGGGAAGATATCAAGCTGGTGCCGGAGAACGGCGTATTGTGGGCAGAACTCAAGGGCGGCTGCGCCGCTTTGAGTCAGATAACGGTGGTAGCGGGGGCAGGATTTGAACCTACGACCTTCGGGTTATGAGCCCGACGAGCTACCAGACTGCTCCACCCCGCGTCAATTCAGAGTACTATACCGTAAATGCTTCCTCGATGCAATCCAACGTTTACTTTGGGTAACGAAACAGGCTCTTCGGATCTTCAGATTCCGAATCCCGTTCGTAACAATATTAAGCAAATGGCTGCGTAAATACCGGCCAATCCATCATCGAGCATTATTCCGAGTCCGCCGTGAACGCTACGGTCGAGCATGGCGATCGGCCAGGGTTTCCAGATGTCGAAAAGACGAAAGGCCAGGAAGCCGGCGAGCACCCATTCCCAGGAGGCCGGCGCGAACATCATGGTGATGAGAAAGCCGGTAATCTCGTCCCACACGATGCCCGGATGATCCTGCACGTTGAGCTGTTGCTCGCACCGCCCGCAGATATAAACGCCGGCGATCAACAAGACGATTACGGTGAGTGCATAAAACGGGGTGCTTAGATTGGCTGCCAGCAAGTAGATCGGAACGGCGACCAGCGTTCCGAAGGTTCCCGGTGCGACCGGCGCAAGACCGGAACCGAAGCCGAATGCCAGGAAGCACGCGGGATTACCGAAAATCTCCGCCGGTTTGATGAGGCGATGGGACCTTGTTTTTATTGTCTGATTAATCACTGGAAAAGTGCTGATATCCGTCTTGGGAAAGCTCGATGGACCTGCCGTCTTTGAAGAGTCTCAGGCCGGTTTGCGGCTCGATTTGGCCAATCAGGGCGAACGGAAAACCGCCTGTCGTTAGGCAGCGCTCCAACTTCTCCCGATTTCCCGGCGGAACGGTGAAACAAAGTTCGTAATCGTCGCCCGCCGATAACGGCATCCGCCAGTCGCCCGTTTCCTCGATATAACGGCGTACCCCGTCCGGTAATGGCAACCGTTCCCAGGCTAGCGTCGCGCCTACGCCGCTAGCTTCCAAGATATGTCCGAGATCGGCGGCAAGTCCGTCGGACACGTCGATACCGCTGTTAGCCAAGCCGCGCAGCTTCAAGCCGATATCGACGCGGGGTTCCGGTCTTTCCAGATGGGCAATGGCCGTTTGGTCTTCGATACCGGTTCGGCCCTGACGCATCTTGAGTCCCAGCCCTGCGGCGCCCAATTCGCCGGTCAAATAAATCAGGTCGCCGGGACGCGCGCCGGAACGTCGAAGAGCGCCGTCTCGCGGCGTGAGGCCAAGGGCCTGGACGGTAATGGTCAAAGGGCCGCGGGTGGTATCGCCGCCGATCAATTCGACGCCGTAGCGCTCGGCCAAAGCGAAAAAACCCTTTGCGAAACTTTGCAGCCAAGCGGCGTCGGCATGGGGAAGGGTAAGCGCGAGCGTCACCCACTTGGGCTTCGCTCCCATCGCGGCGAGATCGCTGAGATTAACGGCCAGTACCTTGTGGCCCAGGCTTTCCGGATCGACATCGGACAGGAAATGGACTCCTTCCACCAGCGTATCGGCGGTTACAGCCAGATCCTCGCCTTCCTCGACGCGCAGTAAAGCGCAATCGTCGCCGACGCCCAAAATCGTGGACGGATGCTTGACGGTTTGATCGGTGAAAAAACGGCGAATCAGTTCGAACTCACCTAAGGCCATGGCATTGTGCAAAGTAGAAGGGTAGTGCGGCAACTGCTAGGTTTTATGCCGCGTTTGTATTTCCGCCGTGCGGTGCTTACGGGCTAAGCGATCCAAGATGCCGTTGATGTACTTATGGCTTTCCGTGGCTCCGAAGTGCTTGGCGAGATCGATGCCTTCGTTGAGCACCACCCGGTACGGTATTTCCAGGCGGAACAGCAGCTCATATGCGCTGATCCTAAGGATGGCCCGCTCCACTGGGTCGATTTCGGCAACCGGGCGATCGGCGAATTCGCCCAGCGCCGAATCGATCGTGTGAAGGTGTTCGGGCACGCCATGCAGCAGTTCCTTAAAATAACGGGCGTTGATTTCGGGTGCGCAGCAATGCTCGATCAGCTCGTCGAGCGGCGGCCTTTCGGGCTGCTGATCTTCCGTTTCCCTCTGGCGGCAGTATTTCTCGAGCGATTCTTCGAGCAGATTTTGTTCGTGATCGGTCAGGTCGTATCCGCTCTTATATCGTCTGAAAAGGACCTTTGCCTCCTTCAATTCACCCAGGAACTGGGCTTCGATCGCCGACAGATCGGCATCGCTCAACTGCCATTGATAAACGGCCTGTACCGCGCAGCGGCGCGCCATGGTTCGCGCATTACTCATGCCGAACCTATCTGGTTCAATAAGTTGACCATCTCGACCGCGGATAACGCTGCCTCGGCGCCTTTGTTGCCGGCCTTGGTTCCGGCCCGTTCGATGGCCTGTTCTATGGTATCCACCGTGAGGACGCCGAAGGCGACCGGAATTTCATGCTTGAGCGAGATGCTGCTGATGCCCTTCACGCATTCGCCGGCCACATAGTCGAAATGAGGCGTTGAGCCGCGAATGACAGCGCCGACGGCCACGATGGCATCGTAGCGCTTCGAGGCTGCCGCTTTCTGCACCGCCAGCGGCAGTTCGTAGGCCCCGGGCGTCTTGACCAGATGGATATCCTCTTTTTTCGCGCCGTGCCGCAAAAGGGCATCCACCGCGCCGGCAACCAGATGGTCGACGATGAAGCTGTTGAAGCGTGACGCCACGATGCAGAAGCGGGCGCCCTGGACCAAGAGTTGGCCTTCGTAGGTTTTGATATCGGACATCGATGTTCTCTCTATATTCTCAGGAAACGTATTCGACGACTTCCAGCCCGTAGCCGGATAAGCCAAGGTATTTTTTCGGCGCGCCCAATACGCGGAGCTTGTGCACACCCAAATCGGCCAGGATTTGCGCACCCGTTCCGGTGGTGCGCCAATCGTCGGTCTTCGGCTCGTCGACAGCCATTTCGATGCCGTTATCTTCCATCTGATACTGGTGTATGCGTTCGACCAGAAACTTGTCGTCCTCCTCCTTGCGGATAACCACCAACACTCCGCGCCCTTCGTCGGCAATACGTTTCATGGCATTGCGCAGGGGCAGTCCGCTGTCGTTCCGTCTGGCACCGAAAAGATCGCTAAGGAGATTGCGTCCGTGCACCCGGACCAGTATCGGCTCGTCGCCAGCAACTTTTCCCATGGTCAGCGCCAGATGCAGGCGCTTGTCGACTTGATCCTGATAGGCGTGCAAACGGAATTGACCGAATTCCGTCGGAAAATCGCAGGAGCAGATCCGCTCCACGGTCTTTTCGTTCTGAATCCGGTAATGAATCAAATCGGCGATCGTTCCGATCTTGAGTCCGTGCTCTTGCGCGAATTTCTCCAAATCGGGGCCACGGGCCATGGAGCCGTCTTCGTTGAGGATCTCCACGATCACCGCGGCGGGCTCGAGCCCTGCCAGCCGAGCGAAGTCGCAGCCGGCCTCGGTGTGTCCGGCGCGATTGAGCACCCCTCCCGGTTGCGCCATCAGCGGAAAAACATGACCCGGCTGCACCAAATCGTCCGGCTTGGCGTCCGGCGCTACAGCACAAAGAATGGTGCGGGCGCGGTCCGCGGCCGAAATCCCGGTGGTGACGCCGCTTGCGGCTTCGACGGATACAGTGAAATTCGTGGAATGCGGCGTCTTGTTCTCGTTTACCATCAAGGGCAAGCGCAGCTGCTGGCAGCGTTCGCGGGTCAATGTCAGGCAGATCAGTCCGCGGCCGTAACGCGCCATGAAATTGATGTCCTGGGGGCGTGTGTGCACGGCTGCCATGACCAGATCGCCCTCGTTTTCGCGGTCCTCGTCATCCATGATGACGACCATTTTGCCGAGGCGGATGTCCTCGATGATTTCTTCGATGCTGTTCATGTTCAGGAGATAAAGCCGGTATTCTTGAGAAGTTCTTCGGTGATGGCCGGCCTGCTTTCGGCGGCGCGATCGCCGAGCAGAAGGCGCTCCAGATAACGGGCCAGGATGTCCACTTCGAGGTTCACCCGCTGCCCCACGCCAGTTTCGCCCAAAGTGGTCTCGGCCAAGGTATGGGGAACGATGTTGATACCGAATCGATTGCCGTTCACTTCGTTCACCGTCAGGCTGATCCCGTCGACGCAAATCGAGCCTTTCTCGGCGATGTATTTCGCCAAACCGGCCGGCGTTTCGATGGTAAACCGCACCGAGCGGGCTTCGCTGCGCTCGTCGACCACCGTGCCCACGCCATCCACATGGCCGCTGACGAGATGCCCTCCGAGGCGGGTGGTAGGGAGCAGGGCGAGTTCCAGATTGACATGGGTTCCGGCTTTGGCTTCACCCAATGTGGTGCGCGACAGGGTTTCGCGCGAGACATCGGCGGCGAAAAACCGGTCTCCGAGTTCGATTGCCGTCAAGCACACGCCGTTGACCGCGATGCTGTCGCCCAATTGGACATCGGCGAAAGGCAGTTCGCCCGTAGCGACCGTCAAGCGGCAATCGCCGCCTTTAGGCTCGATGCGGGTTATTGTTCCGATTGCTTGGATAATGCCGGTGAACATAAAGAGCTCGTTGGTGATTCAAAAAAACGCTACTGACTGAGCAAGGTCAGCCTGAGGTCGCGCCCGACCTGCCGCACGTCGCTAATCGTCAGCTCGAACCGCTCGGCCATCCGGGTCAAATCCGGCAAGTGGAATAGTCCGCGCGCCTTATCGCCCAAAACCACCGGCGCGAGATATATCACCCATTCGTCGACCAGGTTTTCCCGGAGCAAGGCGCCGTTCAGAGTCGGGCCGGCCTCCACCAGAACTTCGTTGAATTGATGGTGTCCGAGCCAGTCGACGACCGCCGTCAAGTCCAGTCGCCCGTCAAGCGTTGCGGGCAGGGTTTCGATGTCGAAGCTGTCCGATAAGGTCTGAGTTCGTTCCTCGTCCGACACGGTCGTCAAGACCACCGCGCGGTTCCCCCCGCCGGCGAGACGCATGCTCGCGGGCATGCGCAGCCGGGAGTCGAGGACGACACGGACCGGCTGCAAAATCTCTCCCGCCGCTTCCGGCAAGCGTGCCGTCAGTTCCGGGTCGTCCTGCAGCGCCGTGCCGATTCCGGTCACGATGGCGGAGCTTCTGGCCCGCAAACGATGGGCGTCGCGGCGAGCGTCCTCGCCGGTAATCCATTTGCTTTCGCCGGAGGGCAGGGCGGTGCGACCGTCCAGGCTCATGGCCAGTTTGCTGCGGATATAAGGCCGGCCGGTTTTCATGCGCTTGCAGAAACCGGGATTCAGTGCCGCCGCCGCGTTTTCCAAAAGCCCACAGGCGACGTCCACGCCGGCGTCTCTGAGTGTTTTCAGACCCTCGCCCGCAACCCGTGGATTCGGATCTTTCATGGCCGCGACCACGCGGGCGATCCCGGCCGAAATCAGAGCGTCCGTACAAGGCGGCGTTTTGCCGTGATGGCAGCACGGCTCCAGGCTGACGTAGGCAGTCGCGCCGTGCGCCCGCGCGCCGCTTTGCCGGAGCGCCTCGACTTCGGCGTGAGGTCCTCCCGCTTGTCGATGCCAGCCCTCGCCTACGATTTGGCCGTCTTTGACGATGACGCAACCGACGCGCGGATTGGGATCGGTCGTGTATAAACCCCGTTCGGCTAGATGCAGCGCACGAGACATGAACTCCGCATCTTCGCGGGCAAAAACCGTAGATAGCTCCATCGGACTATGGCTCCGAATCGTCGCCGAACAAGTCAGGCTGATCCTTCTTTTCATCCGGATTCGGCTGTTTCTCGAGACGATCGATGACCTCGCGAAACTCGTTCACGTCCTCGAAGCTGCGGTACACCGAGGCAAACCGAACATAAGCGACATGATCAAGTCCGCTGAGTTCTTGCATCACGCTTTCGCCGATCAATCGCGATGAAACTTCGCGTTCGCCGCGGGCCAATAACTTCTTTTTAATGCGATTGATGGCCGCCTCAATCCGGTCGCTTCCCACCGGTCGCTTTTCGAGGGAGCGAAGAATGCCGGCGCGAAGCTTTTCTTCGCGGAACGGTTCACGGCTGCCGTTGGCCTTAATCACCCGAGGCATATTCAGCTCCGCAGTTTCGTAGGTCGTGAAGCGTTCTCTGCATTCGGTGCATTCGCGGCGCCGACGTACCTGATCGCCTTCCTGTGACAAGCGAGAGTCGATTACTCGGGTGTCTTGAGCACCGCAAAATGGACAGCGCATTATTGTTTTTTTGAAAGCGGAACGGCGCAGCCCGGTAAGAAATCCGCGTCGCTCCGAGAAAAAACGCTCAATCCGCGTAGACGGGATATCTGCGGCAAAGCTGAAGCACGTCCTCTTTTACACGCTCGATGACCGATTCATCCTGCGGCTCGTCGAGTACGTCACACATCCATCCGGCCAGCGTTTCGCAATCGAGCTTGGTGAAACCGCGGGTGGTGACAGCCGGAGTGCCGACGCGAATGCCGCTGGTGACGAACGGCGACTGGGGATCGTTCGGAACGGCATTCTTGTTTACGGTAATGTTGGCTCGTCCCAATGTTTCGTCCGCCAGTTTGCCGGTAAGTCCCTTCTCGATTAGGTCCACAAGGAACAAATGGTTGTCGGTGCCGCCGGAGACGATTTTGTACCCGCGGTCGATGAAGCGTTGCGCCATGGCGCGCGCATTTTCGACGACGTTCGCCTGGTATTGCTTGAATTCCGGCTGTGCGGCTTCCTTCAAGGCGACGGCTTTCGCCGCGATCACATGCATCAAAGGTCCGCCTTGAATGCCGGGGAAAACCAGTGAGTTCAGTTTCTTTTCGATATCCGGATTGGATTTCGCCAGAATCAAGCCGCCGCGCGGGCCGCGGAGGGTCTTGTGGGTGGTCGTCGTGGTGACGTCGGCGATTTGTACCGGGCTCGGGTAGACACCGGCCGCGACCAGTCCCGCGACATGCGCCATGTCCACGACCAGAAAGGCGCCGACCGAATCGGCGATGTCGCGGAAGCGCTGCCAGTCGACAACGCGCGAGTAGGCCGAGAAACCGGCAACGATCATCTTCGGCCGGTGCTCCTTGGCCAGGCTTTCGACCTGTTCATAATCGATATGGCCGGTCGCCGGATTGAGACCGTACTGGATGGCGTTGTAAATCTTGCCGGAGAAATTGACCTTGGCGCCGTGGGTCAGGTGGCCGCCGTGGGCCAAGCTCATGCCGAGTATGGTGTCGCCGGGTTCGAGCAGGGCCATATAGACCGCCGCATTGGCCTGCGAGCCGGAGTGAGGCTGGACGTTGGCGAAATCGGCACCGAACAGTTCCTTTGCGCGTTCGATAGCCAGACTCTCGACGATATCCACATACTCGCAGCCGCCGTAGTACCGTTTGCCGGGATAACCCTCGGCATACTTATTGGTGAGCACGGTGCCTTGTGCTTGCAACACACGGGGACTGGCGTAGTTTTCGGAAGCAATCAGCTCGATATGGTCTTCTTGTCTTCTTTCTTCTTTTTCAATGGCAGACCACAGTTCGTCGTCGAATCCCGCGATTTCCATACCCTTGCTAAACATAAAAGCGAACCTACAGGCTGGTGGTTAGATGAATGGCATATTGTAACGCAACGGCCACGGGGACAAACTCGCTTTGTCATACAAAAAATTATTCGACGATGGATCACCTCGAGCTGGCGGCATGGCAGCAGTAATTCGGTACTGGCGGGGCCGGCGTGGGCCATACACACCTTTGGTTCCGGAGCGTTTTGGCCGCTGCTGCATTCAATCCGGCAGCCGGAAGGATTGCTCGGCGAATTTTTCCTTGAGGAATCGTCCGTGCACCAGCAACCCTTGGGCGTCCTTTTCAAACAGGCTTTTCGCAAGATCGTGCAGGGCGCGATCAAGCAAGTTCAGTTGGTCGTTGAGCGATTCCTCGGCGGTCTTGCCGCTGCTCAACTGTTGCGAGCGCGCCAAGGCCGGCGGAAGTTGCAGATATTGGTTGACGGTATCCGGCAGATAATCGAAAGCGATCTTGCGCACCTCGAAAGGCGTCAAATCGAACACATCGCCGCCGCTATCGGTCCTATCCATGAGAAACGCCAGTTTTTCTTCGATTTGTTGCAGCGTGCGCAAGGTGCTTTCACTCGCACGTTCGCGCAGTATTTCTCTGAGAGGTGCGAGCCGTTCCTTCCATAACCTTACGTGCGGCGAAATCATGTCGGCATCGCCCACGGTGAGGTGTATCTCCTGATCGATCAATTCGTTCGAGGCGCGTTGAAGCTCATCCTTCAGTTCCGCCAGTTCCATGTGTGCGCGTTTGAAAGGAGGCAGGTTTACGGGGAAGGGCAGCATTTGTTTCAGGATGGCCGGAAAACGCAGCAACGCCTGCTCCCTTAGCGAATCGATCGTTCTCGGCGCAAGACCGGTATGTTCGAAATAGGGCGCGATGATCTTGATTACGTCGAAGGTTTCCTGAACCTCGTCGGCGATTGGCGCCGGCAACCGGCGATGGGCCTTGCGGACCAGTTTCTCGACCCGCCTGAGTTCCCGGGACAGACGCCAGGACACGTCCGGCATCGGCGCCTCGGTTCCGGCCGGCAACAGTGCCCAAAGCGCCAGATAAATCCACATCGTCAGGCTGAACGAAAAGAACACGGATAGGACGAAGAGAAAACGCACCAGCGTGACGTCTACGCCTAAATAATCCGCGATCCCTGCGCATACGCCGCCCAGCCTGCGCCGCTGACGGTTGCGTTGGAGTTTGGGTCTGGAACTCATTTTTCGGAGCGATTGGAACGGATTTGCTGTATCCGGATAGCCAGTGTTCGGCATGGGTCTAGATTCTAAACGAGAAGTTGACACTTCGAACGAAAAAGGGCGGGAAAGTTTCGAAATCCGAAACGCCGCGGTCGGAAAAGCCGTACGGATTAAGCCGGCGCATTCAGCACAATGGCACATCCCGATTCCGGTAAGATAGCGGGTAACGAGTTGGAACGCCGAAGTGCGGAAATCCTAGCAATGAACGATTTAGAAACAGGACAGAATCCGATTGGCCTCACCGAATCGATTTCCGAGATGGCGAGCGTCGACTGGGAAAACTTGGTGGATCACAGAACCTGCGTTCAGCAGAACGAGCCTCTGGCTCGCGTCCAGGAGAAGTTCCGGCAGGCCGACGTCAGCTTCATGGCCGTCCTCGACAGGAAACGCGTGATCGGCCTGTGCGCGCGCCACGAAATCGGCATGTGTCTCGGCTCTCAATACGGGTTCTCGCTGTTCGGAACGGCGCCGGTCCGCGATCATCTGGTCGCACAGCCTTTGTTGATCAACATCAACCAGCTTTGGGCGGACGTGCTTCAGCGCGTGTTTTCGCGGACCGGCGAAAACTTCAATCAGGACGTGCTGTTGGTCGACGATAGATGCACGTTCCTGGGGCTTATTTCGGTGCAAACCTTGGTCCGCCTCCAGACCCGGCTGTTGATGCAAAGCATCGTGCAATTGGAGCAAAAGCAGGCCGAAATCAGCCGACGCAATCAGCAGTTGACGGAAGACTTGCGCATGGCCCGCGAGGTACAGCTGGCCATGTTGCCGCGGACGGTGCCGACCATTCCTCCCGAGGTCGCGCCGGACTCAAGTGTCGTACGCATTTTCAGCCACTATGCCCCCCTCGGTCTGGTAAGCGGCGATTTTTTCGAGGTTTTTCCGATCGCCGACGATGCTATCGCCATTCTGATCGCTGATGTTATGGGGCACGGTGTGCAGGCAGCCTTGGTGATGGCGATGATGGGGGCGTTGATACAGAATCATCGCGAGGCGGCTAGCGATCCGGGCAGGTTACTGACGTCGCTGAACCGAAGTCTTTGCGAGATTTTGAAGTGCAGCAATCTGTCGACGTTTGCCTCGGCTTTTTCGTTGGTGATCGATATCGGAGGCGGCCAGCTCCGATACGCCAATGCCGGACATCCTTGCCCCATCCACCTACGTCGGGGATCCGGACGCGCAGTGCACCTGGATTGCGCGCAATCGAGCAATGGCGGCGTACTCGGCGTGAGACCCGACGTGACTTATCGTACCGGTAGCGCCGAATTGAAGGCGCGGGATGCCGTGCTGCTCTTCACCGACGGACTGTTCGAAATCCGGGGGGAGGACGACGACATCCTCGGCCAGGAGCGTTTGCTGGAGTTAGCGGCAGCGACCATGAGCCAATCGGGCGAGGTACTGGTTCAGGAACTGCTCAACGGTGTTCGTGGCCCGTCTCTCCATGGAGAGTTCGAAGACGATGTATGTTTGTTGGCTGTCGAAATCGGCGATATCGCGTTCGAAAAATCCCGTTTTCAAGTGTGCATGGAATAGGCAGAATCTCCGAACCAATGGGTTTGGATTTAGCGTCTGCTGCATTCTGATCATGACCGGTTGTACGCCTCACTCAAGCTTTCCGACCTTAAGCGGAGCACCGCCCGTCGTCATCGCCCACCGTGGCGCTAGCGGCTATTTGCCGGAACATACGCTTGCAGCGTATGAGCTCGCGATCGAGCAAGGCGCGGACTTTATCGAGCCCGATCTGGTGTCCACCAAGGATGGGATGTTGATCGTGCGTCACGAGCTAAACATCAGCGAAACCACCGATGTTGCCGAGCATCCCGAGTTCGCCGCCCGCCGCACTTCCAAGATCATCGACGGGAGACAGGCGGAGGGCTGGTTTGCCGACGATTTCACGCTTGCCGAAATTAAGACATTGCGCGCGAGGCAACGTCTTCCGTTCCGCCCGCAGCAGTTCAACGACCGCTTCGAAATCCCGACCTTCCAGGAAGTGGTTGAATTGGCAAAACGAGCAAGTGAACGGAGCGGACGGGTCATCGGCATTTATCCGGAAACCAAGCACCCCACTTACCATCGCTCGGTCGGCCTGCCGCTGGAGGAGAAACTGGTCGAGATGCTGAAGCGACACGGACTGAACGGAAGAGCGGCTCCTGTAGTGATCCAGTCCTTCGAGACGGACAATTTGAAAGCCTTGAGGAAGATGACGGAGGTCCGGCTCGTGCAGCTCATCGATGGGGATGGTGTTGCGCCGGGTGGCGGCCCGATACCCGGCAAGCCGTACGATTTCACCGCAGGCGGCGATCCCCGTACCTATGCGGACCTTTTGACTCCGGAGGGGCTAATGGAAATCAAAACCTATGCCGACGGAATCGGACCATGGAAACGTTATTTGATCGGTCTTGCCGATCCCGGCGAAGTCGGCGCGTCGGAGAATGATTACGGTGAGAAATTGGGGTACCCGACCGCTGTCGTTCGGGATGCGCACAGTGTCGGCCTGTTCGTTCACGCCTGGACGTTTCGCGACGAGTCTCGCTATCTGGCAAGCGACTATGGCGGCGATCCGCTGAAGGAGTACCACCAGTTTTATAGCTTAGGCGTCGATGGCGTATTTTCGGAGTTTCCCGATACGGCAGTCGCCGCGCGTGCAGGCAAGAAAAACAAAGGGATCAAGTCCCGCGATAGATTTCAAAATGGCCGTTGATCAGATGACTGACGAATTCGGTCCATGTCATCTGTTGATTGGGTTCGGCATTCGGCATCCAAGCGTTGGGATCGTATTGTATCGCTACCGTGTTTGCCGCCGGATCCAAGCCGACGATCTGGAAACGGTTACCGGAAAGATGGTCGTGTCCGACATGTTTGTTCATAGGGTAGGTCTCCTATTTGAGTCGTCGCAGAAGATAAGTGGATAAGTGAAGTCATCGACGTTCGATGAGCCAGGGCGGCTAAGGAGATTCCGTATTCTAGCTTAAGAGTGGCAGTTTGTAGGTGTTTTGCCCCTTGAAGGTGATTCTAGCGCGCATGTGACCGATTTTTTCTACAGTTTGGGAATCTTCCGAGGTCGAATGGCGCGCTACCGGATCTTGCGGGACACCAAAGAACCCGTTGCGTCATTAGTTTGTCAAATAGAAACGATAGCCTCGTGTTAGGAAAAGACAACAGGAAGAACTTATATGCAGAACGGGTGTATCAAAGTCATTGGGCGTCGGCGCGTTTATCCGGTCCGAAAGGGATGGAATGAGCCGTTAGAAGCCCACCGGCGGGACGCGAACGGGAGTGAAAACGAGTGCCAGAAACAGGAGACACCGAGCACTCAAACTATTCCGACGCAGCCGAGCCGAATGGAAAGGGATTGACAGTTCGAATACGAACGAGCCGGAGGTGAAACGGTCTGTCGGGGATGATGCTTTATTGCTCCGCGCCATTCCCCCTCGCATGACCATCCGATGCCGTCTCGTTGGCTAGTCGGTCGGAATTGTCGATAACGCGAAGCTTACGACATTGCGACCGACGAGCGGCCGGCGTCGTGATGCATCTGGCGCAGTTCTTCGTATTGTGTTTAGGGGCATCATGCCACCTCAGCGGAACTGGCGCCGGCCAACGAACCTGTTACGAGCTTTCACGGATACTTCGAAGAATCAATCATCTAGGCCAAGATATCGGTTGACTCAACAGGGTTCCCTAGCCTCAATAATGCAATTGGCTAACGGAGTTCCTAACAGGCTTTGGAGTCCAAGTCTCTTGCTTACCCACCTCGTTCTGGATTCGCCGTGTTCTGCCGGAGCAGAATCTGGTTGTAAAAGCGAGACGCTCTTCCGCTGTCGGGCTCGCTTTAGAGCCGAATCTCGTCCGATTCGTCCAATTCGAATTCTTTGATGACCTCGGCTTGCTGTTCGCTCCGAACCCGGTCGAGATAGGTCTTGGCTTTATCGACTTCGTGCGTTAGAAGCGTGACGGTCTCCTTCATATTGCCGAGCGCCTGAGTCTTGTATGTCGCTATCGCATCCATGGTCTCGTAGATATTCTCGAACGCCTGTTTCAGCTGATCCAGGGATACCGCCGAACTGGCGGCTTGTTCGTGAGTACGGGCCGCTTGCTGTTTCAGGAGGCGCGACGTGGAGGCGATGAGATTGCCGGTGGTGGTGTTCAAGGCTGAAATCTGATCCAGCACCAGCTTTTGATCGGTCAGCGCTTGCGCCACGATGACCGCGGTTCGCAGTGCCGATATGGTCGTCGACGTGGCTCGGTCGACGCCTTTGATCAGCTCCAGGTTGTTCTTGCGAATCATGTCCATCGATAAATAACCCTGGATCGTCACCGCCATCTGGGTCAGCAGATCCTGGACTTTCTGGCGCGTATAAAAAAGCATCTCCTCGCGGACGACGCGCGCTTTCTCGGGATCTTGCGCCTCGATTTCCGGTAGGCGGCGTTCAATGGCCTCGTCAAGTTTTTTCCCCACATAGATGTATTGCTCGAGCCTTTGCATGACTTCCCAGGCATGAATTTTTTCCTGCTCCAAAGCGGCATTGTCTTTGCGGAGCTCGTCCTGGCCATTGTAGAGCGCCTGGATGATGGCGTTCAGATGCGTTTGCGCGGATTGATAGCTTTCGAAGTAATTTTTGAGCTTGTTGCCGAGCGGAATGATTCCGAGGAGTTTCCGCGGGGCCAGGAGGTCGCCCTGACGCGAAGGGTCGAGCTGCTCCACGGTCGCGCGCAGTTCCTGAAGCGATTTCGAGATGCTCGAAGACTCGTCATACACTCCGGATTTCATGGCCCGTACCGGGCGTTCCAGAAGCCGGTTCGAAACCGTTGCCGCGGCCCTGATCTCGCGATTGCCCATGTTGTGTACGCCGGATAGCCGTTCCCGGAATTCGGCGTCGTTCACATCGGCGGCTAGGACGGTGTGCAGGAATTCCGTAATTTTCTCGTCCAATTTGGAAATGGTTTCCTGATCCAGTTTAACCATGCTGGTCGCCTGTTCCTCGTCGATTTCGGGGACCGGCTGGGGCGGAGTCAAGGTCAGAGTGTCGTTCGAAGTGGCTTCGGCCATGGTTTTCTCCGGATGAAAATACGGTAAAAAGTAGTCAGTAAAAGGCGAATTCGCATCCCAATCGCAAACGGTCGCTTTAGTCGCGATCCTTTCAATCGCAAACGATCGGTTCGGGAGCGCCGGGATAACCCTTTCATTAGATCGAATTCGAGACAATTTATCGAACTATTCGATGCGGACCATGTTAGCCGACATTCCGAATCACGATTGCTGCCCCCCCGAGCGGGCTTCGCTCGATCACGAGCTGGCCGAGATAGGTCCGCACGATGGAATCCACGATGGCGAGGCCGAGGCCGTGCCCGGGCACAGACGAATCGGTGCGCTCACCGCGGCGGGTAACGCGCTCGGCCACATCTTCGGCAATTCCGGGGCCATCGTCGTCCACCCGCAGTTCGAGATGCGAGCTTGTTCCCAGCGGTTCCAAAACCGTCCGGGCGCTCAGTTCGACTCGGCTTCGACACCACTTGAAGGCATTGTCGAGTAGGTTCCCAAGGATCTCGAGCAAATCGCCCTCGTCGCCGTGAAAGACGACGTCGTCCTCGACCATGATTCGGCAGTCGACCTGTTTTTCGGCATAGACCTTGGCCAGTGCGGCCGCGACTTGGCGGGACTTTTCCGCGACACTGACCGGCGGAGTCAGGTGGGTTCGCCCGGAGGCGGCGGCTCGCTTCAGTTGGTACTCGATAATTCGAGTCATGCGGTCGATCTGTTCCTGGGCTACCGCGCCGATTTCGCTGTCGGCGTCCGAATTCTGTTTTTCGATGGCGCCGCGCAACACGGCGAGCGGGGTTTTCAGGCTGTGCGCGAGATCGCCCAGCGCATCCCGATACCGGGCAAGGTGGGACTGTGCATTCTCCAACAGAGCATTGAGGTTGTCGGTCAGTCCGCGCAGTTCTTCCGGATACTGGCCAACGAGTTTGTCGGCATGGCCCGCCTCGATGGCCGAAAGGTCGGCCGCGACCCGGCGGAGCGGCGAGAACGCCCAGCGGAGAATAGCGCCTTGCACCAGTAGCAGCACTAGCGCCGCGGCTCCGAGCCAGCTCCAGAGACTGCGCCGGAATTGATTGACTTCTGCGTAGAATCCGTCCAGGGTCTCGGCCACGCGAAACACGCAGCGAACCGGTCTTCTGCGCCCCTCTTCCTCCCACAGTACGCTGAAACTGAGCACATAAACCGGCGTGCCGTCTTCCAATACGGCGCTGCTGAATGTGGCAGTGCCGGTCTGGGGTGTGAGTGTCGAGGGAATTTCAATACCCGCTGCGGAGGGGGATCGCCAATCCGGCTTGCGGTTGCCTCGACGGATGTCGGCGTAAAGCCCGGACCCGGTTTGATTGAAGCGAGGCTCATGCAGGTTTTCGGGGCCCTTCATGACGCCTCGGGCATCGAGTTCCGAGCCGGCCAGAAGGGTATAGACAAACCCTTGCAGCCTGTCGCGCATGGCCGCCTTTGCGCTGTCGCGGAAGGCCTTGTCGAGGACCAGCCCGGTTGCGCTGAGAAAGGCGATCAGCACCACACTGGCGACGAGCAGTCCCCTCGTCCGAAGGGAATAGGTCATCCGGGCGTGCGTTCCAGGGTAAACCGGTAGCCGCGTCCGCGGAGCGTCTCTATGGGGCGATGGACGTTCTGGGGATCGAGTTTCCGACGCAGCCTGGCGATGAAGACTTCGATCACGTTGCTGTCCAGATCGAATTCCTGGTCGTAGATGTGTTCGGTTAGGGCCGTTTTGGAGATGACCTTGCCGGTATTCAGCATCAGATATTCGAGAACCTTGTATTCCTGCGCGGTCAACTCCACCGGCTGGCCGTCGACACGTACGCTCTGTGCTCCGGTATCGAGCACGATAGGGCCGCACCGCAGCAGGGATTGCGCGATGCCGGCGGACCGCCTCAACAGCGCCTTGGTCCGGGCGAGCAGTTCTTCGAAATGGAAGGGTTTGCTCAGGTAATCGTCGGCTCCGGCGTCCAGCCCTTCCACCTTGTCTTGCCAGCGGTCGCGCGCGGTGAGGATCAGAATCGGAAAGTTGATGCCGTCGGCGCGCCAATGTCTGATGACGTCGATGCCGGACACCAGCGGCAGCCCTAAATCGACGATAGCCAGATCGAACGGATATTCGTTTCCCATAAAAACTGCTTCCTTGCCGTCGGCCGCGGTGTCGACAGCGTAACCGAGGGCTTGCAAGCGCGACTTTAGCTGAGAGCGGAGCTCGGCTTCATCTTCGACGATCAGTAGGCGCATGAAACTCGCTTGAACGCAGCTTGTTTGAGGGACTTAGCCGACACTACTCGTGGCAGCGGGGTTTCGGCACGGGAGCCAACCGCAGCGATCATTCCGGGCTGGCGCCTTTGGTGTCTCATCGGTTGGCGTCGACATGGAAGACGCGCACGCGGCCGTCCGGCATGAGCACTTTGATGCGATAAGTGATCGTGCCGTTATTTCTGATGGTATCGGCAGCCAGTATGCGACCGCCGGTTTCACGCCGGATGCGCTGAACAGCCTCGTCTAGGCTTATGCCGGGCCCGAACTGAGGCTGGCGCGCGATGAACGGCGTCATCAAACCCTCCGGACCGAACGGCGGCTGTGAATAGGACGGAAATGCCATCAGCAGCGAACAGCCCAGGGTGAAGGACAAAAAGCGTTTGTTTATCACGCGGCTCGATGCGACTAGGGCGTTTCCGAAGTATGAGCCGGGCCGCAAAATGCCGCCCGGCACTGAGGTGAGCGCAGAATAACACTGTCGTTTCCAGACCGACAACGGGCTCTACCAAGCCACGGGTCAATGATGTTCCTGGATCAGTGGCCGATCTCGTGTCCCAAGACGGCTCCGGCTACCGAGCCGGCGATGATGGCGCCATGATTGCCGTAGCCGACTTGTTCTCCAACCATGCCGCCGAGGACGCCACCCGCGACGATCGGTATGGCTCCGGACAAACCGCTGCTACGGCCGTAATAGGAAGGGTAATCGTCGTGATAGACGACTCGCGGCGGCTGGTAATGGTGAATATGGCGATGTACCACGCGCGGCGGCCGGTAATAACGTGGCGCAGGCTCGTAGTAATGGTGAATCACTCTCGGGCGGTGATGATCATGGCCGTGGTGATGATGTCCATGATCGTAGTGACCGTGGTGCCGATACCCATGATCGTGGTGGCCGCGATGATGGCCGTGGCCCCAATGGTCGCGGTCGGCGCGCGCGCCCGATGCAAAGGCGAGTAAGGCGATTGTGCTTAGGGCTATGATTTTATTCAGCGGTCTCATGACTTGATCCCCCGTTCAAAAACTCGAAACTGGCGCCGGATTCAAACCCGTGAGATTTGCCGGCAGGATAAAGATAGTCTTCTGTTCCTGAACGGAAGCTGAATGGGAATGGGCGGCTTTATGGCTCCGGCAGCTTATCGCTAACGATGCGCTTCCCTTCGTTCAGCGCATCCTACGGACTTCGCCGCATCAGGCAATCAGCTTCAGGCCGGGGGGCAATGCCTCGCCGAAGATGCGTTTTTCGTCGGCTTCGGAAAGTTCTTTTACTTCGGACACCATGCCAATCCAGGAGTCCGGCGCTTTGCCGACTCTCAGCCGCTCGATGACGCGTTGCCTCAGCGCCGGATCGATGTCACGCTCCCGGTCACCGCTGAGTCTCGCGATGAGAGCGGCGGCGAAGCCGGCATGCGGCTCTTTTTTGAAGTCGCGGCTCAGGATCTGGGCCAGCCATTCCCCGGCCGTGACGCGGGAAACCACGTTATGCACGCTGCCGTGGAACGGTACGCGAGCACCGACGCGGCCTAGCGCCCACCAGCTTTCGGCGGGTTCGCTGGGCTTGGACAGGCGCTGGAGAAGCCAGCTTCCCAATTCGGCCTTTTGGGATACGGGGAGCCGTTCCAGTACGGCCGCAAGTCTCACCATGTCCTCATAGCTGCGCTTTTTGGCGAGGGCAGGGAGATTGCCGCGCTTGGCGGTTTCCGGATTGATGAAGTCGGCCACATCCTTGAATATCGAAAGCTGCGCCTTTTCGTTCAAGCCGCCAGCCAGGCGGCGCCAGAACGTCCACCATTCAGTCCAGTTCTGGATTTCGTTGACGAATTGCAGACCTTGCCCGTAAATCGCGAAGACCTGTTCAACCCGCCAATCGTCCAAGGGATAGCCGAATCCGGGACGGAGGCAATATCCGGTCAGGCTGAACCACAGGCGCTCGTGCTCGGCCGATCGCCGCCGGTGAGGCAGGCCTTCCAGCAGGGCGCCGAACAAATCGCGTAATAGGGCGGTGTCCCAATCCGCTCGCGGTCCGAGAATCTTTTCAAGTTCGCCGCGCAATCCTTTGACCAGCTTGGTGTCGGCCGCTTTCGCTTTTTTCCCAAACACCAGGCGGACTTTCTCGACGGCTTCATCGAGGCGCGGGTGGTGCCGGGCTTCGGGCAAAACCGTCTGCGGGACGGCCTGCCGCAATTGGAACTCGATCCTCCATCGCCGGTCGGGATCGTCGGCTGCTACGCAGTGCAAATCGAGAGTGCCGACCTCGGTTAGGGATGCGGCGATCTGCACGGCTTGCTCCGTTCGCCCTTGTGCGCTTTCCCGCTCCAAGACAGCAGCGAGGGGCGGCAAGTGAACGAAACGGTCTCCGTCGATTTCGGCAAGGTCTCCCGGCTGGAAACGCCGGTCCTCGCTGGTTGAGGCCAGGTTGAAACGCACCGGTTGTCCTAGCCTGAGCAGGAAGGAGCGGTCGGTCAACACGATCTCCCGGCCCTCGTCGGTCCCCCGCGGCAGAATGCAGATACCCTTGGGGATCCCGTCCCGGCCGGTTTCCACCACCAGAAAATAGCTGCGCGCCGAGCCGCCGCCTATGCGCTGAACGGCATGGCCGCGCCGCGCGAGTCCGTAGGCTACCGCGCCGTAGGCTACTGCCAGATCGGGACGGTCGTTTTTGAGCAGGACGGGGCGTTGTTTTCCCCAAAACGTCACAAGTTCTACGAGACGCTGGGCTATGGTCGAGCTGCGGAACACGCCACCGTTGAGAAGAACAGCATCGGGAATGGGGTCGGCGGAGTCCGATCCGAGGGCCTCTCGCGCAGTTTCGAAGTGGTGAGTCAGAAAAGCAGCCAGATGCTTGCTGATCGCGGGATCGGCGGCGTAGGGCAGGCCGAATTCGACGACGCCGCTGCGTTTTCGGTCGGGATGATCGGCGAGGCTCACCATCGGGAAAAAACCGTCGAGAGCGATGCCATGGACCTCGCTTCGGGTCAGCTCGACCGAGCGCGCGCCTCCGATGAGCCGGGCTCCCGTGCCGAGTAGTGTTACGGTCGCGGCTTCCGGCGCATCGGGAGCCAGCAGCCGTTCCTTGGCTAACCGGCATTGTTCGACCAGTTGGGAAAGCTCGGCCGCAGACAGCTTTCGATCCTCGCCCACCAGGCGGCGTTCCGCAAGATGAGCCAAGGTGAGATCGATGTTATCCCCGCCCAGCATCAGATGATTGCCGACGGCGATACGGGTGAGCTTGGGTTCGTCCTCGCCTGGCTCGACCTTGATCAAGGTCAGGTCCGTGGTGCCGCCGCCGACGTCGCAGACCAGCAGCAAGCGCACGCCGCCGAGCTGCTGACGTAAGGACTGGCGGTGGTTCCAGAGCCAGTCGTAACAGACCGCTTGCGGCTCTTCGAGCAGGCGCACTGTCGCGAATCCGGCCAGCCGGGTGGCTTCGAGCGTTAGAGTGCGTGCGGCCTCGTCGAATGAGGCCGGTACGGTCACCACGATCTCCTGCTCTTCCAGTGGCGCCTCGGGATGGTGATGATTCCAGGCCGAACGCACGTGGCGGAGGTAGCTCGCGCTGGCTTCGACCGGAGAGATTTTCGGAATCTCCTCCGGCGCGCCCCAGGGGAGGATAGCGGCGGTCCGGTCCGCGGCGGCATGGGACAGCCAGCTCTTGGCACTGGTCACGAAACGTCCCTGGCTTTTCGAGCCCAAGATCCGCGCCAGCTTGCCGATGATCGGACGATAAGCCGACTCCGGCTCCGAAGAAGGCCAGGGCAATCGCACGTCCGCTACGGTCAGTTCGTCCGGCGATGCGTGATAGCGAACAGACGGCAGCAGCGGTTCAGCCGCCACTTCGCCCGGCGCAACCAATTGGTCGATTTGAAAAAGCTCGATTTCGGCCGGAGTACCTTTGGTGAGGTCTGCATGGGCGACCACGGTGTGGGTCGTGCCGAGATCGATGCCGACAAGATAGCGAGGCGTCTGGCTTGATGATGCGGGCATGGGTGAGGATGGCCGCAGGGGCATTGCCCCTGCGGTTTGCAGGATTATTTATTGAAAGACCAAAAACTTTTTTTGGCCGAAGCGTCGTCGCCAGGTGCTTCCGAAGCTGCTTCGTCGGATGCGGTTTCGGTCGCCCGCTCGGAGAGATTGCCTAAGATCGGTTCCTCCGGTGCGACATTTTCATCCGACGGCAAGGGCTTTTCGCCTGCACGGACATCGAATTCGACGTTCCAGCGTTTGTCGCCGTCCTTAGCGACCGCTTCCAGTTGCAGCGTGCCCACTTCGGTGACCCTGGCGGCCAAATGAACCGGGACCACATCGCCCGCCTGGTACTCTTCTGCCGGCAAGGTGACCTCGATTTCGTCCAGTTCTTCCATTTCGTCTTCCGACCAGTAGTCGAGGCGCGTGCCGACCACGTCGTCGCGGCGGACGTTGGACGCGAAGAAACGGAAGCGCACTGGCTCGCCCACGACCAATCCGAACTCGTAAGGCGGCAGATCCGCCTCGGTACCTTCCTCCATGCCGAAAGGCGCGATGCACAGGGCCTCGATCGGCGGGGCGAAGCCCGGTACGGCGGGCATGGCGCTCTCGACGCCCACGTAATAGGCAGCACCGGTGCCGCCGCGGATGCGGACCCCACGACCTTTGCGGACATAGCCGTAATAAGCGGCACCACGGGCCACGGCTAGATCCAGGTCGGCGCCGTGCAGCAGTCGGGCATGCGGTGCGTCGTCGGCCTGAAGCCAGCTATTGAGTACATCGAGCAAGCGCTTTTCGAGCGCCTCGGACTTGAATACACCCCCGTTGAGGAGCAGCGCGGTCGGATGCAGGAACTGGGCATCGGCAGGGAGGTTGAATCCCTGCAATTCGCCGGTCGCGCCGATCTGTCGGCTCAGGAAGGCGGCGAGATGACAGGTGATCCGTGCGTCCTTGGCATACGGAAGGCCCAGGGTGGTCAGACCGGTGCGAGCCTGAACGGCAGGACGGTCTGTGATTTGCACCTTCGGAAAGAAGCCTTCGACCAGGGTACGTCCGACCTCGTCGCGGGTCAGGCTGGTACGCAGCGTGCCGCCGATGAGCGACGAACCGCGGCTGGGGACGACGACGGCGACTTCGTCGGTATCCGAGTCGGACAGCAAGGATTCCTTGGCGTCCCGGCAGCCGTGCATGAGTGCCTGGATCTGCCAAGGTTCCAGCCGTTTGCCCTCGGCTTCGAGCTTCATTTTCAAGACATAAGCCAAGGCGAGGTCCATGTTGTCCCCGCCGAGGAGAATGTGATCGCCGATGGCGACGCGGTTGAGGATCAGATTGCCTTCCTCCTCGGTCACGGCGATCAGCGACAAATCGGTGGTACCGCCGCCTACGTCCACGACGAGAATGATGTCGCCCGGCTTGACCTGCTCGCGCCATTTTCCTTCGCTGGTCTGAATCCAGCTGTACAGCGCCGACTGCGGCTCCTCGAGCAGAATGGCCTGGCGCAGGCCCACGGCGTGGGCGGCTTCCACGGTCAGTTCCCGAGCCGCCGGATCAAAGGACGCCGGTACGGTGATCACCAGTTCCTGCTCGCTCAGGGGCGCGTCGGGATAGCGGTCGTTCCAGGCGTCACGCATGTGGCGGAGATATTCGATCGACGCTTGAAGAGGCGAAACGCGCTTTACTTCCTCCGGTGACTGAACGGGCAGGATTGGCGCGCGGCAGTCGACGCCGCTGTGAGATAGCCAGCTCTTGGCGCTGCTTACCAGCCGGATGGGCGTTTTGCCGCCGAGTTGCCTTGCCAGGTCACCGACGATGGCTTCCGGATGTTCGTTCCAGGGCAACACGATGTCGCTCGGTGCGAGCTCGGCCTCGTGAGCCTGGTAAAGAAACGAAGGCAACTGCCTTTTTTCGCCGACCGTACCGGGCGACGTCAATTGCGGGATATCCAAAACCTCGATCGGCGCTTTTTCGCCGTCGCACTGGCTGAGATCGACATAGGACACGACGCTGTTGGTCGTGCCGAGGTCGATGCCGACGGAATACTGGGTTTCGCTCACAATTCCACCTCTGCTTGGGCGATGATGCGTACGTCATGTCCTTCGGCGATCTTGGGCAGTCTGACGGCCGTAGCGCGCCAGCCGCGGTGTATCAATGTGCCGGTGAACGGCGGATCGCCGACGATGTTGCCCGTGGGCCTTACGCTTGAAGCGTCGAAGCCTTTGGGCAGAGTAACGCGGGAGTTCTCCTGCTCTTTGCGCACCGGTTCAAGCTCGAAATGCTGGCTCAATACTTTGCGGCATCCCTCGTGTACGACTCGAGCCGCCGCGCCGATCTCGGCGTCGGAATAGGCGCCGACGTTCTCCTGAACGAAGTCGATAAAACGGGCTTCTTTCTGCAAAAGTCCGAGAAGCTGTAGGGCCGCATCCGGTGTGGCTTCTTTGACAACCACCGGCTCCGGCCGTTCCGGTTTGACGACTTCCAAGGGTTTGGGTGCCTCCCTGACCGGAACGGGGGCCGGTCCGGCGGGGACCGGCGCAACGACTGGTTCGGCTGCCCGCCGCCCACGGCGCATCAAAGCGATGACGGCTACGGACAGCAGAAGGATCTGCAGAATCAGCAGAATGACCACGAGGGCTGCAAGTCCGATGTGTACGGCGTCGAGCGTGGTCGGAATGAGAGTTGGGTCGAATTGCATTCGGATCCTCTTTGCGTTGAGTGGTGCCCTGGGACGCAGGCGCGGTTGGTGCGGCAAATACAGCCGCCGGCATCGGCGGGACAGCCGGCCGAAAACTAAGCGCGGGGTAGGACGATCGTATTAGGGCTGCCCGGTCGCGGCTTGAGCCGCCTGAGCACCCATCAATGTGCGCAGGACCTGACGTGCGGCCTGAGTACGGCGGCTGCGCATATATCGTTCGGAGATCGTGCCGGGTACTTTTTCGCTATCGAACGCCGCCTTGACCTTCGACAGCTTCTCTTCGCACGTTTTCAAAACGCGATCGGTGAGTGCACGCGAATCCGCCTGCTCGCCGACCCGCGCACGGGTTTCGCTGTTGACGCAGGTCTGGTATGCGACTAAAGCCAGGTTGACTTTCTCCAGAGTCTGGTCCGAAAGGGTGGTGCCCTGCCATTCGTCTTCCGCCCGGACGGTTTGCAGGGCGGACAAAGCGATTGCGGCGAGCAGCACGCGAAAAAAAAAGTTCATGGGCGTTAACTCCTTACGAGTTGGAGACGAATGCACCGGATTTTACGCTATGTCGAGGGAGGGCGGAACGCCGAATCCGCCGCATCGGCTTGGCGCGGCAGCTTTGGGACGCGGTAGTGCAGTGTGCTAACCTTCAACGGCGTGGGTTTACGCCGGACTTTCGGCGTGGGACGACAACAAACGAAAATAACCGGAGAAGAATAATGAAACTAAAGTCTTGGTTAGTGGGGGCAGCGGTTCCATTTCTCGTGAGCTGCGCGGCGACGGTGGATAAATCGTCGGTGCAGGCCACGCACGTGGCGCCGGTTTCGACGCAGGTGGAAGTGGTGCGGATTCCGTTCGACGGTTCTCAACCCATGTACGTCGTCACGGTGGAGCCTTTGAGTGTCGGAACCGGTTCGGGGGGCGGCGTGACACAGGCTCCGACCGGGGCCCGCTACGGCTGGGGACCCTTCGGCTGGGGTATTCTCGGAGGGGCCGCACCTACGGCACCGGGGGCTTACACGCCCGACCATCAAGGTATGAGCGATCGCGTCGGGCAAGGCGTCGCCGCGCAATTAATCAGTGCCCTCGGCAACGTAGGGAACATCGTGGTCGTCGACTACGAACATTACCGCAAGAACGAAAGCAATCCCGCAAAGCTGCTGAATCCCGGCGAGGTCGGGCCGTTCGTGATCAAGGGTACGATCACGGAATTCAACGAGGTTGCCGAAGCCAACGACGAGCGCAAAGGTGGATCGCTCGGCTGGGCAGGAACAGTGCTCGGCATCGCGGGCGCCGTTTCGGGGACACCCGCCGCGGGCATCGCCGGTGCTGCCGTATCTGCCGCCAATCCGACTTGGGAAAACACCAAGGCCCGGCGAACCGGGGCGGTGGGCATGGACCTGCAAGTGGTCGAGCCTAGCAGCGGCCGCATGGTGGGAACGATTACTTCCCACGGCTCCTTCACCTCCGAATCCGCCACCAGCGGTTTCTCGTTGTTCGGCGTCGGGGGCGGGGAATCCGCGTTTGCAGCGAGCGCCCTGGGTCAGGCGACCCGCGCCGCGCTCAACGATACTCTGAAGCAATTGTCCGACCAGCTTCGCATCAAGGGTCCCGCCTTTGTCAAAGCATCGGCTCCCGCCGCTAAGAAAACGCGGCGTTAAGACGTAGAAGACGCTGGGGCTCCCGCACGGTGCGGCTGTCGCTCGTTGGAGCAGTGCCGTGCAAGCGCCCAGCGCACGTGCTCCCTGATCAAAGGCAACGGGTCGTCTATCCGCGCTCGTAACGCGTCGACGATTTTAGTAGACGTTTCAGCGTTACCCAAGGCCACGGCGATATTCCTGATCCAGCGTTCGTAACCGATGCGGCGTATGGCAGAGCCTTCGGTCTTATGTAGAAACGTCGCTTCATCCCAGCGGAAAAGGTCGATCAGCCCGGCGGTATCGAGACCGTGGCGCGGCATGAAATCCGCTTCCTCGGTCAGCCGCGCATAGCGGTTCCACGGGCATACGAGCTGGCAGTCGTCACAGCCGTAGATGCGGTTGCCGATGGCGGTGCGAAATTCTTCGGGAATCGGTCCGCGCAACTCGATGGTCAGATAGGAGATGCAGCGCCGGGCGTCAAGGCGATAAGGCGCAACGATCGCTTGGGTGGGGCAGACCTCCATGCAGGCGGTGCAGCTCCCGCAGTGATTGGTCGTTTCGGCATCGATGGGCAAGGGGAGATCGGTGTAAATCTCCCCCAGGAAGAACATCGAGCCTGCTTTGCGGTTGATCAAATTGGTGTGCTTGCCGATCCAGCCGAGCCCGGCTTTGGCGGCGAGCGCCTTTTCCAGCACCGGCGCGCTGTCGACGAAGACCCTATAACCGAAGGGGCCGATTTCGACTGCGATGCGCTCGGCCAATTGCTGTAAGCGCTTGCGGAGCACCTTGTGGTAATCGCGGCCAAGGGCGTAGCGGGAGATGAACGCGGCGGTCTGGTCGTCCAGCCGCTCCCTAACCGTGGTTCGATTCTCCGGGAGATAATCCATGCGTACGCTGATGACCCGGAGCGTACCGGGAACCAGCTCTTCCGGACGGCTGCGCTTGGTGCCATGCCGCGCCATGTAGTCCATTTCTCCGTGGAATCCCTCGTCTATCCATTTTTGAAGCTGCTGTTCGGCCGCAGAAAGGTCGGTATCGGCTATTCCGACCTGCTGAAAGCCGAGTTCTTTGCCCCAGGTCTTGATTTTGGCGGCGAGAGCGGAGTAATCGCGAGCGGACGAAGTCACAGAAGTGTGGAGGCGGTGCGGAGTTTGAGCCAGAATGTAAACGGAACGAGCGTAGTTTGGGTACAGCTTACTGGGTTATGAGCGAACGATACAGCCGAAGTTTCCCGAAGGATCTTTATCGCGCGGAGGACGTGCGCGCCATGGACCGTTATGCCATCGAAACGGTGGGCATTCCCGGCATCGAGTTGATGCGCCTCGCCGGCGCATCGGCCTTTGCCGCTTTGCACGAACGCTGGCCGGGAGCGCGCACGCTGTCGGCGATTTGCGGCGGCGGCAACAACGGGGGAGACGCTTATGTGGTCGCCCGCTTGGCGCACGAGGCGGGGATGGACGTGCGGGTTTATCCGGTTTCGCCGCCCGCGAATCTCAAGGGGGATGCCCTGGCGGCTTACCAGGATTATCGAGCGGCGGGCGGCGAAATATTGGATTTTATCCCGGCCGATTTCGAGGGTGCGGAAGTGCTGGTCGACGGACTTTTGGGCACCGGCTTGGATCGGAAGGTCGACGGACTTTACGCGGACGTGATCAGGGCCGTCAACCGGTTCTCCGGTCGGGTGATGGCGCTGGATATTCCGTCCGGGCTTCATGCCGATACCGGTTCCGCTCTGGGCGTTGCCGTCAAGGCCGATTTGACCGTGACGTTCATCGGTCTCAAGCAGGGGCTCTTTACCGGTGAAGGTCCGGAATACACAGGCGAGATCGTCTTTGCCGATCTGGGCACACCGCCGGAAGTGCGATATTCCGTCGAACCTTCGGCCATGCTGCTGCCGGCGTGGGAACGCGGCTTGCCGGCGCGTCCGCGTTATGCGCACAAAGGTCATTTCGGTCATGTGCTGGTGGTCGGGGGCGATTGCGGCTACAGCGGCGCCCCTCGCATGGCAGCGGAGGCCGCGGCTCGGGTCGGAGCGGGGTTGATTAGCATCGCCACGCGGAAGTCCCATGCCGACTCGCTCAACCTGACCCGGCCGGAGCTGATGTGCCACGGCGTCGAAACCACCGAGGACTTGCGGATACCCTTGGAGCGGGCCACGGTCGTTGCTATCGGGCCTGGGCTGGGCCGTTCGGAATGGGCGAAGGCGCTGCTCGGCACGGTGTTGGAAAGCGATTTGCCGGTCGTGGCGGATGCCGACGCGCTCAATCTTCTGGCGGAAAGCCCCCGCAAACGGGACAACTGGACCATCACGCCCCATCCGGGGGAAGCGGCGCGGCTGCTCGACTCGTCTTCCGCGGACATACAGAAAGATCGATTCAGCGCCGTTCGGAACCTTCAGGCGAAGTTCGGCGGCGTAGCCGTATTGAAAGGTTCCGGCAGCCTGGTCTGCGGTCCGGACGGATTGCCCTATGTCTGTACCGCCGGCAATCCCGGCATGGCCAGCGGCGGCATGGGCGACGTGCTGACCGGCGTTATCGCGGGATTGCTGGCGCAACGTCTGGATCTTTTCGGGGCGGCGGCCTTGGGCGTGCAATTGCATGCCGCGGCGGGCGACGAGGCGGCGAAGGCCGGCGAAAGGGGACTCTTGGCCTGCGATTTGATGGATCCTTTGCGCCGGCTCGTCAATTTATGAAAGTGACTCTTAGGGACGAGGCGGAAACGCTCGCATTCGCCGGGCGCGTCTATCGAGCCATGTCGTCGAACGGGCTCGTCTTCCTGCTCGGAAACCTCGGCGCCGGCAAAACCACCTTCGTGCGCGGCTGGCTCCGGGCAGCTGGCTTTTCGGGGCCGGTGAAAAGCCCGACTTTCACGCTGGTCGAAGAATACCCGATCGAGGAGCGGATCGTTTACCATTTCGATTTGTACCGGCTGAACGATCCGGAAGAGTTGGAGTGGATGGGGTTCCGGGACTATCTACGGCCGAACGCAGTTTGCTTTATCGAATGGCCGGAGCGCGGCGCGGGGCTATTGCCCGAGGCGGATCTCGAGATCAGCCTGGAAATATCGGGTACGGGGCGCATCGCGGAGATATCGGCCGGCACCGACTCCGGTGTAGCCGTATTGGCCAGGCTGCAAGCCGAGTAGCCTATTTCCTTGCGGTTTTCCGCGGCTCGGACTATGTTTTCCGGGGGCGTTCACGCATGGCGGCTTCGTTCATGGAAAAAAAAACTCTAATCACATGGCTGGTGTTCACGCTTTGGGGCTACGCGCCGCTGGTTTTCGGCGCGCCCGTGCAGATGAACTCGGTGAAGATTGAGGCCGCCGCGCAGAGTTCACGGCTGGTTTTCGATTTCTCGGCGCCGCCCAAATACCGAATCTCCCGCGGAAGCAAGCCGAATCAGCTGCAAATCGATTTAGAAAATGTTTCCCTGTCCGGAAAACTCGGACTACCCCTGGCGTCTCATCCCCTGATCGCGAAGCTCATTCCGGTATCGGGCAAGGCCAAGGACAGCCCCAGGATTTTGCTCGATCTTAAGCGCCCGGCCGGATACAAGTCTTACGTCACCCGTCTCAAGGGAAGCTCGCGCCTGGTGCTCGAACTGACGCCCCCGGTTTCGGCCGCACCGGCGGGAGACAAGGCGGCTTCCAAGGAGCCGGTCAAATCGGCAAAACCGACTAAGGTTGCTGCGGCGCCGAAAGCGGCAGCCAAGCCGGTTTCGGCCAAGGCCGGAAGCTCGCCGGGCGAAGCGAGGCCGGTCCGTTTCCTGAAGCCGGCGCTGGCCAAGGAGCAGGTGATCGTCATCGACGCCGGCCACGGCGGCAAAGATACCGGGGCGATCGGCCCCAACGGAACCTATGAAAAGGACGTGGTGCTGGCTATCGCCCGCAAGCTCGAACGGCTGATCCGAGCCGAACCGGGCATGCGGGCGGTCATGGTGCGCAAGAGCGATCAGTTCGTCGATTTGCGCGAACGGGCGGAACTCGCCCGCAAGGCGAAGGCGGATTTGTTTATTTCCTTGCACGCGGACGCCTACGTGAGCAATGACGTAAAGGGGTCTTCCGTATTCATTCTGTCGGATCACGGTGCTTCGAGTGAAGCCGCTCGCTGGCTGGCGGACCGGGAAAACGCCGCTTTGGTGGGCGGCGTTCAGCTCGGGGGAAAAGACAAATTGCTGGCCTCGGTGCTGCTCGATCTGTCGCAAACCGCCACGCTAGACGCCAGCAACCGCGCGGCCGCAAAGGTATTGGGAGAGCTAAGAAAGGATTTCCATCTACATCACCGAGACGTGCAAAAAGCCGGTTTTGCGGTGCTCAAGTCGCCGGACGTTCCCTCGATACTGGTGGAGACGGCGTTCATATCCAATCCGGACGAAGAGCGTAATCTGCGCAATTCGAGCCATCAGGATCAGGTGGCTCGCGCCATATTCGACGGCATCCGCAATTATTTCGCCGAAATTCGGCCGATGGTTCCGGTCGATCTGCGCATGGCCGATGCTCTGGAGAGCGTGGCCGAATCCGACGGCAAGAAGCCGGTCATTCGAAAATAGAACGCTTGCGCCGAAGGTCGGCAAAAGCACCTTTATCCCCGTCTTTCATAATTTCTGTATTTTCCCGAGAATAGCAAGGTATTGAATCCTTGCTCCCGCGGTTCTGTCTAACCGCCAAACCGTTTTCTCGATCGCCGATTCCATCTGCCATGCCCATCCGCATTCTCCCTCCGCAACTCATAAACCAAATCGCCGCCGGGGAGGTGGTCGAGCGCCCCGCCTCGGTGGTGAAAGAATTGGTCGAAAATGCCTTTGACGCCGCCGCGCGCTCGGTAGCCATCGACGTGGAACAGGGCGGATTGCGCATGATGCGCATCCGCGACGACGGCTGCGGCATCGATAGAGAGGAATTGCCGCTCGCCCTGTCCAGGCACGCCACCAGCAAAATCGCCAGTCTGGAGGATCTGGAGCGGGTCTCCAGCATGGGATTCCGGGGCGAAGCTTTGCCCAGCATCAGTTCGGTGGCGCGCTTGACGCTGACCTCGCGGATACGCGGCGAGCGTTGCGCCTGGCGTGTCACCGCGGACGGGACGGAAACCGATTTCGACGTGCAGCCGGCGGCCCATCCCGAAGGCACGACGGTGGAGGTTCGCGATCTCTTCTACAACACGCCGGCGCGCCGGAAGTTTCTCCGGTCGGAAAAGACCGAGTTCTCCCATATCGAAACACTGATCAAGCGTATGGCGCTGAGCCGGTTTGAAGTGGGATTTTCCTTGAAGCACGACGAGCGGACGGTATTGAGCTTGCGGCCGGCGGAAACCCAGGCCGAAATCGAGCGACGCCTGGCCTTGGTGCTCGGTGAGGCGTTTCTGGAAAACGCGCTGGCGGTGGAGTTTTCGGCGGCGGGTCTCAGGCTTTCCGGGTGGGTGGGGTTTCCGACGTTCTCCCGCAGCCAGGCCGACATGCAGTTCTTCTACGTCAACGGGCGTTTGGTCCGGGACAAGCTGGTGAGCTATGCCGTGAAGCAAGCCTATCAGGACGTGCTTTACCACGGGCGCCAGCCGGTGTACGTGCTGTATCTGGAGCTGGACCCGACGTTGGTCGATGTCAATGCTCATCCCGCCAAACTCGAAGTGCGTTTCCGCGATTCCCGGACGGTGCACGATTTTCTGTTTCGCGCGTTGCACCGGGCTTTGGCCGAGACCAAGCCGCGGGCTGTCGAGGCCGAGGCGGTGCCCCATCCGGAAGACAGGCCGGCGCGTGCAGTTTCGGCACCCGAGTTTTCTAAACCGCACCGCCAAGCTACGCTGCCGTTGCAAGTGGCCGAGGCGATTCAAAGTTATGCCGATCTTTATTCCGCTCCGGCTCCTAAGCCGGAAGCGCCGCAGGAACCGGAGCCAGATGAGCAAACGACTCCGCCACTCGGTTTTGCGGTGGCGCATCTTCATGGCGCTTTCATTCTGGCCGAGAGCCGCAACGGGCTGATCGTGGTGGACGCTCACGCCGCCCACGAACGCATCACCTATGAAAAGCTGAAGGAGCAGGTCTGCGCGGGATCGGTTCCGATGCAGCCCTTGCTGCTGCCTATCCGAATTCAGGTTACCGCAGCCGAGGCCGACTTGGCGGAGGAGGCGGGCGGTGTGTTCGGAAGCCTCGGCATCGAACTTCGCCGAAGCGGCCCGGATACGCTCATGTTGCGAGCGGTGCCGGCCTTGCTGGCGGATGCGGATGGCGAGCGCCTGGTGCGCGATGTGTTGGCCGATCTCAACCAGCATGGACGGAGCGTCCGGATCGAGCAGTCCATGAACGAGGTTCTGGCGACCATGGCCTGCCACGGATCGATCAGGGCCAACCGCAAGCTGACCGTGCCGGAAATGAACACGCTGCTCCGCGACATGGAAGCGACGGAGCGCAGCGGCCAGTGCAACCACGGGCGCCCGACCTGGGTCGAGCTAAGCCTCAAGGATCTGAACCGCTTGTTCATGCGCGGCCAGTGACTGAATTACCACCCGCTATCGCCCTGATGGGGCCGACCGCCTCGGGCAAAACGCGGCTGGCCATCGAATTGGCCAAGACGCTGGACGGAGAAGTGATCAGCGTCGATTCCGCACTGGTTTACCGGGGCATGGACATCGGCACCGCCAAGCCGAGCTTGGAGGAAAGGGCAGGCATTCCGCACCATCTGATCGACATTCTTGATCCAGCCGAATCCTATTCCACCGGGCGTTTTCGGGACGAGGCGCTCGCGGCGATGCAGGACATAACAAGCCGCGGCAAGCTGCCGATTCTCGCCGGCGGCACGATGCTGTACTTCAACGCCTTGTTTTACGGGCTTTCGAGTCTGCCCGCTGCCGATCCCGAGATTCGGCGGCAGATCGACGAGGAAGCGGCGAGGGTCGGCTGGGCGAAACTGCACGAGGAACTCGGTCGAATCGACCCGGAAGCTGCGCTTCGCATTCATCCCAACGATCCCCAGCGCATCCAGCGGGCCCTGGAGGTATACCACGCGACCGGGGTTCCGCTGTCCGTGCTGTGCGCCGAGACCCGATCGCCGCCTTTGCCGTTCGATCTGATCAAACTCATCGTCGCGCCGGCAAGCCGCGAGGCCCTGCATGAACGGATTCGCCAGCGCTTCTTGACTATGATCGAAGGCGGATTTATCGACGAAGTCCGCGCCTTGCACGAACGGGACGATCTCCACGCCGATCTGCCCTCCATTCGCGCCGTCGGCTATCGACAGGTCTGGGCTTATCTCGAGGGCGAATACGACCGCGGTACCATGATCGAGCGCGGTATCATCGCCACCCGCCAATTCGCCAAGCGGCAGTTCACCTGGCTGAGGCGTGAGAGGGATGCGCTACGGTATGCCAGCGAGGACGAGAGGTTGGTGGAGTCCGTATTGCGAGACGTGACGGCCCGCCTGAAGCGGTAGAGCGGGGAAGGACGAGCGTCGCATCCGTCTCGCGTACTGATCAGAACGCAGGTAAAGGGCGTGGAGTTTTTATGAGGAGGTCAATTGTCGTCCGCGATGGACATGGTGTCATGCCGGCCCGCATATTTCTCGAGGTTGCCTTCCTCGCCCAGCTTGATCATCAGTCTGACTTCGTTTTTCGAATCTGCGGCATGTAGGGCATCCTCGTACGTGATCTTTCCGGCCTTGTACAGATCGTACAAGGCTTGATCGAAGGTTTGCATACCCTGTTCCCGCGAATGTTTCATCAGTTCCTTCAGCTTATGTACCTCGCCTTTTCGGATGAGATCTGAAGCGAGCGGGGTGTTCAAGAGAATTTCCACCGCCGGATACCGTCCCTTGCCATCGGCCCTGCGAATGAGCTGTTGAGCGATGATGCCCCGAAGGTTGAGGGATAGATCCATGAATAGCTGCGGGTGCATCTCTTCAGGAAAAAAGTGAAGGATTCGGTCCAACGCCTGATTAGCGTTGTTGGCGTGCAGTGTGCTTAGGCAGAGATGGCCCGTCTCGGCGAAAGTGATGGCATGCTGCATCGTCTCGCGGGTCCGGATTTCTCCGATCAGAATAACGTCGGGTGCCTGCCGCAGCGTATTCTTGAGCGCCACCTCGTAGGATTCGGTATCGATCCCGACCTCGCGCTGGGTGACGATGCAGCCGGCATGCGGATGCACATATTCCAGCGGATCTTCGATCGTGATGATATGCCCGCTCGAATGCTCGTTCCGATGTTTGATGATGGCGGCCAGCGATGTGGATTTTCCCGTTCCGGTCGCACCGACGAACAGGATCAAGCCGCGTTTGGTCATCGATAATTCATTGAGGATCGGCGGCAGATTCAGATCATCGACTGTCGGAATGTTCGTTTCGATCCGCCGCAACACCATTCCGGCGGTGTCTCTTTGGATGAAGGCGCTGACGCGGAAGCGGCCTAGGCCGGGCGATGAAATCGCGAAATTGCACTCCTTGGTATTCTCGAATTCGTCGCGCTGGCGTTGGTTCATGACCCCGATAACGATCTGCCGCGCCTGCTCTTTGCTCAGCTTGGCGTTCGATATCGGCTGAATGACGCCGTCGATCTTCATGCACGGTTCTTTATTGGTGGTGATGAAGAGGTCGGACGCTTTTTTCTGCGTCATCAGCATGAGCAAGGATTCGAAGTCCACGAGCTTGTTCTCCGGCTTTAGAATGCGGCTTTATTGACGGCTTTGACCCGAGCGGCGGCACGCGCCACGACGCCTTTTTCGACCAGTTCCTGCAAGTGCTGGTCGAGCGTTTGCATGCCGTCCTTGCGCCCGGTCTGGATGGCCGAGTACATCTGTGCGACCTTGTCTTCGCGGATGAGGTTGCGGATCGCCGGCGTGCCCACCATGATCTCCCAGGCCGCCGTGCGTCCGCCGCCGTTTTTCTTGAGCAGAGTCTGGGAGATCACGGCCTGCAGGGATTCGGACAGCATCGACCGAATAATGCCTTTTTCGGCGGCCGGGAAAACGTCGATGACGCGGTCTATGGTCTTGGCAGCCGAGTTGGTGTGCAGGGTACCGAAAACCAAGTGACCGGTTTCGGCGGCGGTCAATGCGAGGCGGATGGTTTCCAGGTCGCGCATTTCGCCGACCAGAATCACGTCGGGGTCTTCGCGCAGAGCCGAGCGCAAGGCTTCGTTGAAACCCAAAGTATCCCGGTGAACTTCGCGTTGGTTGATCAACGATTTTTTGCTGGAGTGCACAAACTCGATGGGGTCTTCAATCGTCAGGATATGGGAATACTGGTTCGAGTTGATGTGGTCGATCATCGCGGCGAGGGTGGTCGATTTGCCCGATCCGGTGGGCCCGGTGACCACGATCAGGCCGCGAGGGTGCATGGTAACGTCCTGGAAAAATTTGGGGCAACCCAGTTCCTCCAATGTCAAAACCTTGGACGGAATGGTTCGAAATACCGCCGCCGCGCCCCGGTCCTGGTTGAACGAGTTGACACGAAATCGCGCGACGCCGGGGAGCTCGAACGAAAAGTCGGTCTCCAGAAACTCCTCGTAATCGCGCCGCTGCTTGTCGTTCATGATGTCGTAGATCAGCGCGTGCACCTCTTTGTGGTCGAGCGCCGGCACATTGATGCGGCGTATGTCGCCATCCACGCGGATCATCGGCGGAAGTCCGGCGGACAAATGCAGGTCGGATGCATTGTTCTTGACGGAGAAAGCGAGCAGTTCGGCGATATCCATGGATTCTCTTCTGTAATGGCTCTTGTGTAAGCGTTGGTCGGTAGATACCCTTACCCTCCGGGCAAGTATAGACAAACGTATCAGCAACATGAGGAGTCAAATACAACAGCGCCTGGACGCCGTACGCGAGCGAATTCGACTCGCGGAGACGGCAGCCGGTCGATGCCGGGGTTCGGTTCGGCTGATCGCCGTAAGCAAGACTCAGCCTGCGGAGGCGATTGCCGCCGCTTATTACTGCGGTCAGCGGGAGTTCGGGGAGAACTACGTTCAAGAGGCTCTGGCCAAGCAAGATAAGTTGGCGCATTACGATATCGGCTGGCATTTCATCGGACCCATTCAATCCAACAAAACCAGGTCGATCGCGGCTCGTTTTTCCTGGGTACATAGCGTCGACCGATTCAAGATCGCGGAGCGCCTGAGCGATCAGCGTCCCGAAGAGCTGCCGCCGCTCAACATCTGCATTCAAGTCAACGTCAGCGGAGAAGCGACGAAATCGGGCGTTGCCCCGGAGGAGCTCGACGGGTTGGTCGAAGCGATCGCGGAACTGCCTAGGCTTCGTGTCCGCGGGCTTATGGCCATTCCGGCCCCGACGGACACGATCGACCTTCAGCGCGCATCGTTCCGGAGCTTGCGGCAAGCCGCGGAACGCTTGGGCCACCTTGGGCTCGATACGCTGTCCATGGGGATGTCCGACGACCTCGAAGCGGCGGTCATGGAAGGTTCGACCATGGTACGTATCGGCACGGCGCTGTTCGGGCCGAGGCCAGGCCGTGACATGGCCGTGCTCGATGCCGGGAGCGTTTCGGGCGGCTGAGGGACACTTGTCGGCTTATACGGCGAACGGGACGTTTTTGGGGCCGTGTCTCGGTTAGAATACGTCCGTTGGTTCGGAGATGATTTCAAATGAAAAAGCAAACTTTAGGATTTATCGGCGCCGGAAATATGGCGAGCAGCCTGATCGGCGGTCTCATTTCGGATGGCTATCCGGCGGACAATATTTTCGTGTCGGACGTCGACACCGCGAAGCTGAAGGATTTGGCCAGCCGTTTCGGCGTCCATACGTTCGAAGATAACAAATCCTTGGTCGAGCGCTCCCAGACCGTGTTGCTGGCCGTTAAACCGCAGATTCTTGAACAGGTGGCTCGAGAAATTGCCGGCCCCGTGCGGCAACGCGGCCCCCTGATGATCAGCATCGCCGCGGGTGTTCGCGAGACCGCCCTCGACCACTGGCTGGGCGGCGGCGCAAGCATCGTGCGCTGTATGCCCAATACTCCGGCGCTCGTGAAAACCGGGGCTACCGCATTGCACGCGAACGATCGAGCGAGCGCCGAACATAGAAGTGTGGCGGAAGCGATAGTCCGTGCCGTCGGCATCGCAGTGTGGGTAGAAAAGGAAGAGCTCCTGGATTTGGTGACGGCGCTTTCCGGAAGCGGACCCGCTTACTTTTTTCTGTTCATGGAGGCCATGGAGGATGCGGCGACCGAAATGGGAATGGACAAAGCTACGGCGCGGCTTCTTACCCAGCAGACGGCGCTTGGTGCGGCGCGCATCGCCATAGAATCCGAAGACGGTCCGGCGGAATTGAGAAGAAGGGTTACCTCGCCCGGCGGTACTACGGAAAAGGCAATAGAGGTATTCGAGCGCGGAAGCCTTCGTAGCCTTGTGCTTGACGCCATGAAGGCGGCAAATGCGCGGGCGGCAGAATTGTCCAAGCAACTGGGAGGTTGACGATGTCTCCGGATTTTCTGGTGAATCCCGCTGTTTTTCTGATCGATACGCTCTTCAGTCTTTATATATTCGCGATACTGCTGCGGTTCTTGTTTCAGTGGGTCGATGCGGATTACTACAATCCGATTTCCCAGTTCTTGATCAAGATCACGCACCCGCCGCTTCGCATGTTCCGCCGCTTTATTCCGTCCGTCGGCCGCGTCGACACGGCTTCGCTCGTCTTGATGCTGGGGCTGCAAATGCTGAGCGGCTATCTGATATTCGTGCTTCAGGATACGCGGATCACATTTGCGGCATTGAGTCTGTGGGCTGTCGTGCAGCTCTTGGATTTGCTGTTCAATGTCTATTTTTTCGCCATCATCATCCGTGCGGTCCTGAGTTGGGTCAGTCCAGGGAGCTATAACCCCGCGGTTTCCCTCCTTTACAGCCTTACCGAGCCGCTGCTTCGCTTCAGCCGTCGGCTTTTGCCGCCGATAGGGGGTATCGATCTCTCGCCGTTGATCCCCTTGATCGGCATACAACTCGCCAAAATGCTTGTGCTGCCCCCGCTGCAGCAACTCACGAATCTGCTGAACTGACTTGAGCGATTGGTATACCTGGGACGGCCAGGCACTGGTGCTGAACGTCCACGTACAACCTCGCGCCGGTAAGGACGAGATTGCGGGTTTGCATGGCGATCGGCTCAAGATCCGCATCAAAGCGCCGCCTGTCGACGGCAAAGCAAACCGTTATCTAATCGACTTCCTGGCAGACGTTTTCGGCGTCGCCAAACGCGATGTGGTTTTGCTGGCCGGTGAAACCGGCCGGGATAAGCGGTTCAAAATCTGCTCTCCAAAACGCTGGCCGGCATGGTGGGCAGAGCTCTCGAAAATGGACTGAATTTTGAATTGGTCTAAACTTCATCCCAACTGTCCCCAGAATTGCACTTTATTCCACTAGACGATCGGGTCGAGAGTCGGAGATGAGCATCATTCATTTAGAAGACAAGCTGCGAGGCTACGGCCAGTGGCGTGAGCAACTGAGCCAGGCGGTTGAGCGATATCGTTCCTGGCTTGATCAGCATGAATTGAACAGCGATGCCGTAAATGAAACTCTTCTGGGCATGCTCGACAGCTTGCGCGCGGATCGTATTGTGCTTGCCTTCGCCGCCGAATTTTCGCGAGGCAAGACCGAGCTCATTAACGCTTTGTTTTTCTCGGATACCGGTGTTCGGCTTTTGCCATCATCTCCCGGAAGAACAACCATGTGTCCGACGGAGATCTTTTACGACCCCGAAGGCGGTGCCTATATCCGACTCTTGGCGATCGAGAGCCGTCTGAACCAGGCATCGCTCAGCGAATACAAGCGACACCCGCAGAGTTGGATGCAGATCGAATTGGATTGCACCTCGCCGGTGCAAATGCAGGAAGCATTTCAAGAGCTGACCGCAACCAAGCGTGTGCCGCTCGAAGAAGCGAAGCAGCTCGGTCTGTACAACGAAGATCTTCATCCGGGACAGGTGGTGGCGCCGGAGACCGTCGAGATTCCGTGCTGGCGTCACGCATTGATCAGTTTTCCGCATTACCTCTTAAAGGAAGGCCTTACCATTCTGGACACACCCGGTCTCAACGCACTCGGGGCGGAACCCGAGTTGACCTTGCACATGCTGCCCAGCGCTCAAGCGGTTATCTTCGTGCTTGCAGCGGATACCGGGGTTACCAAGAGCGATCTGGATATGTGGTGCAACCATGTTCGGGGTTCCCGCCAAGGCCAGCAGAAAAGAAGCGGTCTGGCGGTGGTCATGAACAAGATCGATTCGATGTGGGGGGATTTGCACGGAGACGACGTCATCGAGAAATCGATTCGCGCCCAAATCGACTCAGTTGCCAGAACTTTGGAAGTCGACGCGAGCTCGATTTTTCCCTTGACCGCCAAACAGGCTTTGCTTGCCAAAGTGAAGGGCGACCAAGAACTCCTGGAAAAAAGCCGTCTCCATCTTTTTGAGAGTTTCTTGGCCGAAAAAGTGGTAAAGGAGAGGCAGAATCTGCTGATGACGTCGGTCACCGAGAGGATCGGCCATTTGGTTACCGAATCGACCGGTGTACTGCAGGCCCATATAGCGGATGCCGAGCGCCAGATCAACGATCTCCGCAATGTCGATGTCAATAATCGGGACAAGATCAAGCAGCTGATGACCGAGACCCGAGACCAGCAAAATGCTTATTTGGCCAGCGTAAACCAATTTCAGGCGAGCCGACGGGTGTTCGCGGTGCAGGCCAAGGCTTTGGTCGAGTCCCTGGCGCCGGAAAGCATCGATGAGATTATCAAGCGAACTCGGCGGCAGATGGCCGGAAGTCTGACGACGATCGGGATGAAATCGGTCATGGCGGGAGTGCTCGAGGAGTTGAACGGCGTGCTTGTCAAAGCCGTGTCGATCTCTGAGGAAAGTCGAAAACTGGTGAAAGGGATATACGGAAAATTCCAGGAGGAATATGGCTTTGCCGATCTCAAGGCGCCGTCGCTCTCGCTCAAGAAATATCAGGCCGAACTGGAGCGGGTATTCAAGGAAGGGGAGGCTTTCAGAGACAGTGCTTCGTCAACTTTGATGGAGCAGAGCATGGTTGTGGTAAAGCTTTATACAACGGTTGTCGCCCGCGCCCGAGAGCTTTTTCTGCACGCACACAAGGATGCGGTGGGTTGGTCCGGCATGGCCCTTACGCCGCTTATCCATCAAATTCGGGATCATAAACGCGTAATCGAAAGCAAGCTGGACGTATTGCGCAAGATCAACGAATCCAGTCACTCCTTGGATCAGGAGATCGCCGCGCTCACCCAGGCTTTGGAGCCGCTCCGTCGGCAATACGATGAACTCCTGGCCATACGGCAAGCGATGCAGCTGGATGACGTACAGCCAGAGGTCGAGGCGGAGGAAGAGCCGTTCCAACCCGCGGAAGCAGTGGCCGGCTAAAGATCGTCTGCTCGCCGGATAAAAATCAAATCCCATACGCCGTGTCCGAGCTCTTGTCCGCGGCGTTCGAATTTGGTCAACGCTCTGTGCGTCGGGCGAGGGGAAAACTTGCTCCCGCCTGCGGTGTTTTCAAGACGATCGCAATGTTCGAGCACGTCCAGCATGTGCTGAGCATAATCTTCCCAGTCCGTGGCGGCATGAAAATAGCCACCGTACTTGAGCTTCCGCGCTACGAGGCTGATAAATTCCGGGTTGACCAGTCGGCGCTTGTGGTGGCGCTTTTTGGGCCACGGATCCGGGAAAAACAAGTTCACGCCCGAAAGGCTTCCGTCAGCGATCTGATTTGTCAGGATGTCGACAGCGTCGGCGCAAAAAATACGCACATTATTTAGTTCGCGTTCTTTTAGGCGCGCCAGCAACTGCGCGACGCCAGGTCGGTGGACTTCTACGCCTATGAAGTTGGTCTGCGGCTGGTTGCCGGCGAGTTGTGCCAGAGTTTCGCCGTTACCGAAGCCGATTTCGACGACCAGAGGCGCGCCCCGGCCGAAAATCGCCTCGAAATCGGGGGGCGTATCGGCGACATTTAGTCCATAGATGGGCCAAAGAGCCTCCATGGCTCTCCGTTGCGCTACGGTGAATCGACCTTGGCGGAGAGTGAAGCTGCGGATGGAACGGTGGTGCGAATCACTGTCTTGGACCGAGTTGTTCGAGCCGGAATTAACGGACGCGTTTAGGCTGTCGTTCATGGGCAGGATGCCTGATTTCGAATTTGTTCGGAAGTGCGGAACCGAAAAGATGGAAGAACTCGACCGACTATTTTAGCGGAGCCGGCCTCGACTCGTGCTCCTGTTCCGCCGCATAAATAGGTGAGAATTATAAAATGGTATCCATGCTTGACGGACCAAAAAATACGATGGATTTTCCGGTATTAATCGAACTTTATCGGTCGACATTCGTAGGCGTCATTCAAGATCGCTTTCGCTACATGTTGGACGATTTGAATCTAGCGACGGCTGTTCAAAACATCGAAAGCTTCGATTCGACATTACAGGATCATCTTGCCGACGTGTGGACAACTCTTCACCTTGATCAAGAGGTCGTTTCGGAAAGTCTTAGCCAGGAATTGCTGGGTTCTTTTGCGCGTTTTTCGGATCAACAGGATGCCGGCAAGCAGAACTCTAGCGCGGACGCCGGTGACCGTGCATGGCAGACCGGCCAAATACCAGGCTATCGGCGGACATTTGCGGTGGACGAGCATCTGGCCCGCAGGGTTCGGGACGTCGAACTCCAACACGGTCAAAGTATTCGTCGTCTCGATGAAACCTACGCCGAGGTAGTCGGCCGAGCGCTTGATTCATTACCGGCCACACCCTGGAGCCCCGTCGCGATATTGGATGCGTTGTCAGCGGTTCTCGATCGGATCGAGGTTCCGATTCATCAAAAAGTGCGCCTAGTATTGTACGAAAAATTCATCAAAGACGTTCTGAGACACCTTGGCGAAGCATGCCTCGCATTTCGGCATGCTTTGAACGAACACAAAAGTAAAAGTGACGCGCGCGGCACGCCTGCCCGTGCGAAGGAGTTGAAGCCGCCGTTCGCCGACAGAATTGTGCCCGAGGAAAAGGCGATTTGGGATGCGGTCGGTTACGGGGCTGGCCCGATAAGCCCAAGCCCAAAGAAGCGCGGCGAAACCGAATATGAGGAGGAAACGGCTACCGCGCCGGCGGAGTGCCGTGAGGGTGGGTCTCAAAAGCCATGGTTCCGCCGTTACGCTCACGTGCTTGCTTCTTTGCTCCTGACCATATTGCTTGCGACCGCGGCTTGGCAGCTGGGTACACGGTTTGCCGAGCATCGGCACGGACGTGTCGCGCAAGACGAAGCTCGCCGGCAGACCGAATCGGCGAGCTTGGATGAAAAAGCCCTGCTTCGGGAGAGTACGTCGACTAGCATCGGCGAAGGGATCACGCCGCCGGATGGTTCATCGCCCGAACTCACCAAGGAAGAATCCGTGCAGCCCCCGACCGGTTCCGACACGCGTGCGAAATACGAAATCCTACGCGCGATCGAGCTGACGGATTTTAGCTGGACTTTAGATCCAGCAGACAAAACGATGTTGTTCGATTTTTCTATCAAGAACGGCAGTGAACGGCGAATCAGCGGAATCGAAGTGGTTTGTCTTCAGTATTCCAAGGATCTGGAGCTTTTGGAGCCTCTAAAAGCCGTATTATCGGGAACGATCGAACCGAACACGACTCGAACCTTTTTGCAAATTCCTGCGGGACTTGCGAATGACAGCGTCGGTCGGGTCAGTTGTGTGATTCCGGACGTAAACCTGGAATAAGTGTTTGTGTCCGACAGCCAACTGAAAGCAGCCTCAGTTCTACTATTCGCATGCAGTCTACCGAACAGCTCATCTTGCAGTGGTAAAATGGTCCGGGATGGACGTTTGAGATGCAGCAATCGTTGATGGCCACGTCGCTTTTTGCGCGTCCGGCGCTAATTCCAACGTTCTGTCACGAAAGGCACATCTGTGGATAACGCGCGCCTGCGGATGAGAAGCCTTCAGTGAGCGGTAGCGGTGGCATAGCGCCACTGGGGCGGAAGCGTTTGAATTCCCCCCGCCGGCGGCAGGCTGAATCGCTACGGTCGCTTGTAAGTATCCGAACGATTGCGAGCAGTCGTCGACCGTTTCCTGCTCGCAATCATCCGGGCTTGTTCGCATTGTTTCCAGTGAGCGGACGAGAAAGCTTCTCGTTTAAGGTGTCGTATTGCTTTCTGGCGATGGGGGCGGCGTGACGGGCACCACTTCCGTTTGGTTCGGTTTAGGCAGATCGGAATCTGGGGCCGGAGTCGGAGCGGTTAACTCCTTTGGCGGCATGCTGGGTTGTTGCTCGGATCGCTCGCATCCCATCAGCAACAAGGGTAGAGCCAAGAAAATAGGGTGTGCTGTCCTAAGTAGTTGCCGTACTTTCATAAGTGTCTCCCAAAATTATCGAGGGTAGAGAATTTAGGCTTGTCGACTTGGCCTAAGCGATAACCAGCAAAACCTATGCCAGATCTAATTGGGAGGGCATGGTCGACATCGATAGGAAATCCATAAATGCAAGGTACGGGTGCGAGACCCGAGTTACTGCGGCGTTGATCGAAAAGAACTGCCGCTGATCACCAGAGACTTTAGCTGTGGGGCCGGTGGTGGATGGAGGCGCCTCGTTTGTGGAAATGACGCCACTGCACGACGTCCGCTGTCGGGGGCGGTTTCAGCGCGAACCGCCAACCGGTGCTCAAGCCGCAGCCGAGGGAAATCCATCGGCAATGGGGGAAACCGGTCGTTCCATGCCGATTGCGTAGTCATACTTTTAGGAACCCCGGTTCCCAACGGCAGCGGAGAATTGGCAACAGGTATTCCCCTCGCGCGGGGGCGCAGGGCCGATTTTGTGCGCTCGACCAGTTCCGAGTAATGGTCAAATTTTGCCGGCCCGTCAACTTTCGAGCATAACTCCCAGTTCCAACTGGGCCAAGAGTCGGACGTAGTTCTGCGATGTTCGACACCTGGTACAGAGGAGGCTTTATGAGGCGGCTCCCCTCGTTTCCGGCGGCTTTTTTACAATCCCCCGGCCTTTTGAAGGCCTTTCGACGCGCCCGTTTTCATTGTTCCCACAGGCACCCGAGTTGAATCTTGTGTCCATCCACAATCGCTCTGTGACTGTAGTCGCAGAACGACGGTTTTCGTGAAGAATATTCGAAGTTCGCCATATTATTTCCAATAATCATAAAGTTGTTGCATTGGCCCTGGTCTTGCTTGGAGGTGTCGTTGTGGCTCCGACCATACTGCCTCTAACCATCAAAAGGAGTGTATCCATGGCTACAAAATCTACGTTGAGCCTTCTGGCCGCTGTTATTTCGCTATCCTTCGGTACGGCCTACGCGTTCCGCGACGCGGGCGACCCCGCGGTGCCCGGCGCCACCACTCCCCAGCCCGAGGAACAGTCAACTGAGAGATCGCTAACCAAGAAAGACGCCCTGGCCAATGGGGTCCCGGAGGAGATATTCAACATGGCTGACACGAACAAGGATGACAAGCTCGATGCCGAGGAAATCACCGCGTATAACGAGAAAGTAAGCAAGAAGCGCTGAGCTTCGGGGCGATAAGACGGCCGGGGCACCTGGACCCCGGCCGTCTTGTTTCAATCAGATCCTCCACACTCGCGGAACCTCGCTTTGTGCCGAACCGGTCGGTAAAAGACCAAGGTCATAATCGGCTTAATTTCGATGTCCGTGTCACCAGGGGTAGTAATCGTAATTCAATACTAAGCCGCAACTCGACTGCATCGGTCGAATCGGTCTCACCGATACCGCGCCTTCTCCATGTAGCCATATTACTCGGGCTGCACTGCGCGTTCCGATACGAACAGCGCTCGGGTGAGTACCAGCGACCTTAATCCAAACGCCTTCCTCTGTCCTGATCGCGTTTCATGACCGCCAACGAGGTTGTTGCTTTGCTGAAAAGCTTAGCAATTTAGTCAAGAAAGATATTGCAAAGCGACAACGAGCCTTTAAAATGTGCATATAGATGCATAAATTACTTTACTTTCTAAGTAGTGAGAGGGAATGGCGATTATCGAAGTTTGTGCGATTTCCACCCATTCTTAGAGGTAGTTGAGCGAGGGGCAAATGACAGAACACGAATGGGATCGGGAACACGTGCAGGAAATTATCCGCTGTGATAAGGATAAACCTGGTGCATTGTTGCCGATTCTGCACGGCATTCAAGACGCATTAGGGTATGTGCCACCGGACAGTGTCCCGCTGATCGCAGGGGAACTGAACCTTTCGCGCGCCGAAGTGCACGGCGTCATCAGCTTTTACCACTATTTCCGTAGCACGCCGCCGGGCAAGCGCACCATCTATCTGTGCCGGGCCGAATCCTGCCAAGCGATGGGTTCCGAGGCACTGGAAACTCATGCCAAGCAGCGGCTGAATATCGATTACCACGAAACGACCGGCGACGGGGCTTTCAGCCTGGAGCCCGTATATTGTCTCGGCAACTGCGCGTGTTCGCCATCGATCATGATCGATAAAAACGTATACGGACGCGTGACGTCCGAGACGTTCGACGGGATTATTGAAAATATGCAGGTTGATGCGCAATGACGACCGTTTACGTTTCTCGAGACTCCAGCGCGCTTTCCCTGGGCGCCGAGCAGGTCGCCGCCGCCATTCGGGCCGAAGCGGCCAAACGAAATATCGCTATCGATTTGGTTCGTAACGGCTCCCGTGGCATGTATTGGCTGGAGCCCCTGGTAGAAGTGGCTACCGAGGAAGGCCGGATAGCCTATGGGCCGGTGCGTATCGGCGACGTGCCTTCCTTATTCGAGGCGGGTTTTCTTCAGGGCGGTTCGCATTCCCTTTGCCTTGGGCCGACCGATGCCATTCCTTATTTCAAGAATCAGGAAAGGCTGACCTTTGCCCGCGTCGGGATCACCGATCCGGTCAGCCTGGACGACTATCTGGGTCATCAGGGCTTTCGCGGCTTACGCCGCGCTTTGGACATGGAGCCCTCTGCCATCGTTGACGAGGTCACCACCTCGGGGCTACGCGGACGCGGCGGTGCGGCTTTTCCGACCGGCATCAAATGGCGCACGGTGTTGAATACGGCATCGGACATAAAATACATCGTCTGCAACGCCGACGAGGGCGACTCGGGCACTTTCTCCGACCGTATGATCATGGAAGGGGACCCGTTAGTTCTGATCGAGGGCATGACCATCGCCGGGCTCGCGGTGGGTGCAACCCAGGGTTACATTTATCTGCGCGTCGAATATCCCCATGCCCATCGTGCGCTGAACGAGGCCATCGACGCTGCGTATCGGTCCGGTTACCTCGGAAAAGACATTCTGGGCAGCGGCAAGAGCTTCGATCTGGAAGTTCGTTTGGGCGCCGGAGCATATGTGTGCGGCGAGGAAACCTCGCTTCTCGAGAGCCTCGAAGGCAAGCGGGGACTGGTCCGCTTCAAGCCGCCGCTGCCGGCCATCGAAGGGCTGTTCGGACGGCCGACCGTCATCAACAACGTCATTTCGCTGGCTTCGGTGCCGATCATTCTCGACAAGGGCGGCGAATACTACCGTGATTTCGGCATGGGCCGCTCGCGCGGCACGCTGCCGATTCAATTGGCGGGCAACATCAAGCATCCGGGGTTGATCGAGAAGGCTTTCGGTATCACCTTACGGGAAATCCTTTACGACTATGGCGGCGGTTCCGCCACCGGAAGGCCGATTCGCGCGGTACAGGTCGGCGGGCCTTTGGGCGCGTACCTGCCGGAATCCCAGTTCGATACGCCGCTGGACTACGAAGCGTTTTCCGCCGTTTGGGCGGTGCTCGGCCACGGCGGCGTGGTGGCCTTCGACGACACCGTCGACATGGCCAAGATGGCCCGCTACGGCATGGAATTCTGCGCCATCGAGTCCTGCGGCAAGTGTACGCCCTGCCGAATCGGGTCGACTCGCGGCATAGAAGTAATCGACAAGATCATTGAAGGCGTAGACCGGGAGAAAAACCTAGCGCTCCTCCGGGATCTTTCCGATACCCTCCTCAATGGATCGCTTTGTGCGTTGGGCGGCATGACGCCGTACCCGGTGTTGAGCGCTCTCAACCATTTTCCCGAGGATTTCGGCATTTCCACGGCAGACAAAGCTGCTTAGAAATAGGGTGCGTCGCCCGCCCCGAATGCTTTGCGGTGCGCATTGCGCATCTTACGACTCAGGAGTCATCCCATGGCACTACGTGATAACGACTTCGGCACCCCCCCAAGCCAATCCGACAAGCTGGTCACCTTGGAAATTGACGGCTTCAGCGTGACCGTGCCCGAGGGCACATCGGTTCTCAGAGCGGCGGCCAGCATCGGCATCCAGATCCCGAAACTGTGCGCCACGGATAGCCTGGAACCTTTCGGTTCCTGCCGCTTATGCCTGGTGCAAATCGAGGGCGGACGAGGACTGCCCGCGTCCTGCACCACGCCGGTGGCGGAAGGCATGAAGGTCTGCACCCAGAACGAGCGATTGGCCAAAGTCCGCCGCGGGGTGATGGAGCTGTACATTTCGGACCATCCGCTGGATTGCCTCACCTGTTCCGCCAATGGCAATTGCGAATTGCAGGATATGGCCGGCGCGGTGGGCCTCAGGGAAGTGCGTTATGGCTACGAGGGCGAGAACCATCTGAAGGCCGAAAAGGACACCAGCAACCCCTATTTTGCCTTCGATCCGGCCAAGTGCATCGTCTGCTCCCGTTGCGTGCGTGCCTGCGAAGAAGTGCAGGGTACCTTCGCCTTGACCCTGGACGGCCGGGGCTTCGACTCCAAGGTTTCGCCCGGGCAGAACCAGGCCTTCATGGAGTCCGAATGCGTTTCTTGCGGGGCCTGTGTACAGGCGTGTCCGACTGCGACGCTGATGGAAAAGTCCGTAATCGAGAAGGGCCAGCCGGAACACAGCATTGTCACCACCTGCGCCTATTGCGGCGTGGGCTGCTCGTTCAAGGCGGAAATGAAGGGAGCCGAGGTGGTGCGCATGGTGCCCAACAAGGATGGCCACGCCAATCACGGCCATTCCTGCGTCAAGGGACGTTTCGCCTTCGGCTATGCGACCCACAAGGATCGCATTACGACGCCCATGATTCGGAAAAGCATCAACGATCCATGGCAGGTCGTATCCTGGGAAGAAGCGATAAACTATGCCGCATCCGAGTTCAAGCGTATTCAGGCCCAGTACGGTCGCTATTCCGTGGGCGCCTTGACTTCCAGCCGTTGCACCAATGAGGAGACCTACCTGGTGCAGAAGCTGGTGCGCGCGGCTTTCGGCAACAATAACGTCGACACCTGCGCCCGGGTCTGCCACTCGCCCACCGGCTATGGCCTCAAGCAGACCTTGGGCGAGTCGGCCGGGACCCAGACTTTCGATTCGGTCATGAAGGCCGACGTCATCATGGTGATAGGCGCCAATCCCACCGATGGCCATCCGGTGTTCGGCTCGATGATGAAGCGCCGTATCCGCGAAGGCGCCAAGCTGATCGTGGCCGATCCGCGCGACATCGATCTGGTGAGATCCGCGCACGTGAAGGCCGATTACCATCTGAAACTGCGGCCCGGTACCAATGTGGCGCTGATCAACGCCTTGGCCCACGTGATTGTTACTGAAGGACTTTCAAACGACGCTTTCGCACTGGAGCGCTGCGAAACGGCCTCTTACGAGAAGTGGAAGTCCTTCGTCAGCGAAGAGCGCAACTCGCCTGAAGCGAGCGAATCGGTGACCGGCGTTCCGGCAGCGACGGTGCGCGCCGCGGCGAGGCTCTACGCCACCGGCGGCAATGCCGCGATTTACTACGGCCTCGGCGTTACCGAACACAGCCAGGGTTCCACCACAGTGATCGGCATCGCCAATTTGGCCATGGCGACCGGCAATATCGGACGGGAAGGCGTGGGCGTGAACCCCTTGCGTGGCCAGAACAACGTGCAGGGCTCCTGCGACATGGGTTCGTTCCCGCACGAATTCCCTGGCTATCGCCACGTCTCCGATTTCGAAACCCGCGCCCAGTTCGAATCGGCGTGGGGCGTAACCCTGGAATCCGAGCCGGGCTTGCGCATCCCCAATATGTTCGGCGCCGCGCTGGACGGAAGCTTCAAGGGGCTGTATTGCGAGGGTGAAGATATCGCGCAGTCCGATCCGGATACCCAGCATGTCCATGCCGCCCTCCGGGCCATGGAATGCGTGGTGGTGCAGGATTTGTTCTTGAATGAAACTGCGAAGTTCGCCCACGTGTTTCTGCCGGGCGCGTCGTTCCTGGAAAAGAACGGCACTTTCACCAATGCCGAACGGCGTATTTCCCCAGTCAGGAAAGTCATGCCGCCTTTGGCCGGCTACGAGGACTGGGAAGTAACCCAGTTGCTGTCGAATGCCTTGGGTTACCCCATGAACTATTCGCACCCGTCCGAGATTATGGACGAGATAGCGCGGCTGGTGCCGACTTTCACGGGCGTCAGCTTCGCCAAGCTCGACGAGCTGGGCAGCGTGCAATGGCCGTGCAACGAGAAAGCGCCGATCGGTACGCCGACCATGCACATCGACCAGTTCGTGCGCGGCAAAGGACGCTTCATGCTGACGGAATACGTGCCGACCCAGGAACGGACCAGCAGCCGTTATCCGCTGATCCTTACTACCGGCCGCATCCTGTCCCAATATAACGTGGGTGCGCAGACCCGCCGCACCATGAATTCGGTCTGGCATTCGGAGGATCGTCTGGAAATCCATCCGCACGATGCGGAACAACGCGGTATCAAGGACGGCGACTGGGTAGGCATCAAGAGCCGTTCGGGCGAAACCGTACTGAGAGCCACCCTCACCGAACGGGTGCAGCCGGGCGTGGTGTATACCACTTTCCACTTTCCGGAATCGGGCGCCAATGTCATTACTACAGACAATTCCGACTGGGCGACCAATTGCCCTGAGTACAAGGTGACGGCGGTGCAAGTCACCAAAGTTTCCGGCCCCTCGGAATGGCAGCGCCGGTACCAGGAGTTCTCGGAGGAACAGTTGGCGTTGCTCGAGCAACGTACATCGGCCACCGGTTGAGACTGCGAGATGGCCGTTCTCGCCTCCGAATTGGGGTGGCCCAGTTATCGAGTCAGTCCGGTTGAGCGCTGGCATGGCGATAAACATGCCAATCAGGACGACTGTATCGCCGAGGAAGCTCCGATTGCCTTGATGTATAACGGCGAATCGCATGCCGTCATGCTGGCGACGCCTTTGGATCTGGAGGATTTCGCTCTGGGGTTCAGCCTTACTGAGGCTATCGTCGCGTCGCCGTGCGAGGTGAAGTCGATCCGCATTTACCGGCGTGCCGAGGGAATCGAGGTGCGCCTGCGCATTCCGGAGGCGCGTTGCGCGGGTGCCGCGGAGAAAGGGCGCAATCTCGCCGGACGGACCGGCTGCGGGCTTTGCGGTGCGCGCACGCTCCAACAGGCCATGCGCCGGCCGGGTCCGGTAGGGCAGGGTGTGCAAGTGTCGGCGCCGGAATTGATTCGGGTGCTCGCCGAGCTATCGGAGCATCAAAGGTTAAACCGTATCACCGGGGCGGTACACGCGGCGGCTTGGGCCGTGCCGGGACAAGGCATACAGTGGGTTCGCGAGGATATCGGCCGGCATAATGCGCTGGACAAGCTTATCGGCGCGCTGGCGCGGCAAGGTGTCGATTTCGGCAGCGGCTTCGTGGTGGTTACCAGCCGGGCCAGTTATGAGATGGTCCAGAAATGCGCGTCCGTCGGCATCGGTTTTCTGGCCGCGATCTCAGCGCCTACCGGACTCGCGGTGCGCTTGGCCGAAGATGCGGGGGTCACGCTGGTCGGATTTGCCCGTGGCGACAAGCATGTGGTTTACGCAAATCCGCAACGCCTGCTGCACAGCAAGGCCTGAGCGCTTAACGCCGCCAAGCCTTCAACCTCTCAAACAAGAAGATCATGAATATCGAAAATCTGGTAAAAATGGCCAATGACATCGGCAATTTTTTTAATGCCGAGCCGGACCGATCCGTTGCGATACATGGCATCGCCGATCACATCCGGAGATTCTGGGACCCTAGAATGCGTAAGGCCATCATCGCTCACCATCGGGAAGGCGGGATCGGTCTGAGTGAATTGCCGCGAGCAGCTGTCGCCGAACTGGCGGATGAAACCGTATCGCTGAAGGAATCCGGCGACGGCTGAAGCTAGCCGATTGTTAATCAGGCCCGTAAATACCTTTCTGGCATTTCGGGCCGCCGTCCAAGCCGGTTTACACGCTTAGGCCTAGCTCGCGTGGCTTGTCGCCGCGCTAAGAAGCCCTGCCCCGGATAAACCCGGCCTATATTCTTAGACCGAGTCAATAGGGCATTTTCTGATTCGGTGTAAGGGAGCCCCATATGTAGGTCGGCAATCCCTTGCCGACCTACCGGCTCGGCAAAGGGCTTTGTCGGCAAGGGATTGCCGACCTATGTTCTTCCCGCCCCACACGAATCCGTACACCGGGATGAAAAACGCTCTAAAAAGCGCCGGCTATTTGCTCAATGCTCGGCAGTCAGAGAATAAGGCTCCGGAGAAAGCTCAGAAGTACGGGCGAAGAGGAGGTCGGCCAGGAGGCGGGCAGAAGCCGGTGCCATGGCGAATCCGTTGCGGAAATGGCCGCAATTGAAATGTAAATTCTGAATCTCAGGATGCCTGCCTATATACGGGATACCCCTAGGCGAGCCGGGGCGCAGTCCCGCCCAGTGTTTTTCAATCGAGCAAGCGCGGAGTGCCGGGAGCACGGTATAGGCAAACTCGGCAAGCTCGTCCCGTGCGGACTCTGTGGTGCTCTTGTCGAAGCCGGAGTGCTCCAAGGTACTGCCCGCTAAGATCTTTCCGTCTTTTCGAGGAATCAAGTAGTGATCTCGGCTCAGGACCATATGTCTGAGCAACTCCGGCTCAGCCGAAAAGACGATCATCTGTCCTTTCACTGGTTCCACGTCGAGGTGCGGCACGGAAAAAAAGCGATCACTCATCGTTCCCGACCAAGCTCCGGCAGTAATGACGTATTGGTCGGCGGAGTAAGTTTCGTTCCCGGCGTTAATATGCGTGATCTTGCTGCCGTCCACGGCAATCTCGGTGACCGTCCGGTGTTCCGAAATTTGCACGCCGTCTGCCAATAGCTCCGACTGCAATGCTCGGAGCAATCTCGGATTTCTGACCTGAGCGATGTCGGGCAGGAATATGGGGGAACTCGGCATAAATTGCACGGCAGGCTCCAGTTCACGGAAGCGCGCGAGATCCGGCCGTTCGTAGGCAATCCCGTAGCTTTCACACCAAGTTTCCGCGAGATGCACGTTCTCGCAGTCGGCAATCAGTAATCCGCTCTTTCGCCATTCCGGATCGATCCCGGTGCGGCGATGTAGAGTTTCGGCAAGCTTGGGATATTCAGCATGACTTCGAAGCCAGAGTTGGAGGATCGGCTCCACGGCTCGCCAGGGATAGAGCGGACTGAGAATTCCGCCGCCCGCCCACGAAGACTCCCGACCAATCATCTGCCTTTCCAGGATGAGAACGCGAGCGCCAGATCTTATGAGTTCGCGCGCCGTCATCAGTCCGATAACGCCACCGCCGATGATGATGATATCCGTCATACCAATTTGCCAAGCTGGTCGAGAGTTATTCGAAAAACGTCTTGTGCGCATTGCGATGCGCTTTTCTGGGTGTATTTCGGTGGAGACATTTATGCGAAGCTTGCTATATTTCGACTCACCGACATCCCTGCGCCACGACGGACACAATGCCGAGCATGGCCGTGGGATATGAAATCGACTAGAGGAACATCAATGCCTTGGAAAAAAAGTTTATCCGCCGCGTCTATTTTACTGTCTTTCTTGCCCGGCGTTTCTTCCGGACTGGTAGTAGATATTCAGGGTACCCGGCTTGCACCGCAAGCGCCCGGCGAAACCTGCGTCGATATTACCGGTGATTATCGAGGTGTGCGAATCGAGGCCGATAATCCGGGCCAAACTCCGAGAATTTGCTACAACGGCTCGCGGAACAACTCGGTCAGCATTGCGAATGCCACCTTTATTGCCAAACCGCCGGTGAAACAGGAGGTGGTCATCAAATTCGAGCATGAATTTCCGCCTGGCATCAATGGAAAGATCATGGCGCGCGCCAAGTTACAGGGCTTTTTTGCCACCGGCAGCGGCGTCGGCGTTCCGACTGGCGATAAGTTGAAGCTCGAAACTTTCTTCTCGCAAGGCGGTTCGGATGACGCTATAGCAACACCTTTGGATTTTACCGTAGGCGATCAGTTGGATTCGGCATTGCTGGAATATTCGGTCAAGAAGCAATACTTGGCTGCCGGACCTCGCTCGTTGAAAGGGGTTTTGAAAATCGAGTTTACCGAAGCGGAACACAAGTTGGCTTTGCCTGAAAGATGTCTGGTTTCGCTCGATACCGGCTCCACTTTTGAAGATAAGCTGGATACTTTGGAAACCTTGGAAGATGACGAGGCCCCGGTATCTCCGGAAGCAGGCGAATCAGGAGCGGAAACTTTGCCGACAGGTCCAGGCGAGTTGGAGAATGGGCTGCCTCCTTTGCCCGAACTACAGTCTGATTCCCATCCCACCAATACGACGCCAATCGATATCAAAGCGACCGACAAACAGGAGTTGCCTTCGCCGACCGAACTGGTGCCCAAAGCCCGATAGTCCAAAAACGGCAGCTGAGTGGTTAGGAAATACCGGAAAAGCTGTGCGAGTTTGGACAGTCCGGCGGCTATCCGCTGAACCGTTTGGGTGACGCCGCACACTCGGGTACGTTCCAACCGCCTGTCCGCCTCTTTTTCCTACGCGCCTTAGAGGGTCGATCGCGGCAGTGATTCTTTTCACTGCCGCGATCGTGTTCCGTGGATTTCTCGAAACTCGTCTTGCCTTACATCGGCCTGATTTCAGGCAATTGCGGCGTTGGCGGCTCCACGGGCGCCGTCGGAGGGCTAGGCGGTACTTGGGGCCCTATTTCCCTTAGCCGCTCCTGGAGTCTTTCCATTCCCCTCTCCAAAGACGCATCCATAATGACGACGTTTCCCATCGATAAAATGATCCGTTGCAGTTCCGGGATTCTCGTGGTGCCGGTCGAGACGATGTAAACGGGCTGTACATACAAGACCGATCGACCCACCGGCAGGACGATGATGCGGCCGCGCAATACATGCGAGCCCTTTTGGTCCCAAAGGGCAAACTGTCTCGCGATCTCCGGGTCCTGGTCGATCAGAGCGCTGACTTGAGACGGGCCTTCGACCTGGACCTCGCGGCTGAATCTGTAGAGGACGATCTCCTTGAAAAAGTCGGTACGTCCCCCCCTGGCGGCCGGCGTGCCCGCGACTGCCAGCACGCTGAGGTTGCTCCGTCCTATGGGGGTCATCGGGTTGATCAGAACGAAGTTTTCTGGCTCACGAAGTCCCTCCAACAGGTAAGTTGTGAAGTAAAAGGGCTTCAGGATGGAATCGTTGACCAGAGGAAAATCCCAGGTCTCCGCCTGCTGGAAGAACAAAGCCGGGTCGGTTTGATGATAGCGGGCGTAGATGCTCATCTGAGTGGTGAACATATCCTTGGGATAGCGAAGTTGCTCTCGGAGCATCGGCGGCATGGCGCTCATATCCTTGAAGACACCCGGATAAGCTTTTCTGTAGCCCTGGATGATGGGATCGTTTGGGTTCGCGACGTAGTAGTCGACGTTACCGTCGAAAGCGTCGATGACGATTTTGACCGAGTTGCGGATGTAATTGAATTGCTTATCCTCGCTGTCCCGATTGAAACGGGTGACCGAGGTTTTTGAGACCGGGTACAGGCCGGAAGTCGTGTAGGCGTCTACGATCCAGTAGATACGCTTTGGCGTGACGACGGCGTAGGGGTCGTTGTCCAAGGACAAATAGGGCGTGAGGCTCTTGATCCGATCGATGATGTTGCGCCGGAACAGCGCCCGGCTGTCACCGCGGATGTTGACCGAAAAAAACAGTTTCTCGTCTCTGAAATAAATTGAGAAAAGCAGTCTCCTGAAAAACGAGGAAATCGGCACCCCGCCGCTGCCGGTATAGTTGTAGCTGGATTCCTCGTCGAAGCTGGAAATGCCTACCACGCTGAGCCGATTCGGTACGATCGCGTAGGTTAAGTTCTCTTCGCCGAAATAGATGTCGGGCTTTTCGATCGCGAAGCCGACTCCTGACTGAAGGGTCAAGTCGCGGAGAAACCACTTCATCGGCGTTTCGCCATCCTGAGCGGCGGGCGTAATGACCGCACCGTAGCCATGGGTATAACGGAGGTGGGTGTTTTCCCAATTCTGAGCCTCGGACGGCAGCTTGGTGATGTTGACTTCGCGCGAGGAAAGATTCACCTGCTCGAGCCGGCCGTTGATTACATAGCGTGCAATGTCCACGCCTGGAAAGCGATAGTAGGGCCGAATACCCTGCATCTGCTGATACACGTCGTCAAGGTATTCGGGATCCCAGACCGGAATGTTGTACAGGTGTTCGCGGAAGGCCTGATCGAGAATATCTCGGTTAGGGAGACCCGGCATGACATCGATGATCTTGATGTCGTTCAGCTCATAAGCGGCAAGGGTCGCATTGATATTGTTCCGCATGAACTCTTGCTCGACCTTGACGGGATTCGGTTTTACCACAAACCGATCGATCAAGCCGGGGATGAAGTCGATCTTACGGGCACCCAAAGCGACTGAGAAAATGAGGACCAAACTGACCAGTGCAGTCAATCCGTTGCCTCGGTGTACATAGATCAAACTGGCGGCCACCGCCCCAAGCAGGGTCAAAATAGCGAGCCAAATCAAAGGCAAGTGATAGCGAAGTTCGATGAACCCCGGACCGAAGAATTGGGGCTCGTGGACGTCCGTATATAGCAGTCCGAAGCGGTAGAGAATGAAACCCCATGCCACGATCAGCGCAGTGATGATGACCAGGCCGCTGAGGTGAATTCTCGCGCCGATAGGCCACTCCCTTTTTTCGCCCGGAAGTAACCGATGCTCCAGCCAATAAAGGAGTGCGATCGCCAGCGTCGCGATGATCGATGCGATGAGCAATTCCCTTTGAATCAGCGTGAAGATCGGGTAGGAGAACATGTAAAAGCTGACATCGTTCCCGAATACCGGATCGGTGACTCCGGCGCTGGGAGCAAACAAGAACAGCAATGCGGCATTCCATTGTTTGTAGAACGGAATCGCGATAAGAATGGCCAAAATTAAGGACAATGGCGTGTAAACCCGCAAAGAGCCGGTTTGAAAGAGTTTCAACAATCGCCGGTAGCGGGTTCCTTCGGTATGGCCCAATCTGGCAAAGGCGGTTTCGTCTATGCCGAGATAACGGGACGCAGCCCAGAAATTCAGGAAGAAGATGAAGAAGAAAAACAGAGTGACGCTACCCGACAAAATGTAGCGATAAAGAAGTTTAAGCCAAAAATATCCGCCATAGTCGAGCTCGTCGTGCCACCAATAATCCACTATGAAATTCGTCAAAGCGATGCCGGATGCCAAAAGCACGACAGCCAAGCCAATGATGGCGGCGGCAATCAACATCAGCAGTCGTTTCCAATTTTGCATAGGGTCCTCTCGAGTAATTCTGATTCTTGCTGTCGGACTGGTTGGGATAGCGGGGCGGAGCCGCAGTTTCAAAAAAGCGGCATCGGGAAGCCGGACTAGAGTTGCATTTGTAGCGGCCAGACTACGCCGTAAGATAATACCTAGACTCTAGTGAGACAAGTAGATGCTTAATTAGTGACAAGGCCGTTCGAAAGGGGCGGGAATCTCGGTCCGCCCCGGAACGAATCGTGCCGAAAAATGCGACGTTCGCCACTTCCCAACGGGTAATAAACCGTTGAGTAATCTGGAAAACGAGAAATATTCCCTGTCCGTGTCGCAAAAGCTTCATAGACAGGCTTCTACGGCTTCCTCAAAAGAAAAAAGACCGAATCCGATGAATCAATACGGATAAGTGCGAGTCGGATAGGTCTGCTGCGGATCGCTGTTAGGATATTGCGGATAATTGCCTTGCTGAGGGTATCCTGTCGGCTGTTGGGGGTAAGTTCCCGGTTGAGGGTAGCCGCCCGGTTGTTGGGGATAAGGATAAGTGCTCGGTTGAGGATAGCTGCCGGGCTGCTGCGGATAAGCGTTCGGCTGAGGATAGCCGTTTTGCGGATAAGTTCCGGTTGGTGCGGGGTAGTAACCTGGGTTCTGCGGCGCTACGGGTTGCTGTGCGGCAGCTTGATTGGGGCGAATCAACAGCTCCACCCGACGGTTGCGTGCTTTACCTTCTTCCGTGCTATTGCTGGCGATAGGCTGACTTTCGCCCATTCCGACCGTGTGCAGGCGACCGCCGGCAACGGCCTGTGCCATCAAGAACTCGGAGACGGCGCCGGCTCTCCGGCGAGACAGGTCCATATTGTACGCGTCGTTGCCGTCCGAATCGGTATGTCCGACCACGGTGAGCAATGTTTCCGGAAATTGATTCAAAGTCGACGCGACTTGCGTCAACGCACTTGCCGCTTGCGGTGAGATTTGGTCGGAGTTGTAGGCAAAAGTGACATTGTTCGGCATGTTCAGAACCAGATCATTGCCGCTCCGCTGCACTTCGATGCCGGTACCTGCCAACTGATCGCGCAGTTGCGTCTCCTGGCGATCCATGTAAGCACCCACTCCGGCGCCCAGCAATCCGCCTACGCCGGCGCCAATGAGCGCGCCTTTCCCCTTGTCCTTGGCGATGATTGCGCCTAGCCCTGCGCCGCTGGCCGCCCCTATCAATGCCCCCGTGCCGGTCTTGCCGAATTGCGGTGAACCCCCGTAAGGACCACTCGCGCAGCCCGTCAATAACATGGCGACTACGCTGGCGGTAATAGTGTTCTTAAACATTATTGTCTCCTCGAATGGACGTGCTTGCTTTGTAACGAGTGAGCGGCGTGTTCGCCGTATCACCCAAACGGATACAGTGTAACGTAGGTTTTGTTTGATGCGGGTTTCTTCAGTTGCCGGAGAGGCGGAGGAGTTTAAACCTAGAAACGGCACTCGGACGCGTCCAACTGCCGTTTCTAGGTTAGAGATCTGAATTCATCTCGACTGGATCGTACCGAGGTAAGAGCGTGTGAAGGGGAAGGTTCGGAACCGACCGATCGAAGAGAGACAAGGTGTTCCGGGACTGACAGCGTTCGTTGGAAACACCGCCATCCCGGCCCTTTCGACGGGGCTGCGGAGATGCCTCCCCCGGTCAGGGGGAGGAATTCACCGTCGCGACATCGACTGGAATGGCGCTCCCGTCAAACGGTGCTTTCTAAGACAAGTCACTGCATTTCGACCAGCTCGCCAGCCGGGATGGCACCATCCGAGCGGCCTTTTAGATAGGCGTAAAGGCCGTCCATGTTATCGACGACCGCCTTATTGCCTTTGTAGGCAGGCATATTCTTCCGGCCTTCCAAAACGACTTGCTGGAATTGTTCCTTCGAGAGATTCTTCATGCTGTTGAGCAGATTGGGAAAAGCGGGGCCGCCCTCGCCGGTGGGGCCATGGCAGGTTTCGCAGCGTTGCCGTTTGTAGATTTTCCAGCCTTCGAAGGTCGCTTTATCGACCTTGTTGCCTTCGACTTTGTATGGTCCCTCGGCGCGTGCCGTATGCGCGCCAGCGATAAGCAGACAACAGGCGATAATGCCCCATGCCGATTTAACGGCTGTTGCGGAACAAGATCTCATAATCAAACTCCTCCTAAGTTCGTGTTTGAATAGCCGGGCACTCGACAAGACACCGTCCGTGCCTGGCTGGAAGACGAGAACCGAAGGCGCAATGGCATCGCGGCCGTCTTGGTTCACAAACCGGATAATTGCACACAATAGGCGACGAATAAAACGGGCTGAGAGGTCGCGGCGAGCTATTTATATGAGGGAGCTTTTGGTTGGAGTCGTTGAGCCCCGCTCGACGCGGACCACGCCGACTTAGGCATCTTCTCGGAGGCGGCGCATCAGCCATCCGCGAAAAAGCGCCGAGTCCGTCATGGTGGGCAGGCCCCTTGCCTCGAGGAATTGCTCTAACTCGGCAGCGGAGGCGGGTTCTCGTTCGTGTTCGTACCAAAAAAGATCCAGGAGAAACTCCCGCCCGAATCTTTCCTGAAGGCGTGATTTGTCTTTCCTCCGTTCCGCGAGTCGCTTCGTTCGGAGTGCTTGAAGATCGATTAGATTGGAAGTCTCGTCGGCCATGGCCGAATCCCCCCGGTTGGACTGGGTTTGAATTAATCTTGCCTTGGAATTTCAAAGACCGCGGCAAATGAGCGCGTTTCACGAATGACGAACCCTTGCAGGACCGCGGCGCGCTTGAAAATGGGAATTATCGCAAACTGCGGACTCGAAAACTCGGCCCGTCATGTGAAATCAAGGGCGATGACGAGAAACGCAGTGAATATCGAAAGGAACTTATAAGCTTGCCACATCTCGTTTCACGGATCGTATTCCACGTGGATATGATGTTTTTCGCCGATCACTTGAAACCCGTCGCCCAGACTCCTCCGCAATTCGCGAGTGACCTTCTTGCGGGTAGAGGGAACGAAATATCTGGAACGGAGATCGACAGCCAAGCCCGCATAATGCAGGCTCCCCTTTTTGTGCCGGCCGTCCAAGCCCGACGTAACGACCAGGGTTTTTCCGTGCCGCGTCCAAACCCGGCGGGCTTTATGAATGGCCGAATACATTCTGGCGTCCAGCCCGTGCAGGATCGCGCCTTTCTTGACGGCTATCATGGCTGGAGGTCTCAATAAAGAATGAGAGCCTACGACCATGGCGAGCTCGTCGCCCGTCGCCAAAATCGATCTGGAGAATAAGACGGCCATCAGCATCAATAGCGCATCGGCCGTTCTTGCTGGGATTTTCCTTGACTCCGGTCGCATCTTGCCCTCCCGGAAATTCCATTCGGTTGGCGAGATAAAGTTAGACGGATCGGATGCCTCGGTGTTTTACGTCAAAGGATTTTTCGACCGATTTTGTTTGTCATAGAGGTCGAAATCGGCTGACACATAAGAAAAACCAGAAAGAGAAGCGCGCCGGTATTTTTGAAAGCGGACGCAGGAACATCATGAAAGCCTTGTTATTATTGCTTACCTTGTTGTCTTATGGAGGCCTGGCCATGTCGTGGGATTCGTCACAGTTCAAAAACGAGAGCAAGGAGGAACTCCGCAAGAAGCTGACGAGCGAACAGTTCAAAGTGACTCAGGAAGATGGCACCGAGAGAGCGTTCAAGAACGAGTATTGGGACAATCACCGAGAAGGCATCTATGTCGATGTCGTGTCGGGCGAACCCCTCTTCAGTTCTCTCGACAAGTTCGATTCCGGCACCGGGTGGCCGAGCTTCACCAAGCCGTTGGAGCCGAGCAACATCGCTTACCGGCAGGACCGATCCTGGTTCATGGTTCGCAACGAAGTGCGCAGCAAGCACGCCGATTCGCACCTCGGTCATGTGTTCGATGACGGTCCGCCGCCCACCGGAAAGCGCTTCTGCATGAATTCGGCGGCTTTGCGGTTCATCCCCAAGGAAGATTTGGAAAAAGAAGGCTACGGGGAGTACCGGGCTCTTTTCGAAAAGACGAAGTGACCAAACAAAAAAAGCTGACGGGTCTGGCTTGTCGAGACCGATTTAGCCGCTAAATCGCCGCGTATTTTCGTTCTCGTTCCAAGAACCGGTCGTAACGGCAGTCGACCGGTACATGCCATATGTGTTTTCAATTCGCCGCGTTTTCCCAACTTTGAGCGGACCGCGGTGCGCTATGATTGCCGAATCAGAACAATTAGGGGATACACGTTTGATCATCAACCAAGTAAAAGGCATTACTAAGTCCACTCGAACCATCTTGGCCGAGCACGGAATATTTTCGGTCGAAGAATTGGCGAACGCCGATGCCGAGCAATTGGTCAAAATGGCGGGATTCAATAAAGCCAAGGCCATGCGCATGATTCGGGCGGCCAAGTATCTGGTGGGCGACATGGAAAAGGCGAGCGGCGCCCGAAGACTGCTGGACAAACGCGCGGAAGGTTCGGCCGAGGCCGGGAGCGAGGGCGAGAGCGCTGTCGGTTCCATCGATTTATCCGATGGCCAGCTTTATATCAATCGTGAGCTGAGCTTTTTGGAGTTCAACCGGCGTGTGCTCGAACAAGCCAAGGTCGAACACACGCCGCTTTTGGAGCGCCTGAATTTTCTTTCCATTTCCTGCTCGAATCTGGATGAATTCTTTGAGGTCCGCACCGCCGGTTTGATTCAGCTCGCCGATTTGGGGGCGACCCAAACCGAGCCCGATAGTCTCGCGCCCCAGGAAACATTGGCCGCGATCAGCGCGCGCGCCCACGAGCTGGTGGCCGAGCAGTATCGGGTATTGAATCAGGTGATGTTGCCTTTGTTGGCGGAACAGGGCATCCGATTCGTCCGCAGGAGCGAATGGAATCCCTCCCAGCACGCTTGGCTCAAGAAGTATTTCGAGGAGGAACTGCTTCCGATCCTGAGTCCTATCGGCCTGGACCCGGCGCATCCGTTTCCGCGCATCCTGAACAAGAGCCTGAACTTCATCGTGCCGTTATCCGGCAAGGACGCTTTCGGGCGCGATATCACGCTCGCCATAGTGCAAGCGCCGAGAGCCTTGCCTCGTATCATTCAGCTGCCGCAAGGCGAAACCGAGAGCGGCCCGTACGATTTCGTGTTTCTTTCGTCCATCATTCATGCCTTCGTCGACGATCTGTTCTACGGCATGAAGGTGCGCGGCTGCTATCAGTTTCGGGTGACGCGCAACAGCGAAATGTACCTGGACGAGGAAGAAGTCGACGATTTGCTCCGCGCCTTGGAAGGCGAACTGAGCACCCGCAATTACGGAGACGAAGTGCGGTTGGAAGTGGCCGACAATTGTCCGGATGAGATCGTCGAGTTTTTGCTGAGCCAGTTCGGACTCACCGAGGATCGGCTTTACCGGGTGGACGGCCCGGTCAACCTCAGTCGCACCCGTGAAGTCTACGATTTGATCGATCGGCCTGATCTCAAATATCCCCTGTTCACGGCCGGATTCCCGGGCCAGCTCGCCGGAGGACGGGATATCTTCGAGGCGATCAAGAAACAGGACATCCTGCTGCATCATCCTTACGAATCTTTCACGCCCGTCATCGAACTGATCCGGCAGGCCGCCGACGATCCGCATGTGGTCGCCATCAAGCAGACCCTGTACCGTACAGGTCCGAATTCGCCGATTGTGGACGTTCTCCTCAAAGCCGCCCGCGCCGGCAAGGAAGTCACCGTAGTGGTGGAACTTAGGGCGCGTTTCGACGAGAAGGCCAATATTTCGCTGGCAACGCGCTTGCAGGAGGCGGGCGTGCAGGTGGTCTACGGCATCGTCGGATACAAGACGCACGCGAAGATGTTGCTGATCCTCAGGCGGGAGGGGCGGCACCTGCGTTATTACACCCATCTCTCTACGGGCAATTATCACCCGCGCACGACCCGGCTCTATACCGACTATGGGCTATTGACCGCCGACCAGGAACTTGGCGAGGACATCCGCCGGGTGTTCGTCCAGCTCACCAGCCTGGGCAAAGTCGGGCGGCTCAACAAGCTGCTGCAATCGCCGTTCACTTTGCATCAGACCCTTCTCAAGAAAATCGACCGCGAAATCGAGCATGCGTTGGCCGGCCGTCCCGCTCGCATCATCATCAAGGTGAATTCGGTGGCGGAGCCGCAGTTGATCCAGGCGCTTTACCGCGCTTCCATGGCCGGGGCGGAGATCAAGCTGATCGTCCGCGGAATCTGCTGTCTTCGCCCTGGAATTCCAGGCGTTTCGGAAAACATCGAAGTCCGCTCGATCATCGGACGATTCCTGGAGCACAGCCGGGTCTACTGGTTCGAGAACGGCGGGCATCCGGAAGTGTATCTCACGAGCGCCGATTTTCTGCCTCGCAACATGTTCCGTCGCGTCGAGATCTGTTTTCCCATCGAGAACAAAAAACTGGCCGACCGCATTCGGGCCGATTTAGACCTTTATCTCCGGGACGACAGCCAAGCTTGGCTGCTGGCTTCCGACGGAAGCTATCAGCGCCCGCAGCCCGATAATCCGCGCGGTATTCAAGCGCAGTCCGTTTTGCTGGAGCAATTGAAGAAAGTGAGTTGAAAGAGGACTGATTCCAAATCGCTTTCAATATTAAATTTTGTAGGGTGGGTTAGGCGCGCATTACACGGAACCGGCAAAGTTCCTTCGGCGTTTCCGCGCGCCGTAACCCACCGGGCAAGGCCGCGGAACCGGTGGGTTACGGCGCGTAGAGAGCCCTGCGGTCACGGAACGGTTCGTGGCGGTGCGCGCCTAACCCACCCTACAATTAGAGCGTTTTCCGAATCGGTGTAAGGGATTTGGATATGTAGGTCGGCAATCCCTTGCCGACGTATCGGCTCGGCAAAGGGCTTTGTCGGAAGGGTCGCGACTAAAGCGACCGTTTGCGATTGGAAGGGCAGCTCTGGCGCTCACAGAGATGCCGTTTGCGATTGGAAGGGACCGACTAAAGGTCCGTTTGCGATTGGAAGGGTCGCGACTAAAGCGACCGTTTGCGATTGGGAAGGGATTGCCGACCTACGCTCTCCCCTTCCGGAACGAATCCGTACACCGGGATGGAAAACGCTCTATTAACCCGGCCTATAAATATAGGCCGGGTTAATCCGGGGCAGGGATGCCCCGGCGCGGCGACAAGCCGCGTGAGCCCAGGCCGGGCGTGTACCGGCCTGGGCGGCGGCCCGAAATACCAGGAGGGTATTTACGGGCCTGATTAATAATGTTCACTCGAATGCCGAATGGAATAAGCTCAGGACAGGCTTGTCCTCGGGGCACTCGTGACGCGTCTCGCACACCCTCTCAGAGATAAGTCAGTTCGATCCCGGCAGCGCCCAGATTGCCGGCTTCCTGCTCAAGGTCGGCGGCGGTTAGGGGGTGATTCTCCAGCCATTGGCTCGGGAACCGTAGATCGACTCTGGAATCGCTGAAGCCGAATGCGATATCGGGAGGCGGATTGCCGTGCCGGCTGCGGTTCAGAACGATGGCGAGCCGCAACATTACCGCCAGGGACCGTGCGGCCTCATTCCACGGTGGAGTCAATTCCTTAAAATACTTGAGGTGGAATTTCCGCCGGTGGACACGTACCAGGGCGGCCAGCAGCACCTGATCCTGGCGCGAAAAGCCGGGTAAGTCGGCGTTTTCGATGATGTAGGCGCCATGCTTGTGATATTGGCTATGAGCGATATCGAGGCCGATTTCGTGCAAGCTCGCCGCCCAATTCAGCCATTGTTCGGCCGTTTCCCGATCGATGCCGCCGATCGACGGAATCCGGTCCAGAAACGATTTCAGCGTCTCCTGAACACGGCCGACCTGCTGCAGGTCCACGTGATAGCGAGTCGCGAGCGCCGCCACCGTTCGGCTCCGAATATCGTCGTTGTAGATCCGGCCGAGGAGATCGTACAGCAAGCCCTCCCTCAAGGCGCCATCGGAAACGTGCATCTGCTGGATGCCCAGCGTTTTGAAAGTCGCGTGCAAGATGGCGAGGCCGCCGGCGAAGATCGGATAACGGTCCGGGTTGAGATCCGGGAATCCTGATTTGTCGACCCGTCCGAGACTCAAGAGCGTATCGACCAGGCGGTCTAGCCCATCCCGAGTAATGCCGTCCTTGCTCCACCCGCGGCCGACCAATATTTTTCGGATCGCCCGCGAAGTTCCGGAGGCGCCTACGGCTTCGTCCCAATGGTCCTTGTGAAAGGTATATTCAAACGGCTCCAGTTCATGTTGAGCCGCGATGACCGCATTTTTGAAGCGCTTGCTGGTGATCTTGCCGTCGGAGAAGTGAGCGAGGCTCATGGATACGCAGCCCATCCGCAGGCTTTCCTTGCGAAGCGGGACCTTGTCCACGCCGATGATGTATTCGGTGCTGCCACCGCCGATGTCCATCACCAGCCGCCGCTTGCCGTCCGTCGCCAGGCTTTGTGCGACGCCTTCGTAGATCAGCCGCGCTTCCTCGATACCGGATATGATGTCGATCGGATATCCCAGCACTTTTTCGGCTTGGATCAGAAACTGGCCGGCATTGCGCGCCGTACGCAAGGTATTGGTGCCCACCGCTCGAACGCATCCCGGCGGCAGATCCCGAAGCCTCTGGCCGAAACGATCGAGACATGCCAGCGCCCGCTGCTGCGCGTCTTGGGTCAGATGACGCTGGGCGTTGAGCCCCGCGCGGAGCCTGACCATCTCCCGAAGCCGATCGACGACGATCAGCTCTCCGGCCCGGAGCTTCGCGACGACCATGTGAAAACTGTTGGAACCGAGGTCCACGGCTGCGACGTGCTCGGGAGGGTGTTTTTGCGATTGACTCATGGAACCGTAGGAAGGGTAAGAGGAGAATTTAAGAGGGGTGGTATTTGTTACAATCTTGCGGTTATCGAGAGGCCCGGCGCGTGATTTCAAAGTCGGGGATTCTCGCGTCGCAGCCGTATTTTTACAAATATTGCCGGCAAAAACAGCCAGAAATGAACGCCCTTTCCATTCGTAATCTGCGGAAAACTTATAAGAACGGCTTTGAAGCCCTGAAAGGCATCGATCTCGATGTGAAAGCCGGAGATTTCTTCGCGCTTTTGGGGCCCAACGGCGCCGGGAAGTCGACTACGATCGGCATCGTCAGTTCCTTGGTCAGAAAGACCAGCGGAACGGTCGAAGTCTTCGGTCATGATCTGGATAAAGAGCGGGAGGCCGCCAAGCGCTGCATCGGCCTTGTGCCGCAGGAAGTCAATTTCAATCAGTTTGAAAAGGTTTTGGATATCGTCGTCAACCAAGCCGGATACTACGGCATTCGCCGGAAAGAGGCGTTGCAGCGCGCGGAAGAATGCTTGACTCAGCTCAGCCTATGGGACAAACGGAACAGTGTGTCGCGCCATCTTTCGGGGGGCATGAAACGGCGCCTGATGATCGCCCGGGCCCTGGTCCATTCGCCGAAACTTCTCATTCTCGACGAGCCCACGGCTGGCGTGGATATCGAGATTCGCCGCTCGATGTGGGAGTTCCTGCGGAAAATCAACCAGGAAGGCACCACGATCATCCTGACGACCCACTACCTGGAAGAAGCGGAAAATCTGTGCCGCCACATCGCCATCATCAATCACGGACACATTGTCGAGCACAATGCGATGGCGGATCTATTGAGAAAGCTTCACACCAATCGTTATATCCTCGAGCTGAGAAACCCCGCGCCGTTCGCTCCCACGGTCGAAGGCTACCAGCTGGAGCCGCTCGAAGACCATACCTTGGCCGTGGACGTGCCCATGGATCTGGGGTTGCACGGCTTGCTCGATCAGTTGGCCGCGCAGGGCATGGAAGTGGTCAGTCTGCGCAATGCGGCGAATCGCTTGGAGCAGCTATTCATTGATTTGGTGGAAAACCAGCGTATAGATCCGGCGCGAAAAACCGCCTGACCGAGTTGTCCGACATACATCAATCACATGCATCACCTCATTGCATTTAAAACGATTCTTTTCAAGGAAATTCACCGTTTCGTCCGCATCTGGCCGCAGACCATCCTGCCGTCGGCGATCACCACCTCGCTTTATTTCCTGATTTTCGGGACCTTGATCGGCGGGCGGGTAGGGCCGATGGCCGGGATGTCCTACATGGACTATATCGTGCCGGGCGTCATACTGATGTCGGTCATCACCAATGCCTACGGCAACGTCGTGGCGTCGTTTTACTCCACCAAGTTCCAGCGGAATATCGAGGAGTTGTTGATCTCGCCGATACCCAACTGGATCATTCTGGCAGGCTACGTCGGCGGGGGGATAGCCCGCGGGTTGGCGGTGGGCGGCGTGGTGGCCATCGTCGGGATGTTTTTCACCGATGTACGGCCGGCTCATCCTGGTCTCATCGCGAGCGTGTTCTTCATGACCGCGGCGCTGTTTTCGCTGGCGGGGTTCATCAATGCGGTTTACGCCAACAGCTTCGACGACATCTCTATCGTCCCGAATTTCGTTCTCACGCCGCTGGTTTACTTGGGCGGCGTCTTCTATTCCATCGAGCTGTTGCCCGAATTGTGGCGGAAGGTGTCCCTGGCGAATCCGATTCTCTATATGGTCAACGCCTTTCGTTACGGATTCGTAGGGATCTCCGACGTGGATATCCGGACTGCTTTCCTGATCATCGGCGGCTCGATTTCGATCCTCGTAGCCTGGAGCCTCGTCTTGCTCCGGCGCGGCACCGGGCTTAAGACCTAAGCTCAGCAATGGAAAGAGTTCTAAGAGCCTATCTCAGTAGGCCCAGTAGGCCGTTCGCCCTAAGCCTGTCGGAGGGTTTTGTGACGACTGGAATAGGCTCTAAACACCTATAAATTATTCCGCGCTCGTTGCGTCCATGGAGGACCCTCGGGATTTCAACACCGTGGCTCCTCCCCGATAGGGAACGATATTCGGCGTTCCACTCACCGCCGGTTCTTTTGGAAAATGATCGAGTGCCGGCGCCTTAATCGCCGTTCAGGAGCATTTGGCAGGCGTCAGGCATCGGGGGCTTCGGCGGCTCCGGCTTGGCCGGGCCCGGCGGGTGTTTTTGAAACCACCAGGAAAGGCTTGAATCGCAGCCGTCACCGGCCGGTAAGGGGGGCTGCCGGACGCATTCGGGGCTCTCGGCGGGGCAGGTGAGGCGAAGGTGGAAATGGTCGTGGTGGCCGTACCAGGGGCGGATTTTTCGTAACCAGCTGCGGTCTCCCCGAACCGTTCGGCAAAGTTCGCGCTTGATGTGCGCATTTACGAAGACCCGATCGATCTCGGGAATAGTCGCTGTCAGTTTCAACAGCCGCGCGTGCTGCGTACTCCAAAGCCGGCGATCCAACCCGTTCCCGGCGCGATTCAACAGGCTCGGGGCGGGAATGTTGGCGCGCCATCCGTCCGCATTCGAATAGAGGCCGGGGTCGAGGTTGAACCAGACGTCGGCGTCGAGGCCGGTCTGATGGCTGCGGTGGCCGAAAGGCATGGGTCCCCCCCGCGCTTGAGAGAGATCGCCGACCTGAATCACCCCGATAGTTTCGTGGGCGCGCTTGCCCAAGGTCTGAATCGTCCGGACCAACGAAGGATGGCCGAAGTAGCGCTTCCGCTCCAAGTGCATGACGAGATAGCCATCGCCTTCCGTGGGCAGAGCGGCCGCCCCGCTGACGCAGCCGTTGTTGGTTTCGCCGATTGCGCGCGGAGGGCCTTTGATCGGGCCGGGAACCTCCGCCCAGGGATTAGCGAGAATAGCGCCGGGAACGGCAAAAAAAAGAATCAGTGCTCGTCGGATCGAACGCATGGCGGCCAGTGTTGGGAATGCGCGACAGCGAGACTTAGTCGCTGCCGGGGTTTTGTGCGACGCCGGAATCCTGCGAATTCAGCGTTTTGGAGTTTTCACCCAAAGGGAACCGACGCTTGGCGTTGATGACCCAGCCTTTGGCTTTGGCGATCTTGACGTCGTGTATTTCCTCTTCCAGGAGTAGGCGCTGGCGTTCCAAAGCGAGCAACTCGATTTCCCGCTTGAGCTGATTTTCGACATCATCCAAGGCTCCTGCCCGGCGGGTTTTTTCGGCCAGGTCGGCCTCCAGTTCCAACTGCTTCAAACGTGTCTCGTGGTGAATGCGTGCCTCGCGGAGACGCACTTCGCTGTCATACTGCTCGGCCGCGCGGGTTTCTTCCGTCGTCAATTCGGCGCGGACGTGCTCGGTCTCATGATCCCGTTGCGCCTTGCGCAGTTCGGCCTCGCGCCGAATCAATTCGAGCATTCGTTCTTCGTGCTCGAGCTTAAGTTTGCGTTCGTTCGTCTCGCGTTCGTAGTGCTCCCTCGCCAGTCTTTCGTTGAGCTGACGGCGGCGCCGGACCAACTCGAGATAGATGCCGTTGTGCTTGGCGTCGACGGTTTCGGCATACTCCTCGATATTATCCAGCTCGGCGAAAACAGTTCGGATCGTGCAGCGTGTGCGGCATTGAATTTCGCGCATGGCCAGCAGTTCGTTGGCGATGTTTTCGATGCGGCGCTCCATTAGAACGTGGTTATCCTCGAATTCCGTCTGTTCCAATTGTCGCAACTCGTGTTCCGCCGCATCCTGCAACAGCGTTAGATAATTGGCTCGGATATAGGCGCCGAGGTTCGCAATGTGGTCGAGATGCTCGTGTGCGTATTTAATGGTTGGCTGGAAGCGGATCGACAACTCGGCTTCGATGGTGCAAAGGGTTCCCAGCCTCAGAGGTTCCAGAGGGATCTGCCAATCTTCGATTTTCAGCTCGTATACACGGTGGTAAAAACGCCGGATAAAGCGGTTTGGACGAGGAAACACGCGGCGGTAAGGGCCGAGAACGGAGACGACGATGCGGCGGTCGCCTTCGAAACCCGCTTCCCAATGCGAGTTGGAGTCGAGTGGGTTGTCCTCAAACATAACCTTTCCTCGTCAGGGTGTCTTTGAGCTCGCTCTCGTTGGCCGGTTCCCCGGGGGTTTCGGTTGTCTGCCGGGGCCTGATGCGCTCGGCGATGATCGGGTAGAGGTTCGGGGCGAACTCCACCGATTTATCGTTTATCTTACGAAGATAACCCCGATTCAATAGAAACGCCACGGAAAACATCCGCGTCCAGTCGGAATAACGGCGGGCACGTTCCAGCTCGGTTTTCTCGATCACGAATTCCAATTCGTCATTCTTGTTGATGGTGAATTCGCCGAACTGGCGTAGTCCCAGATAGGCCAGTTCCTTTTCCTCTTCGGTAAGCGGGCCGGGCGCGGTGGATTCCAGCCGGTAGGAGAGGAACAGGATGAAGAAGTCCACCATGGCGGCGCAGGCCAGGGTAAACCAAGAGATGTTCTTCCACATGGCAAAGGACGGCGTGATGCCGAGGGAAAACTCGGCATAGGAGCCGAACCGGGGTGCCTCGATGGGTGGCGTACCATAGGTCGCGGCCAGGATTTCCGCTTCTCCTTGCAGACTCTGGAAGTTCCGGACCAGCCTTTCGTAAGCCTCGGAATTGTTTACCTGAAGCGAAAATTCCTGTAGGGAGCCTCTCACCTCGGACAAACGGTTTTCCATGCTCTCGGAATACGTGTTCAGTTGTTTCAGCCTGGCTTGTTCGCTTTGCAGAATCTCATTGTAAAAACCCCAGACTTTGCCCTTGCCTATCTGTCCCTGCATACCCGGATGAGTGCCCAGGTAAGCCCGGGTGGCATCCGCCGACGCCTGCTCGACGCGCTTCTGTTGAGCCGCCGTGAGCTGGCTCTTGAGACCGACCACGCTTTCGATATAGCGGTTCGCGTCATGGACTACGCTGGTCTGTCGTTCGAGCAGGATGGCATCGCGCTGGGAAAATTCGTAAAACCTGAAATAGGCGAACGATATCGATATGGTCAGAGCCACTAACAGCGACAGCACCACGCTGAGATAGCGCAAACGATTGGCGCGCCAGCGCATGCCGGCCAGTTCCAAAGTACATATCACGATCATGGATTGCACGGCGATCGTCATGATCAGCGCGATCCACTGAGGAATGAAATAGCTGAGGCCGTAGCAGGTGTTGTATCCCTCTGCAACACTGAGCAGTAGGACGATCGGGATCGACAAAACGCGCAGCACGCCGATGAAGGTACTCTGAACGGCATTTAACAATTGGCCTATGTGCCAGGTTGTTTTGATCATGGGGCGTAGCCTTTGGCGCAGATGTTCTGCCGTTCGGATTTTATCGAGGGTTGATGGTTGAGCAATTTTCCCGGCATCGGTGTCGAAACGGTAAGAGTGGTTGGGGGCGGGCGCGTTTCCGGCTTATCCTAGAGTCTGACTCATGCATTTGTGAAGATGTGATTTTTATGGGAATGTTTTGGATCGCGATAGTGCTGGTGGTTGCCATTATTCTCGGTAATCTGATGATTCTGCTTCGAACCGCGAAAAAGCCCAAGATCCCCGACTCGGTCAAGCCAAAGCCTTACAAGGACGATGACGAGAACTGGTGAGAGCTTAAAGAAGCTACCGAGTCTTTCCCCTGATGGCGCAGCGGGATGGGTACAAATTCGCCGGGAGCGGAAAGCGACAAACGACGTTTGCCGTGAGGCCCTGGGTGGTCTTAGAGCCTATCCCAGTAGGCTCAAGAAACCCTTCGACAAGCTCAGGGCGAACGGCCTACTGGGATAGGCTCATAGTCAACCTGAACAGGCCCAGCCTGGCTTTTCGGGCGAGTAAAGCGCCGCTAGCCCATCGATGCCGGGGATGGGGCACGGCCTATCGGCCTTTGCCCCTCCCATGGGAACCGAAATTCGCTTCCACCGTCGTTGATCGGCTTACTCGCCGATGATTTTCACCAAAACCCTCTTCTTGCGGCGGCCGTCGAACTCGCCGTAAAAAATTTGCTCCCACGGGCCGAAATCGAGCTGTCCGCCGGTAATCGCCACGACCACTTCCCGGCCCATGACCTGCCGTTTCAAGTGGGCATCGCCATTATCTTCGCCAGTGCGGTTGTGGAAATAGCGGCTGATCGGTTCGTGCGGAGCCAGATTTTCGAGCCAGGTTTCGAAGTCGCGATGCAGACCGGACTCGTCATCGTTAATGAAGACCGATGCCGTGATGTGCATGGCGTTAATCAAAACGAGACCTTCCCGCACTCCGCTTTCTCTCAGACATGTCTCCACCTGATGGGTAATGTTGATAAAAGCGATCCGGCTCGGTGCTTCGAACCAAAGTTCTTTACGGTAACTTTTCATGTCTGAGGTGCTCCTGTTGTTCGGGGGCTGTATTTTTTCAGGGACAACGAATGCAGTCGGTTTTATTAACCCGGCCTATAAATATAGGCCGGGTTAATCCGGGGCAGGGATGCCCCGGCGCGGCGACAAGCCGCGTGAGCCCAGGCCGGGCGTGTACCGGCCTGGGCGGCGGCCCGAAATACCAGGAGGGTATTTACGGGCCTGATTAATAACTGCGAATGGTGCGACAGATTGATGTTGTTCTCAAGCCGTGATTTTTGCCCGCGAAAATTGGCGGGAGACTCCGGTGTCAGAAAATTTTACATTTCTTGGAAACGCCATCATCAGCACCGCCCTGAGTCTAAAAATATTTAACTATCAATGATCTACGGACGATCGGATCGGGCTTTCCGCTAGAAGTTGCTATTTACGATACATAAGAAACTGGGTTTCAAAGCACCACTAGGGGACGCCGGACGTTCCACTACATTTACAAAAACGAGTACCGCGTCATTTCGAAAAAATTCGTAAAAACAGCGACATAACGCCGTGGTACGAAAATTGTTGGGAATATGGCGGCGTTTGGAAGAACGCTCCGGGTCAGAGCTGGAGTTCAGCCCGGTAACCACTGAATTTAAGGAGACATACGATGACGAACTTCAATAAGACTTTGTTGGCGGTCGGTATCAGCCTGGCATTGGGTTTCTCGTCGGGGGCATGGGCTGACGCGGAGATCGACTCCCAAAACAATAACCTAAATGTAGCGGTGGACGCGAGCTACGAAGCTGACGCCGAGGAGGATTCCGCTGCTGCGGTCAACGGGAATGCGACGAACGACCAAAGCGAAGCGGAAGCCGAGAACAACGGTGCTGCCGCCGCGAACAACGGGGGCACGGCCACCGCTGGCGAAGCTGAGGCCGAGGACGAAAACTCTGCTGCCGCGAACAACGGGAGCACGGCCAACGCTGGTGAAGCTGAGGCGGAGGACGAAGGTTCTGTTGCCGCGGCCGGCAACGGCACGGCCTCTGCCGACAACAGCGAAGCTGAGGCCGAGGACGACGGTGTAGCCGCGAACAACGGGGGCACGGCAACTCGCGACCAGAGCGAAAACACAACGGCTAACGCTGGCGGGGATGCTTTTGCTGCCCAGAACGGCGGTGAGATCGACTATACCTCGGCCTCGGCCACTGGTGGCGGGAATGCGTTAAGCGCGCAGAATGGCGGGGAGATCGAGGTAAATTCGGCTTCGGTCGCCGGCGACGGGAATGCTTTTAACGTCCATAGGGGCGGCGAAGTGGAGATCGACAACAGTACCAAGGTCGAGCTAGATGGGGAAGTCGAGCATGTGGTTGTAGTGCCGGTCGGTGTCGCTGTCCAGGCAGGGGTGCCGGTTGCGGCTTCATCCAACAGCATCGACGGTTCAGCCAACGGCGCCGCCGGTATCGTTCAGCTCTCCCAAAACCTGGGCCACGCCTCGTTGATTCAACAAAGCACCAATGTTTTTGGCACCGTGAACGTCAACAATTGAAATTGACGAGATAACAGCCGATTAGGGTACCGGTGAGCGCCGAAACGCTCACCGGCTCTCTGCCAAAGCCTAAAGGAAAGAAGGTGTGAACGATGAAAAAAGGATTGCTTGGAAGCCTATGTTTTCTCGTCAGTTGTTTTTGGTCGACCGGCCAAGCAAGCGGTCTCGACGACGAAGTCGCATTCGCTTCCGAATCGTATGCGGCGGTTGGGAGCGGCGATTTGGGCGAGGAGCGGGCCCGCGAGGGCGTGGACGATTTGGCGTTCGCCCGCGGCGCGCTCAAGGCGACAATGGCCGGTAACACTGCAAATACCAGTAATATGACCACATATAACAGTATCGATGGCAGCGCGTTCACCGATGCCGGCGGAATCATATCGGTCATTCAAAACACCGGAAACAACGTAATCATTCAAAATCTCACGGACGTCAACGTCACCATAACGCCATGAGCGAAAGTACCGGTCTTTTTCGTTCAAGTCTTTTGCTCGTTCTCTGTGTTATGAGCACGGTGTCGGAGGTTCGCGCCGGCTCCGTGCAGTTTTTCGATGGAGTGGCGGGGCCGGGATTCTATAACATCGGCATAACGAGCTACGCGGAGAGACGGTTCAAGACCATTCTGAAGCAGCAGTATGATTTCAGCTGCGGCTCGGCAGCGCTGGCGAGTTTGCTGTCATTCCATTACGAAGATGCGGTCGGCGAATTGGAAGTCTTCGGCGACATGTGGGAGCATGGCGACCAGCAGAGAATACAACAGCAAGGTTTTTCCTTGCTGGACATGAAACAATACCTCGAACGCCGAGGGTACAAGGCTGACGGTTACAAAATCGGCTTGGAGCAGCTGGCTCAGGCGAAGGTGCCCGCGATTACTATTATCAATAATAAGGGCTATTTGCACTTCGTCATCATAAAAGGCACGAACGACTCCGCTGTGTTGCTTGGAGATCCGGCCATGGGTTTGAAAAGGGTGGATCTTCAGACGTTTAGAGAATTATGGGACAACCGCATCCTTTTTGTTATTCGAAATAAAAAGAATATTGCGGGCAAATATTTCAACAGCGGTGAAGAATGGGCTTTGAGTCCGAAAGCCCCATTGGGTATGGCAGTCGATAATGGTAGTCTCGCCTCCTTCAACCTGCTACAACCGGGAAGATATGATTTTTAGAAACAAGGAGTAATATCATGATGTCGGCCAAGGATGTTCGAGCATCGAAGAAATTCGATGTCATGCGGCTGGTTTTGAGTGTCATCTTTCTTGCTTCCATCCCTCAAGCAATAAAAATCTGTGCGGCAAGTGGGCAGGGAGGCGTTGAGTCGCTTCCCGGCTGGAAAGCGGCCGAGGACGCAGAGCTTGATGAGTTGCGTGCCGGGTTTGTGTTGGACAACGGGATGGTTGTTGACTTATCCTTGGCCACATCCGTATTTGTCAATGGACAAGAACAGTTTTCGGACCGTTTCGCGCTGGCCGACGATTTTTCCATCGATCAGTTGCGCGGAGTGGCCGTAAATAATGGTCCCAACAATTTCGCGATGTCGGATGCTGGGACGAACAACATGGCAGTTATTCAAAATACTATGGATAATCAGATAATAACTATGATGCGGTCCATCGATTTAACCATTTCAAATGTTAAGGGTATGGATTTTAACGGTTTTGGACCGTACGGCGGTGGGTTTGCTCCATAATATCTAAAGCAGCGGCTTATTTATAGGGAGATATAATTACATAGGTTCTTGTAATAATAGGGAATATTGTCCTGTGTTGTATAATCAAAAGGAAGGGAAAACAGATGGAACTAACAGCTGGGATTTCTCGAATCGAAAGGGTGTTTCCGGCCAATCAGGCCTGGGGCGATTCTAGGGATTTAATCTTGCTTCAGCCGGGTTGGGCTGACTCGCTCGGTCTGGCGAAGAGTCTCGCTGAAAAGGGCTGGAAGGCTCACATCTCGATGGATACGCGAGATGCGATAAGGCATCTCAGATCGAGCAAGATCTATGTCGGTGTCGTCCTGCTCGATGCAAGTTTCAGTGAGGAAACGCAAAGCGGGCTATTGGAAGTAATCAATGAAAGCTCGTCTACCGAGTGGATTGCGATCGTCGATCCAGGGAGTATGGGTTCTATTGAGCACGCCTCTTTTTTGAGCTCTTTCTTTTTCGATTTTCATACGACCCCCGTAGATGTCCGTAGACTGGCATATTCGCTTGGGCACGCTTACGGCGCGGCAAAACTGGCGGAGGCCAGTCGCGGAGAATTTCGTCTAGCGATCAATCAGAGGTTTGGATTGATCGGGTCCAGTAAAGCAATGTCGCTGGTCTATGAAAATGTCCAAAAAATCAGCCGGAGTGATGAGCCGGTAATCGTTACCGGCGAGACCGGGACGGGCAAGGAACTCATTGCGAGGGCAATCCATGGCTTGTCGTCCAGGGCGGAAAAACCTTTCATCGCCGTGAGCTGCGGCGCCATTCCCGACACGCTAGTGCAAAGCGAATTCTTCGGCCATAACAAGGGAGCGTTTACTGGCGCGGTCGAGGAGAGAGTAGGGCATTTCGAAGCCGCAGCTGGCGGTACCGTGTTTTTGGACGAAATCGAAAATCTCTCTCCGTTGGGGCAAGTCTCACTGTTAAGGTTTTTGCAGGAAAAGGAGTTAACTCCCCTCGGTTCTAAAGAATCACGTCCGATAGATGTAAGGATTATTACTTCGGCAAGCCCGAACTTGCGAGAAGCGGTGACTGCCGGCGTAATCAGAGAGGACTTGTTTTATCGTCTCAATGTATTGCAGATCGATGTACCGCCGTTAAGAAAACGGGATACCGACGCAGCTGAAATCGCGGAATATTTCGTCGATCGATTTAATCAGGGGAAGCGGCGGAATTCGAAGCGTCTGTCGAAAAAAGCGGTTTCGGCAATTCTCGATTATTCATGGCCTGGAAACGTGCGGGAGTTGATGAGTTGCGTGAATCGAGCTGCCGTTCTTTCCACAGGTCGTCTGATTACCGAGGTGGATTTGGGGCTATCCCGTCCGGCGAAATTCAGTGGAAGAACGCTTAGAGAGATAAAAGCGCAAGCCGTCGAACAAGCCGTGATGTCTGCGTTGTCGGAATCCAAAAGTATTACCAGCGCGGCACGCCGGCTCGGAGTTTCCCGCGTGACGCTATATCGCTTGATGGAAAAGCATTCCATTACGGTTCCCGGCGTTGAGCATGTCGCCGGATAAGTTATCGTTGGATCATCTAAATATGTTTGTTTATTATCGAATAATATATTAATGATGAACTGATAAAATACGCCTTATGATTTATACCGCCATATCTGCCGCATGATTTGGGCCGATATCGGATCTTTAACGCCTCACGACATGAAAGACTTAGACCATCGTCGAGGCATTTCCTTTGCGTCCAAGATATTCCCGTCATTTATTTATGGCGGGCAGGGCTATTTTTCTTTTAATCAAGGCTTTATTGGTACACGCATATCCTTCGAAAATAACTTGCCAAACCAGTCAAATTAAAGTACGTTCTGTTACGTCACAAAAATAAGACATGGACCCAGGGAGGGTACGTCAGTGCGTGTACTAGTTATTTCCTCGATTTTTGGGGTATTTCTAGTTTCCGACTGTTTGGGAGCGGAAATCACCGATATAAGGTATGGAGAGTCGGTCGATGCGCTTAGGCTCGAGATAACGGCTTCGGATTATGTCTCGGTGCAAGCTTCCTTTTTGGATGGCCCGGATCGCTTGGTTATCAAGTTTCCCGGCGGCCGAATCAGCAGAACACTTCCCCAACCTCCTCGGGATCATCCCCTGTTTTCGCGCGTAATCAGTGGTTCAGAAAGCGATGACGATTCGCGCCTGATCGTCGACTTAAAACAGCCCGCGACTTTTACCCAGTTTTGGGAGCCGGTTTCCTATGGGGCTTCGCCCAAGCTTCTGGTGGATTTTCCGAAGCCCGCATTGGCGGCGCGTGCGGGCCAAGCGCCGGGCGTTAAGAGTGCGGGAAAATCGAGAGCCGTTCTTGTGCCTCAAGGCAAAAAGGCTGCCGGTGACGCGGCGAAAGGCAGCGAAATCGAGCAGTTGCGGCGGGCCTTAGCCGAGCAGCAACGGATACTGGATCTTCAGAAGAAAGCGTTCGAGGATCAGCAACGAAAGCTTCAAACCTTGCAAAACCAGCTCGAACGTATAGCCGGCGGTGCGCCCGCCAAACAGACTGCAACAAACCCCGGTACGGCACAAGCAGCACGAATCAAGGACCAGCCTCCCGGTCCCGTCAAAGTTGCCGATAACCGACAGCCGGCTATGCCCAAGGGTCCGGTCGGACAAGCTCCGGAACCGGAGGCGAAGCCGAAGCCCCCGGAACTGCCCAGGATCTCGGAGACCGTAGGCGGCGTGTTGACGCCGAAGGGCCACCTGATTGTGGAGCCATCGCTGGAATACAACTACGCGAGCAACAATCGGGTTTTTCTTGACGCGTTTACGTTTGTTCCGGCCATTGCCATCGGATTGATCGATCTTAGAGAAATCGACCGGCATACGTTTATCGGTGCGATTACCGGCCGCTACGGCGTAACCGATCGCCTCGAAATCAGTGGCCGCGTACCTTTCCTTTACAGAGAGGACATGCAGCGATCGAGAGCTGTTTCAATCGGTGCCGGAGTGGATGAGACCTTCAATGCCGATGGATCCGGTTTGGGCGATATCGAGTTTACGGCACGGTATCAGTTTAATGGCGGAGCCAACGGTTGGCCGATATTCGTGGGAAATCTTGCAACTACCATTCCCACAGGAAAAAGTCCCTACGATGTGGACTATGTGCTGGCTCAGGGTGTGCCGGGCGCCCGCTTTCCGACAGAGCTCCCGACCGGCTCGGGTTACGTTAGTGTTCAGCCGAGTATTACGGCGCTCTACCCGACCGATCCGGCCGTGTTTTACGCAAATCTCAATTATGGCTACACCCTCGAGACTGATGAGGATGTCGGAACGATCGATCCCGGCGACTCGATAGGAGCAAGCTTCGGGTTGGGGTTCAGCATTAACGAACGATCATCCTTCAGCATCGGATACTCGCATAAGCACGTATTCGATACGGAAGTGGACGGAGAATCCGTTTCCGGATCGAGTTTGGATATCGGGGAGTTCCTTTTGGGGTATTCGTTCAAACTCACCAGAGACACCAGCCTAAATCTATCGGTAAGCATCGGAGCCACGGAAGATGCGCAGGACGTCAAGCTGACCTTGAGATTGCCGATGTCCTTTTCGCCTTTTAATTGACTTTCGTGAAACCGTTTCAAGCTTGAGCGTCGTATTCTTGCCGGTGAAGAAGGCGACCGGCGCCGGCATGCTGTACTTCATCCTGGACCTTTGTAGAATGGCCCTTTGACTGGGATCTGTGCATTGGCATGAAAAATAATGAACCGTATGTCGGAATACATAATGACCGCTACGGCGGTATGACGGATATCGGCCGCATCATTCGGGACGCCTGGGCATTCGGGCTGATTCCTGAATCCGAGACCTGTGAGGGATGGCAAGCGGGGGGCATCGAGAACTTGTGGGAAAAGGTTCAGCAAACCTGGGACCAGTACGGATTTTCGGTGCACAACTTTCCGGAGGAGCTTCTCCAGAAATATCTGCGCATTCAGGAGGAGGCGATTGCTCGGGCAAAAGCCTTGGGCTGGAACCCCGATCGCGATTTAGAAGACGAATAGCAGAAGCGGAATCGGAGTGAAGATATGCACATCGTCTGTCCTTTCTGCATGACCGTAAACCGCGTTTCGCCGGAGCGGATTAGAGATCGTCCGAAATGTGGGCGTTGCCGCCAAGAAATCCTTAACGGGCAGCCGGCAAATCTGACCGAGAGGGATTTCGAAACCTATATTGGAAGAAGTGATTTGCCTGTCGTAGTGGATTTTTGGGCGAGTTGGTGTGGACCGTGCAAAATGATGGCGCCGGTGCTCGATCAGTTGGCGAGCGAATTGGCTGGGCAAGTGTGTTTTGCCAAGGTCGACGTCGATTCGGAAAGCGCTCTTGCGGGACGATTCAATATTCGCAGCATTCCCACTCTATTGATGTTCGACGGCGGAAAAGAGGTCGATCGGGCGATGGGCGCAATGAATGCGGCCAATCTCCGGAATTGGATTTTGTCCCGTTGATCGGGCTCGAATCGCGCCGGTAGCAAAAAAGAGGGCGTCCGAAGACGCCCGCTATAGACATGACAAGAGGCTGCCAAATTAAAGATGGTAGGCGGTTTCTCCATGTTCGGTCGTATCGAGCCCTTGACGCTCGATCTCTTCCGTGACCCGAAGCCCTATCAGCATGTCCACGATCTTGTAGGCGATGAGAGAGACCACCCCTGACCAGATGACGACGGTTCCCACGCCCCAAGCCTGGCTGATGACCTGGGCCATCATGTCGTATTCGCCGACGGCATTGGCCACATAATCGTATACGCCGGCGCCTCCGAGGTCGGGAGAGGCGAATATGCCGGTTCCCAACGCGCCGATGATGCCGCCGATGCCATGAACCCCAAATACATCGAGCGAGTCGTCATAGCCCAAGATGTTTTTCAAGCTGGTCACCGCCCAGAAGCAGACGGCACCGGCAATCAGGCCGAGAACGATGCTGCCCATAGGACCAACGAAGCCGCAGGCCGGTGTGATGGCGACGAGCCCGGCGACGGCGCCCGATGCGGCACCCAACATGCTGGGCTTGCCTCGAGCGAGCCATTCGGCCGACATCCAGGCCAAGGTCGCTGCTGCGGTCGCGAGCAAGGTATTGGCGAAGACTAGCGCAGCGATGCCGTTGGCTTCCAGGTTCGATCCGACGTTGAAGCCGAACCAGCCGACCCAAAGCAGCGATGCGCCGATCATGGTCATCGTTACGCTATGAGGTGCGATAAATTCCTTCTTGTAGCCGATGCGCTTGCCGATCAATAGGCAGCCGATCAGTCCTGCTATGCCGGCGTTGATATGCACCACGGTACCGCCGGCGAAATCCAGTGCTCCCTTTTGAAAAAGAAAACCAGCCGTCGCGCCGGCGGCTTCGGCGGCGGCGGCATCCGTGTACGCATCCGGGCCTGCCCAAAACCAGACCATATGGGCCATCGGAAGATAGGAGAACGTGAACCACAAAACCATGAACAGCAGTACTGCGGAAAACTTCACGCGTTCGGCGAACGAGCCGACGATCAGTGCCGGGGTGATACCCGCGAAAGTTGCTTGGAATACGATATAGACGTATTCGGGAACATAGACGCCTTTGCTGAACGTACCGGCGAGCGATTCCGGCGTCACGCCCTTCAAGAACAGTTTACTGAACCCGCCGAAGAAGGCGTTTCCCTCCGTAAACGCAATGCTGTAGCCGTATATCGCCCATAACAGCGCCATTAGCGAGAAAATCACGAACACCTGCATGAGAACGGACAGCGTGTTCTTGGCGCGGACCATGCCACTGTAGAACAAGGCCAGCCCCGGAATGGTCATCAAAATAACCAATACGGTGGCTACGATCATCCAGGCGACGTCTCCTTTATCGGGGACCGGAGCGGGGGCTTCTTCGGCGAATGCAATTCCTGTGAAACACAGCGACATGAACAGGAAAAGGGCGATCTGGATTCGTTTCATGTTGTTTTTCTCCTTGATTAAAGGGCTTCCGCTCCGGTTTCACCGGTACGGATACGAATGACTTGCTCAAGGTCGAGCACAAAAATTTTGCCGTCGCCGATTTTTCCGGTATTGGCCGTTTTGGAGATGGCATCGATCACGGCTTCCAGCTGCTCGTCTGTTACCGCGACTTCGAGCTTGACCTTGGGCAGAAAATCGACGACGTATTCAGCGCCCCGGTACAATTCGGTATGTCCTTTCTGTCGGCCGAATCCTTTCACCTCGGTAACGGTGATGCCGGAAATGCCTACATCGGACAATGCCTCGCGGACGTCGTCCAATTTGAACGGTTTTAGAATCGCGGTCACAAATTTCATGCGAGAGTTCTCCTATAGAATGTGCGGACGCCGCCTTCGATTCGACGCTGAACCGGCGAAGCCCTGCTCAGTGTTGAGGCGTTCTTCGACCAAGAAGCAGGACCTGTGCCAAGCTTTATGTTGTGCGGTGGGCTTGGCAAAAAATGAAATTGTCAAGATGGCAGACGCTAAAAATGCACCATCACGGAGCGTCTGATTTGGCATGCACTCTGACGGTGCATATCGACGGGAGTGCGTCCGACTGGACGCTCACCGCGTTACTCGGCTATGCTTTTCAATATGTTTGATAAAACCACTCTAAACGATCTCGCTCGGCGCCTTGCCGAGGCGGTACCGTCCGACTTCCTCAAATTGCAGGACGATTTGGAAAAGAATTTCCGCGCAATCCTTCAAGCCTCGTTCGCCAAGATGAATTTGGTCAGCCGGGAAGAATTCGACGTGCAGACCGCCGTTCTCGCGAGAACGCGGGAGCAGTTGGAACGACTGGAAGCTCAAGTCGCCGAGCTGGAAAAGCAGATCGTCGATCGATAATTCGAACGGACGAGGAATTCATGTCCCTGGCCGTCGTTTTCACTCGGGGCAGGCAAGGTATCGCAGCGCCGTTAGTCACCGTCGAGGTGCATATTTCCAACGGTTTACCGAGCCTTTCCATCGTCGGCCTTCCGGAAACCGCGGTGAAAGAAAGCAAGGATCGGGTCAGGGGCGCGCTTCTGAACTGTCAGTTCGAATTTCCCCTCCAGCGAATCACCGTGAACATGGCGCCCGCCGACATTCCGAAAGAAGGCGGCCGGTTCGATCTCGCGATCGCGCTGGGCATCTTGGCGGCGTCGGGACAAATCAGGAGCGATGCTCTCCGGGAGATCGAGTGCGTAGGTGAGCTTTCTCTGGGCGGGGAATTGCGCCCCGTCAGCGGGGTATTGCCGGTCGCGATTCAGGCGAAGCATGCGGGGCGTACGTTAATCGCGCCGAAGGAAAACGCGGGCGAAGCGGCTCTTGCAGAGGGTGCGAAAATTCTCGCGGCACACCATCTTCTCGAGGTATGCGCTCATTTGAATGGCCAGCAACAGATCCCGTTCGAATCGAACGAGGGGGCATCGGTTGGCCTGGAGGAACTCGCCGATTTCGCGGACGTGCATGGGCATTATCACGCCAAGCGAGCCCTGGAAGTCGCCGCCGCCGGAAAACACAATCTGATAATGCTCGGACCTCCGGGAACCGGCAAATCCATGCTGGCGGCTCGATTTCCGAGTATTCTCCCGCCTTTGACCGACGACGAAGCGTTGGAAAGCGCAGCCATCGGATCGGTCAGCGATTTGCCTTTCGATCCGAGACGCTGGCGCATTCCTCCGTTCCGTTCGCCGCATCATACGGCTTCGGCCCCTGCTTTGGTGGGCGGCGGCGGCAATCCCAAGCCGGGAGAAGTCTCCCTGGCTCATAACGGCGTGCTTTTTCTCGACGAGTTACCGGAGTTCGACCGCAAGGTGCTCGAGGTTTTGAGGGAACCGTTGGAGACGGGCTGTATCACGATTTCCCGTGCTGCGCGCCAGGTCGATTTCCCGGCCCGGTTTCAGCTCATCGCCGCGATGAATCCGTGTCCGTGCGGCTATTTGGGCGACGCTTCCGGACGCTGCCGCTGCACGTCGGAGCAGGTTCAGCGTTATCGCGCGCGAATTTCCGGACCTTTGCTCGACCGCATCGACATACACATAGAAGTGCCGCGCGTTTCTAAAGAAATGTTGCGTCATGGCGCGCCCGGCGGAGAGCAGAAGAGCGCCGACATTCGCCGGCGGGTGATCGCCGCTCGGGAAGTGGCTCTGCAGAGGACCGGAAAGCCGAATGCCTCGATGGCGCCTCAAGAAGTCAAGCATTACTGCCAATTGACCGACGATGGACACCGACTGCTCGAGCAGGCCACCGAAAAGCTCGGATTGTCGCATCGCGCCTATCACCGCATTCTGAAACTCGCTCGCACCATCGCCGATCTCGCCGGCGAGGACAAAATCGCCGTTCCGCATCTCAGCGAAGCCATTGGCTTCCGGCGGCTCGACCGTATCTCTTCGGCCGTTTGATGGTCTCTCAACTGAATCCGCAGCAGCTCGCTGCCGTGACCACTTTGGATTGTCCCTTGCTCGTTCTTGCGGGGGCGGGCAGCGGCAAAACGCGGGTGATCACCGAGAAAATCGCGTATTTGGTCAAGCACGGCACCCCGGCGAAGCACATCGCCGCTCTAACCTTTACCAATAAGGCGGCGCGGGAGATGAAGAGCCGCGTCGGCAAGCTGCTTTCCGACAAGGATTTGCGCGGCCTGACGGTGTCCACCTTCCATTCGCTGGGCCTCGAAATCTTGCGCGAGGAGCACGGCGCGCTCGGCCTCAAGAAAAATATCTCCATTTTTGACGAGCACGATCGCCTGGCGCTGACCAAGGAACTCATCAAGCACGGCTCGGAAAGCTGGGATATCGACGAGGCGGAAAGCTATATCTGGCGCATCGGCCGGTGGAAGAATTTGTTCGTGACCCCCGAGCGGGCTATCGCGGAAGGGCAGGGCGATGCACAGCCCGCGGCGCAGCTTTATGCCGAATATGTCCGGCACATGAAGTCCTACAATGCCGTGGACTTTGACGACCTGATCCTGCTTCCGGTGCTCCTGTTCCACGAACATGCGGACATCCTCGACAAGTGGCGCAACCGGATACGCTATTTATTGGTCGATGAATACCAGGACACCAATCTGACCCAGTACGAATTGGTTAAGTTGCTGACCGGCAAAGTCGGCCGTTTTACCGTGGTCGGCGACGACGATCAGTCGATTTACGCGTGGCGCGGGGCGCAACCTGAAAATCTTGCCCAGCTACAGCGCGATTTTCCGCGGCTCAAGGTCATAAAACTGGAGCAGAACTACCGTTCGACCGGACGGATCCTGAAGGTCGCCAACAAGCTCATCGCCAACAACCCCCACGTATTCGAAAAGCGCCTGTGGAGTGCGCTGGGATACGGCGATCCGCTGCGCGTGCTCACGCATAAGGAAGAAGTCGCCGAAGCGCGGCAGGTCGCCTCCGACCTGCTGCATCACAAGTTCCGCCACGGCACGCGTTTTCAGGACTACGCGATCCTGTATCGCAGCAACCACCAGTCGCGGCTCTTCGAGCGCGCGTTGCGGGAGCACGCCATACCTTATTTCATCAGCGGCGGAATGTCTTTCTTCGGCTATGCCGAGATCAAGGACATCATGGCCTATCTGCGATTGCTGGTGAATCCGGACGACGATGCGGCGTTCCTGCGCGTGGTCAACGTTCCACGCCGGGAGATCGGGCCGACAACCCTGGAAAAACTCGGCGCCTATGCCAACCGGCGCCATATCAGTCTGTTTTCGGCCTGCTTCGAATTCGGGCTTCAGCAGTCTCTCGGCGAGACGGCGATCCAGCGCCTGCGCCACTTCGCCGAATGGATCACCGATGTCGCTGATCGCGCTCAGCGCGGCGACACCTTCGCCGTGATCGACGATTTCATCGTCAAGATCGGGTACGAAAACTGGCTGAGGGAGACCAGCAACAGCGAAGACGCCGCCCGCCGCAGGATGGGACAGGTACGCGAACTGATCGATTGGCTCAAACGCATCGCCAAGGACGACGAAAAAGAAAAGAGTCTCGCGGAAGTCGTTTCCCGAATTTTGCTGCTCGATGTTCTGGAGCGCAGCCAGGAAGAAAACGCCGGCGACCGTGTCAACCTGATGACGCTGCACGCGGCGAAAGGGTTGGAGTTCCCGTATGTCTACCTGGTCGGGATGGAGGAAAACCTGCTGCCGCACCAGACCAGCATCGAAGAAAACACGATCGAAGAAGAACGCCGCCTGGCCTACGTAGGCATCACCCGCGCGCAGAAACATCTGACCTTGAGCTACTGTACGCATCGCAAACGCCACGGCGAAATCGTTGATTGCGAGCCGAGCCGTTTTCTTAACGAGCTGCCGGAAGAAGAGCTCGAATGGCCCGAGCGGCGGGCGCTCGATCCCGAACAGAAAAAAGAACGGGCCATGGACAGCTTTGCCGCCGTCCGAAGTCTATTAAACCGATCCTGATTCCTGTAAAATGCGCGGCATGCGCCCGTAGCTCAGTTGGATAGAGCGTTGGCCTCCGGAGCCAAAGGTCGGACGTTCGAGTCGTCTCGGGCGCGCCATTTCAAACAAGAACTTAATGTAGTTCTTGCTCTCCTCAGAACCCTTCTCGTTCACATTTTGTTCACACTGAACATTGAGAGAGGTTCTGCATGGCCACACTCCGAAAGCTTCCAAGCGGTTCCTGGAATATCCAAGTACGCCGCAAGGGAGAGCCCCCCATCACCAAGACCTTTAAGACTAAAGTGAACCGCCCCGGGAATCGTGGAGGCTGGTTGGTTTAAGTCAGGTCTGCGAGGCAGCCTGATTGGCTAGTTGCCGATAATAGTTTGCCTCAGCTTCTGCTGGCGGGATATAGCCGATGGGTTCGAGTAGCCTGGAGTGGTTGAACCAGGACACCCGTTCGAGAGTGGCCAATTCGACGGCTTCCCGTGTCTTCCAGGGCGCCCGCCGGTGGATCAACTCGGCTTTGTACAGCCCGTTGATCGTTTCGGCTTGAGCATTTTCATCTCGCTCGTACGGCAAAACAGGCCTGGCAGGAGTCGTTGGCGCCTTCGGCCAGGGTGAATGGATTCAAGCATTTGTAGGTCGGCAATCCTTTGCCGACGAACCCGTTGGCCCAACTGCACCGTCGGGAAGGGCGGCTTCGGCGCTCCCGAAGACGCCGTTTGCGATTGGAAGGGTCGCGACTAAAGCGACCGTTTGCGATTGGAAGGGATTCCCGACCTACGCGCGAGTGCCCGTACAGTAGGTATGAAAATGCTCTGTGGAGACATAGGTGACGTCCGACACCCAAAGCTGGTTGGGGCGCTCGGCCTCGAATTGCCGATTGACCCGGTCCAGCGGGCATGGCGCCTTGTTATCGCTAAGCGTGGTACGTACCACCTTGCCGCGGATGGCGCCACGCAGGCCCAGACGTCGCATGAGCCGCTCGACCGTACAGCGGGCCACCGCGATACCTTCCCGGTTTATTTGTCGCCAAACTTTGTCGGCACCGTAGACCTGCAGGTTGGCCTGCCAGACGGGTTCGATATGTGGGATCAGGGTATCGTCGCGCTGGGCACGTGCACAACGCAGTGCGGGGTTGCGCTGCGGTGCAACATAGCGCCTGTAGCCCGACGGGGCGATTTGCAAGACCTTGTGCAGATCGGCTCGACCCCGAAGCGCTCCCGATGCGCGTCGACGAAGGCCCTCGGGACTTGAGTCGGCGGTCGAGCTCCGCCTGGGCGAAAAACGCGCTAGCCAGCTTGAGGGTTCCATTGACCTTGCGCAGTTCCTTCACTTTCCGCTCGAGTTCCTTGATGCGTTGCTGTTCAGCCGAGGTTAGACCGTCGCGTTGACCCGTGTCTCGTTCATGCCGGCGCACCCACTCCAGCAGTGTCTGGGGGGTACACCCAATCTTGCCCGCGATGGATTCAACAGCGGCCCATTGCGAGGGGTGCTCATTGCGGCACTCGAACACCAATCGAACCGCACGCTCGCGCACCTCGGGGGAAAACTTCGTAGACTTCCTCATGGCTCCATCTTCTCAAAGGTTGGAGCCTCCACCAAACCCGGGGCGGTTCATTGTCGGTAAGGCACTTCAAGATCAGTGAAGTAAAAGCTTTCCCCAGCGTACCCGATCGCGAACACATGGGGCCGGACCGAGATTCAAAAACCGCCCCAATAGCGATTGATCTGCCGGCGTATCCGCATATTCGGCCTCGCAGCCTAACGAGAGCGAAAGAAAAGAGTTCCTCTTTCGATCCTGGTTTGAGTAGGGTCTGAAGGCGAATGTTGGATCAAAAGCGGGGAAATGGAAGGGCAGATTACCGGTACTGACCACAAGACTCGGCGGCACCAGCCGACGATTAAAAGCCGAAGAATCCGTAATGACAGCGCCGATCGGATCACCTTCCTTCCCGGCACCGAGTTTTTTCGCTGTGGCCCTGTCTCCAAACGGCACCTGAAGGAACCGCAAACTTGCAACCGGCAGGTCATTGGCAATCGCAAAATTTGCAAAGCCCAAGGCCGACCTGCCGCGATCCGCAACAAGGCAAAATCCGCCGGCGTTCGTGCTAGCCGCAGTCGAACCCTGAGCCGACGAACATCTCCCGTCGGTTGGCGCGCCGACAGTCGTGGAACGTGCCGTGCCGGCGGGGAGTTGATTGCGCCCGAACGTAGCCTGTACGTATTGCATACCCGCGATGGCTAAACTATTGGCTACCGAAAAATTCGCGGAATAGTCGGTACTGGGCGTCGCAAGGTCCGAAACCATACAGGCCCCGTCAGCATCTCCGATAGTCGCGGCCGAGCCGTCAACTGACTCGCACTTTTTGCCCCCAGGCCAAACGGTCCTGCGGAAATGTTGTGAGTGCGCTTGATCAAACGCAATTTGCAGAAATTGCACGCCGACCACGGGCAAGTCATTGGCTACCGTAAAATTCGCGAACAGATCGGCAGTCGACGAGCCGAGGTCCGATGCCATACAAAACCCTCCCGGATTTCCGGCCACAGCACGGGAGCCGTCGACCAACGTACATTCCGGACCCGTCGACGTCCCAGAACCCGAAAGTTCACCGGCTTCGCCAAGCATTTCGCGGTCGCCGAAGGTAACCTGAACGAAATTAAGGCTCGCTGCGGAGAGACTGTTCGCGACCGAAAGTTTCGCCATGTTCGCTGCGAGTTCGGTCAGGTCCGAACTCAGGCAAAACCCTCCGGCGGTAAACGCGGTCGAACCGCCTGCCGACGAGCATTCCGCAACCAAAGGGGTATTGTCATCCGCGGGAAGAAGCCGAGATCCGCTCAATGTGGGCCTGTTTTTGAAAGTCACCTGCAGAAACTGCAAGCGCTTTGCCGCCAGCTCGTTGGTGGCCGCAAAATTCGCCAGCTTGGCAAGCGAGGTGCCGATCTCCGAAGCCAGACAAAACCCTTCGGGGCCGGCGGCATTCGCACCGCCGGCAGACAGACATTCGGTGCGGGCCGGTGAAGCGATAACCGGGTTAATGGCGGAAACTGGCGTGCTGTGAATTGACCGCGCGCTCGCTGCGGCTGGAGGGCTGCTGGCAGCCGACATATTAGCGGAGCCGGCGGTCGGGATGCCCTGGCCGGAGTCGGGACAAAACTCTCCGGTATTCCAAGCATCCGTGCTCGAATCATCAATTGGAATACATCCCGTCAAATCCGTTGGTGTAGTCGAAACGGCGCTCGGAGTCGTTCCATATACGCTAATTGGAGCGAGAGCCAAATTGACTGCGATCGCACTACCCAACAATATCGTTTTTTCCATTATTGTGCTCCTAATCAATAGGAATCGGAGCGGGGCATGACCCTGAAAGGACTCCACTCCGTGTTATCCGCCCTCGTATAATAACCCTTTAATTGCTGAATCGATAAGCTGCCATAGCGGGTATCACGGTGCTGGGATATTTATTGCATTCGTTCGGGAAATTGTCCTGTCTCACTTCGAGATTATTTCCCTAAGGCCAGCCATTCAATTCTTCGTATGCTCCCCACCAACGGACTGTAGTCAGGAGGAATGGATATCTTCAAACTTTGGTCCGGGTATTTTTTGCCCGGTTTATTTGAGTCGATTAAGGATGGGGTATTTCGCACCCTGAAGGGACCTATTACCCGCTCCAACTCGGCAATATTTAGGAGTAATCACAATGAGGAAAATGATGTTTTCAGTGAGTATGTTGGCAACCATGATGATCGCCGCTCCAGCTATCGCCAGTGATTTCCATGCGCTCGGTGAAATTAAGGGCGCTACCCCCCTTCAAGACCAAGTCTTGGCCACTGTGGAAGGCGGATCGACATGCGGCATCGGTGGTGCCTCGACCGGAGGTCAGCCAGACGGTGGTGTATGCTTGATATCTTTTATTTCGCATCCGACCGGCGCTTCTGTCGGATTTGCGGTTACTAACCAGTTACCCGTAACAGGCGCGAATTTCCTGCAAGTTACCGGGTTATAAGGTAAGCGTCTCGTGATGATATAGTCCCAAGCGGACAGCCTGGAAGATGGATGGCCGGTACCAGCCATCCATCCGACGGGTGGATGAATCCGAATATTACCCTGTATCTAGGTCTAATTAGCAAAGACCGAGGTATTAGGCTGTCTCTACAATATAGAGTATTGGGACGTGTATCCGGGGATTTCCATTTGGGTATCGAGTTTTACCTGAGCTATTGCGCCGGCAGTAAAATCCCTCCAACAAAACCGGGGCTTATTGGGTGAACAACTCAAAGGCACCGTAAAGTCATGATCTGCCCAAGGCGGCTGTCTACAGGCCACCCAAGTTCCGAATGAAACGGTATAAACTATTGTTTTCACGTTAGCAGGCTGGTGAAAAACTCTGCCGGTCGCACCTAATCAGGTAGTGTGGGACTGTGACCGGTTAAACTACCCGCTTTATTTTTTCGAGAACGACGATGCGCGGCAAAGATGTCACCCAAGGAGCCCTGTTTAGCTACGTGAACCGGGAAGACCGGGTTCCTCAAACGCATCCGTTGCGCCGGATGCGGCTGTTGGTGGATGGCATTCTGGCCTCGCTGTCGGACGAATTCGCGGCCCGCTACGCGCACACCGGGCGCCCGGCTCCGTTGCAAAAATGGTTTAAGCACGTTTCTGAGCCGTTCGGCCTGTCGCCGGGTCAGGCATACACGCTGAATAGCCGGTTGACGAAGCACGCCTCGGTTCGGCCACCGACGGCGTCGATCCAAAAGTCGAACTGGCGCTTCCGGAACATGCGCATCACCTCGAAGCCCTTGATCGTGGCATACGCCGTTCGCATCGACTGAAAGCCGAGGGTCGGCTTAATCAAGCGCTTCAGTTTACCGGGATCGGATTCAAGGCGATCATTCAGATATTTCACTTGCCGGTGGAGGCAGTCCGCCGGCAGCAAACCTTCCTTCTTCAGTTCGCGAATGGCTTCGCCGTAGGCCGGGTTCTTGTCGGTGTTGATCTTGCCTGGCCGGTAGTGCTTCGAGCGCCTCAGCGCCTTGGCCAGGAAACGCTTGGCGGCCTTGGCGTTTCGGATATCCGACAAGCAAAAGTCGAGGGTGCGGCCCTCTTTATCGATGGCGCGGAACAGGTATTTCCACACGCCGCGAACCTTGATGTAGGTCTCGTTCACACGCTAGCTCGAGCTCAGGCGGCTCTGATACCAGAGCGTACGCTTCTCCAATTCGGGCGCTGCGCCCAGCGGTACAGCGTCGTATGATCGACGGCGATGCCACGTTCCGGCATCATTTCTTCCAGGTCGCGGTAGCTGATGCCGTACTTGCAATACCAGCGCACGCCCGGCAGGATCACTTCGGGCGCAAAGCGCCGCCACCGGAATACGGAATCCACGTTTGACCTCCTATGTTCAGTCCCTCGCGGCCATCCTCGCTCGACAACACAGTTTTTGCAACGGAGCCTGTTTTGTGCCGGTGCAATCGCGATTCGGCGTTTTGACAGGAGGTGGACCAAATCCTTCGACAGTTGGTAGGTACCAGATCCGCGTCGGTCTGGCCCACACTGCGTGGTGTGCAACATATTCCGTACGATAAACTCTCCGCTTTCATACTTCCCCTCCCAGCGCCAAATAGAGATCGATTCGGTTGCTGAGCAATTGCCGCTTGACGGCGAGATGTGCGCTTTGCGCGTTCAGGGTGCTTCGGTAGCTGTCCAGCAGGGTCAGGATTTCGATGAAGCCGTGACGGTAGGAATAGACCGCCAGCTTTCGGCTTGCTTCGGTTTGTTCGACGGCTTCCTTGAGCGCCCGTTCTTCCTCCCTCAGCCATTCCTCCGCGGCGAGCGATTGTTCCACCTCGCGGAAGGCGTTGAGCACCGTGTTTTTGTACAGATTGAGTGCTTCCTCCGCCAGAGCTTGGTTCAGCCGAATCTCTCCCTTGAGCCGCCCGCCGGTGAAGAGCGGTTGCAGAAGGCCTATCGCGACGTTCCAGACCGCCGCGCGGGGATCGACCAGTTCCGTCAAGGCCGGGCTGCGGGTGCCGCCGGTAGCGGTGAGGGCCAGGCGCGGCAGCAGGGCTTTTTGCGCGCTCTCCACCCGGAAATCGGCGGCGCGCAGGCGGTCGAAAGCGGCGATCAGGTCAGGGCGCCGTTCGAGCAGTTCCGAGGGAACCCCGGCCGACAGCGGCGCGGGCGGATCGGGCAAAGACGCCGTCGTCGTCAGATCGGCCGCCGGATAGCGCCCTAGCAAGACTTCCAGAACGCGAGTAACGATTTGAACCCGGTTGCGCGCAGCCGCCAACTGGGCTTCCGCATTGGCCAGGTCGGTAAGGGCCAGCCGCAGATCGAGGCCGCGCGCCAGTCCCCGGGCGAAGCGGCCGCGCACCAGGTCGACAATGGTGCGCCGGTCCCGGATCGACCGCTCGGCAACCTCGGCTTGGAGCTTGGCCTCCGCCAGTTCGAAATAAGCCTGTGCCGTCCGTGCCGCCAGGGACAGGCGCGCGGCGTGGAAATCGGCTTCCGTCGCGGCAGCTTCCTGTTGGGACGCCTGCTGGAAAGCGCGTATCCGCCCCCAGACATCCACTTCCCAGTCCAGCGTGAACAAGGCTTCGAAGGCGCCGAATTCGGTCGAGCCGAAACCCGCGCTACGCACCTGAGCGCGTTCGTAGCTCGGCGCGAAGAAAAGCTGAGGCCAGCGTCCGGCGCCATCGATACGGGCTTGCTGCCGGGCGGCCTCCACACGGGCGGCCGCGGACTTCAGGTCGTAGTTGCTTGCCAAAGCCTCATGCACCAAGGCACTCAAAGTCGGATCGGCGAATGATTCGACCCAACGCTCGGAAACCGTTTCTTGAGGGCCTGACGTTGCCGTCCAGAATGAGGGAATCCCCGCTCCGACATTTTTCGCGTCCCGATCTGGCGCCGTTCCACACCCGGCCAGAAGCGAGAGGACTAAGGTCAAGAGGGTAACCGACAACCGGACCAGGTCGATCCTACCGATAGCAAAACTCATCGGCCGGTAAGATCGTCAGGGATATTTCGCGTGTAGAGTCGACGACTCGAGACGGTTTTGCTGGGCGAGCAGGGATAGACGGGGCGTGCGATGGTTTCACATTGCGCGACGTCAATACCCAAGTGCGTCGGCACCAGTAGGAGATCGCGATCAGCGGTATCCATCAGATTCTGAATCAGCCGATAAAGTCGCTCGAAACAAATCTCGAAATAACGCGCCGACGGAAATACCCGGAATTCCGAAGACATGCCTGCATCGCGAGTTTGCGACGTAAGTTTCATCCCCCCTTATCCTCTGCTTATGAATTCAACGGTCTATCAAGTTAAGACGGATCAGCCAGCGAAAACCCGCATCGTCGACGAAAAAAATGCTGGATTCGAAGTCAGGAAGGCGAGGTTGTGAGGCGAAAACAAGATCCGACAGACGAACCTGTCGGGAAAAATGCTGGAGTGCCTATGGCGGGAAGCTTGCAGTCCGGTGTTGACCGGACGCATTGGCGATTTGCGTCCTTGTATTCATCTATGGGCTGGTTGAATCGTGCATGACAATCGGCTGAACCCGTCATCGAAATTTGCAAGCGAAGGTCCAAAAAACGTATGAAGCCGTCCGAAAAGCGGCTTTCGAAAATCCTTATCTCCGAGAAGAGAGCATCTGCGCGGCAGGCAATAGGGTCGCCCGTTTTTTCCGCGCAGTTCCGATCGCACTCGTCCGATGAGCTGGTTCTTGTGCAGCCAGTGCGTCTGTTCCAGCAGTCTAATCCCTTACGCCGAACCGTACTCCGTCGCCGACGCGATGACGCAATCGTTCAGAACCTTTCGATCCGATCCAGTGCCTGCGCCAGGGTCGCAACCGTACGCTCGATGTTTTGCAGCTTGTCTAAGCCGAACAAACCCAGGCGGAAAGTCTTGAAATCGGGGCTTTCGCCGCATTGCAGCGGGACCCCGGCCGCGATTTGCAGACCGAGATCGGCGAATTTCTTGCCGGTTTTGATGGCGTCGTCGCTGGTGTAGCACACTACCACGCCGGGGGCGCCGAAGTCGGCCGCAGCGACCGATTTGATGCCGCGCTCGGCCAATATCCCACGCACCCGGCGACCGAGTTCCAGTTGCTCATCGCGCGCCTTGGCGAAGCCGTAGGCTTCAGTTTCGCGCATCACCTCGCGTAAAGCGCGCAGGCCATCGGTTGGCATGGTGGCATGGTAGGCGTGTCCGCCCTGTTCGTAGGCCTCCATGATTTGCAGCCATTTTTTGAGGTCAGCGGCAAAACTGGTGCTGGCGGTGTTCTCGATACGGTCGCGCGCCGCCGGGCTTAATACCACCAGCCCACAGCAGGGCGGGGCGCTCCAGTCTTTTTGCGGTGCGCTGATCAAGATGTCCACTCCGATTTGGCGCATATCGACCCAGACCGTGCCGGATGCGATGCAATCGAGCACGAACAGGCCGCCAACCGCGTGTACGGCATCCGCCACGGCGCGAAGATAGTCATCGGGCAGGATCATTCCCGCCGAAGTTTCCACATGCGGGGCGAACACGAGATCCGGCTTCTCGCGGCCGATCGCGGCAACGACTTCTTCGATCGGCGGCGGGGCGTAGGCGGGCTGCGGTCCGGACTCGACGGGGCGCGCCATCAGGACGGTGGATTCCGATGGGATGCCGCCCATCTCGAAGATTTGGGTCCAGCGATAGCTGAACCAGCCGTTGCGGATGACCAGACACTTCTTGCTCGTGGCGAACTGGCGCGCCACGGCCTCCATGGCAAAGGTTCCGGAGCCGGGCACGATGACGGCCGTGTGGCCGTTGTGCACAGTTTTCAGGATACGCGAGATGTCGCGCATGCTTTCCTGAAACACCTTCGACATGTGGTTGGTCGCACGGTCGGTGTAGACCACCGAGTACTCAAGCAGGCCATCCGGATCGACGCTGGGTAGTAATCCAGGCACGGGTTTGTCTCCTCGTTGTTGATTTTGGCACTAATGCAATTTATGCGCCGTCTACGTTTGTGCTGATGCGCCGCTAGTACACCCGTCGAGTTCGTGGAGACGCGGTCGTAGCGGGAGCTCTGCATTGCCGAGCTCGGTGACGACCACCGCTTCCGATTGTCGGCAATACGACAAGCGCGAGCTTGCAATGGCATGGTGTAGCGCGCCAGAAGTTGTGGACGTCAACTCCGCCTTTTCCGGCGGGGGCGTGGCGGGCGCGCCGCTCATTATCCTGTTTTTGCGCATCGGATGCTCACGATACTCCGCTCAGCACTCCGGCACGTTCACCGGAATGTGTACCGCAAGACCACCCTCGGCGGTTTCTTTGTAGCGGCCATTCATGTCCTTTGCGGTCTCCCACATGGTCTGGATCACCGCATCGAGGCTGACCCTGGCGTCCGCCGGATCGCTGTCCAGGGCGATGGTCGCTGCGGTGATGGCTTTGACCGCGCCCATGGTGTTGCGTTCGATGCACGGAATCTGCACCAGCCCTCCGACCGGATCGCAGGTCAATCCGAGGTGGTGCTCCATGGCGATTTCCGCCGCCTGCAAGACCTGCTCCGGTGTACCGCCCGAAACTTCCGCCAGCCCCGCGGCTGCCATGGCGGACGAAACGCCGATTTCGGCCTGGCAGCCGCCCATGGCGGCGGAGATGGTGGCGTTTTTCTTGAACAAGGTGCCGATCTCGCCGGCAGTGAGGATGAAGCGGATGACCTTGTCTTCGTCGAAGCCGTCGACGAAGCACCAAGCGTACATCAACACCGCGGGAATCACCCCGGCGGCGCCGTTGGTGGGTGCAGTGACGACTCGTCCAAAGGACGCATTTTCCTCGTTGACCGACAGGGCGAAACAGACCACCCACCGGTCTACGTTGGCGAAATCACGGGGTTGACGCCGCAGAAGATCGGACCATTGTTCGATCGTCGTATAGTCGGCGCCGTTCAGCAATTTGCGGTGCATTTCCGGTGCCCTGCGCCGGACCCGCAAGCCGCCCGGCAGATAGCCTTCGCGGTGCACGCCGCGGAAGATACAGTGCCGGATTTCCCGCCATAGCCGAAGCGCCTCGGCGTCGATCTCGTCCCGGCATCTCCAGGCCTGCTCGTTCAAATAGGTCAAATCGGAGACCGACAAACCCAGCGCTCTGCAATTTCGCAGCAAATCCTGCCCCGAGTGGCAGGGATAAGGCGTCACGACGCGCGCCGCCGAAGCCTGCTCCATGTCATCGTCTGCGGCCACGAACCCGCCGCCCAGAGAGTAGTAGATACGCTCGAGAATTTCGCCGTCCGTAAGGATCGCCCGAAAACACATCCCGTTGGCGTGGCGCGGCAGGGTGGTCGAGCTCTCGAACACCAGGTCCCGTTCGCAGACGAAAGGAAGATTCCGTTTTCCGCCCAAGGGCAGCCAACCGCTGGCCTTGATAGCCGCGATCCGGTCCGGAATGACGGCCGTGTCGATCAGCGTGTAATCCTCGCCGGAAAGTCCCATCAACACGGCTACGTCGGTGCCGTGCCCGCGGCCGGTTTTGGCGAGGGAGCCATACAGCCGGACGGTCAGGGATTCGACCCGGTCCGGGTCGCCCAAGGCTTCCAGAAACAGCGATGCCGCCCGCCATGGTCCCATCGTGTGGGAGCTGGAAGGGCCGATACCCACCTTGATGATTTCGAACGCACTGATGGAATCCATAACTTTCGCTGCTGCGAGAAAGACGAACGGAGGAACGATCCAAAACTTAACCGGGCCTTACCATACCACGATCCGGAAATCGGCCACCAAAAAGGCTCTCCGATTTCTTGCGACGCACTCGTTCGTAATACTCCGTCGCTACCGGAGAAGTTCCCCGTTTTCTAACAATGGCTCCCGTAAAGGCTGTCTTCGACCGTCCAGGCAATAGAGCGTTTTTCATCCCGGTGTACGGATTCGTGTTCGGGCGGGAAGAACGTAGGTCGGCAATCCCTTGCCGACTTATCGGCTCGGCAAAGGACTTTGTGGGAAGGGGCGTCCTGGCGCTCCCAGGACGGCCGTTTTGCGATTGGAAGGGTCGCGACTAAAGCGACCGTTTGCGATTGGGAAGGGATTGCCGACCTACCTATCGGGCTCCCTGATACCGGATCGGAAAATGCTCCAGGGTTTGAAGGACGAGCCTTTTGGGCAGCAAGATCCCTGCTGGATTGCTGATTTCATTGTTCGGTCCGAATGCGGCAATGTCACAGCCGTTTCGCAGCTTCCTCACATGATTTTTGCCTTGTTTTAGCCCAACAGGCGGGAACGTGAGTTAGGAATTAATGCACTAACGGATATTCGCTCCGAAGACCTTTAGCCAAGGAGGGCCGGTCATGCGTACACCCCGCAAATTTCCCTTTCTACCCGTTGCGGCCTTGCTGGCGGTTATCGGTCTTGTCGTTGCAACGCTCCCGAATCCATGGGGTCATGCCGGTCCGGAGTCGATCATTCAGGCATCCGTGGGTGAGGAACATGACGACTCCGCCGAAAACGGAAACGGACGCCGAGAGCAGGGCGATTCTGCCGAAACATTCCGAAATCCATCCGAAGTCGCGAGTTCGGATGGCGCCTTGAACGTCACGCTTACCGCCGGCAAGCAGGAAATCGAGATTGGCGGGCAGAGCGTCGTCGCCATGGTGTTTAATGACAGTTATATCCCACCGACGCTGAGAGTTCGGCCCGGTGATACCCTGAATCTCGAGCTGGTCAATTCGCTGGAAAATTCGACGAATCTGCATCACCACGGCTCGAACGTGTCGCCGCTGGATAATGGCGACAATGTCTTCGTCGATATCATGCCGAATACCCGTTATCGGCAACGAATCGTATTTCCCGACGAGCACCCTGCGGGCTTCCTGTGGTACCACCCTCACATGCACGGTTTGGTCGAGGCGCAGATTTTCGGAGGCATGTCGGGTGGTCTGATCGTCGAGGGCATGCTCGATCCGTTTCCGCAGTTGAGCGGCATCAAGGAGCGCATCATGCTCCTCAAGGATTTTCAGAACATCGGCGGCGAGATCCCTTCCGACAACATCGACAGCAATGCCGGCACGACCCGCACCGTCAACGGCATGGTCAACCCGGCCCTGAAGATTCGCCCAGGGGAAACGCAGTTTTGGCGGATCGGCAATATCGGAGCGGATATTTATTACCGTCTGAAGCTGGACGATCACGTGCTTTATGAAATCGCCGCGGATGGCAACCGCCATACCGAGCTCGTGCCGCGGGAGGAAATTTTACTGCCGCCCGCATCGCGCACCGAGGTGCTGATTCAGGGCGGTCGCCACGGAATCTATCAACTGCGTACTCTCGCCGTCGATACCGGTCCCGATGGGGATCAGTATCCGGAAGTGGTGCTGGCAACCTTGATTTCAGAAGATGCCGAGCGCGAACCGGTCGAGCTTCCGACCGCGGACCAATTCCCTCCGGTGGAGGATTTGCGCGGGCATCCCGTTGCCCAGCACCGCAGTTTCCAATTCTCGGAGGATCCCGACACCAACCAGTTTTACATCGACGGCAAGCAGTTCGATCCGAATCGCGTCGACACCCAAGTCAAGCTAGGGGATGTGGAAGAATGGACGATCGAGAATGTGACTGACGAAATGCACGTGTTTCACATACATCAGCTCGATTTTCAGGTCACAGAAATCGACGGGCAGCCGGTGCCTTTTACAGGCCGGCAGGATGTGGTCAATCTTCCCGTGAAAAGGCGAGTCAAGCTGCTGATTCCGTTTACCAATCCGGTGATCGTCGGCAAGTTCGTATACCACTGCCATATCGTGGCGCACGAGGACAACGGCATGATGGCCACCGTGGAGGTGGTCCCCTGATCTCGCTGACGGGGACGGTTCAGTGCCGAATGGAAAAGCCGGACACCTTCCTAATCCTGTGGTCGGGCTGTGGCTGGCCATAGAAGGAAGTCAACCAATGAAAACCTGATACCGTCCCGGAAAAGAACGGCGAAAAGGGCTTGTGCTATATTTTGCTTGCTCATTCGTCATGCATCTGCCGGAATCAGTTGCCAGCAAATACTCTGGTATAGCCACTGAGCGGGAAGTGTTGGTTATGCTTGGTAATCATTACTATAAGAACAATGTTTAACGTCAATCGTGTTTTTTCGGCGCGTAACGGTACGACAGGGCAGGTCGAATGGTTTTTCGAGGCTAGGGAAGGCATCATGGGGCCGTATGAATCTGCGGCATCTGCAAATAAAGCCCTCGGGGAGTTCAAGGAGCGTTGCATGCGTCTCGGATGCAGCGGCGGTAGAACCGACGATCCAAAGCTTGGTTTCAAACCCCTCCAAAGCGCCTCGGCCTCGACCACAATGAAATTGGAAATAATCAAGGAAGAGTAACGTTTGATTCGAAAAAGCGATCCGAACCCCTCATGTCGAACACGCTCGGAGCGTCAATGAGCGGCTCCCGGCCAGCATGACGTGCGGACGGAAACGAACGTTCTGAGCTGTGCGGCATCAGGCAAATAGCGAAAGCCTTACGCCTTCTTTCTTGCGTATGAGATCAATCACGTAAAGAACCGCCCCTTCAATTAGAGCATTTTCATACCGACTGTACGGGCACTCGCGCGTAGGTCGGGAATCCCTCCCAATCGCAAACGGTCGCTTTAGTCGCGACCCTTCCAATCGCAAACGGCGTCTTCGGGAGCGCCGAAGCCGCCCTTCCCGACGGTGCCGTTGGGGTAACGGGTTCGTCGGCAAAGGATTGCCGACCTACGAATGCTTGAATCCATTCACCCGAGCCGAAGGCGCCAACGACTCCTGCCAAGCCTGTTTTGCCGTACGAGCGAGATGAAAACGCTCTAAGTACATTCAGGGAAGTCTTGCGGCATAGACAACCTGCAGGACAACCCCGCCAATCAAGCCAATCTGTCGAGATTCCGCAAATATTTGCGGAATGTACTTAGTACCGTCAAAGGTCGAACGAGCGCGAGCCCAAGCCGCCCGTTGTCTCAACGCTCACCGCTTAATGGCGGCTCATCGGAAGCGAACCATTCACCTGAACTGACCGATCACGCCCTTTGAACTTCCTATCCCCCCTATAGTCCTCCTTTACATAAAAGAAGGCGTCTATTTTTCCTGGGATTCCGGATCGCTCTTGCGCTTCAAGAGAAAGGTCGAAAACTATGTTGATCGGATACAAGACCCTCGCATTGTTGCTGCTGCCTGCATTCATCGGCGGAGTTGCTGAGGAGTCTGTTGCCCAAGACCCTCGCGACTGCCTTCCCGGATACGTCTGGCGAGCGGCGCGAGCAGACGACTTGGTCTGCGTCATTCCGCAATCCCGTGCCCTTGCTGCGGATGAGAACGCCAAAGCCCCGTTCAGGCGCGAGCCGGGACCGCGCGATGGCGTCTACTATTGCTTGTCGGGCTTTGTCTGGCGCGAGGCATATGAGGGAGACACGGTCTGTGTTACCCCAGCTGCCCGACAGCGGGTGTGGGAAGAGAACGCACTCGCAGCATCGAGGACGGTTGCTGGAGGGGTAGACTTCCGCACTGTAGGTCAGCACACCTTGCTCGTAGGAGTCACCACCAGCCGTAACGCCTGGGAGAGTAGAACCTACAGTTCCACTTGCGGAGAGCTAACCCCGATGCCCGGAGTGATGGACGGCATGGTAGGGTGGGGACAGGCGGAGATCGGATGGCTCGGCGAAAATTGCTTCGCCTTCGTTCTTGAGCGCGCCGTGCAATTCGACTTCACTCTCATGGACATGATTCCGGACAAGATCGTCGACCGTGCCGTGCTGAGCTACGACGAGGTCGAAGCTCCTTCCTGTCCGCTTGTCGTGGGATACAGCTACCGATGCTGGCAAAACGGAGAGGGAAACTACGAGGTGAAAGCGAACGGCTGCGTGGAAGTGCGCATCCCTTCCATGGATTGGGTTCGTAATGGTGGAACGGTGCAGGGTAGACTCCCGACCTTCGCCAGCGGACAGCCGACATCGCGCATCAATGCACGTCAATGGGATGTAACCTCTCCGATCGCCTGGCAACTCTCCAGCCCCGCGCCTCCGCTGGGCGGAATGCGGGGGTATGGCGTTCTGCTGACCGGAGGCCCGTCGATCGATGGTCTAACGGCTCAGGACAACACGGTCTGTGTCTCGGATCTCTCCAACATCACGCTGGAGATCACCTATACCGTGCCCCCTTCCGGCGAATTTATACCACCCCGATGACGGCATGATAAGGGATAACTGAAATGCCACCCTCATGACCCCCAAGACATCGCGGCCGTGAACTGCACCGAGCCGTGGTTGTCGCAACATGGTCTCCTTGCGAAGCGCATGCGCAGTGGCACGTGTTCACTGTCATCCGCAGGGGGGACGGAAAAGATCCGCGAGGATTCGTTACCAGCCACGCCGCCGGACGATTAGCATGTGACCGGAAAGTATTGCCTCGACGCCCCTAAAGGCCAAGATCATTACGGATGACCAAGGCGACTAGCTCTAAGGGCTAGGGCATGAGCCGGGCGCAGTGGCGGCGCTTAAGATCGCAAGCCCGATTGGTCGGTTTGGGTGAGTGCGTTTTTCGGAGACGTCTTCGGAAAGACGAGAAAGGTTTGCGCAGAAGAAAATATTGCAAACTTTCGTTTTACATGGTGGCCAGGGACGGAATCGAACCGCCGACACGAGGATTTTCAGTCCTCTGCTCTACCAACTGAGCTACCTGGCCAGTGGCGAATCGAGTTGCGTATTAAACCTGTTACGAGGTTCTCAGTCAAGCACTAATGTTTTAAATCGTCTCGGACGATTATTTGGTATCCGAAAAGTATTCGGGTGGAGTTTTGTCCGGGTATTCGCACAAGTCGGCGATCGGGCAAATGGGGCATTTCGGTTTCCGGGCGACGCAGGTATAGCGGCCGTGCAGGATGAGAAGGTGATGGGCATCCTTGAAATACTGTTTGGGAACGGTACGCTCCAGTTTCCTTTCGACCTCCAATACCGTTTTGCCAGGCGCGAGCCGGGTTCGGTTGGCGACGCGGAAGATATGGGTATCAACCGCGATGGTATGCTGGCCGAATGCGGTGTTGAGGATGACATTGGCGGTCTTGCGGCCTACACCCGGCAGTGCTTCCAACTCTTCTCTTGTTTGCGGCACTTGGCCGCCGTGTTTTTCCAGCAGCAACCGGCAAAGTCCGATGATGTTCTTGGCCTTGCTTGGATATAGGTTGATAGTCTTGATGTATTCCTTGAGACCTTCTTCACCCAAGGCGAGTATGGTCTCGGGCGTATTGGCGACCGGGAATAGCTCGGCGGTAGCCTTATTGACGCCCTTGTCGGTCGCTTGCGCCGACAGCACCACAGCGATCAGCAGCTCGAAAGGCGTCGAGTGCCTGAGCTCGGTCGTCGGCTCCGGGATCGCCGCGGCCAGACGCTCGAAAATCCGTCTGCGCTTTTCGGCGTTCATGATTCATGCATGGGAGATTTATGGAGCGAGTCTGTTTGGACCGGCGCAGTCTTGCCGAGAGCTTTCGTTTTCGCCCGGGCGTCGATGAGGTTTTTCACCGCGATCAGGAGGCCGAGGCCAATGAAGGCGCCAGGCGGGAGAATTGCCAGCAGAAATCCGTCGTAGTCGCTGAAGACGGGTAAAGTCCAGTTCTTGGCGATTTCGCCGAACATCAAGTCCGCTCGATTCAACACGGCACCGGTTCCTATCGCCTCGCGCAGGGCGCCGAGCATGACCAGTGCAAAGGTGAATCCCAACCCCACGAACAAGCCGTCCATGAGCGCGCGATCGACCGGATTCTTGGATGCGAAGGCTTCGGCGCGTCCGATGATGGCGCAGTTGGTGACGATCAGAGGTATGAAGATGCCGAGAATCTTATGCAGATCGTGGAAGAAGGCATTCATCAATAGTTCGATGACGGTGACGTTCGAGGCGATGATGAGTACGAACACCGGCAACCGGATTTCGGTCGCGACGTGATTGCGGATCAGCGAAACGATGACGTTGGAAAAGATCAGCGCCATGGTGGTGGCGAGACCCAGCCCCAGGCTGTTGATCACCGAATTGCTGACCGCCAGCAGGGGGCATAATCCCAGAAGCGCGACGAAGGCCTGGTTGTTGTGCCAGAGGCCGTCGCGGACGATTTTCTGGTATTTGGAAAAGTCGATCATGGATTCGATCCTAGGGAGCTTCCCGACTCTTGGTCAAATAGGCGCTCTTGGTTCCGCTCAAAGAAAATCAGGGTCTTGTAAACGGCTTTGACTACCGCGCGTGGCGTGATCGTCGCTCCGGTGAACTGGTCGAACTCGCCGCCGTCCCGTTTGACTTTCCAGCGGGATTCTGAAGGATTACTCAGCGAGCGGCCGTCGAAGCCCAATATCCAGTCCGATTTGTCGGTATCGATGGGATCGCCGAGTCCGGGCGTTTCGCGATGGCTGACGACCCTGACGCCGGCTAGCGAGCCGTCCGTGCGGACTGCTACCAGCAGTCTGATTGTGCCGTTGTAGCCGTCCGGAGCGACAGGGGAGAGCACGGCCGCCACGGGCTTGCCGTTTTTTCGTGCGCGATAAATGGTAACCGCTTTATCGGTGCCGAGGGTGAGGTCGCTGGCTGTTATGGTGTCGGCGAGAATATCGTTGTCGAACCAGTCGGCCGGAACCAAGGATTCCAAAGTGTGCAGCAGGACGGCCTGTTCGTTGGACTCGATGCGCTCTTTCGTTCCGTCGTGCACCAGGGCCACGAGTCCCATGCCGATGACGGCGAACACTCCGAGCGCGGCGGCTGCATTGATGATGGGCTTGGGCAAATTCATTTCGGATGTCCGTAGACCCGCGGACGGGTGTAGTGATCGATGGTGGGCGCAGCCAGATTCAACAGCAGAACCGCAAAGGCGACGCCGTCCGGATAGCCGCCCCAGGAGCGGATGACGAATACCAGTAGGCCGATCGATGCGCCGTAAATCAATCGCCCGCGCGGCGTGGTCGAGGCCGTGACCGGATCGGTCGCGATGAAGAAGGCTCCGAGCATGGCGGCTCCGCTGAAGCACTGGAACAGCGGCGTCGGGTAGACCGCCGGATCGATCAGGAAAAAGATCAGCGAAATGCCGAACAGGGCGCCCAAGAATCCGACCGGAATCTGCCAGCCGATGATGCCGCGTTTCAACATCCACAGTCCGCCCAGGAGAAAGCCGAAATTGACCCATTGCCAGCCGCGCCCGCCGATTCCTGCGAAAAGCCCCCCGGCCTGAATTTCGTCCAGTAACCGGTTTAGCCCGAGCTGGGTCTTGATCGTATCGAGCGGGGTCGCCATGGTGAGTGCGTCGAAAGTCATGTCCGACGGCAGCGTGCGGGTGAAGATCGCATTCCAGGCATCGGCAAAACTCAGCGCTGAACCGCTCAGTTCCTTGGGCGGAAGCCAGGCGGTCATGTGCTGGGGAAAAGAGATCAGGAGTACGGCGTAGCCGACCATCGCCGGGTTGAAGGGATTGTATCCCAGCCCGCCGTACAGGTGCTTGCCGATGACGATGGCGAAAAGTGCTCCGAAAGCCGTAAGCCACCAGGGCGCCAAAGGCGGCAGCGACACGGCCAGCAGCACGGCGGTGAGGGCAGCGCTATAGTCCCTAAGAGCAGGCGCAATCGGACGGCGACGCAAGGAGAGCATGGCGGCTTCGCCCAACTGCGCCGCGAGCAGGGCGATCATGCACTGCACGAGCACTCCAGGGCCGAATTGCCACACCAATGCCGCCAAGCCCGGAATCAGAGCAACGAGCACCTCCAGCATGATGCGGTTGACGCTGTTGACGGGGGCAAGGTAAGGCGCCTGGGCGGTCGGAAAACGCATGTGAGCGAGTGTTGAATGATGGATGTTTTTCGAGTGGCTGTCGAATTTGGAAATGCCCGGCTAATCGATCTCCGAAGGCACCGCTTGAGCTTCGGATTCCGGGCCGCCTGGCGGAGTCTCGGTGTGAACGACCTTGGCGGACTCTCGACGAGTCTCGGCGCCTGCCGGCGGCACTACCGTTTCTTGCTTATCGCCATCAATCTGCGCGGCGCCTTCGCTTGACGGTGCCGATTTTTCCGCGCGGCGGAGTTTTGCGCGTTCGATAGCCTCGATGATTTCCGGCGACTTTCCTGTTCCCAGGTTCTCTTTCTTCCGCTTCGCGGCTTCCGCGCGCTCGCGCTTCTCCTGTTCCTTGCGCGCCTGGCGCGACTCGAAACGAAGGCGCGCATGATCGGCCTTTTCGCGCTCGCGCCGCTTGGCGATGGCCTTGCCTTTCGTGGCGCGGAAATGTTGGACGAGCGGAATGTGGCTGGGGCATACGACATCGCAGGAGCCGCACTCGATGCAGTCGAACAGGTTGTAATCCAGCGCCCGTTCGATCTGGTCCGAACGGCCGTACCAGTAAAGTTGCTGCGGCAGCAGGTTCACCGGGCAGGCTTCGGCGCAAGCGCCGCAACGAATGCAGGGCAGGGATCGCTTTTCGCCGATCAGTTCGTTGCGGCCGGCCACCAGTATGCAGTTGGCCGATTTGGTCAAAGGCAGATTATCGGTCGGCACGTCAAAGCCCATCATCGGTCCGCCCAGAACGAGCCGCTCGGCTTCGTTGGTATAGCCGCCGCATTGTTGGATGAGATCGGCGAAAGGCGTACCGATCCGAGCCAGAACATTCTGTGGCTGTTTTACGCCGCGGCCGGTTACCGTCACGATTCGGGAAATCAAAGGAGTACCGTGAACGATGGCGTTATAAACCGCTGCGGCCGTTCCGACATTCTGGCAGACGATACCGATGTCGGCCGGAATGCCGCGCGTCGGTACTTCGCGGCCGGTCAGCACGCTGATCAATTGTTTCTCGCCGCCGGTGGGATAAATGGCGGGAACGCGCACGAGCTGAATAGCCTCGAAACCTCCGCGCTGCTTCGCCTTCTCCAGTGCGGCCAGCGCGTCCGGCATATCGTCTTCCACGGCCAGGAGACAGCGTTCCGCCTTCAGGATTTGGAGCAGGATTTTGGCGCCTTCCAGCACGTGGTTCGGATAGTGGCTGAGCAGGCTGTCGTCGCAAGTGATGTAGGGCTCGCATTCCGCGCCGTTCAGAATCAGCGTGTCGACCTTGCGATCGCTGCCCGGTGCCACCTTGACCGAGGTAGGGAACGCGGCTCCGCCAAGGCCGACGATTCCGGCTTCGTATATCCTGCGGCGCAGTTCGTCGGGAGAACACTGCCGGTAATCCTCTATGCCGGCGAAGTCCATGGTGGCATCCTCGCCATCGGTCTCGATGACGATGCACGATCCAGTCAGGCCGGACGGGTGGGGCAGAGGCAAGTCTTCGATCTTCCGGACGATGCCGGAACTGGAGGCGTGAATCGGCGGATAGAACGGGTGGTCGTCGCGGGCGATGACTTGGCCTTTCAGAACCCGGTCGCCCGGCGCGACGACGGGCTTGGAATCTTCGCCATTCCGCTGTTGCAGCGGAAAAAGCAGCCTTTCCGGTAAACGCGCGACGGCGAGCGGGGCTTTGCAGGACTCCTGCTTATGGCCATCCAGATGAAGGCCGCCATGGAAGTTCCAGAGTTTGAACAAGTTCATTGACCCACTGCTTTGGGTTCGGGCCATCGCCAGGTGGCCAGGGTTTCCTTAACGGGTTCCATGCGGATGCAATCCACCGGGCATGGCGCCACGCACAGTTCGCAGCCCGTGCATTCCGACGCAATGACCGTGTGCATGTGCTTGGCTGCGCCGAGGATCGCATCGACGGGGCAGGCCTGAATGCAAAGGGTGCAGCCGATGCATTTGCTTTCATCGATGATGGCAACGGACTTCGGTTTTTCGATGCCATGTTCGGCGCTCAAAGGCTTTGGTTCGACGCCCAGCAGATCGGCCAGCGCGATAACGCCTTCCTCGCCGCCCGGAGGGCACTGGTTGATGTCCGCATCGCCCCGCGCGATGGCTTCTGCATACGGGCGGCAACCGGGAAAACCGCATTGCCCGCATTGCGTTTGCGGCAATACGGCGTCGATTTTATCCACCAAGGGATCGCCCTCGACCTTGAAGCGCCGGGCTGAATAGCCCAGGATCAAGCCTAATAAAGCGAACAATGCGCAAACGACGAATACGGCCAACATGGATGAAACCGGATCAGCCCTTGACGAGGCCGGAGAATCCCATGAAAGCCATGGAAATCAGGCCGGCGGTAATCAAGGCGATAGCGTTGCCGCGGAAAGGTAAAGGAACATCGGATGCGTCTATTCGTTCGCGAACCGCTGCGAACAGAACCAAAACCAAGGTAAAGCCGAGAGCGGCACCGAAACCGTACAAAAACGACTCGATGAATCCGTGCTGAGACTGGACATTCAGCAGCGCAACGCCAAGCACCGCACAGTTGGTGGTAATGAGGGGCAAAAATATGCCCAGCACTTGATAGAGCAAGGGGCTCGACTTGCGTACGAACATTTCGGTGAATTGCACCACCACGGCGATGACGACGATGAAGACGATGGTGCGGAGATATTCCAGTCCCAGAGGGACCAGAAGATATTCGTTGGCGAGATAACTGCTCACCGAAGACAGGGTCAGTACGAAGGTCGTCGCCAGACCCATGCCCATCGCAGTCTCAAGTTTTTTGGATACGCCCATGAAGGGGCAAAGCCCGAGAAACTTGACCAAGACGAAGTTATTGACCAGGGTCGTGCCGACCAGGATGAGCAGGTAATCCTTCATTAAGGAAAAATCGGGGAAGTGGGTCGTGATTTGGAGGACGGAATTTTAAAGAAAAGCAATAACTTGTCAAACCATAAAACCGACTGAAATACTTTGTTTTTGCGGGACGTCGGCCATTACGGCATTCGGAGTAAGAGACGAGATCATTATTTAGGTTTTGTAAGGATAGCTCACGATAAGTTCACCGGGATGGTGCGCTGAGCCGAGAGTCGTGAAATGTCCCAATTTCGGAGTGCCCAATCGAGGACATCGTCCGTTTTTGCCGATTGCAAATCCGGAGGCGGGTTTTGGTTTAAGAGGGTCAACAAGCTAACCAAGGTCGATGATGGATTTTGCCCATCCACGGGATCGGCGTAGGTCTGTTTGCTCAGTTTGAGTCCCATTTGATCTAGGAGAACCGGAACGTGCGCGTATACCGGAGTGGGCAATCCGAGTAGCCGCTGCAAATAAATCTGCCGGGGCGTGGAGTCGAGCAAATCGACGCCCCGAACCACTTCGGTAATGCCTTGTTCGTCATCATCGAGCACGGTTGCCAAATGGTAGGCATAAACTGCATCGCGCCGGAAGACGATGAAGTCTCCGACGTCGTTCGCCAGATTCTGTGTCACTGGTCCCTGGAGCATGTCCTCGAACGTTACCGCAGCGTTTTCCGTTATGACGCGCAAGGCATGAGGGTCGGTCACAGGTTTCTTGTTCCTGTTCCGGCAGAACCCCGGGTAAATCGATGCGTCCGTATTTCCGTCAGAGAACGACGCAAGGTCTTTGCGCGAGCAGGTGCAGGGATAAAGGAGCTCTTGATGATCGAGCCGCGCAAGTGCGGCTCGATAGGCCTCCAAACGCTCGCTCTGATAGAGGATAGGCCCGTTCCAGTGCAAACCGAATGTTTCCAGGGTGCGAAGAATCCGGTCTGCTGAATCGGCAATGGTGCGAAAAGGGTCGACATCGTCGATTCTCAAATACCATTCGCCTTGCTGCGATTTGGCTTGGAGAAAACTGGCGAGAGCTGTGTAGAGGGAGCCTAAATGCAGGGGGCCGGTAGGCGATGGCGCGAAACGGCCCCGGTATTTTGGCTTAGAAGAGGTCGTCGAGAATTGGGTGTCGTTCAAGTCCGAGGATGAATGGACCAAAGATTAGCCGACTTGCTTTTCCCGGATTTCATCCAGAGTCTTGCAGTCGATGCACTGGGTCGCCGTCGGCCGCGCCTCGAGGCGCCGCAGGCCGATTTCCACGCCGCAGGTCTCGCAATAACCGTAATCGCCACGCTCGAGATTTTCCAGGGATTCTTCGATCTTTTTGATGAGTTTCCGTTCCCGGTCGCGGGTACGCAGTTCCAGGCTGAATTCGGATTCCTGCGTCGCGCGGTCGTTCGGGTCCGGGAAATTAGCCGCTTCGTCCTGCATGTGATGCACCGTCCGATCGACTTCCTTCATGAGTTCCGCCTTCCAATTCTGTAGAATGCGACGGAAGTGCTCGACTTGAGCCTCATTCATGTATTCTTCGCCTTCCTTGAGCGGGTAAGGCGTGAAGCTGAAAGGTGTCACATGGGTATCGGCTTTTTGGGCGCTGGACATCCGTAAACTCCTAAACCAAGTTCAAAAACCGGATATTACTAGCAGACAAATCGCGGTTCTGCAAGATGGCCGGCGTCTGCTAACGAGATTGCTGGGACACTTTAAGGCGATTCCGCCGTGTTACGGATGCAAAAATGATGATTTCGAATCGTATGGCTGGCATACAGCCCTTCTACGTGATGGAAATTTTGTCGCGTGCCAATGCATTGGAGCGCCAGGGGCGGGACATTATTCATATGGAAATCGGCGAACCGGATTTTCCGACGCCTCCGCTGGTTATCCAACACGCGACCGAATTCATGCGCCGCGGAGAAATAAAGTATACGCCGGCTGCCGGGCTGCCCGAGCTTCGCGAGGCTATATCGAAATATTACCGCGACCGCTACGGCGTATATGTCGCGAGTGAACGAATCTTTGTCACTCCAGGCGCCTCGGGCGGCTTTCTGTTGGCGATGGGATTGCTGCTTAATGAAGGCGACGAGGTTCTGTTGGCGGATCCTGGCTATCCATGTTATGCGAATTTTGTTCGACTTTTTGGTGGCACTCCTTCGTTGGTTCCCGTAGACGCGTCAACGTGCTTCCAGCTCAATTCGGACGTCCTGTCCGCCCACTGGGACAGCCGAACAAAGGGCGTTGTGATCGCATCGCCCTCGAATCCCACTGGAACCGTAATGCAATCGGATGCGTTGAAGAGACTCACCATTGAATTGGAGCGGCGATCGGGGTTTTTGATATCAGACGAGATCTATCACGGACTCGAATATGACGAGCCTTCACCGACGGCTCTATCGCTCTCGGATCGGGTTTTCGTGGTCAACAGCTTTTCGAAATATTTTGGCATGACAGGCTGGCGGGTCGGCTGGCTTGTGGTTCCTGCCGACTACATCGAAAGTGCCGAAAAACTTGCACAGAACATTTTTATTTCTACGCCCGCCCCTTCACAATATGGCGCCCTGGCTTCCTTTACCGAAGCGAACTTACAAGAATTGGAGCAGCGACGACGCGTTTTTCAGGAAAGAAGAGACTTTCTTTGTGAGCAGCTGTTGAGCATTGGATTTACATTAAACACCATCCCAAATGGTGCTTTTTATGTGTACGCTGATTGCCGGCGGTTTACGTCGAATAGCTTTGATTTTGCATTGAATTTGTTAGAGGAAACCGGCGTGGCGACAACTCCGGGTAAGGATTTCGGAAAAAATTCGCCCGAAAGTCATCTTAGATTTTCATATGCGGTCACTCTTGAGCGATTGGCTGCGGCCATAACTCGGATAAGACAGTTTGTGCAGCGCTAATCCTATATGCGACGCTAGACTGCATAATGAGATATTTAAAATATAAGTTGTTAAATCAATCGGTTAGCGCATCCTGGCTGGCGTGATAGCGATCCTCTGGGTGAAATAATCAGTCTTAGGGGCGCGCAACAGCTATGCTAGACTTTGTATGCTTCCTGAGCCGGCGAGATGGGGCGCCGCATTGTAAATCGAGAGCGAAGAGCCAGGCTTTTTGTGCTTGCATCAGACCCGACGTTCCACAAAACCGCGCCGCTTAAACAAAACAAATGTTGGTTTTATGTCAGGGTTTCGGCTGACCTTGTTTTCACCTCGGGTTTCGTGAGCGAGCTGTTTTAAGAAAAAGCTAATTGGGGATAGATATTATGCGTCTTTTTAATTATGGAGCTTTGTGCGGAATTTTATTCTGCGCCTCTTTACTCGTGGGATGTGCTCCACTCGCACCAAACGTAGACCCGCCCTCGGAATATACCTACATCATCGGGCCAGGCGACAGCATTGAAATGTTTGTCTGGGGAAATCCCGAAGTATCTCGCACCATACCGGTTAGACCGGACGGAAAAATCAACGCCCCTTTAGTTGAGGAACTACCTGCATCGGGCAAGACACCCTTTCAGCTCGCACGCGATATCGAAAAGGAATTAGCAAAATATATTCGAAACCCGCTAGTAACCGTAATTGTGAGTAATTTTGTCGGTCCTTACAGCGAGCAAGTTAGAGTTGTTGGACAAGCTGCAAAACCCCAGGCTGTACCTTATAAAGAAAATATGTCTCTGCTCGATTTAATGATTTTAGTTGGTGGGGTTACCGATTATGCGGCTGGCAACCGAGCTACAATCGTAAGGACATTAAATGGTGTTAAGCAGCAACTTAGAGTTCGTATCGATGATCTGCTCGAGGATGGCGATATCACGGCTAATGTAAATATTCTACCAGGAGATGTTTTAATTATTCCGGAAGCTTATTTTTAGCCTGTTTCGCATAGGAGCTAATTTCCATGCATGAACTAATCGCCGAGGTTCTCGGTCATATCCAAGGCGCAACCCGTTATAAGTGGCTTTCTATTGCTTTGGCATGGGTAATTAGTCTTGCGGGTTGGGTTTTTGTCGCGCAAATGCCTAACAAGTATGAGGCAAGTGCGCGCGTACATGTGGATACTCGCTCTGTTTTGCGTCCTCTGCTTTCCGGCTTGGCTATTCAGCCAGATGTTTCCGGCCAAATCCGATTAATGTCGAAATTGATGTTCAGTCGCCCAAACTTGGAGAAAGTGGCTCGGATGACCGACTTGGATTTAGGCGCGAAGGATGAAGCATCCATGGAAAAGTTAGTCAGTCACCTGCAATCGGCTATGAGCATTACTGGCGGAGAAAATAATCTATTTACGATTAGCGCAGAAGACCAAAATCCAGCGGTAGCAAAGAAGATTGTTCAGGCATTATTAACTATTTTTGTTGAGCAAACACTCGGAGAGTCGCGGGAAGATTCAAATTCTGCGCAGAAATTTCTGGACCAGCAGTTAAAGGAGTATGAAACACGTTTGCAAGCCGCTGAGAAGGCAAGAGAGGATTTCAAGCGAGCCAATTATGGATTGTTGCCGGAGCACGGGGGCGACCTTTATGGACAGCTCGGCACGCTTAACGGACAGCTCGAGGAGGCTAAGATGGCTCTGCAAGAGGCTGTCTATCGGCGCGAAGAAATGCAGAGGCAGCTGGATGAAGAGGAGCCGTCATTCACGGATTTTGGGAGCCAAGTTGCAGCAAGTCCTTTGGATACGCGTATTCAAGCGTTGCAAGCTAGATTGGATGAATTGTTGCTGAAATACACGAAGGGACATCCCGAGGTTATGGCGATTAAAAAGAGCATAGTCGAATTGGAACGGCAGAAAAAAAAGGAAGAGGAGGAGGCCGCATCGGAAGAAGATACCAGTTCTGGCATGGGGGGCGAGGCAAATCCGGTTTTTCAACAGAAGAAAATTGCGCTTGGCGAGGCGGACGCTAATGTCGCCTCCTTGAACTCACGAGTCAAAATCTTCGAGGAAAAGATAGAGAACCTGAAGAAACAAATGGATGACCGTTTAAAGGTGGAGACTCAGTTGCAGGGTCTCAATAGAGATTATGCAGCGATTAAGGAAAATTATGATGCACTCCTGAAACGGCGCGAGACAGCGAGAATGTCGGAAAGCGTAGAGCAGAGCACGGATAGCGTTAAATTCAAGATTGTCGACCCACCTCAAGTACCTACGAAACCTTCTGCTCCCAATCGCATTCTATTATCGGTTGGGGTTTTCGCGGCAGGTATAGTGGTGAGTATAGGGTTGGCTGTGTTTTTGGCGCTGCTCCGGCCGGCATTCAATACCATGAATAAAGTTCGAGAGGTTACAGGACTGCCTGTACTTGGCAGCGTTTCCATGAATTGGATTCCGGAAATTAAGGAACGGAAATGGCGTGAGTTTCTAGCTTTTACGGCTGTATTTGCCATGTTATTCGTAGTATTCGTTGGGGTAATCTTGCTGGAAATTAGGGGTTATCATCTTCCGTCCTTCATTTAGTCGGGGGCAGCCACGTGAGCATTATTGAAAAGGCACTTAATAAAGCGTTAGAGCTCGAGCAGTCTTCGACTAATAAAAAGGCGGATCAACAGAATTTTCCCGAAAGACTGGAAAACATTGAGGCGGCCGAGCCAGTCCCCGAGCCAACCAGGAAAGCTACTGCCGAGGCCAGTAAAATACATTCGATCGGTTGGAGTCACCTGCGGGAAAAAGGGATGCTCGGGCCTGAGATGGCTTATAGTCAGATAGCGGAGGAGTATCGCCTAATCAAACGGCCGCTTTTGATGAACGCATTCCCGGATGGTGATAATGGTCTCAGCCGTGCGAATCTGATTCTCGTCACCAGCAGTGTTCCCGGCGAGGGGAAAACCTTTACGGCCGTAAATTTGGCGCTCAGCATAGCGATGGAGCGGGATAAAACCGTACTGTTGATAGATGCTGACGTGGCGAAACCATCGATAGCTGAATTACTCGGGATCCCTGCGAAGATAGGATTGACCGATCTGCTTCAGGATAAATCGATCCGTTTTTCCGATGTCTTGATCAAAACGGATATTCCCAACCTCACGCTGTTGCCGGCAGGTAAATTGGATCGCCATTCCACCGAGCTCTTAGCTAGTGATGCGATGAAACGACTAGCCAATGAATTATCTGCCCGTTACCCGGACCGGGTAGTGATTTTTGACTCTCCGCCATTGTTGGCTGCTAGTCAAGGCTCCGTTTTAGCCACGTTGGTTGGGCAGGTCGTCCTGGTAATTGAGTCGGAATCAACGCCCCAATACATTGTTCAGGAGGCCATTTCCAAATTAGAGTCCTGCGAGGTCATTGGCTGTGTATTGAACAAGACCAAAAAGGGATTTGGATTCAGATATTATGGCTACGGGTACGGTTATGGGTATGGATCTTATGGTCAGCAGAGAACTGATGGGTGACCCAGCGTCCATGCCAAGTATTAGGAAGATCGGTCAAGGTATAGCCGTTCTTCCTTTTCTTTTTCCGTTGGCCCCTGCCTTCGCCGTGGATTGGCTTGTAACTCCCAATTTAACTGCGCGAGGAATATATTCCGACAATATCAATTTGTCCGGTAGCGGACAACGGTCTAGCAGTTCGGCGGGGCAGAATGGCGATGATGCATTCGTGACTGAGTTAAGTCCTGGCGTATCAGTCCGGCGCCGGGGCCGAAATCTATTTAACTTGGATTATCGCATGCAGAATCTATTCTATGCGGGAACGGATACAGATCCGCGGATCAATAACCAACTTCAAATGAATTCGACTACCGAGCTGTGGGATAATTCGGTATTCATCGATTCTACAAGTACGATTGGGCAATACAATAACTCGACTACTGGCCGTTTTGCGTTTGATAATGTCTCGCAAACTGGCAATACCAGCGATTACAGAACTTTTCGAATCAGCCCCTATTGGAAGCCGCACTTGGGCGGTTATGCAGAAGGTACTGCCCGTGTCACGTACAGTAACATCGGCGGAGGAAACTTCGATTCGAATATTTTCGAACAAAGAATAGATTTGCGTAGTGGCAACTGGTTCGATTCGCTTACCTGGCGTGCCAACTTTTATAATCAAGAAAACACGCGTGACAATGGTGTCGGAGGCGCCAGCGCTACAGGCGACGTAAAATATCGAAACTACAATGGCGAGTTGAGATACCGTCTCTCCAAGGAATTCAGCCCGTTTATTCAGGCAGGACGTTTCGAAAACGATTTTTTAGGTCAGACAAACATTTCGGGGGCTCGAAACGGGGGGTATTGGACTGCGGGACTGGCTTGGACGCCGAGTGCTAAATTAGCTGTACAAGGCGGGTGGGGTAGCAACAATCATTTCATATCTGTGGCATGGGAGCCGAGCAAAAGAACTACGTTTCAGATCATCTACCGCGATAGCGACATAGGTGGGGCTTATGGTGGAGGTGGTTTCGGCGGGTTAGGCTACGGCGGAGCGGGTTTCGGCGGAGCGGGTTTCGGCGGAGCGGGTTTCGGGGGAGCAGGTTTCGGCGGAGCAGGTTTCGGAGGAGCAGGTTTCGGCGGAGCAGGTTTCGGCGGAGCAGGTTTCGGCGGAGCAGGTTTCGGCGGAGCGGGTTTCGGCGGAACAGGTTTCGGCGGAACAGGTTTCGGCGGAACAGGTTTCGGAGGAGCGGGTTTCGGAGGAGCGGGTTTCGGAGGAGCGGGTTTCGGCGGAGCGGGTTTCGGCGGAGCAGGTTTCGGAGGAGCAGGGTTCGGAGGAGCAGGTTTCGGCGGAGCAGGTTTCGGTGGGACCGGCTTAGGAGGGTTCAACGCCGGAACGACTTGGAACGCGCTGCTAAGTCACAGAACTCGCCGAACGAGTTGGATAGCAACTTATACGGTCAACACCACGACAATTCAGCAGGTTCTGCTCGATCAACCGGTGTTCGATCCGTTGACCAGTCAACCATTCTTGTTGCCGATCGATCAGCCTATCTTGACCAATGAGGTCATCACTCGAAAACGGGGACAAGCATCTGTCTCCGGTCACACTGCCAAGAGCACCGTAACCTTGACCGGCTATCAGGAGGATCGAAACTATCAATTTTCCGGTGATCAGGATGTGCTTGGATTTACGGCGTTGTGGAGTTGGCAGTTCGCAGCACGAACCCAATCCCTTTTGTACTTTGTCTGGCAGGCGATCGATAATCAGAGCGAGACTTTAGGGCGTTCCGACAACAAGTTTATGACCGTGTCACTAGCATTGAACCGAAGGATCTGGGCCGATTTGATAGGCTCTTTGGAGTTGCGGCACATGCAGCAGGATTCGAATCGGTCACAAAATGAATTTGACGAGAATCGGGTAACGGCCAGTTTGCTTATGAGGTTCTGATTCTTCATGTACGATGCCTTTTACAATCTGAAAAAAAAACCTTTCCAACTGAATCCGGACCCCGAGTTTTTCTACAACAGCGCGGTTCATAAGCGGGCGTTGGCATATTTGCGGTATGGTTTAGCCCAGGGCGAAGGGTTTGTTGTCGTGACCGGAGAGCCCGGCACCGGGAAAACGATGCTGGTAAAGGAGTTGTTCGGCGCGCTCCGGAACGAAAATATTGTTGCAGGCCTGATGGTGACGTCCCAGGTCGGTGCCGAGGATACTCTACGGATCATTGCTGCCACGTTCGGCCTTTCTTACGATGGCGATGCGAAGGCGGTTCTCCTCAAGAATCTGGAAGAATTTTTCAAACTTAAGTCTCGCGAGGGAAAGCGAGTCCTACTGGTCGTCGATGAAGCACAGAATCTTCCGACCCAGTCTTTGGAAGAACTGCGCATGCTGCTCAATTTCGAATCGGAAGGACGATCGATCTTTCAGGTTTTCTTGTTGGGACAGGATGAGCTGCGAGCGACATTGCAGGGAGGCAAAATGGAACAGGTACGGCAGCGAATAACGGCCATGTACCACTTGCGACCATTAGAGCTCGAAGAAACCAAAGAGTATATCCTTCATCGATTGACTACGGCGGATTGGGCACACGATCCGGAATTTACGAAAGAGGCATTTGAGGAAATCTATCGCCATACCCAGGGGGTTCCACGAATAATTAATACTTTGTGCGACCGGCTTTTATTGTATGGATACTTGGAGGAACTCCACATGCTGGATTTGGATGCGGTTCGCTTGGTGATAAACGAGATGGAGCAGGATGCCGTGCGAGTCCAGCGCCCATCCTGTCAAGGAACGACCAATATCGAGGCGTCGTTGTACCCGATCGACTCGGGATACGTCCCGGCGGTTACCGGAAGCCTAGAGGAGAGGGTCGTTCAACTCGAACACCTGGTGCTCAGTTTGCGGAAAACCGTGCAAAAAGAACGGGCTTTGTTGCGAAAAGCCATTCTCTTGCACCTCGATCTTGATGAAGTTTATCAGGAGCCGCTTGACGAATCTTGAAGTGCGAAAAAACTAGCTTGAAGCTTCTCGCTGCGAATTAACAAAAACAATTATAAATTGCGCGCCGTTACTGCGCGTTAGGGGGTATTTTTGGCTAATCCGTCGGCCGCTGGCAATCCCATCGTCAATGCGATGACAGTGGATGTCGAAGATTATTTCCATGTATCGGCATTCGAACCCTATATTGGAAGGGATAAGTGGAACGATTTACCCTGCCGGGTGGAAAGAAATACCGACCGGATACTTCAGATCTTTGCCGAAGCGGGAGTGCAAGCCACTTTTTTCACGTTGGGGTGGGTGGCCGAGCGCTACCCGGCACTCATAAAACGAATAGTAAAAGCCGGCCATGAGCTGGCTTGTCACGGCTATAGCCATGTACGAGTGACTCAACAAACTCCTGATGAGTTTCGTGACGATGTTTTGCGGACCAAGCGTTTGCTCGAAGATCTCGGCGGAGTCCCGGTTCTGGGATATCGTGCGGCCAGCTATTCGATCGGTTCCAAAAACCTCTGGGCGCTAGAGGTTCTGGAAGAATCCGGGTTCCGTTACAGCTCCAGCATCTATCCTGTAAAGCATGATTTGTACGGCATGCCGGAAGCGCCGCGCTTCTCGTTCAGGCCGTGCAGACCGGACGGGTTGCTGGAAATACCCGTAACTACGGTCGAATTAAGCAATAACAAATTGCCGTGCGGCGGTGGCGGCTATTTCCGTTTGCTGCCCTATCGGGTGTCTCGCTGGGCCATCGAGCGAGTGAATCGGAAAGACCGGCAATCATGCGTGTTTTATTTTCACCCCTGGGAAATCGATCCGGATCAGCCGAGGCAGCGAGGCATCAATCTGAAAACACGGTTTCGCCACTACCTGAACCTTTCTCGGACCGAATCGCGCTTGCGCCGTCTTTTACACGACTTTCGCTGGAACACGATGGCTCATGTGTTTTTATCTCCATACCACAATTAACCCGGACCGAAATCTTGCATGGAAATTAAGCGATTAGACGGCAGCCGCAAGTCTGACTGGGATGCATTCGTAAATAATTGTACCGAGGCGAGTTTTTTTCATCGCGCCGGTTGGCAAGACGTCATCGAACGCGCCTTCGGCCATGAAACCCACTATCTCTTTGCGGAAGAAAAGGGTCGGATCGTCGGGGTATTGCCGCTCGGCCACGTGAAAAGCTTTCTATTCGGTAATGCGCTGATATCGAACCCCTTTTGCGTGTATGGCGGCGCCGCGACCGAATCCGATGCAGCGCGTAAAGCGCTGGAGCAGGCAGCCTGCGATCTTGCACGGGAACTCGAGGTGGATTATCTGGAGCTTCGCAATCAAAAACCGCACGGTTCCGGGCGGCCGACCAAATCGCTCTATGTCACGTTCCGGAAAGCTCTGGATCCCGATCCCGAAAAAAATCTCGCCGCCGTTCCGCGTAAACAGCGCGCGATGATCCGAAAGGGCATTGCCGCCGGCTTAAGCAGCATCATCGATCCCGGTGTGGACCGGTTTTTCGGAGCCTATGCCGAGAGCGTCCGCAATCTCGGAACACCGGTATTTTCAAAACGCTATTTCGCAATCTTGAAGGACGTATTCGGCGATTCTTGCGAAATCCTCAGCATCGAGCATCAAGGGCGCGTTATCGCCAGCGTGATGAGTTTCTATTTTCGCGACGAGGTGCTCCCGTATTATGGCGGCGGAACCGAAGAAGCCAGGGATCTCAAGGGTAACGATTTCATGTACTGGGAGGTCATGCGGCGGGCGACGGAAAAAGACGTGCGGGTATTCGACTACGGTAGAAGCAAAGAAGGTACCGGCTCGTACCGATTCAAGACGCACTGGGGCTTCGAGCCCGAACCATTGGCTTACGAGTACGAGTTGGTGAAAGCGAAGGCGGTACCCGAGATAAATCCGCTCAATCCGAAATATCGATATTTCATCGCTGCATGGCAGCGTCTGCCTTTGCCGGTCAGCAATCTGGTGGGCCCCTGGATTTCCCGCAACCTCGGCTGAACGTTACGGCACCGCCTATGAAGGAGATTTTGCTCCTCGCCCACAGGATTCCCTACCCGCCGAATAAAGGGGACAAGATACGATCCTTTCACTTGCTCAAATATTTATCGGAGTCGTACCGCGTTCATCTCGGCGCGTTCGTGGACGATCCGAACGACTGGCGTTACGCATCCGATGTAAGAAATTTTTGCGGGGAAGCGTGTCTGCTTCCGCTGCACCCAGGACGCGCCAAACTCAAGAGCCTCAAGGGATTAGCGGTCGGACTCCCTTTAACCGTGCCTTATTATTCCGACGCTCGCATGAGCGCTTGGGTAGCCGGTATTTTGAAGCAGCGCCCCATTCATGCGGTCTTGGTGTTTTCGTCGGCGATGGCCCAATATGTGGTAGAGCATGCGTCGGTGCCGCGGATCATCGATTTCGTCGATGTCGATTCCGACAAATGGCGGCAATATGCAACCCAAAAAACCTGGCCGATGAATTGGGTTTACCGGCGGGAGGCGGCGTATTTGGCGCGCTATGACCGCAAGATCGCGAATTCGTTTAGCTGTTCTCTCTTCGTGTCGGAAAACGAGGCGAGCTTGTTCAAAGGCCTTGCTCCAGAAGTGAAAGAGCGGATTATGAGTATCGAGAACGGTGTCGACACAGCTTATTTTTCGGATAAAGCAGATTACGCCAATCCTTACGCGCCCGGCGAGCATGTCATGGTATTCACCGGAGCTATGGATTATTGGGCCAACATCGACGCGGTCACTTGGTTTGCGCACGATATATTTCCGGAAATTCGCCGCCAGATGGATACGGCGCGCTTTTACATCGTTGGTGCGCGCCCTACTGAGGCGGTCCGGAACCTCGCTCGCATCGAGGGTGTTGCAGTAACCGGTGCGGTTGAGGATGTGCGGCCTTTCCTGAAGCATGCCCGTTGTGCGGTTACGCCCTTGAGAATCGCACGAGGAATTCAGAACAAAGTGCTGGAGGCCATGGCGATGGGGAAATCCATCGTCTCCACTGGGGCGGCGATCGAAGGCATCGAAATCCAAAAACCTCTGGATCTTCTCGTTGCGGAGACTCCCTGGGAGTGGGCGGACACCGTCTCGAAGGCGCTTTGCGCCGACTCGCTGCCGTTTAAGTCCGAGAGAAACCGGGAGTTCGTTGTGCAGCGATACGGCTGGGCGAACAGTCTTCGCCGTCTGGGGGCGGTGCTGGAAGCAATATGAAAATGAGTGTTGAAGCTTTGGCCGGCCCGCAACAAATCAATACGCCGGATTCGGCCGCCGAATGGCCCGCGGCATTATGGTTGACGAGCGTCGCCGTTCTGGCCTTGCTGGGAATTTATCATTCCACGTTCGCATCGATGGTCGCCATCTGGTGGCGTTCGGAGACTTTCGCGCATGGTTTCATCATCTTTCCGGTAAGCATCTGGCTTATCTGGCGGGAGCGGTGCGAACTAGCCCGGATAATCCCGTACCCGGACTATCGGGCCTTGCCGCTTTTGATTTCTCTTGGATTCGCATGGCTTGCGGCGCGGCTCGTCGACGTCCTCGTGATTGAGCAATTGATGTTGATCGGCATGATTCCAGTGTTGATCTGGCTGCTTCTGGGCTGGACCGTGCTGACCAAATTGGCGTTTCCCCTTGGGTTCCTGCTATTCGCCGTACCGACCGGCGAGGCGCTTGTTCCGATTTTGATGGAGTTTACCGCCGACTTCACGGTTAAGATGCTCCAGATCACCCGTATTCCGGTTTACCGGGAAGGGACTTTTTTCAGCATACCCAGCGGCGATTGGTCGGTCGTCGAAGCCTGCAGCGGCATACGCTACCTGATCGCCTCGATTACGCTCGGTTTCCTTTATGCCTATTTGAGCTACCGCTCAATGGTTCGCAGAATGGCATTCATCGTGCTGGCCCTATGTTTTCCGATAATTGCCAATGGATTGCGAGCTTACATGATCGTGATGATAGGCCATCTGAGCGGAATGAAGCTCGCGGTAGGCGTAGACCATGTGATCTATGGGTGGATATTTTTCGGTATCGTCATGCTATTCATGTTTTGGATCGGCTCGTTTTGGACCGAACCTCCGCAGAGGAGCGCCGAGTTGCCGTCTTTTATGACAAAAATTCCGGAGCGTCGTGCTAATGCCGTTCGCCTTGCAGCAACTGCCGGCATAGCTTTGGTCATTTCGGTATTCTGGCCGGCTCGAGCAGCCTACATCGATTCGCTGGCTGATCACATAGCTGCATCCGTGAAGGTCGAGCTGCCACAGGCAGCCGGTTTTTGGCAAACTGCCGAGGCCTTCACGGAATGGGAGCCTTCCTACGTAGGGCCGAATGCCAAAGCCAAGGCGTTTTATCGCAGTGGCGCCGACACAGTCGGCCTATACGTGATGTATTACCGCCATCAAAAACAAGGCGGCGAACTTATCAATTCGCAAAACGTTCTCGTTTCCCCCGAAGACCGGCAGGTCTGGAAGATGCCCGAAGAAAAGCCGATGAAAGCCCGGCTGAACGGTGCTCCCGGCACAGTCCTGCAAGGACGGCTTCATTCACCCACGCAGCGATTGCTGACCTGGCGCTGGAACCGGATATCGGGACGGTATACGACAAACGACTATATCGGGAAATTGCTCGAAGCCAAGGACAAGCTTTTGGGCGCTGTGAAGGACGGTGCGGCTGTGATCCTCGTTACACCGTACGAAGATGATGTCCGGACGGCTTCCGAGGTGTTGCAGCGTTTCGTCGATGAGATGTTGCCGTCGGTCGATCGTAATCTGAACGATGCGGCCCAATCGTAACCCGATGAAGTCGCCGCTGGTCGCACATATCATCTACCGCTTGGGTGTCGGCGGCTTGGAAAACGGCCTGGTGAATCTGATAAACCGGACACCGCCGGACCGTTACCGACACGCTGTTATCTGTCTTAAGGATGCGACCGACTTCAGGCAGCGTGTTGCCGGAGACGTTCCAGTTTATGAGCTAAACCGGAGCGAGGGCCAGGATTTTAAGGTTTACGCGCGGGTTTACCGGTTGCTGTGCCAGCTCAGACCGGCCATCGTGCATACCCGCAACCTCGCGGCATTGGAGTGTCAAATGCCCGCCTGGTTCGCGGGCACTCCGGTGCGGGTACACGGCGAACACGGGTGGGATGTGTTCGATCCGGACGGAACGAACCGCAAGTATCAGTGGCTGCGACGATTCTTGAAGCCGCTTGTGCATCGTTACGTCCCATTATCGTGCCATCTGGAATCTTATCTCCGGGAAAGGATCAGGGTTCCCGACAAGAAGATGGCCCGTATCTGCAACGGTGTCGACACATCGGTATTTCATCCGGCGCCGGACGGCAAGCCTTCGATAGCGGATTGCCCATTTCAAAGCCGAGAGGGGCAAATACTGATCGGCACGGTGGGTCGCATGCACGGTGTCAAGGATCAGATCACTCTGGTAAAAGCCTTCATAGGTTTGCTCGAATGGCGGCCCGAACTTCGTGCGAAACTGCGCTTGCTCCTCGTGGGGGATGGACCTTTGCGCGAACAAGCACGGCAAATGCTGGAATCGGCAGCCTTGGAGCGTTTGGCCTGGCTGCCCGGTGAGCGTTCCGACATCGCCGACATCCTGCGCGGCTTGGATATTTTCGTACTCCCCTCCCGGGCAGAGGGCATATCGAACACGATCCTAGAGGCGATGGCTTCCGGCTTGCCGGTCATCGCTACCGAGGTCGGCGGTAACCCGGAACTGGTCGTGAACGGCGTTACCGGAATGTTGGTGCCCAAGGAAGATCCCGGCGCGATGACAACCGCGTTAGAAACCTATCTGAACGATCCGGGGATGATCACAGCTCACGGAACTGCGGGGCAAAAGCGCGTGGTCGAATCGTTCAGTTTGGACGGAATGGTCAGCCGTTATCTCGCCCTTTATGACGAATTATTGAATACAAGGCATTGAGGAACTAACAGTATGTGTGGAATCGTTGGCATCTTCGACAGGTTCGGGCGGGAAGAGATCGACCGCGAACTGCTCGGACGCATGAACGAAAGCCAATACCATAGAGGTCCCGACGAAGGTGGCCTGCATACTGAGCCGGGACTCGGATTCGGTCACAGGCGACTTTCCATCATCGATCTTTCGAACGGGCAACAGCCGCTTTTCAATAAAGACAAAAGCGTTGTCGCCACTTATAACGGCGAAATCTATAACTTTCAGGATATACGCGCCGAGTTGGAGACCCTCGGTTACCAATTCGAGACTCACTGCGATACGGAAGTCATCGTCTACGCCTGGGAGGCTTGGGGCGAGTCCTGCGTGGACCGGTTTCGCGGCATGTTCGCGTTCGCCATTTGGGACCGTCCGCGCGAGACGCTGTTCCTGGCTCGGGACCGGTTAGGCGTGAAACCGCTTTATTATGCCGATCTCCCCAACGGCAAATTTGTCTTCGGCTCGGAATTGAAAGCTTTGCTGTTCCATCCGGACGTGCCGCGGAAAATCGACCCCACCGCGGTAGAAGATTATTTCGCCTATGGCTATGTGCCCGACCCGAAAAGCATCTTTAGCGGCGTCCAGAAACTGGCTCCGGGCTTTCGTCTGACCCTCAAGCGCGGCGAGCCGAAGTGCCGGCCGGAATGCTACTGGGATGTACCGTTCGTGCCGGACGGCAGCATGACCGAAGGACATGCGCGGGAAGAGCTTATCAACCGTTTGCAAGAAGCTGTCCGTATACGGCTGGTGGCCGACGTTCCTCTGGGAGCTTTTTTGTCCGGAGGGGTCGATTCGAGTGCCGTCGTGGCCATGATGGCGGGCTTATCCGCCGATCCGGTCAATACCTGCTCGATCTCTTTCGGCGATCCCGCGTTCAACGAGGCGCGGTATGCGGAGATGGTGGCGGAACGTTATCGCACACGTCATCGTGTGAAACAGGTCGATCCGGACGATTTCTCGTTGATCGACCGGCTTGCAGGGTTGTACGACGAGCCCTATGCCGACAGCTCGGCGCTGCCGACCTATCGCGTGTGCGAATTGGCGCGCCAGGAGGTTACGGTGGCGCTGTCGGGAGATGGGGGCGACGAAAATTTGGCCGGTTATCGCCGCTATCGCTGGCACACGTATGAGGAGAGAATTCGTTCGTTTTTGCCGCTAGGCGTTCGCCGTCCGCTGTTCGGGCTGCTCGGCCGGGTTTATCCCAAAGCCGATTGGGCGCCGAAAGTTTTTCGGGCCAAAACCACCTTCGAGTCCTTAGCCCGCGACTCGGTCGAAGGCTACTTCCATACGGTTTCGGTTCTGCCGGACAGCTTGCGTCAGGGCAAGATCTTCAGCGCCGGGTTCAAGCGCAGTCTTCAAGGCTATCAGGCTGTCGAAGTGCTCCGCCATCACGCCGAGTCGGCTCCGACTCGGCACCCGTTGTCGCTGGTGCAGTACTTGGACATGAAAACCTACCTGCCCGGGGACATCCTCACGAAAGTCGACCGGGCCAGCATGGCGCACGCCTTGGAAGTTCGCGTGCCGCTGCTGGACCACAAGCTCGTCGAATGGATTTCGGGACTCCCACCCGATCTCAAGCTCAAGGGCAGGGAAGGGAAATATGTATTCAAGAAGTCGATGGAACCTCACTTGCCGGACGACATTCTTTACCGCCCAAAAATGGGATTCGCCGTGCCATTGGCTGCTTGGTTCAGAGGGCCGCTCAGACAAAGGATCCGCGATGCCGTACTGGGATCGGCCATGGCGGAATCGGGCGTGTTCGAGATGGATTTTCTCAAGACTATGCTCGACCAGCACCAGTCGGGTTTGCGCGATTACAGCGCAGGCTTATGGTCGCTGTTGATGTACGAATCCTTCCTACGCCGATACGCCTGACCAAGTTAATAAAAGGCAGCCATGCGTATTCTTCATATACTTGATCATTCGATCCCATTACATAGCGGCTACACGTTCAGAACACGCGCTATCTTGGAGCACCAGCGCGCTCTGGGCTTCGAAACCTTTCACATCACCTCGGCGAAGCAAAAGGGACCCGACGTGCTGGTTGAGGAAGTGGACGGTTTTCGTTTTTACCGAACGGCCCAACCAAAAAGTTTTTTTTCCACCCTGCCTGTGCTGAACCAATTTTCAATCATCAACAGTCTGGCGGAACGAGTCGGCGAAGCCGTGGAAGAAGTCAAACCCGATATCATCCACGCCCATTCGCCCGTATTGAACGGATTGGCAGCTTTGCGCGTGGCGCAATGGTTTTCCCTTCCCGTCGTGTACGAATGTCGAGCCTTCTGGGAAGATGCCGCAGTCGACCACAGGACATGCCGAGAGGGAGGTTTGCGCTACCGCGTAACCCGGTCGCTCGAGACTTACGTCTTCAGAAGGGCCAATGCAGTAACGACGATCTGCGAAGGACTCAAGAGAGACATCGTCGAGCGAGGCATTCCCGAGCAAAACGTTACGGTCATACCCAATGCCGTCGATATCAACCGCTTTTCCCTGAGCGGTCCGGCAGACGCAGAGTTGAAGAAGCAGCTGGGGTTGGAGGAAAACCTCGTTCTCGGGTTTATCGGGTCGTTCTACGCGTACGAGGGTCTGATGTTGCTGCTGGAGGCTCTGCTTAGAATTCTCGAAGTCAATCCCGAGGTTCGGCTTCTCTTGGTGGGCGGCGGTCCCCAGGAGAATCTGCTCAAGCAGCGCGCACAAGAGCTCGGGTTATCCCAGAAAGTGATCTTTTCCGGTCGCGTTCCCCATGACCAGGTTCAGAAGTATTACGACCAGGTGGATCTGTTCGTATATCCCCGCATGTCCATGCGCTTGACCGAGTTGGTTACGCCATTGAAGCCGCTGGAAGCCCTGGCTCACGGAAAATTGGTCATCGCGTCCGATGTGGGCGGTCATCGGGAATTGATTCGGCACGGAGAGACCGGATGGTTATTCAAGGCGGGCGATCCGGGCGCCTTGGCCGACATGGTGGTAAGCGCGCTGAATCGCCGGGACGAGTGGTCACGGTTTAGAGTCGCCGGACGGGAATACGTGGAGCGAGAACGCACTTGGGCGCACAGCGTTTCGCGCTATAAGCCGATTTATGAAAGCCTGCTGAACCGGAGTAACTGATCATGCAGGACATGCTGGGTTGGTATCAGGTACCCGCAGATCAGGAAACTACTGCGGATTTTCTCAAGAGCTTCCGGGACCGTAGCGGTCGACCCGATTCGGTCCGTGCCGTGATCGGCGAAAGGGCGGGCTGCGTGGGACCTAAAGCGTCGCTCTATCAATCGAGTGACGGCTCGATCACGACGGTCGTCAGCGGTCGGCCTTACTGGACCAATCGGCGCTATGCGCAAATGGCGACGGATAACGGCATGGCCCAGTCGGTTGCGGAAGCGTATCGTGCCGACCCTGAAGGGTTTCTCGGAGACCTGCGAGGGAGTTTCGTGCTCGCCGTCATCGACGTTAACGCGCAGAGCGTAATGCTGGCGCTTGACCGCATCGGACAGCGCCACCTTTTTTATGCCGTTACGCCGGCAGGGCTGGTGTTCGGGACTCGCGCGGATGATCTGGTCCGTCATCCCGGCGTGAATACTGAGCTCTCTCTGCAAGCGCTGTTCGATTACGTCTATTTCCATCACTGTCCGAGTCCCGGCTCCATTTATGCGAAAGTCTACAAACTCGAGGGAGGCGAGTGCCTCGTTTGGCGCGACGGTTCGGTGAGCCGCCGCCATTATTGGCTGCCCGAATTCAGGGAGGACAGCGATGCCGCTGTCGAGCGCGAAGGAACAAAACTTTTGGAACTTCTTACCGAGGCGGTGCGGCGGGAAACGCACGGCGCGTCCAAGATCGGCGCTTTCCTGAGCGGCGGACTCGACAGTTCTACGGTCTCCGGGCTATTGGCTCGAGAGAGCGAAGGTGAGGCCGATACGTTTTCCATCGGTTTTCCTGTCCAAGGCTATGACGAAATCGCCTATGCGCGCATCGCCGCCAGACATTTCAACACCCGTCAGCACGAATATTATTTGACGCCGGCTGATGCGGTGACCGCCATCCCCTTGGTGGCTGCGGCATGCGACGAGCCTTTCGGCAACTCATCGGCCTTGCCTGCCTATTTTTGCGCAAAGCTGGCGCGCGAGCATGGCGTGGATCGCTTATTGGGCGGCGATGGCGGTGATGAGCTTTTCGCCGGTAACGAGCGTTATGCCAAGCAGCTGCTGTTCGAATATTTCTGGAAAGTGCCTTCTCCGTTGAGGAAGACGTTCGAGTTCGCTTTGAATCGAATCCCGCCGGCTTTGCAGAAAGGCATCGTCCGAAAAGCCGGGCGTTACGTCGAGCAAGCCGGGACACCGCTGCCGGATCGGCTACAGGATTACAATTTCCTGCACCGCCACGATGTGAATGAGATATTCCATCCGGATTTCCTGGCATCGATCGATGCCGGCGCGCCTCTGTCGATCCAGCAAGCATGTTACCGCAGGCCAAAGGAAGCCTCTCCGCTTAACCGGATGCTTTATCTGGATTGGAAAATCACGCTGCATGACAATGACTTGGTCAAGGTCAACCGGATGTGCGAGCTGGCAGGGGTCGAGGTGGCCTACCCCATGCTGGACGATGCCGTGATCGAGCTGTCTTGCAGGATTCCGTCTAAAACCAAGCTGAAGGCCAATAACCTGAGATGGTTCTACAAACGGGCAATGCACGGATTTCTGCCGGCCGAGATCATCAACAAATCGAAACACGGTTTCGGTCTGCCTTTCGGCATCTGGCTGCAGAATCATGAGGAGCTCAAAGCGCTTGCCTACGGCAGCATTCAGCAACTCAAAGGGCGCGGCTATTTCCGGGCGGAATTCCTGGATCACGCTATCGCCATGCACCAGTCGGTTCACGCCGCCTACTACGGCGAACTGATTTGGGTGCTGATGATGCTGGAACAGTGGTTCCAAACCCATGCCATCCGTTAATCCTGCAATGGAAAACATGACGCTCGGCCTGCTCAAGGCGGCCGGCGGCTTTATGTGCGGTTTCGGGCAAAAGCGCAAGCTCTCCATCCTGATTTACCACCGCGTGTTGAGCGAACCGGATTTCATGCGCCGGGACGAAATCGATGCACACACCTTCGGTTGGCAAATGGAGCTTCTGGCGCGTAGCTTCAACGTGTTGCCGTTGGCGGAAGCATTGGACCGCCTGCGCCTTGGCGATCTGCCGCCTAGAGCCGTGTGCATCACGTTCGACGACGGCTATGCGGATAACGCAACGCTGGCGCTCTCCATTCTTAAGCGCTGGAATCTGCCGGCTACCTTTTTTATCGCGACCGGATTTCTCGACGGCGGACGCATGTGGAATGACACCGTGCTCGAATCGGTCCGCGTACTGGATGATGAACGCCTGGATCTTTCTTCGATAGGGCAGGGTGTCCACCCGATTGCGACGCCCGAGGACAAAGCCCGAACCGGCCACGCGCTGCTAAACCGGCTGAAGCACCTGCCCACCCGTCAAAGGGCGGAATACGTCGACCACATTGCTTCTCTGGCGGGCAATTTGCCGGACAACTTGATGATGTCCTCTTCGCAAGTCAAGGCGATGCACGCTCACGGCATGGAAATCGGCGGGCACACGGTCAATCATCCGATTCTGGCCAATTTGTCCGAAGAAGAAGCTCGAAGCGAAATCGGAGAAGGAAAGGCCGCGCTCGAAGCCATTATCCAGGAGAAGATTCGCTTCTTTGCCTATCCGAACGGCAAGCCCGTCAAGGACTACAAGCGGGATCAGATCGCAATCGTTCGGGACTTGGGATTTCAGGCGGCGGCCTCCACCACTCGGGGAGTTGCGGATAGCAGAAGCGATATCTGGCAGTTGCCGAGGTTTACGCCCTGGGATCGTTCGCCGGCGAAGTTCATGGCCAGACTGATCGCCAATTTTTCGCGAGCCGCTTGAATGCTATTGTCGAAAAAAGCGGCAGGTTCGAACTCGAATCATCCTGCTCCAGAGGAAAATACCCTGCGCGTCGGCCTAGTGGGTCCCTTGCCGCCTCCCTCGGGCGGCATGGCGAATCAGACCCGCCAGCTCATGGAATTGCTCGTTTCGCGCGGTATCGCCGTTACCCTCGTGCGGGTGAATGAACCCTATCGCCCCGCCTGGGTGGGAAAGCTTAAGGGCATTCGAGCCGTCCCGCGTTTAATGGCTTATATAGCCCGACTCCGGCGTGTAGCGAGACAGGTTGACGTGTTGCACGTCATGGCGAATTCCGGATGGTCATGGCATTTGTTCGCCGCTCCCGCGTTGTGGATCGCGTGGCTGAACAAGGTTCCCGTCGTCCTCAACTATCGAGGGGGAGAGGCCGAGCGTTTCTTCGTTCGTTCGATGTGTTGGATCAGGCCCAGCCTCGAAAAAGCGAGCCTAATTGCGGTGCCGTCCGGGTTCTTGCAGGCAGTATTCGGACGCTTTGGCTTCGATACGACCGTCGTGCCCAATATCGTCGATTTGAAGCGGTTTAGGCCGAAATCCGAATTGTCTCCTCTCCACACGCAAAGGCCGCACGTCGTCATTGCGCGAAATTTGGAACCGATCTATGGACTCACGACCGCGCTCCGCGCGTTCGCTTTGTTGCTGCGAGAAAAGCCAGGGGCGCGCCTTTCCATTGCAGGTTCAGGTCCGCAACGACAGGAATTGAAAGATTTAGCGTTAGCGCTAGGGATCGGCCAAAACGTGACCTTCACCGGACGCTTGAGTCCGGATGAAATGGCCGAACTTTACCGGCAGGCAGACGTGATGCTGAATCCGACCACCGTCGATAACATGCCCAATTCCATTCTCGAGGGGATGGCGTCGGGTTTGCCGATCGTCAGCACCCATGTTGGGGGCGTGCCTTACATGGTTGAGCATGAGAAGACGGCATTGTTGGTTCCACCCGAGGATCCGGATGCCATGTCTGAACAGTTAGTCCGGGTAACCTCGGATATGGCGCTTTACAAAAGCCTCGCGGAAAACGGCTTGGCAGAAGTGACCCGATACGGAATAGACGCGATCGTACCGGAATGGGTGCGTATCTATTGTGCCTTGGCTGGTTATGATTCTGCCCTATCTGAAAGCTGGTAAATCATTGGCTTGGTTCTAAGCTACGGCTGAATGTATGCCTACTGACTTTTTTTGCCAGCCTGTAAGGCTCTATCGCGAGTAATTCCAAATCGCTTTCAATCCGGCATTCATTTTGTAGGATGGGTGGAGCGAAGCGAAACCCATCGATGGTGGGTTAGGCGCACATCAGCACTGATCGACCGCCGATCACTGTGCTTCGCGTGCGCCGTAACCCACCAAGCGACCTTCAATCGGTGGCTTACGCGGAGCCTGTCCTGAGCCCTTCGACGATGCTCAGGACAGGCTTGTCGAAGGGCCTGTCCCGAGCGGAGACTAGAGCATTGTCCGACTCGGTGTCAGGAAGCCCGATATGTAGGTCGGCAATCCCTTGCCGACGTACCGGCTCGGCAAAGGACTTTGTCGGAAGGGGCGTCCTGGCGCTCCCAGGACGGCCGTTTGCGATTGGAAGGGTCGCGACTAAAGCGACCGTTTGCGATTGGCAAGGGATTGCCGACCTACGTTCTTCCCGCCCGACACGAAGCCGTACACCGGGATGAAAAACACTCTAGGGGCTAACCTACCCTAGCATTCATGTTCACTCGAATACCGAATGGAGTAAGACCGCGAAACCGGCGGGTTACGGCACGCGGGGAATCGCGCGGCCCTGAATTATCCGAGACGAATCCTCATTTCGGCCGCTCCCCATTTTTTGGTTGCGTTGAAGTCGAGCCTACTGCCTTGGACCGCTTCAACAGCAATTTCGAATTCGGAATATAGCGTAATCCCAACTGTATTACTTCCTTGGCCGCATCCTGTTGTCCGGCTTTTTCGTATAAATCAGCGAGCACGATATAGGCCCTTTCATATTTCGGTTTTAGCTGGAGGGCCTTCCGTAGGTCCTTGAACGCATCGCCCGGCTTTTGCATCATGGCAAACGTTTTTCCACGGGTGGTCAACATCTCCGGGAGCAGGGGGAACGTGTTCGGCACCCTTGTGATGGTGTAGGTGAAATCATTGATAGCCGCTGTGAGATAGCCCTCACGATCCTTGGCACGGAAGTCCCGATAGTAGCGGTTAATGTAATTCAGGCCCCAGCAGTAGTGATGGACATGGCCATAACCTTCTCCGACGATACTCTGCCAGTGGCGGTGCTCGTTTCGTCTTTGTTGTTCCGATTTGGGGATCACATGTTGCGAGTCCGTGTGCATCTGAGCCTGACAGTAGGGCGGAAGCATGCCGATTTCCTGCTGCGTAGGACTGCCGCTGTTCCACGCCGAGCCCTCACCGGAATAAAGAAATACGGCCAGAAGGAAAAGCTTGATCCACCAGGAAGATTGCCTCATGCCGATACCTTTTGAAAGTGTTTTATGAATATACGAAATCCGCTCGATCGGCAGCCGATGCGAGGTGTCGGCACGCCGACCTCAGCCACGCGACAAACCGGTACGGCGCCGATGTAGCGGAATCGAGTCGGAAAGTTCGAGAGAGCTTTTTATATTTTCCCCAATGCATCCTGCGGGTCGCGGTCATTTTATATTATTACGCTTTGGGCAAAACCCGCGGTGTACGCAAAATAGCCTTGGGCGGGAATAGAGAAGAGCGGGATGGGCACCGTCACGGCTGGCAAAATGCGGGTTCCGAACAAAAAACATCGGGCGCATGAGAGGATTGCTGTACCGGCGCTACAAAGCCTTAAAAGAATTTTTTAACAATATAAAAATCAATAGCATACCTGGGCATGAATACCAAGAAACCCTTTTTTTCGATCATCGTTCCGACCCGGAATAGAGGTCAGGAGCTAAAAAACTGTCTGGACGGCATCTGGCAACAAACATACGCCGATTACGAAGTGCTGGTTTTGGATGACGGATCATCCCAATCCGTTCGAGAAGGCCATCAAGCGTTGCTTGGTCAATACGATCAACGCTATCGCTGGCACGCGATCAATGCCGCGGGGACCGGAGGCTCGGGGCCATCGACCGTTAGAAACATCGGTTTAAGCCATGCGCAGGGGCAGTATGTTGCCTTTTGCGACGACGACGATTGCTGGCACGGAACCGACCATTTGGCCGTTGCCGCGGAGGTGTTAAAAGAACAAGGCGAGCGAGTTTATATCGCTGGCTTACAAATTAAAAATGAACAGAATCAGGTCATCATGGAACGGCATATGACCCAGGTGCAGCGCCATTTAGAGAATGCTGAAAAACTTGGAAACCACGAGGTTTATCGCTTATCCCTAGAACAAATCCTGTCCTATCCGGATTACGCCCATCTGGACAGCATTATCCTCGCAAAGGACCTGTTAGATGAGTTGGAAGGATTTTGGGAACATACTCGCTTTGCCGAGGATGTCGATTTGTTCGTCAGGGCTTGCGAGCGTTCCGGTTCGGTACTCTATCGGCCGGAAATCTGCGTAACCCACTTTGCTCCTGAAAAGCGTCAGGGCGAATCGGTCTCCAATAAGATGAGTCTACGCGACCGACGCTTGCTGGAGATGAGCGTCTACCAACGCTTGCTATTGATCTGCAAGGCGAAACCCGCGCTTGATTATGTCCGAGTTAGCCTGGCGAATACCCAAAAAATGCTAACCGAGGAGTTATTGGCCGAAAATCGCAAAATCTCGGCAAGCTGTTTCGCGCGGTCGGCTTTCGCGGCCTTTCCGACCCTGAAATGGGGGCTTTACAGCCTTGGGCTGTCCTTCAAATCGATGCGGTAACCTTATGAGGACCTCGAAAAACCGCCTTCCCGGCGGTTTTTCTCTTCGCCAAGCCCAAACGCGGTTTGGGCTTGGCTTACGTTTTCAACCGCTTACGCGGCTGAAAACGACGGGGTATCCCTGCCCCGTACGAGCACCTCGAAGTTTTTCGAGGTGCCCTTATTTTGTCCGATGAATTCTGCTCAATTCGTTGATCGCGTGTTGTATTCGATTGAAGCAGTTTTCATACTCGGACATCGCCTGATTGTAAGGATCGGCGATATCGATATCGGAAAATTGCTGTTTAGTTAGGCTACCCAGTAAAAAAGTCCTGTCTTTCGCTTCCGGATGTTCGGATACCAAGCGCCGATATTGTTGCCCTTCCATAACGAAAATAATATCGGCGCTGTCCACCTTCAGCTTGTCGAGGCGCTTGGAACGACAGCCCGTCATATCGAACCCATGGGATCGGGCCACTTTAATCATGTTCGGGTCGGCGGGACGGTTATCTTCCGGATGAAAACCCGCTGAATCGAAGCGGATCTTCGACGGATTGACGCCATTTTCCGCGAGCACTTGCGCCAAAGCGCTTCGGTTGATATTTCCATAGCACACGAATAAAACGGTTTTAGCCTGCCCCAATTTTCGTGTTAATGCGGTGCGCATACCGGTGGAGCCGTGTCTCTTGAGAAGATATTTATCACCGACTATGCTCCGGATCCGCTGAAGGTAGTTATTAAAAAGCTCGAAGAAATCCATCAGGCCCGGCAATGGATCGCGCCATTGCTGCACATCGAAAAAATGGCGGGTAGGATGCAATATAAATAAGGCATCTAAAAGCAGTTGCCGAGCGCTCGGATAAGCCACCAGCTTCGGATCGCCGCTGCGGCGCAGCACTTGCTCGTACCAATACACGTCCGCCGATAATTTGCGGCAGTAAACATGCTCGCGGTAATTCGAATCCGTGGGCACCTGATTCAGAACCAGCAGATCAAACAGTTTTACCGGGAAGTCGGCGCCGGCCGCACATGCCAAAGGCAAAGATCCCCAAAAACGCCCATTGATTTCCATCAACCAGTATTCGCCGGTCGTGGGGTTCCATTTGAATTCGACCATCGCCACGCCGTGCCAGTCCAGCGCCTTGATCAATCTCCGCGAGGCGGCAAGCAGGACCGGGTTGACGGCGACGCTCTTGCGATAGCAGCTGCCGCCGCCGGTTAAAGGCAACTCATGCAAACGTTCGTGTTGAAACGCATAAACGATTTCGCCGTGGTTCGCCAACAGCTCGATACCGGCGCCGACGCCTCGCGCATATTGCTGGAGCAAGAACGGACCATGGTCCAACATCGACCGCGCTAATTTGAAAAGTTCTCCGTCGTCGTGCGCATAAGCGACGTTCAAGGGCCGACGGTCATCTCCGCCGGATATCGAGTGGGCCGGCTTCAGTACGACCGGATATTCCAGTTCGCCGACGAACTCCGATAACTCCTCGGCCCGCGCAATCGGGTAGCTGAAGGGTGTCGGCACGTCACACTGTCGTGCAAGCGCCATGGTTTCGGCTTTGTCCAGCACCTTGTTCAGACTGTTCCTCGGAGCGATCGCCAATAGATCGGCAAACGGCGCCATTTTTGGCGAGCGCGCCAAAGGAACAAGCGTTCGTTCGGTGACCGGGATGACCAGGGAATACGAGACCTTGCTCAGGTGCTCGGCAAGATAATCGACGAAAGCAGCGCCCTGAGTCAGCGGATCGGGATATTGCCAATGCTTATTGGCGTATCGGGAATATCGGGCTATGGGCGCGGAGTGAGGGCTTGCAATATCACAAACGATCCCTCGCCGCCCCAGTGAACGAACGATAGGCAAACAAGAAACGAAATCGGCATCCAGAACGAGCACGCGATAAGGATCTTTCATAAAGGCGTCAAGCGATCAAACCCCGGGCCAGTAAGAATTCACGAAAGCGCTGATGCCGTTCCGCGGCTTCGCTGGCCGGCAAGGGCTCGGCAATTTTTTGATCGGGGCGGGTGTTCGATTTCGTGCTGATCCTCGCCGCGACCCGATCGGGATCGAAGTCAACACCGATGTCTCTTAGGAGCGTGCAGGTTTTTTCGTGGTCGTTAAAATCTTCCGTCCGAAAATGCAAGAACGTCACCTGGGGCAGCTTTTGTTTCCACGAGGCGATGCGCGCCTCTATTTCGTACCAGTACCAAAGGCCCTTATAAAACGGATGCCTGAACTCCTCGTCGGCATCGAGAATATCCGCGATGGCCAGTAAATTGTCCGCTGTCCTGTAATCGAGCCACCATTTATTGCCTTCGACCGTTCCCGGAAAATCCTGCAAAGCGTAAATGGAATTCGCCACTTTCACCGGATCGCGCACCAGGTGAATAATCAAAGCCCTCTCGCCGAAGTCCTGTGTCGCATATTCGATATAGGTCTTAACGAACATGTGGTTGGATTCGAAATAAAATTCGTATCCCGAGGCGGCGCGCCAAAGATTGATCGACTTGATTCGCCAGTAAATATTTCTGACGTAATCCTCATTACCTAGGGATTTTGCGGTAAGTACGTCGTCGAACATCGCGGGATACGGTTCGTGTTCCGCTTTGCAGCCGGGGATGGCGTTGAAAATGTCGCCCAAGGTCATCGTTCCGCTGCGGCCGGTGGTGGCGACAAAAACCATTTTTTTTAAATTTCGGCAGCGGAATCGATAATAACGACGAACCTGATCGGAAACGGCCGGGTGATATTTGATGTTCTGAAGTAATGTAATCATAAAACTCAAAAAGCGCGGCGCAGGAGGGATCGAATAAACCGCAGTTTGTTCTTTGTGGTTAATCGGGCGAAGCCGAGTCTGCCGACGATTTCTCTTAAAGCCTTTTCGTCCTCTGCGTAATACGCCGCCAGAAAAGCGTTTTGCAGCATGACTCGTATGGCGTCATCGACTGCATCGTGATGCTCTTCAGGCGCGACTTTCAACTTGATGTGGTCTTCCCGTATGCGGCAGGCGCCGAGATAGTTCTTCAAAACCGCGCCTGACATGTTGCCCGCGTGGCGACGCTGTTTCGCGGTTACGGTGAGATCGCAAAGAACATAGCCGTGTAGTGCGGCTTTAAGCGCCATATCGGCATCCTCGGACACCATCCGTGAATAACGAGGGTCGATTCCGCCGATTTTGTCGTATAGATCGCGAGTCATCACGGTTGTGACGGGGGAGCCTGGGTTATACACCAAGAACGAGCGATAGGCGTTATTTCCCATCACGATGCAATTATCGGCGTCAGGTGTACCAAATCGTTGCCACCAATTTTCCGGTGCGTCCGAAAAATAAGTCCGATCGGGTAGGGCGGCCGGGCCGAAAGGAATCAAATCCGAGAAACTGAAATTTACCTCAGGATGCTTGGCGAGCAAGGATGCTCGGCGTTGCAGGTGCTCCGGAAGCCAAATATCGTCGCTATCGCAAAATGCCAGCCAGGGGCAAGTAGTCGCTTCGGCGGCCGTTTTCCGGGCGACGCCAGGCCCTGAATTTTCTATACGGATCGATTTGATACGCTTGCCGTAACTCGCCAAGACCTCGGGCGTATGGTCAGTCGACCCATCGTCCACCACGACGACCTCGGCCGGTGGATAGGTCTGATTCAAGACCGAATCCAGGGTTTCCTTGAGATAATCGGCGCGGTTGTAAACGGGAATGGCGACGGAAATTTCAAATTTCATTGGTTTCTAGATTCCAATAAGCTATCCAGTTCATCGAATAACTCCTTAGCCAAGGCTTTTCGGGTATGGGATTTCAACCATTCGTTTACAGCGTCATCCTTGACCGAGAATCCCTTTTTGAGCAAAGACAACAAATGTTTGCCCAAAGTGCCGGTATCACCAGGTGTAACACTGACACCAATTCCAAGTTGATTGATGATTGAGGTCACTTCGCCCTGCTCGCCGTAGTATAGGATAGGCTTTTTCGTGGCCACATAGTCAAATAGCTTTCCGGGAATATAGCTTTTCATGCCCTCACCGGCCAAGATAAGTAGGGCATCGCTTTGGCCCATTAATTCCAATGCCTGACGCTTGGGCATGTGGTCAAGCGAAATAACTGATTTCTTATATGGGAAAGAGTTGATTGCCTCTATGGCATCTTTTGACTTATTGCCCGCAAAGACAAAATTTATCTTGTCTGCTAAGTCAGGATATTTTGAATATATCTCTTCCAAATCACGCAAGAAATGATTGGGCAATGAATGTGCCGTCAAATTCCCTACGAAAGATAGCGTAAAAGCGTGGGGCGGAGCTACTTTATTAAATGATAAAACCGACAGATCGCCGTCTTCGTATCCGTTACTTATTACAAGCTTTTTGCGCGGGTCAATATCAGGGAAATGTTTCGTATGATTATCAAGGTGGCTTTTGGTCGTAAAAATGATTTTGCTGGCTTGCAGACAGCACTTTTTCTCGAAAAATCGATTCAACTGGTCTTTTTCTACCCATGAGAAAGGACACAAAGTCCATTCATCCCTGTAGTCTAAGACCAGTTTACATTGATAGTATTTAGATAAGTAAAACCCAGTCAAAAATGTATGGAAAGATGGGCCAGTCGACAAAATGATGTCAGGTCTTGTCGCGCTGGTTCTAATGACATACCTAAACATATTAAGGCAGTTGTTGAAGCCGCCGTCGATGCGTGGTGTCAAAGACCAGGATGGCTTTAAACGGTTTAACTGGATTCGTTCGAGGCAGGAGGGATCGGGAATCTGCCTTATGAGGAAGTTTCCGGCATCTTGATTTTCTACTTTATAATCGAGGCTGAAAGCCTTGGAAGACCAGTTGTTTTCGCTGGCATACCTAATAAATGAAAGGGGGCGGAAAACGCCGCCGCCTGAGTTTGGTGGTAAGTGAGATGCAATAACAAATAGCGTTTTGTTGCCGATACTGGCGGTTTTTTTTTGGCCGAGAGAAAGATTGGATTCTGCAATCGTATTAAGCCATTTTGAATAAACCAGTAAAGTGTCTAAAAACATTTGGGGTGTTTGGTTTAGTATTATTGTATATCTTGTATACGGATTAAATCATACGGTAAACGAGACACACCCTTTCTCACATTCGTGTGCCATTTGATTTTTGATGGCATATTCTTCCATCCAAAGTCTAATAATTCGCTTTTCCTCTGGCCGATTTGCGTCATCTAAAAAGACCGTGGCATTTTTTAACTTATCTATCAGTTTTGGTAGCGCGGAATAACGCGCATCTTGGCAAATAAAGGCTGGTGGCCCATCTATCACCAACATGTCAATTTTCTGAATTTCAGGGATATTGCTTAGGTCATACCATTTGCGATTGCCTTCAATCTCGATCAATGGTGTGTGTAAGACTGTTGCCCAATCATCCAAGTGATGCTTTTTTAAGAAGGTACGCGTTTTTTCCGCATAGAAGGCATCATTTTCCAAGCTGTATACGTGCCCGCGGTTATTCAGTTTTGCGCACTGTGCCAATGTAATCGTTGATGCGCCAGAGCTGCATTCGACGATGGTGTCAGGTTTACTGTTTAGTGCATGCTCAGCAATCGTTAATAAAAAATCGGGTGAAGCCGCCCAACCCCTCAGTGGGGGAAGATGTTCTTCGAATTTTAGTTTGCGCTGAAGCGCATCATAAGCCTGAACCTGTCTATAGATATTGTTCAGTTCCAGGGTTTGGTTTTCTATTTGGTCCTTTATTCCATATGTCATCAAATGGGTTTGCCGGACCTTATGGAAGGTATACAGCAGCAATAAAAACTGGGCTGCAAGTAATATGTAAACAAAAGTCATGTGGTTGCCTTTCTTAAAAAGATCAGATTAATGAGTTCTTTTCTGATTGGGTGTTTTGTTAAAAACATGGCTGCTAACCAGGATAGCGCGAATGCAGTTCCCGCCAAGGCTAGCAGTAGAAATGAGTTGTCTACCACGGGTGCGAGGCTTTGCTTGATGTAAAGCGGGACGGTTAGTGAAACGATGGCAATGAGGCATCCCAGTATCGTGGATTGGAATAAGAATTGCCAAAATCTTAGACGTATGAGCGGGGATAGGATAAATAGGTAAATAATAAAGCCGATAACATAGGTTGCAACTTGTGCCAGGGCAAGAACATTTAAAGAGATGGATGCGGCTGGAATTATGATGATAACTCTAAAGCTTTGAATTAAGAGCTCGGCTTTCAAAACCGATCCGGGTTTGTTGAGCGCATATAATGTGTTAGGAGCAAATGACCATACGGAATAAATTACACCTCCTAACGCCAGAATTCTTATTATGTCCGAAGATGCCAGCCACTGGTCGCCGAACATTAATAATATGATTTCGTCGGCATAAAGGGCGAGGAATCCGTAAAAGGGAAAAGCTATAGACGTAACATAGACAGTGGCATTGAGAAAGGCTGGGCCAAGGGGTTTGTTCTCGCGATTTTGCTGAGCAATCACCGGGTAATAGACATTCCGTATAGAACCCATGAACTGCTGTGAGAACATACTGACTATGGTCTGCGCTTTGCTGTAGATCGCGACGTTGGAAAAGCCGAGAGATTTGCCTATCACTAACTCAGCAACGTTGTAGCCAACTTGCCCGAGAACGTTGGTTAGGCTCGATTTTCCACTGAACGAAAATACATGCTTACTTCCCTTTAAGCTCGGTAAGACAAACGAGTCTTTGGGTCTAAGGGCTGTCGCCGTCAGCGCGGTGGTCAAGATATTGACCAAGGAGCCCCAGACCAGGCTCATGAAGCCATGGCCCTGATAGGCCAAATAGATGCTCGTTCCGGCGGAAGCGATGGTGCTGATGAGGCCTATATACATCAGCAGATGAAACTTCATCTCGCGTTTGAACAGGGCCAGTACCGGCGAGCTGAAGGGGATGATGACGAAATTGAGGCTCATCCAGGCCATGATTTGCACCAATGCCGGTTCACGGTAGAAATCGGCGATGACATGCCTAGAAAGGTACAGGCCAAGGGCGATGCTCCATGCGGCCAGCATGGTGATGCCGAACGCGGCTTTAAGACGGTCTTTGGTAAGATTTTTTTCCTGGATGATGTAGCTGCCCACGCCGAAATCCCGGAGCATGTGGGCGATCGCGAGAACGGCCGCGCCGACGGAGAAAACACCGATTTCATTCGGCGTGAGCAGGCGGGCGAGGATCATGCTGGAGCCGAGCTGAATGGCGACTTGCAGATAAGTGTCGGCCAGGGAATAGACAAGCGATTTTTTTACGGTGGTCACAGGTCAACTTTCGTGTAGCAAACAACCCGAGGGTAATTAAGTCTCATCGTCTCGCAGCCTTGGTGTTCGGCATTTAACCCGCGGTCTCGAATCGCCCTTGTCATCTTGATGCGTTCCTGCCGGAAGAAGAAGGGCATTTCGATACTCGCCGGTAGAAAGCTCGAACCGCGCTAATCGGTTCCGCCCCGGAATTTATCGTTCGACAACTCGCCGCTTGTCATGAAATCCGGTTCTCCATCGGCTCGAAATTGCTGTAGATCGGCCTGCATCGCGCACTTGGCCGGGCGCGCCGCGAGTTCCTGACGCAAATCTTGACCGCTCGGCGAGATGCTCTCCCGCCGGGGCAGCGGATACCCCAATGCACGTGAGTCGGAATGTCTTTTTTTGATTTTCGCTCTTAGCAATTGAATCGGTTTGTCGATCAACGCGATCAAGCCCAATGAAATGACAAACAGCAGGATGATCGAAGCCGATACGCTGATCAGTCCGTTTAAGGAGAACTCATGCAGCGGTTTCGAAAAGAGAAAATAGGAGGCGACCAGGCCGACTTGCCAATGCAACAAATAAAATGGGTATGAAAGATCACCGAGTAGCTTGTCGACAAACTTGTTCACGACTCCCAAAGTTCTGCCGTTGATGATGTTCAGATAGAGAAGAAAACAGACCAACAAATTGATATAAAAAGCGATGTCGCCGATAGAGGCGCTATCGCCGTTCAGCTTAGTGAGAGCAACTGAAAACGCGGCATTGATCAGGAGTATCGATAAATAAAAGTCGGACGACGGAGAATAGGTTTTGAAAAAGTTCGTTATGGCGCCGTGCTTCGATAGAAAATAAAGAGCGGCTCCGATCGAGAATGGCAAGGACGCTGCGGGAATCGGGAAATAACGGTCGGCATCCGGCCAATTCATCTGATAAGAAACGGCAAAATAAGCGACGGATACCAGAAACCAGACGAGTGTTCTTGCCGCGGTTTTGGCGATCCCCATGCAAATGGTCGCGTAAAAAAACAACTCGACCGTTATCGCCCAGGTCGGAGGAACCAGGCGAGGATTGACGTCCACAGGGTACCAACCCGGAAATATCATCAAAAGATTAAATATATAGTCCGTAAGTTCGGTAGGGCGGTAAATGGAATGATGATAAGTTTTTGTCAGCTCCTCTCCGAGCCAAGCGATCAGGAAGATGGAAAAAAGACAGGAAAACCAATATTGAGGATAAAGCCGCAAAAATCGATTCAAGGCGAAAGAGAGTCGGCCACGCAACGAAAAGCCATAGCTCTCGTGCATGACCAGATTCATCAGATATCCGCTCATCATATAGAACCCGAATACCGCGAAGGGTCCTATCAGAACAGGCAGAAACAGATGATGGAAAACCACCATCAATGCCAGAACGAATCTAACTGATCCGAACATCGCCGTTCAGCCATCGGAGCGCATTATCGATAAGTTTTTCTCGGTCGATGGCGCGTGAGAACGTATGATCGGCGTCGGGCTCGTCGATTCGGGTTAGATCGAGATTATTCAATATGGCCTGCCAACGCTCGGAAAGGTTTACGAGTTCGTCGAATTCCTTGCCTATCAGGCTGTACCCGCTCATAAACAGCAAAACCTTGCCGTTAAAACGCGCCAATCCTTCACGCATTTTTTCCTGATAGGTTTCCAGATCGTCGAAATCCCGGTCTTTGGTCCGGTTCGAATTCTGCTCGGCTTGCATCGACGTTCGCCATAGATCCAGGAGCGAACTCAAAGCGGTCAGCGGATTGAATCGGAATGTAGCCAATTTGAGCCAAAAGCTCTTTTGCATGATCCGCATGAGATAGTAGTGTTTGATGTAGGTTCGGGCCTGTGTGGCTTCGTTGCGCACCCAGGGATTCTGCATGATGAGCCGCTTAACGCGGCTGTCCTGCCAGGCGTACATCATTACCGCCGAGGCGGCATTACACTCAGCCCATAAGACTATGTCATCTATGTTCGGGACTTGCTGCTGCAGCTGATCGATTGCGCTGCGTATATCATCGTCTATATGCTCAAAGCCTTTAAATTCGCCGCCGCTGTCACCAAAGCCGCGATAATCGAATCGCAATACGGGATAGCCGTCCTCCGCTAATCGCCGACTCCAATGAATAAGTTGCCGGGCACAGCCGACCCGGTATTGGGGGCCGCCGGCTACCACTACGACGACCGCCGTATTTTTGCTGTTTGACGGTTTGTGCAAAATGCCGATTTGCGGTGAGCCGTGACAATTAATGATTAAAGGGATTTCTTCGGGACTCATAGGCCTGCAATCGGTCAGTTGCGAAACAATTCGGTGGTTTTGTCGATTAACTCTGGAGTTAGCTCACGTTCGTGCAACTGCCAGAAGAAAGGGCCGGAATAGGTATGGGGCCGAACGCGTATGCCCTTTTCGAGCCAAGCAGCGATGGCTTTTTCGCTGGCGGGCGACAGTGTTTGCCCGTCTTCGACAACCGCCTCGAACCAATCGATTTGTAGAGCGGGGTTTAGCGTGTCGTAATTCGACAGCTTTTTCTCATCTATGGCGCTGACCAATTGCGGCGTTAGTTCATAACCAGCAACTTCCAGATTGTGACCTTGCCGTAAATGCTCTCGCATTTGTTTAGTGGTCTCTTTCGGCTCGCCTCTATCCATCAGCATGGCCAAACGGATACGAAAAAATTGCGTTAATAGGACCGAGCCATCCAACACCGGTTGCCAGAGGAGCAATCGGATGAATCTGTCCGGCTGTTGGCACGCCAATTCCGTGGCGAGCAATGCACCCAGGCGAAGTCCCCACAAGCCGATATTGCTATATCCCTGATCCGCCAGCCAGGAGTAGGCGGTATCGGCGTCATCTTTCCACTGTTGCCAATCGGTCTGCGAAAAATCGCCTTGGCTATCGCCGGTGCCGTAATAGTCGATCAGCAGGCTGCCGACGCCTAGAGCAGCGAGCTTTCTGGCTTGCAGCGCCACCATGACGCGGCAGCGATTCAACTCTTCGGCGAATGAGGGTAAAAAAAGCAATACCGGCGCTTGTTTGTTTCGGGGCGGTGCAAACAGGCAAAAAATGTTTCCTCGAGTGCCGGATAAGTAAAAGGGTTGCAAGCTAATATCTAGAGCTTGATGAGCATTCATAGCTTGCTCTCGACAAACGACATCAATGAACCTAACGTAGCAAAGACATCGGCACTGATTTCGTCGTCATCGATTGTGCAGCCCACGCTTTCTTCTATAGCGGTAATAATATTAACGACACCCATCGAATCCAGTTCCGGTAAATCGCCTAACAATGCAGTTTCGGGCGTAAATCGATTAACGGAATCACCCAATTGCAAATGTTGTTTCAGGATGTCTTTTACCAGTTTTTCAACGTTCACGTATTTGTACTCACCAGGTTAATTGTTTTGAAATTATTCCATTCGGCATTCGAGCGAACATGAATCGTAGGGTAGGCCGAGCCCCTCGGCTCCGCTCGCGACAGGCTCCGCGTAACCCGCCGATTGAAGGTTGCTCGGTGGGTTACGGCGCACGCGAAGCACAGTGATCGGCGGTCGATCAGTGCTGATGTACGCCTAACCCACCATCGATGGGTTTCGCTTCGCTCTACCCATCCTACAAAATGAACGCCGGATTGAAAGCGATTTGGAATAAGCTTTTTCTCATCGCACTGCGGGATGTCCGGAAATATCCTCGACGGTCCAGTCGGCCGGCACAAAAATATCTGCTGTCGTTCGTTTTCACCAGACTGCCTATGTTGCCGCCGGTGAATGACGGTTCGAGGCGTCCGTAACATCCAAAGGTTTCGTACTTAGCCCGGCCTGATCGGTTTACGCACGAATGAGCCGCTTCTGCCGGGTGTCGAGACGGTCGATTCGGATATAGTCGCTTGGGAATTTTCGGTCATGTCGGTATTCGTGGCGTATCTCCGCACCACATAGCCGGACATCACGACGATAGAGATCAAGGCATAATACAGATCGAAGTATGCCATTCCCAGAAATGCTCCCGAGACTGCGTATCCAACCAAACTCACCTGAATCATGCGCATTAAATCGGCAAGCGGCTTTAACTCGGGGTAATGGTTGGCTTCCTTGGCAATACGGGCCGCGCTCCGCCAGGTAAAGAGAGCGAGGGTGAGATAAATAGCTAAACCGATAAAACCGTGTTCCCCGAGTATTTCGAAATAAATACTGTGGGCATCATGGTAATCGTCCGGATTGGGAGCATAAATCTTGAACAGATAAGGATCGAATGTTTCGAAGCCCCCGCCCAATAACCGGCTCATGGCCAAATTTATCGCAAATCCCCAGGCATTGATGCGCCCCATGGCGGATCCATCCTGGTCGTAGCTTTTGATGGTCCCCATGCGCTCATGCCAGGAATCGGGCATGAACATATATAGGGTCAAGCCGCCGAAGATCGCCAGTATGGAGTAAGCGAAACGGTTTTTCCCTTTCATGACGAGAAAGGTTCCCATGGCGACGAGACCCAGCAACGCGCCGCGGGACTGAGTTCCGAGTACTGCCACAACGCACAATATCATGGCCGCCAAGCAGCCATTCTTGAGCCAGATCGGCTTGCTGTGCATTTGCAAATATCGGATCAACGGGATGGTCATGATCAAGGCCAGACCGATCTCGTTGTTGCCGCCGATAACGGTTCCGTCAGGCCCCCAGACATGATAGCTTCCTGCGGTCAAAATTGTGAATATGCCTCCTTTCACGCCATAAAAACCCAGCGATGCCGCAATCGTTGCAACCAGCAGATAGATCCGGCGCTGGTCCTTTATGACCATCATCGTCAGGAAGGTAATAAGCTGAATTTTCCATATTTTGTTCCACTGTTCCCAGGCTCCTTCCGGATTCAAGGCGAAAATCGTGGTGATCAGCATCCAGAGGATGAAGATGGCGAGCATTGTCGTTTCCCGAGTCCACGGTATTTTTTTATCCTCTTTGCTGATCAATAGTGACAACAGCAACGATAGAGCAATTATCAAAGAAAATGGCATGCTTCTCGCGAAGCCCCAACAGGCGCGATGGGCATTCATGTAAGCGAGCCACGACCACATCAGAATGCCGATGGCCGGTGATCGGAAGATGAAAGGAACACTTCCGAAAACGATCAGAGTGACTATCAAATCACGCATGGAATACTCATATCGACAGGTTTGCGGGGCCGGGGCTATACCATCGTCCGATCAGTTTTTCGGTGAAAGCCACGAGCTTATTCCGGAGCCTGTTTAGGCCAACACTTCAGCGGCATCAGGATGATTCAGAAACAAATTCGGACTCGCCGTATATCCGTAGGCGCCGGATTGATAAACGGCCACCAAATCGCCGATATCGGCCCGTGCCAGATCCATTCGATCAGCGAGAATGTCGAGGGGGGTGCAGAGCGGGCCGACCACGCTGGCCTCTTCGCGCCCCTTGCCTTGGACTTTGTTTCCGATCACCACCGGATAATTCTTCCGAATGACTTGACCGAAGTTTCCGGACGCGGCGAGGTGATGGTGCAGCCCGCCATCGGTCACCAGGAAGACTTGGCCGCGGGACATTTTTCGATCAACCACTCGGCAAACGTACAAACCGGCTTCGCCGACGATATAACGGCCCAGTTCGATGACGACCATAGCATTCGGAAGATGCGGCCGAATTTCCTCGAGACGTTCCGTCAGTTGCTCGCCGATCGGACGGATATCGAGAGGTTGCTCGCCCGGGAAATACGGAATGCCGAAGCCGCCGCCGATGTTCAAAAGGCGAATCGGCGAAGGGCAGTGATCCGCCAAACGCAGGGCAAGCTCGATACTTTTCTGCTGGGCTTCGATAATGGCTTCCGCCCGCAAATTCTGGGAGCCGCTGAAAATATGGAAGCCCTGGAAATCCAGTTGGTATTTGCCTACACGCCGCAACAGTTCGGGCACCAGTTCCTCGTCCACGCCGAACTGCTTGGGTCCTCCGCCCATTTTCATGCCCGAGGACTTGAGCTCGAATGCCGGGTTGATGCGAATCGCGACTCTTGCCGGATGACCCAGGCGCTCCGACTGTCGGGCGATGACATCCAGTTCGTGAGCGGATTCGACGTTGATCAAGATTCCGGCCGCGATCGCACAAGACAGCTCTTCGGCGCGCTTGCCGGGACCGGCCATGCTGATGTGCTCGGGAGGCATGGGGGTGTCGAGCGCGACTTTCATTTCGCCTGCGGAAGCCACGTCGAGGCCATCCACTAATCCCGCCAGGTGCTGGACGACCGCCGGCATAGGGTTGGCCTTGATCGCATAGTGCAGGTGGATTTCCTTGGGGAGGTGCCTACGGAGGTGTTCGACGCGCTCCGTGATGAGCCGTCGGTCATAGACGTAAAACGGCGTTCGTCCGACGCGCTCGGCCAGCCGGGTCAATTTCATGCCGCCGACGATCAAACAATCATCTTCGACCGGAAACTGGGTCAGAGCGGCATGACGGGGAGGTTCCTTATTCATGGGCACTCTCTTCGTAGAGGTGGGCGAATTGCGCCGCGAGTTGTTTCCGATCGATTTTGCCGTTCGGATTCCGCGGCAAGCTGTGCAGAAGCTGAATCGACGCCGGTACCATGAAGTTCGGCAACCGCTGGCGACAAACCTCGATCAAGTTATCGGTCGGCGTTTCGGCCTGGCTGGTGGAGATGACCGCAACGATCGCTTGGCCCAAGATCGGGTGGGGCACGCCGACGACGGCGGCTTCCGAGACCAGCCCGGTCGAATAAATGACCTCCTCGACTTCGGTCGGGCTGACCCGGTAGCCCGAGGTCTTGATCATATCGTCCTTGCGCCCGACGAAATAAAGATAGCCTTCCTCGTCCATGGTCACGGTATCGCCGGACCACACGGCAATTTCCGGTATCGGTAATTCATGAGGGCGCCCCGGCGCGGGTCGGAAACGTTCGGCGGTTTTTTCGGGGTCGTTCCAATAGCCCAAAGCGACGAGAGATCCCCTGTGAACCAACTCTCCGGGCTCGTGCGGCGCGCAGGGCGTGCCGTCCTCGCGTACGACGACGATTTCGGCGTTCGGAATGGCCTTTCCCATCGAGTCCGGCCGGAGATCGATCTGGTCGGGCGGAAGGTAAGTGGACCGGAACGCTTCGGTCAGACCGTACATCAGAAAGAATCTGGCGCTAGGCACGTTATCCCGGATGCGCTCCAACGTCGCCTTCGGCATTTTTCCGCCGGAGTTGGTCATGTAGCGCAGATGTTCGTCGATGCTTGCCGGCCATTGGAGTTGAGCCAACTGCGCCCACAGCGGCGGAACGGCCGCGAGTCCGGTAATGCGATAACGCGTTAGGGCATTGACGACATCCTTGGGCAAGAGGTAATCCATCAACACACAGCAGGCGCCTTTGAGCAGGGCCGTCGTCAGTTGGTTCAGCCCGTAATCGAAGCTGAAGGGCAGAACGGCGAGGATACGGTCCTCGGGGACGATCTCCAAATACTGAGCGATGCTCTTGGCGCCGGTAACGATATTCCGATGGGAAAGCACGACCCCTTTGGGTTTGCCGGTACTGCCGGAGGTATACAAGATGGCGGCCATATCCGTATCGATGATGACCGGGTTGGCCGGCTTTGCGGCGGATGGTTCCAGTCGTGACAAATCCGCCCAGCTTAAGACCCGAACCCCGGCGATCGCGGGCAGTTCTTCGGTCGAATCGGTGGCGATGACCGTGTGCAGATCGGTGCACGCTGCGAGTACGCCCATCAAGCCGTTGAGGCGGCTTTGAGACGTGATCAGAACCCTGACATTGCAGTCCTGAAGAATATAGGCGACCTGCTCGGCCTTAAGCACGGGATTAACGGGTACGAATACTCCGCCGGCCTGCGAGACGGCCAAATAGCTGACAACCGTTTCGACTTGCTTGGGCAGATAGACCGCGACGCGCTGCTGGCGTAAAAGGCCGACTGCCGATAATGCGTGAGCCTGCTTCGATACCGAGACGGATAGCTCACTGAACGTGAGGCTCGCCTCCTTGTGGCGGATTGCAGGGTTGGAAGGTGTTATCTCTGCGGTTCTTGCCAATAAATCATGAACTAATACAGGCATGGCTTATTTTTCGTGATTAGTTGATTTTGCAGGCATAATGCCGTCGGTAGGGCGTGGAAAATATCCGGAGCCGGTTGCTAGAAATGGCTCCGCATAATTATTGATCATCATTTCGGTATCGGTAAGTCTGCTACGAATCGTGAACGCGCGTAATCCCGTTGCTCTGGTGCAGAAAACAAGTCAGGTGGACGTCGATCAGGCAAAAATCGCGTAGTTTTCCCATTAAGCACGTCACCCCGGCAGGGAATGCCGGGGTCCAGAAGCCATGGATGGCAGAGACCTATCACTTCCTTGTGTACTGGATTCCGGCAATCCCTGCCGGAATGACGGCTTAACTTAACGGCATTGCCCGAAGTATTCCGGGACATGAATGCGCATGTCCGCTTTTTCTGCCTTAAAGTAAGCGCGGCATGAATCGGAGCCGAGGACGGGTACGGCGAATCCAATCAGCGCACTCCGTCGGCGTTATTTGTACAGGAAGGCTTCCAGCCGCGCACGGCGGGCTCGGGTCGCCCGCCACCTCTTTGTCAATCGCTATCCGAGAAGACCGTGCTACGGACAAGAAGGGGAGCTTACAACAGTGCCCACGATTTCTTCGCCCGAGCTTGCGTTGCAGAAACTGTAACTGTTGCCGCCGTTGCCATAAACACGATAGTCATAGGTACCGCCGCTGCCATAGTCGTAGCGGACAACAGCGTTTGCTCCAGTGCCCGAGATACTCCAAGTGCCGACTGTTTCGGACGGGTCCACCGGGTCGGAAGGGCCATTCTTGTAATCCACGAGCGTACCGCCGCCGGTACCCTGGTGCTGCTCCTGCCATCGCTCGGCGCCTCGAGTCGCGCAGACCGTCATGCCTGATAACGCCGTTGAAAGCTGGATTTGGTTGAGATTAGGGCCGGTACACGCTGCCATCGCCTCGCCTGCGATGCTGACGAACACGATCACGCCCCGAATGACGATTGATTTCATGGTTTTATCCCCCGGTGAATTGACGCGCAAGCGGTCGTAACTATAGCGGATGAGCCCGGCAAGCTCTATCGATATCTGTAGGAGTCTCCGAAAAAACTCTGCTCTTTCGCCGGGGACCGCTAGCGCACTTTCTGCTTCGCTCAGGACAGGCTTATTCCAAATCGCTTTCAATCCGGCATTCATTTTGTAGGATGGGTAGAGCGAAGCGAAACCCATCGATGGTGGGTTAGGCCGCGCGGCCGTAACCCACCGAGCGGCCTCGGATCGGTGGGTTACGTTCCGCTAACCCACCCTACATAATGTCTACTCGAATGCCGAATGGAATTATTCCGGCCTACAAGCGGAGATCGGCAAGCCTGTGCCGACGATCCCGTTTGCCGATCCGTGACGTTCGGGAAGGAGCGAGACTAAAGCGGCCGTTTGCGATGGAAGCAGGGGATTTCAGTTACGGGACTACATCCTGCAAGAATCGCCGCACAGGTCTCCCGGCTTGATTGGCACGCGTCAGCAAGCCGGCACCGAACGCCCCTAGATAGAACAGCATGGATAGCCGTGGGGTATCCATCGTGCTGCCGAGGAGACCCACCGTAAGAAACGCCAGCAGCGCGCCGGGCAGGATCGCCGCATCTAAATCCCCACTTGCCAGGGCCGGTCCGCAAGTTTTTCCGACGCCGAGCAACAGCAGCGCCAAAGCCGCCAGTCCCAACAAGCCTTGGGAAAAATACATCTCCACGGCTTGCTGGTGGATATGCCAGGCCAAGTCCTGATCGGCGACGAACAGCCAGCGGGCGACTCCGTCGCTGAAATCGCCGTTAGCCACCAGTTCGTGTCCTTTCTCGGTCATGAGACTTATGTCGTCCACGTCAAGCGGGGTATCGGAACTCTTGTTGTGCAGCGACAGTTTTACCGGCCGGTAAGGCCAGTTGCCGCTCCCGCCGAGTTTTCCGGGACTCACCTCGACGGTGACCGTTTGCCAGTTGCTTTCGGACGACTCCGGCCGCAGTTCGGGCAAGACACAGTCGAATGAGTAAAGCAGCGCCTTTTCGCAGAGGGGAACACTGAGGAAGCCGCCGCCGGAAGCCTGCCGAATCCGGGCGGAAAGTATGTAATGTTCGCCGGGGGCGACGTCGACGATCTGATCGAGAAAAACCGGCTCGCCGGCACCGAGGCGTAGATAAGGGTTGTCGCCGTCGCGCATGACGGTATAGGTGCCCGGTGCTTTGGTAGTTTCGGCGCCCAATGCGTAGAGAACGGGATATTGCCCGAAACCCATTCCAATGAGTGCTGCCGTCGGTCCGTCATCCATTAAACCTAGAGCACGCTTCCAGTGCGCTTCCCGAATGGAGAGATCCTCCGAGATGCGTGCCAGCCGGGATTGCGCGAATCCGCCGGAAAGCACGGGAACGGCGGCGGCAACCGAGGCCGTCAAAAGTCCCGCGAGCGCCAGCCAGCGATGGATCGGAAATTCTTTCCGCTGCCTCAGCATGCTGAACAGTACCGGCACCAGGCCAGCAATGAGGGCGGCGTATCCGCCGCGCGAAAAGGTCACCAGCATGGCATAGCTGACGCCCATGGCGGATGCGACGCCGAATAGCTTCAGCATCCGGTTGGACGTTGCGAGTACCGAAACCACCAGCGCCGGAAAGGCGAAAGCGATGAAGGCCTCGATGTAGGCGCCTCCGGTGTGCATGCTGGCGAAGGTTCCGGTTACGCGAAACACGTTTTCGAAGTCTCCCAGCCCAACGTACACATGGCGTTCCCATAAAACGGCCAACGTCACCATGGCCAAGCCGGCGACCAAGCCATTTCCCATCTGGCGAAGAGCCGCTCCGCTGTTTTCCGGAGGGATGCGCCGTGTGAGGGGTACGAATAGCAGCGCCCACAAGAGTCCCTTGCCGACCATCCAGGCTTCCAGCGGTGAATGGGAGCTGTCGGAGAAATTTCCTTCATTTCCCCAAAGCGGCCACAAGCCGCGCGCGCCGGCAAGCAATCCGCTTACCCACAGCAGCGCGACCGCCCATGACAAACTTCGATTCGGCCAGGGCCGAGGCTTTATCCGGTAAATCCGTAGATAGGTCACGGCGAGTGTGACGAGGACGACCAGGTCGAATTCGTCCAGCGTCAATCGGCCGGTCCAGGGACTCAAGTCGAGCGCGGGCAGGAGAGCCGGAACGGCGAAGAGCCATCCGCTGGGATACCGCCACAATAAGGCCGCGTAGCCCGCCAATGCCGCGATCAGCCATGGCGTGCCGACGGAATAGGACAATATGCCGACCAGAGCGAGCAGCGCCGCGGCGAAAGCGATCAGCACGCCGAAAGGATGTGGCGTGCCGTAGACCTCGGGATGCGTTGGCGACGGATGTGCCGGAGGGAACTCTCGATCATGGGTTGTGCTCGGCTGTATCGGCTCGTCACGCTTGCCGGTCAGTACGACTCCGACCCAACGCGCCAGCGCGTAGGTGACCGCGGCACTTGCTGCGGCGATCAGCAGATTGGTGAAATCCGGGTGCTTGGGTGGAACGAAGAGCTTGCCGAATTCGATGGGGAACGCCAGCGCGGCGGCGAAAAACGCCACTTGCAGCATGCTGGGGGTTTTCTCCCCTAGGCTTCGAGTCCGTAAAGCCCACCCAGCGAGACCGATCGGAGCGTACATGGCGGCCTGGCCGAGCACGCTCACCAGGGCGGCCTGTTCGGTAGTGAAATAATGATAATAAAAAGGCATGATCCGGATGCCCGCGAGGCGCGCCATAGCATCGGCAAACGGCAGCCAGGCGGTCGAGAACCAGCCGCCGAGCGCCAGCAGCGCCAGGATATACGGCAACGCGGCGAAGGGTATCGTGGTCTTGATAATCCAAGCCAGGGGCGAGGGGCCATGCCGAAGCAGGATTCGGCCTATCGCGGCGCCCGCCACCAGTCCCGCTCCGCGCCATAGTACCGAAAGCCCTTGGCTCACGCCTGACGCGAGCAGCAATTGAAAGGGTTCAAGGATCAGGCTCAGCATCGCTCCGATTAAGAAGATGCGGCGGTAACCGATTCCCGGAGCGGCGAGAGCGATGAAGACGCCGAGCGGCGCAATCGCGACAATTTCACTCGCTTGACGCGCCGTGCACCGCAGCCAGCCGTTGCAGCTTCCCGCGATCAGCCACCCCCAATTGTCCGAGCTCAACTTCCATGCAAGTTCTTGGGTCGAGACAACGAAGTCGTAGGGAAACAGGGAAAGCAGGAGATACAGAATCAGGTAGGCGATCATCGCTGCATATACCGATGCGCGTCCGCCTTCCGCGAACGCATCCAACAGCCGCGCGATGCGCCATCGTCCCAAGACGAAGAGGGCGATTCCGCCGGCCGAGCCGAGCGTCTCGGCCAAAAGATCGTTCAGCGAGACTGTGCGGGGAGCGAAGAATATCTGGGTGAACTCCACCGCGACCGCGACCACGAGGCAGAACACGAAGATCGACAGCGCCGTCAGGTGACGCAGTGGCGCGGTCGACCGTATGCCGACGCCCCATGCGCAGCCCAGGAACGACAACGGCACATAGAGCACGATGTTGGCCACCCAGTCGGCCCTCGATTCGATACCCAGGTCCAGATACTGAATGGCGGAGAACTGTTTGACTGCCTCATCGAACGTGTAGGCGCGATACTCGAAAGGCACCAGGCTTCCGTACACAACGAAAACCAGGTAGACCAGGAACGCGAAGAAGGCGTGGCGACGGTCGGCTGTGGGCATGGTCATCGGTCGGATATCAAGCTCGTCAGGTGCTGGAGAAAGGCCGGTGGTAATATTCGGGCAGCAACAGGGGAAACCGTACGCCGCATTTCGTTTTTGTTCAATCGCGATGCGGTCTTTTTCGATTTGCTGACTGTATCAGTGAAAAGCTGCGCCGGTAAGAATCCTTATTCCATGCGACATGCAAGTGAACATTAATCGTAGGGTGGGTTAGCGGAGCGTAACCCACCAATTCGAGGCCGCGCGGCCTAACCCACCATCGATGGGTTTCGCTTCGCTCTACCCATCCTACAAAATGAATGCCGGATTGAAAGCGATTTGGAATTACTGCGCGTTTTTCGGCGCGGATCGGCCTATGCGAAATTTCGTACAGAGCCCATTGGATCGGAATCGATATGAAAGACACCCGAAAAACCTGGACGCCGCAACGCCTGGCTGAATGGGAGCAAACCCGAGCGCGCGGGAAACGCCGCTTCGTTTGGACTCATGGCGTGCTGCAATGGGGCGGGTTCATGTTTGTCTTTTCTACCATGGTGTATCAACACCAGGTGTTCGGCGATATCTTCAGCACCCAGGGCAATCTTCCGTTTCGTCTGATACTGGGCGTCCTGGTTTGGACCTTCGTGGGTTATCTCTACGGCCGGTCGAAGTGGCAGCGCAACGAGCGGGAATATGCGGAACAGACGAAGTCGCGGAACAAGGGAACGTTCGTTTCCTGAATTTCACTCGGGCTTGCCGAGGGCCCGTGGTGGGGTGGGGTGGGTGCGCCCGGACCATCCGCGCAACCCAGCAAGCCAGGCGTGCGCCGTAACCCATCAAAGCGAGCGGCAAGGCCACCGAGCGTTGCTTTCGTGGGTTACGGCGCACTTGAAGCGCAGTGATCAACGGCCGGGCGGTGCGGGAGTGCGCGTAATTCCATTCGGCATTCGAGTGAACACTCATCGTAGGGTGGGTTAGCGGAGCGTAACCCACCGATTCGAGGTCGCTCGGTGGGTTACGGCCTCGCGGCCTAACCCACCCTACGAATTCCCGGTTTCCTGAGCCCGCCGAAAAAGAGCCGTGTCGCTAGGCAGCACGCATTGCGTATCGTTTCAAACTCTGCGCAGAGATTAATCAAAACTTGCATAGCCCTCCCCCATGCCCTGCGGTTTCCGCATCCAGCAAATAATCAGGTCCCGTCGGCTTGCAGCCGCCTTCCACCGGATCGTCTGCGAGCAGCATCGGCGTATCCAGGTCGACCCATTGAAAGCCGCCGAGTCCCGCCGCGAAATGCGCGCTGAAGCCCATGGCCAACCGAGTTTCGACCATGCCGCCGATCATGAGGTCCAGCTCTCCGGCTCGGGCGATGGCCGCGATTTCGAGCGCCCGGACCACGCCGCACTTGACCAGCTTGATGTTGATCACCTGGGCCAGGCGGTCCCGTACGATTCGCAGAGCATCCTCTGGCGTTCGGCAAGATTCGTCGGCGGCCACCGGTACGCCGGCTTCGCGGGCAAGCTTTCCGAGACCGTCCCAATCCTCTCGCGCGACGGGCTGTTCGAGCAGCGCGGGCTCGATGCCGGCGAGGCGAAGTTCCCTTAGCAGCACGAAAACGTCGTCGGACGAATAGCCGGCATTGGCATCGAGAATCAAACGGCTGCTCGGATGCCCGCGCCTGATGGCCAGGAGCCGGCCGATATCGTCGGAGCGATCGAGGCCGATCTTGACCTTGAGGATTTCGAAACCTTCGCCGCGGTATTGCCGGGCCAGAATTTCCGCGTCCTCGGCGGCGCAAATGGGTATGGTGATGTCGGTGGCGAGCCGGTTTTGAAACCCGCCGAAAAACCGGAACAGCGGAATTCCGCAATGGCGCGCCAAGGCATCGATCAGCGCCATCTCGATGCCGGCCCGGACCGACGGGAAGTTTGGGGCGCGTTCGAGGAGTTCCGCCGAGATCCGCCGCCATTCCCCGGCGTGTCGTCCCTTCAAGCGGCCGGCCTCCTGCTTCAGCGCGTCCAGCGCGATCGCCTGATCCTCGGCCGTTACGGGAGGCAAGGTCGAGGTCTCGCCCCATCCTTCCGATCCATCCGCGAGCGTGACTTGCACCGCGACGTTGCGGACGCGATCGAGTCTCGACGAGGCGATGGTGAACGGTGCGATCAGGGGCACGTCGAGTTTGTGGATATCGACTCGTCTGATTTCGAGGTCTTTGTTCATGGCGTCGTTCGCTGCCTATGTTCGCATTGGGGGCATTATAGGCAGGACTTAGGAAGAATCGCCGTCAAAAGCGCCCCGTCGGACCCGATATGTCGGCAAGGGATTGCCGACCTACGAATTTCTGCCTCGTGTCGAGCCATGTATAGGTCAGTAGGTCGGCAACCCCTTGCCGACACACCGGTTTGCCTCTGGATCGATCGGGACACTTCCGGGTCTCAATTCGTTCAAAAGCTGACCGATGCCGTGACCCGTACCTGCCGCGGCATGACCGGATGTTTGAGAACGCCGTCGACCCCCTCGGGCGGTTCGCCCGGAAGTCGCGAGGTGTAGTAGTAGGCGATATCGTTGCTTTTCGAATCGAACAGGTTGAAGACGTCCACGGCAAGTTTCAGTTGCCGGTATTGATAGCCCGCGCCGAGATTGACCAGGGTCGTGTCGCCCGCGTCGACGCTGCCGTCCTCCGTGAGCGGCACGTGACCGAAGTGGCGCAGCCTCACCGTGGCGAAAAAGTTGTAAGGCAGTTCGGCGACCGCACCGGCGCTGATGACCCGACCCACGGAATTGGGAATGTCGTTGGCGCCGCGCGGCGCGTCCCGATAGCTGGCCGAAGTGAAGGCGAAATCGGCGTCCAGGGTCAGCCACTCGACCGGCTTGTAGAAATTGGTCCACTCGACTCCGTAGCGTTCGCTTTTGCCGGTGGGCTCGGTGGTGCCGGCGTCTCCGGCGAACACCAGTTCCGAGTCGGACTCCAGCCACCACACCGCGAGGGTGGTGTTGAGTCCTTTCACGTACTGACTCCGTATGCCGCCTTCGGCGCCCCGTTGCTTGGCCAGCGGCGGCACGCTGCTTTGCGGAAGCGTGGGGTCGGTGGGGTCGGCTCGCGTGGTCACGCCGCGGGCGTCGTTGGAGTGAAAGCCGTAGCCCAGGTTGACGAAGAATTCGGTATCTTGCCAGGGGCCCAAGATCAGACTGAGCTTGGGGCTGACGATGGAAGCGGTCTCGCTGCCGGAATTTTGCGGGATAAGACGGTCGGCCACGTCGAAGAAAAAGGTGTCGCTTCTGAGCCCGGCCACGGTGCGGAATTTCGGTAGCCAGTGGGTCTGGTTGCTGAAGTAGAACGAGAGGCTGGTTTCGTCCACATCGCCCCGGCTGACCGACCCGATGGTGCGGCGCCGTTCGGAACGGTTCAGGGTCAGGTCCATGATGGCATCGTGCCGGACCTGGAAACCCAGCGTGTTGTCCATATCCAAGCCGAACCACCGCTTGAACCAGGTCTGCTCTCCGCTGCCGCCCACGATCACGCGTCGTTCCTTCTGGCCGATTTGATCGCCGTGGACGGGGTCGTCGAGAAAACCGGTGAAATTGGAGAACAGGGCGACATCGTAGTAAGCCGCGTACACGTTAAGCTGATTCTTGTACGAATCGCCGCGGCTCCAGAAGTCGCCGGACAGGCTGTAGCGGTCGGTCTTGCCGGCATCGCTGGGGTCCATTGTTCCGTAAAGATCGATTTGCCCGGATTGCACGGCGCGTTCCGGGATCTGATTGGTGGCGTTCCATTGGGCGCGATAGGCCTTGCCGTGCAGCGCCAGTCCCCAATCTTCACGGTCGATGGTATAGCGCAACATGCCGTTGAACTTGTCGAGTTCTTCCGGCCGCTTCCAGGGACCGTCATTGAAGTTGACTTCGGCGGCGTAGAGGAGATCGCCCGTTCCCAGCGCGTTCGAGTTCGCCGCCACGACGCGGTAATAGTCGTATTCGCCGCCGGTGAACTTCACGAATCCTTGCGGTAGTCGGTGCAGGGTGTGCATGCGCGCATAGCCAGCGGAGGAAAAATCGCCCACGTCGGCGTAGTAAGGCCCCTTGCCGTATTCCACCCGGTCCACCAGTTCCGGAATGATGCCGTTCAGATCCAGATAACCCTGCCCGTGAGCGTGGGTGGGCAGGTTCATGGGGACGCCGTCCACGGTGACGCTGAAGTCGGTGCCATGGTCCAGGTTGAAGCCGCGCAGGAAATACTGGTTCGCTTTGCCGGTGCCGCTGTGCTGGGTGGCGAGGGCGCCCGGCACCACTTCCACCAGTTCGCCGACGCGGGACAGCGGGCGGTATTTGAATTCGGGCTGTCCTACCACGCCTTGCGACGCGGAATTGGCGGCCCCCAAAAGATCGGTGGCGCGGCCCTGGACCTCCACGGTATCCAAAACAAGTAGAGAGGATGGATTTTCCTCTTCGGGTTGGGGGTGGGCCAGCACGGGTTCGGCCAGCGTGCCCAGCGCGATACCGAGTCCCCAGCCAACTATTGAATGAATGGAAAAATGGAGTCGGGTTTTCATGGGCTCAGAATAATATTTCAAGAATGACAGCAACCACCGTGCCGAACGGAATCGTTCAGGGACTCAAGAACGGGAATCGTCGGTATGCTGCGAATTCCGACCGCTGAAGCTTCGGCTTCCGTCCCGCGAAACCTAGCCGAGGGATCAAATCTCGATGTAAACAATCCGGTATTTTTCGAGGAGTGCCTGTAAGTGTGTGCGGCCGTCGCGCCGCGTTATGGCGAAGTGTCCAGATGTTTGTGCGGGAGCGGACCCGGTTGTTAATCAGGCCCGTAAATACCCTCCTGGTATTTCGGGCCGCCGCCCAGGCCCGGTACACGCCCGGCCTGGGCTCACGCGGCTTGTCGCCGCGCCGGGGCATCCCTGCCCCGGATTAACCCGGCCTATAAATATAGGCCGGGTTAATAAAGCCGCCTCCTTAAGAAATCATCCATTAGCTTATACATCCCTAGAAGTTGGACGAGGTGATGGGGTGCACCGTACGCGCTATCGTGGAAGAAAACGCGCACAGCTACCCCAATCATCCAATCCTCCCCGAAACCGCTCTAGCGGGATAGTTCGCCCAAAGGCGCCGCGTGCTGCTCCGGCTTCTTGGGCCCCGGCGTATTGCCGAACGGGCCTTCCTTGCCGCATCCCGCCAAGATCAAACCGATCGAAATGACGATCGCCAAGTGCTTGCTCATGCCCATGCTGGTCTCCTATCGCATGCTTCGGGTGAGTGGTTGTCCTGAATAATCGCTAGAGCTTTCCTTCTTTCTTATAGTATTCGACCTCGTCGTTGATCAATTTGACGACTTCTTCCAGCGTAGTAACGGCAGTCGTAGGTTGCCCTCCGTTTTCCAGATCGGCAATCACCGCTTTCAATCGGCTGCTGGAATTCTGCATGGGCATCGTGCTTTTTTCCTTATAAGAAGCCACCGCCAATTTGCGCGCCTGCTTGGCGCTGTCCAAAGCCGCATCCTTGTTGCCCTGCTTGGCCGCGTCCAAAGCCGATTGGCTGGCTTTCTGCACTTCCACCAGATTCGGCGGCGGATCGGCATAACGCCCGCCAGCAATGCTGACGCCCGCGCTCAGGCTGAGAAACAGGGCCAAGATAATACGCATCATCGAATTGCCTCTCATGTAATGCTCCTTGTATCGATACGATTAAAAATAGCCCGCGACCGCGGTGAATTCTCGGTGGTCCGTAACACCGAAAAAGCGTCGCGGGCGGCATGAATATCAGAGGGAGAACGTGCCCCGCATTCAGCCGCCATATATAAGGCAAGTTATGTGCCTTGGTATGTCGCTGCGTCAAATGACGATTCAGTGCTGGAGTGGTCTGTATTGACGGTGCTGTCTAAGAATGGCTTGCCGTCTCTGTAACGAACTGAAAATTAAGGTTTTAATGCCGAAATAAAAGACGTAACAGGAAATTCTATTATGGGAAATGACGCATTATCTAATGAAATACTGTTGGATATCACAGGACTATTATGCGCGCCTATCATGCCGCTTATTAGAGATCTTACGAGGACTATGCGAAACCCCATAATGTGCTGTGTGAAAAAACATAAATGGCAGGTAAAGGTCGGGCCGAGATGAGAATATTTTTCGAGCGGCATTATGTATATCACTCGAGGCAACAGGTTTTTAATATGTATCAAATATGTTGCAGTAATCGAAAGGAGATGCCAATAAACCTACTTCTATTTGCTGTTATCCGATCCGCGATTTCCCCCAATACCTCTGTCATTTCCCTTATACCTAATACCTAACTTATTTATAAGCGATTGTTTTTAAGCCGATATCCTGCTGGCACAGGAATTGATTGGTATTTTGGCGTTTGCACATCCTGGGAGTGCCGCAATGCCGTTAAGTTAAGGCGAAGGACGTCACCCCGGCAGGGAAGGGGCCGACTAAAGGCCCGTTTGCGATTGGAATGCCGGGGTCCAGAAGCCATGGATGGCAGAGGCGTGTCACTTCCCTGTGCTCTGGATTCCGGCACAAATTCGCAAGGAGCGAATTTGGACGTGCTAAGCACGGTCCGAAGGACGAGCCCCAGGGAAGGGGCGAGCAATCCCTGCCGGAATGACGCCTTAACTTAACGGCATTGGGGTGTGTCGCCCGTTGGGACGTTGGAACCATCATTTTCACGGATATGAATGTGCTTATCATTGACCGATCGAATCCGGCCTTTCGGACGCCGCTGTCCATGGGGATCGTATTGCTCGGCTGTCTCGCGGCCGCGTCGGCCGAGGCGATCGCAGAACGGCAACTTCTTGTGGCCGTCGCCGGTTTGGCCGAAACGAGGAGCTTGGACCTGGTCGTGGAGCAGGGGACGATACACGGGCTATTGGCTGGACGTTTCGGCGAGCGCGACCGGGTGGCTTACCTGGGGTCGGCGGATGGCGGGAAAACCTGGAGCGAGCCCAGGTTTCTCGACGGGAGCGGAGAGGCCCCCGTGATTTCCCGGCGCGGCAACGATGCCCGCCTGGCTGTGTACGGCCGGCGCATCGTCGCCGTCTGGCAGGCGCGGGGCGAACTGCCGGGCACGGGACCCTTGATCGTCGCCGCTTCGGAGGATGGAGGGCGGACTTGGCGCCGTGGCCAGAATCCGGCCGCTGGCGACCCTCTGAACAATCAGAGCTATCCGGCGCTCACCGTCGGCGGGGATGGACGCTTTCACCTCGTCTGGCTCGACGACCGCGAGGAAAACGGCAACACCCAGGGTCTCCGCTACGCAGCATCTCGGGACGGCCTCAACTGGAGCAGCCGGACTACCCTGGATCCGGCGGTCTGCACCTGCTGCTGGACTCGGATCGGCGCACTTCCGGATCGCAGCGTGGCGGTGCTGTACCGGGACGCCGATCCGCACGACATGCGCCTCCTTCGCGGCCCGTTGAACGGCGGCGGTTGGCTCGATCTCGGACCGGTGGGGATCGCCGGCTGGAATTTCACCGGCTGTCCTCATTGCGGAGGCGGGCTGGCCATAACCGGAACCGGCGGGCAAACCGTATTGCACAGCGTCGCCTGGACCGGAAAGGAAGAATCGCCCGGGCTCTTCTACTCGCGATCCTCCGATCTTGGAAAACACTGGGAGCCGCCTTTTCTGCTGGGCGACGGGCAAAGCCGGGAAAGCGACATTGCAGCGCTGTCCGCGTCCGATCTGGCCATCGTGTTCAGCCGAGCCGGCGCCGAGGGCGCCGCCGTGTACCTGGTCAGGTCCAGGGATGGCGGTAGGCATTGGTCGGTCCCGGTTGCCCTGACGCCGCCGGATGCCAACGCCGATCACCCCCGAATCGTGGCGACGCCCTGGGGGTTCAGGGCGTTTTGGACAATGGCGCGGCCCGGCGGCGGCAAGGCTTTGGCGATGGCCATTCTCTCCCTATGACGATGAACACCCTAAGACGGCACTTATTACTGATTCTGGCAGGATCGGCACTGGCCAGTCCCGAGCTTGCGGCGCACGCGATTCTGGTGAAGGCCGTACCCGACCGTGAAGCGGTCGTTTCCGAAGCTCCCTCGGAGGTGCTGTTGACCTTCAACGAAAGGGTGGGCGACGCATTCCTGGCAGTCGCGGTCATCGACGCCAAGGGCAAGCGGGTGGACAAGCATGATGCCCGGCTGGACTTCACCGACCGTTCGCGGCTGCGGGCATCGGTGGAAAATCTGGCGCCCGGCCGGTACATGGTGCGCTACCGGGTGCTGTCCGCGGACGGTCACGTCGTGAGCGGCAAGTATTTCTTTCAGCTTCAAGCCAAGTAAGGAGGGCTTTCCGATGATTCTCCACGAGCCGGGTTTCTTTCGGCGTCTCGCGAACCGCGCGGCCGTTGCCGCGCTCGTCCTGGCGGCGGGCGCCGCATCCGCCGCCGGCATTCCGCGCGACAGTTCCAACGGCCGCCAGATGTATCAGGGCGCGTCGATGAGCTGTTTGGTGGCCAACGACTTCTACGCCGTGCACTTCACAGCTCTGCAGGAAGGGCGTCATGAAGGGGAGCAAACCGATTTCGTCAAGTACTGCCAGGAAGTCCCGCGGCCCGGCAAGACCTATCTGACCCTCGACCTGCTCGACCGCGATGTTCGCAACATGCCTGTCAGCTTGCGCGTGGTCGAGGAGGAGTTCGGCGATGACGGTCGACTTCCGAAGGAAAAACGTACCCTGGCGGAAACGCCGGCTGCGGTCTACCGGAACGGTACGGCGGAAATTCACACCGACATCACGGAACCCGGCCATTATGCCGTGATCGCCGTGTTCGGCGAAAACGACGGCTTCGTCAGCGAGGACGATCGGCTGAGGGTGCCGTTCAGCGTCGGCATCGCCGTTCCGAACCCGTCCAACCGTTGGCCCGGCGCCTTGTTCGCCCTGATCGTCGCCATTGTTCTGTCGGTCGTATGCTGGCGCGTCTATCGGGGAATAAGGCCCAAGCTTCCGGTCCGCGCGGCGAATGATGACGCCGAACGGCCGGCGCCGGCGCGCCAGATTCCATGAAAGCGCCGGTCGTTCGACCCGTTTGCGGCCGATGCGCACACGGCAGCGGCATTCTGGCGATGCTCCTGCTGTTCGGTTCGGCGTGGCCGACTCGGGCGGATTGGGCGGAATTCGGCGGTTACGCGGCTCTCGCCGAAGTCGCCGTCGAAGCTGACTCGATCACGGTCAACCTGCGCCTTCGGGAAAGCGGTTTGCCCCGGTTGCGCTCGCTGCTCGGCCGCGCGGACGATACTCCCGCTTCGGAGCTCGCGGGGCAACTTCTGCGCATCGCGGCGGATCGGCGGCCGCTGCCGGAAGCGAAACCCGCGCCCGTGGCGAGGGTCGACTCATCGAAAGACCGGCGCCGAACCGCGGAGGCATATTACGAGGCCGATCTCAATTATCCCCTGGCCCGGCGGCCGAGGGCCTTGAATCTGCTGCCCCCGGAGCGCGCCGGCAAGGACTTGGGTCTGATCGTTCTGCACCGGGGCGTGCCCGTGGCCGATCTAGCGCCCTTGTCGAAACCGGCCCGCCTGCAATTGGACTGGAACGATCCGTGGCGGTCCCGATTCGATGATGCTGAAATGGCGCGCCGCCACACCGAACCGCGCTCCTTCGTCTATGTCGAGCCTTACGAAGTGCGGCACGAATTGCTGCTGAGGCTGTGCGATCTTCTGCCGCGGCTGAACTTTGCGCCCGTGAATCCGCACCGCATCGAAGGCGCGGAGCGGGAGAGGCTGCAAAACGCTATCGGCGACTTGCTGCTGCACCGCAATTCGCTGCGCCTGGACGGTGAGGCGGCGACGCCCCGGCTGGACCGGGTCGAGTTCGTGCGTTACGGGCGCGGCGGCGTGGAGACCGTTGCGGACGGCGAGCCCGTCGACAGCGCCACCGCGGTCGTGGGAGCGATTCTGGTCTATCTGACCGAGCGTCCCGCTGCGGCCGTCGAGCTGAGCTGGGAGCTGTTCGACGCCGGCGGGGCATCGCGGCCGGTCAGCCTGCAACTGAACGACGAAACTTTCGAAGCCGACATGACGCGGCGCGATCCGGTCTTCCGCTGGTCGGTGGAGGAAGCGCTGAAAAATCCCGCTGTGCCGGAAGCCGCCTCGATGATCCAACAACCCTTGGCGGTGGCATCCGCTCCCGGCACCGTATTACTCCGCACTGCCGGCATTGCCCTCGCGGCAGCCGTCGGATGGCGCTGGCGACGGCGCCGGTTTTTGCCGCCGGGCACCGGCGCCCAACTGGGCGTGACCCTGGCCGTGGCCGGGTGCGTCGCCTTTTACCCGGAGATCGCGCACTTTCCCGCCCATGCCGGGAGCACTATCCCGGCGCTTCTCGGGGAGGAGACGATGAAAACCGAGCTGCGGGCCCTGCTGCATAATGTTTATCGGGCCTTTCAATTGCCGGAAGAGGAAGCGGCATACGACCGCCTGGCCATGAGCCTGTCTGGGGAGCTTCTGGACGACATTTATCTTCGCCAGCGCCGGGCTCTGTTGCGGCGGGGCAAGGGATTCGGCGGCGACGGTCGGGTCGAGCGGGTCGAGATTCTCTCCAGCGAAATCCAATCGGTGGACCCGAAATCCGGACGCTGCACGGTCGCCGCCCGCTGGATCGCCCACGGCGCGGTGTCCCATTGGGGCCATTCCCACCCGCGGACTACGCTTTACGCGGCGCGGCTGGTCCTGCGCCAGGCGGAAGATGGCCGTCTGAAGATCACGGACCTGGAGTTTACCGAAGGGCGCAGGACGGACCCGGCGACGTAATGATCCAAATCGAAGACCTCGAATTTAGCTACCCCGGCGCCGAATTCCGCCTCGCCGTTCCCGAGCTCCGGATTTCCCGCGGCGAGAAAATCGCCTTGATCGGGGCCAGCGGGGCGGGCAAGACGACCCTGCTGAAGCTGATGGCCGGCATCGCGGTCCCGCAGTCCGGGAACGTCCGTGTGGATGGCGTGCCTATGCGCGAGCTCAGCGACCGTCAGCGGCGCAACTTCCGTGTTTCGCGCATCGGCTTCGTGTTCCAGGAACTGGAACTCCTCGAATATTTGAACGTACTCGACAACATCGTGCATACCTACCGGATCAATAGGGTTCTCAAGCTCAATGGGCGAGTGAGGGAGCGAGCGGCGGAACTGGCCGAGGCGGCGGGTTTGATGGGCAAGCTAAAGCGGATGCCGCGGGAACTTTCGCAAGGCGAACGGCAGCGGGTCGCGGTATGCCGGGCGCTGTTGCCGGAGCCGGGGCTGATCCTGGCGGACGAGGCGACCGGCAGTCTCGATCCGGGCAACAAGAGTCGGATTCTCGGCCTTTTGTTCCGGATGACAGAGCGCAACGGCGCGACGCTGGCGGCGGTCACGCACGACCACGAACTCCTGCCGCGCTTCGATCGGGTAATCGATCTGAGCGCTTTTCGCCGCTGACCGGATGCAGCACGATTTTTATCTCGCCTGGCGCTATCTTCGCCACAACAAGATCCGCAGCCTGATTCTGGCCGCTTGTCTGGCCATGATCACGGCGCTGCCTCAGGCTCTGCACCGCCTCCTGGACGAGGCCGAGCGCTGGATGTCGGCGCGCGCCGAAGCTACGCCCCTGTTGGTGGGGGCCCAAGGCAGCGCGGCGGACCTGGTGCTGAACGCTCTTTATTTCACCGACGCTCCGGCGTTCATAAGCATGGGCGAGGCCGACCGTATCGCGGCCACCGGCTGGGCCGATCCGCTGCCGGTTTACGCCCGGTTCCGGGTTCGCGGCCTGCCCCTGGTGGGCGTCACGACGGATTATTTCGAATTCCGCGGCTTGGCCCCGGCGGAAGGCGTTCTTCCGGCCCTGCTGGGGGATTGCGTGCTGGGGGCCGAAGCCGCCGAGCGTCTGAAACTCGCACCGGGGGACGTTCTTCCGACAACGCCGGAAAACGTTTTCAACCTGGCCGGCGTCCATCCGCTCAAGTTGAAAGTGGTCGGCATCCTGGCGAAATCCCGCGCTCCCGACGACCGGGCCGTGTTCGTGGATCTTCAGACGGCCTGGGTGATCGAGGGATTGGGGCACGGCCATGAGACCGGGCCGGGGGTGGGCAGGGCGGATGCGGCGTTCGCGCCGTTATCGGGCGATGTCTCGGCCTACACCGAAATCACCCCGGACAACCTGGCATCCTTCCACTTTCACGGCGATCCGGCCGACTTTCCCATCAGCGCGGTGATCGCGGTTCCGCGCGACGTGCGTTCGGCCGCCCTGCTGCGTGGACGCTATCCGGACAGCGAAGCCAAGACGCAAATCGTCCGTCCCTTGGACGTGACCCGTAGCCTGCTGCAAAACATCTTCCGCATCGGCGCGCTGTTCGATGCCATTCTTCTGCCATTGGGCGCTGCCGCGCTGCTCATGGTCGCGCTGGTCTTCGCGCTGTCGCTCCGACTGCGGCAGCGCGAAATCGAGACCATCCATCTGATCGGCTGTTCGCCGCTGACCGTGGTCCGGCTGATGGCCGCGGAAATCGCGCTCATCGCGCTGGGCGCCGGAACCCTCGGCTTGGTTCTGGTGCAAGCGGTCCGTGCCGGTGCAGCCGAATTCGTCCGCCATTTCGTTATCGCCTGAGGGAGTTATCCGTGTTTATCTCTTTTTCATGGCGCCGAGTCGCGCCGTACGTGCTGTTTTTAACCGTCGCGGCGACTACCGGTCAGGCGAGCGCCGCCGGCTCACCCGGATTGAAGATCGTCGCCGCAAACTATCCTCTGGCCTATTTCGCCGAGCGGCTGGCGGGCGCCAGGGCGCGTGTGGTTCTTCCGGTTCCGACCGGCGCCGATCCGGCGTTTTGGCAACCCAGCGCCGAAACGGTGGGCGAAATGCAGAAAGCGGACCTGATTCTCCTCAACGGTGCCGGTTACGAAAAATGGCTGCCTCAAGTAAGCCTGCCGCGCCTCAGGCTGGCGAACACATCCCTGGCGTTCCGGAACGCTTATCTCCGGATCGAGAACGCCGTCGTCCATAGCCACGGACCCGGTGGCCGACACGCCCACGAAGGTTCAGCCTTCACTACCTGGCTGGATTTCGATCAGGCCGGAAAGCAGGCGCAGGCCGTCGCCGATGCGATCGTCCGAAAGCGGCCGGAATGGAAGAGCGTAGTGACTGGAAACCTGAAGCCGCTGCTGGATGACCTTGCCGGCTTGGATGCCGAAATGAAACAAACGGTTGCCGCCGATTTCCGCCGGCCGCTGCTTGCCTCCCACCCTGTCTATCAGTACCTGGCCCGCCGCTACGGCCTGAATCTGAAAAGCGTTCACTGGGAGCCCGACGAAATGCCGCCCGCCGCGGAGTGGAGCGCCTTGCGGGGCCTGCGGGCGAACCATTCGGCGCGCTGGATGATCTGGGAAGCCCAACCCGCTCGGGAGATTGCCGCGAAGCTGAAGACTATGGGTATCGAAAGCGTCGTGTTCGACCCCTGCGCCAATCGACCGGAAGACGGTGATTTTCTGACGGTGATGAAGCGAAACATGGAGGAATTGAAGACGGCGTACCGGTGAAAAAGAGGGCGGACTTTACGAAACTGAGCACAGTCACGACGATTCGGCGTCGTCGCGGCTTCCGGTACAAGGCTGTAACGGAGAAAAAGGATTGCTGTCGGGAATCGGCGTCATAATAGTCCGGCTCTAAAATCCTTCTGACGGATTCTTCGGCACCATCGGCGGTCCGAATGGCGCTACCGATGCGCCTTGTGCATTCGATATTTTTGCCGATATCGCTTCGACAACCGTTGCCCGTGCTCCTCACACAAGAAACGGTGTTCGCCGGTGAGTCCGGGTACGTTCATGGGCTTTCTGAGATCATAAACCGCCGGCTTGCGGCATTGCTCGCCGACCCAGCACAAAGGGCTATGGTTATGCATGCGTCCTTTCCTCTTCTGACGAGACCAAGAAGGTAATCATGCAAAAACAGGACCATTGCCATCTATGCGAAGGGCAGGATCGACTTATTCCATTCGGCATTCGAGTGAACATTATGTAGGGTGGGTTAGCGGAGCGTAACCCACCGATCCGAGGTCGTCCGGCGGGTTACGGCCTTACCGCCCAAATTAGCCTACAAACATGAATTCCTGATTGAAAGCGATTTTGAATTACAGCCTATCCAAGCAGGCCTTGAAACTCTTCGACAAGCTCCGTGCGAGCGTTAGAGCGTTTTCCATCCCCGTGTACGGATTCGTTCCAGGAGGGGAGAACGTAGGTGGGCAATCCCTTGCCGACGTATCGGCTCGGCGAAGGGCTTTGTCGGCAAGGGATTGCCGACCTACATATCCGAATCCCTTACACCGATTCGGAAAACGCTCTAGCCTCAAGCGCCGAGAAGGTTTGTTATTCCGCTTTTTCGCCCGGCCAAACCTGCACGAAACCATCCCGATTCGGCATCACGACCCGAGGCAATGTTCCCGCATTCATTTCCGCCCGTTCGTCGACAATACCGTTAATATGCAAAAGGTAAGCCGTGACCGCGTAAACCTGGTCCTCGCTTAGACTGCGGGGTGCGTCCAAGGGCATCGAGCGGCGGATGAAATCGAACAGGGTGGTTGCGTAAGGCCAATAAGTGCCGATGTTTTTGTCCGGATGGGGGCCGGTTAAAGAGCCGCCCCCGGCCAGTTCGCCGGCGCTTCCGCCCATGCCTTTGGGCCCGTGGCACGATGCGCACTTCGTGTCGTAGATGGCTTTGCCTTCGAGAGCCGTGCCTTTGCCGGCCGGAAGTCCGGCGCCGTCGGGGAAGACGTTGATGTCCTGATCCGCAATCTCACCGGGCGATGCGGGGCGGCCGAGCTTGGGGCCTTCCGGCGCGGCGGCGACCGCGGCAGTCATGACGAACAAAAGTAGTGCCGGGGCCAACCACCGTGGCCCGCTTCGGTTACGATCGTTACGCATAGACATGGCTCACAGTGCCATCGGCGGCTACCGCCCAACTGACGATGGCGTTGTAGTGGAAATAACCGTGCCGCCCGCGTTCTGCAATGAGCGCCCGGCGCTCCGGCTGGACATAGCCGGTTTCGTCCACGGCGCGGCTTTTGAGCACCAAGGGAGAGCCGTCCCAGCGCCACGGCAGGCGGAAACGGGTAAAACATTGCGGCAAAACCGGTTCCTGCAGCGCCGCTTCCGCCCAACTGCGTCCGCCGTCGGCCGAGATGTCGACCCGCTTGATCCGGCCCCGGCCGCTCCAGGCCAAGCCGCTGATCTGGTAAAGGCCTGGACCTCGTAGATGCTGGCCGGGCGAGGGAAAGGTGATGATCGACTTCGCATCCATGACGAACGTGAATTGCCGCGCCTTGCCGGAAGGCAGCAATTCGGTGTACTTGGCGGTTTCGTTGCGGGCCATCACCGGCTGATTCGCCGCCTGCAAGCGGCGCAGCCATTTGACGCTGAGAACCGCTTCCCATCCCGGCAGTATCAGTCGCAACGGGTAACCGTTCTCCGGGCGCAAGCGTTCGCCGTTCTGATAAAGCGCGAGAATCGCGTCATCCATGGCTTTTTCGACCGGAATGCTGATGTTCATCGCGGCGGCGTCCGCGCCTTCGGCGATGAGCCAGCGGGCGTCGGGCCGCAGGCCGGCCTCGTCCAGGATGACGGCGAGCGGAACGCCGGTCCACTCGCTGCACGAGGCCAGACCATGAAAATAGCCGACGGGCGTCTGTATGGGCTCCTCGTGCCAGCCGGCATTGCTGTTGCCCCCGCATTCGACGAAGCAGAGGCGGGAGACCATCGGGTAGCGCAACAGGTCTTCGATGCCGAAAGACAGCGGATTTTCGACCAGCCCGTGAATCAATAGGCGATGTTGGTGCGGATCGATCTGCGGCACGCCATTATGGTGCCGTTCGAAATGAAGACCGTTGGGCGTGACGATGCCTTCGAGTTTATGCAGAGGGGTCCAGGAAATGCCATTGCCCGGCGCGCCGGAATTGGCCGAGATCCAGCGTATGGCCTCTTTTTCGTGAGGCGAGGGGCGGCCGTAATTGGTGAAAGGTTCGCCCGGCGTCTTCATCCAAGGCGGTTCTTCGGCCAGACCTTGGCGCATGTGCCCGACGAGTGCGGCGCCGGCGCCGAACGCCAGTCCTTTTTTCAGAAACAGCCTGCGGTCCAGCAAACCGCCACCCGCCACGGGCTGCAACAGCCCCGGCTCACGTGCCTCTTGGTCGCTCATTGCGCATCCTTTTTCGGAAGAAATCGGCTGTCGATCTTACTCCGATCGGGAGGCGCAAAGCACCACGGTTTTTCATGGTCGCCGATCTCCGGACGCCATGTTGTCGTCGTCGGCCACGATAAGAAATTTCGCCTTTCAGGCGAGAATCAGTAAGATTCGTTCAGAAATCGAAAACCGAATGGGTGTGCGGATGCAGGACAGGATGGCCTGCGGCCGGATAAAGAATAATTTTTGATGAAACATCTATGGCTAAGGCAATACAAAAAAACAAGAAACCTGGTCAGAGCGGCCGTAGTTCAGTCGATACCGTGAAACGGGTGTCCGACGATGCGTGACTTTGCAGCCTTTATCATGCGAAGCCGGCTGCATGCGATCGCAATAGCCGGGTTGTTCGGTGTTTTGTCGCTGAAGGTGCTTCCGTTCGCCTTGCTCAGCGCTGCGGCGCTCGGTTTGGTCGCATTACGCAAAGGCTGGCTGGAAGGCGCGGTCGTGGCGATCGGTGCCGCGGTCGTGGTCGGGGCCGGCTTTTTTCTGATGGAGCTCAGGCCGGGATTGAATTTCCCGGTCGTGTTTGCGATCTGGCTGCCGCTGCTGATTTGCGCGGAAGTTTTGCGGCGCACGGAGTCCCAGGGGCTGGCGCTGCTTGTGGTGGGACTGACGGTCGGTCTGTTCGTCTTGGGAATGCATTTGGTTACCGGCGATGTGGTCGCCTTCTGGCAGTCATGGCTGAGGCGGGCTGTCGCCGCGGTGCCCGGTGCCACCGTTCAGGGGTTCGAGCGGGACGGAACCTTGCGCCTGATGAATGGTCTGATCGCCGTGCTTTACGGGATCGGCCTGATGTTCAGCCTGTTGTGCGCCCGTTGGCTGCAATCCCTGGTCTACAATCCCGGCGGATTCGGTCCCGAGTTTCAGCGTCTTCGACTGCCGCGGCTCGCTTTACCGGTGGTCGTCGGCGCAATTTGGGCGTCGGGTACGGTGAGCCCGATCTTGGTCGCCGATCTCCTCATGGTCGCCGTGATGATTTATTTCTTCGCCGGATTGGCGATCGTGCACGCCCTGGTCGCCTTTCGCCGTTTGCACTGGACATGGTCGGCACCGCCGTATGTGGCTTTGATATTCGCGCCTCAATATGCCGTCGTGGGACTTGCGTTGGTCGGTGCCTTCGATGCCTTGATCGATTTTCGGACCCGAGTAAGGAAAAGGTGAGTCGGTGATGCGTCAGGCGCGCGGATTGCTAATCAGGATCGAGCGATGATTCCTTATCGGGACACCATTCCGACCCGGTATACGCCATGGATGACCTGGACGCTGATCGTGCTGAATCTGGCCGTTTTTGCCTACACCCAGTCGCTGTCCGAACAAGACTTGTACTTTTTTCTGAATTTCCATGGGCTGGTGCCGGCGCGGTATACGAATCCCGAGTGGGCGGCCAGGGTGGGGTACCCGGCCGGCGACTACACGCCGTTCGTGAGCAGTATGTTCATTCATGGCGGAGCGCTCCATCTGGTTCTCAACCTTTGGTTGCTTTGGATATTCGGAGACAACGTCGAGGACCGCATGGGAGGCGTGAGGTTTCTGGCCTTTTATCTGCTCTGCGGTTTGATTGCCGGAGCGGTGCATATTTACACCAACTCCCATTCCAATATCCCGACGATCGGAGCTTCCGGCGCCATAGCGGGTGTCATGGGGGCCTATTATTTCCTGTTTCCGTACGCTCGCGTGGTGATCTGGATGTTCTTCCTGCCCTGGTTCGTGGAGGTGCCGGCTATCGCCTTTTTGGGAATTTGGGTGATGATACAGCTTTATAAAGTCACCGTCGGTCTGCCATCCGACGAGCCTTTCGCCGATGTCGCCTGGTTCGGGCATCTCGGCGGTTTCATAGCCGGTATGTTGTCGTATCGTCTCTTTTTGCTCTCCGGACGGAAGGACGACTCGTATTACAGAAGGCATTCGACCTGATTCATGACTTATCGCGTCCATCCGTCCGAACGGATTGCCCATCGCGTCGACCGGAACCATTTTCTCTGCCTCTTGAGCGAGCATATCGAGAGAGGGCGCCTGCTGTTCGATACGGAAGATCTCCGCCCCTATGAATGCGACGGGCTTTCCGCCTATCGGGAGCTGCCTTGGATCGTCGCTTTGCCGGAAACGATAGAAGAGGTGCAAGCCGTAGTTCGGCTGTGCCGGGAGCACGGCGTGCCCGTGGTCGCGCGGGGTGCGGGTACCGGGCTTTCCGGCGGGGCCTTGCCTATCGCCAACGGCGTCTTGCTGAGCCTCGCCAAATTCAACCGGATCATCGAAATCGACCGCGCGAACCGGACCGCCCGAGTCCAGCCGGGCGTCCGCAATCTCGCCATCTCGGAAGCCGCCGCGCCTTACGGGCTTTACTACGCGCCCGATCCGTCCTCGCAGATCGCCTGCACCATCGGCGGTAACGTCGCGGAGAACTCGGGCGGCGTCCATTGTCTCAAGTACGGATTGACCGTCCATAACGTCCTCCAGGTCCGGGTCGTGACCATGGACGGCGAGCTCGTTGTGCTGGGCGGATCGGGGTACGACAGTCCAGGTTACGATCTGCTGGCGTTGATCACCGGTTCCGAGGGCTTATTGGGCGTGATCGTCGAGATTACCGTGAAGCTGCTTCCGATTCCCCCTTGCGCACAGGTGCTTTTGGCATCCTTCGACAGCGTCGAGGAGGCGGGCGGGGCGGTGGCCGCCATCATCGGCGCCGGCTTGCTTCCGGCCGGCCTCGAAATGATGGACAACATCACCATTCGGGTGGTGGAAGACTTCGTGCATGCGGGCTATCCGACCGGCGCCGCGGCGATCGTGCTCTGCGAATTCGACGGTATTGCCGAGCAGGTCGAAAGCGATCTTCTCAAGGCGCGGGAAATTTTCCGGGCGGAAGGCGCGACCGAGGTCCGTCAATCGACCAGCGAGGCCGAGCGCAAGACATTCTGGGCGGGCCGCAAGGCGGCATTTCCGGCGGCTGGGCGCATTTCTCCCGATTATTACTGCATGGACGGCACGATTCCGCGCAAGCGTTTGCCCGAAGTATTGCGCCGGATTTCGGAACTCTCGGCGCAATACGGGCTGGTCGTCGGCAATGTGTTTCATGCCGGCGACGGCAATCTGCATCCGCTCATCTTGTACGATGCAAACAATCCCGGAGAGCTGGAGCGCGTCGAAGAGCTGGGCGGGAAAATCCTGGAGGCTTGCGTCGAGGTCGGCGGGACCATTACCGGCGAACACGGCGTCGGGATCGAAAAGATCAATCAGATGTGCGTTCAGTTCCGGGCCGCTGAACTGGCGCAATTCCACTCGGTCAAAGCGGCTTTCGATCCCGCCGGGCTGCTCAATCCTGGAAAAGCGGTTCCGACCCTGCACCGGTGCGCCGAATTCGGCGCGATGCACGTCCACCGGGGACAGATCGCTCATCCCGATTTGGAACGTTTCTGATGGACGCCGATCTCAGCGAGAGCCTTCGTCAAGCCGTAGCGGAGGCGACGGATTCCGGAACGCCGCTCACGATCGTCGGCAGCGGGAGCAAGACCTTTTATGGCAGACCGTCGTCCGACAGCGTGCTGGGAACGGCCGGGCACGCCGGAGTCCTGCGCTACGAGCCGACCGAGTTGGTGCTGACCGTGCGCTGCGGTACGCGGCTGTCCGACATCGAATCCGTTCTGGCCGAGTGCGGCCAGATGCTGCCTTTCGAACCGCCTCATCTCGGCGAGAACGCAACCCTGGGAGGCACGCTGGCCTGCGGATTTTCCGGTCCCCGTCGGCCTTTCGCGGGCTCAGCGCGCGATTGCATGCTGGGTTGCAGGATCCTGAACGGCAAGGGCGAAATGCTTTCGTTCGGCGGCGAAGTCATGAAAAACGTCGCCGGTTTCGACATTTCAAGGCTCATGGTAGGCGCCATGGGCACGTTGGGCGTGATCCTGGAGGCGTCGCTCAAAGTGTCGCCCAAACCCGAGCGCGAGTTGACCGTGTGTTTCGAACGGAGCATCGAAGAAGCCTTGAACACCATGAATCTGTGGTGTTCCCAGCCGTGGCCGCTGTCAGGATTGGCCTATGACGGCAGCCGAATCTATGCGCGGTTGTCGGGTTCGGACCGGGCCGTCGATGCCGTATACCGAAAATTCGGCGGCGACGTTTGCGCCGAGGGGGACGAGTTCTGGCGGGACTTGCGCGAGCAGCGTCACGAATTCTTCCGCGCCGACGGCAACCTTTGGCGGATATCCCTGGCACCGGCCACCCCGGCTCTGGATTTGCCGGGTACGTGGTTCTACGACTGGGGCGGCGCGCTGCGCTGGCTGAAGACCGGCGCTCCGTCGGAGAACGTATTCCGGGCGGCGGAAGCGGCCGGCGGTCATGCGAGCTTGTTTCGAGGTCGATCCGGCGACGGGCGGGTGTTTCAGCCATTGCCGAACGGTTTGAAAGCTTTGCATGCGAGTCTGAAGCGGGCCTTCGATCCCATGGGCTTGTTCAACCCCGCACGGCTTTACGAGGACCTCTGATGCAAACCAGGCTGGCCGATTTCGTCAAAGACACGCCCGATGGTCGGGAAGCTGACGCGATTCTCAGAAATTGCGTGCATTGCGGATTCTGTACGGCCACGTGCCCGACCTACCAGCTTTTGGGGGATGAACTGGACGGTCCGCGCGGCCGCATTTATTTGCTGAAACAGATGTTGGAAGGACAGCCGGTCACGGCCAAGACGCAATTGCACCTGGACCGCTGCCTGACCTGCCGGGCTTGCGAAACGACCTGCCCGTCCGGCGTTCGGTACGGCAGGCTGGCCGATATCGGGCGGGGAATCCTCGAGGAGAAAGTCCGGCGTCCCTGGCTGCAACGCGTTCAGCGGCTGGCTCTGCGCAAGCTGATGCCGTATCCCGAGCGCTTCGGCCTGCTCGTGGGGCTTGCCAGGCTGGCTCGGGCCGTGCTGCCGGCGGCGGTCCGTGCCAAGATCCCTCCCAAGACTTGGAGCCCGGCGTGGCCGCCCGCGAGACATGCCCGCAGGGTGCTGATCCTGAAAGGTTGCGTGCAACCAGTGATGGCACCGGCCGTCGACGCCGCCGCCGCGAATGTCCTGGACAGAATCGGCATCAGCGCGATTCGCGTCCAGGGGAGCGGCTGCTGCGGGGCACTGAGCCATCACCTGGCGGCACATGAGGAAGGCGCGGCGTTCATGCGGCGCAACATAGACGCCTTGTGGCCGCATATCGAACGGGGGGCGGAGGCGATCGTCAGCACCGCCAGCGGCTGCGGGGTGATGCTCAAGGAATATGTCGACGTGCTCAAGCACGACCCAGGGTACGCCGCGAAGGCCGAACGCATCTCCGCGCTGGCGAAGGATATCGGCGAGGTCTTGGCCGGCGAGGACTTGTCCCCGCTCAGGAGATCGAATGAACGCCGAATCGCGTTCCATTCGCCCTGCACGCTCCAGCACGGCCAGAAATTGAGCGGATTGGTCGAAAGCCTGCTGTCGGGATTGGGGTTCGAGCTGACTCCCATCGACCAGCCCCATCTCTGCTGCGGTTCGGCCGGAACGTACTCGTTGCTGCAGCCGGAGCTTTCCCGGCGGCTTTTGGTCGAGAAAATCCGAGGTCTCGAACAAGGCCGGCCGGAGTGCATCGCGACCGCCAACATAGGCTGCTGGGCTCATTTGCGGTCCAGGGCCAAGGTGCCGGTCCGTCACTGGATCGAATTGCTTCAGCCGTAATTCCGCAACTTTCGTCGCGACGCTGACCTCTTGACAAGCTCGATTGTCGAATGCTAAACCGACGCCGATATCAAGAAATGAATTGTTTCCTTCATGTAGCGAGTTGTGTCAATCAGCAATCAGGAGGACGGTCATGAAGCGTATGTACTATCTCACCAGTAATCTCGACAGCACCGAGCAGATTTCGAACGATATGCACCAGGCAGGCATTACCGACTGGCATTTTCATGTCGTCAGCAAAGACGAGGCAGGCCTTTACCGACGTCATATACACGCTGCAAATCTCATTCAAAAACATGACGTTATCCGATCCGGCGAACGCGGGGCGGTGATAGGCGGCATCGTTGCATTGTTAGCTACGGCGTATGTCATGGCCGCTGAGCCCTTCGGATCGGACGTCAGCGGCTTGGTCTATGTTGCGATCTTCGGCTTCATCACGCTCTTCGGAGCCTGGGTAGGCGGTTTGAGCGGCTTGGCTACGGAGAATCACGCCATAGCCCAGTACCACGACGACATTAACGCCGGGAAATATCTGATCATGATCGACGTGCGCCGCGACCAGGAGGAGAGCGTCCGCTCGCTGATGGCGGAAAAGCATCCGGAAGCACGGCTGATGCGGGTGGGCTCGACTTTCGTCAATCCGTTCGAGTTTGCCAAAACGACACCTGCCTGAATTATTAATCCTTTACGCTTGGCCCTCGGTATTCACGCGATACTAGGTCGTTTGGAACAAACGATCGGTGGCTAATTTTGGTAAAATTTGGCCACCGATCCGTTTTCCTGCCGAGAATGACCCAAAAACTTTTCATAGAAACCATTGGTTGCCAAATGAATGAGTACGATTCCGCGAAGATGCGCGACGTACTCCATGCTTCCCATGGCTTCGAGCTGACCAACGACCCCGAGGAAGCCGATGTCTTGCTGCTGAATACCTGTTCAGTCCGGGAAAAGGCACAAGAAAAGGTTTTTTCGGAATTGGGACGCTGGCGCCCGCTCAAGGACAAGAAACCCGGCGTCGTCATAGGCGTCGGCGGTTGTGTCGCCAGCCAGGAAGGGGAGGCCTTGCAGCGGCGCGCCCCCTATGTCGATATGGTTTTCGGTCCGCAGACCCTGCATAGGCTGCCGGAACTGCTGGACAAAGTAAGAAAGGATAGAGCGCCCGCCATCGATGTTTCTTTCCCGGAGATCGAAAAGTTCGATGCGCTTCCGGAGCCGCGCGCGGAAGGACCCAAAGCCTTTGTCTCGATCATGGAAGGGTGCAGCAAATATTGTACGTTTTGTGTCGTACCTTACACGCGGGGCGAAGAGATCAGCCGTCCTTTGGACGACGTGATCGCGGAAATCGTCGCTTTGACGGAGCAGGGCGTGCGCGAGGTGGTGTTGTTGGGACAGAACGTCAATGCGTACCGAGGTGTGATGGCCGACGGCGAAATCGCCGATTTTGCTTTGCTGCTGAATTACGTGGCTGCGATCGACGGTATAGAGCGCATTCGATTCACCACGTCTCACCCGGTGGAATTTACCGACAGTTTAATCGAAGCTTACGCGGAAATTCCAAAACTGGCAGACCATTTGCATCTCCCCGTACAAAGCGGCAGCAACCGAGTTTTGAGCTTGATGAAACGCGGACATACCCGCGAAGAGTACATCGAGAAAATGCAGAGGCTGCGGGAGGTCAGACCCAACCTCAGTTTGTCGTCGGATTTTATCGTCGGATTTCCCGGCGAAACCGAACAGGACTTCGAAGAGACCATGGATATGATAGAAACTCTGGGTTTCGATCATTCTTACAGCTTTATTTACAGTCCCCGTCCCGGTACGCCGGCGGCCGAAATGACAGACGATGTGCCCATGACGGTGAAAAAGGAACGCTTGGCCCGGTTGCAGACGAGAATCAACGAAATGTCGGCGGAAATTTCCCTCGGCATGGTCAATACGGTGCAGCGTATATTGGTCGAGGGCCTTTCGAAAAAGGATTACGCTCAACTGAGCGGACGTACCGAGAACAACCGGGTAGTCAATTTCTCGGGCCCGTCGAAGCTAATCGGTCAATTTCTGGATGTCCTGATCGTCGAAGCACTGCCCAACTCGCTGCGGGGCAGATGGGTAAACACCTCGGCTCCCGATTTTTCAACCCACGAGACCAGCGGTCTCACCGCATAACTTGCTTAATCATCTGAACTCCTTGCATCTCACTTTAGAACCCGCCGACAACGAGCGGCTGGCCAGTTTGTGTGGCCAATTCGATGAACATCTGCGCCAGATCGAAAGACGGCTGGGCGTGGAGATCGCCAACCGCGGCAATCAGTTCGAAATCATAGGCTCCGGCAAACCGGTGCAGGCCGCGTACAAAGTGCTTCAAAGCCTGTTCGATGCGACCTCGCACGAGGTGATGACGCCCGAGCGCGTCCATCTGTCCTTGCAGGACTCCAATATCGCCGCCATGCTGGAAAGTGCCGGCGACGAGGTCGAACCGCTCGCCATCCGAACCAAGCGTGGCGCGATCAAGCCGAAAGGCGCCAATCAGCAGCGTTATCTCAAGAATATCCAGAGCCACGATATCAACTTCGGCGTCGGCCCCGCCGGAACGGGCAAGACCTATCTGGCCGTGGCTTGTGCCGTTGCCGCCTTGGAACGGGACGAAGTCAGGCGCCTGATTCTCGCGCGTCCGGCGGTCGAAGCCGGCGAGAAGTTGGGCTTCTTGCCGGGCGACATGGCGCAAAAGGTGGATCCTTATTTGCGGCCCTTGTACGACGCTCTCTACGAAATGCTGGGTTTCGAGCGGGTGGCCAAGCTCATCGAGCGCAACGTGATCGAGGTGGCGCCTCTCGCGTTCATGCGCGGACGCACCTTGAACGAGTCGTTCATCATCCTGGACGAGGCGCAGAACACGACCGTCGAGCAGATCAAGATGTTTCTGACGCGGGTGGGGTTCGGTTCCAAGGCCGTGATCACCGGCGACATTACCCAGATCGACCTGCCACGCAACAAGGAATCGGGGCTAAGACATGTCTTGGAGGTCTTGCGCGATGTCGAAGGCATCAGCTTTACCTTCTTTACGTCTCAGGACGTCGTGCGCCATCCTCTGGTGCAACGTATCGTCGCCGCTTACGAGGCCTACGAGCGAGCGAATGTGACCGATCGATCAGCATGATCCTAGAAACGGCAGTTGACCGCTTCGATGCATCAGAAAAGTCCAATGAATTATAAGTGTCCAACCGTGTACCGATCTCACCTGTTCGGTGAAACCACTACGCGCGCGATTGCACGGCGGACGGGCCGCCTGGCGGCGTTGCTCCTTCTTGTGGGGGACGGCCCCACGGCGGCGTCGCGCCTTGCCATCCGGCCCGTCCGCCGCACACTCGCGCGCGTCCAACTGCCGTTTCTAGGATGATAAGCGTCGAAGTCCAGCACGCCACAGTGCGGCAGTGGGTCCCGGAAGACGGAAAATTTCTGCACTGGGCGAGCGCGGCGGCGAAACGGGAGGATGCCGAGTTAGTCATACGGATTGTGGACGAGACGGAAAGCGCCGAATTGAACGAGCATTACCGGCACAAGGCCGGACCGACGAATATTCTCAGTTTTCCTTTTGAAGTGCCGGAAGGCGTTCCCAATCAGTTGCTGGGCGATCTCGTCATCTGTGCCGCCGTCGTCGAGCGCGAAGCGCGCGAGCAAGGCAAAACACTCGAAGCCCACTGGGCGCATATGGTGGTGCACGGTGTGCTGCACCTGCAAGGTTATGATCACATCTCGGAAAGCGACGCCGCCGTCATGGAGGCGGAAGAGATCGCTATTCTCAATGATCTAGGATTTCCCAATCCCTATGAGGAGATCATCACGTCATGAACGAGGAGCAAACGGGCGAGCATCGAAGTTGGCTCGAACGACTAGGCCTTTTCTTCACGGGTGAGCCCGAGGACCGCGAGGATTTATTGGAATTGTTGCGCGCTGCTCAGAAGCGGAATCTGATCGAGCTGGAAGCGCTTTCGATGATCGAAGGGGTCATGCAAGTCTCGGAACTCAAGGTCCGTGACATCATGATTCCCAGAGCCCAAATGGTCGTGGTTTCGCAGGATGCGGAACTGGAGACGATATTTCCGTTGGTGGCCGAATCCGCCCATTCCCGCTATCCCGTCATTGGAGAGGATCGTACCGAAGTGGTCGGCATTCTTCTGGTGAAGGACCTTTTGATTCACAGCCTCAAGGACAAGACGAAGCGGGTAAAGGAAATCATGCGTCCCGCCCAATTCGTCCCGGAAAGCAAACGACTCAACGTGCTGCTCAAAGAATTCCGTACGACCCGCAGCCACATGGCTATCGTGGTCGACGAGTACGGCGCTGCGGCCGGTTTGGTGACGATCGAGGACGTCTTGGAACAGATCGTCGGAGAGATCGAGGACGAGCACGATTTCGGCGAAGAGGAATACATTTTCAGGAAGAACGATCGCGAATATACGTTGAAGGCTCTGACGCCGATCGACGAGTTCAACGATTACTTTTACGTCGACTTCAACGACGATGAATTCGATACCATCGGGGGGCTGATCGTTCACCAACTCGGCCATGTCCCCAAGAGGGGCGAGAAAGTGGAGATCGATCGCTTCCGCTTCATCGTGCTGCGGGCCGACAGTCGCCGCGTGCACTTACTGAAGCTGATCCTTCTGCCCCAGCCCGAAAGTCAATCCGAGACTAGCGCTCGCGTGGATTGATAAGATTCTGACCGTGTTTTACGACATCCTGGCTCTGATCGGCGGTCTATTGTTGCCGCTGGCGTTTGCCCCGTTCGACTATCCCATTCTTGCCGTCATCGGCTTATTTCTCTTGTTCGCAAGCTGGCTGAACGTCTCGCCGGGGAGGGCGTTTTTGCGCGGCTATCTATTCGGCTTGGGACAATTCGGCCTGGGCGTTTCCTGGGTCTACGTCAGCATGCACGATTACGGCGGCGCCAGTCCGCTGGAGGCCGCAGCGCTGACCTTCGTGTTCACGGCCTTCCTGGCGCTTTATCCGGCACTGGCAGGTTGGCTTTCGCGTCGCTTTTTCATCGGAAGCCGGATCTATCAATCGCTCATCGTTTTCCCGGCCGTTTGGATTTTGGGGGAATGGGTACGAGGCTGGTTCCTCACAGGGTTTCCGTGGCTGCAAGTCGGCTACAGCCAAATCGACACCCCGTTGGCCGCCTACGGCCCCGTCCTCGGGGTCTACGGTATCGGCTGGGTGGTGGCCTTCGTGGCGGGAGGAGTCCTCGCGGCATTTCACTCGGCGCGCAAACCGCGGACCCTCATAGCCGTCGCGATCGTCTTAGTGCTCGGCATGGGTAGGGTGCTGAGCGGCGTTTCCTGGACGCAGCCTGCGGGTGAGCCGTTCAAGGTGACCTTGCTCCAGGGTAACGTGCCTCAAGACATGAAATGGCAGCCCGAATTCCAGCGGGAAACGCTGCAAATGTACACCGAGATGACGCGGAAATCGTGGGGTTCGCGGCTGGTCGTTTGGCCGGAAACCGCCATTCCGGCGTTTTACCATCAGGTCAAGGAGACCTTTCTTGCCGATCTGGAGACGGAAGCGGCGGCGCGGGGTACCGATCTCCTGATCGGCGTACCGTTTTACGATCAAACCCAAGACCGCTATTTCAATGCGGTCGTTGCGCTGGGAGAAACGCCGGGGATCTATTTCAAACGGCATTTGGTACCTTTCGGAGAATATCTGCCGCTGCGGCCGGTGCTGGGTTTCATACTGGACATTCTGGAAATTCCTCTGTCCGATTTCGCCAGCGGAAACGGCGGCCAAGCGGCTCTGGTCGCTGCGGGGCATCCTCTGGCAGCCTCGATCTGCTATGAGGACATCTTCGGCCAGGAGTCGCTGGCCGTTCTACCTCAGGCGGCGTATCTCGTAAACGTTACGAACGACGCCTGGTTCGGCGACTCTATCGCACCCCACCAACATGTGCAGATGGCACGGATGAGGGCGCTCGAAACCGGACGTTACATGCTGCGCGCCACCAACACCGGTATAACCGCGATTATCAGCCCTAAGGGCAAAATCGATGTCGCCGCGCCTTTGTTTCAGCGTACTCAGGTGACCGGGACGATCACGCCCATCGAAGGCAGCACGCCTTACGCGCGGTGGGGCGACTGGCCGGTCGTCGTGGTTCTGGTAACGGGCTTGAGTTTCGCCGCTTGGCGTCGTCGGCGCATCCTACAGACGGATTCGTCAGCCGAGTAGGTCGGGAATCCTTTCCCGACATCGCGGGTTGGTTAGGCGTTCGTCGGCAAAGGCTTGTTGATCGGCGCCTATCCCATGACGCCCTACGCCGCGATCGACGGCAATGGCAGCCTTCGGTTCTCGCGCAGCAGACGGCCGAATTGCTCCGCCGTGACCGGACGGCTCGAATAATAACCCTGCATGTCGTCGCACCTGTGCCGGCAGAGGAAAGTCAATTGTTCCAGGGTTTCCACGCCCTCCGCGATGACCTTGAGACCAAGGGTGTGGCCCAGCGAGATGACGGTTTGCACGATCACGGCGTCATTGGTGTCGGTTGCGATGTCGCGGACGAAGGACTGGTCTATTTTCAGCCGGTCGAACGGTAGCCGCTTGAGATAACTCAGGCTGGAATAGCCCGTTCCGAAATCGTCCACCGAAAGCTTTACGCCCAACTCTTTCAATTCCTCCAAAATCGGAATGAAACGCTCGGGATCGTGCATGACCATGGTTTCGGTCAATTCCAATTCCAGATAGCGGCCTTCCAGTCCGGTTTCCCGTAGCGTCTGGTTGACCAGTTTGACGAGATTTCCGCGTTTCAATTGCTTAGCCGAAAGATTGACGGCGACGTCGAACGGCGACAGTCCCGCATCCTGCCAGGCTTTGCTCTGCAAACATGCGGTTTTCAGAGCCCAAGAGCCGATCGCGTGGATTAAACCGGTTTCCTCGGCCATGGGGATAAACCGGGAAGGCAACACCAAGCCTAAGTCCGGATGGCGCCACCGGATCAGCGCTTCCGAGCCGATGATCCTTCCGCCCCTGAGTTCGACCTTGGGCTGATAAAAGAGCTCGAATTGCTGCTGTTCCAAAGCCCGCCGCAACGCGCTTTCCATTTTGATGCGTTCGATCGCGCGCTGGCTCATTTCGCGGGCATAAAGCCTGAAACCGCTGCCGCCTTCCTCCTTGGTTCGGTACATCGCCGTGTCCGCATGCTTGAGCAGCGTTTCCATGTCTTCGCCGTCGGCGGGATAAACGCTCGCTCCGATGCTGCCGCTCATGAACAGTTCGCGTCCCTCGATCAGGAAAGGTTTGGCGATAGCCCGCAAGATCTTGACGGCTACGAACTCGATGTCTTCCATTCTTTCGAGATCCGAGAGCAAGATGAGGAATTCGTCGCCGCCTTGCCTGGCTACCGTATCGCCCTCGCGGACGGACGCCTGGAGACGCTCGGCGACGGCCTGTAGCAAGGCGTCGCCGAGCGCGTGGCCGAAGCTATCGTTGACATCCTTGAACCGGTCCAGATCGAGAAACAGCAAGGCTAAAGGCCGCTCGGTGCGCTTGGCGTGGGCCAGCGCCTGGGACAGGCGGTCGGCGAGCAGGGTGCGGTTGGGTAAATGAGTCAGGGCATCGTGGGTCGCCAGGTACTCGATGCTGGCCTCATATTTCTTTCGCTCGGTAATGTCACTTGCGACGCCGTCGAGACGCATAGGGTTTCCGGCCTTGTCGTAAATGACCTTGACCCGGTCTTCCAGCCAGCGTATTTCGCCGTCCGGACGCAGAATACGGTATTCCGCGGTCAACGTACCCGTCTCCAATAGCTCTCCCAGGGTTTTCTGCATCCGCTCCCGGTCATCGGGATGGACGCTTTGCAGCCAGAGGTCCTTGTTCTTCATGAAGTCAGCGACGGGCCGGCCCCAAACTTTCTCCGCCGCGGCGTTGACGTAAAGCGTTTCGCCGGTCGTCGGCGAGAGAGACCAAACGATATTGTCTATCGAGCCGAGGATGCTGCTCAGTTTTTCTTCGGAAATCTTGAGTTCTTCCTCGGTACGTTTACGTTCCACGAACAGGCCGATTTGGCTGCCGATCGCGGTGAACATGTTCATCAAATCTTCCTTGGGTTTGCGGATTTCCCGGCTGAAAAACTCGATGGCTCCGAGCACCCGGCCCTCGAAGCGTATCGGAAAGCCGAATGCGGCGCGGAGCCCGGCATTTCCGGCGAGTGAGGCTCGCAAGAAGCTGGGGTCCCGTGAGAGATCCGCAATCCAGATGGACTTTGCGGACATCCAGATGCGTCCCGGCAGTCCTGCTCCGGGCGCAAAACTCATCGACCGGCTGGACGCTGCGAATTCCTCGGTATCGGAACCGTCCCTGCGCCAGAGGCCCGCGCAGCGCGCCACTTTCGCCCTGTCGTCCACCACCCATAGCGCCCCCACATCCACATCCCAGTTCAGAGTCTCGCAAATCACTTGCAGAATCTTTGGGCTCGCTTCCGCTACCGTTGCCGACTCGGCCAAAATCCGGGCTACTTCGTATTGCGTCGTCAGACGCCGTTCCGCGCGATCGCGGGCTGCTTGGGTTCGGAGGTTGGCTATGCCGTATGCGATATCGTCCGCCAGCTCTTCCATCAGGGCCTGTTCATCGGGACCGAACGCGCCCGGCACGTTGTCGTAAATGCTTAAGGCGCCAAATGTATGGGAGTCGGTTTTGAGGGGGAGGGCGATGACGGAGCGATAGCCCCGCGAGAGAACGTTTTCCCGCCAACCGGGCCATTCCCGAATGATCGCCAGGTCCGGCACGACAACCGTTCTTCCGCTGCGGATCGCCCTGCCGACGGGCGTGCAACAGCTGTCCGTGTCCATCTTGGTGAATCGCCATTCTTGAAGGCACCCGACTTCGCAACCTGCGTGGGCGACCGGGACCAGCGTTCTGTGTTCTTCGTCGCGGACCACGCCGATCCAAGCCATCGGATAGTGGCCCGCTTCGACCATGGTTTGGCACATCTGATCGAACAGGTCGTGCTCCTCCCGGGCATGAATCAACGCGTGGTTGCATTCGGCCATCACGGCGCGCGCACGCAAGGTTTTGCGCAACGACTCCTGAGCCTGCTTACGTTCGGTGATTTCGAGCTGCAAGGCCACGGCCCGGCGCTGCAATTCGTCGTAGAATCCGAGATTTTCATAAGCGGTCGCCACCTGGGCCGTTACGGTAGCGGCGATATCCTCATCGATTTCGTCGAATTCCGCCGCTCCCACCTTATTGGCGACATAAACCCAGCCATAGAGTCGGCTCGAGGATGCAATCGGCAAACCGAGGAGGGAATAGACCGGCGGGTGTGCGGCGGGCAGACCCAAGACCTCGGGATCGCCGCTCAATCCGGCAACGCGCAGTGGACGGCGTTCGGTCAGCAAACGGGCCAAAATTCCGCTTTTGGGCGGCAACGAGTTCGAAAGATCTATCGTTAGGTCTTCCATGCCGCGAGTGTAGACCCGGCACAGGTGTACCTCGTCCTCCTCCAGCAAGCCGACGACGGCATATTGGGCGGCACAGACGTCGTGGGCTGCCCGGCAAAAGGTCTCGAGCAGCCGTTCCGGATCGCGGACCGAGGTAAGTTCCAGTCCCAACTCGATGAGCGTGGCGAGCCTGAGACTGATCTCCTGCAGACGAGTCAGGGACATCGAGAAGCGTGCGGCAATGTCGCGTAACTCGGGCTCTCCGACTGCCGCCGGTGCGGACTCGATGATCCGCGCTACCGACTGGCGGATCGTCTCGATATCGGAGAAGTAGCCTGTGAGTTGGCCGGTTATATCGCCGAGCGACTCCGTACCGCGCTGAGTCGCCGTCTCGGGCAGACGGTCGGGTTCTATCGCGGGCAGCCCGAGCACGTTTTGTACGACGCCGAGAATTTCCTCGGGCGAGGAGGGTTTGGCCAACACGGCGGTCACTCCGCAGGCCTCGGCCAAGCTTCGCGCTTCCGGCGTGCGGTAGGTTGCGGTGTAAAAGATCACGCGGGTATCCGCGAGCGACGGTTCGGCGCGGAGACGGTTTACCAGTTCGTATCCGTCGATAGCCGGCATCAAGATATCGGTGATAACCAGATCGGGATGCTCGGCTCGGACGAGGTCCAGAGCTTCCGCGCCGTCCGAAGCCTCGAGCAGGCGATGGCCGCCGTAGCCGAGGAGCGTTACCAGAAACTCTCGGTTTAGGGGGCGGTCGTCAACGATCAGAATCTTAGCCATACCGGGCTCCGTCCAGACAATGCTCGATCATTTTCAGCAAGTCAGCGGTTCGATGGGTTTATTAACCCGGCCCATAAATGTAGGCCGAGTTATTTCGGGGCAAGGACGCCCCGGTGCGGCGACAAGCCGCGTGAGCCCAGGCCGGGCGTGTACCGGGCCTGGGCGATGGCCAGTAAACGCCAGGAGGGTATTTAGGGGCCTGATTAATTGGTTTCAAGCGGTTGACGCCCTGGCTCGGCATGAGTTCCCGTGCCTTGGCACCAGGCGCCCAGGCGGCGATGAGAATGACTGGCGCGGCTCTGGCCGCTCTAGGAATGCTCCGGTCGTTCATGTTGGGCATCTTCAGGTCGGTCAAAATCGAACCCCAGCGAGTTGGAACGCAAATAGTTCGGCAAGAAACGTTCCAGTTGCCCGACGAAAGACTCCGGCTCGATGGGTTTGGAGAGATAGCCGTCGAACCCGGCAGCAAGCAGAGCGTCGCAATCGCCTGCCATGGCGAAAGCGGTAACTGCCACCACGGGAATGTTCCGGAGGTCGGTACGGCGTCTGAGTTCCCGAATCACGCCATAGCCGTCCAGCTTGGGCAGCTGGATGTCGCAAATAATAAGATCGGGCAGCTCCCGGCGGGCGATCTCCACACCCGCTTCGCCGTCGCGGGCGGCAAGCGTGACATGCCCATACGCTTCCAGCAGATAGGCCATTAGATCCATGCTGTCGGGATTGTCCTCGATGAGGAGTATACGCGCCGGCATCAGCCAGATGTCTTTGACGGCAAGCTTAGGGTGAATGTACTGCCGGCACCGTATTCGCTCCGTACATCGATGTGTCCGCCGATTAGGGAAGCCAGCTTTTGGCAAAGGTACAAGCCCAGTCCGGTGCCTTCGGAGGGACGGTTGGCGGCGGCGTTCACTTGGGTAAACGCCCGAAACAGCTTGGCTTGGTCTTCCGGTTTGATCCCGATGCCGGTGTCCAGCACGCTGACGTCGACCATCGTGTTGCCGTTTTCATGGCGCCGGCTCAACTCGATCGATATCTTGCCCTGTGAGGTGAACTTGACGGCGTTGTTCGCGAGATTGATTAGGATTTGTACGAACGCGCGCCGATCGGTTTCGATGACGATGTCGTCCCGCGGAAGCTCGATCTCGAGTCCGAGGCCTTTTTGTTCCGCCATCGGACGCAGGGTTTCGGCGACCTCCCGAATCGCCTCCTGGCACACAAAGGGTTCCGGATTGGATTTGACTTTGCCCGATTCGATCTTGGCGAGGTCCAGCAAATCATTGATCAGCGACAGCAGATGCTTGGCGCTGGTCTGAATGATCCGGAGCTGTTTTTCCTGTGCCGCGGTGAGAGGCCCCGGCAGCCTCATCAGCATGGTGCCGGTGAAGCCGATGATGGCATTGAGCGGCGTGCGCAGTTCATGGGACATGCCGGCCAGAAAATGGTCCTTGGCCAGATTGGCCCGTTCCAATTCGAGAATCTTCTCGCGCAGGGACTCGTCAAAATGCTTGCGCTCCGTGATGTCTCGGATTGAGGCGATAACGAGGATGCCGTTTTCGGATTCGAGCGCGCTGAGCCCGATATCGGCCGGGAACTCGGAGCCGTCCCGGCGCAGGCCGTGTAGGTCAAATGCGGCATCGATCGGCCGAACCCCCGATTCGTCCAAAAAAGGATTGCTGCGCCCGGCCTGTTCGCCGCGGAAACGATCGGGCATCAGAATATCGACGTTGCGGCCGAGCAGTTCGCTGCGGTCGTAGCCGAACAATTTCTCGGTTTGCGAGTTTACGAATGCGATCCGGCCACCGCGGTCGACGATGACTATAGCGTCCGGCGCCGTTTCCAGTAATTCCCGGAAGCTCTCGGTTCCGGTGATCGCGCCGGACGGGCAGCCCGTTGTCATCGGATTGTTATCGGACTCGATTAGTGACGACATGCCTCAAGCAGATAATGGTGTTCCTGGTCGGACTTCGTCCGCTGTCCAAGGCGGCGAACGAACGCTGTTCTCAGTACTCGGTTCCGCTATTGGTTCGTAGACCGTTTGTCATCTGAAAAAATCCCCTTTTTAGGTGTAAAAAAGTCATTACCCGCATACGCTCCGTGACAATCGTCGATCCGGTTAGCCGGTACTGGATAGCCATGGACCTTCAATCGGCGCGGTTTGTACGGGCTCCCGGTCGGCTCGGGATATAATCCTCCCATGCAAACGATTCCGTTGAATAGTCACCCATCCACGCCCTGCGAGCTCATCCGCCGTTTCACGGTGCGTGTGCAGAAGACATCGGATGGGGTGCTCGCCCTCGAGTATACGGTCGAAGGGGATGTGGCGGGTCTACATATTCCGCGCCCTCGGGTTGCACGACGCACCGACGGCCTTTGGCGGCATACTTGCTTCGAGGCATTTCTGATGCACCGCGAAGGGTATTATGAATTCAATTTCGCGCCGTCGAGCGAATGGGCCGTCTATCATTTTGAGTCTTATCGAGACGGCATGTCGGTCGTTAGACAAGCCCCACCTCCGAAAATTTCCCTGACGCTCGATGCCTATCGGCTTGGGCTGAATGCAATGATCGACCTGAACGGTCTATCGACCGAGATCGAGAGCGCAACCCTGAGCCTGGCATTGTCTGCCGTGATCGAAGAGCAGGACGGCAGGCTATCGTATTGGGCGTTCAAGCACCCGCCGGGCCAGCCGGATTTCCATCACCCGGACGGTTTCGCGCTCAGGCTCGATTCCGCCGGCAACAACTGAGATTTGCCACAAGGAGACATCGATGAAGTTTGGCATCGACCGGCTGCTCGACAGCCCGGATCTTCGCAAGCCGCTCCGGGGCCGCCGTGTGGCCTTGCTCGCTCATCCAGCCTCCGTCACCGCCGATCTGGTTCATTCCTTGGACGCGCTGGCCGCGCTCGACGGCATCAAGCTCGCGGCCGCTTTCGGACCTCAGCACGGTCTGCGCGGCGACAAGCAGGACAATATGGTCGAGTCGCCGGATTACACCGATCCAGCGCACGGCATTCCGGTCTTCAGCCTATACGGCGAAGTCCGGCGCCCGACCGACGCCATGATGGACAGCTTCGACGTGCTGCTGGTCGATCTGCAGGATCTCGGCTGCCGAATTTATACCTTCATCACGACTTTGCGATACGTACTGGAGGAGGCGGCCAAGAAAGGCAAGACAGTCTGGGTGCTGGACCGGCCGAATCCGGCGGGCCGTCCGATCGAGGGGCTGCGATTGCGAGCCGGTTGGGAGAGTTTCGTGGGGGCCGGCGCGCTTCCCATGCGGCATGGACTTACGCTGGGCGAGTTGGGCCGCTGGTTCGTGGAGAGCCTGCGCCTCGACGTGGATTACCACGTGGTGACGATGGAAGGCTGGGACCCGGCGAATGCGCCGGGCTACGGTTGGCCGCTGGGCGAACGCACCTGGATCAATCCCAGCCCTAACGCGCCGAATCTATGGATGGCGCGCTGCTACGCCGGCACGGTCATGCTGGAAGGCACGACCTTGTCCGAGGGCCGCGGCACCACCCGTCCCTTGGAACTTTTCGGCGCGCCCGATCTGGACGCGAACCGGATCGTCGCCGAGATGCGGGCGCTGGCTCCGGACTGGCTGCAAGGCTGTCGGCTGCGCGTCTGCTGGTTCGAACCGACGTTCCACAAGCATGCCGGAAAGCTATGCGAAGGCGTGCAGATTCACGTCGAGGACGGCGCCTACGATCATCAAGGATTTCGGCCCTGGCGCTTGCAGGCACTGGCATTCAAAGCGATTCGCAATCTCTGGCCGCACTACGATCTCTGGCGCGATTTTCCCTACGAGTACGAATACCATCGTCTCGCCATCGATCTGATTAACGGCAGCGAACTGCTGCGCCAATGGGTGGACGACGCCGCCGCCGCTCCGCGCGATTTCGATGCGCTGACATTGCCCGACGAGCGCTCGTGGCAGGAGGAGCGGGAAGGGATACTCCTGTATCGGTGATCAGTTTCCAGCCGGTATTCTTCCGTTTTGGGGATACGGCCAAAAACAGCCGACGTTTCAAATGGTCCTCGGTCCAAGTCTTTGTTTCTTTACCGTAACATGTTTGTTTTTGCGGCTTTTGGACCTCGGGCAATAGCACGTAAATTCTTATTGATAGCTCGCGGGCGCCGTATCATCTAGCTTTGCGAGATAGAGCAAAACGAGCTGACGGGAGCGGTTCATGCCGTGGGCCCATTATTTGTAACGGAAATGATGCAATTTCCATCTCAGCTTTCCCGTTTGCGGCGTCAGGGAATTTTACGTATCTAACGCCTTGTTTTAGTGTGAGAAGCCGGTCAGATATCACTATTGTGAAACATCTCCGGTCGGATAAAGGGCTCCTTTGGCCTCGTTTTTTTGAAGAGCGCGTCAAAGATTTTTACGGGTCTGAGGCTGCATGGCAGAAGCCGTTTGTCGAGCAAGATGTGCAGGTTGAGGGAATGTTCACCGACCGCCAACCGCAGTAAACGTGAATCCAGCGGCCGAAACAGGAAACGCCATCGGCAGCGAGTTTTTGGAAAACGGCTCTGCCCTCATCGTGAGAAAAGACGAATCGTCCGCCTTTGCCGCGGAGCATCGCGTGATATACGGTTGAATAAACGAAAGCCGGCTGAATGCTCCTGAAACGCGCTTAGAAGAGAAAAAATGCCGGCAGGAAGCCGGCGTTTTTGTTTCGATTCGGCCAAATGACTCTAAGCTTCCGGATCGTACATATCGTGCTTTATCGTATGGCGGTTGGCTATCAGTTCGTCGATCGACGGTTCGTCGTTGAGCGCTCGCTTGATGGCCAGTTTGGTCGCTTCGTAATTGGTGCGGTACAGGTCCTTTTCGTCCAGATTGGGATCTTTGGCGCACTCTGGATCGATCCAGACCAGGCTGATGATGCAGAGGTCATTGACCTGATCGCGAGGAATGATGCCTTCGATCACGCAATCCAGCACGGCATCCGCCGTGGCCGACTGAACCACGCCGCCGAACAGGTTGACGTAGGCACTGCTTTTCATGGTGACTTTCGGCACCATCAGCGTCGCCGGGCGCACCTGCTGATTGCAGGCTCTGATCGCGAACATGCGGGTATGGCCCGCGGTCTGCCCCATCATGTTGGCGAAGGCTTGTCCGACCGGGCCGTTCACGTCGCCGATCAGAATTTCCGGCATGGCGTCGGTATATTGTCCCTCGGCGGCGAGTACGGTGGCTTCGCCGGTCTTGAAGATAATCTTGTCGGACATGGAATGTCTCCTTCATTTCGTGGAAAAGACAGTGATATCAGGGGCTAGGGGGCCGATGGGTTGACCGATGACGGGCAAGTTCCGAAGAAGTCATCGCTATTTTTTTATCCAGCGTCCCGAAGGCGATCTGACGTACTGACCCGGCGGAGTCTTTTCGATCGCCGTTTTCCCGGCCAATGTCTCGACAACATTTAAACTGGTACCGTTGGTTTTGGCGACCTGTTCGTATTTCTGGCGGCGCTTTGCGTTGATATCCGCGATGAGAGCCCTGACATCCGCGGGCGGATTGGGCACGACCGCCTCGAGATAACCGTTAGGCTGTTCGCCCACCAAACCTTGCCTCTTCGCCTCGTCGAGACCGATCGCCCAACTCTGCGACGGCCAGCCGACCATGGCTAGCAGCAACGCCAATAAGGGAGCAATGACCCCACGCAAAGGAAAATATTTGGACATGGCAAATCCTCGTTCGAATCAGAACAGTCCGCTCTCTTTCGAGAGAATCTCTTCCAAGTCTTTTTCGACTTTGACCCGGACTTCGTGATCGATCTTGACGTTGAGATTGATGGTGATGGGCTCCTGCGGCGCAGCTAACTCGACTCGAGGGGTACATGCTGCCAAGAGCGCCATCACGGCGACAGAAGAGACCTTTGCAAAAAAAGTGTCTCGCATCATTGTTGTTTTCTGTATCGAGGCCGAAAAGAGCGGCTGAGGATAGCATCGGGATTTCCCGAGATCTAGCCGCCTTATCGATTCCGTCTAATGTATTTTCCGGTAATGCTCCTGGATTTGCCGGTTCATGCGGTCGGTCAAATCGTCGGCGACGCTCAGGCTGCGCAGGAGCATCAAGATGTTTTCCTGGAGGTTTAGATTGAGATGTATGGGCCGGCCGGACTGCCAATCCGGGTTGTGACCCCTCAGTTCGACCCGTAGTGTCAAGTCGCCTTTGGGGGTGCTGTCGGACTTGACCTTCAGTGTGTTGTACTGGAGGTTGCTCAGAGCCTCATTTACGAACTGTAGGCTCAAATTGTCTTTCGCCATCGCTTCGACTTGTTCTGTCGGCCGATAGCGAATCCAGCCTCCGGGCGGACGCGCCTCAAGCTCACCCCCGCGGAGCGCAACATGGGTATTGGTGATTTCCAAGGGCAGTCGTCCGTCGAGGAGGCCCGAACCTTCCACGCCTTGGTGTCTTTCAAGCGCGATGATTTGACTCAGGGACAGCCCTTTTAGCGTAAGGGTCACCGGGGTCCCCGGATGGACGGTATCCCATCGAACGGGAATGGCATGGACCGTTCCGCCGAGGATATTGGCGCCAAACTGCCTTAGGTCGATTATCGGGCCGGCGCTTCCGGCATAACTTGTAACCGCCGCTTTCATGTCCAGGTGGGTGACGGAAACTCCCGAATCCAGGTGTTCGACACTGACTCGAGCGGGATCGACGGTTCGTAAACCGTCTCGGTCAGACAGGACGAGATGGGCGTCCAAGCCTTCAAACCGGATCGTTTTGAATCGGCCGGCCAGACCATTTGCGTCGACGGTGACCTCGTTTTCGAACCGTAGCGTTTCGCCGGCGCCATGCTTGGCCGACCGGCTCCAGGAGCTGCCCCCGAAGCCGTGGATACGGCCCCCATGGAAGTCGATGGGAAAAGGCCAGGGTTCCAGCAATCGGCTCAGCGTGAAGCCGGATTCACCGAAAACGACGGGTGCCAGTTCGAACTGCGCCGATCCTTGGCCGCTGGCGAATCGGTGGCGTGCCCGACCGTTAAGGAGCAATTTCCCCTGGGAAAGCGTTGCAGTACTCTGGAGATCAAGCTGCTTCGAATCTCCCTGGAATTTGATCAGTATGTCGCCGGCGGGTAAGGGCTTGCCCTGAAATTTCGGTTTGAGGCCCTTAATGCGCAGATCGCCTCTAGCTTTCCAACCGGCGTTTCCGCCACCGAGCTCGGCGACCTCGAAGCTGAGCGCATCGGCCTCGATCGCGCCCTTCGGCGCAGTTAGGGCTGCCGGCCGGGTCAAGAGCGTAAAAGGCTCGAAGTCCCATCGGGTGGGTTCCGTGCCGTAGCGGAGTTTCGCTCCATTGGCGAGTTCGACATCGATTCCGGAGGATGAGATGCCATTCCAGTCGACTGGGGCAAGATGTATCGGAAATTCGGGCGTGAAGTTAAACGTCAGATTCTCCGGTGCTATTTCGACGAGGCCAGCCAGGCCTTTCGGGAAAGTCATCGCGACCATGGGCTCAGCCGGAGAGTTCATCGGACTCTTGATGCGCGCCGACAACTCCGATTTATCCCCGATGCGCCAACGGATTCGGCTCCCTTCGATCCAAGCGCTAGCTTCGATGCTGGACGCGGCGGTTCGGATGGCGCCGTTCGACGGTTCGATCCTGATCTCGAGATGATGATCGCTGCTGATCTTCACGCCTTCCCATGTTTTGCCCTCAACCGGAACGGCGCCTTGCCAGCGGCTTTCGACGCTGCCCGCCAGCAACGGGAGTTTTTGGTCGGGTCCGAACCAAGGCCGCAGCAAACCGTTGACGGCGTCCAGCCTCGCCCGAGCCGAGCCGGCTATGTTCAGGCGGCCTTTTTCGGTTTCGTCGGCACGGTTGGCGACATGAAGGACCGGAGGTGCCGAAGTTTCGGCAGGCCGGATATCCAGTTCGAACTCGCCGCTCACGGCGGCATGTGCCGAGAACGTGAACGCTTGTTCCTCCGCCGGACGGATTTCTCCGGTCAGTGTCCCCTGTCCGTTTCGGATCTGGGCCGTCGCGTGCGCCGTGTAATTACCGCCTGCTGGAGTTCGGAAATATAGGTCTAAGCGCTCGAGAGACAGTTCATCCGCCGGCAAACGGGACAGCCAATGATTCGGTGCGAAAGCGGTAGGTGCGATGTTTTTGCCGGCATCATGTTGAGCCGGCACCTGGCTATCGACAAAGCTGCTTTCGACCTCTGCTCTTGCGATCCGAATGCTGACAAGCCGCCCCGACAGCAATTCCAAGGGTCGATAGCGAGCCTTCAATCCCGTCGCGCGCAGGGTAAGCGCCCGGTTTCCGGAACGGCGGCTCATTTGAATGGTGTCGAAGCGCAGTTCATCCCAGGACGGGCGTCCGGAATTGACGTCGATCCGAGTAAACCCGGCCAGGGCGAGTCGGTATCGAAGAAATTCCGCAATGACTGCGGGGAGCGCCCAATATATCGTGATGAGCGCCAGCATGCCGGCCAGCAGGACGAAATAGCGCCGTTTTTGAGCCGCGGGACCGGTTGCTTTCATCGCGAACATCGGGTGTATTCTTGAATCAAACTTGGCTATGAACGATCGGAGGGCGAATCATGACCGTCATGAAAACCGGGTCCGATAGCAATAGGCTCGATCAGGTCGTTGCCGAAGCCCGGCGTAACCGGGAGGAGCGGGAACGCGGCTATCGGGAGCAGGCTCTGAAACTATACCCTTGGGTTTGCGGGCGTTGCGCCCGTGAGTTTTCACGCGAAAATCTCAGCGAGCTTACGGTCCATCATAGAGATCATAATCACGACAATAATCCGCCGGACGGAAGCAATTGGGAACTGCTTTGCATCTACTGCCACGATAACGAACATTCCCGTTATTTGAACGCAGGGCAATCGAGCGGAGAAGAACGGCAGAATGCGAGCACCACCTTCAAGCCGTTCGCCAACCTCGATACCCTGTTGAAAAAGCAGGAATCATGAGGCCTAATCCGCGTTTTCCATCTCGAAGGTCGAAGCATGATCGAAGAACGCTTGGTAGACTTGGAAACCAAACTCGCCTATCAGGAAGATACGATTCAGGCATTGAATAACGTCGTGTGCGAACAGCAAAAACAGATCGATCAACTGGAGGCGACTTGCAAGCTTCTCATCGACCGCATCGGGCAATTGGCGGCGGCTGCCGAGCTGGGCAAGATCGTGGATGAGAAACCGCCCCACTATTGAAATGCCGTGTTGAAAATTTCGAACCAGGTCTGCCTTTCGCTCTCCGAAGTGGAACTCAACCCCACGCGTGCCCAGGGAGCGGGCGGGCAGAACGTTAACAAGGTGTCGACGGCCATTCATTTGCGCTTCGATATCAGGGCATCGTCCTTGCCCGAAATGTATAAGGAAAAACTGCTGACGCTGAAAGATCAGCGCGTTTCGAGCGAAGGCTTCGTCATTATCAAGGCTCAGCAGTTTCGAAGCCAGGAACAGAATCGGGAGGATGCGCTTGCGCGGCTGATTTCGCTGATAAAAAGCGCCGCGGCCACCCGCAAGACGCGAAAATCGACTCGCCCGACCAGAAGCTCTCAGAAAAGGCGGTTGGACAGCAAGAATAAACACGGACGGCTCAAGGCATCGAGACGCAAACCAGCCGAGTAGGGCGGGCGATGCCGATCCTATGACCCACGCGTGAGCGAGGCCAATTTCGATTCGAGCCGATTCACGTCTGTCTTCAATTCATCGACCAATCGCTCCAGGCGATCCAGCCGTTCGCGCTCGGAAACCGAAAGCTCAAGCTCTCTTTCCGTATCCTCGCTGTTCGCCGTTAGCTGGTCTTCGCCAAAAAACAAATGCATGAACCTGGATTCGCGCTTTCCCGGCTCGCGCGGCAATCTCGCGATCAGAGGCTCTTCCCGATTCATCAGCTTGGCCAGCGTGTTCTCGACCTCCTGCACGTCGCCGAACTTGCATAGGCGCTCGGTCCGGGTGCGTAATTCGCCCGGCGTTTGCGGCCCGCGAAGTAGCAACTCGCAGGCGATACCAGTCTCTTGCTTGGAGAGCTTCAGATCGCCGAATTCCGCATTGCAGAACCGGTGCTGGTATTTGGTGACTCGATTGCCGAATCCGCTGCCGGCACTGACGAGGTATTTCTTTACGAGTCCATCGACTATCTGCTGCACCGTCGCTTCGTCGAGATCGAGCACCGGATCGCGATTGCTTTTCTGATTGCACGCATTGGTCAGGGCGTTGAGCGATAGGGGATATTGTTCGGGGGTGGTGATTTCCTTCTCGATCAAACAACCGATGACGCGGGCTTCATAAGGCGTGAGCTTAATTTTCATTAGGGTTTATACGTAGAGTTTGAAGTGCGGAGCGTTGCCGGCTCAAGGATAATCAAAAATCTAATCTTAGATTGCGCTTTTTGGGAGAGACGAGGATGGCAACCTGTAGAATGGCGTTCATGAATACGGTCACAGACGTCCATCCCTTTTCGTCCTTAACACCCGATTGCGTCATGAACGCATTGGACAGCGCAGGCTTTCACAGCGACGGCAGCCTGTTGGCGCTCCACAGCTACGAGAACCGTGTTTATCGGGTCGGCATGGAAGACGGATCGCCGGTGGTCGTGAAATTCTACCGACCCGGACGGTGGAGCAAAGCCGCCATTCTCGAAGAACATGCCTTCGTTCGGGAGCTTGCGGAGTCCGAATTGCCGGTCGTGCCGGCCTTGCCGGGTGCCGGAGGCTCGACATTGCACGAGTTCGGCGGCTTTCGCTTCGCCGTGTTTCCGACCCAAGGCGGATATGCTCCGGAATTCAACGACCACGCCGCATTGATGCGAATGGGGCGGCTAATCGGCCGTATTCATGCTGTCGGTTCGCTCAAGCCGTATCGGCACCGTCCTGCCCTGGATATCGCCAGTTTCGGCGAAGAGCCCAGAGATTATCTGCTGTCTCACGGCGTGATTCCGGCGGACATCGTCGACGCTTATCGGGAAGCGGCGAATCAAGCGCTAGCGGGCGTGAGACGCTGTTTCGAGCGCGCGGGTCCCGTGCGCACGCTGCGGCTGCACGGAGATTGCTATCCCGGAAATATGTTGTGGGCGGACGATGGTCCGCATTTCGTCGATTTCGACGACAGCCGCATGGGGCCTGCGATCCAGGATTTGTGGATGCTGTTGTCGGGAGACAGTACGGAGATGACGCAGCAATTGAGTCCTTTGCTCTCCGGTTACCAAAGTTTTTTCGAGTTCGATACCCGCGAGCTGCATTTAATCGAAGCGCTGCGCACCCTGCGGCTGATTCACTACACCGCATGGATCGCAAGACGCTGGGATGACCCCGCTTTCCCGATCGCATTTCCGTGGTTCAATACGCCGCGTTACTGGCACGACCGGATACTTGAACTGCGCGAACAGATTGCCGCAATGGACGTACCACCCCTTTGCCCGGCATGAAAACGGGCAAACGATGAAGAATGGCGCCCTGCGATCGCAGGTGCTGTCCGAAGAGTGACTTAGCGGGTAAGTCGTTCCGGCCTTTCCGAGTTCGGAGAGGCCGGAACGGATTCTAACCGGCGCCGAGGCGGGGCTCTGCCGCCGGTTTAGCGAATATCAATAGCGGTGTCCGCCGCCGCCGAATCCGCCGCTGCGTCGGCCGCCACCGAAACCGCCGCCGGATCTTTCTTCGCGGGGGCGGGCCTCGTTAACGGTGAGGCTACGTCCACCGACCTCTTTGCCATGCAGGGCGCTGATTGCGGCTCGGGCCTGTTGATCGGTACCCATTTCTACGAAGCCGAAGCCTTTGGAGCGGCCGGTTTCGCGATCCATGATCACGTTCGCGGACTGCACCGTACCATGTGGGGCGAAGAGTTGCTCCAGCTCGCTGTTGTCAATGCTGTAGCTCAGGTTGCCGACATACAATTTCGTACTCATCAAAAATTCCTCGATAGGAAAACAAACAAAAAACACTTAATAAACACAGATCGAGCCCGTAATCGCGGGTGCGCTGGGTCTATTAATAAACACCTTTTCTGGAAAGGATTCTGTAGGTAAAAGTTCGTGCTGGACACGAAAGCTTTCGTATATTAGTCCGGTTCACTCGCCCGGTACTTAACGTCGCCGGCCGCGGCCGCTCCGCTCGCGGGGACGCTCCTGATTAACCCGAAGACTGTTGCCCCTCAAGTTGCGGCCATTCAGTCCGGCGATTGCCGCGCGCGCTTCGTGGCCCTCCATCTCGACGAAGCCGAAGCCGCGGCAACGACCGGAAAAAATGTCGCGAGCCAGTTCGATCGAGCGTACCCGGCCGTATTCCGCAAAAAGTTCGTTGAACTCCCGTTCGGTAGTATCGGCCGGCAGATTTCCGGCATAAATTCTCAGCATGGATTGTCTCCTGTGGGCGCAACCAAGATAGGCGGCGTCATGGTTGAATGATCCGAGGGCATGGACCGATCGATCCGCGCCTCGGCGTTGATTGCCGCATCAGCCGGGTAATCTGTGGACCAGGATTTCCGACTGTTTGCGGTGTATAGCCTTCCGGTGAAGGAAGAGCGGGAAGTTTGCGGCCAAGCAGCTGCTCGATGTTTTTCAGCTGTAAAGTTTCGTGTCGAAAGACCGGCGATGCTGCATCGTTGTTCGAGCCGGTACGGCCTATGCGACGTACGTATTCTGCCGCCGATACCCGTCTGGGCTTCGGTTAGCAAATCACCTCCATTTAGTACGGCTGGAATGGTCTGCGATTGGATCGGCGTGGGAGCCGTGTGGGCTTGATCGGCGACAATGCGTGACGGGATGTTGGATAGGCTGAGAGACTCAAAGGGCATTCGAACTTTCCTGGCTCTTGCCTGCCACGACGAGCGTGGCACCGGTCGAGCACGAGCACTGTTGCTGTGACCACAGGGCGGACCCGAAGGACGCACCGCGTGCGGTTTGCGGGAGGAGGCGGGGACTAGCAGGTGCCGTTAAGGCATTGACTGAAAGGAAAATTCCGTATCCTCGTGGCGAAGACCGGTCTTGCGCCGCGACAAACTATGTGCAGCCTACTCCAATTTCGTCAAAGAAGCTAGTCCGATCGTAGAAAACGTATTCGAACATGGAACATCGACAGCACGGCGGTATGGCAAGTACCACTTTAACCTTTCGATCAACCACAACCGTCCGCTTTTTTCACCGAGCGAACGCCTGAGTTTTTGCCAGCTTGTAGTTGCCGTTCTTGGGGCTTAATGACGCATTGGTTCTGGTCGCGGTGCCGCCGGCCTTGACGTTGCCGGGATAGCTTACCTTAACGTGAGCTGATGCCCCTTTGTTTTCCGGTTGCTGCGCTGCCAGACGATTCTGCTGCGCCCGGTGCGCGATCTGCCGGAGTGTACCCGAGGGTAGCCAGACCGCCGTGCCGGCGGGTAAAGCCGCCCTGTCGGACTGAGCCGGTCCGCTCCAGGCCGCATTCAGGGCGATGAGCTGAGACTTGTCGGTTGCGTATTGACGAGCCAAAGTCGAAACGAAGGTATTCTGCGTTATGACGACACGGTCCCAGTCAAGAGGCTTTTCATATCGTATGCCCTCGGCAAAGAAACGTTCGGGCTGACTGGCGACCTCCCGTGCTGCCAGAAATTCGGCGTAGAAATTACGGGAAGCGAAACCGAATTGGGGATGGTCGTAATCGGAAACGATCCGCATGAAGTCATGGCCGAAAGACTGCTTCGCGCGCATCATGCCCGAAATGCCATGATTGTAGGACGTGATTGCCAGGGGCCAGCTGCCGAGCTTGCCGTAGGCATAGCTTAGATAACGGGCGGCGCCGTGAGCCGAAGCGATGGGATCCAGGCGCTCGTCGATGATCGTGTTGACGTTCATGAATCGCTCGGCCGCCCCGCGCGTAAACTGCCACACGCCCACGGCGCCTGCCGAGGAACGCGCCTGCGTTTGGAACGACGATTCCACATGGGGCAAATGCGCTAAATCCTCGGGGAGGCCCGCGTGGCGGAAAATCTCCCGAAAGTGGCGATCATAACGACCGCTGATTTCCAAACCCCTCTTGAAGCGCTCGCGAAGGCCGCGCTGACCGCGGAGCCGCTCGCTCGCGCCCAGTAGTGCCGTCTTGAGATCCCCGCGTGGACTGATCTTCACGGCCAGTCTTCGGTCGTCCTGGGTCAGAGGAATTCCCGCAGAGACCTTTTGTTCCAGGTCGCGCAATCGGGACTGCCAATAGGCTGTCCGTTCGCGCACCAGTTCTTTCTGGATCGGGGTATAGCCCTCGGTGATATTGCCGGGGAGCTGAATCACTTCATAAATCACATCCAGAAAACGGTTATCGTGCAGAACGACTTGAGAACGGCTCCAGACGCCGTAGACATTGCGCCAGAAGGCGACTTGCGTTTCCAGGGCCACGGGCTTCGGGAACATACCCGAGGCAACCGAGACGGAAGACATCGCGCGAAGCCGCGACGATGCATCCGCCGATTGCGCCATCGAGGCCGCGGGTGCTACGGCCTTCTGGTGAAGGCTTCCATGGTGAATCCGATGATGTTTTTGCATCGTGGAAGGACCGGAACAGCCGCCTGCCATGAGAACAGGCACAACCATCAGAAGACACTGGATCAGTCTGCGAGTCATCGACGAGCCCCCCAAGCCGGCTCAAGAATTTTTTTCGGAAGAAACGCTTTTCGCCGAGAACTCAAACGACCCGCGATTGCGGATCGAAATTCGGCTACGTGGATAAAATCATTGTAGCTCGAGTATGCGGAAAGTTGGGGGACATTCGAGTTAGCAGAGTTTTTCCAGCTAACGTCGGCGGCCACCGCCGCCGCGCCGGCCGCGCGGCCGCTCTTCGTTAACGCGTAGCGTGTTGCCCCGCAGATTGCGGCCGTTCAATCCGGCGATCGCCGCACGCGCCTCATGACCCTCCATCTCGACGAAGCCGAAGCCGCGGCAACGTCCCGAAAAGATATCGCGAGCCAATTCGATCGAGCGTACTCGTCCATAGGCCGCAAATAGTTCGGTAAACTCCTGTTCCGTCATATCCGGGGGGAGATTGCCGGCATACACTCTCAACATAATGCTTCTCCTTTGGTGCCGTCCGGATAGGCCTGACATGGTTCCATACGAAGTCCAACCGGGCTGCAACGTTTCGTTGGGGAAAACCGCCTGGTGGGGTGAGGCCCGATGCGCTGCACGAGATTTGGACGAGGAGGCGAGGCTTGGGGGACGTCTGGCAGTGTAGTTGCCTGACAAGATCGAATCCTCGGGGTGCAGCGCTCTTCGCCACCGAACGATAATAGGTCAAGGATACCGCGATGGCATCGCTTTATCCAAAACCGCTTATGTCGCGAAGATCGGAGTCGGCCCGGTTCGGCAGTCAGCATATGACAAGAACCGGCCAGCAAACGTTCGTGTCGCCGTGCTGCCAACATCGCTCCTCTTCGAGGAACCGGGCGAACGGTTCGTGATCCGTGTAGACGCTTCCGTCGGATATGAAGAAATGCTCGAAAGGACCGAAACGTTCGGACCCGCCGCCAAAGGTGTCCTCAAAATGAATCGAGGCGCCGGTCCGGCAGTCGCATCGGGAAAATAAATTGCCCTGAATCTCCCAGAAGTGGTTTTGATAGCGCCCCACGATTTCGTTGTCCGGACCTTGGCGAATCACATGACCGCTGATTCGAAAATACGGGGCCGGACCCAAAGTAACAGCATGTTCCGGAATGACGGATTCGAAGCTTAATCGGACCATAATCGCATGCTCCATAGAATTTCTTGAATCGCTTCTCCTTCCCGACACCGAAAAGGCACACTGGTTCACTGACCGGCAGGCTGCCGGCTATGAAGACCAAGATCGCGATAGCCGTGAATTTCTGTGGATTTCGAGATCTTGCGATCGGTACTTGGGCGGGCCGGATACTTATCGTTTGTTGTTTTTCGAGACAAAAAACGAACAATTCCGCCCCACGGTTAGGCCATGGGCAGAGCGAAAAACGACGCTAAGGAGAACTTCGGAAGCTCTTCGTTTCTGGCCCTCTTAATTTTTCGTTCGGGCGCGATGGAAAAGTCCACTGTCCAAACCTGCGATCTTCTCCGGCCAAGGCGGCAAGGTCGGCGGCATAGCCTTGTAATTTCTCGTCCAGAGCAGCTCGCTGTTCGGGCGTTGCGGACGTAATTACTTTGGCGATCAACTCCGCATTCGACTGACGTAGGGTCTGAATATAGACGCGACGCTGGGGGTCTGTTTGGTCGGCCAGTTCGGCGAAATAGGTGCGAATCCAGTCCGTTGCGACTCGCTCCTCCGGCTTCCGTTCCTGGATTTTCGAAAGCAGGGCTAGAAAATCGCGCTGCCGTGCTTCGCGCTCGTCTGCCCAGGTGTAGTTGCCGTTGTCGCGTCCGGCTATGGCGTTTCGGATGATGGTTCGTTGTTCGTCGGTGAGTTTCCCGAGCCAAAACTCGGCACGCTTGATAAAAAGCTTCGCCTTGGCTCCGGGGGCATTGTCCGCGCTGTTATGCAGATAACCGTATTTCTTTCGGAATTGTGCATTGTCATCGCTGAGTTCGCGCTGTACCTGCCTGATCTGATTAGGCTTGAGCGTCAGTGCGAGCCTGGCGATTTCCGGGGCGGCCCGCTCGCCGAGTATTTCCAGGCGTCGGTTGATCCTCTGTTGAAAATCAGTAACCTCGGATGGCGTCATCGGCCCCTTTGCTTTCGTCCGAATGTCGTCGAGTAAGGCCGAATAAGCATGCAATTGCGTCGCGCGATGCCAGGCCAGTAACGCGTTGATTCGATCTTTAGCCAAGGTTTTCTGCGTCTTTTCCAGATCGAAATACTCATCAAGCCGGAAGATCAGCAAGGTATCCGCATGGTTATAACCGAACCGAATGCTGGTGCAGGCCGCAAGCGGCAGCACTATCGCGGATACGACGATCAAGTGCCATCGGCGGATCAGGATGGTGAGGGACGATACGTTCATTTGCCGTCCATATTCTGGCGAATACACGTCGAGCTCCTATCGTGAGGTACGCTGTCACTTAGTAGAAGAGAAAAATTCAAAGCCATTGCGAACGATTTCAGTTTACGAAGCGGAGCCAGTTAGATTTCAACCACGGTCCCGAGTTCGATCACACGGTCCGGAGGTATTCTGAAAAAGTCCATGGCGCTCTCGGTATTGCGCGCCAGGCGGATAAAGAGGCGCTCGCGCCAGAGAGCCATACCCGGGCGGGGCGTCGAAATGACGGCTTCCCGGCTGAAGAAAAACGAGGCATTGGCCAAATCGATCTCGAGGTCCCGTTCTTTGCACAAGGCCAGGGCGTCCGGCACATTGGGCTCCTGATTGAAACCGAAGTAAATCTTGACTCGGTATAACTCGTCGCCGAAGTGCCTGATTTTGATGCGTTCGGAGCGAGGCACCCAGGGCACGTCTTTGACGATTACGGTCAGCACGATCACCCGTTCGTGCAGAATCTTGTTGATCGCCAGATTGTTCAAGAGGGACTGAGGGACACCCCGGCGGCCGGCTGTGAGATAAATGGCGGTTCCGGGAATACGCCGCGGCGGTTCTGCGTGAAAACGCATGAGCAAGGTTTCGAACGATATCGCTCTTTCGTTCAAGCGTTTTCCGAGCAACGTGCGTCCTTGTTGCCAGGTGGTCATCACGGTAAACAGGACAACGCCAACCCCAAGGGGAATCCACCCGCCTTGGGTGAATTTCAAGCTATTGGCCATAAGGAAGGCGGTGTCGATAATCAAGAAGCAGCCTACGACCGCCAGGCTGGTCATCCATCTCCATTGCCAGAGCCTTTTGAATACGAAGAAAGCCAACAGGCTCGTGATGACCATCGTGCCGGTAACGGCGATGCCGTAAGCGGCGGCCAATCGTTGGGACGATTCGAATTGCACGACCAGGGTAAAGACTGCGGCCAATAAAAGCCAATTGACGACCGGCAGGTAGATTTGGCCGGGGAAAAACAGCGACGTGTGATAAATACGCACCCGCGGCAAGTAACCAAGCTGGATCGCCTGCAACGTCGTCGAGAATACCCCGGAAATTACGGCTTGGGACGCAATCACCGTCGTAATCGTCGCCAATATGAGCAGCGGGAGGGCTCCCCATTCCGGTGCTAGAAGGTAGAACGGATTTTGGGTAGCCTCCGATTCGCGCAGCAGCAATGCGCCTTGGCCAAAGTAGTTCAGCAACAGGGCCGGAAGAGCCACGGCAAACCAGGCCATGCGAATCGGCCGAACGCCGAAATGGCCGATATCCGCATAAAGAGCTTCGGCTCCGGTCACCACCAAGACAACCGCGCCCAGGACCACCAGCGAATACCATTCCTCTTCGATCAAAAAACGAGCGCCGTACCACGGATTCGCTGCTACCAATACCTGCGGGGTAGCGAGAATGCTGCGCGCACCGAGGATTCCGAGGCAAAAAAACCATAGGAGCATGATCGGGCCGAACAGCCGGCCGACACGACTCGTACCCTTGCGTTGGAGAAGAAATAAAAGGGTCAGGATCGCCAGGGTCACCGGCACGACAAATTCGTTGAGTTTCGGAGCCACGACCGCCAGGCCTTCGACGGCGCTCGTAACCGTAACTGCGGGTGTGAGAATGCCGTCGCCATAAAATAAGGCGGCGCCGATGAGACCGATCAGAACGATTACGCGTCGCCGGCGGGGTGAATCGATCGCAGCGCGAGACGCAAGCGATAACAAGGCCATGATTCCGCCTTCGCCTCGGTTGTCGGCCCGCAGCATGATCGCGGCATATTTCAGGCAGACGATCACGATCAGCGACCAGAAAATAAGCGACAGCACGCCGAGTATATTGGTCTCGCTGGGCGCAATGGCGTGAGGTCCGCTGAAGGCGACGCGCATGGCATAAAGCGGACTGGTGCCGATGTCGCCGAACACGATTCCGAGCGTGCCGACCAGCGTAACGGTTCTACCGGGCTTTAGGCGTTGCAATGTCGAATGCGCTTGCATTTTTCAGGCGTGTGGCGGTCGAGACGAACGATGGTTGCACTTCACAATGCGGAGATCCTTGTGTTTTATCAATGACCGCTCACGGCAGACTTTGCCCTTTGACTCCTCGGCCGGCTCATTGCTCCCCAGAACGGCAACGCAAAGACCCGTCCGACGGCCATCTCCGGATTTAACGACAGACGGGCGTCGAAAGATTGGCGGTTGTTCGCTGGACCGTGCCAGGCGCTCACCTTTACGATACTCGCCTTAGAATTGAGGGGTGTACCGTTAACCCGATGAAAATGTCCCATACTTAGCTCCTATACAGTCGATCGCGGTTAGCTGCGGCCCGATCGGCCATAACGAATGCAGCGATTCGGAACGGCCTATGCGAGATCGGTAGCGTACTGCCGAAACGGTTTTCAAGGCATTGGGCTTTGAACGCGACCGATGCGAGTCGTTCTCAACGGGGTGGTGGATGAAGGTAGATACACTAATGCAATCGGAGGAACGGCTTCGGCGAAACCGCAACTCCTTGCTGGAGCAACAACGCGCGCTGGCCTCGCTAACGCGTAGCGAAATTTTTTCGGCTGAGGATGCCCTCGAGGCGATTCGCCTGCTGACTCGAACCACCGCGACGGAGTTGGACATCGAGCGCATCAGTGTATGGCGGTTTACCGAAGACCGGCTCGCCATCGAATGCATGGATCTCTACGAGCGCTCCCGGCAACGGCACAGTTCCGGGATGACATTACGCCAGGAGGATTTTCCGAGCTATTTCAAAGGACTTGAAACCGAGGAAGCCATCGTGGCGAACGATGCGTGTCATCATCCTTCTACCGCCGAGTTTTCCGCTGTGTACCTGCGTCCTTTACGGATCAGCTCGATGCTCGATGTGCCGATACACGTCTTCGGGCGCGTCGAGGGCGTCCTATGCTGCGAGCACACCGGCGAAACGCTCAGCTGGTCTGCGGAAGAACGCTTTTTCGCCATTGCCGTGGCCAATCTCGCCGCTCTCGTGATCGAACAAAACGAGCGCAAACGTACCGAGGCCTTGTTGCGCGGCCAGAGAGACATGCTGGAGATGATCGCCAACGGAGCGCCCCTCGAGCATACCCTGGCTGCACTGGCGCGTACGATCGAACAGCAGGATGACAAAATACTCTGCTCGGTGCTTCTCCTGGATAAGGACGGCGTTCATTTGCGGCATGGGGCCGCCCCGAGTATTCCCGACGATTACAACCGGCAAATAGACGGTATCGCCATCGGACCTTCCGTGGGATCTTGCGGCACTGCGGCATTTCACCGGCAAACGGTAATTACCAGCGATATTCGGACGGATCCCCGTTGGGCCGCCTTTCGCGATCTCGCCGAGCAGTACGGACTTCGCGCCTGTTGGTCGACACCCATTTTCGACGCGAGGCAAAACGTCATCGGTACCTTTGCCGTTTACTATCGCGAACCGCAGCGGCCTTCGGACAAACACGCCAGGCTGGTAGAGACGGCGATTCATACCGCTGCGATCGCCATCGAGCGCAGTCGGGTCGAGGACCGGATCCAGCGTCTCGCTTTTTACGATGCGCTAACAGGGCTTCCGAACCGTGCCTTGTTGATGGACAGGGCTGCGCAGGCCTTAGCGCTTTCAGCCCGTGACAAGAAAGAAACGGCCCTGCTGTTTCTGGATCTCGACCGATTCAAAACGGTCAACGACTCCCTGGGACATCATGTCGGCGACGGGCTATTGCGGAGCATTGCGGGCCGCTTGCGGGGATGCCTGCGGGATACGGACACCGTGTCCCGGCTGGGAGGCGACGAATTCGTCGTACTGCTCCCGGAAACGGGAGGCGACTCGGCCGCTCAGACCGCCGAAAGGATTCTGAGCGTGGTCGCGCAGCCTTATGTCATCGAGGATTACCGGCTGAGCATCACGCCGAGCATCGGCATCAGCATGTATCCGCAGGACGGCGGCGACGTGGAATCCTTGGTCAAACATGCCGATACCGCCATGTATCACGCTAAAGAAAAAGGACGCAATACTTATCAATTCTTTACCGAAAGCATGAATTCCGCCGTGCTGGAGCGGCTTACGATCGAAAGCGGTCTGCGGCAGGCTCTGGAACGTGACGAATTCTTGCTGGAGTATCAGCCTCAGTACGATATCGAGACGCACGGATTGGTAGGCCTCGAGGCCTTGATCCGCTGGCAGCATCCGGAATGGGGCCGGGTAGCGCCGGGCCGGTTTATTCCCATCGCCGAAGAAAGCGGCCTCATCGTTCCGATCGGGGAATGGGTGATCCGCGAGGCCTGCCGCCAAAACGTGTACTTGCAATCCCTCGGTTTCGCCAAGGTTCCGGTTGCCGTCAACATTGCCTCGCCACAATTCGTTCAGCGATTCGAAGACCTCGTCGCACGGGTGTTGGGAGAAACGGGTATGGAGCCCGAGTATCTTGAACTCGAGTTGACCGAGGGAATCGTCATGCAAGGAGAGGGATCGATTCAGAAACGCTTGCACAAGCTCAAGGACATGGGCGTAAAGTTGGCTATCGACGATTTTGGGACGGGCTATTCAAGCCTCAGTTATCTCAAGCGATTCCCGATCGACAAGCTGAAGATCGATCAGTCCTTCGTGCGCGACATCATCGATGATCAGGACGATCTTGCGATAACCCGCGCAGTGATCAGTCTGGGCCACAGCCTTCGACTGACGGTTATCGCCGAAGGCGTCGAAACGGAGCAGCAATTGGCCTTTCTGCGGGATGAAGGTTGCGATCAAGCTCAAGGCTTTTTCTTCAGCCGTCCTCTTTCTGTCAAAGCGCTAGGCGACTGGTTTTTCGAGAGTTCGACGAAGGCTTAGACAAAATCTCGGTGGGATTCCTCGGCAAGGTATTCGACCGCTCGCGGAGTCCCGGTGATGCCGAACGGAAAGACTCGGCGGCGATCCAACGGTTACTGTTGACCCTCGCCGCGCGGGTTTTCAGTATGCCTGTCTTGAAAGCGGAATTGGAGCCGTGCAGTTCCACGGTTGTCTGGAGTGTATTGCATGGATGTCCGAAATCGTTCGCCCATGTCGGTTTGCGGAGCAATCGTACTAGCCTGGGCATGCTTTCTGGTGATTGCACTCCGGTTCTGTCTGGCGGAGCCCTCGTTTGCCGGCACGGACGAGGCCGCGCCGCCCACCATCGATCCCGGGCGCCTGGAAGCCCATGTCCGAACCTTGTCGGAGATGCTAGGGCCAAGGGATGCCGGTCATCCGGATAATCTCGATCGTGCGGCATCGTATATCCGTTCGGCGTTCGAGCAAGCGCAGGGCAAAACCGCGGACCAGCCGTTCCGGGTCGGCCGAACGACTTACCGCAATATCATGGCTAGTTTTGGCCCGCCGTCCGAGGAGCGGATCGTCGTCGGCGCACATTACGATACGGCCGGTCCCTATCCCGGAGCCGACGATAACGCGAGCGGCGTCGCCGGATTGATCGAACTGGCGGGACTACTGGGCAAAGCCGATCTCGCAATCCGGGTGGATCTCGTAGCCTATACCCTGGAGGAACCGCCATTTTTCAGGAGCGAGCACATGGGGAGTGCCGTGCATGCCCAGTCGCTCAAGGCGAAGGGGGCGAACGTACGCGCGATGCTTGCGCTCGAAATGATCGGCTATTTCACCGATGCGAAAGACAGCCAGTCATTTCCCGCGCCGGGACTTTCGCTTTTCTATCCGACCACCGGAAACTTCATCGCCGTCGTGGGAAGGATAGGGGAGGGACGGCTGGTGCGAAGTATCAAGAAGGCGATGTCCAACGCCTCAAGCTTGCCGGTGCATTCGATCAATGCTCCGCGCTTTCTCCCGGGCGTCGACTTCTCGGACCATCTCAATTATTGGGAAGCAGGCTATCCGGCCGTAATGATCACCGATACGGCTTTCTATCGTAATCCGAACTATCATGCCGCCACCGACACGCCCGACACGCTGGACTACCGGAGAATGGCCCAAGTGGTAGCGGGAATCTATGCCGCAGTGCTCGAGCTCGCGCGGTAGACCTTCAAATTGCCGATGCGTCAAACGACCGCATCCGCTCCGCATGGTGAAGGCCTTGACTATACCGTGCGAAGGATATTTTCCAGGTGCACGCCTAACACTTCGGCAATACGCTTGAGCTTGTCGATTCGGCATGTCGGCCGTCCCCGGTCGACAAGGGCAACGAACGATTCCGTTATGCCAGCCCGCTCGGCCAGTTCCTCCAGCGTCAGCCCGCGGAACTCGCGCCAGATCCGAATGGCGTTCTCTCCGGCCAAAAGGCGCGCCTTCAAGTCGTCCGGAAGTTGTTCTTCGCCCGGCACAAGCCGTTCCTCGGTTTTGACGTCGGACGCCATGTCCGTCGCCAATTCGGCCAGTTCCACGAGGGACAGATAGTCGTCATATGGAATCATCGCCCATTTCGAGCCTTCTTTTTCAATGATTTGCACGTCCATTCCTAGTCTCCTGAATAGCGGTCTCGTTCTGATTTGATCGGAGGTAATGCTTTACCTTCGCCTTAATGAAGGCAACGTTCGAAGGCGCGTAAATGACGATCGCGGGAGGCGGACCGAAGGTTTTCCAAAACCCGGCGAACATCCGGTTCCGGGGTAGCGGCAAGCAGGCGGTCGTACATCGCCATATTGTATATCTCGGCCTCGACCGCGCTGCGGCAGGCCTCTTCAACCGTATCCGGCGCTGTCACGCGCTCAGGCCAGCGGTCTTCCGGCACGGGTATGCCATAGCGTTCGAACAGCGAGAGCAGGGCAGCGGCATGCCGCGCCTCGGCTTCGACGATGTTAACGAAGGGACGTATCGGACCGAACTTTTCGATGACTTTTCGATAAGCGGCGAGCGCCTTGTATTCGTCATCGAGCGCTTCGGTCAGGCGGTCCTTCAAGCTCGAATTCATGAACATTTCCTAAAGTGGCGGGTGCTGAGTGGCCAGACCATCGCATATTCCGACCGCAAAGCCCTAGGGGAAGGTATGCGGGTCGGTGCCTTCGCACTCGGCCTCGGGATGGTGTTTCTTGATGATGGCCTCGATTTCTTCTACGCGGTCTCGGGGCACGTCGATCATCAGCAGGAATTCGCCTTTTTCCATGGCCTCCTGGAATTGATCGATCCGCCGGTTACCGATGCTGCTGCCGACCATGCTCGACATCAATCCTCCGACCCCCGCGCCAGCCAGGGTGATCGCAAACAGCGCTCCGCCGCCCAGAACCAGCCCCGTGGGCAAGGCGATCGCCACCAGCCCGGCCAAGAGTCCCGTCGCGCCGCCGAGTGCGACGCCCTGTTCCAGGGCCGGAAGGAAGTCGGTCTTTTGCAGGAAAGTGGCTTCGGGCAGATCTTCCAAAGGCGTGCCGCGTTTGGCCAGTACGTGGATGTGGCGTTCCTCGATCCGCGCCAGCAACAACTCGTCCACGATCTTTTTGGTAATTTCGATGTCAGGTACCAGAAAATAGATGCGTCGCATATTTTGGCTCCGTTTCTGATAGGGTGTCTTGGACCAGACGCCCGGAGGGGACAAGCCCAGTTTGAACCTTGCGGTAATGAGCCGCAAGCCTCGACTGGGTAGCGGATTAGACCCGATCTCGAGAAGGAAATTGCGTGATGAGCACGAGATTGCATGATTTAGCGGCCGGCGAAAGGGGCCTCATCGTGGGCTTCGAGGGCGGCAACCCGGTATACCGCCAAAAGCTTTTGGCCATGGGGTTGACGCCGGGTACGGAGTTTACGGTCATCCGCTTTGCCCCCTTGGGCGATCCGATCGAAATTCGTATCCGAGGGTTCGACCTCAGCCTGCGCCGGGAAGAGATCGATTGCGTGAAGGTCGAGCGTCTGGCGAACGAGGCCGCTGCGGCGGCCGAAGCCGACGAGGCATCGGCCGATTTCACCATCGCCGTGGTCGGGAATCCCAACAGCGGCAAGACGACCATCTTCAACGGCTTGACCGGTGCCCGGCAGCGAGTCGGCAACTGGCCCGGGGTCACGGTGGAGAAGAAGACGGGCCATTTTTCGTTGCGAAACCGTCACATCGACGTCGTGGATCTGCCCGGGCTGTATTCGCTCGACGTCCGGGACGAAGCGGTTTCCCTGGATGAAAAGATTGCCCGCGATTACATCCTGTCGGGGCAAGCCGATCTGGTCGTCGACATCGTCGATGCCTCGAACCTGGAACGAAACCTCTATCTCACGGTACAGCTTCTCGAGATGAAGGTGCCGCTCCTGGTGATCCTCAACATGATGGACATCCTCGAACAGCGTGGCGCCGAGCTGGACGCGGCGAAGCTGTCGGAGCGCCTCGGCGCGCTCGCGGTCCCGGTGATCGGCACGCACGCGGAAGGCATAGCGCCGGTTAGGCCGATCATTCTCCGGCTCGCTTCCGAGCAGACTGCATCGCCGTTCGGGATCTGCTATCCCGATGTTATCCAGCAGGCCATCGCACGTCTCCAGCCATCCATCGAGCGGATCGCGCCTGAACAGAACGCCCGCTGGCTGGCCCTGAAGCTCCTGGAAGGCGATGCCTGGGCTGCCGAACGGATAGACCCCGAAACGCGAAAACTCGTCACGCAACAAAGAAAACTCATCGAAGAACTTTCCGGCGAGGGGGCGGATCTTCTGATCGCTGACAGCCGTTACCGTTTCATTCGCACCCTGATCCAGGAGACGCTCACCGAGGCGGCTTCGCCCCGGCGGCCGATTACGGATGTGCTCGACCGCATCGTGCTTAACCGCTGGCTGGGATTGCCGATCTTTCTCGGCGTCATGTACCTGATGTTTTTCTTCGCCATCCAGTTGGGCAGGGCGTTCAAGCCTTTCTTCAATCTTTCGGCGCAAGCGCTGTTCGTCGACGGTTTCGGGGCGGCTCTGACTCGTTCCGGGTTGCCCGAGTGGATTACGGCTTTGCTTGCGGACGGCCTCGGGAACGGCATCCGCGAGGTGATCGCGTTCGTCCCGATCATCGCCTTCCTGTATATCTTCATTTCTCTGCTGGAAGACTCGGGCTACATGACGCGGGCCGCGTTCGTCATGGACCGCTTCATGGGATTTCTGGGACTGCCGGGCAAATCCTTCATTCCGATGGTGGTTGCATTCGGCTGCAATGTGCCGGCGGTGATGGCGTGCCGCACGCTGGAACGGCCGCGCGACCGGATCTTGACCATTCTCATGATCCCGTTCCTGTCCTGCGGCGCTCGGCTACCGGTGTATGTGCTTTTCTCCGAGGCTTTCTTTCCGCGGCAGGCTCATATCGTGGTCTTCGGTCTCTATCTCACCGGCATCGCCTTTGCCATCCTGACCGGACTAATCATGAAAAACACGCTTCTCAAGCAAAAGGCCTCGTTTCACATCCTGGAAATGCCCCCGTACCATACGCCTCGCGTCAAGAACGTGTGGCTGAATACCTGGCAGCGGGTCAAGGCGTTCATCTTCAAGGCCGGCAAGTTTATCGTGCCGATGGTCATGCTCATCCAGATACTGAACAGCTTCGGGGCGGACGGTACGTTTCCCAATCGGAATGTCGACCGGTCCGTGCTGAGCGCGGCGGGCCGCACGCTGACTCCGGCTTTCGGACCGATGGGCATCACCGAGGAGAATTGGCCGGCTACCGTGGCCCTGTTCACCGGCGTTCTGCATAAAGTGGTGGTGATCGGGACTCTGGAAGCGATTTACACTCAGGCGAGTCGGCCGCAAAGAGCGACGGCCGAGTTCGATCTCTTGGGCGGACTCCGAAACGCGGTCGCCACTATTCCCGCCAATCTGTCCAAGTTGTTCGGTATGGGTCCTGCCCGGAATCAGGCCGTCCCCAAAACTCGGTTCGTTACCGAGATGAAAGACCGGTTCATCGGCCCGGCCGCGGCTTTCGCTTATTTGCTGTTCGTGCTGTTGTATTTTCCCTGTATCACCACGACAGTTTCCGTTTTTCGGGAAGGCGGCAGGCGCTGGGCGTTATTCTTGATCTTTTGGACGACGGGCTTGGCTTATATGACCGCCACCGCGTTCTATCAAGCCGCCACCTATGCGCAGCATCCGGCCTCTTCGGTGTTTTGGCTGAGTGGCTTTCTGGCGTTGTTCGTAATCGTGGTTTGGCTGTTCCATCGTTGGGGAGACCGTGAGGCGAGTCTGCGTACGCCGGTTTGAGACGCGTTGCCTCGCTCGGGTTTTTGATGGCGAACTTTTCTACATACAAAGGTGCGATGTGTCCGCGAGCGACGAGTTGACCGGGATCATTGTCCCGGCCCGTCGTGTCCAAGGAAATGCATTACGCCAACCCAAGAGGAGGCCTCCATGTTCTTCAAGCAGTTCTATCTCGGCTGTCTCGCCCACGCCTCTTATCTCATCGGCGATGAAGGGACGAAAACCGCCGTCGTCGTCGATCCCCAGCGCGACATCGAGCAATATCTGGAAGAGGCGCGCCGGGAAGGTTTCGAGATTCGCCATGTGTTCCTGACCCACTTTCACGCCGATTTCATTGCGGGACACCTGGAACTGCGGGATCGTGTCGGCGCCAAGATCCATTTGGGGGCGAGGGCGGATGCCGAATATGCGTTCATTCCGCATCCCGACGGCGATACGCTCGAATTCGGTCAGGTCCGCCTGAAGATCCTGGAAACACCCGGGCATACCCCCGAAGGTATCTCGATCGTGGTTTACGATCAGGCCAAGAGCACGGAGATTCCCTATGCCGTGCTGACGGGCGATACGCTATTCATCGGGGACGTGGGACGCCCCGACCTTTTGGCCTCGTTCGGCGTTTCGGCCGAAGACCTGGCCGCGATGCTTTACGAGTCTCTGCACGAAAAGCTGTTGCCCCTGCCGGACGAAACCTTGGTTTACCCGGCTCACGGCGCGGGGTCCATGTGCGGGAAAAGTCTCAGCACCGACCTGTTCTCCACCATGGGAACGCAGCGCGGGTACAACTACGCGCTCAAACCCATGAGCAAGGAAGACTTCATTCGCCTGGTCACGGCGGGCCAGCCGGAAGCGCCGAAATATTTTTCCCATGACGCGGTACTCAACCGCAAGGAGCGCGCAACCCTCGAAGAAACCCTGGCGACCGGGCTGAAACCGCTCTCGCTCGACGCGGTGCTCACGATGAAACAGGCCGGGGCGCAGCTTCTGGACGTGCGCGAGACGGCGGATTTCGCAGGGGCGCACCTGGCGGGCAGCGTGAACATCGGCCTCGGCGGCCCTTATGCCACTTGGGCGGGCACATTGCTCGATCGCACTAGGCCCATCGTGCTCATCGCCGAACCCGGCCGCGAGCAGGAAGCCGCGATGCGTCTCGGCCGAATAGGTTTCGACAATGTTGCGGGTTATCTCGAGGGGGGCATGGAAGCGCTGGAGCAGCGGCCGGATCTCATCCGGCGGACCGACCGGATCGCAGCCCCGACCCTGGCGGAAAAGCTGGCCTCGGCGCAGTCGCCCCTGGTTCTCGATGTGCGTACCGAAAACGAATGGCAGCAGAAACGCATCGGCGAAAGCCTCAATATCCCGTTAACCCGGCTCGCGGAACGGAGCGGCGAACTGCCCCGCGACAGGCCCATCGTGGTCCATTGCGGCACCGGCTACCGCTCGTCCATCGCCACCAGCTTGCTGGAAGATCAGGGATTCGATAATACGATCGATCTCGTGGGCGGTTTTAACGCGTGGGAGAAATGCTGTCCCAGTAACATCGCCGGTGGAACGGGTTAGAGCATTTTCCGGTTTTCTGTAGCGCTTCCCCAAGGTGTAGGTCGGCAATCCCTTGCCGACGAACCGGGTCGGCAAGGAACGTTGTCGGCAAGGGATTGCCGACCTACGCGCTTCCCGTACCGCTAAACCGTGGTGAAAAACGCGCTACTTGCCACGCCTCCATTGGAGCGGGCGATATCCGTCGGTCAGGGTGTTCAAGAAGGCAACGAGGTCGTCCATTTCCCGTTCGGTCAGTCCCAGGTTGCCCAGTTCGTCATGGTTGACATTGTCCGCTATCTCGGGGGCGGGCCAGCAACCTTGCTTGAGGGCATCGCGCTCACGGGTCATGGTGTCCCGGCAGGCGGGCTTGACGTCCCGGTTGTTGTAGAACTCGACCACGCCACGCAAGGTCTGGAAATAACCGTTGTGCATGTAGGGACCGGTTAACGCGATATTGCGAAGGGTCGGGACCTTGAACTTCCCGTCCTCGGCAACGCTGCCGACGCTGGCGCCCAGGCCCCGGTCCGCGAAGTCGCGGCCGGCGGAATTGAACTCGGGCGGCAAGGCGTAGAAGGGATTGTCCGGATTCTTTGGAACGCCCAGGTTGTCATAGGTGAAATCCGTGAACAACGGCGGGGAATCCTCCTCCGACGGCCGGTTGGGATGGCAGGCGGCGCAATTGCCCTTGGCGGGATCCTCGTACACCTTGAGCCCCCTGAGCTCCCGCGGGCTCAATTTGACCTTTCCGGCCAGATACGCGTCGTATTTCGAGCTGAAGCGGTTGAATGCACGGATATTCTCGAATGCGGCGATCGCGTCGGCGATGAGATCGTAGGCCCGTTCGGTGTCATCCAGGGCACCCCGTCCATACACTTCTTCGAACAACCGGGCATACGGGGCCTGACGTACCTTTTCCACCACGGCAGTTCGACTCGGATTGGCCATTTCGACCGGATTCAGGAACGGCTGTTTCGCCTGTTCTTCCAGAGTCGCGGCGCGGCCGTCCCAGAATTGGCCGCCTACGAACAGCCCCTCCTGTTCGTCGTAGTGGAATGCCGGGCTGAATGCGGCATACATGACGGTGGGAGTGTTACGGCTGCCGAACCGTCCCGAAATCACGCCCTCGGAGGTGGGAATCCTCTTGTCCGGGTCGGTGAATGCGCGTTTGGGCTCATGGCAGCTGGCGCAGGATTGCCCGGCCGGCGAGGAGAGACTGGCGTCGAAGAACAACTCCCGGCCCAGTTTGGCTTTCGGCGCGAGCCACTGGCCTCCGGGCAAGGCTTGATCGTCGGCTGCGGCCTGAATGGCGAGGAGCGTGAATACGGTGCCCCATGTTTTGACCTTCATGATCATCCCTTTTGTTTTTCGTAATGAGAAGAATTCTCATTTGCAATCAATGTCGAGTCAAGAACCCATCCCATGCAAATACACACAAAACTCCGTTTCGAAATGGAACCCCATGGAGGTGCGTGCCGATGCTCGAATCACGACCGACCGTCTTTCTGACGGCGCATGGCGAACATTCCGCTTTTCTTGGCTATAACCGCTTTCGCTATTTCAGAAATCGGGCAACCGCGATGTCATCCTTCTGAGCAAGTGTGCAAGCCTTGATTTATTCGCGCCGGTCCGTGAACTCGTCGTATAGTTCAGGGAGTCGAGAAGTCGAAGCTGTTGTAGGAGGTTGATCGGTGGTGCGACCCAGCAGGAACTCGGTGTGGCTACTTTTTCTGATTGTTTTCTCGCTGCTCGGCGCGGTTGGGTATGCGAACGGTGCCGAATCGGAAGAACGTAAAGTCGATGTTTACTTTTTCTGGAAGGACGGCTGTCCGCATTGTGAACGCGCAATGGATTTCCTCAGACGATGGGAAGGCGAGGAGGCGAGAGTTCGTGTTCATTATCTGGAAATCAGCCGTTATACCGGGAACTACGATGTCTTTTCTGCGCTGGTCAGGCAATTCGGAATCGAGCGCCCGGGGGTGCCTCTGACCGTGGTTGGTAAGACATACTTCGAAGGGTACGATGACGACTCGACGACCGGAGCGGAGATCCGGTCGGCCGCAAAGGCCTGTCAGGAAGTCGTTTGCAGGGATCTCGTATGGCCGCTGTTGACCGGCATATCGGAGACACCGGCCGAAGACCTTCCGCAGCCTGTCAAGAAAACGCCAAAGGTTCTGAAACTGCCGATATTCGGAGAAGTGACCATCGGCCAGGTCTCTCTTCCCGTGCTGACTTTGATGCTCGCGGCCGTGGACGGCTTCAATCCGTGCGCCATGTGGACCTTGCTTTTCCTGATCAGTCTGCTGGTGGGATTGCGCAACCGGTTTCGGATGTGGGTGCTGGGCAGCGCATTCATCGTCGCCTCGGCTGCGGTTTACTATCTGTTCATGGCGGCCTGGTTAAACTTGCTGCTTTTTTTCGGCATGCTGCTCTGGATTCGCATCTTGGTGGGAACGCTGGCGCTGGGCGGCGGTACTTATTACCTTCGCGAATATTTCGTGAATCCCGAGGCTATCTGTAAAGTGACCGCACCCGAATCGCGGAAGCGCGTTTTCGAGCGGCTGCGTTCCCTGGCCAGCGAGCGGCGCTTCCTGCTCGCGCTGGCGGGCATTATCCTGCTGGCCTTTGCGGTGAACCTGGTGGAACTGATCTGTTCTGCCGGAATACCGGCTATTTATACCCAGGTGCTTGCTCTGAGCAACCTGCCGACATGGCAATATCATGCTTACCTCGGCCTTTACATACTGGTGTTCATGCTGGACGACCTCTTCGTGTTTTTCGTCGCCATGCAGACCCTGCGGGTGACCGGGCTGACCGGGACATACGTGCGGTATGCTCACGCCATCGGCGGCGTTGTGCTGATCGTCATCGGATTATTGCTGCTGTTCAGGCCCGAATGGCTCGCTTTCTCGGTCTAGGCCGCTGACGGAAGGGAGGGATACCCGTGGATGAAGAAGACCGGAACGAACTGAACGAAGCTTTCTTCAAGCGCAACGGCGGGAAAATCACGGATCGGCATTTCGACCGCATCATCGAAAAGGCTCGCGAGATCGAGAACAAGGTCAAGAAGATTCCGGCGCTGTATCAGGTCTGGCTGGATATCCTGCTCTGCCTGGAATTGATCCGCGATTACCGATCGGGGACATACCGGGATATCGCGGCCTGGGCGATCGCCGCCGTGGCCTTCGGTCTCCTGTATCTGATCAACCCGGCGGAGTTGATCCCGGATGTGATCCCTATCGTCGGCTATCTGGACGATGTGGCCGTCATGGCGCTGATCTTGAAGCTCGTGAAGGTCGAACTCGAAAAATACGCGGCTTGGCGAAAGGCTCGCGACGAGTATCAGGAAGCGCTTTCCAGACTTTTCGCTGATGAGTGACGCAGCGAGCGATTTTGCCTCCCTTGCCGCGAACGGCGACCTATCGGCCTTCGGCATGTATGTTCAAGCCCACTTTTCGACCGTTTCCCGCTGGTTCGCCGAGCGTGCCCACATTCTGCAAGCCCTTCTCGCCTCGTTGTTCACCTGGGGAATGACCGCGCTCGGCGCCGCCCTGGTGTTTTTTACCAAGCGGATGAACCAAAAGCTGCTTGATGCCATGCTGGGATTCTCGGCGGGAGTGATGTTGGCCGCGAGTTACTGGTCTTTGCTCGCGCCCGCGCTCGATTTATCGGAAGGCTATGGCCGTTTTGCCTGGCTTCCGGCGGCAACGGGATTCGCCCTCGGCGCTTATGCGCTGAGTCTTTGCGACTGGCTGTTGCCCCATTTCCAACTCGGCGCAGCGATGCAGACGGAGGAGGGGGTCGTCACGACCTGGCGGCGTACCATGCTGCTGGTGCTCGGCATCACCCTGCATAACATTCCCGAGGGGCTGGCCGTGGGCGTGGCCTTCGGCGCCTTGGCCTGCGGTTTGGATACGGCCAGTCTGGGCGGTGCGATTGCCTTGGCGATCGGCATCGGTCTGCAGAATTTTCCGGAGGGCGCGGCGGTGGCCATGCCCTTGCGCCGCGTGGGCTGGTCGCGGCTGCGCAGCTTCTGGTACGGGCAGCTGTCCGCCGTGGTCGAACCGGTCGCCGCCGTCATAGGCGCCGCCGCCGTATCCGCGTGCTTGGCCATCATGCCTTATGCGCTTGCCTTCGCGGCCGGGGCCATGATCTACGTGGTGATCGAAGCGATAATTCCCGAGTCGCGGGAACGGGGCAACACCGACATCGCCACGCTGGGGGCCATACTCGGTTTCATTGTCATGATGATTCTGGATGTGGCCTTGGGCTGAATGGGGTTGAGACATTTGGATCAAGCCAAGCGGAGAGGATGCGCAGGGCAGTCTCGGTATCCGGAAGCACGCGCAATATCAGTTCTTTACCAATGCGAGTCGCCGGGCGACCGCTTCGTCTACTATCGTATCCGAAGCGGTGTCTTCAAGCATTGCATTCACGACGTCATCTGCTCCTGGGCCGCTCGTCGCCTCGATTGCCGTTTCCTCCGGTACCGTCTTCAGGTTGGTCGGTCCGGCTCCGATATGTTCGGAAAACACGTTTCCCGGGTGGCAGGTTTGGCGGGCGACTTAGCTGCCTGCTCGCTTTTGGCGGCAAGATGCGCCCGTCCAGTTCCAGATCGACCTTGAGACGCTTCACGGCAGTTTTGGCGGCCTTGGCGTTGGCGAACGGCCCCGCTATAACCTGATGGCGTTCGCCGCTCGGAACAACTTGTGCCGGTATCGGAGGACCCTGATGATTGAGTATGGCGGCGAGTCGCTGCGCTGCCGTTTCGCTGGACATGACGGCGGCGGACACGTACCAGCCGTTGCTGGCTTTCCGCGCCGATTCGGGTTGTCCGAACCACTTGTCGGGTCGCACGATAGGCTGCGCCCCCGCGAGTACGGCATCGATAGGCGGTGTTCCCGCGGCAATCGGTAGCGGAATGCCCAGTCCTTCTTGGAGAATGCGTTCGATCTTTCCCCAATCCAGGGGCTGGTTCTGATCCTGCTCCCACTTTTTAAGATTGGCGCGGACGGTTTTCTTGAGCGATTTTTCGTTTAATTCCTCATGGCTCCGGTAAGCCTGCAGGTAGACTACCCCGTCACGCCAGCCCACGAGATAAGGCTGATTGACGATATACACCGGCTCGTTCAGTGGAATCTGCGAGTACAGCTTACTGGCGTCCTCCGGATACAAGCGGATGCAGCCATTGCTGGCTCGAAGCCCGACGCTATAAGGCTTGTTCGTGCCGTGAATGAGATACATCTGTCGGTTCAGGTACAGGGCATACTTGCCCAAGGGGTTGTTAGGTCCAGGCGGCACTGCGGCCGGCAAGGGATCCCCCCAGCGGAGGTGGTCGTCTCGGATGTTCTTTGTCGGATACCAGGTCGGGTTTTTGATCTTTCGGGCGATTCGCATTGCCCCGCTGGGAGTCGCTCGCCCTTCCCGGCCGATACCTATGGGATAAGTGACAACCTCGGCGCCGTTTCCCTTGGCCGGAAAATAGAACAGCCGCATGGCGGCGAGATTGATGACCAGACCCCGCCGCGGCGCCCGCGGCAGTACGAACTGCACCGGGATCAACGCTCTGCCGCTCGCGTCCGGTAGCCACGGATCGAGCTCGGGGTTTGCCGCGACGATCTCTTCGTATCCCAATCCGAAGTGCCGCGCGACATCGGGAAGCGTGTCCCCTTGCTGAAGCGTAATAACTCCGAACGACCCGACTACCCCTTCGTCCTTGGCGACAGAGAATCGGTGCTTCTCCAGCGACGCGATCGGTGGGCTCGCAACAGGCGCCGACTCTTGCGCCGGTTCCTCCATCGGCTCCTTGATCGGAGGCGGTAACCAGCCCCACTCGCCATGCCAGTGATTTGACATCTCTTGCATCGGGCGATAGGCGCATGCAGATAGTCCGCAGCAGAAGCCCAGGATAAGAATCAGCCCCCGCTTACGGCGCCGTGGCTGATGCGATGCCCACGGCTGCGAACGCTCCACAGGAACATTCAATCGTGCTTCTCCTCTCATGCCGGAGGTATCGGCCGAATTCGGACCATTTTCCATGAGTGCAACAGGCATGCGGGTCGGCTACCGCGGCAAACACTAACTCTGTCGCTCCTCAAATGTTTGCGCCACAGCAAACATTTCGACGCATTAGACCTAAACGGCGGTGCAGAAGTGCGATAGAACGGAGACGATGCTGTTGGCCGGGATGACTATTGCGAATCGGTGAGGGTCGTGGCCGATACTGTGGCTCGATTTAAGGAATCTCTGATTAAGTCCTTCGACAGGCCCTTCGACTTGGCTTAGGACAGGCCCTTCGACTCGGCTCGGGACAGGCTTGTCGAACGCTCTCCTGAGCCTGTCGAAGGGGCATGAACGGAATCCACTCGTTCAGAGCTTCCTTAAAAATATCTTGGCTTGTTCGAAAAATGAAATTGGCGCTCGAAGTAGGTCGGTAATCCTTTGCCGACACCTGCTGAGTCTGCGTCGGCAAAGGATTACCGACCTACTTCTGGTCCGGCCTCGGCTCCCTCGGTCTACCTGGAGGCCGCGCAGGCCATCAGTAGCTTTCCAGTATTTTAATGTAATTGGCGCGTTCGAAGGCTCCCGGATTCGCTACTTTGGCGCGGCTCATGATGCCGCGCATGGGTTCCAGTGATTGAAACCCGCGCTGGTCCATCCAGTCCCTCAAACCGTCCACCAGCGTGCCGGCATAGTCCGGACCGTTGCGCAGCAGGGCGGAGGCGACCATCACCACGTCCGCGCCGGCGAGGAGATACTTGATGATTTCGACGGCGCTTTCCACGCCCCGCGTCGCCGCGAGCGAAGCCTTGAGCCGGCCGCGCAGAAGCGCGATCCAGAGCAGGGGCAGGCGAATCTCCCCGGCGTGACTGAGGGAGAGGGTCGGAGCGACCTCCAGGTTGACGATATCGAGATCGGGCTGATAGAAGCGGTTGAACAGGACCAGGGCATCGGCGCCCTCGGCATCGAACTGCCGGGCGATATGGCCGAAGGCGCTGAAGAAAGGGCTCAGCTTCAGCGCCACCGGAATGGAGACGGCTTGCTTGACCATCCGCAGGATGTCCAGGTAGCGCTGCTCGACCTCACGCCCCGAGACATCGAAATTCGCTTCGATGCCGTAGATATTGAGCTCCAGGGCTTTGGCGCCGGCCTCCTGCAGTTGCCGGGCGTATTCGATCCAGCCCTCGCCGGTCACACAGTTGAGGCTGGCGATGACCGGAATGTCCACGGCCTCGGCGGCGCGCTGCACCAGGCTCAGATAGCTGTCCGGGCCGACACGGAAATCGCCCACGTCGGGGAAGTAGCTCAGCGACTCGGCATAACTTTCCGACGGGTGATCCATCAGCTGAACGAACGCCATTCTTTCCTGGCGGATCTGCTCCTCGAACAGCGAGAACAGGACCACCGCCGAGACCCCGCCGTCCTCCAGCCGGCGAATGCCGTCCAGCGTCTCGGAAAGCGGCGAGGCCGAGGCGACCACGGGATGATCGAGCTCCAGTCCCATATAGCGTGTCTTCAGATCCATGCGGGCTCCCCTGTTACGGAAGGTCGACGCTGGCGTCGGGATGAAAGCGGCTGCCGGCGCGGCTGGCCATTTCCTCGTAAATGTCCCATTTTTGATCGACTACCTGCTGCGCCATCTCCATCAAGCGTTCGAAGTTCCGGGGATTGGTATGGCTCAGCATCATAAAGCGCAGCTCGTTGTAGGCATACTCCTTGAATCGGATGCGCGGACGCGGCGAATCCAGCACGAACGGATTCCGGTCCGACCGGCGCAGCGCCGGGTTGTACCGGATCAAGGGCCAATAGCCGCTGGCGACGGCCAGATCCTGCTGGTGCATGCCGTGTTGCAGATTGTAGCCGTGGGCGATGCAATGGCTGTAGGCGAGGATCAGGGAAGGACCGGGATAGGCTTCCGCCTCGCGGAAGGCGAGCAGGGTCTGCTGCGGGTTCGCCCCCATGGCGACGCGCGCCACATAGACATTGCCGTAGGCGATGGCCTGTAGGGCGAGGTCCTTCTTGGCGACGGTCTTGCCGGCCGCCGCGAATTTGGCCACGGCGCCGAGCGGCGTCGCCTTGGACATCTGCCCGCCGGTGTTGGAATACACCTCGGTGTCCAGCACCAGCACGTTGACGTCGCGGCCCGAGGCCAGCACATGGTCGAGGCCCCCCGAGCCGATGTCGTAAGCCCAGCCGTCTCCGCCGACGGTCCAGATACTGCGCCGCACCAGTTGGTCGACCACCGACAGAAGATCCTTCGCCTTGTCGTCGGTCCGTTTCAGCAGCATGGCCTTGAGCTTGGCAACGCGCTCGCGCTGGGCGCGGATCTGCGACTCGGTGAGCTGCGGTGCGGCCAGGATTTCGTCCACCAATTCGGGATCTAGCGAATCTTTCAGCTCGCGGGCGAGCCGCTGCGCCAGAGCCAAGTGCTGATCGGCGGTAAGGCGAAAGCCGAAGCCGAATTCGGCATTGTCCTCGAACAGCGAGTTCGACCAGGCGGGGCCGTTTCCTTCGGCATTCACGGTCCAGGGCGTGGTCGGAAGATTGCCGCCGTAAATGGAGGAGCAGCCGGTGGCGTTGGCGACGATCAGGCGATCGCCGAAGAGTTGCGACAGCAGCCGAACGTAGGGCGTCTCGCCGCAGCCCGCGCAGGCGCCGGGAAATTCGAACAAGGGTTCGAGAAACTGCGCGCCGCGCACCGACGAGAAATCGACCCGGGCGCGGTCGTTCACCGGAATGGTTTCGAAGAAGTGGATATTCGCCTTCTGCGGTTCCTGTATCGGGTCATTGGGCCGCATGTTGATGGCCTTGACGCCGCTCCGGGTGAGGCTCTTGGCCGGGCAGACCTCGACGCACAGGCCGCAGCCCGTGCAATCCTCGACATAGACCTGCAAGGTATAGCGGGTTTCCGGAAAACCGTAGGCGGTGACCGGCGCCGACAGGAAGGTTTCGGGCGCGTTCTCGAGCCGGGATTCGTGGTAGAACTTGGCGCGGATGACGCTGTGCGGACAGACGAAGCCGCAGTTGCCGCACTGGATGCAGATATCGGGCTCCCACACGGGCACGGATTGCGCGATGTTCCGCTTCTCCCACCGGGTGGTGCCCGACGGGAAGGTGCCGTCCGCCGGCATCAGGCTCACCGGCAGTTCGTCGCCCCGGTCGGCCATCATCATCGCCGTGACCCGGCGCACGAAATCGGGCGCCTCCTCGGAAACCACCGGCTGGCGCTCGAGGGTGCCGGTCGCCTGGTCCGGGACTTTCACCTCGTGCAGGGCGGAAAGGGTTCGATCGACCGCCTCGTAGTTCTTCCGCACGATCTCCTCGCCCTTCTTGCCGTAGGTCTTCTTGATCGCTTCCTTGATCTTGGCGATCGCCTGATCGCGCGGCAAAACGCCGGACAGGGCGAAGAAGCAGGTCTGCATGATGGTGTTGGTGCGTCCGCCGATGCCGGTTTCCAGGGCGACCCCGGAAGCGTCGATCACATAGAGCTTCAGCGCCTTGTCGATGATCTGCCGCTGAACCTCGTAGGGCAGCCGGTCCCATACGTCGTCCGGGCCGTGCGGGCTGTTGAGCAGGAGAACCGCGCCATGCTTGGCCTTGGCCAGCACGTCCAGCTTCTCGATGAAGTTGAATTGATGGCAGCCGATGAAGTTGGCCGATTCGATGAGATAGGGCGATTCGATCGGCTCGGGCCCGAAACGCACGTGAGACGTGGTCCTGGAGCCGGATTTCTTGGAGTCGTAGACGAAATAGCCCTGCGCATGGAGATCGGTGGATTCGCCGATGATCTTGATGCTGTTCTTGTTGGCGCCGACCGTGCCGTCCGCGCCCAGACCGAAGAACACGGCGCGCACCACGCCGTCCGGCTCGATGTCGAAACCGGGATCGACGTCCAGGCTGGTGTGCGAAACGTCGTCGGCGATGCCCACGGTGAAGTGGTTCTTGGGTCTTTCCTTCTTCAGCTCGTCCAGCACGGCTTTCGCCATGGCCGGATTGAACTCCTTGGAGGAAAGCCCGTAACGGCCGCCGACGATCTCGGGCCGTTTCCCGGCCGGAAGGAGACCGCTGGCCTCCGCTTCCGCCAGCGCCGCGACCACGTCGGTGTACAGGGGTTCCCCGAGCGCGCCGGGACTCTTTAGGCGATCCAGGACGGCAATGGCTTTGGTCGTCGAGGGCAGGGCGGCGAGGAAATGCCCGACGGAAAACGGCAGGCACAGACGCACCTGAATCACGCCTACCTTCTCGCCCTGCTTGGCCAGAAAATCGGCGGTCTGGCGCAGGGTGTGGGCGCCGGAGCCCAAAATCACGGCCACGCGCTCGGCCTCCGGATCGCCGTGGTATTCGAACAGGCGATACCGGCGTCCGGTCAGTTCTCCGAACCGGTCCATGGTTTTCTGTACCAGGCTCGGCAAACGCGCGTAGTAGGGATTTACGGTCTCGCGCCCCTGGAAATAAACGTCCGGGTTCTGCGCGGTGCCGCGGATAAAGGGGTTATCGGGATTCAGGGCCCGCGCCCGGTGCGCGCGGACCGTCTCCTCGTCGATCATGGCCCGGATTTCGTCGTCCGAAAGCAGCACGATCTTGCTGATTTCGTGGGAGGTCCGGAAGCCGTCGAAGAAATGCAGGAAAGGAATCCGGCTGTTCAAGCTCGCGGCCTGGGCGATCAGCGCCAAGTCGTGCGCTTCCTGCACCGAGCCCGAGGCGAGCTGGGCGAAGCCGGTGCCCCGCACCGCGGCGACATCGGAATGATCGCCGAAGATGGACAAGGCCTGCGCCGCCAGGGAGCGCGCGGCGACATGGAACACCGCAGGGGTGAGTTCGCCGGCGATCTTGTACATGTTCGGGATCATCAGGAGGAGACCCTGCGAAGCGGTGAAGGTCGTGGTCAAGGCCCCGGTCTGAAGGGCACCGTGCACGGCCCCGGCGGCGCCGCCCTCGCTTTGCATCTCCACCACCACGGGCACCTCGCCGAAGATGTTGGTCTTGCCCTCGGCCGCCCACTGGTCGGCCAGTTCCGCCATGGTGGAGGAGGGCGTGATGGGATAGATGGCGCACACTTCGTTGACGCGGTAGGCGACATGGGCCACCGCCTCGTTGCCGTCGAGCGTAATGACTTTCGGTTTCGCCATCGTTATTCCCCTCGGGGTTCCGGAATCATTTCGATCGCATGGCAAGGACACTGCTCGTAGCAGACCGCGCAGCCGGTGCAGAGGTCGTAATCGTAGCGATAGCGTTTGCCGGGTCCCAGCTTGATGATGGCGTCCTCTGGACAGGCGCCGTAACAGCCGTCGCATTCGAAGCAGTTTCCGCAGGAGAAGCAGCGCTTCGCTTCGAACAGAGCCTCGTTCTCGGAGAGCCCCGCGACCACTTCCTCGAAGCCGTAACGCCGTTTCTCCAGTTCGAGTTCGGCTTCCCGCTTCCGTTCGGCTTCGGTGAAGTACCACAGGCGCAGCATATCGGCGCTTACCGGCGGATGCTTGGGCGGCTTGACGTAGCGCGTGCCGCGAAGATAGGCGTCGATACAGCGCGCGGCTTTCTTGCCGTGGCCGACGGCGACGGTCACGGTCCGCTCGCTCGGTACCATGTCGCCGCCCGCGAAGATGCCGGGACTCCCCGTCATCATGTTGTCGTCCACGATCACGACGCCGTCGGGCTTGAACTGGATGCCCGGCACCTCGTGCAGGAAGCGCGTATCGGTTTCCTGGCCCAGCGCCAGGATCAGCGAGTCCGCCTCCAGGGTTTCGAACCGGCCGGTCGGTTCGGGATACCCTTCCGGGTTGATCCTCATCACCTCGACGGTGATATGCGTCTGGTCGATCTCCTTGATGGTGCGCAGCCAGTTGATCTTGACACCTTCCTCGATGGCTTCGTCGGCCTCGAATTCATGGGCCGGCATGTGCGCCCGGTCGCGCCGATAGATGACGAGCGCCTCTTCGGCGCCCAGGCGCCTGGCCGTGCGCGCCGCGTCCATGGCGGTGTTGCCGCCGCCGTAGACGGCCACGCGCCGGCCGAGCTTGGGCGCTTCGCCGGTGGCGGTCTGGCGCAGGAAGGTCACCGCGTCCAGGATCTTGCCGGCGTCCCGCGCCGGGATGCCGACGCGCTTGCTCAGATGTGCGCCAACGGCGATGAACACCGCGTCGAACCGGCCGGACTCCTTTTCCGCCAGCACGTCTTCCACCTTGTGATCGAGAACGATCTTGACGCCCATGGCCTCGATCCGCCTGATTTCGCCCATCAGCTCCGCGCGCGGCAGGCGGTAGGCGGGTATGCCGAAGTGCATCATGCCGCCGGCCAGGGGACCCGCTTCGTCGATCTCCACCTGATGGCCCAGCCGGGCCAGGTGATAGGCGCAGGACAGGCCGCTGGGCCCCGCGCCCACGATCAGGACCCGCTTGCCGCTGGCCGGGGCTTTCACGACCTGCCAGCCTTCGCGCAAGGCGAGGTCGCCGAGGAACCGCTCGGCCGCGTGGATGCTCACCGGGCTGTCGATGGGGCCGCGGTTGCAGTGGGTTTCGCAGGGGTGGTAGCAGACGCGTCCGTGCACGGCCGGCATCGGGTTGTCTTCCATCAAGACCCGCCAGGCCTTCTCATAGCGACCGGCGCGCAGGTCGAACAACCAGGACTGGATGTTCTCGCCGGCCGGGCAGGCGTTATTGCAGGGCGGCAGGAGGTCGACGTAAATCGGACGCCGCGTACGGAAGGGGCCGGTGCTCCGCCCGTGTTGCAAGAGGTCCGCCGGTCGCGTCAGGTCGCTGGATTTGCGATTGCTCATTCTAAAAGTCTCTCCATCCTCGATCGGCGGCCTAGTCGATGGCCAAGCAAAGAGAGTCCGCGATCATGCGCCAAAGCTTCGAAGCAGACGGCGCTGCGATGTGCTCCTGTGTCTCGGGGCAAGCGTTTCAGGGTTCGGACGGTGCCTGCCTGGGCAAAGTTTCATCAACCGTATCCGAACTCGGCTGTCCCGTCCCGCTCGAGCCGGTTCGGTGTACCGGCTTTTCGGCTGCGGGACGAGAAGGGGATCGTTACTCGTCTCGAGAATGCTCATGCCTCCTGGCCCCTGTGCGTCAGAAACCGGCTCACCTGGCTTTGCCATCGATTCAGGCCCGTCATCACTCGGTCCATCAGATCGGCGGCCGTGTTGATGCCGGCATAGAGCCGTGCCGCATTGGCGACGACGAAGACCGAGCTGATATGGTGTAAGAACGCGGCGAGTACGGGATTGAGGAAGCCGAAGGTGGCCAGAGCGAGCCCGACGGTATTGAACGACATGGCCCAGGCATAATTCTGCTTGGTTATCTCCGACATCTTGCGGCTGATGTCGAGTACGGTGAGCAAATCGCCGGCATCGTCGCCGAGAATCACGATATCGGACGAGGCGATCGCGAGGGCCACGTTCTTGTGTCCGCCGATGGCGATGCCCACATCGGCGGCGGCCAGGGCCGGAGCATCGTTCACCCCGTCGCCCACCATCGCCACCTTGCCGGACGACTGAAGTTCCTTCACCAGTGCCGCCTTGTCGTCCGGCTTGAAGTTGAAATAATATCCGTCGGCGCCGATCAGATCGGCCACTCGCCTGGCTTCGGACTCCTCGTGATCACCGGTGGCGACGAGTACGCGCTTGACGCCCAGTTCGCGGATCGCTTGCCCCAGGTTGGTCATCTCCGCGCGCATCACGTCCTGAACGACGATGGCGCCTTTGACTTCACGGTTCATGGCGACCCAGATCGCGCGGCCGGAATATTCGAGGTCCGGTATTTCGATTCCGAGCGCCTCCAAGGTTTCGGGACTCCCGATCAGCACTTCGCGGTCTTCCAGTCGCGCCTTGACCCCGCGCCCCGGCAGGTCCTCGGCGTCGCTCACGGGTTTGAATCGCGTGATGTCCTGGTTTCGCGCGAAATTCAAAATGGCCCGCGCCAACGGATGGCTGAACCGCGTTTCCACCGACGCCGCGATCTCGATCAGCTCGCGCTCATCGGCACCTATCGGTATCACCCGGCTGACCCTGGGTTCGGCCAGGGTGACCGTGCCGGTCTTGTCGAGGATTACGGTGTCGATCTCGTGCATGATGTCCAGGGGTTCTCCGCCCCGGGCGAGGATATTGAGCCGCGCCGAGCGGCCTATGCCGGACGCGAATACGGTCGGCGTCGCGAGCGCCCAGGCACAGGGACACATTACCGACAAGGCGGTCGCCATCAAATCCAGGCTGCCGGTGACGAAAAACAGCAGGAACGCATACCCGGTGACCCCCAGGATGAGGTACTGGACGATCTTGTCCGCCCTTTGCTGCAGCGTGGATTTTTTCTGAAGGCTTTTTTCGATTTCGCCCGCGATCAGGGCAAGAAACGAAGCGTCGCCGTTCCTGGTGGCCCGAATCTGCAAGGGCGCGGAAAGATTGAGCGTGCCGGAAGTGACTTCATCGCCCGGCACCTTGTGGATCGGAAACGGTTCGCCCGTGACGAAGGATTCGTCGATGGACGATTTTCCCTCCGCAATGCTTCCGTCGACCGGGACGGCGGTGCCGCGGGGCACGATCAGCACGTCGCCCTGCTTCACCTCTTCCGCCGGGATTTCGCGGATTTCGCCGCCGGCGAGCACGAGGGCCGTTCGCTTGGCCTGCTTCACCAGACTTTCGATCTTTTCCCGATTTCTGCGGATGATGGTGAAGGAAATGTACAAACCGAGCCCGATGAACCAGGCGACCATCGCGCCGCTGAGCGGCTTCCCGTCGATCAGGGTGACGGTCATCACCAGAACGATCAGCAGCTCCGCGGAAACCTGCCGCAAAATCAGGAGCGATTTTACGAGCCCTTGAACGTAGAGCGCCAAACAGAAGAGATAAAACGGCAGCCCCAGCCAGTAAAAGAACGGCATGCCGTAAAGTGCGTCCATGGCCAGGAAGATGACCGCCAACAACGCCACGATAAGGCGCAGCAGGAATACGTCTCTCTGAGGGCTGAGGCTCAGGATGCGTCGATCCAGTTGCTGCAACAAAGTTGTCAATTGAGTATCCATAAGAACTTCCGTTCCTTCTTTGATATGGGACACCGCTCGACACGGCTTTTTGCGGATACGGCTCGGGGGACCTTTAAAGAGCCGATTCTGTCTCAAATCTAATCATTGGACAAACGAGTCGGGCAGACGCACAGCGTCCCTTGTCCGATTCCGTACCCGTTTCAGAGGAGATAGATCATGGAAAATATCACTTCATCCAAACCACTCGAAATGCCGCGCCTGAACGAGCCGGCGCCCGCTTTCGAGGCGAATACCACCCACGGCGTCAAGAAGCTCGGCGATTACCGCGGCAAATGGCTGGTGCTGTTTTCCCACCCGGCCGACTTCACGCCGGTGTGCACCACGGAGTTCATGGCTTTCGCCAAGGCCTATCCGCAGTTCCGGAGTCTGAACTGCGAGTTGCTCGGGTTATCCATCGACAGCAATTATTCACATATTGCCTGGATGCGCACGATCAAGGAGAAGTTCGGCGTGGAGATCCCGTTCCCGATCATCGAGGACCTGTCGATGCGGGTGGCCAATACTTACGGCATGATTCAGCCGGGCGCCTCCGACACCTCGGCGGTGCGCTCCACCTTCATCATCGACGACAAGGGCACCCTGCGCGCCATGGTCTACTATCCCATGACCAACGGCCGCTCCATCCCCGAGTTCCTGCGCCTGGTGCAGGCGCTGCAGACCTCGGACAAGCAGGGCGTGGCCACGCCGGAAGGCTGGCAGCCGGGCGACAAGGTGATCGTGCCGCCGCCGAAGACGGCCCAGGACGCCGAGGCGCGGCTCCAGGAGGGATACGAGTGCGTCGACTGGTTCTTCTGCAAGAAGGCCGCATCATAGCCGCAGAGCGCAGGGGCATCGGGAATAAGTGACTTGGATGGACTGCTTGACACCGCGCGCCGACAGGAGGGAGCGAAAATGAAGCGGTGCCGTAGGCCGGCAATTCGTTACTGACCCCTCGGATCGGCGAGAGCTTTGTCGGCAAAGGATTGCCGACCTACGACCTTCCCGATCCAGACTGCCAAACCGTGGTGAAAATTGGTCTAAGCGCTGCTGATTATGGCCGGGATCGGTGCCATCGCTTTCTTCATGCCCGGCCGCCGATAAAGGATTTCGAAAATGAGCAGCAAGGCAGAAAAGGGTGGCGGCGTCTTCCGAGGCATCAAGCTGCTGCTGTGCGAAAACCCCTTGCCTCCGATCGAGGAGGCTATCGAGGCGGCTCGCGCCGAGCTGCCCTTGAGCAATTACTATACCGAGCCGTACTCGGAACCGTTGCGCCGGCTCATCAGCGAACGGACCGGCGTGCTCGAGCGGCTCATCCATATCAATGCCGGTTCGGAACTTATTCTGCGCCAGCTGTTCCAGCGCTTGGGGCATCAGGTACACCTGCTGACTCCCACCTATGTCCTGTTTCCGGAGATTGCCCAGTCCTACACCGAAACGCGGCTGCGGCCGGAAGCGGATTTCCGCTTCGACCTCAGCGAGTTGGAGATCCCCGTTGGCACCAGTCTCGCCGTCATCGTCAATCCCAACAACCCCAACGGCGGCAGCTTCGGCATGGCGCCGCTGCCCGGCCTGCTCGAACGATATCGCGACACTTATTTTCTGGTGGACGAGGCCTTCATCGGCATGGCCGGCCATAGCGTGGCTCACCTGGTGCCGCGATACCCGAACCTGCTGGTCACCCGGACCCTGTCCAAGGCTCACAGCCTGGCGGGTTTTCGGGTGGGCTACGCCATATTGCCGGAAGCCCTGGCGGACGATCTGAATTCGAGTAACGATGCTTACCCACTGGCGAGAGCCAGCCAGGCGGCCGCCATCGCCACGCTGGAAAACGAGGACAAGATCCGGGAGCGCGCCGCCAACCTGCGCCGCTGGGCCCGGGATTTGGCGGGTGAACTCGATGCGCTGGGGGTGAGAACCTTCCCTTCGGAAACCTATTTCTTTCTGGCCGATTTCACCCCCGAGGACGCGGGCGAGATCGCCGAAAACCTGAGGCAAAAGGACATCCTCATCAAGCCACTGAACGACCCGCAGCTCGGCCCCGCCTACATGCGGGTGACCACCGCGACGCCCGAGGACAACACCCGCTTTGTCGCCGCGCTGCGGGAGCTGCTATGACGGGCGATCCCAGAGCTGAGCCATTCATCCGACATCACCAACGCTATGAGGACTGGTTCGACCGTCACCGGGCGGCCTACCTCTCCGAGCTGCTCGCCGTGCGCGCGTTGCTGCCTTGGCAGGGGCGGGGGCTGGAGATTGGAGTGGGTACCGGACGCTTCGCCGCACCTCTGGGCGTCGCCTACGGGATCGACCCGGCGGCGGAGATGCTGCGCTACGCCCGCGCCCGCGGCGTGCGCGCCGCACAGGCGATCGCCGAGGCGCTGCCCTTTGCGGACGCGTTGTTCGACTATGCGCTGATCGTGACCACGATCTGCTTCGTGGACGACGCTGCGGCCATGCTGCGCGAGGCCGCTCGCGTCCTTAGGCCGGGCGGTGTGCTCGTCATCGGTTTCATCGACCGGAACAGTCCCCTGGGACAGGACTATCTCGCCCACCAGGCGGAGAACGTCTTCTACCGGGAGGCTAGCTTCTATTCCGCCGATGAGGTCAATGCCCTGCTCATGGATACGGGCTTTCACGACCCGGTCTGGGTGCAAACCTTATCCACACCGCTTGAGCGGGTCCGGGACATCGAGCCGGTCAGCGCCGGTGCCGGCCAGGGCGCCTTTATCACCGTACGGGTCCGCCACTGAGCATCGCTGGGAGAAGAAGATGGCGGCACAGCAAACGCTCGCTTGACCAACGGTCCTGCAATGAATCAAAGCACTCATGCAAGCCTGATATTGGTGCGCCACGGGCTGAGCACCTGGAATTTCGAAAACCGCTTCACCGGATGGACCGACATCGGTCTCATCGAAAAAGGAATCGAGGAGGCCCGCCGCGCCGGTCGGATACTGTGCCAGCAAGGCTATTCCGTGAATATCGCTTATACCTCCATGCTCAAGCGTGCCATCCATACCGCCTGGCTTATTTTGACCGAGATGGATCGGATGTGGGTGCCGCTGGAGTGTAGCTGGCGGCTCAACGAGCGGCATTATGGCGCATTGCAAGGGTTGAACAAGAAAGAGACGGCTGAGCGACACGGTGAGGAGCAGGTTCATGTGTGGCGGCGCAGCTATTCGGTACGGCCGCCTGCGCTGAGCCACGATGATCCGCGTCATCCGCGTTTTGACCCGCGCTACGCCCACCTCGACCCCCGCGTCCTCCCGGCGAGCGAATCGCTGTTCGATACCCTTGTGCGATGCCTGCCCGCCTGGCAGGACCGCATTGCTCTCGACCTGCGAATGGGACGCCATGTCTTGGTGGCCGCGCACGGCAATAGTCTGCGCGCGCTGGTCAAAATGCTGGACGGCATTTCGGACGAAGAGATTCCTCTGGTGGAAATCCCCACCGGCGTACCCGTGGTCTACATGTTTGACCAGGACCTCAACGTCGCCTCGAAGATAATGCTCGATTAGCTCGTGATATAAGTACGACCACGTCGCGTCAATCGCGTAGGCCGTACAATTCGCTCGTACGGCAAAACAGGCTTGGCGGAAGTCGCTGGCGCCTTCGGCTCGGGTGAACCGATTCAAGCATTCGTCGGCAATCCCTTGCCGGCGAAGACGCTCGGGCGGGCCGTGGCGTCGGGAAAGGATTCCCGACCTACGGGGGCACGGTCGTAGGTCGGCAATCCCTTGCCGACGAAGACGCTCGGGCGGGCCGTGGCGTCGGGAAAGGATTCCCGACCTACGGGGATGTACGGTCGTAGATACCGTCTTGGCGATCACGATGCAAGCCCATGATTGGGATCGAACGGTCGGCCGGACTTAAGGACGCCGTAGGCCAGGACGAGGAGCTTGCGCATGGCGGCGCCGACGATGAGTTTGCCG